>PJUD01000042.1_pt1 | contig 207983 bp, 182 predicted proteins | sample 1512341 | NCBI WGS metagenome assembly PJUD01 (sample SAMN08177675, study PRJNA422409) | Feces metagenome, whole genome shotgun sequencing project. | isolation source: Chicken feces (3) enriched on wood chips: beechwood xylan treatment | host: Gallus gallus | place: USA: Madison | collected...
GCTTATAATCAAGCGAAATACCTTTCAATCGATGATTTTCTTTTAAACCTTTTGGGATATACTGTCCCGGGAAAGCTTTGAAAATTAAATAGTGCAGCATGGGCAACTTATTCAAGTTCGCAACTTCGCCAGCCAAGTTTATTTTAGTGTTTCCCTCAAATGCTATTGCCCTCAACTGATTTTGTTTATAAAAAGTATCGTCAATATGTAATATACCTACAGGCTGCAAAGTATCTTTTCTAATTCTAAATTCCTTAAAGACAATAGCCTCCAAATGGGGAAATAAATACAATGATTGACAAAGACTATCTAATTGGGACTGATTTTCAAATTTTAGCCCTAAATAGCGAACTTTATATAGGCTATCAGAACAGTCTTTTAAAAGAGGAATATCTTTGGTACTCAGCTCAACAAAAGAGATTAGATCGTGAGGATGATGATTGTTTATAGACCTTACGCTGTTCGAAGAGCCACTCAGAATAGCTTCATACCCCAAAAGATCCTGAGCAGTTAACTGCAGACTAAAAAGGCAAAAAGCTAGAAATAAAAATCGCTTCAAATATAAAATGTTAATTAAATTCTTTGGTTTATCCATTGGTCAACTATTCAACAATAAATTTATATACTATCGGATTCGAGATTTGGCAATTTTTGACAAGAAAACTATTCCCAGCCATATTAACCAAATCGATAGTATTGTCATGACGGAGATCTTAACGACACGCCCAGGAATAATTAATGTATTCCAGCGTGGAACGACTACATTGGAAAAAGTGACGTAAAATGCTACTACTATTAAGATTAGAGTTAATAAAAATAAAACAAAAAATATCAATTTTGATTTAGAATTCATATTATAGCTAGTATTTCTTAAATATATGCAAATGTTAGGAAAATTTTGGAAGAATCGGAATCTACTTGCATCTATTTTCATTTACAAACTCAGTATGCCCGACGGTGTTATTTTTTAGGCAGGATAAGCTTGATCTACTCCTATTTTGCCTTTTCGAATATCCTATTTACTTACGGAATGGAAGTAGTTGTGAAATGTTGGCATCGGCTTGAATTTTAAGTCAAGACCTCTTACATGCAAATACAAGCGCAGATTTTTTGCTATCAACTGTTAAAGACTTTGATTGCGATAGGTCATAGGCGACTGCCCTAAATGTAACTTAAAGAATTTACTGAAAGTACCATAATCTGAAAAATTTAGTTCCTGCATCACATCTTTTACGGACATGCTTGATACATTCATCAAAATAACAGCTTAAGAAATAGCAATTTCTTCTAATATGGCTTTGGGGCCGAAGCATGTAACATCTTTGACGATACGAGTCAGATGCTTTCTGGAGATAAATAACTTATCTGTATAAATTAAAAACTAGTCCAAATTTTGCTTTGGCCTCGTAGTTATAAAGCTCTTTTTATTAACTTAACACTATATTATTCGTACTTGGTTGAAGAATATTCGGAATGAAAACTCTAAAAAAACAAAGGCTTATGAGCAAAGCGGGTAAAATTTTATCCTATGTAATACATTGTATTTATGTAATGGTTCTACCAATGTTTATACTTAGGAGCGGATATTTTCAGGCCGATGTCAGATTTAAATACTTACCAATTTTTTCTTTGTTTCTACTCGGTTTATTTTTATTAAACCGGGTAATGCCTATTAAAAAAAACAAAATACTAATAGTATTACCAATTTTATTTTTAACAGTTTTTGGACTTTATGTGAATTCTAATGGCCTAGTACCGTTTGTTTTTCCGGTTATCACAATTCTTTTTTTTCTCGCATTCACTATCCTTATAATACTTCCAAAAAACAGGATGATCATGATATTGGTCAGCTCCTTTATCATTTTATTCTATTCTTTTGGAATTTACCCAAAATTGATCGTCCGAAAAGAAATTGTTGAAACTTCATTAAGCTTGAATAGTATTACGTTACACCCTTTTGTTTCCGTCCAAAAAGATTCTGTAAATATTCATCTTGAGCGCCCTGTGCTAATGGACTTTATGTTTACTTCCTGTGGTCCATGTCTCAAAAAATTAACATATTTACAGGCAATAAAAAATCTTGATCTGTCTATTTATGTTATCGTTAACGGGAAAATAGATTCATACACAGCCTTCCAGAACTATTATACAATCCATAACCAAGCTTTGCAAGGAATTAATTTTCTATACGATCCAGATGGAAGATTCACCGAACAATTCAATATCGATAGCTATCCTACGGAAATACTTATACGAAATAGAGAATTGATTGCAAGGGATAAAGGAGTACCCGATGGGGCTCTCAAAGAGTATGCTGAGCTAAGGAAACAATTAATGATAGATTGACAAGTGGTAGACTTTAACATCTTACATTAAATCGACAACAATAACCAACCTCTTAGTCTCATTTCCTTCTTTTGGAAAGGCTTGCTTTTAATAAGGAGGAAGCTAGCACGCAAAGGCAAATTCTTCGTTAAAAAATCTACCATAGCATCAAACTTATCCCCGTCATTTTTAGCTATCGCTTCCTGTATAAATCGCTTGAAACTGCCCATTTGAAAGGTAATAGACGCCCTGAAATCTTCATCTAAAAGCTCCTCTTCCAAACTCGGAAACAAATCGATCAATTCCTTAATAAATAAATCTTGGTCTTTTCATCATTTTTATATTGGAACAACTTCCTTACTTTCTTCCCTCCTTAAATCAATAGATCTTGAATACGATGATAAAATTAAGGTTCCACGTAACCCCGATATTCTCCTTGGACATCATCCAGCCACTGCTCTACAGATTTTCCCAGTCTTAGCCTTGTTCTGATTTGATCGTCTGTTAAATACTGTATCATAAATAGAAACGTGATGTATGAATTTAGTAAATTGTCCTATGGAAAAGAAATCATTTCGGCATCATCTTTTAAACCATTTTATTGATTTATGAAAGTACGCTTTTTAATCCCATTCTTATTTTTCATCATAGCATGTCAAGGCAATGATGAAAAACAGGTGCCTGTCAAAATCCAAAAACAAGCATTTGTATCATTGGACTACGTATGCGGAGCACTTTGCGGTCAGGGTTATGATTTTATCCTGGAAAAAATTAATGATTATATTTACTCAAAAGAGTTCGCAACCTTGGCTAAATTTCGGTCGGTTTAGAGCACGACATCCAATAGTTTTATTCACAATATTGCTGTAGTCATATCTAACCAAAGATTAGGTTGATTGAAAAAAATTACTAGATTTGGATGAAATTTTATCTACTTAAACTGAAAAACAAAACATCTCAAATTTATAAATGAACTCTGATCAACAGATTTGGAAAATGTTTCAAGTTGGACATGAACCTTCGTTCAAAATACTTTTTGAACGATATAACAAACTGTTGTTCAATTACGGATTCAAATTTACCCAGAACGAAGAAATTATCGAAGACAGTATTCAAGAGCTTTTTGTCAAACTTTGGTGCAACAAAGATTCTTTAAGTTCAGATGTTGCTGTAAAAAACTATCTTTTCAAGGCTTTTCGGCGGACGCTGATCAAGAAAATAGAACAATCATTACGAAGAGCCGATGTTACAAATTCTTCTGTCGATTATTTGCCATTTACCATCGAGCTCCCTCATGATCTCAGCATGATACGACATGAGCGTGCCCTGGAGATAAAAAGTAAGCTTGATCAAGCACTTATGCAGATGACAGCACGTCAACGAGAAGTTATTCACCTGCGTTTTTTTGAAGAATTGTCGTATGATGAAATCGCCGGGATCATGGCGCTCTCTACCAAAGATACGTACAAATTATACTACCGTGCATTGGATAGTTTGAGAAAACATTTCGGAACATTTGGTCTATTGGTACTATTTTATATACTGAACCAGCTCCGTTACAATTAGATATTGCGCCTACCGGCCAATTTTCTCTAATAAATATAACCAGTATTCGTTCATCTTGTTCAGTTATACGCTGTCTTTTGATGATTTTATTGGTGCGACCTATTTTTCAAAAAAAAATAAAATTTATTGGGGTAAAATTCTGTTGGGGGGGTGTAACCTATATAAAACAGTATGAACTCTCGATTATCAAAATATAAAGATTACAAGGCAGCAGATTTTTTTGCGGATGAGGATTTTGTGCTGACGGCCTTAATGCCGGAAGCCACTTCAAATGATTTTTGGTCTGAACTTCACCTTCATTATCCACATTTATTGGACGAAATGGCTCTTGCCAAAACATGGATCTTGTTGATCCAAAATCAGACGACTGCACAAAGTACCTTAAGTAGTGACGAGCGCTGGGACAGAATTCAAGCTCAAATTCCAATCTACGAAAGCAAAAAACAACGTAGTCGTATCTTACGCACTTTATTAAGGTGGACAGCATCCGCAGCAGCAATCTTGCTATTTATTATGGTGGCATATGATGTTAGCCAATTTGGGACTAAAGAGACCAATACGGCCTTCGGTGAACAACGTCTACTTTCCCTTCCGGATTCTTCTATCATCAGACTAAATAGCAATTCTCACATTACCTACGTCCGAAGTTGGAAAACGGATAAACCGCGCGAAGTTTGGCTTGAAGGAGAAGGCATGTTTGAGGTAAAACATACTGCCGTTAAAAATCGTCTGCGCGAAAGCGACTTCTTTGTTGTGCACGTGGGGGATCTTTCATTGACTGTGTTGGGGACAAAGTTTAATGTGAAAGACCGTCGTGGACGTATCGAAGTGGCTCTATTTGAGGGAAGCGTCCGTATTCAGGGACAAAATGGTGAAGATCGTATACTAAAACCAGGAGAGACTTTCGTCTATGATACATCAGCAAAAGCAAGTCAGGTCTTCACTAACGATACAAACAGAGCGCTATCCTGGACGCGCGGTGAACTCAGTATAGAACATAACCGCTTAGCAAATATTGTAAATGTATTGGAAGATAACTATGGCTATCAAGTCGTAGTAGAAGATCCAGCATTACTCAATAAGCGATTTACAGGTGTTATACCAGTTAAAAAAGTAGATGACATCCTCTTTGTTATCAAACATACCATGAATGTAAACATCGAAATGAAAAACAAACAAATAATAATAAAGCCTAATTAAAAAAACGAACACTAATCAATCGAAATTTATGAAAACTAAATTACTTGTGCCTATAGTCTGCCTGTTGAGTACCACGGGTAGTTTTGCGCAAAAAAGAGCTAGTCTCAGTCAGGCTCTAAGCGAAGTTACCCGGATCTACGGAACTAAATTTTCCTATGAAGAGGGGTTGATCCGGGATGCCTTTGTCAACAGTGAGCATATTCCGAAAAACAAAAGGCTTCCTGTGGAGACAGTGTTAAAAGATCTTCTTTATCCAAACAACTTCTTGTTTCTTTATGTACAGAACAATTACTTCACAATTATAAAGGATTCGCGGGGTAAACGTGACAATGATGGAGACGACCGCTTCTGGAAAATCATTACGGGTAAGGTTAAAGACAATAACGGGATAGCACTTGCTGGTGTTACTGTCATACCGGATGGCTACGCCGTGCGGTCGGGTGTAACCACCAGTAGTGATGGAAGCTATACCCTGCGCCTGAAGGATCCAGCAGAGGCAATCATTTTTTCTTATGTTGGTATGGAGCCTACTCGAAAGGTCATCGGCAACGATACACAGATCAATGTCACCCTGGGCTCGGTTAACAATCAACTGGATGAGGTTGAAGTTGTGTCGACAGGATACCAAAAAATCGCAAAAGATCGTGCAACTGGGGCATTTGGCCAAATTACCGCTAAACAGTTGAAGGAAGTGCCATCCATTAATCTTTTGGATCGCATTGCAGGCATGATTCCTGGCGTACAGGTTGACCCGGTGAAGAATTCAATCACCGTCAGAGGAGTAAACAGCTTCAATACAGATGGCGATTCTAAGCGTCCACTTATTGTCATAGATGGCTTTCCCGCAATCGATCAGGACTTGGTGAAAAATACCACGCAATTTGATAACAATTCTATATTGAGTCGTTTGAATCCGGCAGATATCGAAAGTGTTACCGTACTTAAAGATGCGGCAGCAGCTTCCATATGGGGTGCGCAGGCGGCAAATGGTGTTATCGTCATTGAAACAAAAAAGGGACGTGTAGGCGAACCCGTCATCTCTTATAATACCAGCCTCAGTATTTCAGCTCCAGCAGATCTTAATAGCTTGGATCGGATGACTACTGCGCAGTATATTGATTTTGAAAAGGAAATGTTCGATTATGGCTGGATAGCTGATCCGGAAGATTGGAATTCGGATTGGCTACCTTTTAATACCAATAAGCCTGCCAGTGAAGCGGTTCAATGGATGTATAAAAATAAAAAGGGATTGATTAGCGATGATGAGTTGGCTAAACAGCTTGATCGTTTAGGTCAAATTGACAATACCAGCCAAATTCGGAAATACCTGCTACAGAATGCCGTGACCCAACAGCACAACCTTTCCCTCTCAGGTGGAAATGGAAGGACCACGTATGCGTTCTCGGGCAGCTATGCAAAGGATGTTCCCGTATTCCGGTCCAATCAGGCCCAGTCCTTTTTTATGAATTCAACTTTATCGACAAACTTTTTAAATCAACGATTAAGTTTGACAACCGGATTGAATTATAATTATACGAATACTGTTGCTAACCAAGTTGCGGCAAACGCCATTGGTAATTCGACTGAGGGATTAAGGCCATACGAATTATTGGTTAATCCCGATGGAAGTAGAAATCGGCGATCATTGCTTTTTACTGAGTCTGTAGCAGCAAATCTAAAAGAGATTGGGTTGTATGACTGGACCTATAGTCCAATAGATGAACTGGACTACAACAAATATACCACTGCAGACAATCGGATAAGAATCAATGCTGATCTAAACGCCAAAGTGAATAGCTGGGCTAACATCAGCCTCTCAGGTATGCTTCAACGTACCATTGCAAACAGTCGAAATCTTGACGAATTAAAAAGTTATTCGATGCGTGACTTTTTAAATTATTATTCTACTGTCGATTTTCAAAATAATACGTTCACCAGAAATTTCGTACAAGGTGGGAGAATCGCATTGCAAAACCAAAATGCCACACAATATAATATTCGCTTGCAAGGTAATGTCAATAAGACATGGGGTGACTTTGTTAATTTAAATCTTCTTGCAGGAGCAGAGATTAGTTCTCAAACAGGCTTTACCTCAAGACAAACGGGATATGGCTTTAATGAAGATACCTATTCAATCGCTCCTTATAATCAGGTTGGTAGCTTTATGGGGATACAGGGCTGGCAGCAGTCGATTACGGGTTCAGATGGCATTAGCAGAGCTAACCTACGCAAGATGTCTTATTACTCCAATGGAGCATTATCATTTCTTAAAGACAGGTACATTTTGTCTGCGAGTGCACGTTTTGACGATCTTACGTTGGTTGGTATTTCAAGATCGAAGCGAGCTAAACCAATCTGGTCAGCTGGTGCCAAATGGAATATCAAGTCCGAACGTTTTATGCAAGAAGTCGATTGGCTAAATGCGCTGAACCTTCGTATAACCTATGGTGTCGGTGGTACAGTTCCGCAGGGCGGATCCAATGTTACCATCATCAACATCGAAGGGGCTGATTATGCAACAGGTGAAATACCGGCATCAATATCGCAACCGCGAAACCCTGAGGTTGGATGGGAAAAAGTGTATACGCAAAATTACGGACTCGATGTCAGTTTGATCAATAACAGATTAAACATCGCATTTGATCTTTATAAAAAACATACACGTGATATCCTGTATACTTTTCCTTATAATGCGACATATGGATGGACAGACCTCCAATTTAATGGCGGAACAATGCAATCTAATGGAATCGATCTGGGTATACAGGGACTTATCATTCGCAAGAAAGACTTTCGATGGAGCTCCACCCTTAACTTTTCCTACAACACCAACAAAGTTACGGATTCACGCTTAATAGCAACAGATATTAGTAACTACATCAATGGTTCGGTTTTAGAAGGGATGCCCTTGGATTATCTATATGCCTATAAGTGGGCGGGCCTCGATGAGACGGGACAGTCACAAATTGCCAAAGCCAACGGTGACATCGTAAAGAGTACGCAAGGGGGACGCAATATATTTGTCCGTGAAGATCTCGTGTATATGGGACGTAAAACGGCGCCTTACTTTGGTGGTTTTATGAATACATTTTCATATAAAGGTATTAATCTCGGCTTTCGCATAACCTACGATCTGGGGAATGTCAAGCGTCTGGAAACATTTGGTAATTATCCGCAATTCCAAGGAACTTTCGGTGGCGTGCTTAACACAAACAAGATGCAGACAGCGCGTTGGCGAAATCCGGGTGATGAAGCAACAACAAATGTTCCGGGCTTAAAAAACATAAATACAAATAGCTTCAACAGGTTTAGGGATTCCGATCCGATGGTCATTGATGCTAGCCATATACGCTTTCAACAGATATCGTTGGGATATAGCGTACCGTCAACTTCACTTAAGCGTACGCCGTTTAAATCTGTCAGTGTAAACGCTGCCGTACGAAATTTAGGTATTCTTTGGAAAGCAAATAAGTTAGGAATTGATCCACTCTACGCGCGTGCTAAAACCTATAATAATTTGCCGCCTACCAAGAATTTTTTCTTAACCATTGACGCCACCTTTTAAAAAATAAACAGCATGAAAACCAAATATATTTTTTTTGCATCGATTTTTGCGCTGACAGCCGTTATGCAGGGCTGCCGTAAATATGTGGAAGTTGAACAGTATAACCGTAGGGAATTAAAGTATACCACAGATTATGCTTATCTCTTAAATAATACAACGGTATTTTCGCCTACTTTTAGTACACCGATATTATCTAGTGACGATATCACTTTTGCTAATCTGGCATACCAACAACAACAAATTGAAAGTATCGCGTGGCCCTATATTTGGTCCTCGCAACTTGTGCCGGATAATACAGAAGATCTGAACTGGTCAAGACCTTATAAACAAATTTATACGGCCAATGAAGTCATAGCTGGCGTGATGCATAGCGAGGATGGTTCAGAGAAGGAGAAGCGTGCGCTCTTGGCAGAAGCGAAAATCCAAAGAGCTTATGCTTATTTTGTGTTGGCTAATCTTTATGGAGACATTTATGATCCACAGACTGCCGGAAACGCAATGGGAGTACCACTGCTTTTACAACCTGATTTATTTGCTTCGCTAAAGCGGGCACCGCTCGCTCAAGTGTATGCGCAGATACTTCAAGATTTAAACGAAGCATTAGTAGATATTCCGACAACGGCAAGCAATAATAGACATCCCAATAAAGCTGCTGTAGAAGCTTTGTTGGCCATTGTACATCTTCATATGCGTAATTTCGATTTAGCAGCGACGCATGCAGATGCTGCCCTTCAATACAATGCAACACTTTTAGATTTACAACTGTTCGCGGCATCGGCATCTGGATACCCTCTTCCGTTCAATCATCCTGAAACCTATTTTTTAAAACAGGTTGGACAAATGATTGATCAACAATTAAATCCCGAGCTTGTTTCTCTTTTTGATACCAAAGATCTTCGACGTACAGTTTATATGCAAGCTGGTACCGGTCAGATGCCAAGTGGCGCATTGCGCTCAAAAAAAATGAGCGTGATGGTCGGTGCTCCTAATGCTGGACCTTCTGTTCCAGAGATGTTACTTATCAAAGCCGAAGTTGCGGCGCGAAAAGGAAATACAGCGACCGCAATGGAATTTGTCAACAAGCTGCGCGCAAAGCGATTCAAGCAACAGGATTTTACACCTTTATCGGCGACCTCAGCAGACCAAGCTTTACAAATCATCGTGGATGAACGCCGACGGGAGTTTTTCGGAACAGGTTTACGCTGGCTGGATATGCGTCGGTTCAATCTTGATGCTAAATTGGCGAAAGAATTTAAAAGACAATTTATAAATCAAGAGTATACACTCAAAATTAATAGTGCTAGCTATGTATATCCAGTAGCAAATAAATATTTACAGCTCAATCCAGAAATAGGTCAAAGACCAATGTAAAATAATATAAGATGAAAAAAGAATTTATTTTTTTAGTACTGTTGTTTGTTCAGGCTGTGTCATATGCACAGCCTCGATTTGACAGCAGTGTTTTTAAACCAGCCAAACCTAGAACATCTGAACCTGTTCAAGTGTTATACGATGCCAAGGATAAAGATCTTGAATTTAGCGATGCAATAAATGCGGCCTGTTTTCTCTTCGAAGATTTTTCATGGAGGCAAATTAGTCTTCCCATGCAAAAAAATTCAGCAGGACTATGGACAGTAGTGCTACCTGTCAAATCGACAACTGCTTTTATTGCTGTAAAATTCTATCAGGGCGAATTTGATCATCCCGACGTAATAGATAACAATCAGGATCGAGGCTATGCAGTAGCTTTAAGTGATGCAAAAGGAAAAGCAGTACCGGGAGCCTTTCTTGGAGAGGCTGCCTTCCAACAGCCTGAGATCGCCGGCGGGGGAATTTTTTCATACTATAATACGCAGCCGGCTGCGATGCCTGCTGACTATATGAGAAGTTTAGCGGATAAGGAGTTTGCCTCATCAGGTAAACAATATCTCCGCTATTTTCAGTCTTTTATGAATTTACAAAAATTTGCTTTGGGAGATGCTTTTCCTGCATATGCCAGAAAGCTGATTACGCAGCAATTACAACAAAAAGATTTAAGCGATGAAGTGCTTGGTCAGCTTTATTCTTTTGGTAACGCAGGTTTACAAGATAAGGAATTAACGCAGTTAATTGAGCAGCGCGTAAATGCTGATTATCCGAAGGGAGCGACGGCGCGATTCATCGCTTATCGCAACACGATGGTAGGCAATCCCACTAACGATGAATTAATCGATATATATGAAAATTTTTTGAAGGATTTCCCCCTTCAGCAATGGCGACAAAGTCCCAATGGTCAGGGATTTATCTATTATGCGGTTTACCGAGGGTTAGGTTCGGCTTATTTCGATACTAAGCGGCTAGACAAATTTGCTAAGCTTTACGATGATATCGATTTCCGCACAGGTAATGAGTTGATGCGATGGAATATTATGCGTGCTTATATGTTTAATACAGTAAGAAAAGATAGCCTTTATCAAGTTTCCGAAGCTGTTTTTCCCAAATTGATCGCTCGACGAAGCGACAATTCTTATCAGGTTGACTTTGAAAATCAGGCACAGGCAGATTCCAATGTGGTTAAAAACTTAAATGACCGTCTCTTTACCCATATCTCCTTGTTAAATGATCTCAAAAAATATACGGAAGCACGGAAATACTTTACGCTGCTCTCCGAAGATGCTAAATACAATAATGCCGAACTGAATGAAATTAATCTTCAGGTTTTAGAAGGGCTTGGCGATGATAAGCAAATCCTGCCTTTACTGGAAATGAGCGCGCGATACAATGCAATGACGCCGCGGATGTTTGACAAACTTAAATCAATTTACTTAAAAGGACACCCCAATGATGAAAATGGTTATCAAACTTATCTGGCGGGATTAAAATCTGATAAAGAAAAAGCCGCAATGCAAGCCTATGTAGACCATAATTGGGTCAATCACCCGATGCCTAATTTTCGTTTAGAAACCGCTGAAGGTCTATTTGTTACGCCAGAAGACTGGAAAGACAAAATTGTGGTCGTGGATTTCTGGGCGACTTGGTGTCGGCCATGTATCATGGCATTCCCAGGAATGCAGCTTTTAGTCGATAAATATGCACAGGACAAACAGGTTGCAATATATATGCTGGGTACCATGCAGACCGGAAATTATAAAGATAAGTCAGTCAACTATGTTCGTAGTGAAGGTTTCCGTTTCAATCTCTTACACGATTCCGTTAATCCAGTAACTAAAGAACAAGATGTACTATTTAGACAATTGGTTCCATTGTTCGGCGACTCTTCCATTCCACGCAAGATCATTGTTAAAAACGGTCGTGTGCGCTATTGTTCAGGAGGTTATTCGGGAAGTCCGAGCAAATTGATGGATGAACTATCCCTTGCTATTGAAATCCTTAAAAACGAAAAATAGACTATTAAACCAAGATACACTATGAATAGTAAAGCAACAAGCTTACTCGTCGGAATACTCGGTCTGGGACTGTCTTTGCAGGCTCAAATGAACCCAAAATACAAATTTGAGGAGGCACTGAAGCTTATTCAGCAGAATTATGTCGACCAGGTAAATGAAGAACATTTGGTAGATGCCGCGATCAAGGCAATGATATCGGATTTGGATCCCCATTCACGTTATACCAGTCGTGAGGAAGCCGAGCAAATGCGTGTGGTCATGAGTGGAAGTTTTGCTGGAATCGGCATTCAGTTTCTGAAAAATAATGAACAGACCTTCGTAACAAAAGTTAACCCAGATGGTCCGGCCATGCGTGCAGGAATCCGTGTTGGTGACCAAATACTCGGCATTGATGGCGATAGCATTGTTGGGGAAAAATGGGGGAACCGTGAGATTATGGAAAAATTGCGCGGTGAAAAAGATGTACCGGTTGTGTTGACAATCGTGTCACCGGGAAGCACTGACAGCAAAAATATAAGCATTATACGCGAAAATATACTGGAGAAATCCGTTCGTGAAAGCTATATGGTCGACAAGGAAATCGGCTATATTGCACTTTCCATTTTCAATCAAACTACGCGTCAGGAAATAGACGCTGCTTTAAAGAGCCTCAAGAGCCAGGGGATGAAAAAATTGATCCTGGACCTGCAGAGTAACGGTGGCGGCTATGTGCAATCCGCTATTGGTGTCGCAGATGAATTTTTGCCCAAAGAAAAAATCGTTTTTTATTCCGTACCTAACCAAGGCGGAAAAGATTACTACTTCACCGGCGGATATGGTCAATTTTACGAGGGGGAATTGGTCGTCCTAATTGACGAATCCACGGCTTCAGCCAGTGAAATCGTGACAGGAGCACTTCAGGACTGGGATCGCGCCGTAGTCATCGGTCGGCGCAGTTTCGGAAAAGGCCTCATGCAGAAACCCGTTCCGTTGTCTGACGGTTCAGAAATGCATCTAACAGGAGCCCGCTACTATACTCCATCCGGACGGTCAATTCAGAAACCCTACACCAAAGGAAAGGAAGATTATTTCCAGGATTTTAATCGCCGTATGGCATCTAAGGAATTATTGGAAGCAGGACATATTTCTTTTCCAGATTCTTTAAAGTACAGCACATTGACTAATAAAAGAACCGTGTATGGCGGCGGAGGCATCATGCCAGACCGATTTGTGCCCATCGACACAAATCTATATAGCACCTGGATGGCACAGTTCATGAACAATGGGATTGTTGCCAAAGGTGGATTTGAGTTTGTACAGCAAAATCGTCGCGCGTTACTGAATGCTTATCCAGACTTTACCGCATTTAATTCTCGATTTAATGTGCCTAAAGAAGTGCATAGACAGCTGATTTCAGCAGCACGTAAGCAGTCTATTGCTATACCTCCAGAAGATCATCAAAGTGCCCATGCTGCCATCGACATCGAATTTAAAGCGCAGGTTGCCTCACTACTTTATACCGGTGGCGATTATATGGCGCGCATCAGAAATGAATCTAATAAGAGTTTTCAAGATGCCCTACTTGTCCTTCGTGACGAAAAGCTTTATAAACAATTATTACAAACGGGCATTGTTGGGCAAACCTTAAAAAAAGATACTGAAAACGCGTCAAAATAAATTTTAAATAGTAGAATAAATACCGAATGAATATGAGAAATATAAAATGGCCCCTCGCATTGGCCTGTATATTGCCAGCGATGGGATATGCACAGCAAAATTATACACTGCAAGGTACAGTGGGCAAGTTAGATAGACCTGCAAAAGCCTACCTTCGTCTGAGCTACGAGGGAAAAGAACGGATTGATTCTGTTGAAATGAAAAATGGAAAATTTGAATTTAAAGGAACTATTCCGTCACCGATGGAAGCGCATTTACGTATCATTCACGATAATGCCCCATTCGATCCAGCGAAACCACCAAAGCAAGATATATTGCCCTTTTTGATAGAAGGAACAACGATCAAATTCGCGGCGGCAGATTCAATACGACATGCAAAGATAACTGGATCTCCTTTGAATGCAGAAAATGATCGGGTAAATGCTATGCTAAAGCCGATTTACGACCAGTATCAAGTATTGGAAAATGAATATAAGTCCAAATCGCTTGCAGATCAGCAAGACCCCAAATACATTAAAACATTGGAAGATCGTGCTAATGTGATACAGCAACAGACAATCGATGCAAAGCTGGAGTATGTTTCCAAGAATCCGAAAAGCTATATGGCCTTGATGGCATTTAACTCAACATTACCACCCGAGTTTGATGCTGTCAAAGCCGAAAAAATATTTAGCACATTAGATCCGAGCTTACAAAACTCTATTCTTGGGAAAGACCTTGCTAAGCGTATTGCTCTGGTCAAAAAAACGAGCGAAGGAGTAGAAGCGCAAGATTTTACACAGCCCGATGTTGACGGTAAACCGGTCAAACTATCAGACTACCGTGGAAAGTATGTCCTGATTGATTTTTGGGCATCTTGGTGTGCCCCTTGCCGTCGTGAAAATCCAAATTTAGTAAAAGCCTATGCGAAATACCAGAAACAAGGCTTTGAAATTCTAGGGGTTTCCATGGATAAAGCCGCGGATAAAGCGAAATGGTTAAAAGCTATTCAAGATGATGGACTGACTTGGAAACAGGTGGGGGATCTTAAGGGTTGGGAAAATGAAGCTGGGACCATGTATGATGTCAAAGCTATTCCCATGAATTTCCTGGTTGATCCAAATGGAAAAATCATTGCTAAATATTTGCGTGGTGAAGAGTTAGATAAAAAACTAGCTGAAATTTTTGGCAAATAGTTTTAACCTGCACTGGTAGGCCTTGATCAGTGCAGTCATATGTTTAGTTAGTGGAGACGGTTGCCCCTCAAGGCAGCCGTACCTCCTTTTCTGCAAGTAGCCTTCCATTCCTAATCTGCAAATTGGAAGTATACTAAAACTGCCTTAGGATACCTGTCTCGCTGACGATCAAAGTTTTCAAGTTCATCAACAAGTTTTTCAATCCAAAGAAATCCCGATCAAACTGCTCATTAGTTTTATTTGAAATCTCTTCGACGATTACCAAAGCTTTCTTCGGAAGTTTAATTGAACTCACAGAGGGTACAGCTACCATCAGCAAATTTTATTTTTCAATGCAATCCAAGTAATCCATTTTATCGTAAATGATCATATAAAGCTTTTAAATAACTGATAAAAAATAAAGATCATGAAAATTAAATCAATCTTATGGGCGGCTGCCACTGCAGCAACACTATTGGGAAGCACTTACATGGGGCAGGCTCAAACAAAGGAAAAAACTGTTATGGTCGGTGGTGCACCGATGTATCCTTCCAAAAACATTATTGAAAATGCAGTCAATTCCAAGGATCATACTACCTTGGTTGCTGCAGTAAAAGCTGCTGGCCTTGTAGAAACCTTACAGGGAGCTGGTCCTTTTACTGTTTTGGCTCCTACCAATAACGCTTTTGCTAAAGTACCCAAAGAGGCCCTAAATAACTTAATGCTTCCGGAAAATAAGGCTCAATTAGCCTCAATATTGACCTACCACGTGATTCCTGGAAAATGGAGTGCCGCGCAGATCACCAAAGCAATCAAAGATGGTAAAGGAACTTACGTAGCCAAATCAGTGCAAGGTGGCAACCTTACTTTTTGGATGAAAGGGAACGATGTATATGTAAAAGACGCAAAAGGCAACAGCGCAAAGGTAACGGTCGCTGACGTCAATCAATCCAATGGGGTAATCCATGTGGTTGATGCTGTATTGATGCCCTAAATATTGTTACCATAGAATCAACTATCTATTGTCAGCATAGATTCAATGATGTTTTCTTATCACATCAAAGTGCTGTCAATAATGATAAAACGAGCAATATTAACATTGCTCGTTTTATTCTTTCCTCCCATCCGAACGGTTTTCAATAAGGAATTCGTTCATTAAATTTAGTATACTTCGTTTTTCTCAAACCAAAATAGCGCTCCTAATGTTGATTGGAATACCAATATATGTTTTGAAGACTGTTTTTAGGTGTTTTCGAAAAGTGGAATTCTGTTTGTGCCGATTTGAGAAATTTCTTCAGATTGCTGCCCTTAATGTCATCATATTTGTTTTTATATTCGACATCGTTTAAATAAATATCTTTCCCAATTGTCAAACAGAACCTGAAATATATTTTTTTCCATTTTTCTGCATCTAGAAGCAAACTATTTTTCAGGAAAATAAACATCATAATAATCACTAGCTTACTTCATAAAGCAGATTATCCAAAGATCCATTTTGATGCCCGGGGAATCATATTATAAAAACAAGCGACAAAACCCCAGGAGACCAAGAAAACAATAGCTGCAGTAACAGGGATCTTTAACGATATCGGAATAGCACATATGTTAGCGAGCCAATAACCAAAACCTACAACAAAATAATGTATCAGATAAATTCCAAAACCGCATTTTGTAATATTTGAAAACAGCTTTCTCCATTTTGGTGACTTCAACTTAATGGTTCGAACCAACAAAAAAATGGCTAATGTCATCATTAATACCTGTGGTGAACAATATAAGAAAAATAGTTCGATCTGGTCGTCACTAGAGTTGGGATCTGCTACCATCCATTTAAAACCACTAAATGTGATTCCATACCCAATACCAAATAAGGGTATACTAACTAAAAGTGTTTTGCGAAAGGACCATACTTTGAAGCGATGTGTCAATATATACCCAAGCAGTAAATACCCATTAAATCCAGCAAAATAATAAAATGTACCAAAACTGTTCCAAGCACTGAGACCAAATAGCTCTTTGGAATAAAATGAATAGGCATAAGGCAAAAAAAGCGTGCACATCCAAATTCCCAAAAAAACTTTTTGCTGACCTGGAGTTGACTTATCTACCCAAGCAGAGAAGAAAGGCATGTAAAGGTAAACGCCAATTAACATATAGATATACCACATAGGCACGGTATACACATTAAATTTAACTGGAATCAAAGAAATTTGAACAAGCGCACTCTCCAAAGTTTGGGCAGCGTCTTTCGGAGCATAGGCAAACACTTCTGATATGATCGTTGAGGGAAGACCGAGTACACCCGTAATCCAAGGAAAGAGGTTGTACAGTACAGACCACAATAAAAAAGGAACTGTAATGCGCAGAAGACGCTTTCTATAAAAGTCACCCATATTCATCTTGACAGGAAGCAAAAGCAACCCGGTAATCATAACAAAAATCGGCACGCAAGCTCGGAGCAGTGAGCCGTATATAGCCCCCCAGTAGTTAAAATCTGGGTTCGATCGCGCTTCGGGGGACACATTAAACGGATCGGAACAGTGAATGGCAATCACCATAATTATAGCGATAAAACGCAATACATCAACCCAGACAATTCTTTGCTGATCAAAATTAGAAGTAGAGGTTTGCATGTTCAACGTAGTTTGGTTAAGATGCAAAAATAGACAATCTGACGCTGAACAATTTTTAAGTAGTTAAAGAAATAGCACTATTTTCGCAAAGAACAAAGTGTCACATGAGATATGCCAAGATAAGACGCTATATAGCCCAAATTTACCCTTTGGATTAATTTGGAGTGATTTGCCATAAAATCTTCGTAACGTTTTTCGGCCGAAAGATAAAATCGATTGATTAACCTGCGCTCCATCTCCAGAAAGGCTTTTTGATGTACATACCGCATCCAGTTCGCAATATCGATATGACTACGACAAAGTACTTCCAGCTGATCAATTGGCATGAAATATAACACCGAATCCTCCAGAATCTGTACTGATTCACTCTCATAACCCGGCACAGGTCCGTGGAAACTATTCGTTGAATAAAGTAGATCCCCTTCTTTGCTAAACCAGGAAGTAACTTCTTTTCCATCGCATACCGTGTAGGCGCGGGCAATTCCATTTTCTACAAAATAAATATTCCGATCACTTCTGTCTGGTTGGATCAATATGGCCTTTTTGGGCACACTCAGTTCTATTAAATTGCTAAGCAATATTTCTAAAGACTCTTCTTTTATATCAAAATGCCTACGTATAGATGCGATGATATTATCCATGAAAGGTTATTTTCAATTTTTGGTAAACGACAAAGCTAAAGAAAAGAAATTTATAAAGCCGCACCACTTCTGCATTCAAGACTGTCTTACTGTTTAATTTTTGACTATAAAAGAATGAAGGTATCCGTCAATTTTAGTGAAAGCAAATAAACAGATAGCTACCAAGTCAACCTACCTAAATAAAGAATGACTTACTGCAATTATTTAGTGATCTTGCGATGGTATCGTAATTAAATTTAAATCCCCTATTCCTAATTTTTTCGGCACTTATACGAGAACCATTTAACAGCATAACGGCCATATCACCATACAATAGTTTAATAATTGAACCAGGCACATTTGGCAAAAAGCTGCTCCTACCAAATGACCTGAGCAGCACATACGCAAAATCATTCATCGTGATATGTTGTGGAGCAACAGCATTATACACACCCCGAATATCCGTCCGATCAAGTATAAATTCATACAAGCGTACGACATCATGTATGTCTATCCATGGAATATATTGTTTTCCATCGCCCAGAGAAACATTAATACCAAGTTTTGCCAAAGGAGCAAGCTTGGCATACATTCCCCCATCTCGGCCCAAGACAATACCTTTCCGTAAAATAATGGTTTTGACCCCCAAGCTTTCAAACTGCCATGCAGCCTTTTCCCATACCTTACAAATATGAGCCAAAAAGTCATTTCCACTACTAGAATCTTCAGAAAGGATGGTATCAGAAGTATATGCTCCATAATAACCTACTGCAGATGATGAAATGATTTTATCAATCTTAAGCTCGTGGCGTTTGACGTATTCAAATAGTAAATTCAATGACAATACACGACTTTCGATAAGCTCAAGGCGACGCGAGGAAGTCCATCGACCTGCACTTATATTTTCACCAGTGAGGTTAATGATTGTATCGACCCCATCGAAGGCATTGATATCTATGAAGCTTTTTTTCAGATCCCACTCAAAATATCTTATGCCACTTGCAGATTGGTCTTTGGGTGTCCGCGTAAGGAGATGTAACTCATAACCAATTTTCCTAAGGTGTGCAGTAATATAACCACCTACAAAGCCAGTCCCCCCAGCAATTAAGATCCTTTTCATATATAAGCTTTTTTAATCTTTTCTACAACATTGTGAAACAGCGTACTGCGCTGTTTTATAAATAAGCAATTTTGTAACGCAAATAGCTCTTAAGGGCAACAAGCGCTTTATGGGCGTTCGATATGCGAATCCTATGCTCTAAAATTTCTTTTGAAGATTTTTTACGGATCTTCGCAAATAGTGAAAGGTAATATTTGTAAGCAAGATAAACCCCAAACTTTGCTGAACCTGGGAGCTTTTTGATTCCCAATAGCGCCTCCCTAAATTCTGTATGAATTTCATTTTCGATCTGACTTTTGATCGTATTATTAAAGACAGTCATATCCAAATTGGGGAAGTAGGTTCTTCCAAGCGTATGGTAATCCTGTTTGAGATCCCGTAAAAAATTTATTTTTTGAAACGCTGATCCCAATTTCATTGCAAAAGGCTTAAGCTCCTCGTACTGCTTTCGATCTCCCTCTGTAAACACTTGTAAGCACATAAGCCCTACTACTTCAGCCGAACCATAAATATATTCCTTATAACTTTCGGAATTGTAGTCAACCTTATTCAGATCCATTTCCATGCTATGAAGAAACTGACTGATCAGCTTGACGTCGATCTTATACTTGTGCACAGTTTCCTGAAAGGACTGCAAAATTGGATTTAAGGAAATTCTTTCTTCTAAAGCACAGTTGGTATCCAAATACAATCGTCCCAAAAGGCGCTTCCTATCATACCCATGAAAACTATCAACAATTTCATCAGCAAGTCGCACATAGCCATAAATCGCATAGATGCTATTACGAATACGTGGTTTTAGCGCCAAAATACCGAGCGAAAAACTTGTGCTATATTTTTCGGTCGTTCTTTTGCTTACTTCATATGCGAGTTCATCAAATAGTCTCTTCATAGTCCTATAGATTATCTTCCGATTCTACGTTTATTTTATTTTAGCTAGCTACCTCTATATGTTGCATATCCGAATGGGCTAACAGTGATCGGAACATGATAATGCTTATCATCTTTGATTTCAAAAACGACTTCGATAAATGGGTAAAATGTTTCGGTTTTTTGAGAACGAAAATAGCTTTCCGTATAAAACTTAAGTTTATATACTCCCTTATTGTCTACTTTACCAGTATCCAGGAAATTACCGATGCGACCATTGTTATCCGTTTTTTCACTGGCCACAGTTACCCATTGCTTGTTTGGCATCAATTTCTCCAGATCCACTTTAACATTGGGTGCAGGGCTTCCCTTTGAAATATCCAGAATGTGACTTGACAATTGATATTTACCGTTCTGGCTATATGCCGTCAATCCAACCATCATACATAACAACATGATCATGTACTTTTTTGTATGCATCATCGCTATATTCATCTTTATTTCGTTAAATAATTAATTTACTTATGATCAGCTTTTTTCAAATTTGCCTTTTTTATTCGCGCGCTCATTCACAGTCATAACTATAATTTTCTCCTCAAGTTGTTTGCCAACTGTCCACTTGTGGTTTAGTCCCCTAAAGACCATCACAGTTCGTTAATTAGAATATATTTATTCTAAATACATGTTGTTAAAGACTATTTTAAGTATAAAAATAAACCAAAAACACAATTTATCCAAGCCCGTCTCATTCTAATTTCTCCATATATTCCTGCGTTTTGAAAAGATATGTCCCTGAAGACGCTACCGAAAAATACCCTAACGCGCCATTAGATATATTTGAGCTTGGATTTCCGGGCGCTGCCCCACCGGGATTTGCTGCTTGAAACTCATTCCAAAATTTGTAGACGCTGGCATCAACACAGTACCGGATTATCTTAACTTCGTCATTGAGCTCCAAATCTATTGTACGGTCAGAGATTTCATGTGTAATATATTTTCCATCGTTGAACTTATCGTTGTAAGTTGAGGCAAAGCGCATAGGAGAATTATTGACAGCGATTTCGTACAGATAATAATTGTTTACTTGTGCAGGATCGTAAAATTTAAAGGTTGGATAGTAACGTTCTTCTGTAAAGATCTTTTCTTTTGTGACGCCCAAAGAATCTATAGCTACATAGGGAGGCATAGTGACCGAAGACCGGTAATATTCGCCATCTACCACTACCTCAAGGTTATATTTTAATCCTGGACGAACTTGAAAGTTTTGCGCCCGGTAGTAACCATCAGTTTCATAGACAAAGTTCATTTCCTCATTCGCAGAAGAACGCACCATCACCGATGCACCGAGTACTGGTTCACTTTTTCTATCTGTATCAAAAGTGACGGTCTTAGTAATTCTAATGAGCTGATCTACGTCTAAATCATTCAAGTTACCTTCAATCACAATGCGCGCTTCGCTATTTTCCAGATCTAGATCAATCACCTTTTCACAGGAGGTAAATAAAGATGCCAGAAGTAAGCATACTATAAGTAGTTGTTTTTTCATATCATTAAAACTTAAAATTCCAGGTAATAGATGGTATAATACCAAATAATGCAATCTGATAGGCTTCTGTTATATTGGGATTGACTTCATTTTCCCTAAAGTCCACAATATAGGCGTTGCGTCGGTTGTAGGCATTATATAGCCCAAATGTCCAACTGGAAGTAAAACGTTTGTTTGATTTTTGAGGTTCATACGTTGCAGACAGATCCAAACGATGGTAAATTGGCGACCTATGGCTATTTCGCTCTGTATAATAAAATAACGTGGTGTTATTTAAGTCATATTTCCCTGCTGGATAAGTTACTGCATTACCACTGTTAAAAATAAAATTTGCGCCCAAAGACCATTTGTCCGACAACTTATACATCGTCACCACGGAAAGATCATGGGTACGATCCTGCCTTGCATTAAACCAGGCTCCCTGGTTAATTCTATTAAACTTTCGCTCACTCTTCGATAAAGTGTAACCTATCCATCCACTTAGTTTACCACTATTTTTCCGTAGCAATAATTCAAGACCATATGCACGCCCCTTACCAAAAAGAAGTTCTCCTTCAAGCAATTCGTTAGCCTGTAGATCTGCGCCGGTACGAAAATCGATCTGATTGGCCATGGACTTATAATAGGACTCCACTGAAAATTCATAAGCGCTACCATTGAAATTTCGAAAGTATCCGAAAGCGATCTGATCAGCGAGCTGAGGTTTGATATTCAAGCTGCTCAGCACATACTGATCGGTAGGAAGCGCCGAAGTAGAATTGGTTAATTGATGCAGATTCTGCGCCATCCGATTATAGGAAAATTTAATACTGCTCAGGGAATTTAAAAGTAGGCTTGCAGATAGTCTGGGTTCCAGATTGATATAATGTTTTGCTAACGTTCCCTTTCCAAAATACTGTTCGCCAATAACATCTCCGTCGTCATCGAAACGATAGAAAGTACCTGGCCCCATCACCATAAAATCCGACAATCGGAAACCATACAGTAAGGAAAGGCGATCGTTGGCTTTCCATTCATGGGAAAAATAAGCGCTTACATCCCAGCCCTTACGTTTTTCAATGCGAATCGAATTAACGTTGGCATCTTCATCAGCATCTAAACTGGCAGGTCGGATAGTTTGGTTCAGCGCATTTGCGCCAAAGCGGATTGTGGACCTGTTCGATGAGTACAAAGAAAAATCCTGTTTGAAATTCCAATTCCCAATTTTTGAAGCAATATTAAAATCCCCGCTATTACCATTGACGCCAACATTGTAATTAAAATCACTGTAAATTAAGGATGTATTACTAAACAAGCGATCATTGAAAATATGGTTCCATCGCACAGTAGCTGTTGTATTTCCCCAGTTAAAACCAAATCTATCAGAAAAACCCAATTCATCCTTTCCAAAGTAACCCGAAAGGAAGACTTTATTTCGTTCGTCAATCTTGTAGTTTAGTTTAGCATTTAAATCATAAAAATATAATTTACTCTGCTTCACATCCTGATCATTTGAAAGTTTGAGAAACAGATCCGCATATGTACGCCGACCACTGAGCATGAATGATCCGCGATCATCAGGCAAAGGTGCCGATATCTTCAGGCGGGATGCAATAAGACCAACACCGCCTTCTGCAGAATACTCTTTCTGATTTCCATCCACCATCGTAATATCCAAAACGGAAGATATTCGTCCGCCATATTGACTTGGGATACCACCTTTGTAAAGCTGTACGTCCTTAACCGCATCAGAATTGAATGTGGAAAAAAAACCTAAAAGATGGGAAGCATTGTAAACGATAGCTTCATCCAGCAAAATCAGATTCTGGTCTCCGCCTCCGCCGCGAACAAAAAAATTTGTGCTTCCCTCGCCTCCGCTCTGTACACCGGGCAGAAGCTGTATTGTCTTGAGTAAATCTTTCTCACCAAATAAAACGGGTACATTTTTTATCTCCTCCATGCTGAATTTAAATGATCCCATCTGAGGACTGCGCACATGCTGATTTTTCCGAACGCCAGAAACAACAACCTCTTCCAAGGCATTCTGGTTAGGTACGAGTTCGACATCATACTTTGCTGATTCCACTAATGAGATTGTTTTGGTCTGAGTCTCGTACCCTACATAACTAAAGGTCACAATCCGTTCGCCCTTTTCAAGTAATAGGGAATAGAAACCATAATTGTTTGTCGACGTTGCCCGCTCCGTACCCTGCTCTGTAACTACTGCACCGATCAATGTCTCGCCAGTATTTGCATCTTTCACAGTGCCAGATAGTACTTTCTTTTGGGCTAGACAAGTTAACGTACTTAGCATAAAGGATGTCGTCAACAAGAATTTTGTGTTAAGCATGTTATAATCTTTAGAGTCTAAAAGCAAATATAGTTTATTTAAACTCTAAAATAGTATTAAATAATACTAAATTTTAAAAAAAAAGCAATGCCTAGTTATAGAAAAAACTTTAATCTTTGATCACGACAATATTTAGCACAAAAAGGTACGGTTAATGTGAAATGTTATCAGAAATGATGTATGGAAGAATATTTTTTTGAATAAAAAAAGATTAGCCAAATTCTAATCCTTTTTCAGATATTGTTCGAGCTCGGTCACGTCTTTCTTATCGATCAGAATATGATGATGATGATCGAGCTTAGCCAATAGGATAATCAATAAATCTCGTTCTTCATCGGAAAGGTTTCCGATTAGAATGTTACCGACGGTTTTCATTTTAGGCAGTACCTTAAATAATTCGGCTCGGCCCGCATTGGAAATACAGATCGGTTTGGCCCGTTTGTCGGAAACCTTGGGAGCTTCTTCAATCAGTCCAAGTCGCATCAACCTGCGGATGACTTCCGTACCCGACGCTTTTTCGACTGCATTTTTTCGAATCAACTCTGTTTGAAGTAGTTTATCATAAGAGAATAGCACCATCAGGAAAGTAAAATCTTCTGGCGACTGCAGGTGAGTTCCTTCGAATGCTAACTTGATATAATGTTTCGCATAACGGTTCATCATCAAAAGAAGCTTACCCAAATCTTCCGCTGGGACGTCTCTTTCCGCAACAATAGCATGTTCACCTCCAACTTTACGTGTCTGAGTGATCCCGATTGAATTTTTGAGATACATATATTTTAAAAATTCAGTGAGCGTACCATCTGCCGATTCATTGGAACAGTAATCGTCAAGCTCTTCAGCTATTTGGATTAAAAGATCTTTTTTTATCATTACTAATTTCTCTTCAGTACAAATGAAGGGTTTTTATGGCAAAAAAAAAAAACAAAAGGCTTTCCTGCCGTTTTTGTAATAATGAAGCAGTTAAAACCACTTGTTTGAAGAAAAGTGTAATAGAACAAGTTAGGCATTTTCATTGCAGTCGTATGATCCTCAGAAATATCAATCGATCTTATCTTGATCTGGAATAATATAGATTTTCTAAATTGAATTCCTTCAAAATCGAAATATAATCATTAGGAAAATTGAAGCCGAGATCCTTCTGTACCTAATTGATCAACTCGGCAGATACCGGTGAACCTGTGGTAAAATCACCCAAATGGCTAGCACAACGAATTTCCCCTATACTGCGCAAGTACCCTGCGTACCTTTAGAATATATTTGTTTAGTTTTTTCTGTGTTATATTCTATAGCGAAAAAACTAAACAACAGTAATTGATAATTAACAATTATAACATATGACACTCGAAGAATTAACACTTGAAATTTATGGAGAAAGGGCATTGACGTATTTTGACAGTAAACACCTGGTTGTCTGGGCCGTCAATGTTTTATCATTAGGCTATGAGAGTGACAACCTGTATATTTTGGCTGGTTTGGATAACGCTTTTACGGAAGAACGCGAAAGCTATTTTTGGAAATAAATTGCTGACCTAAAACTAGATATAGAGAAAAGCGAAGAGGATTTAATGGAAAACTATGCCTTAACAATCGCCAAAAAAGCGATCACAAAAGAGGTCGGTATAGACTATGCTTTCAGTCAAATGCGGAAAATTGTGTCTGCAAGTGGATACAACTACAGGTATATCGCCTTTTATGAAATTGACGAGGATCTGGACTATTTGAAGTATGACAATTCAACCCTTTACAATAAAGGACTTACGTTAGAAAATTCAAAAGAATTTATCTTGGAGGAAATGAAAATCTTCGTCGAAATGGAAAACTTAAATATTCCCCGCGAACAACGTGAAAAATGCTATTGTGAGACTTGTAAAAACCTTAATGACCCGATAACGAAGAATAAATTTCAGCTTAAAAAACCATTTAAATATACAGTTTTAGCTTGTGGTATATGTGGTTCCGATAAACTCAAACACAACAGTAACCATGATGTTAAGTGGAGAATAATAGAACAATCAAAAAGAGATAATTAGGAGTGGATATCGACATTACATACATTGGCCGGAATGGATCTACATCGTCAGATCCGTCGGCATATGCTGAGTTCACAGATAATAAATTGTGCCTTCAATACAAGGATTTATTTTATTTTTACCTTTCTAATGAACATACATGATCAGCAAAACAATCTTAGTAAAAGATAAGCTCGAGCCCAAGAAATTGTTAAAGATTGCAGCATTTGACAATTCAAAAGCTGTAACCAAACCGCATAGGCACAATGGATACCTGGAACTTGTATTTTTATCGTCTACATCAGGGCGCCATGTAATTGATGGCCATGAAAACCCTATCAAAACGCCCTGCTTACTGATCATTCGGAAGGAATCTGTACACCATTGGGAGCTGACTACCCCAATCGAAGGTTTTGTGCTCTTGGTAAAAAAATCGTTTATAGACCTGAGCTTAGATCTTCAAATCGCTAGAATGATCGATGAGATCAGTAAATTAGACACCATATATCTTAAAGAAAACGGGATCATACCCACACTCCTCAGGCTATTAGCACAAGAAGAAAACAAAATATGCCAAGAGGGCCTGTTTAGATCATTATTGGCTAAGGTACTCGAAAATACAGATAAAACCGAGCAACCCACATCGCTATCCAACGACCTATATGTCAGATTTATTGAACTATTAAATACGGATTCAAAAATCATCAATAATGTTGCTTACTATGCGAATCTGCTCCATACAAGTCCTCAAAATCTGACTGCTGCCTGCAAAAAAGACACAAATAACACGGCTTCCCAGATACTGGCAACCTATATTATCAAAGAGGCAAAGAGACTTGTTTTCTATACTAACAAGTCAACCGCCGAAATTGCTTTTTCATTGGGTTTCACCGATAAATCAAACTTCTCAAAATATTTCAAAACATTTACTGGCTTTACCCCTTCAGAATTCAAGAAACAATATGACTAAAACTCCTTCTCGCCAAACTCACTCTTAGGTAACTTTGAGGATTGACTTAACTTGTGAATATTAAAATTAAGGTTGAGCATCACTATATTTTTTTCATAAATATAGTTGGTAGTCGTAAAAAAATCATTGGAGGATGTCGTAATACGTTGTTCATTGACTCCCCAATTGCCAAGTTCAATGAACTGCCATTGGAGCTGTGCTTTGATCGCCCCTTGCAAAAAAGCCTTACTCAGATTAAAGTGAGGGGTAAAAAATCTAGAATCTCTTCCTTGTACCGTAGGCCTTGCAGAGAGGTAATTAACCTGTAGACCCGTGCTCCAATCCTTAGCGAAATCTGCTTGAACCCCAGCATTCATGGAATAGACCCAATCACTATTGCTATTTATCATTTTATAAGTCAATACCTGTCCTGAAATTTTATAACGATATAGGTTCACTCCACTATTCATTCTTAACCAAGGAAGGATCTTCCCCTCCCCTCCTATTTCTGCTCCCCATCGTGTAGCGTAATCTGCATTGGTAAATACCCGATTGAGGATGGTATCTGCATAGACAGAATTAACGCGTTGGACTGGATTTAGCGTGTATTGGTAGTATGTATTTAAGAATATACTTCCCTTTTTTAACTTCTTTACGACACCTGTCTCAATATTCGTTGTAAACTCTGGCAACAAGGTGGGATCCCCTTGTTCTAAAGTCTCTGAGTGTTCACGTTCGGGTATAGGATTAAGCTCAAAATTGTTATTGCGTTGAACCCGCCGCGCAGCAGCAAACTTCCAGGACCAATCGTCGCTTAGGCTGTGGATCAAACTGAAAGAAGGATACAATTGGTGGACAGCGTATGGATATTCTACCCCAGTATGAACTAAAAGTACATCACGTTGATAATATTCATAACGAAGTCCAAGTGAAAACTGTGTCCTTTCTCGTTTATGATCATATTGGCTAAAAATAGCATGTACCCTATTCGTTGCATTTAATTTGCCTGTAAATTCAGGAATAATTTTCATGGCCTCACCTGGCTTTTCAGTGGCGAAATATTCAAAATTACCGCTCTGCCTATCGTTTCTTAATTGGTAACCACTTAAAAGCTCACCATGTGGTAATTTCCATTGATGTTGGACAGATATCCTTAATCCGCGTAAAGGATTGGTGTAATTGTTATTTGTCCATTGGACAGTATCAATCCCGCGTTCGATATTCGCATTCTTGGTCGATCCATAGATATTGGCATATTCATAAATTGCAGCTGCTTGCAAGGCATGTGCTTCACTGAATTTATACTGATAATTGAAATCAATAAGATAGAACTCTCCCTGTTTATTCTGGAGATTAGAGTTAAAATAATTTGTTGTTGAGAGTTCAGCTCCTGTTGAAGGTTGGATCGTTCGATTTGTATAATAGATATCTGCTAATCGGTCCTGGAGTTTCCTTGATGCCAGCAAACCAAGATTAAATTGCTGTTTCTTGGACAGCTCATATGCACCGTTCAGTCTGACCCCAAAATTGTATTTGTCAAAACTACGTTCGCCTTTAGACGGGAAGAAAGTCTGCCTATCCCCAATGATGGTATATACGTCGCCTTCTCGAAAACCGGCATTATCATTGCGCAGATAATCGGCCGAACCATTCAGTTCAAGTTTATTTTTTTTGAGCTGGAAAGAAATATCTCCACCAAATCGCTTTTGGCTTTTTTGATTCTCATAATTGCCTATACTGGGCAATCCCCCTTGAAGATTGATTATCCAGCCAAATCCATCTGATACAGCTTTTTTTGTCTTTAGATTGATTATCCCTCCTTTGCCGTCAGGGTCAAATTGTGCCGATGGGCTTGTAATATATTCGACATCGGTCACATCGTTCGCTGCAATCTGGCTTAAAATTGTTGCTGGATCTAAAAACGAAGGCTTACCATTGATAAGAACAATAATACCTGTATTCCCCCGCATACTTATATTACCGTTCTCATCCACAGCAGCGGATGGTAGATTTTTTATAATATCCAAAGCTGTACCACCGACCGCATTTTTATACTGGCTAGTTTGATAAAGTTGTCTATCAGCTGAATGCTTCTGCGCAGCAAGCTCTCCATCAATCTTGACTTCGGTCAAGCGCTGTTCTGTACCCACCAGCGGTACTTCTGCAAGAGCGACCGGACTTTTTCCATCAAAATCCACAACGTGTTTTTTCTGACGATAACCGATAAATTTAATAACAATTGTGTATTGTCCTTTTTTCAGATTGAAGAAACGGAAACTACCTACTGAGTCTGCTACCGTCCCATCGACAACATGACCGCGCATATCGAGGACAGCTATACTGGCAAAAGCGATTGGCGAATTTGTAATAGAATCCTTGACACTTCCAGAAAGTACGGCTTTTTGTGCAAGCGCTGTTGTTATCGTCAATATAAGGCAGAGTAGGCTAATTAATCTTTTCACTGATATTTAAGTTTCCCCAAAAATAGAAAAGTTAATAACCATGCAACAATTACTTGAAAATTATACCACAGTATTTTCAAATCGACCCCAATAATGATGTAGCTCTATTTCTTATCCTATGCCAAGTCGATCAAATAACAAATCTCATAAATTTGTTAGACTGCAAATGATCAAAATCCAGATAGAATGGAATAGCGGAGTATCAATTGTAGCTAAAGGTGCCTGTGCGTTTATATTAGGCATAGTTATGCTATAAACAATTTTCAAATATTGAAAATCCGACAGTAGTGACATCCAAGGCCGCATTAGACAGAATAATAATTGCTTTTTTGGATTTATCATTAAATGCAACAAAAGACCTAAATCCACCTGTACCTCCAGAATGATGAAATATCTTCTTGCTTCCTGCTTTTTTAATACGCCAGCCTAATGCCATAGTCTGATCATCATCTGCAAAAGTGATCTGATGAGTCAAATGAATAGCTTTTTTCAATGTATTTTTTGAACCTAACTGCGCCTTCATAAAAATAATCATATCGTCCAATGTAGATCTTATGGCACCGGATGCCACCAAAGATTCCAGGTGCCAATACGATGTTAACCTTCCTTTTTCATCGTATCCTTGTACGCCCCCGGCATCACCTAATGATGTATTTTTCATTCCCAAGGGCAAGCAAATGTTGTCAATGACCAATTGTCCAAAACTTTTGTTATTATGTCTTTCTAATGCTACACCCAATACACCTGCGCCTAAATTTGAATAAGAAAACTTGATTCCGGTCTGAGAAGAAACTTTATACTTCTTCAAAAAATGGAAGAGTGAATCAACCTTATAATGACTATATGGATCTGCCCGAACGGCATTAGTCGTAAAAATATTATCCGGGAGCCGAGGAAATCCAGCGGTGTGATTTGATAATTGCACAAGTGTGATCGGATGACCACGCCATGCTAAACGAGGAATGGAATCGGGCAGATATTTACTGATCGGATCCTCCATTTGCATATGGCCATCAACTACTTCTTTTGCCAGTAAAAGTGAAGTGAAAATTTTTGTCACCGAACCAATCTCAAAAATACTTTTGGAAGCGTCTGGAAGTTGCTTGCTTGTCTTAGCTATAGTCCCATAGCTATATTTTCTTTGCCGCTTTCCATCAACTACTGCTAACATAACACCCGTGGTAACACCCTTTTGAATATAGGGCCTGACGAATTTTTCAACAAGCAAATCTATGGAGTCATTTAATGGATTATCGCTCTCCACGTTGAAATTCTTATCATCCATTAAAAATGGTATTTCCTTAAAATTCATCCTTAGTACCTGTTTCTCGTTATCAAGCAGAACAGAAAATAATTGTTCGGAGTTTTCAAATTGAATGGTATAATTATATCCGTTGGTAGTCGAATCAACAAAAGAAAAATGTTGCATTATTCCCACATTTGCCACAAATTTCCGCATCCCCAACGAGAACTTTTCTTTTGAAATTTTAGATTGATAAGTGGCGGACGATTGCCCGTAAATCTCGTCTGATTTTTTTTCATTAAAAAGTCTTTGAAACTCCTTCATAAAATAATCGTAATCGGCGCGAATAGCCTGGGCAGGTAGATGCCGCACTGAGAACAGAAATAAAACAAGGAGACTGTAAAGCCTATAATTTAGTTTAATTTTCATTTTTTGTATTTCGGGCATGTTAGACAAATTAAATATACAATACATTTATAACATATTCAAAATCAATTACTTTGTACTAAATTTTAGATAATGATCTTTCATCGGTATCCCATCTGCAGTCCGGAATGCTTTTCCTGTCATGATAATTTCATAGGTCTTGTTCGGTTCCAATTCCCAATCAATGATAACAGACTTCTTATCTGGGGAATAGCGTTGTCCTTTTATCACCGGAAAACTTTCTTTGGAGATTCCCCTAAATGACCGTCCCTGTCCTAATAGCGGCTTGTCAAAATTTATCTTCAGCTCCCCTAACGTACTGCTGACATTCATTTGTCCATCCTGAATTCCCTCAAAAGATATGATTTTTGGTCTTTTTTCTTCAAAGGTCTTATCTAAAGAAGAAATATCTGTAGCATATGATTGATAAGCCTTGGCAAGTACAGGCATATAGCTCTCTAAACTAGGATATCTGTTTCGTTGACGGTCAAAGTTTTCAAGTTCATCAACAAGTTTTTCAATCCAAAGAAATCCCCTATCTAGCTGTTCATTGGTTTCTTTTGAGATTTCTTCGGAGCTGAAATTATGATCTTTTTGATATTTGATAACCGCAGCTCGAACCAATGCCTCGTTCAACATCGTTTGCCAGCTACCGTATGCCTGCCCGTTCATTTTCTCCTTCACGATGCTATATAATTTTACACCGCTGTCTCTAAAAATTGTCGTGTCTTTTTCTAGTAAATAATTAACAAAGGAGTGGTTAAACTCGTGAAGTAATGTAGGGAAATAGCTCTGTAACGGAAATTGCGCCATGCCAAGACTATCCATATTCCAGGTGCCCATAATAGCATAGACTTCCTTATAACCCTGTGGATTTTTAATAGCTACCCCATAGTTACCGCCACCATTCCCCAAACCATTCACAATCAAAAACTTTTCGGATGGTTTCTTACCATAGAATTTAGGATACCAGTCCAATTCAATATGTTCATAAATTGGAAGAAAACGCTTTTGTACCTCATTGTACAGTGCCTGGTTATCCTGAAAAAATCGTTTACTATTACTGTCTTTGTAAAACTTCTTTAACAGTGTTGCGAATTGAAGAGCATTAGCTCTACTCCACCTTTTGTCTAGGGTTTCGTCGATATTTTTTTGCTTAATGCTGAATTTATCATCTAGATGTATAGCCATACTCATCACGGCATCGTAACCTATGCCATTTTCATTTTTAATCTTATTGACAAAGGTGATCAATTCGTGTTCTTTAAAAGGACCGTAGTGTTGATTGATCCGATCAACATAGCGCTTAAAAATAGCTGAGCTATACTCTTGATTGCCAGCAAGTCTAAATACAATACTTAGAATCTCGATACGCTCATCAACTTTTGGCTTATCCATAATTTGATTACGCTGCCCATAGGTAAGCATAAATGATAAACTGAATAGGATAATCAATACATATTTAGAAGTTTTTTCGAACATATTGGAAATAGGTTTTACTATCTTTTATTTATTTTATACTTGTATGGGGATTCCAAATAGTTTGCCAATAAATATAATACACTATTTGCCAACACACTATGACTGAATTCCTTTTTTAATACTGACCGTTATTGAACACTAGCCGTTCAGTATTGAACAGGCTGTCAGCCGTTTTCTATAGTCTTATTCATTAATATTAAATTGATCACTTAAGTCCTATAATTGGTCGAGATTAAATTACATTTGTTGTTCGATGTTACCTAAGTTGACAGCTGTTAGAAAAGAATAAATTCATAAATTAGCTCAAGAACTGTTTAAATCTAATTAGTTGAATTTAAAACTGCTTTATACCAATAATATGGCCACACTAAGAATTGTATTACTCGCACTTATATCAGTTATTTGCTCACTGCCCTCTGCTTCTGCGCAAAACTCCCTTCCTAGAAATCTAAAAGAAACAGCTTCATTCTTAAATCTTAACATTTCGGACAGTCTAAAGAACGTCATCAAGCATAGTGATGAGGAAGAGTTAAGTGAATTAACCGACAATGAACTTGAAAGTGAATTTGGATTGATTGACTCGCTCCTTTCTACCGGAAAATCTCCGCTATTTAAATATTTAAATAATAAAGGAATCCACAACTTTAAAAAAGAGGCGATTTTGGAATACTATAAACAGCTGCTCTCAGCTGGTTATGTAAAAGAACATTCTCTCCTGAAGGCATTCAAGCTGAGAGAAAAAAAATTGCAAAAGGAATTTAAACAGCGCATGAATGCAGACACACTTGCCGGTATTTATATTCCGAAAAACCTTGATGATTGTTTTGTCCAAATAGACTCATTCTGGGATGATAGCACCAAAAATGAAGTAAGAGAAATGACAGAGTCAGAGTTTATGGCCGGCTCACATTTCGGATTTGGAATGTGGATGAGAAATAACTGGGGCCTCTGGGGAGGTTCCAGGCTCTCTGCATATTTCACTAAACGGGGAATAAGACATCCCGACGATATGTCCGGTATCATATTAACAAGTTATTACAGGAAACTAAAGGGGAAAGATCCCGATGTTAAATCGCAGCTAGAATATTATAAAAAATATTGGACCCCATAAATTTCGACGAGTTGATAAAACATCTTTATCTCTTAAAAGTAATGAATGTATAGCGTTATATAATTGGCAGATGCTTTCCGCTAGATCTAATTTGTTTTCGACAGGTATGTTATTATTTTTTTAATATCCAAACTTGATTTTTTCCATCATAGCTTCCAGAAAGGTTATTTTGTTTTATATCTATAAGTTTATAATTCATACAGGGCGACTTTTGATCAATTTTTGAAGTATAGTTAATTTTGTCTAAGGCCTTGGAGTTAAGTTGTATGTAGAATGTACCGGATTCAACTTTATCCAAAATAATCGTAATAAATTTCCCTTCCTTATTGATGCTCTATTTCAGAGGCACACCCATGTCATTCATGATTATCTTATAAATCTTTATCTGGTCTACTGGATATTGCGCTTGGTCACCAAAGAGCAATTCTTTCCCATTTGCTATCAGCGTTAAAATCGATCCGTCGAATTTTGTCAGGGTTGGTTTATATTGGATGACATTTATATCATCAGAATTGTTAACCAAAATCTAGTGGGTAAATTAAAAGTTATTGAAACCTATTGATCGCTAGATCGAATTAACCTCTTATTCTCGTTACCGTCATTTGGGGAAGCATTTTCCCACTTCATTTCCTTCGTATTCAATTTTTTTATAAGATATTGTTCTGTATATATCTTGCGCTCATCGTAGAGCGTCACCAAAGTCTTATCATTGCTCAATACATAGGTCCGGGAAATAGTCGTGTCTCGATTTGAAAGCGCATCATAGATATTTTTAACACAGGTCATATCTGAATTGAATTTGTAGGTAACGGAACCATCAACGGCCATTCTAGGATCATCATTTGTCACGGTCCATTTACCGATCAGGTTATCAATGGCTATCTTTTCATCTTTTTTAGAAGAGCTAAGAATGACAATGATGATGGCTGGAAGTAGGATTTGTTAATGAGTTATATATTTTGCCTTTTTACCTCCTGTTTTGTAAATTCAAAAACCATTAAAGCCATATTATGAAGCTAGTTGTAAAAATATCTCAGATCTGTATTATTATATTACTACTATTGGGATATAAAAACGGAACCTTGGCACAAGCTGCTGCAATATCACGGTCAACAGATTCATTAATCGTACTGCATTTTCAAACGAATGACTCGCTGGTTTACAGTCGGGAGGATTTTGACAATATTTTAAGTAATCATCCTGAATTTCTATTTGAAGAGGCTTTTGATCCTACATTGAGCTATCACCTCCAACACGATGTGGAGTTCACCAGCGAGGCTGGACAGGATAATTATTGTATGCTCTATTCCTACTTCTTAATGCAGGTAAATGGTGAGCAGAAATATACTACACAGCGCAAAAGATTATTTCAGCTATTTTCAAAAATAAATGAATTATTTGCATTAATTGAACAAGGAGGTACGTACTTTGGCCATCAGCATAAAAGACTACTCGCGGAAGTAGAATATTCAATTTACCTAATGCCAAAAGATAAGAGCCGGCTTCGGAAAACATATGCTATCAACAAACAAAAACAGCTGTATATTCAGGGCCTACGGCAGCTTGTAGCTGATGAAACAGCGAATAATGGGGGAATTGAACCTCAGCGGAAATTAAATCAAATCAAACGGCTTAACGCAATAATAGACGACATAAATCAACTCATTGCGGATAATTTTTCTCTAAGGAGGGCGCAACATTTTCAAAGCAATTATTACGAATATTACTAAACAGCAGGCAAATGTCGTATATAAACTATCAAAAAACTTGCAGATGAATTCAGTTACTACGTGGAATGTTAAAAGGTGTGGAAATTTCTTTTTGTCAAATGATTTTCCAATTGGTTTTAAATAGCCTTCGGAAAACAAGACTATCGAATTTGAGAAAATTTACTGCACATTTACTGCTTCTTAAATTGGGGGGGTATTTAGGAAAGTTATTCTATAACTCAACTTCTAGTGCTCTTGCAAATACCTTTAATTCTAATCCGCTATAAAAACTTATATAGTACAATGATCGTCCAGAACTATCAAACTCAGCTAGCTCATTGCCCTTTTCAAACCGACCACGGTACAACAGATCAATAGTCTTAATTTCAGCAAAGAAATCTTCGTCAAAAACAAGCAAGCAAGTCTCCATAACAGTATCTATGAACACTAACTCAACTAGATCATAATTAAGATCAGTTTCGAGGTCGATACGTTTAAAATTAAGACGAAATTCACTGGATGCTGCGTTATATGCCAATCTAACACAGTCGTAATCATTATGTAGATCAAGATAAATACCATCCAAATCTATCGCTGCATCGTTTTTAAATAATTCAGATTGAGGTAAACTAAACTTTCTCTTTATTTTTCCGCTAGTCATTTCTTAGTTCTTTAAATGTAGACTCGCATTTAACGATGCCATTGAATTCGACGGGTTTAAAATTAGCGTTAGTCATTTATTAAAACAATTTTCACTCCTATTTATATAGATCAGACACAAAATCAATTATTGATTTGTATAAAACTTAAAGCTCCCTATTTCAATCCTTGTTGAATCGCTTATATTAAACAAAGTAAGATTAATTGAATCACTTATTCCTATGTCATCCAAAATCAAAGCCCCGTTTCCACTTCCAAAAACATCGCCCCTAGAATTATACATTTTCCAAAGTAAAGCATAATCCTCTATTTTGTATTTTATATTTTTATTGATGGACAACACAATTTGATTGGAATCAAAAATTTCCTTATAAGGTTTACCATTCTTTATAGCATTTTTCCATGCTTTTTCTATCCATATTTCTTTAATTAACCTGACATCATGATTTGTGGGGCGTCCGATTGATACCAGCACTTTTGATTTTGCAGATTCTTGTATAGAATGCGAAGCTTGAGGATCTACGATATTAGTCTCAAAGTCGCATCCTACAAATAAAAATGCTAGAAATAGCACCACAAACCATCTATTTATCATTACTTCCATTTCGATATTCCAGGCTTTCTCCGTCCGTAAGCTAGCGATTACTTTTTACTGAGCACTGCGATTTTCTTATTTTCATATCACTTATAAAATTGCATTACACGTTTCGACTTTAATCCCCCCTCTTGTCGGCGTCATTTCTGACCATAGCCAATTAAAATACTGAATCACTTGCCGAGCTGAGATCATGGGCCTGTCGGCGGTGGTGTGTCCATCAGCAACTACAGTAATAAAATAGTCACTCGCCAAGGCTGATTTCAGGGTAGCATCCACACAAAAATCTGTGGCACATCCGGTAAGGATCAGTTCAGTCATACCTAGTCTTCTATAACAAAATCGATCGATTTATTAAATTCTTCCTTTTCCGATCCTGACAGTTGATCACGCATGGCTCGGATCGTGTAACCTCCCCGTAATATTCCCTTATCTAAATACATCCAATCTGATATGTTCTGTTTATCAATCACCACGGTATCGCCAAGAGCGACCTCTTTTGTAGAGACCGGACTGTTAGAGACAACGCCGGTAAATTGACCATTTTGATAGCTGATATTGCCGACCCAAATATGCTCTAAACTTTTATCAGGAGTATCATATGCTATTTTAAGTGCAAATGCTTCATACCCTTCTTGCGGTTTTTCAACAGCCTGTACAAACTGGTTGAGTGAGTTTTTCGCCTTTACTATAGCTGCATTCATCGCCTCATCATCAGAACGGAAACCGATAACCTCATCATTTTCAATTTTATCTTTTATGGACGGAGACTGGCATGCCAGCAGCAGCGCACTACTGACGGCAACAAATAAAATAGGCCTAAAAATCTTTGATCTCATCTTTTAATATTTTGCATATACAATCTTTACTGAGCGATTTAAATAGCGCAAAAGAATTCGGCTTTAGCATTTCGAATTTCGTCGACAACGTTTACCTTCTTTTAAAGGGCATTTTTTTAAACAGCACATCCTAAAAATAAGAAAAATTGTGGTATTCGGAGATGGCGCACTTTTTTCGGCACAACATCATCCCCAGATCAGTTTTGTGTTTCACGATAATCTGAAGAAATACCGAATTGTCCCTCATTCAAAGATCCTTCCCAATCTATATCAATTTTCACGTTAATATGTGCGCGAAAACAGTTTATATTCAACAATTTTTTGCTATGTTTAGTTGTCAAACCTTTTATGATGAGCATACACAGTATAAATAGAGATTCAGGACATTACAGTATTTCAACAGGTTTTGAAGAGGCAGATTTAAAGGCTCTTGCAAAGGATATCAATACAAAATCCATCCAATTTTCCGATCCTTTATCGAATAAGGAAATAGATGTATTGGAAAGGATCTTCTTCTCCCAAAGGCCAGATATTGCATTACGGATTTTTGGACATTATGCTACAGCTTGTGACTTAACTTTTCTGGAGCGTATCCCTTCTCTAAGAAGGATTTCAATAGATTGTCTAATCGAAGCTACAGGAACTAATACTATCGCCCAGCTCAAAAACTTAGAAATGCTAGCTGTGGGTATTTTAAATTTGGATAATTTTGATTTTTTAGAAAAGATCAATCCCCATCTAAAAGAATTATCCTTATATCGCACCAGATCCAAGAAACCGCAAATTGACTGTATTGAAAGATTCAAAAACCTAGAATACCTCTATCTTGAAGGACACCAAAAGGGAATCAATGCAATCAACAAACTAAAGGACCTCAAAAAAATTGTTCTCCGCTCGATCTCGACTCCCAACATTGATTATCTTAATGGCTTAAAATACCTGTGGTCCGTCGATATTAAGTTGGGGGGAATAAAAAGCTTTGAGGCACTAAAAACCTTACCATCTATTAAATACCTAGAACTTTGGCAAGTACGTGGACTTTCGGATCTATCATTCATTTCAGCGTTACCAACACTCCAAAATCTGTTTATCCAATCGCTGAAACAGATAACTGTCTTCCCAGATCTATCTAGCAATAAATCACTGAGACGGATTTCACTCGAAGATATGAAAGGATTATCTGACCTATCTTCCTTAAAAAATGCTCCAAATCTACAAGAATTCATTATTTGGAACGGAAATCAAAATGCCGAAAATTTCATACCTGTATTTGAAAATACGAATGTAAAAAGTGTCGGTGGCTTTTTGGGCAGTGATAAAAGAAATAACCGCTTTGCCGAACTAGCTCGGCAGTATCACAAAAAGACCTTTAAGAATGATGATTTTGTTTACGAATAACCTCAAAAAAATCTACTTAAAACGCTTGGCATTCGAGATGAATGACCGTATTTTCTCAACAAGGTGAATAGCAACAATGGGCAGTAGACATGGAAAAACGAATAAAAAATAGCCATAACTGATCGATTTAAAACGAATTGCATTGAACAGAACAACAGATATAATCACGATTAAGTCAATTGACCAAATTCCGACAGTAGATGAAATTAAATCCATTTCAAGGGAAATAGCTTTAAAGATTATTTTTGAAGGAAAGACGAATAAACAGCGGGAACAAGTCGGACACTACCTCGAACATGCACTTTCAGGTTTCCAAGTTTTGACCCATACGATCGAACCTGAACTAAACATTGTAAAGCTTATTACAGATCAGGAGATTGAAGACCAACAGGACTTTTTCGAACAATGTGCGAAAGATTACAGGAAACTAGGTGAGCAATTAGTATTTACATTGGTCGACAAACTTGAATTAAACTTAAACAAGGATTTTCCACTTGATACATTTAACGAGTTAAAACGAGACGATCGACAGATAGGAACAGTTGCTGAATGGAGATATTTCGTCCATGGTTTTCACTGCGGTTTTCAACATTTGACAACGGGACAATGTATTGAGGTTCCTCTTGCCTTTGGGCTCGAGTTTGGCGATTTAGATCCATATTTTTTTATGAAATTTATCCTGTCGTCTCCAGGCTATAGGCCTCTGCCAATTCCCCTATTTGTAGAATATGCCGACGGTTTAAGAATAATAAATAAAATGACCGCACTAGGAAAATTTGAAGAGATCCCTTCTACTGTTCCTGGCCACACTGGCACTGTTGTCGCAGATAGAGAGAAAGTTGAGATTAAATACGACCCGAATTTAGAAAAAATATTCGGAAAGCATATTGAGGGAATTAAGAAGAAATCCAAATTCAACCTTTGGAAGTTTCTTTGTGATAGAATAAACCAACGCAATCGATAAAGTTCCTAAAGCTGGGATATATGGTGAAACTTTTCGATTGGCGGATATTGGGACTCTTCCAAATTAAAAAGAAAATATATGAAAATGAAATATTACAGTCTGTTACTAATAATGATTATTCCGCTATTATCTTTGGCACAAGATACTGAAATAATAGGTATAGCTAGAAAAGTTTACCAGCAACCACAATTTCAGGAGATGTATAGAGACTATATTGAGCCCAAGGTAAAATTGAATAAAGCTCTTCCACTTCCTCCAAATCGGAAAACAGAAATTAAAAATGATCCAACTAATCTTTGGAAGGAAACCGAAGACAATAGAGAATACTATATTGTTACATTTCCCATTAACCCAGACATTGACACTGGATTTACAATGAACTATGCCGCGCAAGTATATATTTGGAAAGATAACAAAAAACCTTTTATCATCTTTTTAGGGCAAAATGGAATGGGATATCCACCAAATTGGGTGCAACAATAAATGGAAACAAACAAATTAACTGCACTCATATTTATCATACCAAAACGCTATTTAATTTTGCTCGTATCAACAGGCCAAGTATCCGTTCTAAAAGGAGCGACAGGTAAGCCTTCTTTACTAAATAAATTGCCAATCCCCGTATTACTAAATTGGTACCGAACAGCCACTGGATTTTTTACCTGCTTATTTGAAACAATCATCTGCTGACCCTTTACTTTTACAATGGCAGGATAAAATATCTTATCGGCTCCCGAAATAAAAATTTCCTTCCCTTCGTTTCCTTTTATTGTCAGACCGGATTCGGCATGGTCAAAATCAACCACAATTTGATTATTCTGCACGACAAATGACTTGTACATTGGGCTTTTATAATTACCTCTACTTAGGCCATAAGTCTCCGACAAAGCATAGTTTGCAAGACGTAAACCAACGTCTTTTTTATTTTTCGGATGGATATTCAATGTATCGTTGACCAAATCTGAAATGACAACCATACCTGTATTTTCTGTTGCGAGAGTCTTAGTCTGTGCTTCTCGGAGTAGGGCTCCTACATGATGGTTGGAATACCTATTTGGCGCAATCTGTACATAATAGAAAGGGAAATTTTTATGCCAAGACTTACGCCAGGATGCAATCATGGTCTCCATTAATTGGGTATAACTCGAAGCTGTTTCAACATTGCTTTCTCCTTGATACCATATCGCGCCAGCAATATTAAAATTAGTAAACGGTGCGATCATTGCATTATAGGCATAGCCCGGTGCAATGGGCCACCATGATGTAGATTTCTTTTGAGATGCCGCATCTTTTAAAATGCTATTATTTTCAATTAGTTCTGCAGGGGTCCATACCTCGGCTGGGGTACCGCCCCAGTTGCTACTAATCAAACCAATCGGAACATTCAATTCTTTGTTGAGGACTTTTCCAAAATAATAGGCAACTGCACTGAAATTTTTCAGGGCATTGCTGTCACAAACCATCCAATTTCCTTCATTATTATCTTGTACCGTTTCTGCAGTTGTCTTAGTCACTTGAAATAATCTAATATTAAGCTTGTCAAGTTGTGAAAACTCATCTTTAATACTGGAAATACCATTGTAATAGTTCCATTCCATATTGGACTGCCCACTGCAAAGCCACACTTCACCAATAAATACACTGTCAAGAACAATTTTATTTTCTCCTTCAAATACAATCGTATAGGGTCCTCCAGCTTTCGGAGTATGAACTGACGTTTGCCATTTAGCATTTCCATCTGCCGTTAGTTCCACGGTCTTATTGTCCCATGATGTGGTAATTCGGACTTTTTCACCCGGCTTGGACCACCCCCATATTTGGGCCAACGATTGTTGCTGTAGCACCATATTGTTGGCCAGAACACTCGGTAACCGAATGTTCCCACGCGATGATAACGCAAAAAAACATAGAATTAGAAAGAAAAGAAATTTGTTCATAATATTGATTTATAGTGTAAGCTATCCACAAAAGACCTCTTCGAATAATAGTACAATTCGAAGAGGTATTGTTATTTTGGTATATTAACTATCGCGATTCTAATATACGCACCTGTTTTTTAAAAATGCCTAAAAAGGGATACTTTTATAACTCTCCAATATTGATCCCCAATCATATTCGCTAAGAAGCCGAAAACCTTTTTTGTTTTAAAAGTACATTAATCAATGGTATACCCTATCGCTGCAAATCCATATCGACGATAACATCGGATAGATTTACAAAAAAGTCTCAGCGATCAACTTTTGAATGGATAAATTGTATTTGTGGTTTATGGAATACTGTTGTGTCTGGCGGTACGCTACTTGTTATCCAGACGTTTCCCCCGATCACTGAATGATGTCCTATACGCGTATTCCCGCCCAATATTGTTGCTCCCGCGTAAATAATCACGTGATCTTCAATAATCGGATGTCTTCGCTGACCAGCCAATACCTTGTCAACACTAAGGGCTCCTAATGTGACACCCTGATACAACTTAACGTGGTCGCCGATAACCGCTGTTTCGCCAATAACCAGGCCAGTTCCATGATCAATATGAAAGTGACGTCCAATGGTCGCTCCCGGATGGATATCTATGCCTGTACGTTCATGCGCATACTCGGTCAAAATACGAGGAAATAAGGGTACCCGATCTAACCAGAGCTGATGGGCCATGCGGTACATGCAAATTGCAAGAAACCCCGGATAAGTGCGTATGACCTCACTTAGATTGTTGGCCGCGGGATCGCCATCCAGCATAGCCTGAGCATCTTCAAGCATCAGATCATAGATGTGCGGGAGGTTTTCAAAAAAACGTTGGACAATTTCTCGATGATCGCAGCCTACACAGTCTTTGCTGTTCAGCAAAAGATCATATAGTTCATTTTCCAAAATTGTAAAAGTTGCTTTAACGGCTTCTACCGTAAGCAGCTTTTTCGAATTGCGTTCTGGAAACATAAGCCGAAATACATCTCTTGCCCATTCCCAGATACGAACGTTACTGGGCATATCATGCGCAGCCTGTTGTCTGGCAAATAAAGTGCTATAAAATTTTTCCATTTCTTCTTTTTTATACTGATATCCTGAAAAAGGCCGGCAGCTCAACGATCTCCCTAACCGCCAGCTGCCATACTTTTAATTAGTAAAATCGTTTGTTTCGACTGGCCAATCTCTCCACCGTCAACGCGAGGAGATCGATCTCCTGATGTGTATTGTAGAAGGCAAGGGAGGGCCTTACCGACGACTCATACCCCAACCTCCTCAGGATCGGCTGTGCACAGTGATGACCTGTCCGAACGGCTATGCCGACTTCATTCAACGCCTGACCGACTTCGTTGTTGCTGTATCCTGAAAGTGTAAAGGAAAGTACACTTGTTTTTTCTGTCGCTGTACCGATCAAAGTAACCCCGGCGATCTGTTTCAACGACCGGGTCGCATAATCCAATAGATCATGCTCGTAGTGATAGATGTTATCAATGCCGATAGCCTGCACATATCGGATTGCAGCCCCCAGGCCAACAGCATCGGCAATATTGCCAGTACCGGCTTCAAAACGATTGGGCACAGCATGAAATTCTGTTTTTTCAAAAGAGACATCTCGGATCATGTTTCCTCCGCTTTGGTAAGGCTGGGTATTGTTTAGGATGTCTTCTTTGCCATAGAGCACGCCGATGCCTGTCGGGCCGAATATTTTATGTCCAGAAAACACAAAGAAATCGGGATTTAGGTATTGCAGATCTATCGCGATATGGGAGACCGACTGAGCCCCGTCCAACAGTACTTTTGCCCCTACACGATGTGCCGAGTCAATAATAGCTTTTGCCGGCGTTATTGTACCCAGTGCATTACTGACATGAGTAAAAGAGACTAATTTCGTCCGGGAACTGAGCAGTTTGCTATACTCATCAAAAAGCAAATTTCCCTGCTCGTCAACAGGGATTACCCGGATCTTAAAACCTTTCTTTTGACTCAGTTGCTGCCAGGGAACTATATTAGCATGGTGTTCCAGATAGCTAATTATAATCTCATCATCTGGGCCTAAATGCTGGTCTCCCCAACTATTGGCAACAAGATTGATAGATTCGGTCGTGCCACGCGTAAATATAATCTCATTGGGTGAACTTGCATTTAGAAAGTTTTTAATAACATTTCGCGATTCTTCGTACGCATCTGTAGCACGTGCAGCAAGTTCATGTGCCGCACGGTGAATATTGGAATTTTCAGTCTGATAAAAACGCGATATCCTATCGATAACCACTTGTGGTTTTTGAGTCGTCGCAGCATTGTCCAGCCAAACAAGGGGCCTTCCACGGACAGTTTCTTGCAGAATAGGAAAGTCGCGACGAATTGACTGAACGTCAAAATGGGGTTTCAACGTATCGTAAGGCAAGGGAAACGTATTTTCAAAGGCAAGTCCTGACTTTATAAAATAGAATGAATTTGCACTATCGGCCAGTGGTATCTGGGCAGTATGTATAAAACCACTTATTTGCTGCAATGTCCCTCCTAATGTATCAAGTGGATTTTCATGCGTTTCTGCAAAGGGTAATTTATTGACCTGTGGTTCTATATCGACACCCGTGGTAGGAGGAAGAACTGGGTTGTAAATACCTGGCTGCCTGCCATTCCCAGCGATAGGGATAGTCGCATTTTCCCTATGAAAACTTGGATCATGGAAACCGGTTGCAGGATCTTCTAAATGGAATTCTCTCCGTTTAGGACCAAGGGCCAGTTTTTCAGCATGGATTTCATGTCGGGGGAGATCCCCAGACAGGAGGTTTTCCGTTGGAACTTCCTTAAAATACCTATTTGCTTCTTCCGTTAGAAATCTTTCGAAATCAATATCTAAATGAGACATAATAAAATTTTTTAAGGAATGATCTATTTATAATTATAGCTGTGGTATTGTGTGATGTCAACATCGTCCAATACGGCCACAGCATCGTCTACGAGAATGACCAGTGAACAATATAACGATATCAGGTAAGAGGCAATGGCTTTATCATTGATTCCAGTAAACTTGATGGACAGGCCCGGCGTCTGCTCACCCGGTAAGTTAGGCTGATAAAGACCGATTACTCCCTGACGTGCTTCTCCTGTGCGGATTAACAGAATTTTGGTCTTCCCATTTACAACAGGCACTTTATCACTGGGAATCAATGGGATGCCGCGCCAGGTTAAAAACTGTGAACCGAAAAGTGATACCGTGGGTGGTGGGACGCCACGACGTGTACATTCGCGCCCAAAGGCTGCAATGGTGAGGGGATGAAGCAGAAAAAATCCAGGCTGCTTCCATACCTTTGTGATCAATTCGTCCAGGTCATCGGGTGTAGGAGCTCCAGATCTGGTCTTAATAACCTGTTTGGCCGCGACATTGCTCAAGATGCCGTAATCAGCATTGTTGATGAGCTCACTCTCCTGCCTTTCCTTAATTTTCTCAATTGCCAAACGTAACTGTTCACTGATCTGATTATAGGGCTTGCTGTAGAGATCAGAAACCCGTGTATGTACGTCTATCAGTGTATTGACCGCGTTTAAATTATACTCCCGTGGACTTTCGTCATAATCAACAAATGTATGTGGTAAAACACTCTCATCACGTCTGGAACAGTCTACCTGGATACTGTCTTCGCCGACAACTTTGTTTAATCGAAATACGCCCGATTCAACAGGTGTCCATTGCAATAAGTGTACTAGCCATCGGGGTGAGATACTTTCAAGTTGTGGAACGGTTCTGGTGGCAATTGCCAGGTGTCGTGCAGCGACATCGCCCAAGGCGGTCTGTTGTGTTGGTTTTTCACTCATATTGTAAAAGTTTAATGAAATTTGGAATAGATTAAGAACACTGAAAAAGAGTGCGAATTCGATAGTAGACTCTTTTTTAAAAGAAGGATAAAAAGCCTATCTTAATTTTAGAGCAGACTTTTCAGTCTGCCCCTCATTATTTAGTTTAATAAATTAATTAGAAAGGTCGTAATAAGTACTTTAATTGTTAAGCGATCGGCACTAGCCTATTGTTTTCCAATCTCACCGCAACCTGTTTTACCGATGTAAAACCGTCTTCTCTCGAAACAATACTTGATAGATCAAGCCCCTTTTTGGAAAGGGTGCTTAACAGAGCGGCCCGAAATATGGCTTTGGATGATCCCCACCCCCGGCCCGACACCGTATCATTATTTAATTGGATTAATTCATTAATCGAATAATGAATCAGCGTTTCAGATAAGTGTTCATAAAGACTTTTTGTTGTTGCCATACAATTTAAAAATTTAAAGGGTTAAACTATAAATTGTATTCAGTTTTTGGCCGAAACCCATATTATTTAACCACCGTGGTAATCCTACTCGGTTGGTATCGCGCAATGCAATTCTGAATACTCTATAAAGTTAGTAGATTTTATTTAAATATCCATATCTTTTTGAAAATAAAAGTTTTATTTATTTTTCCCGAATCAATTATTCGTTATATCCCTTCTATTCTCTTAACCGTTGCATGCATCAAGGGCTATTATTTATGTGCTGAAATATTTTTGAGATAAAAATCAATAGACCACAATAAATACCTGAGAAACATGAATGCAACAACATGGAAACAAGTAGCAACAAAATTTACCTAAATAACAGCATGGCGATTAACAATGTGAGCATGATATTGAAAGTCTGTGCGATCAGAAATGCATACAATGGCTTTTTATTATTATGGACAAACAGTTCTTTAAAATTCGTTTCAAGGCCTATCGATGTAAAAGCCAGTGCAAACCACAAACTTTGTATACTTTTCAACTCTGCTTTAACACTGTTGATCTGCTCAGCGTTAATTACAAAAGAAAATAGCAAAGAAGCAAAGACAAAACCTAGGACAAATTTCGGAAAACGCTCCCAAATAATTTTTAATGTAGGTTTCTCCGCATTTTCTGCACTTTTGGAATGCGAATATGTCCAATAAATACTGATAGCAAAAGCGGCAATGCCAAGTAAGACATTTTGAGAAAATTTTACGATAGTACTAATTTTTAACGCTTCCTCACCTACCAGCGAGCCGGATGCAACGACTGCTCCAGTGGTATCGATACTCCCTCCCAGCCAGGCCCCGGTAACTTCTTGCGATAAGCCCATCCATGCTGCAAAGTAAGGCATGAAAATCATCATGGGGATCGCAGTTATCAAAACAAGAGAAACAACATAAGATAGCTTTTTAGGATCTCCTTTAATGGCTCCAGACGTAGCAATAGCCGCCGATACACCACAAATTGAAACAGCGGACGAAAGCATCAGCGCCATTTCCTGATCCACTTTCAATTTCCTGCAAAGCCAAAATGCAAAATACCACACTGACAATACAACGACCAAAGCCTGAATAAGCCCCAAAGTTCCGGCTTTTAATATTTCGCCAAATATAACCGTTGTTCCTAATAGCACTAAGCCAATTTTCACATATAATTCTGTAGAAAGTGCTTCTTTGAACCAAGAGGGTAGCTTAAACAAATTGCTGATCAACAAACCAATACCCAAGCTAAAAATAACAGCTTCCAGATTATACTCCTTTACCGTATTATTGCCTGCTAAAACCAATGCGAATATCGTTAATACAAAGGTGAAAGGAAAAACCACTAAAAGTGAATTTAACGGTTTTCTTAATAGTACGCCCCCAATAAGAGCAGTAAAAAAGACCAACAAAAATTGGACGCCGATCGCCAAAAGATTCTCAGGAGATAGGACTTTTGTAGAAAGATCTGCCGCCGAATTCCACGAAAAACTTGGGCTTGGTACGATGATACCAAAGAGTGCTGAAAAAATTAGAGCTAATCCGAGGATGACGACTGTCCAGTCCTCGCTAATAATTGCTCTTGATTTGGAAGATGACATAATACTATATAGTTGAGTTTTTTTAAATTGACTGATAATTTATTCTTGTTATTTTACTAAATCGTTCAATGCGCATTCAATTTCCGCAAAGTCGAAATCAAATCCATCTTCCAGAGTGAACCTGGTTGTCCCGGGAACAGATTGGAGAAGAATACTTGAATCTACTGCTTTCAAGAACGATCCGATACGGGCAATTGCCCTTGGTATAGGCATGCCAAAAGATGCACCCGAACTCGCTCTGATCGCTTCCATAAACGTAGCATTGGTAACGGGATGGGGGCTACAGGCATGATAAACAAGCCGTGGTTGTGCCTGCTCAATGATCCACAGCACTAATCGTACAAGATCACGCTCATGAATCCAGCTCACACATTGGCGCCCGTTAGAAATTTTACCGCCCAAACCCCTTCTAGCCAGCGGAAGTAATTCAGCCAGCATGCCCTGCTGTTTTGACAACACGGGGCTGACGCGAAGTATCACTTTAAACGTCTCAGGCAAGGCATATGCTGAAAAAGCAGCTTCCCATCTTGTGGTTAGTTGAGCTAGATACCCCTCTCCGACCGCCGTACTTGTCTCATCCTGCAATTCATTTAATCCAGAAAAAAGGGATATACCAGAAAAGTTTATCCAAAGCCTTGGGGGTTTATCACAAGCTGCAATTGCCTTTCCTATTGCATTCGTCGGTAAAAGCCGTGAATCGGTCAGAATTGCTCTATTTTTTCTCGTAAATCGACATCGTATGCTTTCACCGCTCAAGTTGATCACGGTATCTGCACTTTCCAGAACATGACCCCATGTACCCAAATGCTCTCCGTCCCAAAACAGATAACTTACCCCATCTTCTTTCTCAGGCGGTTTTCGGGATAAAATCAACACTTCCCACCCCGATTCCAAAAACTTGTTCTTTAGCACTGTTCCAAGATGACCGGTCCCGCCAGCAAGTACAACTTTTCTCATATCCTCAAATCGATTTTAAAATGGCCATTTAAATTTAATGCAAAGATCAAATACCCTCGACATCCGCAAGGTAGACTTCCCCTGTTTTCTCAATATCCCATCCTACAACTGGATTGAAATGATAACCAGACTTCGCTTCTCGCGCTTTGACCAGTTGATTGTATGTTGGCTGTATATACCCTGTCTCATCAATTGCTTTACTGAGGACACGTGTCGGTTTTCCATCCCAATTCCACATGAATTTAAAGGCAGTATGTGCTTTTTCCAATACCGGTCCTTGTAAATGTGCTTCGTTCCATGTTTTACCATTGTCTGTACTCACCAGCACTTTTGTTACCTTTCCACGGCCGCTCCACGCTATACCACGTAATTCTTGCCAGCCTTCTTCAATTTTTTTCGGATAGGCGGGAAAGGTAATAATAGATCTGGCATCCATTACTAAACTAAACATCCGGATTTTCCCACCTTTAACTTTCTCGGTGTATTTTGATGTTTCCTCTCTAGTCATCACAGGTTTATCTGTGACCTCAATACGCCGCAACCATTTGATCTGAGTATTTCCTTCAAATCCGGGAATGACCAGCCGCATTGGATAACCTTGCTGTGGCCGAATAGCCTCTCCATTCTGACCATAGGCAATGATCGCCTCCGTCAGTGCTTCTTGCAACGGTACACTGCGCGCCATTAAAGCGCCGTCTGCACCTTCCGCCAACAGCCATTTGGCTTTGGGTTTAACACCTAAATCGCGCAAAACGGTCGATAGCAGTACACCTGTCCACTCACTTTGACTTGTTAAACCGCAGACTTCTCCAGGCGTCATTTCCCGTTTTCCATAACGAAAATTGCCGGAACATTCAATAAAGCATATCCGCGATACGGAAGGATATTTCTTGAGGTCCGAAAGTTTTAATCGGATAGGCTTTTCTACCAATCCGTGGATAAGTAACTCATGCTGCTCGGGGTCGATGTCGGGTATACCGGCGTGATGTCTCTCAAAATGGAGATCGGAGGGCGTAATTGTTCCTTGCAGGTCTTCCAAAGGCGTACGGGAAGCTGTAGCGTAAGTAGCTATACGCTTAGGGCTATCGAATTTAGAACGATAGCCAACTTCAGATGATGGACTCCCCTGTACTTTGCTGGGATCGACAATGATTTTGGAATCGAAATCAGGTTCTACAACCCGATTGGATATATGCTGATAGGCCACAAGACCTACCGCAATTGCTAAAAAGAAAGCTACTGTGACCGCCAACAAACGGACAAGCTTTCGTATCTGTTTTAAATATTCTTTTCCTTCAGACATATTCTTTTATCTAACCTCCTTCCCCCCGTGGCGATCATCTAACACGTATCTTTTCCTTGCGGGCATCTCTATTTGAGGTAAAGTTGTTGCTGTAATTTTATAATCCTCATGTATGATTCCATTCAAGTACAACAGATAAGCTGTAATATCATAAACCTCTTGATCTGTTAGTGAACCCGGGGCGTTAAATGGCATGGCACGACGCACATAATCAAAGATTGTTGTCGCATAGGGCCAGTAATTACCGATGGTATTACTCCCCGTAGAATCTGTGACCAGCTTATCTTCGGGTCCTTCATATCCATTGGCGCCATGGCAACTGGCACATTTTTGTCGGTATACTGAAGCACCTTGTTTAGCGGTTCCCTCGCCATTGGGCAAGCCTTTTCCGTCGGGGCGGACATCGATATCCCATTTGGCGATAAAACTTTTATCTGCAGGGCTTCCTATCCCAAACTTATCCGGCCATGTTGCCTGATACGCAGCCAGTCCATCCGACCAGTCTGTTTCACTCTGCTGCAAACTGGCTGTAAATGGGACTCGATCACTCGTTTCGCAACATAGGAGAAAAGCGATCGCGCCGCCAATCGAAAGATATACTGCTCCACGTTTAGTCATACTGTCCAGCAACCAATTTACCCGGGGTAAGCTTATAATCTTTTATAACCTTATCTAGCACCACATAAAGCGAATCACGATTTTCGTCAATTCCGCTCAATAAGACCCTATTGCCCCCATTAGATACCGTATAATGAAGAACGAAACGCTGTCTCATTTCTTTCCTCGCTAATTCATCTGCTTTAGCAAATTCTCGGATACGGCGTGTCGTCCGCGCTTTTGGATGTACATCATTTACCTCATGGGCAAATTTATATTTCACCGAATCGGGAATCCATTCTGTCAAGGAAATCGTTGGCGTGTCGGCAGATAGCTTTCGCTCTTTCAGATAGTTTCGAACGCCGCCATCGCCACCTTCGCCGGCTGTTACGTTCCGCTCATCGGGAATCAACTTAAATTTGTCCTCCAGGTATAATGTTTTGTTATCCTTATCGGCGTAATAATGAAAAACACGCTGACCTCCGGCAACACCTGAAATTTCAAAACTTCGGTTTACATCCCGTTTCGGATCACCCCCCCCATTTGAAAGGTCTAACCGTAAAGGACGATTGACCCGAAAGGTGAGTGTGGACCATTTCTCAAACGTTGCAGATTGCCAACGGATGCTATCGTATGGATTAAAAAGTCTTGTTTCACCATTTAGCTTAAATTCCGTCACATTGTACGTTCCCCGCAGTTCATTTACTCCTGCTGACGAAGGCTGTTTGTAAGGATCGTATCGAAAATCGATGTATTGCAGATAGAAAAAGATGCCAACAAAAACAATTAAAACAAGAGCTTTGAGACCTATTCTTATCGCGTTAATCCCAGGCTTAAACGTAGGTAAATACAGCTCGATCTTTGCGGCAACTTCTTTGACAAATAAATTATAGAACGGCTTATAATAAGGCACAAGTAAAAATAAACTCAGCAAGACGAAATACGAACTGTAAACATGAACTCCGCCATCATAGGCAAAATTCACAACAACGATCGCCCCCAAAGCACCTACCAACAATGCCGCACCAATAGGTACCGTTTTCCTGAAAAAAAGCATCGTACCCGCACTCACTTCGAGTACACCTGCAAAAACCTGATACCAGGGCACAATTCCAAAAGAAAGCCAAAAGATCTTCTGTGCAGTTAAATCGCCATAGTCGGTATCCAAAATACCCAAAGAGGGGTAAGGCATCTGCACCGGAAAAAGTTTTGTAAATCCAAAGCCTATAATACCCAAACCAGCTCTATAACGTACCACAACATTGAGCCAATAAAACAGCCTGTTATATTCAGATCGCTCTCTTTTGAGCAATCGTAGAACAAATGTCCAGATCAATGCTGCTACGATAGAAAAAAACAAGGTATTCACCCAAATACTATACCCCTCTAAACGATAGCCAAATGTAGTTTTGCCAAACCAATTTACACCAGAACCGAACCGACAGATATCATACAGATCGCGGTAATCCAAATTAAACCAGTCAATCGAAAATACTTGTTTATACCACAGCGGATTATTAGGTATAGCTATTATAATAAAGAAAATAAAGCTGACGCGAAATGCAATGAGCTGAAAAGTAGTCCATCGGGTCCTACCTAACGACGAATTATTTACTGACATCTTCAAATAGTTTAAAGGTTTATAATTTGTATCCAAGTCCTCGCCGTCCGATCTTCTTTACTTCGTAGAGCAGGTATTTTTTATCTACCTTAGTGAGACTGGCCTTCACAGTGTTTCCTCGTGCATTAACACCGACCAAATTCACATGGAGGCTGTCTGGTCGCTCTACTTTAAAGCGGTAATTATCATTCGGATAATTTTTATTTGGATTTCTAAGCGCGATCGTGTCGCCACTAATCGTATACCGATAATAGAGACGGTCTCCAGTCTGGGTGAACTCATAATCTCTTTGCTGGTCTTCCCGCTCGAGAAAGGCGGCGGGGGCTATATCCTTGAAAACTGTATTTACTTTTCGTACACTGATTGTATTCCATCGCTCAAAAACGACGTCCTTCCACCTTACGCTGTCAATTGGCGAAAACGCCAATGTATCGCCATTAACAATAAAAGTGTCCACTAGATATTTTCCTTCGATAGCTGGTAAACCAGCCTCGTTTGGATAATGCAGCGATTGTTCCAAGTGCTGGTAGATGGAATAAGACCTGACTGCCACCAATAAAACAAATACGAACACGAAAACTGCTTTGAGCGGCAATCGCCATTTCGACCAGCTTACTGTCTGCCAGTCCAACTTCCAGCTGGCTGGCAATGTTTCTTTAAGAGCGACAATCAATGATCCCAAACGTTGCACATCATATAGAAAAATGGGCAAAGTCAATAGGATGATATAAATAGAAACAAAATAGGTGGGCCCTTGATAGGCTAGATCAGCCAAAAATGCATTTCCATAGAATGGAATGACAAAAATAACAGACAAAAAAGCAGTTTTGCGAAAGAGCAAAAGTATCGCGGCAACAAGTTCAACAATACCCAAAAAAACCAGATATGCCGGAGCTGCCGATAAACTTAACAACAGGTGCTTCCAATCTTCAAAATAGCCATATCCTGTGTTTAAATGGCTTAAGGACAGCTCCGGAACGAAAATTGGGAACAGCTTGAGAAAGCCGGCGACAAACAATATCGAAGCGAGTTTAAAGCGTACAAATATTCTAAGATAGTAATAGTATAATTGTTCTTTATCCGCATTTTCGGTTTCGTCAATTTTCACCCAAATAGCGGCTCCCAGAAGTGCGATAACGAAAATGAATATCCAATCTTGTATACTATTCTGTTCGCCGAAATAATGCGGCAAAAATGTCACCAACTTGAATACGTCCGCAATAAAATATTGCCAGCTTATCGTAAACAATGTTTTATAGAATTCTGGCTGCAAGGGCAGACTGAGCAACAAGATAAAGAGTATGCTCACACGAAGAAGATACTTCTCCAGCTTGTGTTTTTGAAAAAATAATGCCATCTGATGTCAATATTTAGGATGAATAACCTGGATTTTGTTTTAGTGCCGGATCGGCGAGAATCTGACTATATGGGATGGGCAACAACAACCGGAATGATTCGCCTATTCCCAATACCTGCTGTGCTCTACCTGTCCGAACCAAATCAAACCATCGATGCGCCTCAAAAGCGAATTCAAGGCGGCGTTCGTTCTCAATCCATAGCAAGAGATCACTTTTATTGGTTGTGAATAAATTATCTGGAAGCAGAGCTCGTTTTCTAACTTTATTGAGATCTGCCAAGGCCAGATTATATTCGTTTAATTGAGCATAGGCTTCAGCTCGAATAAGATAGAGTTCAGCAATTCGGATGACATAAGTCGGATCGGCACCTGAACTTCTGTAATATAAATCACCGTACCAACGATTTTGGTTATCCTTAGCGATTAGTACACTTCTCGCCCCCGCAGTACTCGTATTTGTCAATAACGCAATCAGCGGATCACTGGGAGCCCATTGTCTTGTACCTCCATTCGTTTGCGGTTGCCATTGAGCCCGGTGCGGATTTGGTTCGTTGATACTGTAAAATAGTTCGAATACCGATTCTCTGGTTCCGGTAACGTCATTTTTAAAAAAGGCATAATAAGGAGCTATTAATTCATAATTGGATTGGTCGTCAATCAATAATTTCGCGTAATCTCTCGCTTTCTCCCAATTTTTCTGGTAGAGATAATAGCGGGCCTTTAAAGCCCATACGGTCTTTTTGGTAAAAGCAAATCGATCTGTTGTGCTTGTTAAAAGGCCTTCGGCCAAGTTGAGGTCATCAAGAACTTGCTGATACGTCTGTTCAACTGTACTACGTGCGATACCGATATTATCGCCTACTTTCGCGGTAGGTTCCTTAATTAATGGAACTCCACCCCAGACACGCGCCAAGTCAAAATAGGCCAAACCCCGTATGGCATACGCTTGTCCCAACACCTTATCCTTGACGGCTGCAGGTATTCCATCGCCTTCATAGTTCGCAATTGCGCGAATGACATTATTCGCACGATTTATCGTTGTGTAAATCCCATTCCAGGTAGATGCTATTGTTCCATTCTCTGGATTGACTTTATGGTTGATAAACTCCTGTATTTGTGACTGTGACCCTGTCCATTGAACATTATCACCTGATAAATAGGCAATAGATTGATAATTTACACTGTAGTAACTTCTCAATGCATCATACACCCCACTAATGGCCGCATTGGCGGAAGTTTCGTCTTTGATGATGCCATCTCCTGATATAGACGACTTAGGGTCAACCTCTAAGAACGAAGAACAGTTTGTAAATAAGAGGATGTAAAATAAGTAAATAAATTTTGTTCTCATGACGCTTATAAAGTTAAATTAACACCTAGCTGGAAACTTCTGGGCTGAGGCGGGGTTCCCAGATCAATTCCTTGTTGATTTGCTGCGCTGTTCGCCGCAGATTCGGGATCAAGCCCCGTGTATTTCGTAATCGTGAATAAATTGGTTGCCTGCACATAGATTCTCAACTTTGAAAATGGCGATTTTCCTAAGCTCTTCGGGGTGAAATTGTACCCCAAACTTAATGTCCTGAATCTTAGATAAGAGCCGTCTTCGAGCCATCTACCACCACCATCTTTGTAATTATTATTATTGACCCCATCAGAACGCGGAACATCGGTAATATCCCCAGGCTGTTGCCACCGGTCGAGGTTAGATTTAAAAATGACCCGGGCAGCATCTCTAGCACCGCCGGCTTCTCCGAAGAATCTATTGTGATTATATATTTTGTTGCCTATTGAGAATGTAAAGAATGTACTCAGATCAAAATTTTTATAGGAAAAATCATTACTTAATCCCCCGAAATAATCTGGCCAGATGCTACCCAAAATCTGCCTGTCTCCTGTTGTAATACGACCGTCTCCGTCCACATCTTCGTACACGGCATTTCCTGTTTGCGAATCGACATACAATTGATTGTATAACCAAAAAGAATACATTGGATATCCTTGCTTGAATTGAATAAGGTCTCTACTACCATAATTTTGAGGCGTCGCTAATTTCTCGATCTTGTTTATATTTCGCGCCACATTAAAGGAGGTGCTCCAAGAAAAAACGTCACTTCTGAGATTTAACGAGCTAATGCTTAACTCAAAACCTTTATTACTGATCTCTACAGCATTATTCGTAAAATTGCCAAAACCTGTGGTTCCAGGTAATACTTCCGTCAATAATCCGTCTTTGGTATATTTGTAATAATAATTTAGTGCTACAGTTAATCTATTGTTCAGTAAAGCCGCATCCAAACCGATGTTAAATTGAGATGTAGTCTCCCAGCTAAGCTGCTGGTTGGCTAATTGCTCAGGAAAAACTCCAGCAACTCCTCGGTAAGAAGACCCCACACCTGACCACAATTGCCTTGAAGCAAAGGAATTGATGCCATTTTGATTTCCTGTGAGACCATAACTGGTTTTTAGCTTAAGGTCATCCAAGAAAGCAACATCTTGTAAAAAGCTTTCTTTACTTAAGCGCCAAGCAGCACCGATTGCCGGAAAATAACCCCATTGATATCCTTTGTTAAACTTTGAAGACCCATCTGCGCGTAAGGAAAGATCCAATAAATATTTGTCATCAAAGGCATAATCTACCCTTCCAAAAAAGGATGCCAGCTTGTATTGGTCCCAGTCTTGGTTACCTGTTCTTGTAGCAGCGGTATTGATTAGTTTAAAGTCATTTGTTGCAAAGCCCCGACCTTCTGCTGAGGTGAGCGAAAAATAACTACCCTGTAACGTATTTCCCAACAATGCGCCAATGGTATGGCGGGAGCCTAATTTTTTCCGGTATGTCAATGTTTGTTCATTGATCCAGGTTGTTGCCTGTGAAATCGCAGAAGTAGCCAGTCCATTTACACCACTTCCAGCGATTAGCAATTTATTCCAGTACTCGTGTTCATTGTAATTGTTATAATCCACACTAAATGTCGAACGAAACTTCAATGCTGGTGTAATCTGATACTCACCATAAACATTTCCGATGTAGCGCAAACTTGTTGATCCCACATCATAATTCTCTAATAACAGCGTTAGATTGTCAAATCCGGCTCTGCCGACCAGAACACCTTGGTCATTGTAGGGCGATAGATAGGTCGGCGTATGCAAAGCTGCCTGTAAAATACCTCCTTGGGGCCCATCCCCTGCACGACCTTGGTTACGTCCCGTCCTAGAAATACCATTACTCGATCCTATTTTAAGTTTATTGTTTATCTTCTGGTCTATGTTAAAACGAAAGTTAGCTCGGTCAAAAGATATTGGTTTTAAGATGGATTCCTGTTTGTTATAACCGGCGCTCAAATAGTAAGCTGTATTGTCGCTTCCTCCATAGACAGATAGATCTGCATTATATACACCAGCCGTCCGAAAAGCTTCCGAAAGCCTATCGTACGTCTGTTGTTCAGCAGGTAATCCTCTCCCGCCGTCTGCCACAGGTCTAAAAGGTTCAGCTTGACCAATATTTCTAAAATACTCATTTACGAGTTCGGCGTGTTCGGGGCCTGAGGTCAATTCCCACAGTTTGGCGGCTTTCGCGCGTCCTGCGTAAAGGTTGATGTCAATCTTTGCCGATTGTGCGTTTTTTCCTCGTTTGGTTGTAATTAAAATAACCCCGTTAGCCCCCCGTGATCCATACAAAGCTGTTGCTTCAGCGTCTTTCAGCACTTCAACATATTCGATGTCCGAAGGACTCAGATCTGCAATTGGAGATGTAGCCTTACCTCCTGTATTGATTGTTTGGAGGCTCTCTGAATTTAGAAATACACCATCGATGACGTATAGAGGATTATTGTCTGCATTGATAGAGGTTGCGCCCCGCAGACGGACGTGCAATGCATCTCCTGGTATTCCTGAACTGGCTGCAACCTGCATGCCAGCCACCTTTCCTTGGAGCTGTGCATCAAAACTACCTGTGGGGATATCTTTTACAGCTTGTTGAGATACCCGATCCACGGCACCAATAAGATTTTTTTTCGCTATAGTTGTATACCCAACAACAACGACTTCATCCAAACTTTCAGTGGATCTATTTAGTTCAATTATTGCCGGAGATGTTTCAATGATAAGGTTTTGAGTTGTATAACCAACCGAAGTAACAATTATCTTAAAAGGCAATTTTTGTCCTGTTACAAAGGAGAATTTCCCTTTTCGGTCTGTTTTCACGCTATGTGTAACTGCTTCCAGCTGAACGGTTGCACCTTCTATGGGCTCTTTTGTCGCGGCATCAATTACCGTTCCCGAAAGAGAAGCATTGATAATCGGTTTTGTTTCTTGAGCCCACACTACTGCGATAGAGGCCCAGATAAAAAAAATAGAAAGCGAGTACGAAAATACTCTACGATATTTCATAGTTTTGGGTGTTTGATAGTGAATACTGCAAGTGCCAACGCCAATTGAACTTGTTATTTGCTTATTAAATCAAGGGGAGGTTATTTACTTCCCTTTGTCAGTTTAGGTACACATTCGGTGGGGAATACAATAGCGATTAACAAAATCAAATATTGCACGAAGAGAAGAAAATCGGGTTTGATGTAAATTTTTCATACGTTTTATTAATGGTTTAGATTCTATCGTTGCCAACGCCAATTGAAACGAACGATGCTAATATAAAAATATTTTTCATAAAGACTACTATTTTAATAGACTTTATTTAAATAACTGAAGCCTATACAGTTCTACAACATAGACAATCACTACCTATATCGAAGCTTTAAACGTAGCTAATGTTTATCCGCCAAAATCTGTTTTTCCTTTTTATTATATTTAACCAAAAAGGGGCGCAACTTTGGCTCTAAAATCACAGATAGCAATTGAAGTTGTAAAACAGGAAATAGAAAATTTTGAAGTAAGATTGTAAAGATAAATCGGTATCGCTTGGAGGAAATTGTTTACTCGCATTTAAGCGAGCTCTTTCCTTATTCTGCTCAAGGACTGCGGCGTTATTTTTAGATAAGAAGCGATATATTGCTGTGGAACCTGCTGAATGATAACTGGGTAACGTCGCAAAAGTTCCAGGTATTTCGTTTTTGCATCACCATAATTTAGAAAATCATTATCTTTTATTTTTTGAAGCAATGAAGCCTCACTAAGGGTTTTGAAATAAACATATAGATTTGGAATGGTCTGAAAATAGCGTTCAAAAGCTGAAAAAGCTATCGTATAGATCTTGCTGGCAACAACTGCCTGAATAGCCTCTGTAGCCGGCTGCCTAGTATAGTAACTTTCAAGATTTGCAAAAAATTGGTGCTCCTTGATAAAATACTTCGTGACATCATTGCCTGATATATCCGCACCCAGCAAACGTAAGATACCGCTTTCAACAAAGAGAATCTCAGACGCTACTTCATGGAGTTCTTCGATATAGGTACCCGCTTTTACCTGGCGTAATTTAAAACTCGCAGCAAGCAGATCAATATCGCTTGCCGCAAGTATTCCTCCAAAAGCAAGTGCTGCCTTAAGTTTTTCCATTATTTTACGATTTGTAGTTCCAATAGACTGTTTGCGCAGGAGATCACAGCTTCTTTAACAGGAATGGGCTTCCACCCCAGTTCTCTCTGCGCTTTACTGATATCTGTTTTCCTCCGAACCATCTCCAACAAAACCGGTTTGAGCTCGGGGCGAAATTGCGCCAGCATCCTTGTTATAAAGTTAGGAAATTCTGCTGTAGGAATTTTATGTCCCGGAAAATGATCTTTAAGTATGAGCGCAACAGCCTTGAGCGTTAAATAACCTGTCGCAGCGATATACCTATTGCCGGCTGCAACAGGGCTTTCCATCGCCAAAATAAGAAGATCTGCAACAGAACGGACATCGACAAGATCGAAACCGATCTTGGGCAAAGCGGGATAACTGCCGTTCATCAAGGCGAAAACGATCTCGGCAGAAGTACCATAATCTCTTTCGATCACCGGCCCCAAAATAGCCCCTGGACATACTGTAACCAATTCCAGCGAGCTAGCGTCTTGTCTGATAAAATCCCAGGCGGCTTTCTCGGCGATGGTTTTACTTTTGTAATATGGCGTAAGATCGCTCTTGCGGCTTATATCCGTCCAATCGTTTTCCGTTAAAATTTTGTTGGGTTCTTTATTTTGTCTCCCATAGGCGATAGCGGCCAAAGAAGAGGTCATCACAACCCGCTTAACATTGTTGTCTACAGCGGCACTCAAAATATTTAACGTACCGTTTTTTGCCGGTACGATTAATTCATCCTCATTCTTGGGCAGTGTTGCCGGGAAAGGTGATGCAACATGCTGGATAAAGTCCACTCCCTTTGCAAGATCGTTCCAGATACTTGCATCGTTTAAATCTGCGACTACAAAGTGTAGCTTATCCAAATGATCGGTATACTGGCCAATCACCTCTTTTATCGATGCGATGCGATCTCTGTTCCGTAGTGTGCCTATCACCTCATAGCCTTTATTAAGCAATTGAATGGCCGTATGTGCACCTAAAAAACCGGTAACTCCGGTCAGTAATACTTGCTGATTTTTCATTTCCTTTTATTTATAAAGTTCGGATGATCTCATCAAGCTACCATTACCATTTGTTAAGAAATACGGCTTTTTACATCTTTTGTGATTAGTTGCGCTACTTCACCTATCTCGGAGCAGATATAAACGGTTTTATCCATCTTTTCCAGATAAAGAGCAAATTCGTCGAGTACCTCAACGTCATTCCCAACGAGAATAAAACAGTCGAAAAGATGACCAAGGCTTCCAAGGGTTTGTATTTTTAAGCTCATTCTCTTTTGGAAAAAAATCATAACAATCATAACACATATTTTTAGAATACTTAAATGGCGCCCCGCTGACACCAGAAAACAACGGGGACACCATAGATAATCAGATTTGAAATGCATCAGCAAATCGGGCAAACGTTTCTCGTGCCGCATAAATGGCATCTGCAGCATGTTCTTCCGAGATATTTGCACGCAAAACCTCAATAAAAACATTCCATTTCTGACCTGTTTCTGAACCGTAACCGGAGAAGAACGAGACTCCTTCAGTTATGCCGTATTTCGCAAGCATTTGAACAATGACCATCCCGCCCATCACGGAACCCTCCATGACGTAAAGTGCACCCAGCGCCTTTGCTATACTGTCGATGGTAGGGACATGTACTTCTGGAAGTTCGTTCAGGTCTCCACCTAAGTCCACGATATCCTCAGCAAGACTAACGGCATGTCGCCTTTCGGGATAATCTGCCAATATATTCGCAGTGATATATGGAGCAATGACTTCTTCTAAGTTCTTGAAATAGCTATAAAATATTTTCAACAGATCTGCGTATTCCGCATTGCTACGGATCGACTTTAATCTGGCGACAACCAATTTTTCCAGTTGTTGGTGCGGTGAGGCGGTTTGATTTCTTAATTCTTCTTGTATCATCATTATTGTTTTTTATTGTAAAAAGGTGATTTTTGTCCGATCATTCTACTCCGCCCCCCAGACTGCGATACAGGTCGGCAATGGCAGACAACTCCTGACGTCGGACAGATGCGAGGTCAAGTTCGCTCTGCAATACATTAACCTGTGCTGTAATCACTTCGAGATAGTTTGCCATGCCATTTACGAAAAGGGTATTGGCATTTGCTGTTGCCTGCTGCAGTGTATTGACGCGTTGGGCTGTAATGTACTGCTGCTGTTTCAGCTTCTCGATCTTTACTATGGCATCGGAGACCTCTCCAACCGCTCCCAAGACTGCTTTTCGAAATGCAACAATTGTTTTCTCTCGTTCAATAGCAGCTATCTTATACTGTGTGCTAAGTTCCTTATGCTGAAGTAATGGCTGTAAGATAGTTCCGCCCACAGTACCAAAGAGTGCTCCCGGAATATTGAACCAATCGCTTGCTTTCAGTGCCCCCACTCCGCCGGCAGCAGTAATACGAAATGCAGGATACAGCTGCGCTTTGCTGATGCCTACTTTTGCATTCGCAATCACCAGATCCAGCTCGCAGCTCCGGACATCTGGTCGTCGCCGAACCATATCAATGGGCACACCAGTCGATAGCTGCTCCGGAAACTTAATCTCATCGAGCATGGTACGCCCCTGCTGTATACCCGGCAATTCACCAGCAAGCACATGTAGCGCATTCTCCTGCAATATGATTTCCTTTTCAAGTTGCGGGATCAGCTCTGCTACTGCCAGTCGCTGTGCCTCTGCTTGCTGAACTGCCAGATAGGTTGCCTGCCCCATTTTATACTGCACATTTGTAATACGCAAAGTACTATCATTTAATGCCATATTCGCTACTGCGACACGACGCTGCTGATCTAGCATGAGAAGATTATAATAGCCTTTTGAAACACTGACAATAAGATCGGTCTGCAAGGCTTTACGAGCCTCATCACTTTGCAGATAAGCGGCAAGCACGGCTTTGCTGGAATTACGGATCTTTCCCCATACATCGGCTTCCCAAGTCAAACTGGCTCCTAAAGAATAATCCTCGATATGATTGGCCCCTAAAAACTGACTTGCCGTCATCCCGTTGAGGCTGTAATTAGAAGGATTACTTGTATTTCCCGTTGCATTGAGACTGACAACGGGTAGATTGTTCCATTTTGACTGCCGTACAAGCAGATGTGCTGATTCGATATTTTTAAGCGCGACCTGCATGTCAAAGTTTTTCTTCAGGGTACTATCGATCATTACCTGCAACACTTTATCCGTGAAAAAACTCTTCCATGGCAGCATAGCGATACTAAGCGTATCGTTATCGGTCTTACCACGGAAAGCCGCAGGAAGTTCTGGTTTGGGCAACTGGACGTCTTTAGTGATCGCACAGCCGACCAAGGTGCCTAGTAAAGCAGTGATAAAAATAATTTGACGATAGTTTTTAGTTAAATAGCTCATAAATTGTCTCTTTTATTTGTCTTAAGCTTCTATAGCATGTTGGATCGCTGGTGTTGGTTGCGTTTTCCTACCCGATATTTTCTCCTGCAGAGCCTGAAACACAACGAACAGTACCGGTATGATAAACAATCCCAGAATGACACCACTGATCATTCCGCCTGCAGCACCTATACTGATCGAATGGTTTCCCATGGCTGATGGTCCAGTGGCCCGCATCATAGGGGAGATACCAGCAACGAATGCGATTGAGGTCATAATAATAGGACGGATACGCAGTTTGGCTGCCTCTAATGCTGCCTGCAGCAATGTAAGCCCTGCATGTCTGCGCTGTACCGCAAATTCGACGATCAGGATTGCATTTTTGGCAAGTAGGCCAATCAGCATAATCAGTGCCACTTGGATATAGATATTATTGTCAATGCCTGCCACGCCGATAGCTGCAAAAACGCCGATGATGCCTGTTGGAACTGAAAAAACTACGGCCAAAGGAAGGATATAGCTGTTGTACTGGGCACACAGCAGGAAGTAAACAAATAGTAGAGAGAGCGAAAAAATAATCACAGACTGGCCCCCGGAAGAGATCTCTTCCCTAGTCATTCCCGAAAATTCATACGAGTAACCTGATGGCAATACATCAGCTGCGACTTCCCGGACAGCGAGGATAGCATCACCGGTACTAAAGCCCGGTTTGGGTACAGCATTGACACCGATCGAGTTGAAAAGGTTATATCGTGTAATCACCTCTGGGCCAAAGACCCTTTTCAAACTGACCATTGTTTTTACGGGAACCATCTTGCCAGATCTGTTCTTGACATAGACTTCGTTCATCGAAGCCGGATCTGCACGTTCCTGTTTGTCGGCCTGTACCATGACCCGATAATATTTACCAAAGCGATTGAAATCGGAAACTTGTGCACTACCGAAGAAAGATTGCATTGTTCCCAAAACATCTTTTTCATCCACCTCCAACTGTTCTATTTTTTCGTGGTCTAGAATCATCTCGTACTGTGGATAATCTGCACGGAAGGTGGTAAATGCGACAGATATTTCTTTGCGTTTGCTCAATTCGGCAATAAATTTGTTGGCAATTCCACCAAATTTATCCAGCTTGCCGCCGACTTTGTCCTCGAGGACCAGATCCAGCGCATCCACATTGCTGAACCCAGGAACGGTAGGAAAAGAAAACACAAAGCATTGGGCTCCCTTTATTGTATTGAGCCGTTTCTGGATTTCAGCAATGTTAGCAGAGACATCGTTCATTGATCCGCGCTCACCATCCTTTTTCATCCTGAAAAAGGCTACTCCGGATGACGGACTGGTGGAATTTGTCAACACATTGAAACCTGCTACTTCATTGAATGCAAATTTTGCTTTCATATCCCGCACCTTATCGGCAGCCTCATCAAGGACTGCCTGCGTCCTATTCATGGACGAACCCGGGGGAAGATTGACCGAAATTGCAATAAAACCCAAGTCTTCTGACGGTATAAAACCTGTTGGAGTCCGACGAATAAGCCAGCCCGTAATTACAACAACAAGCGCTAACCCAACGAGACTTGCCCATTTAAACTTGATCAGCTTTTTCACTGCTACAACATACTTAGCTGTTACATTTTCAAAGCCTTTATTGAAAGCGTAGAAAAAACGCTGTTTAAAATTTGTGGGCTCTTCAGCATGACCATGATTGACATCTTTCAACAATAAGGCACATAATGCGGGACTGAGGGTCAAAGCATTCAATGCAGAAATAACAATTGCAATAGCTAAAGTAAAGGCAAACTGACGGTAAAATACACCTGCGGACCCTTTCATAAAGCCAACGGGAAGAAATACTGCTGCCATAACCAAAGTAATCGAGATGATGGCACCAGTAATCTCGTGCATCGCGGACATCGTTGCTTTTTTGGCTGTCATATTTTTATTTTCCAGTTTGGAATGTACAGCCTCAACTACGACAATGGCATCGTCTACGACTATACCTATGGCCAATACGAGTGCAAATAGGGTGAGCAGGTTGATAGAGAATCCGAACACGGACATAAAGAAAAACGTACCTATGACAGCCACAGGAACTGCAATGGCCGGAATCAGTGTGGACCGGAAATCCTGCAGGAATAGATATACAACTATAAAAACAAGAATAAAGGCTTCCAGAAGTGTATGCTCCACCTGATCAATGGATTGATCAAGCATATCCTTGGTATTGTAGAGTATCTGCTGCTTGATCCCCGGAGGAAAATCTTTTTCAGCTTTTTTCAAAAATTCGGCAACCTTCGTCTGTATTTCTCTCGAGTTGGTACCAGGAAGCTGTATAACCTGGAATAGCACACTTTTTTTATCGTGCACGGTATTTAATGAATTGTAGGTGTAACTGCCCAGTTCCACTTTGGCGACATCTTTAAGTTTGAGCATACTGCCATCTCCATTTGTTCTGATGATCATATTCCCATAGTCCTCGGGTCTGGTATATTTACCCGCATATTTGAGTACATATTCGAAAGATCTGTCGCTTGATTCACCAAACCTTCCCGGTGCCGCTTCTTGATTTTTACTTTTGACGGCGGCCATCACTTCTGTCGGGGTAATGTTATATGCGGCCATCTGCGCCGGATTGAGCCATATCCGCATCGAATAATCTCTATTACTGCCGTAAAAAGTGACCTGGCCAACGCCCTGTATACGTTTTAACTCCGGAATGATGTTGATCTGAGCATAATTGGTCAGATATGTTGCATCGTATAGTTCGGGCTTATCACTCATCAAATTAATCGCCATAATAAGCGAATTTTGTACCTTTTGGGTGGTAGTACCGGCTTGGACAACTTCTGGAGGTAGCAATCCCGTAGCAGATGAAACCCTGTTCTGTACATTTACAGCGGCCTGGTCGGGATCTGTGCCCAGCTTGAAGTATACGGATATGATGAGTGTACCGTCGTTGCTCGAAGTTGAACTCATATAGGTCATATTTTCAACCCCATTAATGGCTTCCTCCAGCGGTGGCGCTACCGCACGCACCATCGTTTCGGCGTTGGCACCGGGATAATTGGCCGAAACCTGAACCACTGGAGGTGCTATATCCGGAAACTGTTGTATAGGTAGATCCATCAGACCTACCGCGCCAAGAATGACCAGCATGATGGAAACTACAGTAGCGATAACTGGCTTATCAATAAAAATTTTTAACATGGTATAATAGTCTTTAGCATAAGTAAAATAAGGTGACTAGTTGCTCGCCATTTTATCGGATGATATCTCGGGCTTAACAGCCATTCCATCTTTAAGGGACTCAAGCCCTTTTAAAATAAGTCTGTCCCCACTAGTCAGGCCGTTGGAAATGTAATAGCTATTTCCGGCAGCTCCGGTAACCGTTAATGCGACCTGCCGGGTTTTGTTGTGCTGGTCAACGACATAGGCAAAGAGCTTGTCCTGCATTTCGAACGTCGCCGCCTGGGGTACAGCAACTACACCATGCTGCCTCAGCCCTAGTCTAATACGACCGGAGTTCCCTGAACGAAGCAGACCTTGCCTATTGGGAAAGGTAGCTCTAAGGGTGATTGCTCCAGTAGACCTGTCGAATGCTGCATCAACCATATCAAGCCGACCTGTTACAGGATAATCAGCTCCACCAGAAAGCACCAGATTTACCTCAGCGCTGTTCTTTAATTTTTCGTCGATTGAACGACCTTGCAGACCATCCTTAAAAGCGACAAAATCAGCTTCTCCAACAGAAAAATAAGCGTGAACCTCCCTATTGTCGGAAAGATAGGTCAATGATTGCGCATCGGACGGAGCAACAAGACTACCGGTCTTCTTTCCGAGACGGCCGATATAGCCACTTACGGGAGCTTTAATGGTGGTAAAATTTAAGGTGATTTTGGCATTTTCTATTTTTGCCATCGCTTTTCGCTCACCCGCTACCGCTGCGTCGTAGCTAGCCTGTGCTGTTTTAAGCTGATAGTTTGATACGACCCGATTATCCACTAGCGCTTTTAGCTTTTCGACTTCAATTTTTGCGGTCTGTACCTCTGCTTGTGCAATGGATAGCTGTGCTTTCGCATCGTTATATGCTTCGCGGTACGGGCGTGAATCGATCAGGAAGAGTGCTTGGCCCTTTTCCACATAGGCGCCTTCCTGAACCAAAACCCTTTCTAGGATTCCATTCACCTGGGGGCGAATCTCGACGTCAGTAAGCCCTTCCAGCTGTGCCGGATATTCTGTATAAACGACCGTATCGGTCTTGTTTAGAACCAGTACTGGAACCTCAGGAACACTGGGCTCCTGAACAGGTTGATGACCTGGTTTGCAGGAAGAAAATATGATAACTGGAATTGCAATTCCTAGTAACAGATTTTTTTTCATAAAAATTTGATTTGATATAATAGAAATGTGTAAGAATATGAGTGACTGCTGAATTTCTTGAGTTATTCAGTGCTGGTAGTACGGATTAATCAGTAAGTATACGACCACGCCAGTAAAGCTGACATACAACCAGATCGGCATAGTCCACTGGGCAATCTTGCGATGCTGGTTGATTCGATTGTTTAGCGCAAAAGCCATGGCTAAGAGCCCAAGAGGTACAATGACGGCTGCTAGCACAACGTGCGTGACCAAAATAAAGTAGTAAATCTCTCGCAATATACCATCTCCTTTATAACTGGTAGAGGGCATAGAGAAATGATAGAGCAAATAAGAAAACAGGAATAAGGAGGTAAAGGAGAACGCAAGAAATATTGAACTTCGATGCAGGAGTACGTCTTTACGACGAACTGCAAACAATGCAAATAGTAGAGAAAAGAAGGTTAAACCATTTAAAATTGCATTGAGCATGGGCAGTCTGGAATAATCACAGCCTGCTACCAAGCTAACTTTTGGCATGAAAAAAGTAAGCAGGATTAAACCATTAATAACAATGGTGAGTACCCAGATAAGTAATATAGAATTTCTGTATGGCATTATTTTATAGATATTTTGTGATTGATGACTGAACTGGTAATCGTGCAAGCATGGATAAATATTGATTTCAAGAATTAAACATACTGCATAGTATGTTTTTGAATATAAAAAGGTTTTTATTGCGCATGATATTTTTTAACATACTAATCAGTATGTTTTAATACGTAAAAATTAAACTTTAATAAGGCAACCAAAACATACTATAAAGTATGTTTTTATTAAAAAAATTTACTTCAATGAATCGAGGTATTGTCGAAATTCGCTTAGAAAAGATACGTAATAAGGTTTACCTAATAACTTGCCCATATTTCTGACACCATGGTATAATGTTATGATATGAAGCGCTATCTGTTTGGCATCATGCGAACGCGCTAACTGGCCTGTCTCCTGCCCCCGTATGATCTCAGCTTCGATTGCTCTCTCCCATTTATTCAACGATTTTTTCAATGCTAACCGAAATGCGTCATTCAGCGGAGCCATCTCCTGAATAAGATTTACAGCCGGACAACCATGCTCAACCGTCATAAACGGATGTTTAAAGAGAAGTTTATCCATCATTTTATAGATGTTATCTCTAAAATTTGAGCTTGATGACAGTGAATTTTGAATGTCTGGCCAAATCTCCGTATGCATAGCTTCTTCTATCAACGCTATACCCATCTCTTCTTTATTTTTGAAATGATAGTAAAAGGCTCCTTTAGTCACCTGTGTTGTAGCCAGGATGTCATCAATACTAGTCGATTGAAAACCCTGCTTGTATATCAATTCCATTGCTCTTCTGAGAATATCTGATCTTGTTGCCTGTGCTTTTGACATAAACATACCAATTAGTATGTCGCAAATATACACAGCAAATGCACCACTTGTCCCCCCCACTTGTCATTCTTAAGTAAAACTGAAAAATTAAAAGAAGTACTCACTTCATCTCTATTCTTTAGCTATTTGGGGCTAATTGGATATAAAATGTTTTTGACTGTAAAATGACTCGAGGAAAATCAAAACACTAGATTCTTTTAATATGTTTGCAAACATACTAGTTAGTATGTAATTTTATTTACCTAGCATTGAAGCAATTTTTAAGTTAGAAATTCATCATTTAGGCATTTAGATGAAAACATACTAGTTAGTACTTTTTATAAATTAGGCAAAATAACGAGCCTTGATCTTTTATCTATTATCCATAAAAATGTTATGTATTACTTTTTTCTTGTTTGTCATTCAGCTATTCGATGGTTTGTCTTAGGTAGCCTAGTTTATGCCATATTTACTGCGTTCAGGGGATTGAGATTGAAAAAAAAATTTAGTCCCAAGACCAATGCTGTTCGTCACTGGACTGCAACCATTGCCCATATTCAGTTATTGATCGGAATGGCACTTTATATCCAAAGCCCTATTGTCCTAGCTAAAACGACTGACGGGTTGGGTTCGATGGCTAATCCGCATGTTTTCTTCAAATATATCCATATTTCGCTTGCTGTAGTGGCAATCGTGTTGATTACGATCGGCTCAGCTAAAGCCAAACGTATGCAGGAAGACCAAGCCAAATATCAAACCATGCTATGGTGGTTTTCCGCAGCATTACTTATTATACTAATTGCGATTCCATGGCCGTTTTCTCCCCTGGCAGCACGCCCTTATCTACGCATATTCTAAATCAATTCATTATACGCTACTAATTTTCAACGTACAAATGTTAAGTCAAATTTTTAAAACACCGCTGGGACGCCTGCGGCTGCTCAGTTACCTGGAAGGTATTTCGCTTCTTATCCTTGTCTTTATTGCGGTACCATTAAAATATTGGGGACAACAGCCCATGCTAGTTAAAGCGCTTGGACCAATCCATGGTATGCTCTTTTTATGGTTTGTTATATCAACACTAAGTGTGGGGGTCGAAAGACACTGGAAATTCAGACAAACAACTTGGAAAGTATTACTTGCCTGCCTTATCCCCTTCGGTACATTTTATATCGACAGGCGTATTCTTAAACCTATCATGGAGGCTAAATGAATAAGAAAACGATAATCGTAGCTAGTATAGCTTTCATAAATTTGATCATTATTTTTGTGGGATACCATATCCGACCTTCTCCTTTAAATTATGATACAGCATCCGTAAAGCTAGACTTTACTGTGCCGCCCAACTTTCCCGTCCCAAATGCTCCATTCGGTCAACAACAGATAACCCCAGCCGGATTCCAACTTGGAAGGCTTCTCTTCTATGATCGGGTGCTTTCCCTAAACAATTCCATTTCGTGCGCAAGCTGCCATCATGCAGCTGCAGCTTTTTCAGACGAGAATAAGGCGTTGAGTCAAGGGATGAAACAATGTACCGGAACAAGAAATGCTCCGGCACTATTTAATCTTGCCTGGCAAAAGGAATTTATGTGGGATGGACGCATCAAAGAATTGCCACTATCATCTCACAATGCCATTACCAATCCTTGTGAAATCGCCAACACCATAGTGGGCGCAGTTGACAAACTTCAGTCGAACAGCAAGTATAAAGGATTTTTTAAAGCTGCTTTTGGTTCAACAGCAATAGATTCGACAAAAATGCTGAACGCACTTGCACAGTTTATGTCTATGCTCGTATCTGCTAATTCACGTTACGACAAATATACAAGGCATGAAAATGGTGGCATCTTTACGGATACGGAGAAACAAGGGTATACATTATTTAAAAAAAATTGCAGCGTATGCCACCAGGAGCCATTATTCACAGATATGAGTTACCGTAATAACGGGCTAGACCTCATATCGCGAGACCCTGGAAAAAGTAATTCAACACATTTGGCAAGTGATATTGGAAAGTTTCGTGTGCCCTCACTCCGAAATATTGAAGTCACGGCGCCCTATATGCATGATGGAAGACTCGGAACACTGGAAGAGGTGCTAGACCATTATGCTGAAGGCATAAAGCAGCATTCTAATCTGGATGGAGAATTACAACAAAATGGCAAAATAGGCATTACGCTTTCTGCTAGTGAAAGAAGCAAAATTATAGCTTTTTTAAAAACATTAACAGACAATGACTTTTTAACCGATCCAAGATTTCAACGGCCATGAACAGATAAGTTAATCCCGTCGAATTCGACGGGTTTAGAAAACAAGCTGGTCTCAATAGTTTTGTGATGACTCCCAAACGCTGGATAGAAAATACCGACGCAATTGGTATAATTTCTAAAGCTGGAAGGTAAGGGGGAACTTTTGCTCATAAGGACATAGTAAAGTAGCGGTAACACAAATGAAGTCGCTCGTAGAAAATAAGGCTGTTAAAAAATTGAAATAGTACGTCGCTATGATGAGCCAAGGTAGCTCTGACAACATCCATTATGGACTTTAGTAGCTAACAACAGGTCAATAGTCGATCCAACATAAATCATCATTGCCTATTTCCTGCTCGGAAAAAGGAGTTGCAATTTTGAATTTCACAATTTTTTCAAGACTTTATTTAATTCAATTACGTTTTCTCGATATCTTGGATATTTTCGAATATTTCGAACACTATGATTTTGATTATTTACGGTACCCACTTCATCGATTTCAAAAAAGAGCTCGTCAATTAAAAGTCCGTTTAATATACACTTAGAAATATATTCTGCATTTTGTTCAAACTTTGGTATTGTTTTTAAATGGTCATGTATAATCTGCTTCGCATTGTCTCTTTGATGTTGTTCAATTGCTGTCATTGGTAACATAAGCAGAAATAAATGTTCAAACTGCTGAAATGATAAAAGTTCATCCCAAGTTAGAAACCATGCTTCAAAATGTCCTCCCAAATTTCCAAAGTAAATGTCGTTAAGAAAAAATACAATTTCATGATCTTGAAATTCAATTAAGAAAGTTATATCTTCCACTAAATTTCCTCCGATAAATTTTAAAGATTCTCCATCTTTATCTATCGAAAAAAATTGTTCTCCCCATTCAGCTAATTTTTCTTTGTCAATTCCGATAACTTCTAGTGCTTCGTCAATGTTGATCTCGTTGATGTCATCGTACCCATTGAACCATTTAATATACGTATACCAAAAGAACGTATTGTCTTCTAAGTTGTTTAGTGTAATTTGTCTATTCATATTTAGCTACTGCTATTTAAAATTGGTCCGACAAGCCAATTTATTATACTACCTCCCCTTCAGCTAATATAGTTGAAATATCTTTTGGTTAAACCACCATAAATTTTATTATTTTATCCATCAAACTTGAGGTACTTCCCGCAGTTGGGTCCCGGGCGAAAAATCCGCTTTCAAAATATCTTGTTCGAAAAATTATCCTGCCTATCAGACTATCAACGAGATGCAATGCGTTAGATATGCAATGCTATTTCTTACCCTATGCCAAGTCGATCGAAGAACAAATCTGTTAGATTTGTAAGACTGCAAATGATCAAAATCCAGATAAAATGGAACAGCGGATTATCAAATGTAGTCTATACTGAAAAAGAAAAAAATAATTAAAAATATAAAGCTATGCAAAAGATTATTCCAAACCTCTGGTTTGACAGCAACGCACAGGAAGCCGCGGAATACTACCTTTCGGTTTTCAAAGATGGAAAAATAATCAATATTACGTATTACCCCAATTCGGAAGCCGAAGGACTGGCTGATTTCCAGAAAGATTTCGCGGGAAAAGTGCTTACCGTTGAGTTTGAGATTCTGGGAATGCGTCTCATCGGGATCAATGCCGGACCGATATTCAAATTTAACGAGGCTATCTCGCTGATGATTCCCTGTAAAGATCAGACTGAAATAGACTACTATTGGGAAGCACTTACATCGGATGGAGGACAGGAGAGCGTTTGCGGGTGGCTGAAAGACAAATTCGGATTAAGCTGGCAGGTTTGCCCTGAAAATTGGGCGGAACTCAACAAAAGACCGGGCGCCTTCAAAAAAATGATGGGCATGAAAAAGATCATTATTGCCGATTTCTAAAACTAGGTAACGACAAAGTCCATACGGGGCTACCCGCACCGATTATTTGCGACTATCTCTCCAGGGAACAATCAAAACAGAACTATGATAGCGATACATCTTTTCAGATTGGAAAAATAGAGATGGTCACTAACACCGGAACTTATATCGATTATCCATTTCATAGATTTGCGGATGGCAGAACAAGACCTGTTCATACGGTGCTATTGGGTGCCGGGATTTTAATCGTTGAACATCTCTGCAATTTGAATAAATTACCTGCTGAGCATTTTACGTTTACAGCCGCTCCACCAAAATTTAAAGGTGTGGGGACTTTTCCGGTCAGGGCATTTGCTTCTGTTGAAAAGAAATAATTATATTCAAATACGAAATCACCTTTAACAAGAAACACAATTACATGAAAAATAACGTAGGATTAACAAAAGATGCAGGCTGGCAGTTCGGAATCAGAAAAACTATGCCAGCAAACCTGGAAACATTGTGGAATGTCTTTTTTTCAGACCGGGGATTAAGTTATTGGTCTGAAGGTGTAGACCAGGGTTTTTCAACTTTTAATAAATATTCCCATATCCGAACAAAGTGGAGGCACAAAGATTTCACAGAAGACGCCAATTTACAGATCAGATTTATTCCTTCGAAAAATCAAGATAAAACAACAATTTCATTTCATGTTGATAAATTAAAAAATGAAAGCCAGCGTGAAGTGACGAGAGCATATTGGTCAAAAGTGATTGAAGATCTGAAGCTATTGCTTGACTCTTAAATCCCATATGAATAGGGATTGTTTTATCTTCCCTAATCTTCCAAGACTAATTCAAATAGACCTGGATAGCTCTTTACAATGCCTTTCTGGTCGACTGTGATCGACGAGGAAAATACGGTATCAAGATTATCGTACAGATATTCATCCTTCTTTTTTCTGCTATAAAGCTGTTTGACTGGCTTTATTTCATTTTCAAGAATGTTGATGTATATGACATCAATAGACTTTGATTGCCCTATATCCAGTAACAAATTATTGATTGGCAATGTATTTGTAAAAGGTGTAACCGAAATATCGATAAAGAGAAATTCATTGAACACCGGTCTAGGAATTCCATTGATCGACCATAAACCTGCAGCGTTTGTACCGGTAACTAAATTTTTGTGCCCTTCAATTTCTGTTTTTATTTCAAATTCCTGTATGCACCAATTTCTGTCTATTTTTAAAACATAATCTACATTATAAATACGGTTTAAATAGTTGCCAATGATAGACGATTTTACATAATAGGCATCATTTTTCAGTTCTATCGTGCAATCTTCCCAGGATTTATAAACCAAGCCTCTCCAGATAATCTTTCTCATTTCGATCTATGAATTACAGTTTGCGGTCTTATTTCTGAACATTTCTTTGAATGATTTTTTGAGATGGATTCCCTTTCCCAATACCATTCCGAAACGGTTCTAAAAGTCATTTATGTAATTAAGCAGTTATTGTACCAGTTATTTCTCAAATCTAAATAAAAGGTGAATGTTATATAAATACCGGCCTTTAGGTAAAATTTACTTTTATTTAATTGTATATCCGTTCGTATTGTCATGATTGCGACTGAAGATCCGATGCCCATATTTGCCATTATCTTCTTGATTCCTGCCCCGCATTCATCTGAAAAGTTAATGAAATCTATTGATCGTTAGATCGAACTAACCTCTTATCCTCGTTACCGTCATTTGGGGAAGCGTTCTCCCATTTCATTTCCTTCGTATTCAATTTTTTTATCAGATACTGTTCTGTATATATCTTGCGTTCATCGTAGAGCGTCACCAAAGTCTTATCATTACTTAGTACATAGGTTCTGTAAATAGTGGTATCTCGATTTGAAAGCGCATCGTAGATATTCTTAATACAGGTCATATCTGAGCTGAATTTGTATGTAACGGAACCATCTACGGCCATTTTAGGATCATCATTTGCCACGGTCCATTTACCGATAAGGTTATCAATGGCTATCTTTTCATCTTTTTTGCAAGAGCTAAGAACGACAATAATGATGGCTGGAAGTAGGATTCTGCAATTTCTTTTCATAACTTCTTGGTTATTTATTATTGATATATCAACAATACGAGTGAATTTGATAATCTGCTACAGTAGTACTTAAAATCTTGATCCCATCCATGTAAATACATTTTACAAGACAACTTGATCCTAATCTTTACATGTCCCATCATCAAAAGCAGGTCTATAATTTCAATTGGTCATTGTTTTTAGTGATAACGAATAGTAGGTTTGTCTTCTGCGACATTGTTGTAGAGACAGGCGTTTAAAAAAAGCGTCTCGACTCGGCCTTAGCACTAGTTTATTTTTTCACCTGAGATACCCATTTCGGAGCACGATCAATAGTCTGTCTAAGGTATAAATTCAATTGTGCAACATGATGCTGAATATGCCGCATATTATACAATAGAATCTCAAGGAAAGAAAAGTTTTTAGATTCGTTGATCCAACGGGCATTCATTCTGCTCGGTGTGAGTTCTTCTATATGCTTTCTAGCTTTCTGTCTACAGTGCTCCAAATACGCAAGAATTTCCGACCTGGTATATGTCCGGTCCGGTTTTTTGCCCGTCGGATCAAATTCTGAAAAAGTAAACGGTTTTGGTGGCTCAAATTTATTGGGTTCTACCGATAAATAATAATCTGTCCAAAAGAGACTGTGGAAAGACAGGTACCAAAAATCTAATGCGGTGTCCCAATGTTCATCGGGACACATATGGATCGCGTTTTCGAGCATGTCTAAACTAGCTCCAAACTGGCTCCAAAGCGCGTCTTTTATCATCATTGAATCTTGCATATTTGACTTTTTACTCGGTGCCGCGATTGTTTCTTGGAGAATTATTGTAATTCTCTATATCAGTATAGGCCTTACCTAAATGCTGTCCTAAGCGTTTTTTTAAATCAGGATTTTCGGAAAAATCCAATTTACCCAAAAAACTTAGATAAATGGCATTTTGAACCCGTTTATCAACTAAAGGCAAATTCTTGGTTAAAAAATCCACCATAACATCAAACTTATCCCCGTCATTTTTAGCTATCGCTTGCTGTATAAATCGTTTAAATCGGCCCATTTGAAAGGTAATAGAAGCCCTGCAATCTTGGTCTAAAAACTCTTCTTTCAAACTCGGAAACAATTGAATCAACTCTTTAATAAATAAATCTTGGTCTTTCATCATTATTAAAATGGCATATCTATAATCTTTATTCTAAACCTGCTCCCCACTAGCGCGATAAGACATTCGGCAAGTTAAAGATAATTGGTAAAATGGGGGTTAAATGAGTATATTTAATTATGGAGCCATATAGGATGGTTACAATATTACGCCATTTAGCAAAACTATTATGAAAAATGTCCTTTTCGCTTCCACATTGGCTCTGTCTATCCTTTCCTGCCAAGAAAATAAGCAACAAAATTTACCTATTGTAGAAAATGCGGTGGACAATGCTGAATCTGCTGTTTCAGGTTCTTTTAAAAGTTATCGTGGAAATAACATAACTGTAAACAATATCTATTCCGAATTAATTAAAGATGATAAAAATCTTACAGCACTCAATTCCAGGATTGTGAAGACATTGGAGGAAACAGAAGAAGTTTTAGCGGTATATAACAATGTACTGAACACCACTAAATCTTATTACCAGGATGCCGATGATCAAACGAAGGCCATTACAGATTCACTTGTAAAACAACAGGTACAAAAAGAAATTAGCGCCAGTGCTGATCGATACGATCTTAAAGTAAAAAATATAACAGATCATATCAGTCAAATAACTAAAAATACTGAAAAGCTGGTTAGCATGTACACTGCTTTTAAAATCAGAAAAACGCTACCTGAAATTGAAAAGTATCAAAATGCACATCCCCTAAAAATGGATAGCCTGAATACTTTCATTACCAGGCAGAATAACTTGCTGGAAGAATTGAAGAAATTTAAATAAATGAGATCAAGAGAATAAATACTTAGTTTATTTGATCATTTAATGAGAAGCTTCAAGCATGAATATTAGGATCATATTTGGCCAACTAGTAACGAAATCTCACTTAGCATCACATCAGATTTACCGACATTCTTAGAACTGGATGAATGGCGTCATCCTGATTTAGCTGACAACCAACTCTACCCAGATGGCTTATTTCTAGCTATTCACATTATACAGTCCTCATAAGAGGTGTTATCCTGAAAATATCCGTTTGATTACGCAGTGACCAATAATTTATCAACCCCACAAAGTGTATTCTATCCTTTGCTAACATCGCCTTAATGATAACCCATCTGTAATCTATCTCTACATTATTCTCATTTAGAAAATCATCATAAGATGCAATGATCAGAGACATTAATGCCACTTTTTCCTCAAAAGGTAATTCATATTGATGATACCAATCGATAAATTCATTGATGCGATTGGAGTCTGCCATCTCAATATCCCAGTCCTGCTCCGTACCTGTATAAGGCAACGATAACTTCTTACTGAGTGCTGCGATTGTTTCTTTTTTTGGTATCATTTATATATTTCAAGTGCATACTTCAATTATTGAGTTGTAGCGAGAGCATCAAAATTTATTCACGAAGTTCTTTATCTTTTTTAATTCAATAATTAACGAAAGATATTTCATATGACGGCAATCGAAAGTCTGAATTTTCTTTCTTACTACGAACAAATTAACATAATGGCAATTATACCTCCCATAAAGCTAACAAGCAATAAGGCAAGCAGGCAATAAAGGATGCAAGAAAAGCAATACTTAAAAAAACTGGACTTACCCTTTAACACTTGTATGATTCCTCTTTTCATAAAATCTCACAGCAGCTAACTTAGCAAAAAAAACAGTCATTTTCACTTCATATATCTGCTATATGTATGCTTCTGCACAGTATGGGACTTTAAGACACCGGACTGTTAGAGAAAACGCCGGTAAAGTCGGGATTGACTAACGTTGAAAACAGCCTGAGATAGTTGATGGGAATGTTTCCAATTTGCGTTGAAATACGTAACTTCAATACAACTGATCCATTGAATACAACATGATAGTTCCGAATGATAATCGCTTACCTCCATTAAACGGCCTGGTACTTATCGGCGGCAAAAGCCAACGCATGGGAAGTGCGAAAGAAAAGATGCGTTGGCATGGTAAAGAACAGGTCTATTATTTGGCCGATATGTTAGGGAATTATTGCGTTGAGGTATACATTTCCTGTCGTGTAGAACAGTTTGATGAAATAGCGGACGGCAAGGAGATGACTTCAACCTACGCATGGCTTTCCGATCGTTATACAGACATTGGTCCTCTGGGTGGAATGCTGACTGCTTTTGAATTTCGGCCCGATCGAGCCTGGTTGGTTGTGGCCTGTGATTTACCTCTGGTCGACCCCGAGGCTATCGCCTATTTAATACAACATCGCGACCCTCGAAGGATCGCCACCGCATTTAAAAGCCAACGGGACAGCTTGCCCGAGCCATTGTTCGCGATCTGGGAACCCAGTAGTTTGCCCATACTCCAGCAGATGCAGGCTCAACATAAACTTTCACCACGCCGGGCATTGATACATCATCAGGCCCTAACTATTGAAGCCCCGCGTGACAATACCCTTATCAATGTCAACACTCCCGCCGAGGCCGACAGTGTAAAAGCCATGATCAACAACAACGATTAAGGTCGTTGAAGTGCACCACGATAAAGCATTTCATCCACTTTCTTGTATACCTCAGGGTCATGTCGTTTTATTTTAATCTTCACATATTTGGAAGCTGGCATATTGCTTTCTTTTACGACATTGTTGACCGAAACCAAAACATTCGTCTCGGGGAAATAGGTTACCGTATTTTTTTCAGGAATAGCGTAGGAAACGATCAAAAATAAGGGAGCTACGCGTTCTATACCATCATCGTAATTATACAGATCAACTTTTTCTCCGGCCTTAAAACCAGCTTTATCAATATCTTTCTGATTCATAAATACCACACGTCGCTCATTTTTTATACCCCGATAGCGGTCGTCCAGACCATAGATTGTGGTATTGAACTGATCATGGGTTCGCGTTGTTGCCATCATATACTCATCGTCATCCAGATGGTTTTCGGGGATATCCGTTAATGTGAATGGTGCTCGCCCTCCGAGTTCATGCGAAAAAGATTGTGCATCACGGGCGCCATTCGGCAGATAGAATCCATCGCGCTGACGTACCCTCACATTGTAATTCTCAAAACCGGGAATACATTGCTCAATTGCATCACGTACCGCGTCGTAGCTGTCATGGTAACGTTTCCAGTCGACTACCGACCGATCTCCTAAAGTTGCCATTGCCATCCGGCAAACGATCTGTGTTTCGTTGACCAGATTTTTGGAAACAGCATCCAATACCCCTTTAGAGGATTGAACCACACCCATGGAGTTTTCCGTGCTGATGATCTGAACTTCACCGTTCACAATATCCTTGTCGCTGCGTCCATAAGTCGGTAGGATAAGCGCCTCCTTGCCATGGATCAGATGGCCACGGTTTAATTTGGTGGAAACAGCGACCAATAAATTGAGCTTCCGAAGTGCATTTGCCGTAAATGTTGTGTCGGGTGTGGCGGACAAAAAATTCCCGCCCATGCAAAACAGGAATTTGATTTTTTCGGCGTGCATCGCTTTAATTGCACGCACTACATCATAACCATGTTCACGGGGTGGATTAAAGCCAAAATACTGCTGCAGCCTATCTAACTGCTCGTCGGTAGGTTTTTCATCGATCAGCATGGTACGGTTTCCCTGTACATTACTGTGCCCCCGAACGGGACAGACACCGCCCCCTTTAATACCGATACTTCCTTTCATCAATAAGATATTGAGTATCTCGCGAATCATATCAACACCATTGGGCTGCTGGGTGAGTCCCATGCCCCAGCAAAAGATAATTTTATTTCTGTAAGCGAGCAGTTCTGCCGCTTTTTGCATATCGGGAATTGCAATGCCACTTAGCTGGCTCAGATACTCCAGATTATAGTCCTCTTTGCTGAATTGCGCCAAAAAGTCCGAGTAGCCCGTCGTCTTATTGTTAATAAAATCGGAATGAACAACCAGGCCCGGATTTTTAGCTTCGAGGTCCAGTAAAATAAGTTCCAGTGCTTTTAAAAGTGCCATATCGCCATTGATCTTCACGGGAAGATAAAGGTCTGCCAAACTCACACCTTTGCCGATAATCCCATTGACTTGCTGCGGATTATGAAATCCCATTAATCCAGCTTCAGGCAGCGGATTGATAGCAATGATTTTTGCGCCGTTCTTTTTTGCCTTTTCCAGCGCACTCATCATCCGAGGTGCATTTGTTCCTGGATTGTGACCGATGATAACGATAAGCTCACTTTCATAAAAATCGTCCAGTTTGACTGTGCCTTTACCGATTCCAATGGTTGGGCGAAGTGCCGAGCCTGAGGTTTCGTGGCACATGTTGGAACAATCCGGCATATTATTGGTACCAAATTCCTTGGCAAACAATTGATAGACAAATGAAGCCTCATTAGACGTACGGCCTGAGGTATAAAAGGCCGCCTGATGCGGCGATTCTAAGGCATTAAGCTGTTCGGCGATTTTCTGAAAAGCACCTTCCCAGCTGATCGGTTCATAATGTGTTCCTCCCGGGCGCAGATACATCGGATCTGTCAGCCGCCCCATCTTACCGATCTCATAGTCGCTGAGCTGTGAGAGATCGTACACTGAATTGTTCTTAAAAAACTCTGGAGTGACCCTTTTTGTTGTAGCTTCTTCTGCCAGTGCTTTTGCGCCATTTTCACAATACTCACCAACCGGCGAACGTTCATCGTCTGGATCAGGCCAAGCGCAACTCGGGCAGTCGAAGCCTCCTACCTGATTCATTTTGAACAGCGCCTTGGTACCCCGGATAAGCGTTTTCTCTTCTATAAGATCGGCAAAAGCCGCCAATACCGCTGGAACTCCAGCCGCTGATTTTTCAACGGGTGTCAATTTCAGATCCAAGAGCTTATAAGGATTTTCTGCCTGTGGCTCCTTCTTGATGGATTGCTCCAATTTTTGCTTATTGTTCTCTTCCATAACATAAGATTTTGGGACAGTTCACACTATTTTCCTAAGTGCTTAGCACTTAAGATTGGGATTCGGAAAGTTGTCACTCTGATCCTCCAGGGTATTGTCGATACAGGCAAAATCCTTTTCCACGAGAATTTTAACTGGCCCCGACTGCCCTTCGAAACCTATCCGCTCTGTCGCCACCAATTCCCTTACCATATTGGCAGATAGTCCAATCACAATTTCATTTTCAACAAAAGAAGCAATGAGTTCTTCAGTATCCGTTTGCAGGATGCGGTATACAAAGGGCTGGTTGATAAATTCGGTTCGGGAGGCTACTTCGCCTGTATTACCCAATTTATCAATTTCGGACATCGTCAATCGCAGTCTAACGGAATTATCTTTAATCCTTATTTTCATCTTTCTATTTTTTGATCGAATGCTGTAGTGTAGTCGAGCATTCCCGCTAATCCTTCTATTTTAACATGGTCTGCCAGGTTATAGATATTACATCTATGGTCGCGTAAAAAACCAAATAGGGTGATATCGAATTCCTTGGCCAATTCAACCGCTAAACTTGATGGCGCACCGATTGCGGCAATAATCTGTATCCCGGCCATGGCTGCCTTTTGTACCAATTCAAAACTCGCCCGCCCACTCAAAACCAGGATATGTTTTTGCAGCGGCAACAAATCAGCAGACAATGCATACCCTACAAGTTTGTCAAGTGCATTATGCCGTCCTACATCTTCCCGTAAGGCGATGAGCTGCCCCTGTAAATTGAATAGACCAGCAGCATGTATACCGCCGGTGGCTGAGAAATTTCCCTGTGCAGCACGGAGCAGATCCGGCAAGCGATAGAGTATATCTAATGCTATTGAACAGGATATAGGCGTAAGATCCTTGAAAACACTAACCGTTTTGATTGCTGCAATGGAACCTTTTCCACAAACACCGCAACTTGAAGTGGTGTAAAAATTTCGGTCCAAAGCACTCGTTATGGGGGAAAATCCGTCGTTCAGTCTCACAATAACGACATTGTCGTTATTTCTTGTGCAGGGTGCTTCTAAACGATCCACAGCTTTTATCTGGCTGATAGCAGAAATAAGACCTTCGGTAAATAGAAATCCTGTAGCAAGTTCGGCATCATGGCCAGGTGTCCGCATCGTGACCGAAATATTTTTATAGTCGGCCTTTCCGTCAACTGACGTACATATTCTGATCTCCAGCGGTTCTTCGATCGATATGCTATCCATGACATACGCTGGGATACAGTCCGTCACTTTGACAAGGTCAATCTGTTTTAAGGTCGTATTGAGCAGTGCGTTGGATTCCATGGTTGCCAGTTCACATAGATTAAATATACTAAATTTATGGTGCTTACTGTAATGTATTGAGTTTAAAAACTTAGATCAATTGGCAAGGTGTAGATCCGCTTTCCTGTTGCCGCATAAATCGCATTACAGAGTGCCGGTGTAAATGGCGGTACTGGAGGCTCTCCTACTCCGGTCGGTTTTGCGTCGCTATCGATAATATCCACATGGATCTGTTTTGGGGAATCGGGCATTCGAATGATCTGATATCCGTCAAAATTACCTTGCTCTACCTGACCATCTTTTACCGTGATCGTGCTTTTGAGTGCCAGACTTGCGGAAAATTGTGCGCCACCTTCAAATTGCGATTTAATACGATCTACATTGACGGCTAGCCCGCAGTCCACCACATAATAGACATTGGGAATACTGATTTTCTTGTTCTGATCCACATGTACCTCTACCACACAGGCAACGTAGGTTAAGAAGCTTTTATGTGCCGCAAAGCCAAGTGCAGTGCCTACTGGCATGGATTTACCCCATCCGGAAAGCTTTGCTACACGCTGGATTACCTTTTTCATGCGTGCTGTATCCCAAGGATAATCTTCGATCTTTTCGCCATAATTGGGATAGCTTGTCTTGATCAGTTCCTGCTCAAAAGTAATGTGACGATCTTCACCGAGTAGCTCTAGGGCATTCGAAACGGCATCCATACCTCTTGCTTCAGCAATTTCATCGAGCATTGTCGCAGCGGCAAATACCTGTGGAATATTACGCACAGACCTCAACCAGCCAATCCGTAGATGGGCTTTAGCATCATGCGTAGCAATATTGATTGCTGGAACATTGTAAGGGAAATCTGAAGCGCCCAACATTAGTTCGCCGTCACTGGGTTGAACCACCGATAGATCCTCAGTTGCAGAGATAGACGGATTAGCAATATGATGGGCCCAGCCACTCAATTTATTTTGGCTGTCGATGGTGGCGACAATACGCTGTACACTCATGGCGTGGTAGTAGTCATGACGAATATCATCCTCACGTGTCCACTGCACCTTGATCGGCAGACCAGATTCTTTGGCCAATATGGCTGCCTCCAGGATAAAGTCAGGTTTTGACTTTCTGCCAAATCCGCCCCCGAGGAGAGTTACGTTCATTTTTACCTTGTCCACTGCCATACCCAGTTCGGTGGCTACTGCATCACGTGCGCCCTGCGGATTCTGTGTACAGGCCCACACTTCGCAGCTGCCGTTTTTCACGACAGCCAAAGCACAGGGCGGCTCAATGGTGGCATGCGCCAGGTAAGGAGCAATATACGTGTGTTCAATAACTTTTTTTGCATTCGCTTTTGCGGCGTTGAAATCGCCACGTTTACGACGGAGTGTTCCCTCCTGTGCCACCACCTGCTTAAGTTCTTCGATCTGCTTGGCTGAATCGTAGCCGGCATTGGATCCCATCTCCCATTCAACCTCCAACAAGTCCCTGGCTTTTATGGCGGCCCAGGTATTTTCGGCGATGACAGCCACCCCAGCCAATGGTTTGGATAAGGTGGCTGGCAGTCCGGCACCCTTGATCGTAATCACCTTAAGAACGCCCGGCACAGCGAGGGCTTTACTGTCGTTAACGGCTTTTACTTTGCCGCCCACGACCGGGCACCGTTTAATGACCGCAATTTTCATCCCTTCGACAACGGCATCAATTCCAAACACGGCTTTTCCGGTGACAATATTGTGCAGATCAATGATCGGGGTTTCTTTGCCGATCATATTGAACTGCTGTCTGTCTTTCAGTTTCACTTCGCTGGCTTTTGGGATAGGGAGAGCTTTTGCAGTTTCTACCAAATCGCCAAAATCCTTTTTCTTGCTGGATTCCCGTTGGATAACCTGTCCATTTTTGGTATCCAATTGGTCTACGTCAACGTTCCATTCTTTGGCTGCAGCACGAAGAAGGAGTAACCGCGCTATAGCACCGGCTTCCCGCATGGGTTTATAAAACATCCGTACTGAAAAGGAACCGTCGGTGTTTTGGTTGCCATATTTTTTCTCATCCCCTTCGGCCTGGATGATTTCCACCTTTGTCCAATCGGCCCCCAATTCGTCGGCAACAATGAGAGGAAGAGAGGTACGGATACCTTGTCCCATCTCTGAACGATGTGCTACAATGGTCACTTTGCCATCTGAACCAATTGTTAAATATACATTTGGAGCCACAGTTGCCACTTTTTTGCCTTTGTCATCACAGCTAAAGAAGCTTACCCCCAGAACCAAGCCACCAGTAAGCAAGCCGCTAGCTTTTAAAAAGTCGCGTCTAGAAACAGTAAAAATCTCCGAATTGACCCGATCGGTTTTTCTTTTTTGAAAAGGAGCTAATATTTTCATCTTGTTTATATTTTTGATAATACCTAGCCGTTTGTAACGGGTGTACCGGCTGCTTCTAAAATGGCTGCTTTAATTCTATTATATGTACCGCAGCGACAGAGATTGCCCTGCATAGCTTGCTCGATCTCGGCAACCGAAGGTTTCGCATTTTTCTTCAAAAGAGCTGCCGCATTCATGATCTGTCCAGTTTGACAATAGCCGCATTGAGGTACGACATATTTTTCCCAAGCCTCCTGAACAGGGTGATCACCTTCCTCTGAAAGCCCTTCGATTGTTGTAATTTTACCCTCACCGATCGCAGAGACCGGAAATGAACAGGATCGGATTGCAGTATCGTTGAGATGTACGGTACAGGCACCACATAGCGCTTTTCCACAACCAAACTTGGTCCCTTTAAGACCTATGATATCACGGAGTACCCAAAGCAAGGGCATATCCTCAAGCACATCAACTTCGTGCTTTTTGCCATTTACTAAAATTGAATATTTTGCCATAATCGTTGTTTTTTCTTGTTTATGTAAGCGATATATTATCGGTTAAAATGGGATAAATTTTCTTACTATACGCTAGCATTCAGTTTATTCTGTGGTACAAAATCGTTAATTAAATTAATCAAATAATTATACATTTTACTGATGTTTTTACCATTATTACAGTTTTGGTGTTTTTTAACGTGTAATTCATTAAATTTGATAAACGGCATTGTATCATATTGCTGTTAATTTAATCATTATATCCGCGTTCCACTGTCTTGCCCGTAGTTGCATGAAAGAGATTAAAGACATTGTTTTAGCTGCCGATGTAGCTGCTTCCGAAAATATCAGGATGGTGCTTGCCACTGTGGTTAAGGTTGAGGGTTCCTCCTATCGAAGACCCGGGGCCCGCATGCTTGTAACAGAAGACGGGCAAATGACGGGAGCCATCAGCGGCGGATGCCTTGAAGGAGATGCCTTAAAAAAAGCCCTCTTAGCTATCCATCAACAGAAAAATCGACTCGTCAGTTACGATACGAATACAGAGGAAGGTTCGTCAATCGGGTTACAACTGGGATGCAACGGTATAGTTCATATCCTTTTTGAATATGTAGACCTACAACGAAAGGATCATCCCATCGCGTTGCTGCAACGCTTGCTTCAACAGCGTGAAGAAGGCTTGTTGATTACGTTCTTTTCTACGGACAGAAAAGGAGAACAAAAAGGAACCCGCTTACTTATTAAAGATCTGAAGGAGCAGGCTTTTGCCCCAGATGCTCACTATTCACCACTGAACGAGCATATCCAATTTGCCAAAAGAGCACGAAAATCGGTTCTCACTTCCTTTCAGGAGAATGGTCAAAGCAGTGAAGTACTCATTGAGTACCTCGTTCCTACGGTGCACTTGGTTATTGTCGGTGCCGGTAATGATGCGCAACCTGTCGTAGAGATCGCGCATCTGCTCGGCTGGGAAATTACGGTGGTTGACGGACGTGCCAGCCATGTCAATACGGCACGTTTTCCAAGAGCTCATCGGCTTATTGCAGCCCCAGCAGTTGAGATCACGGCTAAATTAAGCATAGATTCATGGACTGTTTTTGTGTTAATGACTCATAACTATACTTACGATCTCACACTCCTTAAAGACTTGATGCACACAGCTACAGGTTATATTGGCTCTCTGGGTCCAAAGACAAAATTATTACGTATGTTCGACGATATGCAAAAGACTGGTATGACCATTACCGAAAGTCAACGAAGCATTATCTACGGCCCAGTAGGACTCGATATCGGTGCTGAAACTTCGGAAGAGATCGCCATAGCAATCATTGCAGAGATCAAGGCTGTGTTGAATAATAGGCCAGCAACTTCCTTAAAGTTCCTCAAAACGAAAATACATACTGAATACCCCACAATAATTTAGAAGACATCATGCTGACGGATACATTTGGACGGATACACAACTACCTGCGCATATCGCTTACCGATAATTGCAACCTCCGTTGTTTCTATTGCATGCCGGAGGAAGAGTATAGCTTTACCCCGAATGATAAATTGATGCAGGAGGACGAAATTGAGCAATTGGCTCGATTGTTTGTCAATCAAGGAATCAACAAAATCCGCCTTACAGGGGGTGAACCCTTGGTTCGCAAGGATGCAGCCAATATTATAGCGCGCTTGTCCAAACTTCCGGTTGAACTTCATATGACCACCAACGGAATCCGTATCAACGACATGTTGCCTCAGCTTGTGGACGCAAAATTCAAAAGCATCAACATCAGCCTGGACACCTTGCAACCCGGAAGGTTTTTTCAGATCACACGAAGGGATTATTTTGACCGTGTACGTGCCAATATAGACCTTTTGCTTAAACATGGAATTCATACCAAGATCAATATGGTGGTAATGAAAGGCATCAATGACGATGAGATTTTAGATTTTGTTGCATGGACAGCAATGAAACCAATAGAAATCCGTTTTATCGAGTTTATGCCATTTAGTGGGAACAAATGGACCAGCAACCAGGTGTATACACAGGCCGATATTCTCGCGACTATCCAACGGAGCTATCCCATAGAACCGATCACTGCAGGACCACACGATACCGCGAAAGCATTTTCGATTGCCGGACATGCGGGGCGTATTGCTATTATAAGTACAATGACGGCCCCTTTTTGCGCAGGATGTAACCGGATACGGCTTACAGCTGATGGGAAACTCAAAAATTGCCTATTCTCTACGAGTGAAACTGATCTGTTGACAGCGTTAAGGACCGGCAATGAAGTACTTCCATTGATACAAGCTACCATTAGCACCAAAGCAAAGGAATTAGGGGGACAATTAACAACAGATTTTGAACAAATAGACACCGATTTTCTCAAGAATCGGAGTATGATAACGATTGGCGGATGATAAAACAAACTGGTATAGTCATATTAGCGGCCGGAAATTCTTCCCGGCTCGGCCTCCCGAAGCAGCTGCTCGAATTTGAAGGTGAAACTTTATTGCGACGTATCAGTAGGGAAGCGCTGGCGATACCCAATGCCAAGGTATCCGTTGTGATAGGTGCTTATCCCGACCCTATCAACACAGCTCTGAAGGACAGTAATGCCGCTGTGGTAATCAATCCACATTGGACAACCGGGATGTCTACCTCTATTGGTGTAGGCTTAAGGGAGCTATTAAAACATCACCCCAATCTGGATCGTTGTATAATCAGTCTATGCGATCAGCCTTTCGTTGACCGACATGTCTTTCAGCAGCTTATCCAATTGGCCGATAGTACTGATAAAGGTATTATAGCAACCGGTTTTTCAGGCATATGGGGCGCTCCCGTACTTTTTGACAGAAAATATTTTGAGCATCTAATGTGTCTGGAGGGACAACAGGGGGCCAAAAAGGTAGCCGAGCAATTTCCCGACGATCGGGTTGTATTTTCTTACGAGGACGCAAAGTATGATATCGATACGCTAGACGATTATTTCAATCTCCCCCATCAGTTTATCAGTGTTCAGCAGGCCAAAGATATTATCCATCATCATCTGCCTGAGCCAAAACAGCTACGGCTCCTCCTCGAGGAAGCCTTGGGCTATACCTTGGCCCAAACCGTTGTTGCCAAGCAGTCAATTCCTGCTTTTCCGCAGTCATCCATGGATGGTTATGCTATTCAATATAGCGACAAAGAGCGGGAACTTCCTGTCGTGGACAAAATCCCTGCAGGCACCACAGTCGAAAAAATATTGACAGCGGGACAGGCGATGCGCATTTATACCGGAGCTCCTCTGCCTCGAGGCGCAGATACGGTAGTGATGCAGGAAAAAGTAGATTTGAGCGATACAAATACAATCCAGATTCGCGATGAAGCCCTACAATTGGGGGATAATGTACGTCCCAAAGGGTCAGAGGTGCAGGCCGACAGCATCGCCATGCTCCCAGGAACAACATTGACTCCGGCTGCTATTGGCTATCTCGCAGGCATCGGATGCAGGGATGTTCTTGTTACTGCGCCCCCACGGATACAGCTTATTCTCACCGGAGACGAACTGAAACCTATCGGTACGACACTTGGATATGGAGAAGTTTATGAGTCTAACTCCTATCAGCTAAAAGCTGCATTACGGCAGCAAGGCATACTACATGTTGAAAGTCGGCATGTGCCGGACGACAGAAGCCAGCTCCAGGCAGCTTTAGAGCATGCATTGAATGAAGCGGATATGGTTCTTTTAGTTGGTGGAGTCAGCGTGGGCGACTATGACTATGTCGTGGATGCGGCTAAGGCCAGCGGTATTAAACAGCGTTTTCATCGTATTCGTCAAAAACCGGGAAAACCACTCTTTTTTGGCACAAGAAATGAAAAGTTGGTGTTTGGGCTACCGGGCAATCCGTCCTCTGCCCTAACCTGTTTTTACCTCTATGTGGCCCCCGCATTGGAGCATATGATGCAGTTTCCGCAACGTACACGTTCCATCAAAACCCATACAACACATGCTTATAGTAAAAAGCCCGGTTTAACTCATTTCCTTAAGGCACGATACGATGGACATGCTGTCGAACCATTACACGCGCAAGAATCTTATCGCCTCCAATCGTACGCCCAAGCCAATTGCCTGCTGATTCTCGAAGAGGATAGCATCGGTTGTGCCGCTGGCGACGAAGTTTTTATCCATCTTTTAACCTGATCGAGCCATGCAATTGGAGCTTTTTTATTTTTTTCTTTTTATGCTGGCTTTTCTTTACGCATCGGTTGGGCACGGTGGTGCAAGTGGCTATCTGGCATTGATGGCACTCTATGGAATTGCGCCACAGGAAATGAAACCTACAGCATTGGTGCTTAATCTCTTTGTCTCTTTAACATCCTTTATACAATACTATAGGGGGCATTATTTCAAACGAAATCTGTTTTTGATGGTCGCTATTGCCTCTGTTCCCATGGCTTTTATAGGCGGCATGATCACCTTGGAAGATCACCTGTACAAGAGGTTGCTGGGGCTACTGCTCCTTTTTCCTATTTTTCGATTTTTCTTTTTTAAGAGCCCTTCCGAAGATGAGCTCAAACCGTACAACAGTTATGGTGCACTGACAATTGGTGGCATTGTAGGACTACTTTCAGGCATGATTGGTATTGGCGGCGGAATTATCCTCTCCCCTTTTCTGATCCTGCTTAAATGGACCGATCAAAAACAAACTGCGGCTATCAGTGCTGCATTTATTTTTGTAAATTCATTGTCGGGACTTGGTGGTATGCTCACAAAAGGCATTTCGTTCAATGCCCATATGTGGGGATACGTTGTGGTAGCGTTCCTTGGAGGTCTACTCGGAGCCTATATTGGATCAAAAAAATTAAAACAGGATGCACTGAAGTATGTACTCGCTACAGTTCTTTTGGTTGCAGCCTATAAATTATTGTTTACATCCGCTTAATTAATTTAAAAAAATATGGTTGATCTATCTAGCTTAAATCGGATAACATAAAGAAAACGAATAGATCTTTCGATTGTGAGCAAAATAGGATGAAAAGAGGCGAAACTTTGACAAAAAATGAATAAAAAAATGAGAGTTCACGTAAAGACCTTTGGCTCCTTGACCGATATATTGGCAAAGGAATTTTATATAACAGCTAACGATACAACAGAGTTATTGGCAACATTATCGCGCGACCATGCCGAATTGGCACAGCGCAGCTTATTGATAGCCGTAAACAATACTATTATTAAGACACCGGTAACATTTCAGGAAAATGATATTGTTGCCTTAATGCCACCCTATTCAGGAGGATAAGCAATGCGGAATGAACGGTATTCGAGACATTATGTCCTCCCCGGTTTTGGTGAATTAGGCCAACAAAAGCTGCAAGCTGCCCGCGTACTGGTCGTTGGCGCTGGCGGGCTTGGCTGCCCTGTACTCCAATATCTGGCAGCAGCAGGGGTTGGAACACTCGGTATTATTGACCATGATGATGTGGGGCTGAGCAACCTGCACCGTCAGGTTCTGTATGATACCAACGACATCGGCCGAGCTAAAGCTGAGGTAGCAGCGGGTAAGCTCAGGCTGCAGAATCCTGAAATTGAGATCCGCTATTGGTTGGAACAACTGCATTCGAATAATGTCGCCGACCTGATTGGTTCGTATGACCTGATTATGGATTGTACAGATAATTTTGCTGCACGATATCTGCTTTGCGATGCTTGCCGTTTATTGGATAAACCGTTGATTTTCGCGGCAATCTATCAATATGAGGGACAGGTAGCGGTATTCAATGTGGCCAACAAAGAAGGGATAAAGACAAATTACCGGCATTTATTTCCTACAGCCCCAACAGCTTTAGAAGCTCCCAACTGCAATGTCGCGGGGGTATTGGGTGTATTGCCCGGTATGATCGGAATATTACAAGCAACGGAAGCCATCAAGCTATTAACTGGCATCGGTACCGCCTTGATCAATAAATTAATGACGGTCAATATACTTGATAATAGCAGTTATATCTTTGAAATCCCCTTAACGGTATCCGCAGAAACCATTTACCCGCAAACTTTAGCTGAGTTGAGTACGTTTAACTATGAACAATACTGTGCTTCGGAGAGCCAATTTATACAGGCCATAGATGCAAAAAAGTTTGTTGAAATGTGGTCCGCAGAGGATGTTGTCCTTGTCGATGTGCGTGATCCAAATGAACTTCCGCGTCTGTCCCAGCCACATCTATCCATTCCGCTTTCAACATTACCTGCACAAATCAAAAATATCGGTAATACACGCGTTATTTTTTTCTGTCAGAGTGGAAAACGGAGTCTGTTGGCTGCCCAGTACTTTTACGAGCAGACAGATGCCGGACAACAAATATTCCATCTGGACGGCGGCATGGTCGCCTTAGAAAACTATATAAATGACTAAACAAAAAAACGACATATTTTTTCAAGGACCAATTCCGGCCACTTTGGTTGCGGAAGCTATCTCAAAGCACCATAATAAACCTGAAATTGGTGCACATAGCATCTTCCTGGGACAGATCAGGGCTGATCAGATCGATGGAAAGGCCGTAAAATCTATTGATTATACGACAAACCGGGAACTGGCCTTACTTAAAATGGCGGAGATCCGCGAAGCAGTGCTTAATAAGTATCCATTAGCCTGTATGCATGTTTATCATAGCGAAGGCGAAGTACAGGTTGGCGAAATTTGCTTCTTTGTATTCACGTCGTCAGCACACAGGCGTGCAGCGATGGATGCTTGTGACGAACTTGTTGAACGCATAAAAAAAGAAATGCCCATCTGGGGTAAAGAATTATTTGAAGACGATACGCATCAATGGAAAATTAATAGATAATATGGTTGATATTACACATAAAAGTGCGACGCTGAGGAAGGCAATAGCAATGGCCACGGTACTTGTCTCTTCTGAGAATACCGTCAAGCTTATTGAACAGCGACAGGTTCCGAAAGGCGACATATTTGAATTTGCACGTGCCTCTGCATTACTCGCGATCAAGAAAACTGGCGATATGATCCCTGATTGTCATCCTTTGCCAGTTGAATATGCTGCGATCCGATATACCCTTGCGGGCTTACAAATTCATATTGAAGTTGAAGTACATACGATCTATAAAACTGGTGTGGAGGTTGAAGCTATGCACGGCGCCTCTGTTGCAGCGCTCGTTATTTATGATATGCTTAAGCCCATAGACAAACAGGTAGAGATAGGTGGTATCCGATTACTTGAGAAAAAAGGCGGTAAGAGCAATGAATCCTTGCCTTGGGTCGCAGCGCTTAAAGCTGCAGTCGTGGTTTGTAGCGATTCGGTAACCCGAGGAGAAAAAGAAGATATCTCAGGCAGGCTTCTGTGCGATCTTTTGGAAAAGCAAGGCTTGCACGATATTGCCTATGCAGTAATTGCTGACGAAACGAGTGCAGTACAAGAACGTGTGGAACACTATGGGCAAGCTGGTATAGATCTCCTGGTATTTACGGGAGGCACAGGACTCTCGGACAGAGATATTACGCCAGATGCTGTGGCACCATATATTACCAAAGATATTCCCGGAATTATGGAAACGGCAAGACAATACGGGCAGCAGCGTGTTAAAACAGCCATGTTATCACGAGGGATTTCAGGATTTGCCGATCGCATGTTGGTACTTACCCTGCCCGGATCACCGAATGGTGTACGCGAAAGTATAGGCGCATTATTTCCACAGGTGCTGCATGTCTTTCAAGTGAGGGAAAACCTTGGACATTAAGTCCTCAGCTTTTCGACAAGCTGTTTGATCCGCATAATGGTCTGGCTGATTTCCACTTCACGCGTAAATCGGCCCAGACTAAATCGAATGGACGATAAGGCATCCAAATCTGATAACCCCATAGCCTTGAGCACATGTGAAGGCCTTGAGGTCACTGCAGAACAGGCCGAGCCGCTCGATACCGAAATTGTCCCTAATCGGGTAATCAGCTGCTCTGACAGCACACCTGTAAAACGGATATTCGTCGTATTGAAAAGTCTATGCGTTTTACTCCCATTTATAAATGTATCTGGTATAGTAAGAAGTTCGCTTTCAAGATCATCTCGGAGCTGTTCTACACGGGATTGATCTATCGTTAAATCTTTAAGTGCAATTCGCAAAGCAGCAGCCATCCCAATGATACCAGGTGTATTGACAGTTCCGCTACGCCAGCCCTGTTGCTGTCCGCCGCCATGAATTTGAGGTATCAAATGTTCTTTAACCCGACTGGCGATATACAGTCCCCCGATTCCTTTCGGTCCATAAAATTTGTGCGCTGAAAAAGCCATAAAATCAACATCGAGATGCTGGAGGCTTATGTCCATTTTCCCAACAGCCTGTGTTGCATCACATAGAACAAAGGCATTGCCCTGATGCGCTATTTCACTGATCTGTTTTATCGGTAAGATAATACCCGTTTCATTATTCACCAGCATAGTACAAATTAACAGCGTATCTTCGCGAATACTTTCCTTAAGCAATCTGAGATCGAGCATGCCTTGAGGATCTACCTTTAGATAGGAAACTTCAAATCCCAATCGCTCCATAAAAGCGCAGCTATCCAAAACTGCTCGGTGCTCTGTGGAAATGCTGATAATATGTTTCCTGGACGAAAACTGAAGTCCTTTTAGGACCAAGTTAATTGATTCTGTGGCACCCGAAGTGAAAATGATATTCTTGGCCTCCGTACCCAGTCTATCAGCGATGTCTTCGCTCGCCTGATCCATAGCATCCTGTATGGTTAAACTAAATAGATGTGCCCCACTTGGATTGGCATACTCCGTTCTAAAAAATGGAAGCATTTCATTTAAAACACGCTCATCTACCGGGGTGGTCGCATTATAGTCAAGATAGATAAAGTTTGAATTTATACTGTCCATTTATTTAATATTTATTGATGCTTGTGGTTAACAACAAAGCAGCCAATAGTGATGCAATTTTTTTCATTATTTAAAGTTAACTTTTTTATAATTGTTTCCTTATTCAAAACGGTCAGAAAACCTCTTGTCTGCGCCCACACCGCTGCGATAGAGGCCCAGATAAAAAATATAGGAAGCGAGTACGAAAATACGCTACGATATTTCATAGTATATTTACTCAAAAAGGGGCGCAACTTTGGTTCTGAAATCACCGACAGCAATTGAAATTGTAAGACAAAAATTAGAAAATTTCGAAGCAAGATTGGAGACGATAAATCGGGACAACAATTCAAATATTGAAAGAATATGACTTTACTACTTGCGATTGCAGCGATGTTCTTTTCCAAAAATCCAAGTAGAAAAGCAGTTTTATTCTAAAAATACCGATCTTAATAATAATTTAAACCTCACATAGATATAATGGATTGGATAACTCGAGAGCGCCCAAAGATAGATAGAATAGCGTGCCCATGGCTCATAAAAAGGTTTATAGATCCGGAGGCAAATATACTTTTTGTCCCGACCGATAAGATTCATGAAATCGCCACTAGGACTGGTGCCGTACCATTCGATATTCCCAATGTTGAATATACACATTATGATGATCAATGCACATTTGATTATTTTATCAAAAAGCATAATATAAAAGACCCGGCATTAATTCGGATAGCAGCCATCGTTCGGGGCGCAGATACGGACAGACATGATATATCAGCACAATCTGCCGGACTGGAAGCTATTTTTTCGGGTTTAGCCTACAATGTTCAAGATGATTATCAGTTATTGGACCTTGGAATGATCATCTATGATGGTCTGTATAGCTGGTCCAAACATCTCTATCAATTACGGCATAGCAGAGAGAATCCTATCGAAAACATCTTCCTTCAAATTTATCATCGCTACCTCAATGAAAAACAACAGGAAAAATCTCCCGAGTGGACTGTTGCGCTACGGCAAATGATACAAGATCAAATTGATACAAATACTGCACTCAGTTTAAGTCAGCTTTCGGAAGGACTTGACATTAGTCCAAGCTATTTATCCAGAGAATTTTCAAAATATTTCGATAACCTCAATTTCGGTGAATATATCCGTAAAAAACGTATTGATAAATCAATTGAACTGATGGAAGATCCTTCTTTAAGTCTAACGGAAATTGCATATTTGACAGGTTTCTCTGATCAGAGCCATTACACACGTATCTTTAACAAGTTTATGGGTTGTAATCCCTCCACATATCGAAAAAAAACACGAAAAAAGTAAAGAATATACAAAAGGGTAAATAACGTTCTATTTTAGGCAGGTCTGCATTCTTTATACTTGTATATACAATATAATGCGACTATATGTTCCCAAATAATCGACACCACTCGACATTCAAGTTTAAGATAGGTCTATCCTTTTTTATGATAGTACATATTTTTTCAAAATTATTGGCTCAGCAAAATGATAAAGCATTCAAATTGAATACTTATATCGGTATTGTACATCCTATCGTGTCATATTCTGCAAGTAAGTTCACCACAAATTTTAAAGACAGCTATCTAGTCGGCATTCCTACAGGCTTAAACGTGCTTAAATCAGGACACTTGGGATTTTCTATAGAAATGGTTCCTTATATAAAAGTTCAAAGTGGGAAGAGCAAAATGAGTAACTTTCTATTTCATCCAGGTATTTTATTTCCATTAGGCAAAGAGTTTACATTTGTAGGAAGAGCTGCATTTGAAACTTCGGGAAGATACGGTATCACACCTGTCGTCAGTAAAATTATCACGCATGGTCAGGTCGGAAAACTTTTTCTAGCAATCCCTTTTCCAATTAGGTTTGGTAATGAACAGCGTACTACTGTATCGGCTGCTTTTCAATTCGGTTACATATTCTAGCGGTTTCTTATCATAAACATTTCGTTTCTCAATCCATTGGTTGGTAGGCTTATGGCTAATTTTAAAAAGTATCCTTCACGCAGAACTGTTCTCAAAATGCGCCTACTCTTTGCGGGGAGTGGACGACTTGTTCTAAGGCCAGTAAGCTCTAGAATAGCTGAATATTAATCCAACTTCTCATTATCGAGAGGTAAATCATCCACTTGCTTTTCGTCGATGACGACATCACCACGGATGGATCTTAAGTAGCCTTCAAAAGCGATATTCAATCCCTCAATAACCACTTTATCATGTGCATCAATTTCCCCAAGTATTTTCTTATCGTCATAGCTATCGCCAACGATTGCCAAAGCGCAGCTCGTGCTATGTTTTGGAAAAAGGCCAACACCTATTATTTCCTCACCAAATTTTACAAACCAGGTTTCTTCGTGATGGTCGTCCGTCGTGTTTGGTATATGGATGGCCTGACCGAGGTCTTCACACTTAATCATATCAAAATTCATTTCATTATGTTTTGTTGCATAGCTAGGACAGCACTGGAAGAAATATTGTTTTTAGAAAAATTATCACGATTTCGACTTTTACTTTAGTTGCAGACGCGGGACGAAACTTAAAATATTCGAGGGAATTGTAGACAGCAGCATATTTAAACTCCTAAAAATAAGCCGTTGCACTTCTGCTTCCATACCCATTCTATTACTTTACAGAAATTACAACAGGCCGGCTCATATCGGATGTCATTTATACCACCAATAAGACCATAATACATCTTCGCTGTAATAATATGGATTTCACTAAATTCGTTCTTTACTTTAAGATTTAAATGGAAACTAAAAAATGGGAATTATTTCTAAATTTGGTTCAAAATAACGATTAATGCAAAAAAAAACTGCCATACCTATAAATTCTATGACTGCCGAATTCGGTACTGATATCTTTATACGGAACGTGGTAAGTACAGATTTTTATTTATACGAAGGACTGGAAAAGTTCAACAATTTAAAAGAATCCCATAGAGACGAATATCATTTATTCTGTTTGCAATCGGAAGGTACAACAACCATTGAAATTGACTTTAAGCAATACGTGATAGCTCCTTCATCAGTGGTTTTCATTCGGCAAAATCAGGTGCATAGAATTTTGGAGTTTAAGAACGCTACGGTAAGCATGTGGGCAATCAGCGATGAAAATCTCAATCCTGAGTATTTGAAATTGCTGGAAGACATTCCTCCTGGAAAACCGCTGACCTTACAGCAGGAAACCTTTTCGATAATTTCGGAGGCAGTGTCACTATGCTTAAAATTAGCTGACAGAAAAAACGAAAAGCTATACCATTCCTTGTTCGCCGACAGTTGCTCTACTTTAACCGGATTAATAATTTCGCAGTATTTGGCGCTATCGAAACCGCTAGACAAACTTTCCCGGTTTGAAATTATAACCAAAGCATTTAAAGAGTTATTGGAGCGAAACTTTCTTACGGCCAAACGTCCGGCAGACTACGCGAAACAACTAAATATCTCTTCGGCTTACTTGAACGAATGTGTAAAAAATACTACAGGACATTCTGTTTCACACCAGATACAACAGCGGGTAATTTTAGAGGCAAAACGTCTGCTATATTATTCTGATAAATCGGTAAAAGAAATCGCGACTGATTTAGGTTATGACGATTACCCTTATTTTTCGCGACTTTTCACCAAAGTGGCCGGCATGTCCGCTTTGGCATTCAGAAACAAAAACCACAATTAGTCCAATACTTACCTTTTTCTTGCATTGACTGAAATTGTCATTCTTTGTTCCTTTGCTCTACACTTTAATGTGATAAAAGATGATTTCAAGCATACCAAAATGGCTAATAGGTTTATTTGGAAACAGATTAAGCCCCAATGTAAAAGTGACGGCGACAACTTTCTTAAGCCCGGAAATAAAGAAAATCTCCTTCAAAAGCGATATATCAGATTGGGATTTCTCCATCGGATACGCTTCTGTAATTCGTGTAAGTGAAACAGACTTCAGGAATTATACGGTTTCATATCATAACAAAGAAGACGGAATCTTTGATATGATTGTTCACATTCACGGCAGCGGAGTTGGAAGCCTTTTTATAGATAGCCTTAAGATAGGCGATGAACTATTTATCAGTCCGCCAAGAGGGAAAAAAATATATGACCCCAATCTAAAACATCAATTCTTCTTTGGTGATGAGACTGCACTAGGAGTTGCATGTGCCTTTTTGCCACTGCTAAAAGCGAATGGGCATCAATTTCAATTTTATTTTGAGCTGGACGAAGCAAATAATAGTATTCCTGAACTTTTAGGATTAGAAAATTATACCGTTTTCCCTAAAAACAATTCGTTCAGAAATGACAAATTGATAGGCAATTTACCTTTATTCCAAATGCAGGAATGGGATATAGCAAATTTTATACTAGTTGGCAATGTAAAATCCGTGCAGACATTCAGAAAAGTATTGAAAAATAAAACACAAGGAACTATTTACTCGCAAGGCTATTGGCTTGAAGGCAAAAAAGGACTATAAAACAAAATTAAAAAACAATGGCACATACATCTCATCAATCAACAAAAAGAGGAATCACATTAGCATTCTGGCTCAATCTATTATTCTCCATCATCGAAATTGTAGGTGGCGTACTTACCAATTCTACAGCGATCATTTCAGATGCGTTCCACGATTTTATGGATGCATGTGCAATCGGCGTTGCCGTATTACTGGAAAAAATAGCTGGAAAAAAAAGAACAGCTGCTTTCAGCTATGGTTACAAACGTTTTTCGCTACTATCTGCTATTGGCATGTCGGTGTTCCTATTAATAGGCGCGGTGCTGATGTGCCTGGGTGCTTACCATTCGTTCTTAACACCAAAAGTAGTAGACAGTACAGGGATGCTGTGGCTCGCCATTTTAGGTATCCTGATAAACGGTTTTGCTTTTCTCAGAATTAAAAACTCAAATGGACATTCGCACCATCACGGACATGTACATCATCACGGACACGATCATTCGCACGATCACAACAGCAAAGCGATCATGTTACATTTGCTGGAGGATATTTTAGGCTGGATAGCCGTATTGATTGGAGCTATTGTAATTTACTATACAGGTTGGTTTTGGATAGATGGCGTATTAGCCTTGGCTATTGCTGCTTTTATCGGATATAATGCGGTACGAAATCTTATTGGGACGATGAGAATATTATTACAGTCTGTGCCTGAAAATGTAAGCATTGAAAAGCTTTTATCCGAACTTCATCAAATCAAAGGCGTTCAAGATATACACGATCTACATGTTTGGAGCGTAGACGGCAGTTATAACATTGGTTCACTACACGCGGTAGTTAGTCCGGCATATAAAAACAACGAAAGTGATATGCTTTCTGCTATTGTGAGCTTAATGGAGAAACATAAAATCCAGCACCCTACAGTACAGATTGAGACTGACGCTTTGAATTGTAAATTGGTTGCTTGCTAAGGGTATCAACATCCTATTTATTTTGCCTTTTTACATCCTATTTTGTAAATTCAAAAACAAGTAGAGCCCTATCATGAAGCGAGTGTTGAAAATATTTCAGATCTGTCTTGTTATATTACTTTAATGCTACGCTATAATTAGCGATCCGTATAATCCCGATATTCATTTTGAATCATTCCTGCAGGGCTATTTTACATTTTGCAGAAATGGTTTGCCTCCCTGGATAAAAGAAGTAACGGCTGCTCAGAGGTGGCAGCCGTCAACACTAACTAAACATATACCAGCGCAGGTGCGGGGTTACCAACGCCGGTGAAAACTATTTGGCAAATATTTCAGCCAATTTTTTGTCTAACTCCTCACCTCGTAAGTATTTAGCAATGATTTTACCATTTGGGTCTACTAAGAAATTCATGGGGATAGCCTTGACATCATACATGACTCCAGCTTCATTTTCCCAACCTTTGAGATCTCCGACCTGCTTCCAAGAGAGGCCATCATCCTCAATTGCTTTCAACCATTTCGCCTTATCGGCGGCCTTATCCATGGATACTCCTAGAATTTCAAATCCTTGTTTTTGGTATTTAGCGTAGGATTTGACCAAATTTGGGTTTTCACGTCGACATGGTGCACACCAGGATGCCCAAAAATCAATCAGCACGTACTTGCCGCGGTAATCGGATAATTTTACAGGTTTACCATCAACATCGGGCTGTGTAAAATCCTGGGCTTCTACACCCTCACTTGTTTTTTTGACCAAGGCTATTCGTTTGGCCAAGTCCTTTCCTAGGATCGAATTCTGCAGACTAGGATCTAGCGTAGCAAATATCTTTTCGGCTTTGAGCGCATCAAACTCAGGGGGCAAAGTAGAATTAAAAGCCATTAAAGCCATATAGCTTTTAGGATTTTTAGCCACATAGTCCAATTTTGCATCGATGGTCTGTTGCTGTATCGCATTCGCGCGATCATCTAATGTCTTGATATATTTAGGGTCTTGCTGATCCGCGAGCGACTTGGATTTATACTCGTTATTTAAAACCTCATATTGATCGTATATCGGTTTTAATTGGGCATTTACCCGTTCACTTTCCGCATTTAAAGGAGACCCGGAAATTTTTGCATGTTTGATGGAATCTGCCGCCACAAATTTAATTGTCGCTGATTCAATCAAAAAAGGAAGTATATCTTGTTTCGGTGGTTTTGCTGGATCAAAAGCGGCATTGTCGTGGATAATACGCAAATGCGCTTCCATCGGAGAAGGAATGGTTCCTTTAAATTCGAATTTTCCGTTTTTCATGTCAACGGAATCAATACGTTCTTTTCCATCGTAATTAAGACGCAGATATGCTTTCGCAGGTTTATCTAACTTGCCCACTGTTCCTTGAAGTGTATAATTTTGCTGTGCATATCCAAATGTTGGCAATATGCAGGCTAAGGCTAGCACCCATTTCGTATTTTTCATAATTTCTTTGTGTTTCCTGTTCTAAAATTTATTTCACTAATTCGTCAGACTATTTTTAGCGGACTGTCCCACCGTTCCTGTCTGTAATAATTGTTTGTAAAGTTTTTCATCGCGTAGTACAGACAAAGCGTCTTTAAAACTTTGGTTGGATTCGTTCCGTATTCGGGCGACATAATCGCCACCGGTATATAACAATGAAGCTACCTGTGCTTTAAATTCAACGTCAATAGCCGCATGTGGCCCCTCCTGTTGCTCTGGTGGAATTGCGAGAGGAACCTTTTTTGCAGCAGTGATCAGTTGCTGATGCACTTCCTTTGGAACATTAAACTTTAGGTTGAATGCCTTGAAGTCTGGATAAGCTTTTAAAAGAGCCGCACGATTTTGCTGGACAAACTCAAACCCTCCTTTGGCTACAAGCCCACTATTCATCAGTTGTGCCATCCAGGTACTATATACATTGGTATCGATGGGAACAAAACGATCCGGCATAATTCCACCGCCTCCGTAAACAATCCTTTTATTTCCAAGCGTCGCGTATTTTAGCGAGTCTGGAAAGGAAATATGCCCTCCTTCCAATAATTCTTTGGATTCCATTCGTCGGTTAAAATCCTGGAAATAGTCATCCTTCCCTTTGTTATAGGGCTTTTGAATAGAACGTCCTGATGGGGTATAGTAACGCGCACCTGTAAGCTGCATTTCAGAACCATCCGATAGGGCTACAGGTTTTTGCATCAGTCCTTTTCCGAAACTGCGGCGGCCGATGATCACAGCACGATCCCAATCTTGAAGCGCGCCAGTGACAATTTCACTGGATGAAGCAGTGGCTTCGTCAATAAGGACTACGAGCTGTCCTTCGTAAAACTGACCAAATCCGCCCGTAAAGTAATAGTCTTTTCCCCCTTCATTGGGCACTGAGTAAAAGACAATTTTCTCCTTAGGCAAAAACTCATCGGCAACACCAATCGCCGATTCGACATACCCTCCACCATTGCTTTGCAGATCAAGAATCAGCTTTTTCATGCCTTGTTCTTTCAGACTTTTTAAAGCAGCATCCATCTCCTGACGTGTGGTCCTATTGAAAATTGAAAGCGCAATATAACCGATCTCCTTATCGACCATGTAACTTTCTCGAATCGATTTCTCCAATATATTTTCGCGAACAATGCTGATATTTTTGCTTTCCTTACTGCCAGGTGACGCTATCGTAAGGACCACCGGCACATCTTTTTCACCACGCAATTTTTCCATGACCTCCCTATTGCCCCATTTTTCCTCAAGGATGCTTTCTCCGTCTATACCCAGGATCTGATCACCAACACGTAGTCCTCCACGCATGGCGGGTCCATCGGGATTAATTTTGGTGATGAAGGTCTTTTCATTGTTTTTTAGAAACTGAATGCCTATCCCAGCAAAGCTTCCGCTCATGGCCGCCCGCATCTGTTCAGCCTCTTCACGACTTGTATAGCGGGAATGTGGATCTAAATCCGATATCATCGCTTTGATAGCCGCATCCACCAGATGTTCTTCGTTGACCTGATCGACATAATTCTGCTGAATAAGCTTCAGTGCTTCCTCAAATTTATACTTTGGATTCATTTGAGCCTGTAAGGACAATCCCAGACCAAACATGCCTACGAGTAAGGTCGTTGCTTTCCTATTCATATTATCTAATATTTTAATAGTCTATTTTTCGTTTTTAAGTATCTCGATAGCCATGGACAGTTCGTCCATCAATTTGCTGGGACTTCCAGAGTAGCCCCCCGAGCAATAGCGCACCCGACCATTTTTCACAATGATTTTTCGTGGAATAGACGAGTCGCCGAATAGAGGTACCAATTGTTTGAACACCAAATCCTGCTCATTCGTCTTTGGATTGACGGAATCATGCAACAAATTGAATCGAAAACCTTCTCCACGAACATAGTTCACTGATTTATCTTTATAATTTCCGGTCTGCATGGTACCCAACATATAGATGGCAACATGTTTATCCTGCGCATACTTGTCGACCAAGAGCTGCATCCCAGGAAAAGCCATAATACATGGTCGGCACCAGGTAGCCCAAAAATCCACAACAACAATTTTATCTTTCCAATTTTCTGGTGTAATAAACACACCTTCGGCAGTTTCCAAACGAAAATCAGGCATAGGATGATTGACCCAATTATGATCCACATAAGCTTGCATCGCAGCTCTTTCCTCCTTGGATTTTAGTCCCGCTAGGTAAATTTGATACCCAGCCTCATCGCCAGCATGTCCTTTTAGATAAACCGTCTTGAGCTTGTCAAACATACGCGGTGTCATTGCGTTGTATTTTGCACTCATCTCAAGGAGGGGTAAGATTTGTTTGTCATCGCCTAGTCCCTCCAGCACCTGAAGATTAATTTCATTGAGCTCGGCATTATTGTATTTTCCATCTTCAGAAAGCAGTAAGAAATATTTTCTGGCTTCTTCATACTTTTTAAGGTCATTTAATAAGGAAATATGTGTAAAAAGGCGTTCATCCAAATTTTTAACGACATTGGAATCTGCCTGTGTTTGCCGATCAAAATCATCCTGATAAGAGTTATCTCCTTTACGCGCGATCAATTTGGGCAGAACCGCTTCGGATACTTGATAAAGACTGTCTTTACCGACTATTTTAAACATATATGCACGCATGATATTCCAGCGCATCAATTCGTTTCCTGTACGGAAATCAAGATCGTCATACAGTTTCGCAAACTTGTCGAGTTGTTTGGACTCGAAATACGCAGCTCCTAGGCCACGGTATACGGCATAGTAGATAAATCCCTGACCATTGGGATGCTGACGCCATTCCTGAACAGGAAAACGTCGTAAAAAATGCTCATACGAAGCAATTACCTCCGCTTTGTTTGGGCTGCTTCCCATGGTATTGCTGTAAGCGATAAACCGGGCCGTCGCACCTGTTGGAAAGTCGGTGTTTACACGTTGCTCGATCAATTGAGTTAAGGCTTTATCCTGAAGCCGCACGCTCGCAAAACTATAGAGTTGGTTAAGGTTTTGATCAGAGATATCCTTATGTTTAAGTTCATCGTTAATCAACTTCTTAGCGTATGCCTGAAATGCACCCTCCAAAGCCAATTTTTGCAGGTTCATAAAGGACTGAAAATAGCGCAGATACTGTTTACCTGACAAAGCAAATTCTTTTTCAGCTAATCCTTTCAGATAGGCAGCTGGCAACGCAGGGGGCTGACTACTATAATATGAAAAGATTCCACCACCTGCTATTGTAGGTACCTGAAAAGCAGCTTCTCCCAAATAAGCACCCGCTACTGGTTTTCCATTTGCATCAGTTACCGCAACAGCATATCCCCGATTTTGATTGTTATCCATTGCATCCGGGTGATCAAATTCTCCCTGGAAAAATTTTACAGCTATAAAAGCTGTTGACGGTTTAACGGGTGCCATTACTGTCCATATTCCTACCGTATTTTTCTCCATGGGAAGGTTCAGCTGCTTCCATTCAAAATCTTCGAATAAATAGAATGTCGCATGAATTGCATCGCTAAATTCGAGATCTCTGCCTTTGGCATCATACATGATCTGCAACTGCTCTGTTAATTTGGGCTTTAGCGGCTTAAAAATACTGCTGTCAAATCGAGGCTGTGCATATAACACAGCCTGGAAAAACAACAGAACTAAAAAGATCATCTGTTTTTTCATCTTATAAATTATCTAGGGTTTTGGCCAATTTCAGGGTTATAGGATAACACTCTTTCATTAACAGGATATATCAAACGTGGACTGCTTGCCGTCAATGTGGAGGTTTGTCCGCTGTACGTGTGGGTTACGGGCTTAAAATAATTCCCGTCCAATGTAAGTCTACGCATATCGTACCAGCGCAAATCTGTACCAACAAATTCGCGTCGACGTTCATCAATAACAGACTGCAATAGGTCTTTACTGATGCCCGAGGCCGTAAGTGCTACATATTTTTCTGCTGTGAAACGTTTCTTCCGCAAAAGGTTCAGCAATTCAACAACTTTGGCTACATTATTTTGACGAGCATATACCTCAGCACGGTTAAGCAAGATCTCCGGGCTACTCAGCCCTACGTAAGAATTATTGGCATAACCGCTATTAAAACCCGGTTTCATATACTTGTAGCCCTTATAGGTTGCCGGATCGTTTCCGATAAAAAGTTTCAATCGTAAATCACCATCATTATATAAGGAAACAAGTTCGGGATTCAATGGACCTAGCATAAAGCCCGCACTTATTTTAGAAAGCAGAACTTCCTTATCGTCTATCATACGTGGGAAAGACACATTTTTGGTATAGTCTTCCAAATTAAGGATTGTCGGCTCCAAAGCCAGTGCAAGATCTGCATATTTAGCAGATTCTTCAAAATTTCGCATCGTCAGATACACCCTAGACAGCAGTGCGTAGGCCGCAATTTTGGATGGATGATAATTAAAAGTTGGATAATTCGGTAAGTTGTCAATCGCAGTTTTTAGGTCTAAGATAATCTGTTCATATACGCGTGAAAGCGGTGCACGATTTAAACTTTGAAATAGATCCGGAGTTAGCAACATCGGGATTCCCTGTTGATTAGCAATATTTATCGGATCGTAGATTGGCGCATATTGATTGGCAAGCGAAAAATAGGCAAATGCCCGATGTACACGTGCTTCAGCGGCGACAGCAAGTTTTTGAGATTGCGTTCCTTTTTCGCTTCCCATTACACCTTCGAGTATTTCGTTGGTAATATAGATCTGCTTATACATATTGTTCCAACCACTATCCTCCTGCTCGCCTGTAAAAAAATTAGCGGACCATAGATATGCCAATTGAGTATTCCCCCCCCAAATGCTTGCTGCTGAAGCTGGAACTTCATTGGCTATGTTATCACTAGTCACTAGTGGAAATAGGTAGGATGTTTCAAAATTCCCCTTATTATTGAGAAGGTAAAGGTAATCGTCTGTCGTTTTCAGGGTACGTTTATCGTTTTGTTCCACTTCAACATATTTTCTACAGGAAGCGCTGCATAGGATAGTGGAAGCCAAGAGGCTATATAATAGAATTTTTTGCTTTTTCATTATTCTGATTATTAAAAGGAAACATTTAGGCTTAAATAATAGGTCGGTGATGGCGGCAAATTCGAATAACTATTCAACGTACGATAATTCGGATCAATTCCGTCTTTGTTTTTGCGCCATATTAAGCCTAAATTTCTTACGCTGGCGTTTAGATTCACCGCTTTAAATGGAGTATGCTCCAAAGTTTTAAAAGGGAAATTATATCCCAAATCAATTTGTTGCAATCTGATATTGCTTCCGCTGAGCACCAAAACATCTGAGTTCTCATACCTGGAAATACTGTTGTATTGATAATTTGCAGTGCTTAATGCGGGAACATTGGTGAAAGCCTCGTCACCAGGTTGTCGCCAGCGTTTTGCAATGTCCGATTGTAAACCAATAGATCCTGAATAAGGGGCATAAGTTGGATAATTACGCACAGCGATTCTTCTCAGTACATGTCCCATTTCATAGGTTACTCGTACACCTAAAGTAAAATCTTTATATGAAAACGTATTAAACAAACCGCCTACATACGGTGGGGTTCTACGTCCAACTTTGACAAGATCTTCCGGCAAAAGTGAGGTTGCTGGCGCATCCGCATTCACGATATCACCATTTTTATTGTAAACCTGCGAGCGCCCTTGGTTATCCAGCCCCGCCCAACGGTAGGCATACATATAGTCTGTTGAATTGTCGACGATAGGAACGCTACCGTTTATATAGTCGAGCACCCGAGTAGGATTCTTGAAGCGGGAATCAGTAACTTTATTGGTGTTATAACCAATATTGAAGAGCGTATTCCATTTGAAAATAGATTTTAGCCAATTTGCGCGAAGTCCGATATCCATTCCGTGTGCGTCCATCGTTGCACTATTAAATTGAACACTTGTCCAACCATAGGTACCGTTGTATGGAAAGCTATAGATGATATCAGAAGATTTTTTAGTATAATAATCTACATTAAGCTGTAACCTATTGTTCCAAATGCCATAATCTAAGCCTACATTAAATGTCTTCACTTTCTCCCAGCTGATCTGTCTATTAGCTGCAGAGGCGATTTGTGCAGTGATTTCGTTACTAATGTTGTCGGTACTGGTGTTGATAACGACAAGTCTGCTTACACCTACGGGCATTGTGCCGTTGACACCGTAAGTTAGACGTAGCCCTAGTGCGTCAGCCCAACTGGCATTCTTAAGGAATCCCTCCTTCTTAACATCCCATTTTGCACCTACTGACCAAAGTGGTTTACCGCGCTCGCCACGAGACGCACCTACTAATGTAAAATCGTCAAAGCGGATACTTCCAGAAAGTACATATTTCCCTCCAAAAGCAGAAAAGGCCCCATTACTGAAATAAGAGAGTGCCCGGTTTCTATTTTTTGCAATAGATCCGTTTGAACTAAAATAATTATCCCATCCGTAGATAGTCTGGTAGCTTCCTTTTGGGTTGATTACGGCATATGAATAGGTATCTTCGTTAAAACCCAGATAAGCATCTGAAGATGAGCGATAATTATTCTGTTTCCATTCGGCTCCGGCAAGAAAGTTCAGATCATGCTGGGAAGATGAACCAAATGCTTTATTGATATTCAACTGCGTACGGAATATATACTGGGAACCATTATAATTACGAACACCGAGTTTCCCGCCCATTGGATAACCATAGACAAAATTTCCATTTTTGTTAAAGGTCGTTCCAATATTGATCTGATTTCGTTGTGCATAGCTGTCTACACCGTCAATATTTTCTCCATTTTCCAGCTGTCTCTGCCATTGCCCCATAACTGAAAAATCGGCCCAGCTTGTTAATTTTGTATTGATATCCAAGTGCATGCGAAGAGCGTGGGACTGATCGTTATAATTTGCAGTTGATAGCTCGTCTATCGGGTTGTAGCGCCAATCTAAATAGCCTTTTCGTTCGAAATCTTGTGAAATTTCTGGTCTGAACTGAATATAGCGACGGATATTATTGCCACTTGCATCTTTGAGCAATTCATAAGGAAGTAGTCCACCCATGCTCACGTCAGAAGATAACGCATTTACGGACGCAGAATTGCCAATCGAATTCCCATAATTATAATTGATTCCAGTTGCCAGTCTCACCCGGTCGTTAAAAAGCATATTGGTTAAGTTAAAAATCGTATTAAAACTTTCCGCTTTGTTCGACCGGAATACCGGTACGTCTTTACTATAGTTAGTGGATACAAAATACGTACTTTTATTAGCTCCGCCTGAAATAGATAGATTATATTGTTGTGAAGTAGCTTTCTGCAATAAATAATCTTTTATCTGCTGTCTGTTATCTGTCCCGGCCAACTGTACTAATGCGGCATCCCGTTCTTGCTCGGTTGCAGTACCTCGTTTTACCCGAAACATCCATTCCATGGATTCAGAAAGTGGTCTTGCCGTATTAAACAGATCCCAGCTGTTTTTCTCAATATTGTCAGCAATGAAACCTTTATCGATCAATTGTTTTTCGAGATCAATATATTGTGCCGAAGACATTCGGTCCATTTTATTAAGATCAGCTGGGGAGGCAATACTTAGTGAAGTACCAAAATTGATTGACGGTGGAGTATTTCTTCCTTTTTTGGTTTCAATGACAATGACACCATTCGCTGCTTTTGCACCCCAGATCGAGGAGGCAGCAGCATCTTTCAATACCGTAATGCTTTCAATGTCGTTGGGATTTATACGACTTAAAATCGCACCACCAGAGCTCTGCGTATTTCCTTTGTTTGTCAATGAGAATCGCGTATCGACTGTTTCCGCCATCGGAAATCCATCAATAACTATCAAGGGCTCTTTTGGTGTCCCACCCGTCCCATAACTGTTTATTCCCCGGATCTGTATATTGTTTGTCCTTGGATCCACATACATTCCGGGAACGAGTCCTTGTATACGTTCCATAACGTTAATGGCCGGAGTCTCCTGCATCTGCTTAGCTGTAATTGACCCAAATGAGCCCGTCGCTCTTTCCTTAGGAATTTTTGTATATCCCATCGATACAACTTCCACGTCATCCAATACATTGACGACCTGTTCCATCGTCACATTAATTAGATTGCTAGCACCAATTACACGGCGTTGAGGCTCCATACCCATGTAAGAAAAAATAATGGCATCAGCAGGTTCTGTAAGACGTAGGGTATAACTTCCATCGCTACTTGATGTCACCCCCGAACGCACGGCATGTCCATCAGATATGACCGTAGCTCCAACCAAGGGTGTACCTTTACTATCTTTCACAAATCCAGAGATAGTTTTCCAATACAGGTCATTACCATCTTTATTTCCCTTATCTCTATTGTCACGAATAATGGTAAAATAATTATTTTGAACGTAGAGAAAGAGATAATTGTTTGGATAGAGAAGTTCTTTCAATACAGTCTCCACCGGAATTCTCTTATTTTTCGGGATCAGATCACTGTTGACAAAAGAATCCCGGATTAGTCCCTCTTCATAAGAAAATTTGGTTCCGTAAATGCGAGTTACCTCGCTAAGAGCCTGCCCGAGACTAGCTCTTTTTTGTGCAAAGCTACCTGTGGTACTCATCAGGCAGACAATAGGCACAAGAAGTTTAGTTTTCATAAATTTTGATTGATTAATAGTTGTTTTTAGTTAGGTTTTATTATAATCTGTTTGTTTTTCACTTCAATGTTTACATTCATCGTATGTTTGATAACAAAGAGAATGTCATCAATCTTTTTTACGGGTATGACACCAGTAAACCGCTTATTGAGCAATGCTGGATCTTCAACTACGACTTGGTAGCCATAGTTATCTTCCAACACGCTTACTATATTGGCTAAGTTGCTGTGTTCAATGCTCAATTCGCCCCGAGTCCAGGACAGCACTTTGTTGGCATCATTATAAACAATCTCATTAGTTTTTAAATTTTCGTCGTAGATGAACATCTCCCCTGGTGCCAGTACACGATCCTCTCCATTTTGCCCCTGAACGCGTACGCTCCCTTCAAACAAGGCCACTTCGATGCGTCCACGGCGATCCTTCACATTGAACTTTGTCCCCAACACCGTCAATGAAAGTTTACCCACATGCACCACAAAGAGATCGTTTTCGCGCAGGCGATTTTTAATTGCAGTATGTTTTACCTCAAACATACCTTCCCCTTCAAACCAGACTTCCCGCGGTTTATCGGTCTTCCAACTGCGTACATAGGAAATACGGGAATTACTATTTAATTTAATAATAGAAGAATCTGGCAATGCTAATTCACGTTGTTCACCAAATGCGGTATTAGACGCTTTTGTACCAAATTGGCTAATTTCATAACTCAATATTCCAAAAATCAGCAGTGCTGCAGCTGTAGCTGTCCATCGAAGCATTGTTCTAATAATCGATTTTTGCCCCTGTTTCCTTTCATAAACTGGAATCTGGTTTTGAATGTTCGTCCAACGCTGATGACTATTTAAGCTGCTTTGAACAGGTTTCTGTGCTTTAATTAACAGTATCCACGTTCTTGCAACCTCCATTTCGGCAGCCAAATTTGGGTAATGATTGCCCAGCTCCTGCCAAAAATGCTGTTGTGCAGCTTCATTCTGAAACATAGCCTGCGCAAAGTCCTCATCCGAAAAAAAGTCCGTCGCCGTATAATCTTTATATTTTGCTAACCTAGAATTCATACTGTTTTATATAGGTTACACCCTTCACAAAAATTTTACCCCAATAAATTTTATTTTTTTTTTTAAAAGCAATGCCAGTCAAATCAACCCAAAAGGTGCAAACGCCATTCAGGATAATTTAATACTGGTTATTTTATATATTGTGGAAAAACTTACAGTAAGATGTAAGATTTATTGATATCGTAGCTGGTTGAGCAAATAGAGCAGTACCAAAAGACCAAACCCGCTAAAGTGTTTTTTCAAACTGTCCAGCGCACGGTAATATAGTTTATAGGTGTCTTTGGTCGAAAGCCCCATTATTTCGGCTATATCTGTATAGGGCAATTCTTCAAAAAAACGTAGATGAATAATTTCGCGCTGACGAGCGGTCATCTGTTGCAGTGCTTGATTGAGTCTATCCCGAATCTTCATAGCACGTTCCTGACGGATTATAGTAAGATCATGTGGAAGCTCAATGGTAAATGGCAAATAATCAACAGAAGAATTGGTCACTTCTGTCCGCCGAAGTGATTGCTCGATTTTCTTTACCAACGTACGACGGAAAGCCTTATATAAGTAGTTTTTGACCGCAACATCTGTACTTAAGTTCTCTCTGTTGCACCATAATTTAACAAATAACTCTTGAATACTATCCTCGATAATCACCTCATCTTGTGTAAACTTAAACCCATAATTGAACAACAGTTGGTTGTATCGATCAAAAAGTATTTTGAACGATGGTTCATGCCCAACTTGAAACATTTGCCAAATCTGTTGATCGGAGTTCATCGATTAATGCGCGACTTTTTGCTTTTCAGTTTAAGTAGATAAAATTTACATTCAAATCTACCATTTTTTTTCTATCAACAGAAGATCGAATAATTCTACTGCCGAAAAGCGAATATTCCTGGCCCCAATGCGATTCTAAGCATGAAAATAAAGCCTTTTCTAGCTGCTTTAAAGTAATAATTACAGCTGCAATTCCATCCCTGGCAAGGCGTAAAAGAAAAAAATCAACTAAAAATCAGCCTGGAATTTGATCCGCTAAAAAGATATAGCTTTCCTTATTCAGGAAGTTGTGGCATAGCAATCCGACGTTGTGTCGGTGTACTTATAGCCTGTAAAAAAGCTATGACCGCATCGACTTCCTGTCTCGATAAATTCAATCTTTTTAACAGCGGTGAATGTATAGGTCTTGTCTTTTCATCAATTTTTACATGCTTTTGTATTGGTGCTGGATTACCAAGATTATAGAGTTCGACCACATCACGCAAGGTTGGAAAGTTACCGTGATGCATCCAGGGACCTGTCAGACCTGTATTTCGAAGCGATGGTGTACGGAATGCGCCAATATCTTTCTGATCTCCGGTGAGCTGGTAGTGGCCAAAATCCTGCTGTTTGGTTCCGTACAGTGTCTGTCCATCATTATGAAATAGATTGTCAGAGAACAAAGGTGTATTGTGGCAATTTATACAACGTGCTTTGGTGCGAAACAAATGTAGCCCGGTGAGTTCCTCATCGTTCAATGCATCGGCCTGCCCCTGTACAAATCGATCAAATTTTGTTGGATAGCTCACAATACCACGTTCAAAGGTAGCGAGCGCCTGTTGTATTCGAAGCAAGGTAATCTGTTTATCCCCGAAAGCTTGTTCGAAGTATTTCGCATAGCCGCGCACAGCTTTTACATGTGCTATTAAAGTATCCAACGGTGTATTCATTTCCAAATGGTCTTGTGTCGGTAGCAAGACCTGATCTTCCAGGCTCTTAGCACGGCCGTCCCACATTAAAGACTTGTAAAATGCGACATTGTACAACGTCATCGCATTTCTTTTTCCCTCACGCCTTCCATGTCCGTGCGCGAGGCTTTTTCCATCTCCAAATCCCAATTGCGGATCATGACAGCTTGCGCAGGAGATTTGCTTTGATGCTGAAAGTCTGGGGTCAAAAAACAACAACTTTCCGAGCAGCGATTTTTCCTTGCTATATGGATTATCCACCGGATAGCTTACCTGGGGCAATACACCGATATCCATAAAACCAGGTCTCACAGCTGAGTCAATATGTGGCTGTGGCCATAGTTCCTGACGTCCACTACTGTAGCGTTCGCGCAGTTCCTGTAGATCTACCTGTTCGTCGGCACGATTTGCGAATGCCGAAATCAACAAAGGTGCAATAAAGATTGCGATAACAATCAGTGTATTCTTCTTCATCAAAGTCCACTTCCTAAAATCCATATGCTATCATTAAATTCACTTGTTTCCGGGTGGTCCCTAGAGGGGCAAGATTCTCGCGATTCAGATCAGATAAACATGCCGCTTTTTGATAATTATAGTCTGCAATCAAATGAATGAAATTTCCCTTTTTTAAGCGCTGTTTGAAACCCAATTTTACTTTACCCCCATATAAATTTGCACGATTATAAAGGACATCATGATAAAAGACATATTGATGGAATACGTTTTCATTGATTAGCGGTAGCGACCAGGATGTTCCTATATTTTGGCGAAGAGAACCTGTGAGACCAAATTCTATTTCTTGATTCGCAGCGGTGATATAGGTCCACGCTCCATTGAGTTGATAGTTTAAATGCTCATAGTCCAGAATTGTGCCAGTGCCGCCATCCCTTCTGATTTCATTCAATAAACCAATTTTACCCCCGTAATAGTGTCGCCACTTTTTCTTCGCTAGCATATAAGCTAAATTCAATGCTCCATTATCATTCTGATAAACATAATTCTGTGCATTTCCACTTTCTGTTACCTGGTCCTTTCCACGTGTACTGGACCAATCAAGTGATGCCATATAAGTCTGATTTCCTGATGACAGCTGCCACACCAAATTGTAATCTAGTCGATTTAAATTATACTGACTGAGTTCATTGATGCGAGACTCGTTCCGCAGCGTTTGTCGATATTTCTGTTCCTCACGTAGATAAGCTACATTGCCATAAAAATCCCCTATTGAAGAATTCAATGAGGAGTAAAATTTACCACCAAAGCGCTTCATGTCGTTCTGATAGAACATCTTCTGCTCCAGTAGCCAGTCACTCACCTTCCATCCGTATCCTCTGATAATATAGTTCATGTAGGGCGATTCCACAGCGCTTGTGGCCGAATTTCCATTTTTATAAGCGATTTCAAAGTCCTCCTGCCCATAACCATACTTCCCTTCGAGACCAATATCGACGTTTTTGACGATACGCATACTACCGCCGAGCGTACCGTTAAGTTGCGCTACGCGTATGCTACCTCTCGGATCATTATTGCTAAAATGATTTGCTACCTGGTAATCGAATCCACCAAAGACAGCATATTTTCTATCTGCGAAATAACGCTGTCCCCGTGTCTGGATACGATAGGTCGTTCGTTCATAATGATTGTAGCCATAGGAGCCAAAATACCAGGGGGAAGAGGTGTTTTCTCTGGTCTGATGGGCAAACCTCGTACTATCTTCGACAGATCTCGTATAATTGAAACGCCCCCACAAGCGTACATCTTTAATAGTAACAGCTCCCTCCGAACTAAAATTCAGCATATTTACCCGCTGTGCGTCCTGGGCACGGTGATAATCGCCCGAGGTGGAATTGTATCCCATACTAATCAAACTGTAACGCTGCGGCACCTTCTTTTCCAGCCACATCGGATTATCGATAGCAAACTGCCGTAAGCGCAATTGCATGCTATCTTGATCAATATATTGAATATAGGATATGGTATCTTGTCTTGCTATCGCTTTGGCCGGAAGCTGGGACAACACCCCAACAAATAGGCATAAGGTAACTTGAATATAATTTTTCATTTCTCTTCGCTTAATCAATAAATCCCTTTGGATTTGCCTTCATTGACACAAAATCATCACTTGAGTTATTAGAATCTTCCAATATTCTTCTTCCATTGATGATCTCTTTTGTTTTCCGAATAACTGAATTTGAGGAACGCGCACCTCCGTCTACAGCGATAGATCCAGCATCGATTTTTGCCGTAAATCGTTTCGGATATTGTGTTGAGGTTGAGGACTGAATTTCAACGCCATCCAAAATATTAGCTACAGGAATCTGAAGATAATCTGTTCCCAAATTTTCCCTTCCATCGGCATATGGCGGCATATAGCCCTTCCAATTGATTACTGGTCCCATGTTCTGATCACGGAAAATGATCCAGCTGCGTTGACCCGCTTGGTTCATAATCATGTCAGCACCATTCCCCCGGTTGATCAGGCGTATATTGGGGACATTTGGATTATCGATGTCAGATGCCAGAGGTTTGGTACTTCCAAGATAGGGCACATAGTAAGCTTCAAAGTCTGCCTTGCTGAGATCAATCGTGAGGCCCGGATTCTTTACAGAGATTGCTACCCCGTCGGCTCCTACATAGGGCGACTGATGATTGGCTGCTGTTGAGGCAACAACAATACTCTCGCCCGGCAGAATCGGATAGTCTTTTCCTCTGCCCGGAAGCTGGATAATCAGATGAGCGTAGACATAATCACTGTTGGCATCAATATCCTGTGGCATACGATAAGACTTACTCCAATCATACTGTCCACTATTGGGTTGGTATACATAGGTCGTACTCGCATTTGTCGCACCAAAAGCTTCAGCTATATATAGACTGTCTGCATAGCGAATCTCATCGGAATTATTATAGATTTCGATAAATTGATCCCTAAAACTAGCGCCTTGATTGGCGTCTGAACCTGCGTAATAAATCTGCTTGATAACCAAGCCTTCCTGATTACTATTACCTGTCAGGAGAGAGAGATCCCAATGTGTTGCCGCCGCCCCTTTTACGACCTCGATCTGGCGTATCACAGAACTAAAAGTAACCTCATTGTCTTCACGCTGCCCCGTTAGCTGATTAAATTCTGCCGCACTGAATTTTTTCACGACTTGAACATTATACCTATTTGGAGCCAGATCTACAAACTTAACGACACCATTTTCATCAGATTTCACCGTCATCAGCAGTTTGCCTTTCAGGGTATAGAGATTTAGCGTAATATCATTCAAAGGCAATTTGTTGGCATAGGTTTCACTTTCGTAGAACGTACTCAATGAGATGTCTACGGAACCGTTATCGGCAAAGATATCTTTTTGACACCCGCTAAGAAGATAGCTAAAACCAAAGATCAGAAGTATAAGTTTAATGATGATTTTCATGGCGTTATAGTTTAAGTCTGAGTTGCGCACCATAGGTAGGTTTACCATTTGGAATGATCATGGAATTATCAGAGCGTTTATACTGTGGACGATAGTTAAATACATTATAGACATGGAAAGCCAAGCTTAGCCGTTTGCTGATTTCCTTCGATACATTTAAGTGAAAATTTGTGTAGACAGCTGGCTGGTTCTGATTGTTGATTTCTTCTATAGGCCTTAGGGTATGGGCATAATCGACGTTATCACGATCAAAATTGGCTAGGGCGTGATAAGTTCCATCCTGCGTATAATAGCCAATAGGTATACCGTCCGACGCATCGGTATTGGTTTTATTCATGAGATTAAGTTCGGTTGTGAAATTGATCAACAGTTTAGCCTTGGGAATATGTGTACTTGAAGTAATTGCAGCGTTGCTCACCGTAGTCGTCCTTCGCTGTGTTGGATATATTGCAGATTCTGCACGATTGGGATTGCCCGTGTTGTTGGTAAATGTCGCCATGTTTTGCAAGGGTCTATAGGTTGATTTGGTCAATCCCGCCCTTAGATTAAATGAGGTAGCGATCGCCGTCCATTTTGGCGTAGATAGCATGAATTCGATCCCCTGAGTTCTTTTGTCGCCAGCATTCATAAATTCAAAGCGCGATAGCCTATATTGTTTTGTCCCCTCAATAATATAAGGAACTTCCGCATTGGGATCTGGATTATCGTCGTATTTGTCCAGCAGGATTTTCTCAAAACTGTTTACGGTAACGACATCTCTATAATTCTTTTTATGATAAACGTTCACCCCCCATTTAAAATCTTTATATTCATAGGTGGCTGAAAATTCAAGCTGCTCGGACAACGAAGGCTTAAGCTTGCTATTATCCGGTGTAAATTTATCTACATACATCAGGTAAAGGCTATTTGCCTCATCGACACTTCCTCCATTAAAGGCAGTATGCTGATATAAGGGAATCTCATAAAATACCGGTCCTGGATACAATTGCGCCAATGCGGGCGCCTTACTTGCCCAGCCATACGCAATCCCCACGGTCAGCGCTGGAGAAACTGCATAGTTAATATTCGTCCGCGGTGAAAATGTAACATACTTTTCAAATTTGTCCAACCGCGTCCCAATACGGACGTTCAGGTCTCGATGCGCTATTTTCGCCGTAAATACATCCTCCGCATAAAACCCCAGCTGACGTTGTCCATGAATACGAGAGACGTCATAATAGCGTTCTTTTCGAATATCAGCATTTGTCGCGATGGTGTTATTACGGGGTCTGGATGGATCGACAATCTGTCCTTTTCCAATATTTTTTGAGTAATTTAAAAATGAGCCAAAATTCACTTGATGCAGCAGTTCGCCCGTCTGAAATGTGCCCGTGAGATCCAGACGTGCTGTTAAATCGATGGGTTTCCCTTCAATATTGGTTACGGCCTGATAGATTCCGCTTGCATATTGGCCTTGATGAACTCCCGTTTCTGTGGCATCTGAGTAGATAATATAAGTACCGTTGACGTCCTGTTCTTTGTACGTATTCTGATAAGTTTCGCTATAACGGATGTTCAACCCGATATTAGAAAGAAAACCTCGATCAATCCGATAGTTGGCGCGGCTTCCGATAGCGAAATTATATGATTTGAAACGCATGACCGCAGCCGTTGGATCATCGCTATCACGCCGGACTTTATCCATGTTGCGACCATAATCTATGGATAACGTATTGGTAAAAGCTTTTTCTTTTCCTGCGAAGGTACTCCACATGATATTTCCGCCTAGACGGTCGTAGGATTTCAACTTATCTCTGTTGTCTTCAAAGGAGCGCGTGAAATTTCCACCAACAGTGAAGGCCCCAAACTTTCGGGTATCAAAACCTTTACTAATTCCGTAAACGGTTGCATTGTCGCGGAGTTGAACATTAAAATTGAGTGGTGTTTTGCCTGCAATACGGTTGATGATAATAGCACCATTTGTCATATCCCCATACTTTACAGAAGGTACACCAGCAGCAATTTCTATGCTTTCGATATTGTCTGTGGCAATCTGTCGGAGATCGGTACCGCCAAACGTATAATCACCTGTATAGTTATCTATACTGGCGTCACTCCCACTCAGTCCGGATATTTTGCCATTGACATATGAATTTCCCATACCATAGATTCCCACATTTAAGGTTTGCATATTGGCGTTGTTAGACAATGCGATACCATCCATGATCAGTGCTACACCAAAAGAATTATTGAGTGCAAATGGATCTTTGTTGGAAAAAGAGTTTGTGCCCAATGTTGCGCTTCTTAAATTGGCTTGCTGGACCTGTTGTAAGGAGGGTGCCGCGATCTTTTGTCCAGGAATAAGGCTTAATAAATCATTAATACTTAATGCGCCCGACTGTTCGATCACTTCGCGGTTGATATAAAGTGAACTATTGCTTTCCAGCCGCCTGTTTGTTCGGGGAGTGACAGCTATTTCTTCTAGCCCTACACTCAACGTCGGTAATGTAATGTCGGCAATGGCATTATTTGTCCCATTTAAAATAGTTGTAATGGAAGTCCCTTGCCTTCCAATCATGGAAAACTGCAAGTTTGCTGACTTTAGCCGATGGGCCGGAAACTGGAATCTAAACGTCCCTTTATTATCCGTGAAATAATACTGGTTAAGTTCTTTAAGATGCACGGTTACCAATGGTATTCCTTTTCCTGCTTCATCGACAACTTTACCTGATAAAACACCCAGAGAAGCTTTACTGATCAAAATATTCTTACCCGAGATCTGTAATTTAAGATAAGTCAACTGTTCCAGCTGATTTAAAACCTGTGGAAGCGCTCCATTTACCTCGATATTGATGCGGCGATCCATATTGATCTGAGACTCGTCGTAGAGAAAACTGTAACCCGATTTTTCTTCGATCTGCTTCAAAATAGACTTTAGTGGTTGATTTTTACTTTCAATCTTCAGTTGTTGTGCATCGACAGCTAACACCTGGAAAGAAAGAATTACACCAAGAAGCAGGGCGCTTCTATTGATGGATTTAGAAAACATAGATATATGATGTTATTTTTTACGAACGATAAGTGTATTGGATTCGATACTGAACTGATAGCCTGTTGTCAAGGAAAGCTTTTCAAGCACCATTTCCAACGGCTCATGCCCTATGGTCCCCGAATACATCAATTCGATATCCGGTCGGTCCTGCACAATGATTCCATATTTTCGGTTCAGCTGTTTGGCTATTTCGCTGAAAGTGGCCTTCTCAAAATGCAAAACACCCGTCATATTTTCCTTCTCTTTGGCTATATCAAAGGATTCTACTGCAAAGGTTGCTTTGTCCTTATGATAAACAATAGCCTGCCCCGGACTTAGCAGTAGCCTCTTTGTTCCTTTTGATACCTCTACTTTTCCAGTGAACAATGCTATTTTTGACAGCTCATCATTTTCAAAAGCGTGTACATTAAAAGAAGTTCCCAAAACTTTGATTTCAAGATCAGGGGTTTGGATGATAAAAGGTTTATGGATGTTATGAGTGACTTCAAAATAGCCTTCACCATTGAGGCTAACGATTCGCTTATCTCCATTGAAATGCTTTGGATATCGCAGTGTAGACGTTGGGCCGAGCTTCACTTTGGTACTATCGCTTAAAAGTACATTCATATACTTACCGGTCGGTACAAGTTGGCTAACAAGTTCAGTTTGAGTGGCATTTTCCGCTATTGGCAACTGTCTTTTTAAGAATAGAAAACCCATAGATACCAACAAGAGGCTAGCTGCTGTATAGCCAATCCATCTATAGTTTCGTAAACGATGTACTGGAGTAACATTTTTATTGATAAAGGCCTGAAGTCTGACACGCTCTTCTGCTACCTGGGCCTGACTTGGAACCATCTGCATCAGTTGGACTAATCCTTTCGCATCTTCCATAAGCTGCCGATGCTGCGGATTTGCCTCAACCCATTGTTTCCAATATTCCATATCCTCAAGCCTCGCTTGCAAACAATAATTGATAAAGGATTCATTACAGATCAGTTTTTCCAAAGTAGGTTGTTCCATTCCTCGATATTGTGTTTACACAGTAGTGCACAAAAACTCATTTTTTTACCTGTTTTTATTTGGAAAAATTTAAAATAAGGAACACAACCACTGATAATGAACTCTTTAATTTTTTTATTGCCTCATAAACAACGTTATAAACTGTTCTCAGTGCTGCATTTTCCATTTCTGCGATTTCCTCATAACTCTTATTATGGAAAAATTTTAGCTCAATATAACGCTGCTGTTTTTTTGTCAGGTTAGCCATCGCTTTGCGTAGAGCCTGATCTCGTTCCAATGTTTCTTCAATTGCTATTTTTTGCGATTCGATCGAATCTTCTATCGGTGTGTGCAACAGTTCTTCCAGTGGTATATTTTGGTTAGCCCCTTGTTTATAGATCAGACGTTTTAGCCATACAAAGAGATAATATTTTGGATCCGTAGTTAGTATGGGTAAATTTCCCCGCTTTTCCCATAGGTCACAAAACAAGATATGGATTGATTCTTTTACAACTTCACGGTCGGCATTAATTTTCAATCCGTAACGGAACAGCGCTGTATACAACGAGTCGTATAAAGCCAAGAAACTGTCGCTATCGCCAGTTTTAATCGCGTTCCATGTTTGTAGTGCATCCAAGTGCGCAAAATAAATAATTATTTAGATTTATTCCAAATAATATTAAGCAATTAACAGTACTACACATTCTCAATGAAAATGTGTAGTGCTGTTAAACTAATATTTGAAACGTCTTGTTTTAGTGAAAAGCCCGACAGCATTTTTACTAGTGTTGAAAATTAATTAGCGTCCCATCCGATTTGAATAAGTAACAAGAAATACGAACTGTTCAGTAAGGCAATAATTGACTTCCAAAAAATTAAATTGTATTTCAGAAACAATTTATCTAAGTTTGGCTAAATGAAAAAAATGCTCCTATACTTCTTGACAATTTCCTTGCTCGTCCAAGCTAGCTGGGGGTATGTTGTCATAGGTGCATTTTATGTCAACAAAGATTACATTGCGAAGTATCTTTGTGAAAACCGCGATAAACCACAATTGCACTGTAATGGAAATTGTGTGTTAATGAAAAAAATCAGGAAGGCACAGGAGAAAGAAAAGCAGAATCCAACAGCGAAGCTTAAGGCTGAAGTGTATGATTTCATTAATTCGTATTCACTATTTTCCTTCACTCCAGCTTCGGTTGAAATAAAATCGATTCAACTGGGACAGGTTTTTACAAAATATCACAGTATAGACTCAAATCGTTTATTTCGCCCCCCTATTGCTGCCTAATTACTTTTCCTACAATGGCACTATCGGCCATTGCATTATTCTTAGAAAAAAATCATCAAAGGCAACATAAATTCATGAAATACTCATTTTCCGTATTGCTTGCATTGTCAGGCAGTATCGTATATGCACAACATTCTTCACCCGATACATCAGCTAGGCTACGCGATAGCATCAGACTTAACGAAGCTCTTGTCACTTCCAAATATTACAGAAAATACAAATTGGATGCTACATCCAACACTTTAAAGCTACAGATTCCCCTACTCCAGCTTCCACAAAATATTCAAGAAATAGACCATAGTATCATCACCGACCAGCAGGCAATTAATATCAATGAAGCCGTGAGCAGGAATGTCAGCGGTGTCATGCGCAACAACACCGCCGATTTTTATGGTCCCTTTCTATTTATGCGCGGGGCTGGGATCAATACCTTACGCAACGGTGTTGACATGTCCATGATCTATTATGGGCCTATGCCTGAAGATGCCAATATGATCGATCGATTGGAATTTATCAAGGGCCCTTCGGGCTTTATAAATGCAATCGGTGATCCTGCCGGATCTTTTAACCTTGTCACCAAGAAACCAACTGGTATCACATCCAACCAAGTTTTCTTTCAGACAGGAAGCTGGGATCTCTACCGTCTGGGCACTGACCTGGACGGCAGTTTTGATAAGGATAAAAAATGGCGCTATAGATTAAATGCGTTAGGGCAAAAATCGCGTTCTTTTCAACGCTTTGCATTTAATGACAAAGTCGTGGTCAATCCGAGCCTGACATACAGCATAGACTCCACATCCACCCTAACGGCGGAGTATAGTTTTCAAAAACAATCTTTCCTTCAATATCTACTCACGGTATTCTCTCCCTATGGATTCGCATCGCTCCCACGTGATTTCAGTATTGCTGACCCAACGAAGGATCCTGTACAGGCCGCCGAACACAGCGCATTTTTAACGTATACAAAAAAACTTAGCAGCAACTGGAACCTGACAGCAAAAACTGCTTACGCCAATAGCCATATGGATGGCAACTATTTTTTTGTCTCTGCCTATGATAAAAACCGGCCATCCGAAATCAAAAGACGTGTTACTTACGAAAGATTTACGACCGATGTTGCCTCCATTCAGGTCTTTGTGAACGGTCTGTTCAAAACAGGTGAGCTCGATCATCACATTTTGGCCAGCTTGGACGGAAATCGAAAGTCGTTACTTGGCTACTCAGGATATAATGACAAAAGTGCCAACCAAACGCTATACCCGCTAGATGTTAATAACCCCGTGTATGGTACACCATTCGATGACAACAAAAAGTCAGGTTCACTCGAAAGCATTGCAACAAATAAACAGCAGATAAAATATTTAGCTTTCTACCTACAGGATGAACTTGGTTTCTTACAGAATCAACTACATCTAACCTTGGCGGCGCGCTTAACACGATCGAAAAGCGATATTGATATCCCTGCAAAATCCAGTGTTTCGGATCTCGTCCTCACACCTCGTCTCGGTTTAAACTATGCACTCAGCACAAACGCCTCGATTTATGCATTATATGACCATACCTTTACGCCACAAAGTGGCTTAAGTGCGGAAGGGAAAACATTCGATCCGCTACGCGGAAAAAATTATGAAATTGGTATAAAAAAAGACTGGTGGAATGGCAAATGGAACAGTACCCTCTCCCTTTACCATATTACCCGCGACAATATTTTAGTGACTGACCCTTCGACAAACCTACAATCACAAATAGGGCAGACCAAGTCCAAGGGCTTTGAGTTTGACCTCAAAGGTGAAATTGTAAAGGGATTGAATGCTGTCATTAATTATGCATATACGGATAGTTATATTTCCGCCGATGCCAATCCAGCACTGGTAGGTAAGGCTACCCCCTATCGCGTAAGGCATATACAAAACACTTGGCTAAATTATCGGCTTCCTTTTGAGAAACTGACGGGACTGAGTATTTCCACAGGCTACCAATATCAAGCTGGTAGAGCTGGCCGATATCCGCAGGATGAAATTCCATCCATTGCAGCGCTCTTTCGCCTGGATGCTGGTCTAGGTTGGACAAATGGCAAAATAACAATCAATAGTCTTATCAATAACCTGACAAACCGATTCAATTATGGGAGTGCCTGGACAAGGCCAATAGGTCTCTACGCCTATGTGCCCTATGCCCCGCGTGAGTTCCGGTTGAATGTATCTTATAATTTCTAGCCATGAAGACGATAACCAAGTGGGCATTCCGCTGGCATGGATGGCTGGGACTAAGTTCGGGGCTATGCTTTCTAATTTTGGGGATTACAGGGTCATTGCTGCTATTCCGACACGATCTTGACAGAGCATTCAACCCAGACATCTATCATAGGCCCGACAGCGGGCTTATGATCTCTGCTGACAGCGCCTATAGGGTTGTCGCAGAAGTTTTTCCGGATTTGGAAAAAATTGTCCTACACGACTTTCCGCTATCATCGGAAGAACCCTACGAATTTATGCTTTATCGAAAGACCAAAAGCCCTTACGATAATCATTTGAGTTTTGCTTTTGTAGACTCACATCGGGGTATAATTCTGCGCCAAGGCAACTACGAGGACCTTAGTGGTTCATTTTTTAGATGGATATATGCCATGCATTACAGCTTTTTACTCGGTCGCATCGGACAAGGTATCTGCGCCATTGTCGGCATACTTCTCTTAATGACGATTATTTCGGGCCTGGTTGTCTATAGGAAATACATCAAGAAAGTTATTTTATTTCAGGTACCGCTATACAAGGGAGGGCGGCGACTATACTCCTCCTTGCATCGGGTGGTAGGAGTTTGGTCAGCCTTGATCAATATCGTCCTGCTGGTCACAGGTGTATGGATGAATATTCCCGTTTTTCAGAACCTTTTTTCTGACCACAAAACCATCGCGCAGCAACAGGGTTCCTTCGCGGAAAAACCAAATTTAGATAAACTACTGGACTACTGCGAAGTAGCTACTCCGGGATTTGAACCCATTGCGATAAATATTCCAAAAGATAACAAATCCCCTATTTTGGTCCGCGGTCACCTGCCAGGTACCACATTCTTTTTGTTTGGTGGAAAGGCGAGCAATTTTGCTTTCGATCCTGTTCATGCAACCTTTATGGGGCAACTGGATATTGAAAAAGCAGATTTTTCGAAAAGAATTTCATGGGCAATTTATCAATTGCATATTGGCGGATTTGGTGGTTACATCGTAAAGTTTATCTATGCTTTAATCGGGTTGACACCAGCATTACTTGCTTTGACTGGTACCTATCTATGGTATAAGCGTAATTGGTAAATTAAGCTTTATTAATAAAGTAATAAGATTTACTGGCCAAATTCCCCCCCTTGGATTCGAAGGGGGGGGGAAGCAAGCCTTTACAGGTATTGACCTAAGATTATAAGGTCGACGAAAAGTCAAAGGAATCTGACTCCTTGATATAATTGATACGCACTCATCTACCGAACTGGTGGGAAAAACTACCGGGTAGAAATTTGGAAGACTTCATTCAGAAATCTTAGTGTCTTCACAGCCTAAAAATTAATCAAAAGTATCATAAACAAATCTGCGGATATAGTTTTCCAAATCGATAAGATCAAAAGGTTTCGCTAAAAAACCGTCTGCTCCGCATTCCTTTGAAATAGTCCGTCCATCGGTATGACCTGAAATCATTATCACAGGTAGCCTATTATGTTTAGGTAAACTCCGTAAATCCTGTAGTATCAACTCTCCGTTTCGTGCGTACATATGAATGTCCAGAAAGAGTATATCGGCATCTATACAATTCAGTACATCTATCAGAATTAAACTGTTCGAAACAGTTATAACCATTGTATCTTGATCCTCCAATACAACGGAAAATGCATTCAGTATTCCCTTGTCGTCATCACATACCACTATTTTCTTTTTCATCTTGCGTCTTTTTTTGTTATTATTGATCAGAGACATGCAACGCTTAATTGCATAAAAACATGAAATCTATTAAAAAACCGCTCTAAACACCTGTACATCATGAAGATGCAGCTTAATGTAGTCAAATTCAGTTTTATTAAAAAAAGCGAGCAAAAGCCTGGTCTAATAATCCAGCCTTTGTACCCGCTCCTAATTAATCTGCCTTGGTGCAAGAGCAAACAATAAGCTATCTTTTCAATTGCCTATTTCTTTTTTTTACGGAAAACATTATCCGTTAAGTCTTTAGAGACAGAATCTTTTTCTTTTTGATAAGAAGATTGCGTTTTCTCTTTTGTGCTTTTTTCCTTTTTAGTGTCTTTACTCATGATATATGGATTTTATAGTGCGTATTATCCTTTTCCCTTTTCAATGTTTATACTTTATCGGGAAGAATAAATGTAAACTAAAACGTCTTCTCTCTTTGAGGTACGCTAGCAGCTATTTGTTGAACTAAAAATTTCCGGAAAATATATTGTGGAGAATTTAAAGATAAAACAAGTGTATCTATCATATTGGATCTACAAAATGGGGTTATATGAAATAGTAGATCGCATATTAAATATACAAATAATAATTGACAATGAAGCACCTATTTTTCTATTGCCATAAGTCATGTAAGATTTATACCATTACCAATCTGTAGAGCGCTCATGTTAAAACATGGCTACCAAACGATCTGCCAGGACTTCTATGATATCCTACTAATTTCCAATAAAATATCCATATATTTATTATTGAAGGCTATGGTTTTTTATTAGAAATCCCCCTTACTCAACTTACGATGAAGAGCTATCAATTTCGTTTTAATAACCGCAGCAAAACCTCAGCCATTCTTGTTTGGTTTTTTACGGCTTTATTGGCTATTACACTAACAACTACCCTTTTCCTTGTACGCCCTGCACATGATCTATCGAGCTGGCTGTTACTGATATTATTTCCGTTCCTCTTCATAGCTATTTATAGGCTATTTAAGACGGCCTCCGAACGACAATCGACAGAAATACTAACGCTAAATAAGGACGGATTTACAAGTGCCTGTTTTGGTTCGGTTTTATTTTCAAACATAAGTGCAATCAACATTCCTGCCCGTGAAATATCATTGTTGGGCGGAGAAAACTATGATTACTACAAAAAAAACGACGTAGATCCCCCTAACATCGTGATTTCGATTACGACTGCCAGGGGCGATATATTTTGTTGGAGCTTAAATGAGTGGGGTGGCTTTTACAACTCAAAAGAGGACTTTTCTGTTTGTTTTGACTTTCTGACTGCCTTAACCGATCAACTGGTTCAATGTTTTCAATTAGAAGAGTCGCCTAAAAGTTATTTAAAAATTCTCGATGAACATGGAATATGGAAAAGAAGCAATGGTTATTGAGTTAGTAAAAACTATAAATTGCCTTTAGAATGCGATCTTCAAAATATTCAGCCTTTGCTGCATCCGACTTTCGCTGTATGGAGAGCAAAAAGCCTTTTTCATCATAACTCATTCTCAGCTCACTTACTTTTCGTCCGTTCCAACTATCCTCCATTAGTTTCAGGTTTCGGTTTTGGTCATAGACATACTTTTCGGTTTTGGGATCAAGGGAAGAAGGTACATCAGTGAGCTGTACCAAAAGTCCGTCTTTGAATTAATACAATTCAGATGGTGTTTTCTCGACAGCACAGCCATTATGTAGAAACAACACTACCGGATGCCCTTTCAAATAGTAATACGTCTTTTTTTGATAACACGTATCTGAACCGCCGCTATTTTTACTAAAATTGAAATACTCGGTTCGTTCTTCTGCCTCGAATTCGTTTTCGGTATAGTAACGATATTGCAAGGAAGAAAAATCATTATTCGCTGTCATTTTCTTCCAAAGACTTTCGTCCGGTAAGGCACCTTCTAAAATCACGTTGTCCACTCCGGGAAATTGCTCTCCCTGCCAATCATTGTTTTGTGGCCTATTTGGCATCTGAGCATTCAATGTGAAGGTCCGGATGATATCAATTTTGTTATTCTTATTGTATTGGAAAATACTCACTTTTACGATGCCATTGGAATAATCTATCCTTGCTTTTTTATCGATGAGACCGTTTAAATTATAATAATATCTGGTGTAAAAAGCGGTATCAGGTTTTTCGTTATTATATCGTATACTCGTCGTACTTACCACCATGCCATCGGGGTTAAGATTGTAAATATATGTCATACCAACCTTCTCTTCACTCTGCAGTAGAATGCTTTTTACTTTATTGCCTTTCATAAAAGCAGGATTGAATGAAAAAACAGTTTTTGTAAAATAATCATCGTCCTCCAAAGGTGTAACGTTATAAAATGGTAGCACCTGAGCCTTTCCTGCAGCCACAATACAAAAAAACAAAATAAGGGTTAAGAAGTAGCTAAGATTATGTTTCGTGTACATCATAAAGAAAAATTTTTGTTCCTTTAAAATCGGGGTTTCAGAAAAATCCAATTTACCCAAAAAACTTAGATAAATGGCATCAAATTTCCCGATGTCATCGTTCGTAGAATTCATAATTGATATATACAATATGAGCTATTTATTGGAGCTTTATCTCCAGTTAGTTAATCTTAATCAAGTCTGCAAAGAATATTTGTCAGCCAATATCTGCTCTATATCCTTTTTACTAACCTTTCTTATAGCATTAGAAACCTTTCCACCATTTGTGTTAATCCTATTGTCCCCTCTGCCTTTTATGCTAAGATTTTCTACTGTTTATATCTCCACATCTTGCCTGTGCGAAGCCAACATCAAAATCCGGTAATCATTCTCCATGATCGGCTGAATCTTATATAGCAGCAGAATACTCATTTTAAAAAACTATAGCCTGAATTTTGTCATAGAAATAACTGAATAAAATTATTTATATTCAATTATACAAACGACACTGAAAGAAAAGACCTTATTTCATTTTTCGTTAGGAACAGTTAAGCCTATTCAAGAACTTATGAACCGTTTGGATAAAAATAAGACGAGTCCCGTATCAAAAACGAGGAATATCAATAGACAAAACATCTTAAGAATTGATTTTGAAACTCTTACTAACTTCTATGAGATCTGTAAAAAGAAAAAAATATCTGAACGAGAAGTTTCGTTTTTAATGGGAAAGACCAACAAATATTTTCAAGGATGCCTCAACCTGTTTTTTAAAAGAACGATTAAACCTGAATTTCTAACCATTCTGCCGGCCATTACTTCTAAAAACATTCAAGAAATTATACCAAATGACATCGCACCAAAAGAAACTATCGATATCCATGGTACTTATAAACAAGAGAAAAACGAATTTTCGGTCTTAGAATATTATAAATTTACTGTAACTTATCAAGACGGAACCACTAGAAACTATCGTTGGAAAATAGAAATTACGAAAGGGGCAAGATCTAAAGTAAACCCAGAACTATTTGAGATATTGAAAAAATTAATCTCACGCCATTACTTTCACAAGCCAAAATTTGCGCTCGATATCTATACTACACTCAATTCGAGGTTTAAAAATGCTTTCAGTCCTTTAGCGCTACAAATTGCACTTTCGAAATTAACCAATAAAAGCACCAACCCAGCATTTTCTTTACAAGAGGGTGTCGATAATACGAGAACTATGTATAGTAAGATATTGACCGAAAGTGAAAAGTTTCTGGAACATTGTCAGGACTATATGATTTGGATTTTGAGCTATGTGCCATTAGACTCTCCTTCGAGCAAGTATTTCATCTGGTATGAAGATACTGACGAAGATGATAAGCTGCTAACCTCTCTTGATGGAAAAGTACTACACTCACCTTCCATCGAAGAATTGCTGACTTTGTTGAAGGGTAATAACAGTATCTTTAAAGCGCCTGTTAATTTAGAAGCATGGTTGTCCGGTATAAAAGACTTACCTCCTACCAAGTCGTACACTTATTCTCCCAAGGAAATTATTGACGGATTTAAAGTAGACACTGTTTCTGTGGATACACTCGCTGATTTTGTAGACTTTTACAATCTGGCCGGCGATCTAGGCTATCAAGAGGAACGATTCGACGCTCTTCTCGAATTTCGGAGGGTTGGGGAACTTACAAAAGTTTGGGATTATTTTTGCAACCACCATCTTTTCAAAGCCAGGAGACATAAGGAACTCTCTTTCGATAGGGCAAAGTTTATTGTTGATTTTAAGAAATTGGTGGGAGGTTTTGAGACCTTATTGCTTGGGTAAACGATTTTGTAGCTACAGGCTTTAGAGGAGGTGTTGGATATAATTTTAAAACAGATGTAAAGACCTTTAAGTTACTCAATATCATGAAAAGGTTTATTATTGCTACGCTGTTATGTGTCATTTTATTTAGCTGTCAATCCCAAAATAATAAAGATATTGTGGCTTCAGTTTTATCTAAAAACATTGCAGGCAGAAAATTTTATTATAATTTAAGTGATAACAAAAAATATCTCAACAAAGCCATAATTACATATTTGGACTCGGTTCAAACGAATACCGAAAAGTATCATATTTTAATTAGCACAAGGATTTAAGGCTTCAATAAACATACCACAGGTGTTATTTTACTTTTGAAGCTGTATTAACAAATCTGATGGCACGCCCGACAACAGAAGACGACGAATAGGAATTTTCACACAATATAAGATCAAACTAAAATCAAGGGGCTGTCCAAAAAGGTTGGATAGCCCCTATTTTCTTGATATTTTAACGTATCCTAACACAGGAACTTTTCAAACATCCAATCCTCAGAGAGTTTATTTTTACTTTTTAGACACCCTCTTGTTTTAAACCATCTCAATTTTTATTATAGCATCTGATCATCATGTAACTCAAAACTGCAACCATAGCTTTTCAATATATATTTTTATCATAAATTTAGCGGTTCAATTCTAAATGAAAAACCTAATGTTGCGCTATTGGGCAGCCGATATCTCTCCAGAGGCAAAGGACCACAACTCGCATTGCCCAATCCCTGCTGAAAACAATCCAAGCTCAAGTAGACTTTGTTTTCCCTGATCTCTTTTAATCTAAAATCATGCTTCGACTCCCAAAGTTGCTGATCAGTAAAAGGCAAAAGCGAAAACGATAAATCCCCAAAACTTCTGACTCGAAAACCGTGTCCAGCTCCGTCATGAACTTCCAGCCATCGCAGATCCTCGCGGTTGCCCGTGCTCTGGCTACGTACATAATGTTCAGCGAGAAAATCATCGACATTGGCATGATAAAGACCTATTAACGAAGCGTCTTTTCGGTCACGGTAATTCTCAAATGGCCCTCTTCCATACCAGTTTGCACGGTTCAGGCTCGGTGTCAACTGCATACGCAAACCAAGTCGCCGGATAAGTAGCTCATCTATAGGTTTAGAAAATTGGGTTTCAAAATCCAATACACCATTACCGTAGAGGGTGTAGGTTGTTACGGTAGAAATATTGAACGTGGACTCTGCTCGAACAGTAAATCTATTACTCAATTCAAAACGGATAAAACGCTTTGCTGAATCAAAAGCAAAGGTAAACTTTGTTTTCTCCCGCTCCGTTGTATAATAATTGAGATCGGTATACTTGTCATTATTGATCGCACGATACCAATTGAGCACTGGCCCCTCTTGGTCTTCAATCATTTCAACACCATCGTATTTAAATGAGGTCATTGTACCACGCTCCGAACTGAAAATAACATGAAATCTGTTACCCATAACATGGATATTGTTGCCATGCGCTTCGTAACGAATTGGTTCGACAGCAGTCAGTGCTATTGTTTGGGGATAAGTACGCGCCCGTAATTGAATCTGCTCCGTGGCAAGCACTGCCCCTTTCGTGGCCCAAGTCTTCTCGACAGCCAGCTCAAGACTGAAATTTACCAGATATTCTTTGCCTTGCTGCACATATTTTGCCAATGGCAAGGTTATCTTCGCAGAATCGCCTGGCTTGAGGTTGAGTGCTGGAACCTGACCTGATGCAACCACAGTTCCCTCCTCCAGCAGTTGCCAGATCAAATGAAAAGCATTTAAGTTGGTAAAATTATATTTATTATGGATACTGAACGTACCTTGCTCAGGGACTATTCCCTTAATAGCTACGTTTTGGTAGATCTTTTTAACTTCCAATAATTTAGCGGTTACACGCCGATCGGGTGTGGTCAAACCATTATTGGAAAAATCGCCATCGTTAGGTTTATCTCCAAAATCACCGCCATAATAGTACTCTTCCGCCGGTCTCCCCGGCTTATTCAGTCCCTGGTCCACCCAATCCCAGATACAGCCACCGATCATTCGCTGCGAATTGGTTTCAATATAATCCCAGTATTCCTTCAAATTGCCTACAGCATTGCCCATCGCATGTGCATACTCACATAGAAAATAGGGTTTTTGCGGATCGCCCTCTTTATCAAATTGCTGCATGCGCTCTAAAGATGGATACATATGGGAATCAATATCCGCAATTTCGTTTTTACCCTCATAGTGGATCAAACGTCCCGAATCAAGTTCCCGCGCAACTTTGGCTGCCGCACGAAAGTTTTCACCATCACTGCCTTCATTGCCCAAAGACCAAAAAATAATAGCAGGATGATTACGATCGCGTTGTATCATACGTCTTATTCTGTCATTGAATGCTGGAATCCAATCGGGATTATGCGCAATACCATGGTTACCGTGATTCTCCAGATCCGCCTCATCCATCACGTACAAGCCAAAATAATCGTACATTGCATACATTTTGGAACTATTGGGATAATGGCTGGTACGTATGGTATTGATATTGTGCTGCTTCATCATCCTGACATCTTGCAACATGGTTTCGACAGGCACAGCTTTGCCAAACCGGGGATGGATATCATGTCGATTGACACCCTTAAAGAATACTTTCTTCCCATTGATAAGAACACGTCCGCCCGCAATCTGTATCGACCTAAAACCATATTTTTGCATGAGGACTTCCTGCTCATTGCCTTTGGCATCCAAGGTGCTTAACAGCAGGGTATACAGATAGGGATCTTCCGCCGACCAAAGGTGGGGATTGTCGACAACTAGGATTTTTTTATCTGCTTCGCCTTTAGCGTCTGCCCGTGCTCGTGCAACAAGTTTACCTGAGGCATCCAGCATCGTGAGAACAAGCTGCTGGTCAGCTGTGGCAATGGACGAATCACGGGCAAAAATGGCTTGACTATTGAGCTCCACGCGGCTGAGATCTGCAGTTAAAAACCTCGAAGAAAGCCGCCAATCCCGGATATGCTCCTTCGGCCGAGCGACCAAATAGACATCCCGGTGTATACCGCTGAGCCGAAACATATCTTGATCCTCGATATAACTGGCATCAGTCCAACGGAAAACCTCCACGGCAATCGTATTGGTGCCTTTACGGACATACTTGCTGATCTCAAACTCCGCATCATTATTTGCTCCCTCGCTATAGCCAACCTTATGCCCATTAACCCAAACATACATGCCACTGTATACGCCGTCAAAATGAACAAAAATGCGTTTTCCTGCCCAGTTTTCATCTAAGTTAAACTGGCGTTTATACGAACCTACGGGATTGACCTCCTGTTCGTTCGTATAGCCTCTTTGCGGCAGAATAAATGGCGGTTCATTTTTAAATGGATAGGTAATGTTGGTATAGATCGGGGTACCGTATCCTTCCATCTCCCAATTGGAGGGCACGGTAATCTCTTTCCAGGTCGCTGTAGAAAAATCTTCCTTGTAAAAATCCTTAGGTCTCAGACCCGGTTCTTTCACCCAATTGAACTTCCATTTGCCATTTAGGCTTTGTACCCGTGAACTTTTGGGAAAAATCCAGGGGAATTCAAAATAGGGGTCCTGTTTAAGTTGTCCGACAGATGGAAAGGGATAAAATGTCACGTGCCCCTCCTCTTTGTTGACCGCAAATAGCTGCTCGTTTTCCCATTCCAACATGCTTTTCTCGCGCACAACTTTCTGTGGTACGACCGTTTCAACAGCAACCAGCTTCCAGACCTGGTACGCATTTCTGCGCTGCCCGATCTTTGTGCCATCAGCATCCTTTGTACGTACGGCAATTTCCATTTTTGTCACTGGATGCGAAATAACCACGCCACCCGTTCCCGTGACTTGAAAACGCCATTGCTGATTGAGGTTGCTCGCGTTGCAATCCCATTGGATAAGCTCAGCTTTTGTTTCATCGTTGCTACCATTATTATCGATGGCTTTCCCCACAAAAGGATTGGTGATCGTATACAGTCCATTGTCCATTAGACTGATCTTCCAGATCTGTCCCTCATCTTTGTCCTTGGGCGTACTGAGGTATACTGGACCGTTGTTCTCGGCACTTTGCTTATTGTCCCAAGCCAGACCAAGGGGACTGATTATTTTATAATACTTACTTGTATCCAATTGTTGCCCATAGCTTATCGCAAGATAGTGTGTGCATAGAAAAAGAAAAATGATTTTTTGTATCTGATGGAATGTCATTACTGTTCAATTAGTATATGAACAAGACACGGTCCGATCAATGGAATTGTCCAATGGTCCGCCGACCGTGTACTTGAGAATATAACACCTATTTAAATATGAGCGATTGTTTGTATACTCCGAATGTATGGAGGACGGCAGGAGCCACACCTTTCGTGATGCGCAGGCGCACATATTTGGCCTGAATGGGTGAAAAGCGGACGATCCATTTATGACCGATTGATTGCTTACCTTTGGTTTCCTTGATCGTGTTCCAGCGCCTCCCATCTTGGGAGTAATCCACTTCCCAACCGGTGGTGCGATGGCCCAGCTCGATCACTTCCTGGATCATCAAACAGTCAAATTCTTTCTTCTCTGCCATCTGAAAGGTGATTTCGTCGGTTGTGCTTCCTTCGTTGGAAGCATAGAATGTCTCTTTCGACCCGTCTGTCATTAACTGCGGCGCATATTTTTCGCTGCGTGAATTTTTTGCTTTTATGTTTGCCCCAGCTAAAAGGTTATGTGCAAACGTCTCATCCAGTCCTTGTCTCAAACGGACAATATTGGTCGAGTCGATCGGCGAAAGCTGCCCCCTGCGGTCCGGAGGAAGATTGAGCAGTAGTACGCTGTTCCTGCCAACGGAGTTACAATAAATATCCCAAAGTTCTTTGGTGCTCTTCACGAGCTTATCTTCTTCCTGATGATAAAACCAGCTCGGGCGGATGGACACATCGGTCTCCGCAGGTATATAAGCATCTCCGCCGAGCTGCCCCTCATTTAACTGTTTGATATGTGCTGCCTCATCACGAATGCTGAGCGAATCGATGGTAGACCAGCAGGGGTCGCCGGCATTTCCAGACTCATTTCCTACCCACCTCACATCAGCAAAACGGTAGGAGTTTTTCGTACCGAAGATCACACAGTTTGGCTGTAGCTTTCTTACAATAGCGGCCCAATGGCTGTAGACCGGTGTGGTGAGCTCATCGGCGCCCGCACCATCCCACCAGGTTTCCCATATGGGTCCGTAATTGCCCATCAGTTCCCTCAGTTGATTGGCATAATACTGTTTATATTTTTCAATCGAATATTCGGGATGAAGATGTTCGTGTCTGTCATGTGGGCCAAGATAAATGCTGGATTTTAGTCCCTGACGGCTGAACGCCTCAGTGAATTCCCGTATCACATCTCCCTTTCCATTTTTCCAAGGGCTATTTTTAAGACTATAGTCGGTATAAGCACTTGGCCATAGGCAGAAACCGTCTGCATGCTTTGCCGTTAATATACCATTGGTAATCCCTGCTGCCTTCAATGTCCGGGCCCACTGTCCGCAATCCAGCGCTGTCGGGTTAAATAATGCGGCACTTGCCTTTCCATCGCCTTCATTAACAAACTCCTCAAATGTGTTTAGACCGAAGTGAAAAAATACGATAATCTCCTGATTATACCAGTCGACCTGTCTCTCGTTGGGTGTCAATCCATGAGGTTTGATTTCTTGTGCCTGCACGGCTGAATTGCACAACTGCAATCCGAGTAACATACTACCTAATAACTTCTTCATGTAACGCTTGTAACTATACTATAAATTTAAAAAAGATTAATTTCTGCGACGTGTGTAGACGGTCCGCCATACACTTCATTTATAACGACTTTGAGATATCTAGCCTGCTGTTCCTTGACAAAAAATGAACGAAATTCCGTTGCACCCTTCGCCGGCAAGTTATCAAAGAGAGCTACTTTTGACCAGCTGATATTATCGTCACTGACCTCAATTTCCATCACTTTAGGCCAGTTGGCACCAAAATCCCTGGTGACATAGGAGAAGCCCTTGATCTGGATCTTTTCTCCGAGGTCGAGCGTGATAAAATGCGGGGGACGGGGTTCGTTCCCTTGCCATTGGGTATGCCAAAAGGTCCCCCGATCGCCATCTAAGGCATGGATAGCATGTCCGTTATTAGCCCCTTCACCATTGCGCTCCTCGGATGATACCGCCTTAACAGTCCATTTGGCCCTTGATAATAAGGGCATCGCCTGCGCATCCAGGGAACCGGTCACGACATACAGCAGGGTTTGATGGCTGTTATCTTTCACGCTACCTGTTACATTGGCAATATGTATGGGCAATAGATAGGTTTCAAATGGCTCCATCTTGCCCAGCCCGCTAATGCGGAGTGGAATTTTCTCGGACACATATTTGTTGGCCGGAATGGTTACCTTGCCGGGCAGCTGGTAGCTACTGGCAGGCAAGAGTTTATAATTTTTCCCGTTTTTTGCGTTGTAATCCTGGACTGCCGACTCATCGATGCTCAGTTCTACCTGCACCTCATTGTTTATTCCACTTTGGGCAGGAATGGGATATGGACTGACCATTGATAGTGTGAAATAGGCTATTACGGGATTCTCGTTAAGAATTATTTTCAGATCTACGGGATTTGCTGCCCCTGTAATATAGACTTCATTACCCTTATTTTCCTCCTTTTTGCAAGAGAAAAGGAAGAAAGACAGACAGGTGAATAAGATAATCGTTTTCATTGCTGCTTATTTTAATTTTACCAACCTGGATTTTGTATAAGTTTATCGTTTAATGTCAACTGGTCAATTGGCAGTGGTCTTAGATACATTTTATCGTTCCACTTCCGTTGCGCCAATTGTGGATATACCTTTATCAGATCATTGGCATCAAGTTCTTTATTAAAACTTGCGTATTGGCTTTTCAGTGCATCTGTCACTCGGATCCCCAACACTGTTTTTGGATTCTCGATCAGTTTGCCTGCTTTCCAGCGCACTATATCATCCCAACGGAAGCCCTCTCCGACCAGCTCCACCGCACGCTCTCTTCGGATTTCTTGAAGCAGTGTGCTCAGACCATAGCCGTAGGCGGGCCAGTTCGGATCCTGAAAACCAACATTTTCTTTCAGATGGTCAACAGCAACCCGATCCCGGATCGGATTAATGGTCTGATCCAATACAGCCTGTGTACATTGACCGAGTTCGGCTTTGGCCTCTGCATGATTGAGCAAAACTTCGGCATAACGGAAGATAAAAACATCCAATGTGGAAAGTCCCAGATTCCACTGTGCGGGATCTGGTGAATGGTATTTCATCACATAGTATCCTGTCGTGCAATACTGTGGATCGATCATCGGCAATTTTCGATATTGTATGGTACCGTTCTCCAGATTTTTAAAAGGTAACTTTGGATTATCAACGGTCTGTAACAACCTTGGATCGCGATTTTCCAATTCCGTGGTGGGCAGCTGATCACCTTTATATTGCGGACTGAGAGCGATAGGCAATCCATCTTTACATAAATAAGATTCCACTGCGCTCTTACTCAAGCCGGTGAAGCTCTCCTCCAGCTGGCGGGTATTGTTGTGCATCAAAAGCTCCGGCACATAAATCCGTGGCATGATGCACTCGGTGTTTTTGCTCAGATCTTCCTGCAAAAAAAGATTGGTATAGTCCATCGCAGGCTGTCCATTATTCCATATCGCATAATTTTTGGAATCTATAATCTCTTGAGATGCGCTGGCGGACTTTTGCAGGAGCTGCTCCCAGCCTGCCATATTCCGGTATTTACGATAGGTTCCTTCATAAAGGCAAACCCTTGATTTAAATGCCAGAGCTGCATATTTATGCAATTCACCCGACTTAACCTCTTTGGCAGCAGGTAGATTGGCAATAGCAAAATCTAGATCGGCAACAATAGAATCAGCTATCACCTGGCGCGAGTCTCGCGCTGAAAATAGTTGCTCTGCGTCAATCTGCAAGTCCGTATTTACCCAAGGCAGGTCGCCAAAATTTTTGAGTTTGCCGAAATATTCCCATGCGCGGTAAAATCGGACCATGGCGACACTTTTATTGATCTTTGCCTGGTTGCCTTTGGCTCTACTATAATTCCTCAAAAAATAATTACAGGCCCTGATGTTGTACCAATCGCCATTGGACCAACCGCCACCTGAGGTAGGTACGACAGTAGTACCAAAGAGATAACCATTTGGAGAGTTGCTCACATACCAATCGGACTGGTTATCTGCCCCGGGCCCCAAAGCTCCCGGTAGATTGGTATAAAATCTAGAGGCATAAAGTTCCAAATCCTGATCGGTCTTCCAAAACGAGGGGTCTGAAAGTGCGTCCTCAGGATATAACTCCAATTCATTCTTACATGAGGTCATCAGAAAAATGATGGAAAAGTAGAGTATAAAATTATTGATTTTCATAATTTTTCGATTTATAAGGTTAAGTTAACACCGAATGAGAAAGATCGAAATAAGGGCGGCTTGCCAAAGTCCACCAGTTCTGGGTCATATATATTCAATAGACTGGTCACTGTAAACAAGTTTTCAGCCGTAACATACACTCTTACCCGTTCGATTTTGGCTTTAGCTAGCAGCTGCTTGGGCAGCGAATAGCCTATGCTGAGTGTTTTGAGCCTGAGGTAGGCTGCGTTTTGAAGGTAGCGTGTCTGAGTTTTTCTGTTGCCATTGGCATTGTCATAACTTGACCGCGGAAAGTATGCGTCCCTGTTGTCTTCGCGCCAGGCGTCCAAAGCATGTTTGAAAGGTACACTCCATTCGCTTGTGAAACCCCAAAATTGATTTCCCCCGGGCATAATATCGCGTTTTCCAATGCCTTGAAAAAAGAAATCGAAATCAACATTCTTCCAGGCCATGTCGCCACGAAAGCCGAAGGCGTAACGAGGCTCGTTATAACCGATTATTTTTAGGTCGCCGTGATCAGCCAGCGTGCCTTTGCCTTCAGATATTTCACCGTCGCCATTTAGGTCCTTATACTTAACGTCTCCGGGATGCCAGGTCCCTCCATATACCTTCGATTGATCGGCATGTTCTTTGATCTCTGCGTCGCTCTGAAAAAGTCCTTCTGTCTCGTAGCCCCAGATCTCACCCCAAACCTTACCGGGATAATGGGACCAAATGCTTCCTTGCGGATTGTTGTAACGTGTGATCGTACCCTTATTATCCGATAAAATAGCACTCAGACCGTATGAAAAATCTCCTTTCCGATCCCTCCAACCTAGGGAGAGTTCCCAGCCGACCGTCTTTAAATCTGCAGCATTCGATTGAGGCACGCCAGTACCAAGGATTGCTGGCACAGGAGTACCGCTCGTTATCATATCAAGTGTATTGCGACGGTACCAGTCAAAGCTACCGGTTAAACGATTCTTAAGGACTGCAAAGTCCAATCCAAAGTTAAACTGCCTGATGGTTTCCCAGGTGAGATTCGGACTGACCAGATCGGGAGGATTCACACTCGTGATCCTTTTACCGTCAATGATATAGCCCATTTCACCGTTGGTAGACATTACTGGTATATATGGATAATCACCGCCCTGGCTTTGCGAGCCCAAGTCGCCATAAGAAGCTCTGATTTTCAATTCATTAACACGTGATTTTAATCCTTTGAAAAACGCTTCATTGGAAATACGCCAGCCGCCGGAAACAGACGGGAAAAATACAAAACGCTTATTGGTTGGAAAGCGGGACGAACCATCATATCGGCCATTGAACTCAATCAAGTAACGATCATCATAGTTATAGTTGATCCGGCCAAAGTACCCCATGGTCGCATTGGCTCGTTCACCACTGTTGTTGTACTTTTCACCGATGGCCTGGCCGAGCGAAGCCAGGTCATTACTGATCAGATTGAGGCGCTCCGCATTAAACCAGCGGTAGGTTTTCTTTTCATAATCATAACCTGCCAGAAATTTGAACTGATGCTTGTCCAGCTTAAGCGCATAATCGGTAAAGGCGCGTACATTTTGATAATAGTTATCGTCATTGGTATATTGAACTCGGCTGGGCGTGGTATGCGGATAGACTGTGACAATATCTGGGTTTGCTGTCGATTCCAGAATTTCCTTGCCATGATACTTTTTGTTAATGGAGTACATATTGAAATTATAGTCCATATTGACCGTCCAGTTTTTCAGAGGCGTCAAGGTAAATCCCCCTCCTGCCCATACATCATTTTCCTTATGCTTACGCGTACCAGAGACTTCCTGAAGCGCGACCATATTTGTCCAGCTGCCTTGACCTGAAAACGTTCCGTCCGGATGGTATACTGGCATCAATGGCCGCAAATCTGCACCATAAAAGCCTTCCTCTAATCCAAAAGAATTCATCCCATAGGGGGTATTTCGAAAAGCATGATTATATTTGGTTTTAAGACGGACTTCTAGCCAATTGTTCAATTGGGCGCTTAGGTTGAGATTAAGATTATAGCGCTGATATCGGTCATCATAATGTTTTAGAAAACCACCCTGATCCAGGACTCCCGCAGAACCGTAGTAATTCACTTTATCCGATTTTCCGCTCAGTGATACGCTATGATTCTGCATCAGTGCGGTTTTCTTGCGTGTCTCCGCAATCCAGTCGGTATTGCCGGCATAAAGGTATTTATTGGGATTGCCCGGATCAAGAAAGACAGGCAGATTATGCCTTGGATCTGTAAAATATGCATACACATGATCCATATAGTTTTGATCATAATAGTCACCCCCACCTGAGTTTTTATTGGTCTCGTTGTGGAAATTGACAAATTCCCAGGAATTTACATATTGCGGAACGCGAAGAGGGCTGTTAACTGATACATTTGATTGAACAGAAACTTTTGCAGGACCATCCTTTCCTTTTTTAGTTGTGATCAAAATCACACCATAAGCAGCCTGCGTCCCATAGATGGAAGCAGATGCCGCGTCCTTGAGTACGGTTACACTTTCTACATCAGCCGGATTGATCATATTGGGATTGACCTGTGCCCCGTCCACGAGGACCAGGGGTCCACCTCCGTTTACGGAAGTCAGTCCGCGGACATTAAAACTGCTGCCATTGCCGGGCGCTCCGTTGCCAACACCGACGGTAAGGTTACCGATAACGCCCTGTAGTCCGCGACCGAGATTGGTCAACGGGCGATCTTCCAGCACCTTGGCATCTACAGAAGCTACGGCTCCCGTCAGATTAATTTTCTTTTCCCGGGCATAACCTACTGTCACAATCTCGTCGAGCACCTTGCTCTCTGGTTCCAGTTGGACGGCATAAAAATCCTGGCCATTCAAGCTGACCTGAGTTTCCCTATAGCCTATTAACTTAAAACGCAAAGCCCCACCAGTCTTTCCCTTGACCTGGATCTGAAAATTTCCATTGGCATCACTTTTGGTTGCATTGCTGCTGCCTTCGTAGTAGATGCTAACCCCTTCTAAGCTGTTATGCTGCGTATCGGTAATTTTACCACGGATAGTGACCTGCTGCAGATTATTTACATAACCGCTCAGGTCAGTAGCCTTACTTAGCTGACCATGAAAACTTCCGAAAAGAATTGCTGCCATAAAACAGACTTTTCTTCTAGAAAATGAGAACCGATTAAAATGGCTAATCGAGTAATCCAAAAAAGGTAAATTCTTGATCATTGTTTGTCATATTTAGAATGTATAATTGGTATATCTTGCAGCGTTGTAAATCGCTGTTTCAATAGTCCCGAAATTAAGTGCATTCTACTATTTTGACGATTAATGATGGGTTAATAGTGGGTTAATGCCACAAAAAAAAGCATTAACCGCTACAGAAACGAAGATTATCTAATTCAAATTACTCGCATAGGGTTGATGGAAAGTTGTTAGGTAAAGTTCTTTAAATCGGTTCAACGTTTTTTGGTATTCCGAGGAAAGGTTATGAGCCGCCAATGACGTTAGGTATAGCCTAATGATTGTCTCGTCCAATGGGAAAAGCTCATGAAAAGTCTTCAGAGCAGTAATGTGATTCGTGCTTTTGTTTTTAATTTCTATTGCCCAATATGGCGTCCAGTGCTGCAGGACATTTTCCTTCCAATCATTGAGCAGGATGTTTTTATACTCCTCAGAGAATTCCAAAAGAAATTCTCCGCGATGTAATAGCCGTAGGAGCAAGATTTCGTTACTACTGTTTCCCTCTTTTCTCAGCAGCTGATCTATTTCTATAAGATCGCAGAAAAAACCGCCTTGACACTGGACCTTAAAGAGCCCTTCTTCAAAAATAATTTGTATACCATCTATTCCAGAAATTGCTTTTCGCAATTGATTTAGAGTGACACCACGAAGGTTCTTTACGGAGTATTCGTCCCGTTCAGGCCAAAGAATCTGGCTCAATTGATTGGATGAAATCCCCTGTCTGCCTTTAAAGGCCATCAAAACCACCAAGAGGTTTTTGAGACGCTGACTAAATAAGTGTGTGATTACACGCCCTTTGGAATCATAAGCCGCAAAACGTCCGATAAAGTAAATACTATTTGTTGTTTTCACCGGGGCGACGGTTGTCGAAGTGTGGGAAACTTCCCCTTCGACAGCACTTACCTCGTTGGCAATTTTTATTGTTAATGCCGCCGCGGGCTTTCTTTTAGATCCGAATTTGCGATACGCCAAGATTGCAATGCCCCCAGATAAAAGCACGAAAATAATCCATTTTCTATAGCTGCCTTCGGAATTTAAGGAAGCTGAAAGCTGCTCTAGACTATATGCCGGATAATTTAACGAATAAAAAGAAATCTTTGAACTGCCATTGTCCTCAAAGACCTGCGTAGTGACAATAAATTTCTTTTGGCCCGGATTGTAAAACAGATTGAGATTCGTGGTAATCATATCTGAACGAAAAGGAATGCTATCACCGACCATCTTGTAGGTCATTTTTTTCAGGTCAAACTGCACTAGCTGCGCAAAGCTGTTAGGTTCATATTCAGGGTAGCAAAGGCCATAAACATTACTATCATTCATGTATATTAGGTTTCTGGCAAAGACCATATCCTTGTTTTTCCACGCTAGCCTTCCCAATGCGCGAATCTTTTTACTGGCTAAATCCACCTTAAAGAAATCATAGTAGTAGGTCCGCCCAAGTGTCTGGTCGCCCGAAGCATTTCCGATTCCCCCAAAAAGCAGCATCTCTTTGCTGTCCGGTATTTTACCCCAGGAAGAATAAAATCTGGGTGAAGGAAGATCACCTGTAAAAGCAAGTTTCTCCCAACCCTGATTTTTCAACAGGTAGAACTCGTTAAAATACCGTTGGTTGCCATAGCCACCAAAAGTATATAGGGAAGAATCGGCACTGTCAGCCCAATGGGCATGTTGATGCATCTGCCGTCCGATCCCGCCGATATGCGCGACAGACCATTTTTTTGTGTTTAGATCAAGATAGGCTAGTGTCGGCTCCTTGCTGGAAGCGGCTATTTCGTAAGCGGCGAGCCTATTGCCCTGCATGGGAAGTAACATTCCCAAGCTCCAATTGTGCAGCGGGAAGGTATTGGTATAAGCCGCAGCAATCAACGTTTCATCATCCAGGCTGAACCGTCGGAGCGAATCCTTGGCAACAAAATACAGCTCATCGGACGGATGATATGCAATGCCCATCGTATAGGGACTCTGAAACTGGAGTAGTTTTTTCCAATGATATGCGTCTTTTATCAGCCAGACCGGATTTTTAACTGCCCCCACTTTTTCAGATTTTTGATCGTACAGCGCGGTGCCGTCATGTTCTTCAAATCCAAAATGAAAAGCTTTTTTTTCATTATAGACTTTCAGTTCCCTGAGCGAAAATGAAGGGACATCCACTGAGCTGGGATTCAGCCCGAAAATCGGTTTAGGCCGGAAGGTACCCTTCATAAAATTGTAATTCGATTCAGCCCGGGACCTCCCTATTGCCAAAGATATCTTCTTTCGAACGCCGTCAAACTTTATGCTGACAGGTATCCATACATTTTTTTTGAGCTGATTCTGATCCAGTTCCAGACTTATTAGATTGAGGGCCCCTTCTTTATTTAATGTAAACCGACTCTTTCCATTACCCAAATTATTATAAATAAGACTTATGGGCATCCCTTCGTTTTCATCCTGATAATAGAATATATAACCAAAATGTCTGAGATCCTGGAATGATAACTCAAAATCAACGGATAAATCACCTGAAAACTGAGGGGTGATATATTCAAAAACATGAAGAGATGGTCTTTTTTCGATTAAGATACCACTGCCCTGAAATTTTAAACCTTGAGCTGAAAGTTGATAACAACATAGCCACAGTAGGTTGATGAAAAAAATCAAAATTGACTTCATGCAGAAATTCAGTATTGTTAAATAGCGATTGGTTATCTGTTAATACTGTAAATGTACATATATTTCTTATTTTAGGAAAAACAGAGACTAGAATATTAGTAGCAGAAGTCAGTAGACGATCCCGCACTGGATGCGGCACTCATTTCTGCTGCGCAAAAAGCTTAACACTATGAAATCGCCTGCTACGGCTATCTGGTCACATTTGCAAAATTAAGCCATACGGTAGCAGAGCAATTGCTCCAACAAACGCTTGATGAAGAAAAGCAAACCGATACCTTTCTCACGGGGATCGCTATCAATTCAGTAAACGAGTCAGTGTCATAAGTTGATACCCACATTCATTAATAATCTCAAACCAGTCCACTTTTTTTGATGATAAAAGAACTTCCTGTATCAGCCCTATTGCTTTTACAAAAGGCTGGTACCGAAAGATCGTTTGACCTTGTTATTGTCAATTAAAATAGTTACTATATACAGTAGGTACTGTTATTTCCAAACAATTTTAGCTAACTTGATAAACTAATGGAAGGGATATTCATTACATTCGCTGATCAAAATTCCTCATTGCACAAGTCCAGAGATTTACAAAAATTTCTATCATGTTATTACTCAACATAGAATTTTCTTCTAGATGAATCTCGAAAGTAGCGTTTGTCGTATAGTACATTTGTCAAAATTTTAAAAATGAAAAAAACGTTTATTTTACCAGTTCTTGCTATCGGATTTTTAATTTGGTTTTTGGCAACGTTGGCTTTCCGATTTGCGGGACAATTCTTTTTTATTGCAGATTCAGCCGGCATACTAACCAGTTTATATCTAGCAGTAATTCCTACATTGATTTTGATCTCAATCGTAACTTTCAAAAGATTTAAACTTTCAGGTTTTGAAAATATAGTGGCTGGTGTACTATTGGTATTGCCAGGAATGATTCTCGATACATTCGCTATTCAATTTTTTGAACAGATCTTTCCCAATATGCCGTCAAGCCGAGCTGCAACATTTGGTTCTTGGCTCATGTGGGCTTATAGCGTTGTATTATTAACGTCAATCGTTACAGGACTGCGACACAACAGGATGCTCGGCAGGGACTGAAACAATCTTGGGCTTACATTTCACACTTTTTTGGCAATAGTAAATTAATTTATCTACTTCCTGATGGACTTGAAGACTATTAGAATAAATATGGAAAGTAGTCATGGGCAGCCTGCTTCATTTTTCTATATTTGAAGTAAATGGAACTCATATCTTATCTACTTAGGCACATAAAATTGAACAACGCCGAATGCGAAGCTATCGACAAAGCCTTTAGTAAACAAACTTTTGCGAAAGGTATTATTCTGGCACATCCAGATAATCACCACCAAAATGTTTATTTTATTGAAAAAGGATTATTACGTGCTTTTTATAACTTAGATGGAAAAGATATCACCCATTATTTTTTCGACGAGAATAATTTCCTGGTATCTTTTGAAAGTATTTTTTTTAACCGTCCTCACCCCTATGGCAAACAAGTATTGGAAGAAGCAAGTCTGCGTATTATCCCGTATAGCAAACTAGATGAACTCTGTAATAGCATACCCGCTTTTAAAGACTTCCGGCTGCAAGTATCGTTACAAGTGATAAGTATGTTATCCGATAAAACTCTTGCGTTACAATTTCAGACTGCCGAGCAACGCTATAAAAATCTACTCGACAAGTTTCCTGGCATATTGCTAAGAGCTTCCCTAGGGCATATTGCTTCCTATCTGGGTATTACCCAGCAAACACTAAGCGTGATACGTGCGAGCAGGTAACGGATTTCATTTTTTAAGATATCTTAAAAACACTACAGTTTATTTTAATTTGCTTTGTAGTATGAAATCATTAAATATAAAAAAAATACTGTCATCCCTTACTATCATTTTCATGGCAATAATGAGTGTTGCACAATCCTCTAATGATAATTTTGCAGGTAAATGGAAAACTGAAGAGGGCTTCATTATCACCATCTCTTATAGCCACGGAAAATTTTCTGGTCTCGATCCCAAAGGCCGTCCAACACTTTATAATGTCCGTTTTGAAAAAAATGAGTGGAAAGGGACCGTGGAAAACCACGACACTGGACAAAAGGGCAATTGCGAAATGTACCTGCAGGGAAAAAAGTTAAAAATAGTGGCTCATAAAGGTATTTTTTCAAAGACTTTTTATTGGGTAAAGCAATAGACAACGCTGATTATCCTACAAACGGTGTTTAGGATGTGCCAATACTGGTATTCATAGCTGGAGCTATTTTAAATGAAATATAATATCGTGTTTTATTTAACCGGAAAATACAGATACTAATATAAATTTAAGCTTAAACATCGTTCGGGGAGCTGATAGAGACATGCATAATATCGCTCCCCAATTATTGGCATATAGCGCGATCAAGTTAGCTATTCTTACCCGAAGATCCATTTTGATGCCCGCGGGATTATTGTATAAAAAGTAGCCACAAAGCCCCAGGAAATTAGGAAAACAAGGGCTGCAGTCATAGGTATTTTTAGTGATATTGGAATTGAAAGAACATTGGCCAACCAATAGCCAAGCCCTACAACAAAATAATGTACTAAATAGATGCCAAAGCCACATTTTGTAATATTTGAAAAAATGCTTCTCATCTTTACCGACGTCAACTTTACAGTACGTACTAACAAGAAAATGGCTAAAGTCATCATGAATACTTGAGGAGAACAATATAAAAAGAACAGCTCGATCTGTTCTTCACTGGCAGCTGGATTGGAAGCCATCCATTTAAAGCCGGTATGTGTAATTGTATAGCCGATTATAAATAAAGGTACACTCACTAAAAATGTCTTGGGAAAAGACCAGGTTTTTAGGTGATGAGTCAATACATACCCAAGTAATAAATACCCATTAAAACCCGCAAAATAATAAAATGTACCAAAAGTATTCCAGGCACTAAGGCCAAATAGCTCTTTTGAGAAAAATGAATAGGCATAAGGCAAAACCAGTGTACATAACCAAATTCCCAAAAATACCTTCTGCTGCCCCGAGGTCGACTTTTCAACCCATGCGGAAAAGAAAGGCATGTAAAGATATAAACCGATCAACATATAAATATACCACATGGGTACGGTATAAACATTGAATTTAATTGGAATTAAAGAAATTTGAACAAGTGCGCTTGCTAACGACTGTGATGAATCTTTGGCAGCATAGGCAAATACATTTGAAATGATCGTTGGCGGAAGTCCCAATAGTCCTGTTATCCAAGGGAAAAGGTTGTAAAGTACCGACCACAATAAAAACGGAACAGTAATACGCAACAGACGCTTTTTATAAAACTCACCCATACTCATTTTCACAGGTAGCAACAGTAATCCGGTAATCATCACAAAAATAGGTACACAGGCCCTTAGCACCGACCCGTAGATGGAGCCCCAATAGTTAAAATCCGGATTAGACCTTGCTTCGGCCGATACATTGAATGGATCTGAACAATGAATGGCGATTACCATGAATATTGCGATAAAACGCAATACATCTACCCAGGCAATTCGTTGCTGATCAACATGTGCATTAGAAATTTGCATACTCAATATAGTTGGTTAAGATGCAAAAATAAACAATCCACCCCAGAGTAATTTTTAAGTAGTTAAAGAAATAGCGCTATTTTCGAAGTGCACATAACGTCACATGTGATATGCCAAGAAAAGACGCTATATATCCCAAATTTACCCGCTGAGCCAATTTTGCATGGTTAACCATAAAATCTTCATATCTTTTCTCGGCCGAAAGATATAAGCGGTTGATTAACCGACGTTCCATCTCGACAAAAGCTTTCTGATGGACGTATCGCATCCAGTTAGCAATATCGATATAATCACGGGAAAGCATTTCCAGTTGATCTATTGTCATATAATATAAAAGTGAATCTTCGAGAACCTGTACTGTTTCAGTCTCATACCCTGACACAAATCCGTGAAAACTATTTGTTGAATAAAGTAAATCCCCCTCCTTGCTAAACCAGGAGGTTACCTCTTTTCCATCGCGTATGGTGTAGGCGCGGGCAATACCTTTTTCGACAAAATAAATGTTCTTATCGCTTCTATCTGGCTGTATTAGTTTTGTCTTTTTAGGAACGCTTAGCATGGTTAAATTGCTTAACAATATTTCCAAAGGCTCTTTTTTTATATCGAAATGAGCTCGTATAGCTGCGATGATCTGATCCATTAAATGTTATTCTCAATTGTTGGATGAGTGACAAAACTAATGAAATCAAATGTATAAAAGAATAAAAATTGCCTAACGAAATGATAACGCTCAAAAATGTGGAGTAAATTATCTAAGCTTTATTTCAACAGGCAATTCGCAATGTCGTAAGAAAAAACGGTCTCTGAACTAGTATTTTCTGAAGCTATTTTTGACTAAGTTGCCATTTTTTTAGACAATACAGTGAATCTGAATTCCTTCTTTAGATATTGGGTTTCTTAGGCCTGCTTTGAAATTTTTTAAAAAAGTAAAGAACCCACAAAAACTGGGTGTATCCGTACACCGCATCTTCAACCGGAATCGTAAGCACCCTGATCCCCATAAATTCCATGGGATTGTAGTTTACTATAGGAGAATCCAACCCTGTTCCGGTGAGTATACCATTGACAGGTAAAAAACCCAACATTAGCAAGGTGAAGACAACAGAGGCCTGCGTAATCCATTGTATCCGAAATGCAAAGTGAAAAAGCAGTAATGTCACGATAGTCACCGTAGCGGTAACAACTGTGTAGATTCTGTCGGCATATCGAAGTGCCACCACAGCACATATAATGACACTCACAAAGACTACGATATTATTAAAGGCAGATAGCGATTGTAATCTAACAAATTTATCAATGCAGAAATAGGTGAAAATACAAGAAAAAGGGATAAAGATAAAGAATAACCATTCTTCCAATGGTAAGCCTGCTATAACCAGGCCTAGGGTATACCTTGTGTCAAACCACCACACTCCCCTACTGGTAAACCAGACATCCCAAGCGATAAAAAATACAGCAACAAGTGCCGCTGACTTTAAGAATGGAACAAACTCACGATCGAATCGAAGCCGCTTGTCGAAGGATGCGACAAAACAGATTATGACCGTAAAAAATAAGATAAGCGAGTAAGTATATGGCATCATATTTTTTCATTGTTAGTATACATTTTAAAGTATTTCATCGGAACATATAAAAAGCCAAAACATTCGCCCTCCTCTTTACCCAAATGTTTATGATGTTGTTTATGGGCACGACGAAGCGCCAAAAAGTAACGGTTATTTGTTTTACTCAACCATTTGAAACGTTGATGGATAAATATATCATGTACAAAGAAATATGCCATACCATAAAGCATAATCCCTAATCCAATATAAAACAGATAATTGTATCCCCTTAACGAACCAAAATACATCAACGCGATGGTAGGAAGGGCAAAAATGATAAAAAAGTAATCATTCTTTTCCAAAAAGCCCGCATTGCTATGATCATGATGATCGCGATGTAATACCCAGAGAAAGCCGTGCATAATATACTTATGGATAAGCCAGGTTGCGCCCTCCATAGCAATAAAAGTGACCAATACAGTAATAAAATTCATAGCTTTATTTTATAAGTAAGCAGCTTTGTAACGAAGATAACTTTTTAAAGCAACATAGGCTTTTTGTGCATTTGGTATCCTCACCCTGCTTTCCAAAATCTCCTTTGGGGATTTTTTTCGAATCTTCGAAAACAGGGAAAGATAATATTTGTAAGCCAGATAAACGCCAAATTTTGCCGATGCAGGCAATTTTTTAATTCCCAAAAGCGCTTCCTTAAATTCGCTGTGTATCTCATCCTCGATCTGGCTTTTGAGTGCATTATCAAAGACAGCCATATCCAAATTCGGAAAATAAGTACGCCCAAGAACATGGTAATCGTCTTTAAGATCCCGCAAGAAGTTTATTTTCTGAAATGCGGAGCCCAGTTTCATAGCGTAAGGTTTTAACTCCTCATAGCGCTGTTTATTACCTTCTGTAAAAACCTGTAAACACATCAATCCCACCACTTCAGCCGAGCCATAGATATATTCTTTATAGCGTTCAGAATTATAGTCGACTTTATTCAGGTCCATTTCCATGCTGTGTAGAAATTGGCGGATTAGCTCGACATCAATAGCATACTTATGTACCGTCTCCTGAAAAGATTGTAATATCGGATTTAATGAGATACCTTCCTCTAAAGCACAGTTTGTCTCGAGATATAACCGCGCCAACAGCCGCTTCTTATCATATCCATGAAAACTGTCCACGATTTCATCAGCCAATCGTACATAGCCATAAATCGCATATATACTAGCCCTAATGGAGGGCTTGAGCGCCAAAATACCGAGCGAGAAACTTGTACTATATTTTTCAGTTGTTTTTTTGCTTACTTCATAAGCGAGTTCATCAAATAGCTTTTTCATGGTCTTATGTTTTACGATATAATTCAATGGCTTCTTTGGCAACAATTTTCCCTGATAAAATGGAGGGAGGCACACCGGGACCAGGAACCGTTAGCTGACCTGAATAAAAAAGATTATGGACTTTCTTATTTCTGATCTTGGGTTTCCATACTGCTGTCTGTTTCAATGTATTTGCTAGTCCATAAGCATTTCCCCCGTAAGCATTATAATCGCTGATAAAGTCGCTCACACAGTAACTCCTCTTGTATGCAATCTGTTCATATAGGTTTTTTGTACCGGTATGCTTTTCCAAACGCTTCAACATCTTAATTAGATATTTTTCACGTGTTTCATCATCATCCGAGATAGCAGTTGCCAAGGGCATTAATAAGAAGAGATTCTCACTGTCTGCAGGAGCAACATGCGGATCCGTTTTGGATGGGCAACATACATAGAACAGCGGATTTTCAGGCCACTTTTTTTCACCATAAATACAGTCAATATGATCATCCAACGGGTGCTCAAAGAAAAGAGTGTGGTGTGTTAGATTTGGAATGGACGATTTCATCCCTAGGTAATAGATCAAACTTGAGGGGGCAAAGGTCCTGCTCTTCCAATAATCATCATCGTAGTTTCTCAACTCCTTGGCAAGTAGTGTTTCGATATGGTGATAATCGGCCGATGCAACCACGAGATCAAATGGATGATTCACACCATTAACAACTAATGATGTGATCTTATTCTTTTCAATATTTAACGTATCAACATTATGATCAAAATGAAAAGTGACTCCTTGTCTCTCCGCTACTTGCTGCATCGCCAGTACTAACTGAAAAAAGCCCCCTTTGGGATAATGGGTTCCAAGCGCATAACCGCCGTAGTTCATCAGGCTATATAATGCCGGAATATCCTTCGGTGAAGCGCCCAAAAATATAACCGGAAATTCCATCAATGTCCGCAATCGTTGGTCCTTAAAATATTTGGCAACATAGGATCGAAAATTGGAAAGCAAATCTAGCTTAAAAGCGCTAAGCGCAATTTTTGGAGAAAGGAATTCACTCCAATTGTGACAGGGCTTATTGACAAAATCACGCATGCCGACTTCATACTTAAATTTTGCAGCCTCCATAAATCGATCCAATTGCGTACCCGCCCCAGATTCGATCTGTTCAAATAATTGTTTTAACTCCTGATAGGATTCAGGTACTCGAATCTGTCCGGAGTTAAATATCATTTCAAATTGTGGATTGAGTGATACAAGTTCAAAAAAATCAGCAGTACAACACCCAAAATCTAAAAAAAATGATTCAATAATATCAGGCATCCAGTACCAGCTCGGTCCCATATCAAATTTAAACCCTTCTGTCGTACTAAACTGCCTCGCCCTTCCACCGGGCTGCGTATGTTTCTCAAAAACATGCACATCGTATCCTGCCTGCGCAAGATAGGCTGCCGCTGAAAGACCCGAAAAACCTGCACCAATAACTGCTACCTTCTTTTTCATTTTTGTTTATTTTAACTCCCTATGCAAGGGCAACATCCAGATGGACCTTCCATTACCGCAATGGACAATGTGTGCATTAAAGTATCTTATTATATCCATAATTTGATCTGCCTATTAATCATCAGATTTCGGAGGCGACTTTTTCAAAAAGTGTAAAAGACAACAAAAAGCCAGCTATTCCTATTACACTTCGGACTGAATTATAACTTCACTTGTTCCAGCAATTTATCAGGTGCAATATTTCTATCATAGATTAATTGATGAAATTTGCTCAATTTATCCAATAAACTTATCAGTGTTATTTTTTCGCTATAGGTCAAATCACCTGAAACAATCTGGGTAGCATGACGTATTTTCCCCATTTGTCGATCCAATGCCGATAAGCCATCTTCCGTGATATAAAGCACCTTACTTCGCCGGTCCAGTTTTGAATCTTGCTGACCGATCCATCCTTGTTTGATCAAACGATTTATAATCGCCATGCCGGCGGGCTTTTCATGAATATTCCGCCTGATCAATTCCATTTTTGTCATCTCGCCAAACGACCTTAAGGTTATAAGGTATATAAACTCCTCTTGTGTAGAAAAATCAGATTCCCAAATAGCTGCCTTTGAATAACTTTTTGCAAACCTATTCATATGCACTATTAATGTGCTGATCACACTCTCTGGACTACGCCCATTTTCCTTACCGTCCCATTCAGGTTCGACCAAAAAATCGGTTTCTTTTGCCACTACCCAACGTTTAAATCCATCCGCGTCGGTACTGTAGATTCCATCTACGTTCTCCTGTTCAAATTCCTCTACTAATACAATGATTTCTTTTAAAAGTTGATATTTCATACACTTTATTTAGAACATAAATATACTATATTTGTTTTGATTTTTTTAATAAAGATTTTTTTTAGAATAAATATAGACCATAAATCTTATCTACTCTTAATTTTGAGCAACTGCAACTCATATCGGGTAGAGATTTGCTTTAACTTATAAAAAGACTTTTTTGCCAATTGGTAATCACTTTTATTATTAATCGTGCAACATTTTTTTCCTGTGCTCGACTAGCCTATAGTCACTAACTGCAAACAATGGTCATCAAACTTTGCACAAGCACCTTAATTACATGAAAGTCTTAAAAAAAATTGCCCTACTCTTCCCATGCCTGCTTCTTTTCGCCATAGCTCATGGTTCATCTAATAGGATTATCCTTTCGCGCATCGATTCAACCTTTACTGTTACGGGCAAAGTAGTCGATTCGCTTACAAAAGAACCCGTTCATTTGGTTTCAATTTACTTACTGGATCATCAAAGGGGCAGCCATCCTGTCAAAACAGTGGTTACAAATGAAAGCGGGGACTTTCAATTCACCCACAGTCAGCGTTCATTTTACCTAAAAATCAATCACATGGGCTTTCAGTCTCAGATAAAAAGAATTGAAATGCCGAACGGTACCAATATAGCTATCGGTACTATAGAACTTCATAAGATTGACAATAAACTTGAGGAGGTTACAGTTTCCTCCAAGAGACCTAGCTTGGAGCTAATTACCGGTGGGTATAGATTTAATGCGGAAAACAATATATTAGGCAATAGTACTAATATTGCAGAATTGCTGAAGCAGGTACCGGGATTGACCGTTGATGAAATAGAAGGTAAATTACAGTTGCTTGGAAAGGGAGCTACTGTATTGATAAATGGGCGGAAAGTCAATTTGGGTGGTCAGGATCTATTGAACTACCTGAAATCTCTACCGAGCAACGAGGTATCGTCCGTTAATGTACTTACGAGTCCGAGTGCGGCGTATGATTCCGCCGGAGATGGAGGTATCCTCGATATCAGACTTAAGAAAAATTCCAATTTGGGCTTCTTTGGGTCGGCAAGTACAGCTGTTTCTACCCTTTGGGGAACGGACCAATCGCTCAATTTAAATCTTAAAAAAAGTAAGTTTGAAATTTCAATAGGTTATAATTTTTCATACGGTGAAAACCTGCATAAACGAAACGATCTAATAAAAAACTATTACTTACCTGATTCCAGTTATCGCTATAGACAAGAACAGGTTAGCGAAAGGTCCCAAAGGACACATTCCATGAAAACCAATACCCTCTATAATATTGATTCGACGAGTACGCTCTCTTTTAATTATTGGTACGCCAGCTTTAATGGTAAATTTCCAAATGAACGAGACGCCACGATCTATAATCGGAAGGATGAATTTCAAAGGCAGCTTAAACAGCTGGACCTCATGTTTTTGGATAATAATTTCCATATCGTCGATTTGATTTATGATAAAGATTTCAAAAAGAAAAGCAAGCTTTCAATCGGCCTGAATTACGCGAAATACTCGAATGAAAACAACACTTCATTCTGGAGAAAGGCATATGATTTTTCTAACACGGAAATAAATTCTTCAGAAAATGGTAGCAGAAATTTTATTATTACCAGACCATATGAAATCTGGACCTTCAATACAGACTACAAAACTAACATCGGAAAGGGTACTGATCTAAAATTCGGTGCAAAATATGCCCGTGCAAATACAGAAAGTTTCTTTAAGAATCTAGCCACAGATGGAAATACCGTCGGAGGAGAAGTAAATAGTGAAAATAAGGTTCAATATAACGAAAATATACTTGCTGCTTATTCTTCTCTTAATGGTAAATATAAACATTTCTCCTTTGATGTAGGCTTGCGACTAGAATCATTCGATTATAAATTACTATCCGTTTTAACTGACGAACAGATTAAAAACAACTATCTTAATTTATTTCCCAACTTTAATATACGTTATGATTTCGAGGACCTTAAAAACAGCATTGCTTTATCGGGGAACAGAAGAATCGAACGCCCAGGTTATAACATGCTCAATCCATTTGCGGTGACCAATAATCCTATTTATTTTACCAACGGTAACACACATTTGAAGCCATATTTTGCAAATAGGCTAGATCTGCAATATTCGCACAAGTGGAATAGCAACCACTCACTGATCTTTTCTTTATATGGAAACTCCTCGAAGAATATGTTTACCTATATCTCAAGATATAATGAGGAGGTTGGAAGTCCAGAGTTTAACTACTATAATGATTATAATCTAAACCAGATTGGAGCTTATGTCATGTCGCAAAACAAATTTGGAAGCAGCGTGAATGTCAGTACATATTTATCGGCCCAACGACCGACTTTCAGATCGAATAATACAGCAGATATTTTGTTACCTCGGATTGTCAACTTTAGTGGGTCGATCAACACCTTTATTGATATTCTGCCAAAGACTACTGTTCAAATACTCGGCTTTTATGCTTCGAAAAGAAATAGTTTTCAAATGCAATATGGGGCAACAGGATATATTACGACGGGTTTACAACAAAAAGTGCTTCGGGACAAGTTAAATATATCCCTGACGATTGAGGATATTTTCAACTTACAAAAAGCACCTATTTCCAGTTTAGGCAATGTGATTAGCATTGAAACAGTGAATAAATTGAAGTCCCGCTATGCAAAATTGAGTTTCAGTTACAATTTCGGAAAAACCTTCTCCGCAAAACAGACCAAAAAGCTGGAAAAAGATTCGAGGATAGATTAACCCATCAATACGTTAATCGTCAAAGATGATTCGTGAAGCATAGCGCTGGATTTACTTGAGTTTAGAAAATAGCTTAAATACAGATAGACGTCAAGACACTGCGAATTTAAAACGATTCCACACGAATTGAAATTCGCATGAAAATTTAAAAAGCGTTGTTTTAACTTAGTCAGATAAAGATGTGAAAGAGAACATTAATTATGAACGAGACTATCATAGAATTCAATAACAAAAAACGTCTGAAATTGGCGCTATTTGGCTTACTGTTGACGATAGCGGCTTTGGCATTTGCTTACTATATTTTCTTTGTCGCTGAAAAAATAAGAATTTTCCCTGGAGCATTGATGTTGACCTTAGGGGGCTTAGGATGTTATTGTCTAATTGGCGGAGTAAAAAGCCTATTTGTTAAAGATCGGACTGGCCTAATATTGAACGCAAATGGCATTCGATATCATGGTACGCCAGTAGGAATAAAGGCTGGGACTGTAAAATGGACTGCTATTCAATCTGTCTCGACAGGAATGGCCCATGGTGTCCATTTTGTTTTTTTGAAGCTACACCATCCCGAAGATTATATGCAGCAGTTCTCTCCACAAGTACAACAACATGTACTCGAAAATGGAATAGCCGTTTCGGCAGATCAATTGTCGCTTGATTTTAATACACTCAAAAAATTGATAGATGAGTATTATGAGCGGTATACGCGATAATAAGAGGGAAAAGACTCGCCATAAACAAGCCCCTATAAAAATCTTACAGGGGTTTGTTTCTATTAATCGTATCAAATTGTTGTATTACAAATCCAGTTGGATACCTAAATTCGCTATTGTTCCGCTTCCTTTTACATAATAACGGCCTTCATTTGTAGCTCCCCTCACCTCCGCGTGCAGTGGAAAGTAATCATTATTAAGGATATTATTAACTGAAAAAATGAACGCCAGATTCTTTAATTTGTAGCGTGTTTGGACATCCATCAGACCATAGCCCGAAATCGGATATTTGCCATAATTATATTCAGAAGGTTGAAACACATCGCGTTTCCCTAAATGTAAATACTGCAGATAGACATTCCACCGATCTGTCAATTTGAAATCTGCATTGATATTTATTTTAAAAGGTGAAATAATGGAATTATCCAATTTATCCTTATATTTTCCCTCATTTTTCAAATCTTGTCGACCATCCATATACCCGAGTATAGTACCAAACTTCAACCAGTCAACAGGGGTTACATCGACAACCAATTCCAAACCATAAATACGTTGAGGAACTTGAATCAGCTCATAATTACCTGGCGTTGAAGTCTCTGCGAAAGTACTCCCCTTTTTGGAAGAGCTATAGTATCCTGTCAATTGGTAACTTAACATAGCATAGGTTCCATTTAGCCCCAACTCAAAATTATTGACAACTACAGGCTTCGGATCAATTTGACTCAAAGGTACTCCATTCCGTAATACAAGTCCCACATCGCCGATAGAATACCCTTGTGAAAATGATACAAAGGGCTGCAGGTATTTTAATTTATTATACCTTCCTGCCAAGTTGAATACAAATGCGTTTGAGTTGCTCTTATCTCCAGGAGTGACTTTCCCTGCTTTTGTTAGATCTCCAACCTTGAAATCCAAGTTTTCGTATCGCACCCCACCTTTCACTATCCAGTAATCGGCGAGATTAAATTTACTTTGAAGGTATAAGGCACCACTTTTCATGTTCATATCGGGTGTCACTAATCCATCGCTCAACGTTTTTTGAACCGTGTGATCCTTTAAAAGATCTACTCCATAAATTAAAGTTACCTTATTGCTGTTGGATAGATCAAAGGGCGTACTAAAATTTAGTCTGGCTCCCTTATGATCAGAATATGTTTGGTTGTAGCTTTCAAATACCGTGTTCATATCTTCATAATACAGACTCATATTTGCTGAGGTTCTACCAAAGTTACCATCATACTTTACATGAAAAGCTTTATTGTAAGGTGTCCCACCGTTAATCACTGTATCTGAAGGTATCCCTATAGCAGGTTTACTGCCAAACTCCCCCTTAGTGCCAACATATTTACTATCCTGAACACTTCTATAATAGTTCCCCATAAGTTCAATACGATGATTATCGTTAATCTGATAACCAATCTTCGCTAAGGCATTATAACTTTTTGTCTCGCCCAGGCCATAAAATGGACTTACAATGGTACCATCGGAGCTACGTACCACACCTGTTCGCGCAATCTTTCCTTGCACAACATAATCAAACTTGTCTTTCGATCCCGAAAATACTTGTGCCAAATTATACCCGTATGTTTCATCTGGTTTGACCAAGCTTAGTGAATTATTTAAAGAGGTTGAAGAATGAAAACTCCTGTCTGTCTTTGGCTTCTTTGTTATGTAATTAATTATACCACCTGCGGCGCCATTTCCATACATAGCTGAAGCACCATTGATGACCTCAATATGGTCAATTGCACTAGCATCAATCGTCTTCATATCTCTTCCGCCATTTCTTAATGGAGTCGATTGAGGAATTCCATCAATAAGTACCAAAAAATTCCGACCACGTATTTTAGCAATAAAATTGTTTTGGCTTTCCTCACTGGGAGAGATACTGGGCACTTTCTGCATTAAAATATTGGGTAGGTTGTCATTTATCAGACGTTGATCTTCTAAGGTCTTACCTCCGATATAGGTAATTGATGATGGCACTTCGTCAATACTTTCAGCCAGTCGGCTCGCCGTTACGACAACTTCATTCAAATGATTACTTGTTTGCTCCATGACAAAATCTGGGAGCTCGAGGGTTTCCCTTTCCAGTGCGATCTGCGATTTGATTTCTTGAAAACCAATATGCTTTACGGTCATGGAGTGAATGCCTTTAGGAATCTTTGAAAAAATAAAATTCCCTTCATGATCAGTCTTGGCGCTATTTATCCCATCAATATTGATATACACATTGGACAAACCTTTCCCTTCTGAATTTTTCACCTTGCCCTTAATTGTCCCCGATTCTTGATCATTACCATTTTTCTTGACAGCAATCGGTCTTTCCCTTGAAAAACTTATTGCTGGAATTATGGAAAAACTTAAAACCAATAGACTGCTCGCCAATGTTGTTTTCGGGGTAATAAACCAAGATCTTGTTGTTGTTTTCACGTGTTGAAGATATTTAAAAAATCACTCGTCCTGTCCGCATATTGATATCTGTCTATTTCCAAACCTTTCTATCTGGGAAAGCCTGATCTGAAAAAGATATAATTACTATTTAGACTAATTATTATTAATGGCAAATATAGTAAAGTTAGGAAATACTTAAAGCTAAAAATTTAGAATATGAATCCATTATCGATACAAGTAACAATTTCTCGATTACAGTTGGCAGGCGTTATCCCCATTACGACAACAGCCGTAAATAGCGAAATATTAAAAAGTTGGAAACATACTGACGCTGCGAAATATGCACATGCGCATGCACTTTCCTTGGTGATGCCTAATTATCAAGCTTTAATAGAAAGCTATTATAAAGCATAGGAAGTCGCAGTAGAAAGCAAATAAGTAAAAACAACGACCCTTTTCTTAATGATTATTATTTCGTTGAAAAACAAAATATATCATAATTCCACTCATGCAAATTAAAATGGATCCCATAAAAAATGGCACTCCCGAAAATTGAAATAGCGCTTTATCCTGTGTAAAATAATAAAATGAGTTTGTCATTACTGGAGGTCCAATAATAGATGTTGCACTTACCAAACTTGCCAACGCTCCCTGAAGTTCACCTTGTTCATTTGAAGGAATACTCTTGCTAATAATAGATTGCAGTGCGGGTCCACAAATTCCGCCTAAGGAATATGGGATAAGGAAAACAAACATCATCCATCCTTCACTAGCGAATGCGAATAGCATAAGACCGACCGCATAAAAGAATAATCCAAAATATACGCTTTTCTCGTCGCCTAATTTAGGCGTTACCCATCTTATTAGAAACCCCTGTACTAATCCAAGCAATAATCCGAGCAACCCAAGTGATAAGCCAACCGTCCGTTCTGTCCAACTAAACTTATACATGGTAAAGAAATGCCAATTACTCTGCACGGCGTGAAGAGCGATATAGACCAAAATCAAGGCAACAACAAGGCGCGCTATTTTCGATTGTTTTTTCAGAAAATTAAATGTTCCAATAGGGTTCGCACGTTTCCAATCAAATGGTCGTCGTTTATCCTTATCTAAACTTTCCGGCAGGAAAAACCACCCATAGAGAAAATTTACTAGGCATAATAAAGCGGCGGCATAAAAGGGTACTTGAGCGCCGTAATATCCAAGTAAACCACCGATTACCGGGCCCAAGATAAACCCCATACCAAAAGCTGCGCCTATTAAGCCAAAATTTTTGGTTCTATCTTCATCCGTGGATATATCAGCGATGTATGCACTAGCGGTTGAAATACTAGCCCCAGTCAGCCCAGCAATGATTCTTCCCAAAAAGAGCCAACTGATAGATGGCGCCAATGCTAATAATATATAGTCGATGGCAAATCCAAAAAGAGAAATTAAGATAATTGGGCGTCTACCATATTTATCACTGAGATTGCCCACTATAGGCGCACATATAAATTGTGTAATAGCATAAGCAAAGCCGAGCCATCCTCCATATTTTGCTGCTTCACTAAGGTCTCCATGAATAAGTTCTGAAATGAGTTTAGGAACAACTGGAAGTATAATGCCCCAACCTGTAATATCAATCAACAGGGTAATAAATATAAACCCGATAGCTGCTTTTTTTCCTGTATTTTTCATGCCGTAAAATTAAACAGACGGGAAAAGGAGCTATTGACAATTTAATGGTGTTTACGTACCATTTGAAAGCTAATTCTACTTGAAAATCTGTAAATGCCTTCGATAGTTAAACGAATACCATCTATCACACATTTCGATAAGTTGTTGGTGACAAACCAACAATTCGTTTGAAGTATCTGCAAAAGACGCTTGTTTCTTCAAAATGAAGTTCATTACTGATTTCTTTGATTGATAAATTAGAAGATTTTAATAATGTTTTAGCATGTAGAATTGTGATATGATCAATCCATTGTAATGCAGATCTTCCAGTTTTCTGTTTGAGGAAAGTTGAAAGATATTGAGGTGTTAAATGTAGTTTTTCAGCGTAAAATACAACACTTCTTTGTTGCCCGGCATACGTTGAAACAAGCAGATAAAATTCATCGATAATCTCATGCGTACGGCTTTTCACCAAATTTTTGTTATTTGGTAATTTAGAATAGACTTCAGAAATCATACTAACGAGCACCATGACGAGATGCCGTAGCATTTGTGTCTTATTGGGACTTGCTTTTTTATGGTAGAAGTTTTGTATAAGGGTCAATAATTCATTTTGGAGTTTAATTTCTTCCGATTGAAGTCTAATAATTGGCTGCCATCTTATTTGATTGTTCATTACAAACTCCCGTAGAACAGGAAATTCTGTAATGAAATCCAATGAAAGACCGATTGTTATAATTTCAGCATCTTCACTCAATGATTTTGTGTCGATCATCACTTGTGGCTGTAAAATAGCAATGTCCCCTTTGTTTACTTCATATTCTAAAAAATGAATTTGAGATCTCATAGATCCCTGTACTATAAAACCTAATAATAAACCATCAAACATGCGGCTATGATTTGTATATTTCTTCCCAGGACCATGTCGTTGACTAAGAATAACTATGCCTTCCGTCTTTTTTGAAAGGTCAAGATTATACAATTGATAGACATTATCCAAAGTTATTAATAGAGCCATGTTCAAATCTCGTTAAAAAAAAAGCATAACAGGTTTTTTTCATCACTTTTACCATTTCCCTAAGGGAATCAACGACATAAGTCGTAGAAATTGAAGAAAAAGCCATTATACTAATGTAAAACGGCTTTTTTTATAAGTTTTCTCATCAAGTTACAAAATTACGAAACGATTCTATTTAGATATTGTTCTTCAATAAAGAATAATATTATATGGAAGACCTATTATATTCGGTAGCTATTAGCGTAATGATTGTTTGGGCGGTTACTTTTTTGGGCGGATTCATAACAGAAGATTTTATTCATATTCTTTTAATTATTGCAGCTATAGCATTTATATTTCGCGCAATAAAGGGTATTAGTAATTCTAAAGTGCACCAACCTCAACAATAAGTCAAAGCTATTCGTAAACAAATAGACCGGCAATAAAAATGACAATCCCAAACCAATTAAATCAAAATCAATGGTACGATAGGTATACGAAGAAGAGCGACTTCGACTCCTGTCAAAGAATTTTGGAGGCTCTATGTGGCCACACGAAAATGAGGTATGGCATGATACGCAAGAGAGATGGCCGGAAATGGGGAAATTGGTGCGTTTATGACTATCATTCTCAGAAGATCGTCAATAAAAACAGCGAAAACTACGTTAAAATATATCAGGAAATAAGGAAAGGTTTCTCACCTATATACATCGACGATAGCGAGCAGTGTTCTGTCGACGAATGGACGCAAGTTCTTCATGAATTCGGTTTAAAAAGCTATATTTCTTACCCCATTATTAACAAAAATAATTCTATTGTTGGGCACTTGAGTTTCATGAATGCGGAACCCGTACACTTCGACCCAATTAAATTGGAGACGTTGCTCCCTGTTTGCAGTGATTTGATTGCAATAGATTTTAAAACTGTCATTGAACGTAGAAATACGAGAAGAAAATTAGAACAGGAACTTAGGTATTCCAAAAACAGAGAACTGGTTTTATCGTCCTTGGCCCATGACTTAAATAATCCTGTCAGCATCTTAAAAGTAATTTCGCAATATCTTGGCGCAAACATTAAAGATGAAAGTCAAAAAAAATTAATTAAGAAAATAGAAGAGGCTTCATTACGGGTGAAAGGAGTGATAGATGATATTTTAGATTTCAGTACGATCCGTCTTCAAGGCAGACTAATCAGAATTAATGATCATTACCGTATGGATTCATTGATTAAGCAAATCTTATCGGAATTTGAAGTATTACATAATAGAACGCTAATCGTCAATATCGACCTTCCGGTTGATGTGCCTTGTGATCATCAGAAAATGGGACGGGCTTTCGCTAATTTAATTGGAAATGCTATTAAACATGGTAATCCTCATCAAAATATCGAAATAAATGCATGCATTAAAAAAGAAAATTTTGTTTTTAGTGTTACAAATGAGGTCACCTATCCGCAATATTCAGATCTTAAAGATCTATTTAAGCCTTTCGTAAAAGGAGTCAATAGTAATGGACTCGGATTAGGACTATTTATTGTGAGTGAAATAGTTAAAATTCATAAAGGAAAGATAGTCGTAAATTTAAAAGACAATAAAATTACGTTTAACCTGATGATCCCGATCGATCTAACTAACGTTGTTCAATAATAAAGAATAAACAAATATTTCAGCGAGCATTAGTTGTCGCTGAGATGCTTTATTCAACAGAAAAGGGTGCGCTATTCACACCCTTAGTTTTATCAGTTATGTTGAATATTGGGTACCGGTGCGTGATCTTCAATAAGTTTATCATGTTTCAACTCTTTCCAAAAGTCGACAGGAATCTTTGCCTCAAAGGAATGTGCATTTTGCACGGCCTGTTCAGCGGTATGTGCTCCGGGTATAACACCAGACACTTCGTCGGGAGCGGCTGCAAATTGCAATGCTGCTGTACGAAGATCTACAGCGTGATTTTTCGCGACCTGTTGCAAAGCATTTAGCTTTTCTTTAACACCGGCAGGAAACTTCCCATCATAGAGATAACGATCTTTACCCGATAAAAATCCAGCACATAATGGCGCTCCTACAATAATGGAAATATCTCTTTCAGCAACTTTCGGGAAAATCTGATTCAGTTCATCGTCATGTTTAATCAATGAATACTGGCAGGCTGAGAGAAAAATATCTGGATCAGCAACTTCCAATGTCTGTAAGATAGGCGCAATGGTATTAACTCCCAGTCCCCAACCTTTAATAATACCTTCTTCTCTCATCTTAGTCAATTCGGGCATTGCTCCATGAATAGCTTGCTCAAAATAATGTGTATAGCTGTCTTTCATATCTCCATTATCAGGTGAAAGGTCATGAATAAATACCACATCAATGGAAGATAATCCCAAGCGCTGTAGACTATCTTCGATACTTCTTCTCACTCCTGAAGCGCTATAATCATATTGGTAAGCAAAATTTAATTTTCCTTTCCATAACAATTGCTCCATTTTAAAATCCTCCCGTGGCAACATTAATCGGCCTACTTTTGTTGACAGCGTAAAACTTTCTCGAGGCTGATCTTTTAAAAATAAGCCCATCCTACGTTCGCTGATACCCAAACCATACCATGGCGAGGTGTCAAACAATCGTATCCCTGCATTCCAGGCGGCTTCGACTGCCTTTAAGCATTCGGCATCTGAGTTGTGCTGAAATCCATTTCCCAATGCCACTCCCCCAAATCCAGCTTTGTTGGCGGGACGGAATCTTTTCTTTTGTATTAAATTTTCGGCTGTTACCATCTTATGTTGTTTTATTACTTCCTATTATTTATGTTCGCTAGTCTGCCTGGCCGCAAGTTCATCATGTGCAGTTAGGTCAAGACGTAAGGGGGTAATAGAAACCAAATTTTGTTCTACTGCCCAGCGATCAGTACCCTTTTCGGCAGGTTCTAATGGCACTACTGTGATCCAATAGTTTTTCCTTCCCATAGGATCCTCTCCAGGCACCACACGGCCATCATATAAACGTACTGATTGTCTTGTCCAGGAAAGCCCTTGAGGTTTAGATGGAAAATTCACATTATAAAGAGCAGGGCCCTTATTTTTCAACAATATCTTAAGCACCTCGATTGTCCACCGAGATAGCCCTTCAAAATCAGGCTCTGTCTTTCCAACAGGTGTACTCAATGCAATACCCGTAATCCCGAGCAATGTTGCCTGCTTTGCCGCAGCCAATGTTCCTGAGTGCCACATTGAATTGCCTAGGTTTGGTCCCATATTAATACCTGAAAGCACAACCTGCGTATCTGGAAACATATGTAAACCCAAGGCCACACAATCTGCCGGCGTTCCATTGACCCTAAAGGCATCAATATCTGCAAAAGTAACAGGCGCTCGCCGATAGCTTAAGGGCCGGGAATGCGTAATAGCGTGACCCATTGACGACTGCTCAACATCGGGTGCCACAATCTTTACCGTCCCAAACTCTCTCGCCGTCTGTGCCAGTGCCGCAATGCCCGGAGAATAGATACCATCGTCATTGGTGATAAGTATATTCATAGCTGTCCTTTTCTATGAAAACCAATCTCAAACCTGCTTTGTTCTGCTGTTATGAAAGAACAGGGCAAAAATATCAGGTTAGTACACAATCCTGCTGCTGGAGATGACTCGAACGGCGACAAAGACGAACTATGTCAACTGATTGAAGATCTTGGCCACAATTGCACCGTAGTAACAAAAAAAGATGCTGTCAAAAAGATCGACCCACAGACAGATATCATCGCCTTGGCCGGCGGTGATGGCACCATAAGAATGACCGTTTTGGGTCTTCTGGAAAAAAAGCTAAGATTTAAGAGGCCGATCGCCATATTACCACAAGGCACCGCAAACAATATTGCTATTTCTCTCGGTATTCCTCTCGACTGTGAAAAAGCTATTGGTCTTTGGAGAAACGCTCTACTTAAAAAATTCGATGTAGGGATGGTCATAGGATTAGAAAAAAAACCTCTATATTTTATTGAATCTATCGGTTTTGGGGTATTTCCTACACTAATAAAAAAAATGGATAAAAAAAAAACGGAAGATCTTAGTGCAGAAGATGAAATCAAAACTGCACTAAGACAGCTCCGCAAACTGGTGGAAACATTTCCCGCTACCACACTGAGACTTACAGTAGCTGGAAATAACTATGAAAAAGAGTGCATACTGGTTGAGATCATGAATATACCAAGCATCGGACCGAGGCTAGTGCTTGCTGCTGATGCTGATCCTGGAGATGGGCAGTTTGATATCATCATTGTCACTGTCGATCAACGTCAGGAACTTATAAACTATATCGATGGACTATTGAATGGAACAAACGTCGAATTTAAAATAATACCTATCCGGACGAGTCGATTAGCAATGGAATGGGAAGGCAAAGAAATACACATCGATGATGAGCGCAAGAGTTACTTTGGCCAACAGTTGAAGCTTACCTTGCTGCATGGTATAGTTGAAATTATCACAGGCAATAAATAAGATACGATTTCAGCCAACGATAATGGTTCGAAAAATGTTCTCTTTTAAAAAACGAGTTAAAATGAACAGATCAAAAAACATAAATAATAAACTAGGTATGGTGGTTCTTCTCATGACTGCTATCCCAAATCCGGATCCACGTGAGCCAAGCCCAGACTTGTCCAAGCCACAGGAAGAGGAGGCCTCTAAAGAGGAAGAAGAGGACCCTAACACCGACCTAGCTGGCCTCAAAGACGATCGCACCCATAACAAGGAGGAAGCACAGGCCGAACAGAAAGAAAAAGATGACAAAGATAAACCCGACCTTTCTGGTGACATCAACGTTTAGATCATAGCAAAATGACCCTATATCTTTACGTGGGGCGTTTCCGTGGGGGCATATACCTCTCGGCATCAAAACATCGTAGTCAAGATAATATTTATCCCTTAACCTTTTCGAGGTGGGAAGAAAAACAGTTTTGGATTTATTTTAAAATAGATCCAAACAGCCTTTCCCATTTTAATCAATTCTTTCGACGATAAATTTCGCGACCGGAAGGCTAACATCAAGGATAGCGAAAAGCTGACCATAAAATTAAAGAACCCTATAATTCCAATTCCTAGAATGCCCCAAACCCATATGTCGGTAGAGAGCTCCATCCCATGACCAAATAAGCCCAGGGCCAAATTTCCACTGGCAAATGTAATATGCCTAATGTCAAGATTTAAACCTAAAAAAAGTCCGATGGAAGCTGTTGAACCCATAAAGATCCCGAACCACACGTTAGACACTATTCCTGCCCATTTTTTTTCATAAAACGAAGCTATTTTGTTTGTTTTTGCTTGTCCAAATATCTTTTTCAACATGGGGTGTTCCTGAATACGATAATATACGGAGTTATGCTTGTCCCGATTTGAAATACTGCCGGCAATAATTCCAGAAAGAAATAAAAAAACACCTGCAATAGAGGCATGCAAGACCAAGGGCGTCTTTATCGGATTGAGGTCATTGACCAGATGCAACCACTTGGCACTCGCAATATTGACCTGACACAATTGTTGAATCGCCCAAATAAGAAAAAGACTCATCGGAAAAGCCATCAAAACATTACCAACAAAAGCAATAAACTGAGACCGAAATAATCGTGCAAATAATTCGGCAAATATCCAATACCGATGCTTGCTGGTCCCCTGTTCGGCAATCCCCTGCTCAATTGCGTTGACCAATGCTGAAGCTGTCATTGCAGGTTGTTTGGTGGCTAAGGTAGCACCAAAGAGATAAATTAACGTAAAGCCAACAGCATAATTCAGGCTATATAAAAATGCATGACCAAACTCACTGCTGTGTACCTTACCTAATAATAATTTAACGATGCACATTACGCCCACAATGAGGCCGCCACCGCAGGCAGAACGGAACATTTTCCAATATTCCTGCCGACTTGAAGTAATATAATGTTCTCCAGTCTGTGCAGTATGATGAGTAATCTCGTAGGCTAAAAGCTGTGTACTCTGCCCAACCAATTTGCGAATATTGCTTTTTCGGGAATTGTATCCAATAAGGGTCATTGCCAGTGCAATCGTCTTTTCCTTTTTTTCTTCCGGATGATCAATCACTAAAAAAAGCAAGATTTCTCGGATCCTTTCAAGTTGTTGCCGCATGCGCAAAAGTGATTGATTAACCTTTATGGAAATTCCGAAACGATGTGAATTATCGAAGGCAGTTTCAATATACGATTCGCATTGCTTATGAAGTACTAAAATTTGTTTATAAGTCAGATCATCCGAAGAGATAAACTTATTGTCCGACTGCAAAATACGATCATTCAATTCGGTGAATTCCCGCATAATGGCTATAAATGGACTATCAAAATTTTGAAACTCAGGTACCATCTTATTTACATCCGTTTCCATTGCACGCCCCGTAATGCGTTGAACCAACAGTTCCAACCCATACAATATTTCGATCATTCCAAAACCAGTTTCATCATCATAAATTGTTTCGAATCCACATAAACGAAAGAGTTCATCGACCTGCTCTTGCGAAACCGTAGCAATCCAATCGGCATCACCAGGTTTATAAAAAACCTGATTTAATATATATTGCAAAGTAGACTTAGGTGGCTGAAAAGGTAAGTATCGCTCGGTGATCCTTTTTTTAAGCTCGTAAAAAAAATCCGCATAGCTGATAATTCCTGTATCTGAAATCAATTGATCAAAATCTTTACTAGCCAGAATTCTTTTTAAATAAAGCTGAAAGCTTTCCAGCTCTTCAGGTGCGGCATGGAGATAGTCCAGCAAAAATTGAATATCGATCTTATAGAGCAGATTGGTATGCTTGGGACGAATGATATCCACGAGTAGAACCAAAAAATCGACGCTTACATAAGACGAGTCTTCCAATTGAGTTTTATATCGTATAAACAAACTGCTTACCTGCTGCTCTTTATCCTGTTCTTTTTTCATAAATCATAAAATCCCTGATTTAGATACCAAATTTAGGTACATTTTGTTTTTTTAAACTGAAAGAATAACACGCTACATTGTGTCAAATAGCCACTTGATTAGATGATTTTGATCATTTTGCTGCCCTTTTCATTTTCATAATTTTATAGCTAAGAAATTATAAATCAAAAGTTAAGCCCAACGTAAAAAAAACAAAAATGAAAAACTACGATAAAGTAAAGTCCGCAAAATTATGTTACGAACATCTCGGCGGAAAACTCGGCCAGCTCTTATTGGAGGCGTTAATAGCAAAAGGCTGGCTAGCAAAAAAAGATCCCAGCGATAAAGACCTCTATATTACCGAACTCGGAGAATCCCAATTGACAGCATTTGGTGTTGACTTATCACAAATTAAAGCGTAACCATCATGAACTTACTCTTAGATTACGACAATTTCTTTCTACCAGCACAGGACCTGGATAGCGCCAAGGAATTTTATGGAAATCAACTTGGTCTTGAAACTAAATTCGATTTTTCGGATAAGGGAATGATTGCGTTCAAAATAGGCAAAAATGAACCTGCAATCATTCTTAGTACAGTACAACATACCAAACCGACTATTTGGTTTACTGTTGACAATGTGAAAACTACATGTGAATATTTAAAGGAAAAGGGAGTCGTATTTTTAAGCGAGCCATTTGAGATCATGACGGGTTTAGCGGTTGAATTTAATGATCCATTCGGAAACAAACTTGGAATAACAGATTATTCCAAATCAAATAAAGTTTGATGAGTACCGTTTAAATTGTCTTATTATGATCTAGCCAGCGCTTAAGGGCAATGAGCTACGGCTGTCCACGATATTTCTTAGACTGTAAAGTTTAATGGAATATATCGTATCTTGCTATCCAATTATAAACCAAATATCACTTCAATGCGAAGAATTATCTATTCAATAGTAGCTAGCGGTCTTATTTTTACAGGATGCGCAGGAATGAAAGGTCAGGGCGATAATAATGGCTGGAAATCCTTGTTTGACGGAAAGGACATCAATGATTGGTTTGTCAAAATTCATCATCATGATGTTGGTGTGAACTACGGAAATACGTTTAGAGTTGAAGATGGAATAATTAAGGTCAGATATGATCAGTATGGTGATTTTAATGATCAATTTGGCCATTTATATTATAAAACACCCTTTTCATATTATCATTTAAAATTTGAATATCGATTTGTAGGGGAGCTGCATAAAGGTGCCCCCGCCTATACACTTCGTAATAGCGGCGTTATGTTTCATTCGCAGGACCCCAGAACAATGTTGAAAGAACAGGATTGGCCCATTTCTGTCGAAATGCAACTTTTGGGAGGACTGAGCGATGGCCAGCCCCGCCCTACAGGCAATATGTGTTCTCCCGGAACCAATGTAGTCTATCAGGGCAAAATAGCTTCCTCACATTGTTTAAATTCTACTTCGAAGACCTATGATGGTGATCAATGGGTTAAAGGGGAGTTGATTGTATTAGGAGATTCGTTAATCAAACATATCATTAACGGAGATACCGTTCTAGAATATTCAAGACCTCAGATTGGAGGTGGAACAGCCAATGGATATGACCCCAAAATTAAGATCGATGGTAAGTTGCTCAGCAGTGGATTTATCGCATTACAGAGTGAAGGTCAACCCGTAGATTTTAAGAATATATGGATTAAGGAACTACCTAATCCAAAGAAGTAATTTATTTTTCCAACAGAGGCAACATATTGATTTTAAACTTAGCCGTTTAACAAGGTCAACTCCATTTTTATAGTTATACAAAATTCTTGATTTAGATAAACCTTAAATAGCTGCATAAAGTCTCATAGTCAACCTAATAATATTCTAGATTTACTATTTTTAAAGTAATAAGCACAAAAAAAATTAACAATCTGATAGGGATATGGTTAAAATCACGAAAAAAGAAATTGCAGCAGCGGAGAACGAACTTTTCTTGGCGCAGCTAGCCAGTAATGTAGACGGTCTTGATCTCCTCCTATATGACGACCTTGTTGCTGTAGCACCTGATGGTCAAATGTTAACCAAAGAAATGGATCTAAATGCACACCGATCAAAGGCTATGATTATTGAAAATGCTTCAACAGAAATTAATGAGATCAGAATAATTGGGGATACCGCACTTTCCGTTACTACGATGACGGCAAAAGGCAAGGTAATGGGAGCACCATTAGAAGGAAAATTTAGATATTTTAGGGTATGGAAACGCATTGACAACACACTAAAAGTCATTGGTGCCAGTTTTATGCAATTGCCTTAATAAGGGAACGGAAAACTGAAAATTCGGTTTTCTAATTTTGTCGTTGTAAATTTATACAGATGGGTATAATAAATAATAAATCTAAGATTATATGCAATGCAAAAATGAAAAAATACACTTTTTTTCTGGCTTGTATTTTACTTTGCTTTTTTATTTCTTGTCGAAATATTGGCAAACCTGTTGATAAACAAAAATCCGGTTCTTACTTCATCGATTCAAAAGGGCAGATAGCTTATTGTCAGAACGGGAATTGGTTTAGCTTGGGCATTTCACAAATGCAGGCTGATGCAAAATCATTTGAGGTTTTGTCAGAAGATATAGCTAAAGACAAAAATGCGGTATATTTTCGTGGCACGACTCAAAAACTCGTGGACAAGAATTCCTTTTATGTCGATAATCAGATTCCAAAAGATCGTTTTCATGTCTATTATATCGATCAGGCCCTAGGCTTTAATATCATCCAGGGCGCAGATCCAAAAACATATGAGCTCGTAAAGGATCATATAAACTGGGCACGCGACAAAGACCATTACTTCTACAGTAATGACATGATAAAGGCAGATCGGAAAACCTTTTCGTTCGTCAATGACTATTTTTTAATGGATAAAGATTCAGTTTATGTCTCGCCAAATATAGGAGCCTTTAAAGCAGTTACTGCTAACGCTGGAAACATTGAAGCCATAAACAAATATTACATAAGAATTGGTAATACAATTTATTACCCACCATTTCAGCAGGGATCAGATGCCATAACGAAGTCTTTTAAGACCATTGATAAAATTCGTGTACTTGATCAGGATCATATTAGTGTTGACAACAAAACGATCCTATTCAGGGGGAAAAGCTTCAGATATGAACAGGTAGATGCTCCTTCCTTTGCGTTATTCCCGATTGATGAAAAGAATGATGTGTATGGAAGCAACTCCTATTCAAAAGACAAGAATAATGTGTATTATAATCAGGAAATAATTCCGGGTGCCGATATGAAAACGTTTATACCTTTAGGTCACGATTTCGGAAAAGATGCAAAAAATGTCTTTTATCAAAAACAGCTACTTGAAGGAGTAGATGCAAATAGTTTTAAGAAGGACGGTGATTTTTATAAAGACAATCGGGGCAATAAATTCAGCGCCCTTACAGGAAATAAAATCTAATGCCCCTCTTTTGAATACTAAAACTTACTTTTTGTATTCAAAAAAAGCTTGTCAAGGGGAACTTATCGATTGAAATTTCCACCTCGCAAACTATTTTAATACAGCTAGTCAGATTTTAGGCGCAATACATCAAACATGCGTTGATATTCAGGTGTCTCGAGATTATACTTTTTAGACTCACGAATAACGTAAGCTGTCAAAGATGCCAACTCTGTTTTCGGTCGTTTATTAAGATAATCCGTATGCATGGATGAAGTCGCATCGTAAGGCATTTGCTCCATTTTGTCCAAGGTCATATGTACAATATGATCAGCAATAACGACTCCTTTTTCCTGAGCTAATGTTGCAACCTCCTGAATAAGTTTAATAACCGCATCTTTCTTCTTTGGATCTTCCATTATCTGACCAATAGAACAATCAAAATAAGAAGTAGCTGTGGCCATAGCGGAAATAAAAATAAATTTATCCCATATTATTTTCTCAATTTCATCGGAATAATTCACATGGATATCAGCCTGTTGCACAAGATGATATAACCTATCCAGTCTCTCATCATGTTCTCCATTCAATCCGAAACTCATTGTACCCCATTTTCCTGTCACTTCAATTACTCCAGCAGCCTTTAACCGGGACACAATATAGGCGCAACCATCCACCACCAAATTATTCGGATAATATCTGTTGATACGTTCTTTACTGTCCACTCCATTCTGTAAGGGTATGAATACTGTATCTGCGCTCACACACGGTCCTAATAAGGCCATCGTATCTTCAAGATCATAAGATTTAGTACAGAGAAAAATGTAATCCATTTTTGTAAAATTTTCAGCCTCACTGGAAGCCTTATAAGGCTTCGCTATAAAGGTTCCTTTTTCCAATAACAGCTTTAAACCATGTTGGTTAATCTCCTCAAGATGATTACCTCGCGCCAAAAAATTGATATGAATATCTGTGTTTTCATACTTACGCGCTAACATACCACCAAAATATCCGCCTACTCCCCCCAGGCCCACAATTAATATATGCTGTTCCATTAATTTATTTAATTCGTATTCCTTATCTGTATTCAACCTTAAAATAAATCTAAAGTGAATATAAAGGAACTTTTGACAACACACAACTTATCAATGTCAGGCGGAGATCAATTATTCAGGAACAACTTTTCTTTTACCATTACTTACAAATTTGTTAGTAACACACAAATAGCTGCTTTACAACCAGAAGCAAGTATTTGCCTTTACATTTGCTCGTATAATTAATCATGTACAATAAGTTTTTATTTATGAAAAAATACGCATACATCGGAGCTTTGGGTTTTCTCGCAGTAATCACAACCGAGTTTGGCATTATTGGCATCTTGCCCCAAATAGCCGATCACTATCATATCAGTATCGACAAAGCAGGTTATTTATTGAGTGCCTTTGCCTTGATCATTGCCATAACTGGGCCATTTATGACATTGTTGGCTTCGGGATTCGACCGCAAGAAAGTCATGTTAACAGCCATCGCTATTTTCTTAGTCACGGCGATTGTCTCTTCATTATCGCCTCCTTTTTGGTTACTGCTTATCGTGAGAATTCTTCCCGCTTTTCTCCAACCTGTCTATATTGCGACAGCATTGTCAGTTTCCATTTTAAAAGGAGGAAAGCAAAATGAAAATGAGCTTATGAGCATTGTTTTTAGCGGTGTTGCAATTGCCATGGTAACAACTGTCCCCTTCGCCACGTATATTGCCAGTCTCTACTCCTGGACATATTCTTTCACGATACAGGCTATTGTCAGTATTATAGCACTGCTGGCAATCTATTTTGCTATTCCTCCTTTGCCTGTAAAAGAAAAAAAATCCTACGGTAGTCAGATGAAAATATTAATCAGACCCATCTTTATAGTCAGTACCGCAATGAATTTCTTTATGGTATCAGCTTGGTTTTCTACTTATAGTTACTTCGCCGAATATTTAAACAAAGCAAAGAATATGGATAGTACCATGGTTAGTTATATGCTATTTGTATTTGGTATTATCGGAGTCATTGCTAACTGGGTGGCAGGGAAAATGCTCAACCGAAATATTACGGTTACCACCGCATTTTTCTTATCGGGTACACTGATTGTTCCACTATTGCTACATTTTTCTGATGGCAACACTTTAGCTACAGTCTGTACGATTGCCTTATGGGGATTTCTGTATTCTCCCAGCTTCTTAAACGCATCTACTTATATGATTTCTTCCGCCCCCGAGGCGCTAGAATTTGCCAATAGTCTAGCGACTTCATTTGGCAATCTCGGGGTGACTGTGGGAACTACCGTAGGTGGCTGGATTATCGTTTCAAGAGGTGTGGAGTTTTCGCCCTGGCTAACGATGGGCTTTGGTTTTCTAGCCTTTTTGATGATCGCCTTACGGCAGCTTTTAGAAAGACGCAACGCCATAAATCAAATCACCGTGGTACAGTGTACACAGCAATAATATATTTTGCCGGTATTATAAATAGCCAATGCACGACAATTTACATTTAGTTAGCTTGGATAATCATTCCAGCGCGAACTAGATCTAACGCTTTCTCCTTAAAGACCATCGATAAGATACCAACTCAGAATAATACCTATGACAAAAATTAATACGGCCACAATTGTGATGCTATTTGAAGTTTGAGTAAAGTTTTCTTCTTCGATTTGTTTGTTCGTTTTACGATATTTAAAGAAAGCGACAATAACCGTCAATGCACCAATGACCACAATGGAAACGCCAACAGCACCAGAATGTTCATGCTGGGAGCCTGCAACTACATCTTTTTTTAAAATGAGCTCAATCTGGCGAATAAATAAAGAGAACTTAACAACTACAAAACCGAATCCCATAATCCCTAGGCTTGTCCGTATCCAAGCAAGGAAAGTTCGTTCATTAGCAAGATGGTCATTTACCTTTTGTGGAGCATTTTTAGACATTCGAAATAATTTTGATCAACAACTATGTTAAAAGAATCATAAAACCCATTCCTTACCCTTAAACAACTTTTTACAGCTGTGACTATGCTTTAGCTCATTTCGTTCACAGGTTAGTCAATTTTTTAAGGTTAAGAAATCATTTTGTTTGTTCTTCATTAAACGCTGTAGAACGTTGAAAAGTTTGAAAAATATTTTAATGTCTCTTCTTTCAGATTTTTTTTATTAATGGCATACCGAAACCCGCAGACGAGGAAGGAATAAGTTTCCCATCTTTGACCAGATATCCCGACAAATCCACATCATCAGATGTACTTGTAACCCCTTCAATGGTTACGGTATTTCCGAGCCCTCCGGCTAAATGCGCTGTATAGTAGCTCTTGAGAAGCGATCCCCAGGCATGTGGAGATGCTTGGGCTCCGAGTTGTATTAACTTTGGCATTAAGTTTCTCCAATTCGTAAATCCAAGGCCTTCAATATCCGTAAGGTGAACATCCAGCAGTTTCTTTTCAAATAAGGTTCTCAGCAAGTTCTGATCAGGATCTGCTTCACCATCCGCCAGCAAGGTATTTATGCCTTCCGATTTTAAAAAGTCCCTTAGCTTTTGATAATCCATCACCGTTTCATGAAAAGGTTCTTCAATCCAAAAGAGATTTACCATTGGGATACCTTTTAAATATTGAATAAATTGGTCTGATGTAAAACCGTTATTTCCATCAACTAAAATTCTGCAGTCAGGAAATGCGTCTGCCACTGCTTTTGTAACCTCTATATCCCGTTGAAGTCCTTTGGAAAAAGGCATCCATTTATGCCCCCTTCCAATCTTTAACTTGAATTGCCTGTAACCCACTCCATAATCATATTGGCATTCCTCAAGAATACGGTCAATGCCTGAAGGCTTATCCGCTGGTTCTAAGTCATCGAAATAGATCATACCACTATAATAATCCGTTATGATCGGATCTTTTCGACCAAGTATTTCATAAACAGGTTTATTTAAAATGACTCCTGCGAGATCATGAAGAGCCATATCAAAGGGAATATGTGTCTGCAGCAGCGTACCGACTTTGGGAGAAAAAAGAGCTGACATTTTCTTGCCTATCAATTCTCCCGAAATTTGTTCAGCTTCACGTCTTGAGCCACGGAGTGAGGCCCAGCCCATTGCTCCCTGGTCTGTCCTTATAACACAAATTTCCACATCGGGTCCATAACCATGTAGGTCTAGACGGGCATTTTTGCCCACAAGCCTCGGATAATTCATCTTTACGGTAGAAAATCTGATATCTTTTATCTTGTGATACGACAGTACCTTGTTTCCTGGTTCAGCATCAGAGGAAAATAAAATTTCATTTGCGTAACCTTTATACAATGTAGCTGAGGCAATGCCAAAATTCAGCGCCTGAATAAATGTTCTTCTTTTCATAGTTGATTTATTTCAATTATCCGAAACCGTCAGGATAGACTTGTTTCTAGTTTTTTTCTTTACACCTGCATAGGCATAACCAGCCACCTAACCAAAGCTTTATAATTAGTTTATAAATATCCATATGAAAGATACTACATCCGCGTTTGTATATATTGACAAGGCGTATCAATTGCTGTACAATTTGTATCATTTTTCTCTACATGTCCCTGTCGTGTACAATTACTGTGTGATCGTCTTTACTGGTTCGGCTGACCTATTACCTTATGTCAATACCATATAAAAAAATCTGCATATAAATACCTATATCTTAAATTTTCCTTTATTTTGTATACATGCGCATATTGGTAACAGGATCTTCGGGAAAATTGGGAAGTGTAACAGTTCAGAATCTACGTCGGGCTGGACATGATGTTACGGGAGTTGATTTATTGGAAAGCGATACCACTGACCAATTATTAGATGTAAAACGAGCCGAGTCAGTTACTGAATTCGCAAGTGGTTATGAAGCCATTATCCATGCTGCAGCGCTGCATGGTAGACATATGGATTTGAATTATAGCCGGCAAAGTTTTATAGATACCAATATAACAGGCACATTAAATCTGTTAAATGCCTGTGTAAAGAACGGAATAAAGCGTTTTCTTTTTACCTCTACAACCTCCATATACGGCAATGCACTTGTTGATGCGGAAAAGGCGGTGTGGGTTACAGAGGAACTTATAGTCCAACCCCGTGATATTTATGATATTACTTGGTTACACTCCGCAGTATACTTTCGAATTTCTTCTCAATCAACTTCCATAAAACAGCAAGACGGCACTTTAGTTATTGATCTACACCGATAAAAACGCCTTCATTTTATTTATTGCTTGCAAGGAAATAGCTAAATCTTTGTTGAGCACGATTTGTCCACTTGATTTTTCCCGAATAATTAAATTAGCATATTGTGTTCTAAATAATGAAAAAAGTGGCCTTTCCTTTAGCGGTAGATACTTTTCAACAATAGAAACTGCGTAACTATCGAAAACATATTCTTTTTTTCCAATGCTTATCCGGTCACTGAATAGCGTACAACGGTTTTGCCGATAGGTGGAAACAAGTAAGGCGGGTAAAAGAACAAATCCAAAAAGAGCAAAGGCCCCAAAAGAAATAACCGTACTTGTACCTGAGATAATTCCCAAAAGATTATAGAGCGATCCGAAAATAATAAAGGGCGCCAAGACACCATAAAAAATGAGTGTACGCTGTGATAGATTGATTTTCATACTAATTATAAAAAATTGATTTAATACACCAAAATAGTTAAAAGCAAAAGAAATCTCCCACATAATATAATTATCGCTTTGATCTCCTTAATATTCGTCCACTATCAATAAATAAGGGTAATACTTTTGCCATATTTAGTCGGCTGTTTTTCTATCGCCAGATTCTTGTCTGAGCTTACAAAGCATATGAAACAAGTCTCAAAAAACAACAAAATCTATATAAGTTTTCCAAATTTCCCAGTATAGATTAGGATAAGGGTAATCATATCGAATAGCGCATGTGAAATGATTGAAACCCAAAGATTATAATTTCATTTTTTATATAAAATACCCCAGTACAATCCTCCCAAACAAGCAGCTATAACAGCAAATATATCTTGCTGCAGATGATAGAGACCGAAAAGAATACTGGTTATCAAAATAGGCAACCAACGTCCCATTCCTCTAAACAATCTTTTTTCGAGTATATTCTGGATATAGCCCCGAAAAACAACTTCCTCATAAAATCCACCAATAATCCAAGCTGCAAAAATTGTCATGATCAATCTTGCTATACTACTCCGGATAAAATTATACTCCGTATAATCGGGAACATTAAATAAATGTTTGATAACTGGAATATATATTATCTGCATAAATATTACCCAGGCTAATGCAGAGAGAATTCCTAAAAGAATAGCACGCGAAGAAAGGTTTTTCATATCTATTCCCAAATCCCTCAATGTCTTGCCTTTTCTTCTTAAAACAAGAAAAATTGCTAGAAAACAAATGACTGCATAGGAATAAAAAGGTAATGGCACAGCATGTGGAAATACGACAAGAAATAGGATGAACCCGATATCCTGAATTATTGAAAATGCTTTCCTTTTCATAGGTTCAGTTATGAAGTGCGTATTATTTTCTGAAATTTAAGCAACCGTAACGCCGAAAATATGTCCTATTAACGCGGTCACCCCCATTGCTATTGTTCCCCAGAAACATATTCTGCCTACTGCAACTCCGATACTCGAGCCACCAGTCTTGGCCGCAATCGCTCCAAGAACCATTAAAAAAATAATCGTAAAACCATACTGCAGATAGACCATCTGCTTAATTGGTGCAAGCAATGAAACCATAAATGGAAGTAGCGCTCCTAACGCAAATGAGCCCAGAGATGCCAGTGCAGCTTGTAAAGGTTTAGCTTGTGTAATCTCATTGATACCCAATTCGTCATGTGCATGGGCGCCCAATGCATCATGAGCGGTTAGTTCACGTGCAACCTGTAAGGCAGTTTCTTGACTGACGCCTCTTCTTTCATAAACTTTGGCTAACTCCTGTAGCTCGATTTCAGGCATTTCTTCAAGTTCCTTTTTCTCACGTAGGAGATCGGCCTTTTCGGTATCTTCCTGTGAGCTTACGGAAACATATTCTCCTGCTGCCATAGACATTGCTCCCGCAATCATACCCGCTAATGCTGCCAAGACAATGGTATTGCGTTCAGGGCTTGCCGCTGCAACTCCAATCACAATACTCGTCGTCGATAATAAGCCATCGTTGGCACCTAACACGGCAGCGCGAAGCCATCCAACCCGGTTGACATAGTGTTTTTCTAATGGATGGTGCATATCAGTATGTATTTGTGAAAGATGCTTAAATTTAGCAATTATATTTATTTAAAGCTACACAGATATCATTGTAAGTCAACAACCTATCAAATTATCTACAGTACCATCCTGATTTTTTCACGATTGTGGTTATCCCTTTTAACCATTACCTTTCAACATTTCGCAAACTTTATTCCACTCAAGGACTTAAAGAGAAGGTGTAAAGAATCTTGTTTTTTAAAATTTATATGTATACCCTAATCTCAGCACTTGCGTTTCGTAATAATCGTGGCTTGTATAATTAAAACCAATACCATCTATTTTTCGCTTAATAACCATCGTATTTAATAAATCCGTTGCATTAAAGAAAAGCTCGCCTTTTCCTTTTTGAACGGATTTTTTTAGTCCTGCATCTATTGAAAACCTCGATTGGATTTTTCCCTGCGGTATAATATCCGGTGCCAAATAGATTGCTGTAATCTGCCCATCCCATCCTCTTGCAAAACGAAACATATTGTTAAACTTCAAGTTACCTGAAAGTGCAGTCTGCCGATCTGCTGAAAAAGTATTGGGTTTGGGATAAAGGTTTTCTACTGTAAAGGCATTGATTTGGTTTCGATAGAGATTACCATTAATATTAAAGGAGTAAATTGAAGATACTTTTTGATTCAAGATTGTTTCAATCCCCGTATTGAAGCTCTTTCCTGCATTTTGGAATACAGCATAAATTAATTTACTGTCCGGAACAGTACTCGATATCCGTGTAATAGTTCCATCAGCGAAACGGTGATACATTGCGGCGTAAAAGTAACCCTTGCTCCAGGTGTTCTTATATCCCAGTTCGACAGAATTAGTGAACTGAGGACGCAAGCCTGGATTTCCAACCTTGATAATTTCAGCATCATCATACTTTGGAAAAATACGAATGTCAACTTCATTAGGACGGTCCACCCGCCGATTATAAAAAGCCGAAAGCTTGTTATTGTCGTTAAGTTTGTAGGCCAATCTCATATTGGGAAAAGGTTGCATATAATTGTACCCATCGCTTTTATAGGTGTTATGATTTGGATTTACATCATATTGAATTTTCACATATTCTAGACGCAAGCCTAATTCAGCCTCCCATTTCTCATTTTCGAAAACATAATTCCCATACACCGCTGGTATTAATTCCTTGTAATTTGCCCAGCCGCCAGCATTCATATCAAGAACCGAGTTGGCGCCCGGTTTAAACTCCATATTAGTTGGAATATTCCGGTTTCTCACCTTTATTCCGGTTTCAATACGTCCATATTTCAGCGGTTTGATATAATCTACATTAACATCATAAACCTGTTCGTCAGATAGCAGCTTAAAAGAGTCTGTTCCCTTCGAAGAAGGTAGATAATTGTCATAGAAGTACTTTTCGTCTTCTCGATGAAATGTATAATTAAAACCAACATTGAGCAAATGCCCGGCATCTTTAAATTTGTGCTGATAAGAAGTAGTCGCCATGGCTGTTGTCTTCAATTCATCTTCCAAAAATTGCCAAAGACGCAAGCGTGTTGAAATATCAGCATCGAAAAAAGGCTGATCGCCCCGGTCAATAATCTTCTCACTACCATACATCCCCGAAATAGTCAGATCATTCTGTTCGTCAATATGCCAATCTATCCCCGCTTTCGTCGTTAGAAAATTCGTATTCCGATTTCGTTTCAGCTGTGAGTTAATAATTGTACCATCTTCATATTTACGAGTTACAAATTCATTCTTGTTCAGTGTCTGTGTATAGAGATTATCGGCCTGTATGAAAATGTTGACCTTATCTTTTCTGTAATTTAATGATACACTGGGATTGATTTTAGGTGTTAACGTATATTGTGGTCTTATAGTTGGCAGATTTTGCTTCCGTATCCATAATGAGCCCAATCCAGAACTGAAACCTACTTTACCATTAAATCCATTTTGATTACTTTTCTTCATAATGATATTAATAATACCTGCATTCCCGTTGGCATCATACTTCGAAGAAGGATTATTGATGATCTCTATTTTATCTATCGCTGATGACGGAAGATTATCCAACCCAGATTGGCTACCAAAACCTGTCAAGGCGGTTTGTTTTCCATCAATCAGCACGGTGACTTTGTCATTGCCTCTCAGTTGAACTTTGCCATCCTGAACTGTAATTCCGGGCAAATTTTGCATCGTCTGCAAAACAGAACCGCCGGTCTGACTTATATTATCGGCAACGGAATAGATTTTCTTATCCAGTTTATTACTTATATTACCTGCCTGAGCAGTCACGGTAACCCCTTCCAATGCGATGGAACGCTCCTCCAACTCGATCGTTGGGATATCCAAAAACTCCGAAAGACTACCAACAAATAGGGAGTGCTTCTTATCCTCAAACCCTGTAAATGAAATGTTTAATTGGTAATTTCCTGGCTTAATTTTGGAAATGGTAAACCGGCCTTCATCGTTTGTCATCGTTCCGGCTATAAAAGCGCTGTCTTTATCAGATTTGACCACAACATTAACGTATTGAATAGCCAATTTATCCGTCTTATTTTTTATAATACCTGAAAGGGTAACAGACGATACCTGTGCAGAAACAACCGAAGAAACTATGACTAAAATAAAAATAAAAAATAACCGTAATTGAACCATAATCTAATCCCTAACCTCCTTTAGAAATTTACCCTTATCATCAAAAATTAAGTCCCTACCATCGACTTCAGCCTCATAGCTAACATTATTTCTAGCATCAGTGATTTTGGAGACTTCTTGAGCTTTGACCAATGATACGCTTACCATCAGAGCCAAAATAAAAATTAATCTTTTCATGTTCTTTTTTATTCATGTTTCCATAAAATTCAAAAACAATTTAGAAGAAATTTAGAACTCAATACCAACCAGGATAATGGAAATTGCAGCTAATGAATAGCTATTATCTTCAGAGATTACTCGGTGCTTGTTCGGTACTTATTCGGAACTTCTTCGGTGCTTCTTCGGTTGGGAGCGAATAAATAGCGACTAAGCTCCGAGGAAAAAGCGTCGATTGTATGAGTGAATATCGAAGACTATATGAGATTAAACTTACCGCGTATGGGAGTCGGTTTCCTTAATGTATATTTCCAAATAGCCTGATGCATCTTAAGGATATGTTAAACTTTTCGTATTAACACTTTTTAACGATGTTAAATGGTAGCTTTAGCAAATATTATAATTTACATCAACCACAAATGCCCTTTTTAGACCATGTTCTGCAAGTTCCTACCTACGGATGGAAAGACAACGATGGAAACCTCGTAAAGCCAAGCAAAAAAGAAATTTTCAAAGAATTCTTCAAACGCCTCAATATTTTTAAAGATAAACGAAATTGGTTACCCTTTTTTAGCTGGCTAAAAGTAGCTTGCCTCATCCCCTTTTTTATCATCTTTTTGGTGTACCACTTCAGTTGGTGGACTGTCTTGGCAGCATTTATCTACAGTATGATTGTTATGGGGACCCATGGTACGATATGGCACCATCGATTTGCAACACACGGCGCATTTAAATTCCGGAACGGATTCTGGCGTTTTTTCACACAGAATCTAACGATTAATGTAATTCCAGAAGAAATATATGTGATTTCACATCATGTTCATCACGCAAAATCTGACACCCCCGGTGATCCTTATAATGCACAGGCTGGTTTTCTATACTGTTTTTTAGCCGATGTAAATCATCAGCCTATTGCCAAGGACCTTACTGAAAATTCATATAACCGTGTCAAATTACTGATGCGACATACAGGTGTAACCGCCAATAGTTATGCACAATATCGAAAATGGGGGTCGTACGTAAATCCTTCTCATGCTATTGGATCCTGGATACTAAACTGGGCTTTTTGGTATGCCATTTTCTATTTGATCGGTGGCCACGCACTTGCCTGTACACTCTTTGGCGCGGCCGGTTTCTGGGCAATCGGTGTACGGACATTCAACTATGAAGGCCATGCAAAAGGTGAAGACAAGCAACGTGAAGGTATTGATTTCAATGAAAAAGACAAATCAATAAATCAGTTATGGCCCGGCATTGTAGCCGGTGAATGGCACAACAACCATCATTTATATCCTAAGAGTGCGCGGAGTGGTTTTAAACCTTATCAGATTGACCTCGCTTGGTGTTATATCAAAATGATGCATAAACTCGGCGCAGTCAGCAGTTATCGGGATGATAAGAAAAGATTTGACGAACAATATCGTATCCCCTACCTAAAATCTAAGGAATAGTAATCAATGTCATCAATCATATACTCCAGGGTTCTTTTGACGCACTATTTTATATTTTAATTCTTTTGACAATTTTCTAGCGTTACTATTTCTACGGAGAAAGCGAAGATTGTTAAATATCTATGGTAAATAGTGATTTTTCTTTGAACTTAAGCAAAGTGTTCGGCGTTTCTTATCACCATAAAGAACGCCGAACAATACATAGACCTTTATTTTTCCGCATAATAGAGATCAGCAAATATTTTTGACAGATTCGCAGGTTCCTCTCGCCATGCGGCATACATACCTTGTCCCATTTCATCCGGGACGATATCAAGTTTTCCGGCAGCTACACTTTCTAAAATCTTTATAGCTATACTATCTGGGTCTGGCATGTCCCAGTCACTTCCCTTATTCATATCGGTAGCAATCGCCCCGGGGTTGACAGCGAAAACCTTCACATCATTTTTAGCCAGTTCGATCCGAACAGATTGCGTAGCGGAATAAAGAGCTGCTTTGGAAGCGGCATACCCAGCAATCGAAGGTAATGGAGAATAGGCTGCTATCGAAACAATGTTAATCATCATAGATGGTCTATTCTGTATAAGAATTGGCGCAAATGCACGCATCATCTTTATTGTTCCAAAATAATTTACCTCCAGATCTTTTTCCATCCCTGATGGCTCTCCTTGTAAAATATTCCCTGGGCTTAAGGTTCCTGCGTTATTGATCAGAATTTCAGTATCTGATGCAGCGACTGCAATCCTTGCTACTTGTTTAATATCTGTGATGTCTAGCTGTAAAGGTACTATCCGATCATCAGCAAATACTGGCATCTTTTTTAAATCCCTACAGCTTGCATATATCTTCCCTGCTCCGTTGTTGAGCAATGCAGTTACCAGTGATTTGCCTATCCCTCTATTGGCTCCTGTAACCAAAATGACTTTGTCTTTAAAAATTTGCATCGTGTTTTTTCATTATTTAACACAAAGCTATACTGAAAGATAATCTTATAAAATCCGAAACTTGCGATAATGTTAACATGCCTTCTTGAATTCAAAATGATTGAAACATTGCGCTATCTAGAAATAATATAGCAGGTTTATATAGGGATAACTTTAGACCAGGACAATAAATTCGGAAATATCGATCCATAAACCAATTGATTAGCTCAAACTAAGAAGTAGTCACCTTTATCAAGGCAGTGTACAGGTCTTCCGGTTTAACAGGTTTGATTAACCAATAACTTATAGCTAGAGAATGACAAAGCGGTTCTATATCTTGCTCGTCAGCACTAAAAATGGGAATGATGTTGTGCTCAATATTGTTATTAAATTTTTTTTCGCGAATATTCTTTATTGTTTCGATACCACTGATAATAGGCAATTGATTGTCGATCAAGATAGCATCAAAACAGCGTCCTCCTTTTAACATCTGCAATACTTCAAATCCAGTTTTTGCCTGTACGCTATCAATATTCTTTAAGGATAACATCCGAGACAAAGCATTTCGTTCAGATTCTTCTTCTGCAACAACGAGTACATTCTTTATTTTTTTTAATTCCTCCCACTCATTTATTTCCCAGATAGAACGCACCTGAATATTGAAAAAGAAGCGGCTGCCAACACCTAAAGTGCTTTCCAATTTCAATTCACTATTCATCATTTTAAGCAGTTTATTGGATATCGTCAATCCTAATCCAGTTCCGCCATAACGTTTAGTCATCGAGTTATCTTCTTGCGTAAACGCATCAAATATCCGCTCCAATTTATCCGCTTTGATACCTATGCCTGTATCTTTGACACTAAAGCACAGAACAGCCTGGTCAGCATCATGTGATTCTACTGTAATGCTTAGTTCAATGGTTCCTTTCTCGGTAAATTTTGTGGCATTACTTAATAAATTCATCAATACTTGCTTGATGCGAAGAGCGTCAACCCAGATGTAATGTGGTACATCGGCCGCGATATTCAGATAAAACGCTAGATTTTTGGTTTTGATCTGCAGATTAAGAAAGTTCGTCAACTGAATAACCAGGTCGTGGAGATCGGTCTGTTCAATTTCCAGTTCTAACTTTCCGGCTTCAATTTTAGAGAAGTCTAGAATGTCGTTTACGATCCCAAGCAATAAATTAGCGGATTGATCAACGATCGTAAGGTATTCCCGTTGCGTATCCTCCAATGCTGTTCCAAGCAATAGATCGGTAAAGCCAACAATGCCATTCAGCGGTGTACGAAGTTCGTGGCTCATATTTGCCAAAAATTGTGATTTTGCTGCATTTGCCTGCTCGGCTATTAATTTTGCCTTTTCCAGCTCCTCGCGTTGATGAATAATCCGACTAATATCTGTCGCAATCGCAAGATAACCGATGATATTGTCGTTAATATCCCTAATATGAGTAACTGCTAAGGAAACATATAATTGAGATCCATCTTTTCGACAATAGGTCCACTCGCGCTGCTCAGCACCGTGCAGCTCTGCCATATCTACAAAGAGCCGAAGTTTATCTACTGAATGTCCCAATTCGACCTCCAGTTCTTTCGCCCTCAAAACAAGTTCCTCTTCTAGGTGAAAGTGTGCAATACCAAATTTACCAATCACTTCTTCACTACGGTATCCCAAGAGGTTTTCGGCCCCTGTGTTAAACAATGTAATTACACCAGCATTGTCGGTCGCAATAATACCGACAGCAGAGGTTGCTTCCAACACTTCTGCAAGTAATTTTTTTGAATTGAAAGATTCTGCTTCGATACGTTTACGCTTATCAATATCCTGAAAAGTACCATATAAACGGACACAATGACCATTTTCAAAATCGGCATTTCCCAAGGCACGTATCCATAGTTCATGACCAGTGAAGGTGACAATCTCAAGTTCCAAATCCCAAGCTTCTCCCGTAGCGAGTGCGTGTTCAATTGCAGTCTGTATTTTTTTTCTACTTGCCCCCTCTTTATAGAACTGTAATGCAGTTGTCAGATCTGGTTCATAGTCTTCAGGTGCTTCATGAATCTCTCTCGTAATTTCGGACCATACTATCTTCCCATCAGCAGGTGTATATTCCCAGCCGCCAATTCTAGCTACCCTGCCGGTCCGTATCAATGTGGCCTGTGCATGCTTAAGTTTCCTTTCTAGAAAATGTTCTTCTGTAATATCGACTGCATTACCAATCACATAAGGTATTTTTTTTTCACTGGCCTGGAGAATATTGTTAAACATCCAGATACGCATGTCACCCGAACGAGTCATGGTACGCATTTCTCCTTTGATTGTTCCATGCCGAACAATCGCATCCAGGTAGTTTTGTAAATTTTTGTGCCCCTCCGATGGAACAATATCAAAAAGTGATAATACCTGAATCTCATCTCTCGTATAGCCTAAGATCCTGGCTCCAGCATCATTGACGGTGATGAAATTTCCTTTCAGATCGTGGGTACACATAAGCCCTTGAGAATTATCGAAAAATGCTTTCAGCTTTTGTTCACTTTCCTTGTATTTTTCTTTCTCCTTTCTGTTGACAATAAGCGCAACAACTTCATCCCGGAGAAGAGTTAGAATTTCTTTCTGATGCTGGTCGAGTTGCCTTGGAACACGATCGATAACACATAGCGCACCTAAGGCATAGCCATTGGGATCGATTAATGGTAAACCAGCATAATAACGGATATTTGGTTCTCGGGTAACAAGCTCATTGGATTTAAAACGTTCGTCTTTTTCAGCATCTTCAACTTCCATCAGTTGATCTTCTTCCAGGGTATACTGGCAGAAAGATACATCCCGTCTGGTTTCTTCAGTCTCCAAACCAACGCGCGACTTAAACCACTGCCTGTCTTTATCCACCAAAGAAATCAATGAAATAGGTGTACCACATACAAGCGATGCGATTTTCGTAATTCGGTCAAACTCTTCCTCGGTTGCGGTATTTAAAATTTCGTATTCGTGCAATATGCGAATCCGATCTGATTCATTCTTTGGGGATAATTTAGCAGTCATTCAAAAGCTTCTATTGTTATTAATGTTATCTTCGAATTCCTTATTGGTCCTCATGTATAGCTTGCTCTAGCGTACAAATGATTTTACACTATTTTTAAACATTGATTTGAATCATTCCCACGCCCATCTAAAATAGATTTTGTATTAACTCTTCTGGTTCTATGGTAAAACATCGAAAACCAGCGCTAATAGCATGATAAATATAATCATGAACACCGCTACGTTAAAATAGTTTTAAATAAAAAAACAAACTATTAGGTTAAAAGTCTACCAACAATAAGTACTTCACTCCCACCTACCATTTGCGCTTAAAATTATCCAAAGCCAACTGTTATCCTTTCCTAATAACACGCGACCTGAAACGAACATGCAATAAATGTAACGAATAATATATACCTGTGTCGATTGAAAATAGAAATCATCAAAATCTTTTAGGACTGTTCTGTCTTTGGCGCCCATAAAGGAGAAGATTATATCAGTTTTTCAATGCGAAAAAAATATTTTAAAAAAAATTGAACTTGTGAAATCCAAGCTTTCCAAAAAGTCGTAAATGGGTATAAGTACAGAGAAAAAATTATAAACTAAAAGACTTTTGTTATGGAAAAGATAACCTCCCACAACGAAACACTATTGAACTCCAATAGTGACATGGACAAAAGAGATCTCAGACGAAGAGACTTTTTAAAATATGCAGGAGCCAGCGCAGCGACATTAGCCATACTCGGTATGTCGAGCTGTAAAAAAGACCACGACGATGGTATGGATAACGGCGGCAAGGGCATGTATTTTGGCAGCGGCGACATTGCTATCCTAAATTATGCCTATGCACTTGAACAACTTGAAGCCGCATTCTACATCCAGTTAGTCAATAATCCCTATAGCGGTATGACGGATATGGAAAAAACTTTTTTTACCGATATCCGTGATCATGAAATCGCTCACCGTGAGTTCTTCAAAGTGGCCTTGGGTGCCAAAGCCATTTCAAGTCTCGAATTTAATCTAGCTGGCGTCAATTTCAATAGCCGTGAAACAGTACTGGCAACAGCAAAAACATTTGAAGACCTTGGTGTTTCGGCTTACAATGGTGCTGGTTGGCTAATCAAAGATGTCAATTATTTACTATTGGCAGGTAAGATTGTTTCTGTTGAAGCACGACATGCCGCTTGGGTCAGAGATATGATCGACAACGGCAGTTTTGCCAATCAAGAAGTAGTGGATTCAAATGGTCTTGATCTCGCAAAGAGTCCAAGCGTGGTGCTTAGTGCCGCTGCACCATTTATTAAGTCCAAGATTGATGTTAGTGATCTACCAACCTATTAATTCATCCAAAATCTGATTATCATGAATCTCTTAAACGTTTTTGAACAAATAAATGCTGTAGATCCTGAATTCAGCGATCGCATCAGCCCTCGCCGTGAAGCAATCAAAAGTTTGGCTTCCATGAGTAAAAAAGTAACCTTGGCTGCCCTGCCCTTTATGATAGGTGAACTCTTTAAAAAAGCCTACGGTGCCACTGCGCCCACAGATGTAAATGGTGTACTCAACTATGCCTTGACATTGGAATATCTCGAAGCAGAATATTACACAATGGGTGTTGCCAAGGCAGGTCTTATCCCCACAGGTAAACCACTAGGTGCGATAACCACCATTCGTGACCATGAAGTTGCACATGTGAATTTTCTGAAACAGGTATTGGGCAGTAAAGCTGTTTCAAAACCAACCTTTGATTTTACTGCTGGTGGCACTTTTGGCAATGTTTTCAGTGACTATGATACATTTTTAGCTGTCGCACAAGCATTTGAAGATACTGGTGTAAGAGCTTATAAAGGCCAGGCGGGAATTTTACTTGGCAATCGCGTTGTACTGACCGCCGCACTGCAGATCCATTCGGTTGAGGCAAGACATGCCTCCCATATCCGTCAAATGCGCCGTGCCCGCGGAGGTGGAGCCGCCAATCAAAAACCTTGGATTACGGGAAGCAATGACAGTGGTATAGGAGCAGTTGTCGATCCGGTATATGCAGGCGAAAATAATGTGACACAAGCGGGAGTGGATGTTACGACTTTGTCAGGCGCCTCGGGGAAAATTTCGACCAATGCAGCCACTCAGTCATTCGACGAACCTCTAACTGCAGAAGCTGTACTTAATATTGCAGGTTTATTTATAAAATCCTAACAAAAGACGTAGTTTACCTGTTTTAGCGTGTCCTGATCGGTTTATCCCATCAGGGCATTTTTTTATATATTATATACTCCCCATTACACATAATGCGCTGAGCGTTGGCGCATCTTTCCCGCCTTCATCTTCCAGCGTAATGGCAAAAGCCTGTGCTTTGGGAATATCAAGCATCTTACTTGCTGTGTCTCTTTTTGAGTCCAATGGAAAAACACCTGCATTAACAGGTTTACCGTCAACCATTGCCCACAGCTGATATTGCTTTCCTTTAGGTGCAACTGGCATGCGCTCAATGCTTAGATAAACTGCCTTTGATGCCTGATCCCAAAATACCAAGGCACGGTAATCGGGTTTACTTTCTACGCCCTTAAGAGGGATCGTTTTGATCGCTGGGTTTTGAACGAGTGCCCATTTGTTCTGTAATGTCGCTACTTTTTCTTGTTCAGCATCTAGTAAGGACGTCGTCTGATTTAACTTATTTGCTGTATCCTGTTTGCGTTGATATAAGAAAATATTAGCACCAATACTAACAGCTAACAATAGACTCGCTGCAACCGTCCACGTATAAGACCGAGCACCGAGCGTTTTCTTGTCGGCACCGATAGCAATTACTTCGCTATGGCCTGTCGATGTCGGTTGGAGTACTTCGTTGACTTCCTGATCTTCGCTCGGCACAAGATTTTCCGCTATAAGTTTATTCCATATCTCTTGTTTGAGCTGCATAGGCATCTCCATCGCTTGGCTATCAGCCAACTCTTCGAGTGCAGTTTCCGCTTCGATGATGGCCTGTTCCACTTCGACATTATTTTTTCGAATACAATTCAAGATGCTCACTTCCTCTTCAGAAGCCAGCCCCAAAACGTACGATTCAATAATCCCCGACGATATGTATGCTCTAATATCCAAAATTAACGATACTCCTTTAGTAATTGTTGTAACTGTATAAATGCCGCTCTGGTACGAGTTTTTACCGTTCCCAGCGGGACATCAAGTTGTTCAGCTATTTCTTGTTGTGTATATCCTTCATAGTAGGCCATCTCAATCAAGATACGCCATTCAGGCTTCAATTTATCTAAAATATTTCTGAATCCAATAAAATCTGCTTTCGTATGTAGTTCGTCCTGACTTTGATCTTGTTCTTCCTCCCTATTTACGATATTTGAAAGCGGTTGGTTTTTCTGTTCGTTTACGATCGCTTTTGATTTTCGATGATCGAGGGCTGTATTACGGGCAATATTGATCATCCAGGTATAAAGACGGCCTTTTTCGGCATCGAAAACATCGATGTGTCTCCAAATTTTGACAAATACGTCTTGTATGACTTCTTCCGCATGCTCAGTTGAAGCCACTATACGACAAACCACCCCAAAGAGCGCATTGGCATAGTGATCGTAAAGATAACTAAAAGCCTGCTGATTCTTCTTTTTCAACAAAAGAATCAATGTTTCTTCAGAAAGGTTGTGTAATGGACTCAAATTTCACGTTTATAATGATCTAAAGATGGAGATTAAAAATCAGAAAAAAAAGCAACTAAAATAAAATAAGTTAAAGTACCTATAAAACAGGTTAAAATACCTAATACCTTAGCCAGCATTTCTTTTATCAGCAATCAATAACATATCACATGTTGCTAGATAAAATTCATCAATTAATTGGATAATAAAATCATTTCCTTCGTTATTTACAGCGAGTCCCACCCAATTTTTGGAGGGAAGATATTTACTTCGGGTCCATTGAACAGGCTGTTCCATCTGTTTTTCTGAGCGTAACCACTCTAATCCACTATCGTTGAAATATATCTTTTCATTTGACAAATCCATCACGATGAAAGGTCTTTTCTTAAAATAAAAAATACTCATATCAAGATCAGCAATTATATTCATTCGAATATGTTTTTTGACCTGCATATATGCATTTATACGGGTTAGTGTTGACATTTATTTATCTTAATTGGCTATTAAATCTTCATAAATTTCCATGAACATTCAAAACGGGTTAACTGTTCATTAGACAAGATCAAAGCTATTCGAATTAGCGGGACAAGTGGGGGTATAATTTGTTCTAATAGGTGGAAAAAATGTAAATTTAAGTAGAAAACGTAACGTATAGGGCCGCTAATTTAGCCAAATAAACCGATGGCTCGCCTTTTTGCACCCTTACTAGATTTCGGCGAATCGTAAAATGCCTGCACGGATTGTAAATACCACCATTGAACCAATGTTGCAATGGTTTAAATTTGATAAACAACAAAAGATATGCGAAAAGACAGTAAAAGCAGGTCATTTATTAAAAAAATTCTAGGCTTAATTAGTCTTATCCTTATGGTGACAAATGGTAAAGCACAGCAAATCACGCACTACTTTCCAAGCGGAAAAGATAAGGCAAAGACAATCAGTGGACAGTATGGTGATAATAGCGGAATTTGTCTTTTTGAAGATGGCAAATTTCTGTTATATGGTTATGCTACATCTGTTTTTGGGTCCTATATTTTTGAAAAAGATTACCTGCTTTTCTATCCGGATGAAGCCCCTTTATTTCAACTGTATGGGCGTTACAATGCCAACTTCAAAGACAGTACTCGTTTCAATTTGGCAGGTTTTGAAGGCGGGAAAACTTATGTACAATTTGATAATGACAGCACACATCGGGTTTTCAATGACAAGGCAAACTGTTTCAGCCCCCCTTTTGTTCATCAGGAATCCAAACCGGTTCAATCGCTTAAGTTTATTGTACAAAGTCAGTATATGGAAGATGATAGCACTTATCAAGTCTTTCAGTATACCAATGCAGGAAAATTCAATGATTTTATAGCTGCTTATAACAAACCCCAACGTGCGCGTCAAAATTTTAGTGCTTATCTATATTTAGCTGAAGGTAATAAATTAGCGATCAGGCTTTCCAATTATGGTGGAGAAAAAGGTTTTTTAAGAGAAAATCAAGACGGTTCAAATCAAGAGCATTGGAACGAAATATTAGCCATGAAGAAGGATTATGATCAGTCAAACTATACCGACCCCACAGAAATATTTAGCAATGCACATTACACAATATTTTACCCTGACCTCGAACAGTACATTTTAGATCCTGTCACCAAAAGATATATCAGCAAGTTTGCATCAGACAATGAAGCATTTTTTGCGGGAAATCCTGAGCAAGACGATCGGTATTTAAATAAGTACATCCGGCAGGGTCTGTCCTTTCTTCAAGATGAAAGATTCGATAAATCAAAACTAGCTGAGACCAGCTTATTCTTTACGAGCTGTGACGAACCTGAAAAATCATATCATCATGAAAATGGATCACAGCAATAATCGCTCAAAAGCCACAGCAATGATTCAAATAGGATTTTAGCACCAATAAGAGTTACAAACAGTGGCATAAACGGCGATTATTACGAGCGGGACCTCTTAAATATGGCTTAATTTTGGTAGTAATAACTGGATAACATATACACTAGTTTTATTTCGGCAAAGATAATGAATTATAAAACGATTATTATTGGACTGGGAATTTGCTCACTGGCAAGTTGTGCAACTCAAAAGGAAAGTATTGCAAATAGAAAAGAGACAGAAAGTGTATCCTTAGCTGAGGGACAAAGTATATCATTGCGAGAATATCCGATCAAGATCAAATTTAAAGGTATTTCAGAAGATAGCCGTTGCCCTGAAGGCGTCAACTGTATTTGGTCTGGAGTTGCGGTAGCAGAAATTGAGATCGCAGAAAAAGCAACCGAACCCACGATTATAAAGCTCGCTACAATAGATTTACAGGATAGAGGCTATCAAAGAACTGCCAATACCATCGGATATATCATTTCATTACAAGATATCGCCCCTTATCCGAACAAGGAACAAGGGACACAAACGCTACGGGGTAACTACAAAATCTCTGTTATCGTACAAAAAACTGTAAAATAAGCCCTTAGCAGTTTGCTAGCAATCGTCCTATGGCAATAGTCATTGAAGAATGACCCAATTCTATTGAAGAATGACTCAATTCTTAAAAATACCAATACATATATTTTAATTATACGCATGGATACTTATTGGTTCATTCCTTGAAAAATAATACCTTTGCCAAAACCTCATTTATGAAAAAGTTTTTTAAATTTATTAAGATCACATTTTTTGCTATACTGGCCATTATTGGGCTATTATTCCTCTATTTTTTCATTTCCAATCGGATATTTATAGGAAATACCAATGCGGAAAATATAGCGTATCTCAAACTCCATAAAACGGAAATGAAGGATAGTATTGTAGATTCTCTATTCGACAATAGCTTTTATGATTCGGATATTTTTTTACTTGGGGAAATTCATGGCTACGCAGACAATCAAAAGTTGGACAAAGAGCTGCTATTCTTTTTGAACAAAAAACTCGGTGTTAAATATTACATTGCTGAGATGGATAGTACAAATGCCAATAAACTAAACAGCTTTTTATCCAAGCCCCTAAAAGATAACGCCCTACTGAAAGATGTGGTTAGCTCTATTCGCAAACGTATTCCGCAACAGTCTAGTTTAGAGTTATATCAAAAATGGGGTGAAATTTATGATTATAACCGCAACCTTGCTGATACGGCAAAAATCACTGTTATTGGCCTAGATAAAAGCTTTACAGCAGATAAGTCTGACGTATCCAGGGATTCAGCTATGCTATTAAATTTGGAAAATTATATGAAAGAACACCATATTAAAGGTAAAAAACTATATGGGCTATTTGGTTTCTTTCATGTTTTACAAAAAGGAAAGGATGCAACCAACGATCCTTTTGCTGCACGCCTGAAAAATAAAGGATATAAAGTATCTAGCTTTGTTAGTTATACCATTGCTAGTGAAATGTATCTCCCAAAGAATCCTCAATTTCCAACCCCTGCAGATGAAAAAGTAGATTGGGTAAATGCAGATGGCCCACTTATGCTCGTGAAAGGCATTCAGGATCTAAAAGAATTAAGTCGACCAAATAGTATATCATTGTTTAAACTCAATGCTGCACATTCACCCTATGCTACTTCCCAAAATTTAATAACTGTAAAATCACGGCTTTTTGGCGAGAATATCATACCCGCTGAGAAGACTCATACAACTGATTTTTTTCAATATGTATTTTTGTTGCGAAATTCAAAGGCCTTAACAAAACTTGATTAGGACAGCAAGCATTTCATCGAAAAATCGGGTAAACAGGCCGTCTGTAGATCATGTGATCAAAGAGACAAGTATCCTAATGAAAAATATTCCATTCATAAACAGGATGATCCGTATTTAAAAGAAGGAATCTAGCTTATCGACTTGCAAGATATCACTTTGGTTTATATATTTGCGACATCATAAGAAATCCTAATGCGGAAGTGGCGTAATTGGTAGCCGCACCAGACTTAGGATCTGGCGCCGCAAGGCGTGGGGGTTCGAGTCCCTTCTTCCGCACAAAAAAACTCCCGAGCTCATAAGTTCGGGAGTTTTTTTTAGAAATTAGTTCTTAACTACACGATTTAAACCGACCAGTCAAATGGTTTTGTACAAGGATCACATTCAAATTTTAAAACCTTGCCTAGATTTTTGGCTTTTTTCCCTTTTTTCACAAATACATACGCTAAATCTACATATTCTTCCACTTCCACTCCGCTTTCGTCTCTACCTTTTACGATAACAGAATAATATTTCCCGTCAGGATATTGCTTGTAAAATACTTCGTTTACAGTAATCTTTTTTGGCGTTTGATTGTCGCAGCAGCTACACCACAAAATAACAATGGGCTCTTTCTTAAGATATGCTACTGCGGTTTCCGCTTGTTTTTGTGTTAGGGCCTGTAGTTGGTCGGCTTTTGAGAATAAGGCTGTGCATAGCAACAAAAGAAGAAAAACGGTCTTTTTCATACAAATAGTTTTAAGTTTAAAAGAATTCATCAGCAAAGACTATGCCTTTAGATACACGAAAAATAACAACAGCTTTCCTTAGGTATGAAATAGTCGGTTATTTCTTTGCCAATTCTGGGCAGCGTATTGGATTTAACCTAACAGAAAGACCTTACAAATTTATAAATTAACAACTTAAAAAACCTGTTCTCAAGATATAAACAGTATCCCTAATAAATGGTGTTAGCATCTTGAGAACAAATTAATAGTTTATTTTTCCCAAACCAATGCACTTGCGCCAAGAATAGCAGCATCAGCTTCTTCCAATTCACTAAAGACAAGTTTCACTTTATTCCTAAACAAAGGAAAAAGATTTCTTTCCATATGCAGCTTCGCAGGTTTTAAGATAAAATCACCTGCTTTAATTACCCCACCAAATAGGAGAATTGCTTCAGGAGATGAAAACATCACAAAATTGGCCAAGGCTTCACCCAGCTTCTGCCCCGTATATCTAAATACTTCGATGGCAATTGCATCCCCTTTCAAGGCACATTCATGAACAGTCTTCGAATTTATAGCATCTTCTGGATACTGATTTAGCATCGACTCAGGAAACTCAGCTCTCATTTTCTTTGCCGTGATCGTTATTCCTGTCGCTGACGCATAGGCTTCTAAACTTCCTTCAGAACCTGTGCTCCAATGCTTCCTCCCTCCAGGTTTAACAATGGTATGACCTAATTCTCCAGCAAATCCGTCATGACCATAGATAAGCTTTCCGCCGGCGACGATACCGCTGCCGACACCTGTCCCTAGGGTAATCATAATAAAATCTTTCATTCCCCGCGCTGCACCAAAAAGCATTTCACCATAGGCTGCAGCATTAGCATCGTTGGTTATGGTACAGGGGATATTAAACTTTGCGGTCATTAAGTCACTGAATCGAATGACACCCTTCCAAGGAAGATTGGGCGCATGGTCTATGGTTCCAGTATAATAATTCGCATCCGGAGCACCAACGCCAATTCCATCAAAGCTATCTTTACCGCCAAAATTTTCAATTAAAGGAGATGCTTTTTCATACAACGCATCGATAAACTCCTCTACTGTCTCATAATCATCTGTTTTTATGCTTCCCTTTTCAAGTACTTCACCGCGATGATTGACCACCCCAAATTTCGTATTGGTCCCTCCGATATCTATTCCCAACGCTACGCGTCTTGATAAATCTATTAACGACATTTCTATTTCTTGTTTCTTAGTTCTAAAATTACTAAAAGATAATATTTTATGAGCAGTCGACAAAATCTTCTTGCCATTTTATATCTGTAGGGAACGCTATTTATGATCACAAGCAATCCGAACAAAGTTGGATCCATCCGGCATCGCTACTTTATTTTATCGCCTAGGCAAACCAAATTACCAAAGGCGGCATAGTTTTAGCACGTTAAGAATAGTTTAGGCCCTATATTTATATTTTTTAGCACAACAATAAATTTATGAATAAAATATTACGATTTTTTGATCTACACCAAGGTGAAGAAAAAAAGGAAGCTGTTCTGGAAAATGTTGTCAGTAATATTTCTTTTCGCGGAGCTAATGCCTGGATTCTTGCCTGCGCGATTGTAGTGGCGTCTGTTGGATTGAACGTAAATTCTACTGCCGTCATTATAGGAGCCATGCTGATATCTCCGTTAATGGGGCCAATAGTAGGAGCTGGATTTGCCTTAGGGACTTTTGACTTTCCGTTATTAAAAAAATCGCTAAAAAATCTACTGATCGCCACATTGATCAGCTTAGTCGTGTCGTTTATCTATTTTCTTTTAAGCCCCTTCAAAGAGGCACAATCTGAGTTACTAGCACGCACATCACCCAATATTTACGATGTCATGATTGCAATCTTCGGTGGTCTGGTCGGAGTCATTGCCATTACAAGAGTGGATAAGGGCAATCCAATTCCTGGAGTAGCAATTGCAACAGCCCTGATGCCTCCGCTCTGTACCGCGGGCTATGGACTCGCAATAGGCAATTTCAGCTTTTTCGCCGGCGCATTATTCCTCTATATAATAAACTGTGTTTTTATCTGCATTTCTACCTTTGTGATTGTCAAATATTTACGGTACCCCAAAACACATTATGTCGATCAACAACGGGAAAAAAGAATTACGCAAAGTATTACCATCATCACAATTATACTTGTATTGCCGAGCGTATATTTTGCCTACAATCTACTGCAAGAAAAAAAATACACAAACAAAGTAAATCAGTTCGTTCAACAGGAATTGAGCAATAAAGGTTATACGGTTATTTATGAAAAACTGGAGATGAATGGCAATCCAAAGAAATTAGAACTGGCTTTCTTATCAAAAAAATTCAGCAAAAAAGAAGTTGAGTCTCTACAACAAAGCATGGAAACATTTGGGATTACCAATACCTCGCTGGTTATTCATCAGGACAGTTTAGACCTAAAATCGAGTATTCTTAGCGAAATCGATAAGCGTACCGCTGCTGTAAGTGAAAAAGACCTTACCATAAGAGCGCTCAATAATGAACTTACCAAATACCAATTGGCCAATCCACAGCTCGATCGGGATATCTTGGTATTGTTTCCCGAGCTAAGCTCCTATAGCATTGGTATACAACAACATTACAGCAAAAAGGATAGCTTAGCCAACCTTGTCGCATTTATTTATTCTACCAAAACTCCGCTACCTCAAACACAACAGGAAAAGCTACAACAATGGCTACAAAATCATTTCCCGAAAGATAGTGTGGAAATTATATGTAAATAGACTTGAGTCAGCTCGTTCTATGCCGACGATCCGTCGGTTTAAACAAGCGTAAGCGCTATGTTCCATCAGCAAAGAACGAATAGCGAAATACTCACATCCAAATAGAGAGCTTGATCAGCAAACCATAGGATGCGAGCCGATAGTCAGGACAAATTATCTGCAGCTTTTAGTTGTTTAAGAAAAATGCAGCACAACAGCGGAAAACCGATATAATAACTAACGAGAACGAGCAAAGGCAAAATCCCCTCGGGTTTGACAGGATCTACTGCATACGTTTTTATCAGGAGCTGCAGACCGATATTTTTTTCTTTCGAAAAAAGAATCATCGTTGCAAAATTATAACCAAAATGCAAAACGATCGGATACACTATTTTACTGGTTTTAATATAAATCCGCGCGAATAAATACCCCACTATACCGGTCGATACAAGGACTTCCAGCATCTTAAAAACCTGCCCCACGATACCGTACGAAAACCAGTGATAAATGCCAAAAGCCAGCGCCGTGATCAATGCAGCTTTCCCATGACCATAGCGTCTCATTAGAATATATAATACGGCTCCCCTAAAGATCAATTCCTCAAATACTACGGCTTTTGATACATAATAAAGACTGCCAAAAAAATCAGATACCGTATAATTCGGATTTAGTTGATACGGATTTCCAACTAAATAAGCAATACTCAAATAGAGCGCAGTAACGTATATTATGGGACCAAACAGACAAAAGAGGAAAGATCCGACCTTTGAGGAAAACCCCAGAACCTGGAGGTTCCGCTTGCAAAAATAACCCAGCAAAAACTGGGAGACGACCAATTCAAGAGCAATAGCGATCATGATTTTTTTACACAAAGCTATAGCCTTAAATCATTTAATTTCACGACATTTGAATACGCCGCAAAATGTCATAAAATGACCAATAAATCCAGCAAAGAGAAAATAGCGCTTTTGATCAAAAATGCCCGTATCAGTAAAGGATATTCCCAACAGCAACTTGCTGATCTTGTCAAACTGAATCTTCGGTCTGTGCAACGCATCGAAAAAGCTGAAGTTCTACCAAGGGCTTATACCCTCAATTTAATGGCAGTGCAGCTTGATCTCGATATTGCACTATTGAAGGAAACCGAACCTGTACATGAGATCCTCGAGAAGAAAGTAGCACACCAAACAAACCCCGCGTTAAACAAAGCTCAGAAATTCATTGTGAGCATAACCGCTGGCCTACTGGGCATTTTATTAGTATCTGCTTTTCTTTCGCAATCGACGAATTTTCCGGAGACAAGTTTCGAGCTATTTTTATTGCTCGCGGCCGCTGTGTTTATCTATGGAATCATTCTTTGGTGGACCTGGCGTAGTCGTTAGCTTTTGATAATCCCTACTGTTTTAGAAGAGCTGCATCTCTTATAAAGATTTCAACCCTGCTCCGATCTTTCTCATTTAATTTGACATAGCCTTTTACAATAACAGGATTCTCTTTTAACCACACTTTATTGTTGTCGCTCAGCGTAACCTCCACCATCGGTGGAATACCATTTTGGCCACAAAACATACATTGCTGCACTGGCAAGACTGACAAAAGGAACCTATTATGGCGAAGGCCGGCCCTTAACGGTACCATATAGCCTTGCAACTCGACCCTTGTTCCATCCAGTTTCGCAAGCTTACTCGGAAAATAAGGGGTGTAAACCGTCTTGCCATTAACCTTGTTCACTTTATAGAGCATGGTGTCAAAAGTTTTCCAAACCTCATTCATCACAGGCTTATGATCGACCAAATGTTGTGATTCCGTTACCCTTTGAGAAAAGACCGGACTAGTTTTACTCCCTACGACAACGCACAAAAAGACTAGAATAAATTGCTTAAACATAACGCATTAAAGATTAATTTATCAAATATAGTCAAAAAACACAAAAGCAACTATATTGCATTTACTACTTTTTTAACTATATTTATAACACAAATAGCGCTATGAAATGGCAACTCCATTTGACACTAAACAAGAGGTAAATTCAGTACGATTTGATAAAAATTAGTTTATGAACACATCATTAAAAAAAGATGCAGCATCCAATCCGGAAGATTTAGGAGACCAACACATGATGACTTCAATGGATACTCCCCTGCGACCTGATGCATTTGATCGAACAGACGAAGAAAAAATCAGCAAGATATCTCAACTTTTTAAGGACATTATGTATGAGCTTGGCCTCGACCTTCAAGATGACAGTCTGAGCGGAACGCCCCATCGTGTAGCAAAAATGTATATCAACGAATTGTTCTATGGCCTTAACCCAGTTAACAAGCCCAAGCTGTCCACCTTCGAAAATCGCTATGGCTACAATAAGCTACTGATAGAAAAAGACATAAAGGTAAATTCAGCCTGTGAACATCATTTTTTACCAATTGTGGGACGGGCACACATAGGCTATATCCCCAAAGACCGCGTAATAGGGCTGTCAAAAATAAACCGTATTGTAGACTATTATGCGCATCGACCACAGGTGCAGGAACGCCTTACTTTACAGATTTACAATGAACTCAGATCTACCTTATCAACAGATGATATCATTGTTGTGATTGATGCCGATCATCTGTGTGTTTCCGCAAGGGGTGTCAAAGACACCAGCAGCAGTACAACAACACTGGAATACAGCGGTATATTCTTATCAGAAAGTAAACGAAACGAATTTTTCAATTTATTGAAATAAGGTCTGCCTTTCCCCGACTTTCGTTGGGGAGATACCAAAAGCAGATTAAATGTATAATCATCGCAAATGAATACAGCCCATGTTCGCCCAGTAACCATTTTAACTGGCTTTTTAGGTGCAGGAAAGACGACTTTTCTAAATGCGCTAATGAAATCCTATCCGAAAAAACGCTTTGCTATCATTGAAAATGAGATAGGACAACTAAATATAGATAGCTCCTTGCTCAATGAAAATTATGAACAACTCGTAGCACTCCAAGAGGGATGTCTCTGTTGTACGCTGAACGATGAACTTTACACCGCACTCGAATCGCTCTATCAAAAAAAGGACAGCTTTGATGAGCTCGTTATTGAATGTACAGGTCTTGCTATACCCGATGCTATAACAGAACCTTTTACAAGGCATCCAATGTTTAAGAACTACTTCCCATTGAAAAAAATTATATGCTTGGTTGATGCTGCACTTATTGAAGATCAGATCAAGGAAAGGGATGAAGTATTACGGCAAATCACGGCCGCCGACGTCATTATCATCAACAAAACCGAAGCGGTACATTCAGCATATTTGAGCTATTTAAGCAATTACTTAGCACATGTAAACCCACTTGCGAAAACTCTCCAATCAACAGTAACGGAGGGGTTTCCTTTTGAAATAATCGGGGAAATAAAGTACACCAAAAAAACAGAAGCTTTTTCTTTTCTGAAGAACGTTAATCTAAGCAGTTCTCTGATACTTGGCAAATCAAGTCTGGCAAAACAACATCTGAGCGATATTGCAACGCGCGTCTATACTTTTGCTGAAGAATTTAATTTCGTAAACCTATTTCTCGGCTTGAGCAAACTCGTCGGCAAGTATCCAAACAAAATTTACCGAATGAAGGGAATTGGTTATAAAAAAGATGAAAACAAAAAAATCATTATACAGACCGTCGGTTCACGTGTCGATATGGACTACGGTAACCATTGGAAAAAGGATGAGAAAAAAATGAATACACTGGTATTTATTGGAAAAGAGCTGGATAGTCTCTCCATACAAGATCTCCTGATACGTATGTTGACCATCAAAGAGAAGCAATAAACGATTTATAGAAATGATTGTCTACGTAAAAAGAGCTCTCGAATTTGCGTCCGAGAGCTCTTTCCATGACTAATTCCGCTTACTTTGTATTTTATTTAATAAGCCAAATAATGTCATTTTGGGTATCTGATCCATTAAACTGACGTTGCAAAGCTTCTTTCAAGTAAGTTTCGTTGGTACTGTATTCGGTCTTAGGGTATGCCCACCGTTTCGGTATCTGGTTATTATTGGCATTCGAAGGTCCTATATCAAAAACTGGCACTCCTGTCCGGCGCTGCTCAAAAAATGCCTGTTTTCCTGAGTTTTCAAAAAATGCCACATACTTTTGTGTTAAGATCTGCTTTAACCCTTCCGCATTGTTCCCTTTGTAAGGATTTGCCTGTAAGAACAAATTGATCTTGTCTTGAGAAACTCCGTAGAACAGCATAGACTGACTTATCCCCGACTGAAATCTTACCGCAGCATCTCCGCTAGCCCAACCGCGATTGATACCTTCTGCCAGAGCAAATTGGACTTCGGAGGCACCAAGTTGAATAGATGGAACCCCAGACGGCGAAGCGAGCCAATAATCGAAATTGATCATAGATAGCTGTCCATCCGCCGCTTGTTTTAGCAAGGTACTCTGTAGGTCGCCTGTTTTCCCGCCATTGAATGCGTCGAAAGGGCGCGTAGGATCAGAAGACATCGCCGAAGCCGGCAGTGCCTGAATCAACAATCTTGGATCCTGTAAAGTCTTTAAAATATTCAGGTAGGTTGCTCCAAATGTGTTTCGCACATCCTTTTTTATAATCACACCGTCTGTTGGCCACAGCGGATAGGTGTTAATATTATTGTAAAGGAGTTGAAAATTATCCCGATTTTCAAGAATCAGCGGGTATTTGGTTGGATTCGCTAAAACTTCAGCAAAGCGTTCCTTCACCCGCAATGCGGGACTATCATCGGCACGTTTGCTGAGGCTAATTAAAACACGTAGTTTAAAGGAGTTGACCAGTTTCTGCCACTGCTCAGGCTTGCCATTGTAAAAGAAATCGCCATCTAATATATTGCCTTTTTCTTTGAGATTTGCCAGTTCATTATTCGCCTCCTCAAGCCAGCTAAGCACTTGCTGGTATATCTCCAACTGGGTATTGTATTTGGGGGCAAAATTGCCAGCCGATTCACCCTGCAGAGCCTCTGTCAATGGAATATCACCAAACATTTCAGTCGTTCGGGCAAAGAAATAAGCCTTGAAAAATTTGGCCATGGTCATATAAGCAGCACTCAATTCAGGAGTTTTTGCAGCTTCGATTTCCATACGGTACACATCACGCAATATACCATAGGGCGTTTCAAAAGAGCCTGTAGTCCATCCATAAGGCTGCCCCGCATAATAGGCTTCATTTTGTGTCATATACTGATTATGTCGATGATCTTCACTCCATGGCGCATCATAAGAACGCATGAGTATTCCCGTAAACAAAAGTTTTGGAGCAGGATTATATACCGCCGCAGGGTCTTTTTGTAGATCCGTTATCTTTTTACAGGAACTGAAAGAGCACCCGAACAGGAGAAGAATGAGAGTGGATTTAAAGTACTTCATTTTTAAAAATTTTGACTAAGTTTTTAGAAGGTTGCGTTAAGATTTAGACCAAAGCTCTTTACTGATGGTGTCTGGTAGTCTGAGCTAGCACTGGTGAATTGGTCCAAATCCATATTTTGGGTACCTTTTCCAGTGAAATACAGCAAATTCCTACCAACGACTGAAACACTTGCACTGCGGAAGAATCTGGAATTTTTCAACAAGTTGGCAGGTACATTATAACTGAAGACGATCTCCCGTAATTTGACAAAGGTTCGGCTTTTGGCCGTAATTGGTCCCGACTGATAGTAATTAGTGGCCCAATTTTGCCACAACACAGCAATGTCATTTGGGGCAAATTCTCTTGTATCGGAGATTACCTTACCATCCTGATCTGTATTGAGCTGCCCCTTGACTATTTTTAACCCATTGGTCATGACAGTTCCTTTATAATCTTTGACATCCCTATTTTCCCAGTCCTTTAGACGATATTCATTTGCTGATTCGGGATGTGTTCCCGATCCCCATTGTTTGGCATCCTGCACATTTTTTATTAAACCGCCAAAGCGGCCATCGACAAGAAAACTAAAACTGAAATCACGGTATCGGAAACTATTGCTGATACTGGCTGTAAATTTATTATCGCTATAACCTATTCTGCTCACATAAGGATTATAAGCTGGTAAACCGTTTGTACCCACAATTGGCATTCCTTTTTCATCACGCTGAAAATCATTCACGTAATATCCGTCCCATCGTTCACCAACACGAACATTCCCCGAGCGCGTTTGATGCCCATCGATGTCATGTAGCCAGGCATGATTTGTTGATGCATTGACCATTACATTCCAGCCAAAATCTTTCTGTTGAATCAAAGTCCCATCAATACTCAGCTCGATACCTTTACGCAATAAAGTCAACCCATTGGTTTGTCTCGCTCTTACACCTGAAGTAACCGACGTAGCCAATTCGATAATCCTGGGACCTTCCAGGTTTCTAAAAAAAGCAAAATCGAAACCCAGACGGTTGTTAAATAAACGAGTTTCCAAACCTATTTCCGCCGTTTTCACACGCTCTGCCACAAGATCCGGGTTAGGTAATACATCGGTATATGTTACGCCGGTCATTGCATTGGCCCAACGTCCATAGTTACTGTATGCCGGCAAAAGTTTATAAATATCGTACTGGGCCGATTCATTGACGAAATCACTCGCAACGTTAGCATATGCCCCACGGATTTTTAATGCGGAAATAACCTTGGGCAAAGTGACCATCTGTGAAATCACAGCGCTTAGTGAAGCCGATGGATAAAAGTAGGTGTTATTCTTTACCGGCATAGTCGAAGATTTATCAAATCGCCCCGTTAGATTTAAGAATAACATACTTTTATAGTCTACGTCCATGAATCCATAAACGCTTCCAACCTGACGCAGGGCGCGATCGTTAGTAGACACCGTGGGCATGATCGAATTACTTAAGTCATAAACACCGGGCACAGTTAATCCACGATCTGTACGTGCAAACAGCGATTTGACACTGACGGTTCTTAAATTACCAAATAATGAGCCTGAGAAGCCTAGGTCCTCGGCAATACGATTTTGGTATTTTAAGGAAACCTCTGTATTATTTTCCCAAAAAGTATCATAGGTTTCCTGATAACCACCAACGCGGCTTCCACCGATATTATAATTATATAGGTTGGCAGAAATTGGAATTTTAATCGTTCTATTCCTATTCCAGGTACTAGCACTGGTACGTGCATTTAATGACAATTTATCATTAAACTTGTAATTAGCCGACACGTAACCGTAGATATCATCCTTATCATAAGTCCTCAAATTTTCATAAGCCGTCATCCAAGGATTGTCATAAATGGTGTATTCACGATTGTACTGCTGTACATTTTCTTTCCCAGGCTGCCAATAGTTGCGAAGATCATCAATATCATAATCTGCCGCTCCCCATAATGTAAGAATGTAAATAGGACTATTTGGTCCGTAAGCAATATTTGGATAATTTGGTGAATACTGCTTATTGTAGTTTATACTCGCATCGAAACGGAGCTTACTCCCAGCGTTGATGCCTCCGGTAAGATTTATATTGGTGCTTCCCAATTTCGTGTTAGGCGTAGTTCCCCGTTGAAACATCTGAGAAGCAGATAAGCGTAGATCACCATGATCATTTTTGGTCGATATAGCCATATTGTTTGTACTCAAAAGACCATTCTGAAGAAATTTCTTCAAATTATCTTTTCCTCTGGCCTCCCAAGGTAAGGGAATAAGCTGTCCTGTTTTTGGATCTATCGGGCTGTTATATTGCGGAATAAGCTGTCCTTCAAATCGGGGTCCCCAAATGTTGTAATCGTTGTCATTGATTCCACCCCCACGACCATCTTTAAAAGCATATTGATAATTTGAACCAGGGCCATATTCGGTTTGAATTTTTGGTATGGCATTATACCCCGTCTGCAATTGTGTACTTGAGTTAAATTCAACCTGGAAACCCTTATCCTGTAATTTTGCTCGTTTTGTCGTTATCACAATCGCTCCATTTTGACCTCTGTTCCCATATAATGCCGCAGCATTTGCCCCTTTTAAAACAGAATAAGATTCGATATCATCCGGGCTAAGATTCCATGAGTCGGTATTAATCGGCATGCCATCGACCACAATAAGAATATTGCTCCGACCACGTAACGTGATACCCGGGTCTCCAAATAAGTTCGTACTCGGTGTAATTGTTAAGCCAGACACGCGTCCAGCTAAACCAGAAATAGCATTTGGCTCCCGAGCTTTAACCATGTCTTTGCCTTTTATTTCCTGAACTGAATAGCCAATAGCCTGCTTTTCTTTTTTGATACCAAGCGCAGTTACAACCACCTCATTGAGGGATTGTTGGTTCGGTATAAGCGAAATAACGGATGAAGGTTGATTACCAACAATGAAAACCTTGGGAATATACCCCATGTAGCCAATTCTTAGCGTATCACCGATATGTGCGTCAATCACAAACTTACCGGAATGATCCGATGAAACAAGCTTAGCTAAATGAGAATTACGAATTGTTGCACCATGAATAGCGCCTTGACTCAATGAATCGACCAGTCTCCCCTGGAACGATCGGGTCTGGCTAAACCCCTGTGCAGCCAGCATGGCCAATGACAATGTTAGGCCAGTAACTTTAGGTGAAATTGAATAGGATAGTTTGAACATAATCGCTTACTTATAGATGAAAATGTAAGCAATATTAAACATCGTTTATTAATACTAAACTAAATTCATATTAAGTTTAGTATTTCCATATTAAGTTTAGTATTTCTTCTTATCCTATAACATCTTAGCTAAGTCAGATAGCGGAGCGTTCACCGACACATCAAAGGATGTACTTTAAAAAGTATATTCATGTTATTCGTTAGCAAACGAATAACATGCTACTTTACCCGGTTAGTTTAATAAAATGACAGATAATGATCAAATTTACTTGTTGCTGAATTAGAATTTTCCGTCATTTGTGTTAATGATTTTTTTAGCTTAAAAAAAATCACAGCTAATTATTATTGACATGGCTGATACAAATCGAATTACCCGGAGCAAATAACATAAACTATTTTATCCGTAATTTGTGCGTACTCCCAGATTGAATTATTGAAAATCATACAACATTAAAACAACAATGAAAAAATTAACACTTGCCCTAATTTTCTTGGCTGGAGTCTACACACAGCATGCGGAAGCACAGACAGCAGGTACAGGACCCGACAAAGGACTTGATCTGAGCTTAATGGACAAATCTGTACGTCCACAGGATGACTTTTACAACTACGTAAGCGGAACCTGGATGAAAACGGCTAAAATTCCTTCCGACAAACCCACCTGGGGAAGCTTCAATAAATTGGCAGAAGATACGGACAACAATTCGATGAAAATTCTGAACTCACTTTTAAAAGATAAATTTCCTGAAGGAAGCGAGGGCAAAAAAATACAGGACCTGTATGCTTCTTACATGAACTTACAGAAAAGAAATGCAGACGGTATTAAACCGATCCAGGGAAATTTAAACAGAATCGACGCGATTAAAAACCTAAAAGATCTTCAGAATTATTTAACTTCCGTAACGAAAGAAGGTGAGAATAATTTCTATGGCTGGGGGGTCTACGCTGATTTAAAAGATTCAAAAATGAACGCGGTCTACTTAGGAGATGCCTCATTAGGACTAGGAAGAGATTATTATCAAAAAGAAAATGAAAAAAATACCGAAGCTATTGCCGAGTATCAAAAATATGTAGCTTCTATGTTAACAGAATTAGGCTATAAAAATGCTGATGCTGCCGCAAAAGGAATCGTTGACTACGAAAAAAGCATTGCGAAGACCTACTTGACCAATGAACAAAGCCGTGATAATACGTTACAGTACAATCCACAGACCATGGCAGAGTTAACCACCTTGGTTAAAAATGTAAATCTACCTGAGTACCTTAAAAAAGTAGGTGTCAATACAGAAAAAGTAATCATTGGGGAATTAGGTTATTACAAGAACTTCGATAAATTGGTCAGTGCACAAAACCTTCCTGTTATTAAAGATTACTTAAAATTCCATATGATCAACGGTAGTGCCTCTTATTTAAGCGAAAAATTAGGAGACATGCGATTTGCTTTTTATGGTAAGTATTTAAGAGGTCAACAAGAACAAAGAGCGTTAAATAAAAGAGGTTTTGAACTGATCAATTCTACATTAGGTGAAGCTTTCGGAAAATTATATGTCGAAAAATATTTTCCAGCTGAGGCTAAAGCACAAATGGTCGAATTGATCGACTATTTAAAGAAAAGTTTTGCAGTCCATATCAACGATTTGAGCTGGATGTCTTCGGCTACAAAAGGAAAAGCGCTTGAAAAATTAAACAAATTCACTGTAAAAGTTGCCTATCCGGACAAATGGAAAGATTATTCCAAATTGAATATTCTATCTGAAAATAAAGGCGGTAATCTGTATGCTAACCTCCAAAATATCACCACATGGCGATATGAAAAGGATCTGGCTAAAATTGGCAAAGCTGTAGACAAATCAGAATGGGGAATGACTCCACAAACAGTAAATGCCTATTACAATCCCGTAAACAATGAGATCGTGTTTCCGGCAGCTATTCTTCAACCGCCATTTTTCAACCCACAAGCCGACGCAGCTGTCAATTTCGGTGGTATAGGTGCCGTAATTGGCCACGAAATGAGCCACGGATTTGACGATTCAGGTGCACAATTTGATGCGGACGGAAACTTGGTAGACTGGTGGACACCAGAAGATAAGGCCAATTTTGAAAAAGCAACAAAAACACTCGCAGCTCAATACGATAAATATGAACCTGTAAAGGGCACTTTCGTTAACGGCACATTTACAAACGGCGAAAATATAGCGGATTTAGGCGGTGTAAACATTGCATACGACGCACTTCAAATGTATCTGAAAGATAAGGGAAACCCAGGTGAAATAAGTGGATACACACAAGACCAACGTTTTTTCCTAAGCTGGGCAACTGTGTGGAGAACCCTATCCAGTGAAAAATATATGGTCAACCAAGTTAAAACGGATCCACACTCTCCAGGATATTTCAGAAGTTTTGGTCCATTGATCAATGTTGATGCTTTTTACAAAGCTTTTGATGTTAAACAAGGAGACAAACTGTACAAGTCACCGGAAGAAAGAATCAAAATTTGGTAATAAGCAAAACTACAGGAGCTGTCTCAACAAAGCAGCTCCTGTAGTTTTGTTTAACCCAGTCTCTATTTCTTTTGTGAACCAACCAACCAACCAACCAACCAACCAACCAACCAACCAACCAACCAACCAACCAACCAACCAACCAACCAACCAACCAACCAACCAACCAACCAACCAACCAACCAACCAAC
>PJUD01000046.1_pt1 | contig 197020 bp, 195 predicted proteins | sample 1512341 | NCBI WGS metagenome assembly PJUD01 (sample SAMN08177675, study PRJNA422409) | Feces metagenome, whole genome shotgun sequencing project. | isolation source: Chicken feces (3) enriched on wood chips: beechwood xylan treatment | host: Gallus gallus | place: USA: Madison | collected...
TCTTGGTCAGTACGGTGGTGATCGCAGCTGTCAATGTGGTCTTACCATGGTCAACGTGGCCAATTGTACCTACGTTAACGTGCGGTTTCGTCCGCTCAAATTTACCTTTTGCCATTTCCGTTTTCCTTTAACCGACTTATCAAGTTAATGTGTGCGTTTGACCCAAGCACCAAATGGTGCCCATGGCGGGAATCGGACCCGCGACCTCTCCCTTACCAAGGGAGTGCTCTACCACTGAGCCACATGGGCATTTTTCTTAAATTCTTTTCTGAGTTTTGGAGCGGGCGACGAGGTTCGAACTCGCGACATCTTGCTTGGAAGGCAAGTGCTCTACCAACTGAGCTACACCCGCAGACCTCACCAGAATTTTTATCAGCCTGGCTCCAAATTTTATGCTGGTGGAGGGGGAAGGATTCGAACCTTCGTACTCTGAGAGAACGGATTTACAGTCCGTCGCCTTTAACCACTCGGCCACCCCTCCATCGCAGAACCCGGGATTATGCGTACATTCAGACGAAGTGTCAACGCATTAACAGAAGAAATGGTGCCGGATGTCGGAATCGAACTGACGACCTTCGCATTACAAGTGCGCTGCTCTACCAACTGAGCTAATCCGGCACAACACAAACCTGCTATTTCACCACCTTTAAGGATGGCTTCTTAACTACTGGCGGCTCGGCTGGACTCCCTGCATCCAACCCAACCCCTGCCATGTTTCCATCAGGGTCCGGATCAACCGACTCATCCTGGAAAAACATGCCTTGACTATTCTCTCGGGCAAATATGCCACGAACCGCATTCATAGGCACATACAGCTCATTCGGTGCACCATTGAAACGGGCTGAGAATGTAACAGCATCTGTTCCGATTTGCAAACCTTTTGTCGCACTATAATTAATATTTAATACAATTTGCCCATCTTTCACGTATGCCATAGGCACACGCGTCTGTGCATTGACCTCCACCAACAGGTGCGGAGTCAACCCATTGTCGGTACACCACTCATGAATGGCACGCACCATATACGGCTTGGTAGAGGTCAATTCGCTCATATTAATCGCCTATTTACGCATTGCTTTTTCGGATGGGGTCATCGCCTCAATATAAGCAGGACGCGAGAAGATACGTTCAGCATACTTCAGCAATGGGGCAGCCTGCTTGGGCAATTCAATACCGTAATGACCCAAACGCCACAACAGTGGGGCAATCGCCACATCCAGCATGGAGAACTCATCCCCCAGAATGTATTGCTGACGACTGAACAGCGGCACGATCTGTGTCAGGTTATCGCGTATGGTGGCACGGGCCTTGTCTGCAGCCTTGGCATTACCCGATTCAATATCACCTATATGTCTGAATAACTGATCTTCAAAGTTGTAAAGGAACAGACGGGCACGGGCACGCATCACAGGGTCAGCTGGCATCAGTTGCGGATGTGGGAAACGCTCATCAATATATTCATTGATGATGTTGGCCTGCTCCAACACCAGATCACGCTCAACCAGCACAGGTACCGTGTTGTGCGGATTGATGACAGCCAGATCTTCAGGCTTGTTGGCCAAATCCACATCGATCACCTGAAAATCCATACCCTTTTCAAACAGGACGATACGGCAACGGTGGCTATATGGGCAGGTAGTGCCCGAATACAAGGTCATCATAATGTCATTCCAATCTCATCAAAAACCGCCAGGCCGCGCATGCCTCAAATCAAGCTGAGCACTTACTGACCATGCGCGCGAAAAGCGGCTATTCTACAGAATTCATTTTCAAAATGAAACAAATACCTTATTTTAATCAATTAAAACATGGTGTTATATAGGATTATCTATATTGATGAACTCATGCTGCAGCCCAAATTCCAGCGCCAGATGCTGGCCTAGGGCCTCAATGCCAAAGCGCTCAGTGGCATGATGCCCAGCAGCAATGTAGGCCACTCCTGACTCCCTTGCCAGGTGAAACACCTGCTCCGACACCTCGCCGCTGATATATACATCCACTCCCAGCGCTATTGCCTGCTCGAAATATCCTTGCGCGCCGCCGCTGCACCAGGCGATACGCTGCACTGGCTTTTGCCCCTCGCCAAATACCTGCGCTGTTCTACCCAGCACCTGCCCTACTGTTGCCGCAAACTGCCCCAGGCTAGCTGCCTGTGCCAAATGACCATGCGCAATCAGCCCCTGCTCACCCACCCAGCCCTCCACATTAATATCCAACAGCTTGGCCAGCATGGCATTGTTGCCCAGACTTTTATGCGCATCCAATGGCAAGTGATAGGCCAGCAGGCTGATATCGTGCTGCAAAAGAAATTTCAGTCTCGCATGCTTGATGCTCACCACTTCTGCTGGCTCATTGCGCCAGAAATAGCCGTGATGTACGAAAATGGCATCAGCCCCTGCATCCCGCGCCTGCTCCAGCAGCGCCAGGCTAGCGGTCACGCCGGTCACTATCTTGTTGATTTCCGCCCTACCCTGCACTTGCAAACCGTTAGGGCAATAATCACGGAAGCGCTCTACCTCCAGGAATTGTCCGGTATAATCCACCACTTGTTTCAATTGCATTTTTGCCTCCGCAATACTGTCTGACCACACCCACATTTAAACGACGCACACACTCTTACAACATGCGCAAACTCTGGCTTATTTTTGCACAGACCGTCACCATCAGTCTTGCAGCCCTTTTCGTTGTGCAACTGTTTTATCCCCAGATTCTGCCACGTGCAGACAAAGCTGCCGCCATCAAAGAAGCACCAGTCAATACCGAGGCGAGTACGCAAGTTGGCTCGTACCGCGTAGCGGCCAAAACCGCCATGCCCAGCGTGGTCAATATCTTCACCTCCAAGAAGGCTGCGCAGTCGAGTGAAAATCCTTTTATGGATGACCCGCTGTTCCGGCATTTTTTTGGTGAACAACAGGAAGATCAGCAAAGCCAGCGTGAAAACAGCCTGGGCTCAGGCGTAATCGTCAACAGCCAGGGCCTGATACTCACCAATCACCATGTGATTGAGGCCGCCGATGAAATCGAAGTTGCACTACCCGACGGCCGCACCTTCCCTGCCCGTGTAGTTGGCACTGACCCGGAAACTGATCTCGCGGTACTCAAGGTTAATGTGCGCAATCTTCCCGCCATCACTTTTGCCCATCAAGAAAACCTCAGTGTAGGCGATGTAGTGCTGGCAATAGGCAACCCATTCGGCGTAGGCCAGACCGTGACCCAAGGCATTATCAGCGCCCTAGGCCGTAACCACCTGGGCATTAATACCTTTGAAAACTTTATCCAGACCGATGCACCTATTAACCCCGGCAATTCCGGCGGGGCACTGATCGATAGCGAAGGCAACCTGGTTGGCATCAACAGTGCCATCTATTCCCGCAGCGGCGGCTCCATGGGCATAGGCTTTGCCATACCCGTAAGCCTGGTCAAGCAAGTGATGGAGCAGATTATTCGCCAGGGCAGCGTAATACGTGGCTGGATAGGTATAGAAGCACAGGACATTACGCCTGAGTTGGCAGAATCCTTCCGCCTCAAGCAAGTGCGTGGCTCCCTGATTGCTGGCGTAGTGCGCGGTGGCCCGGCAGACAAGGCAGGTCTGCGTCCTGGGGATATCCTGCTCGAAATTGACGGTAGAGAAGTCGTGGATAGCTCCACCATGCTCAATGTGATTTCTGGCCTCAAGCCGGAAAAGAAGGTCATCGTGAAGTTGTCACGTAATCAGGCTGAGCTGAATATCGCCATCATGATAGGCAAACGCCCCAAGCCGCAACTAGCTCGCAATGACGAATAAGGGCTAGCGGTGCTAGGCTAGATGCGCTTTGATAGATGCGCTGGATAACTGCGCCGAGCTAATTACTGAAAACTAGCAGTGCCAAACTAGTTCAGCAGCGGAATTAATTCAGTTGCTTGACCTTGCGCTGCATCATACTGGCCACCAAGATGCCAGCCTCATACAACAGCCACAGTGGCACGGCCAGCATGATTTGCGAGATGACATCTGGCGGTGTGAAAATCGCCCCCAGAATAAAAGCACCCACAATCACATAAGACCTCGCCTCACGTAGCGCAGCTACACTCACCACTCCTGCCGTCACCAACAGCACCACGGCCACTGGCACTTCAAATGCCAGCCCAAAGGCGATGAATAAGGTCATGGCGAAATCCAGGTATTTTCCTATGTCGGTCATCACCGCCACGCCTTCAGGCGCGGTATGGCTGATAAAGCCGAACACTACCGGAAATACAAGAAAATACGCAAACGCCATGCCGCAAAGAAACAGCAAGGTGCTGGCAAATACCAGCGGGCTAATCAGCTTGCGTTCATGCTGATAAAGACCAGGAGCCACAAAGGCCCACACCTGGTATAGCGTATGCGGCAAAGAGATCATGAACGCAGTAAGCAATACCACCTTCATCGGCACAAAGAACGGCGTAGTAACATCGGTCGCGATCATCTGCCCACCTGCTGGCAGGCTTTTCAGCAATGGCAGCGCGAGGAAATGGTAAATGTCATTGGCAAACGGGAACAAGGCCAGCATCACCAGCACCAAGCCAATGATGATGCGCAGCAAACGGTCACGCAGCTCAATCAGGTGCGAGACAAAGGAATCGGTAGTGGTCAATCTGGCTTTTCCTGCTTGCTGGGGATCGCTGCCCTAGCGTGGTCATCTAGTGCTGAGATAGTTTGAGCTTTGGGCGTATCGGCCTGAACTTCTTCATGGTCTGTCGCCTTGCTTGCATCAAAGGACAAATCCAATGTGGATTGCTGAGGGACTGCCACTGCTGGCTCAGCTGACGCAGGCTGTGGCAATGCTGATTTTACAGGCTCAGGATTGATACCCTCTGAATTTACAGCCTCGGACTGTGTAGGCTTAAATTCTGCAGGCTCCAACTTTGCAGTCTCAAGCTTTGCAGTCTCAAACTTTGGAGACTCTGGCAGCGCAGGCTCTAATGGTTCAGGACTAGGTGCAACGCTGGCCAGTTGCTGCATCTCATGTTCGAGATCGTGACCAGTCTGGTGTATGGTGGATTCGGCCTGACGTATGCCTTGTTGCACTTCCTGCTGCAAGCGCTGCAGTTCTTCAAAGCGTAGCTCGCGGCTGATATCTGATTTAACGCCATTAACATAGCGTTGCACACGCCCCAGCAACAAACCCACGGTACGCGCTACCTTGGGCAGTTTTTCTGGCCCGATGACAATTAGTGCCACGACACCAATCACCACCAGTTCTGAAAAGGCGATATCAAACACTGAGTAAAGTCCGGGTGCTTACTGCTTTTCTTTCTGTCTAACTTCGTTTTCCACAGTCCGGCCTTGCGCTTCTTCTTCCAGCGCTGGTGTGGATTTGCCTTCATTGACGGCATCCTTGAAGCCTTTGACTGCGCCACCAACATCACTGCCGATATTGCGCAATTTCTTGGTGCCAAACACCACCACAACGATGGCCAGCACAATCAGCCAATGCCAAATACTAAATGAACCCATAGCCCGCTCTCCTCACTAAACTTTAGGCAGGGTGTCGCCACCGCCAAAGACATGTACGTGTAGATGAAAAACTTCTTGCCCACCTTCAGCACCCGTATTGATCATGGTGCGAAATCCTTTAAGCCCCTGCTCGCTGGCAAGCTTGGGCGCTAACAACAGCATCTTGCCCAGCAAGGCCTGGTGCTTAGTGTCACACTCTGCAAGGCTGACCACATGTTCTTTGGGCACAATCAAAAAGTGCACAGGCGCAATCGGCCTGATGTCATGAAACACCATGACTTCTTCATCTTCATAGAATTTCTTCGCCGGGATATCGTTGCTGGCGATCTTGCAGAATATGCAGTCTGTGCTCATGAAACCATCCTTAATATCATTGTGCGAGACAGTGGTGCGGTAGTAATGCCGCAGCGTCTGACATGCGTATACATTAGTCCTTGCGTGCCGCTTTTTCCTCTAGACCAGACAAGCCTTCACGCCTTGCCAGTTCTTGCAGCACTTGCTCTGGCTTAAGACCAGCGTGCGACAGCATCACCAGGCAATGAAACCACAGATCAGCGGTCTCGTAGATAATTTTGTCGGCATCACCATCCTTGGCGGCAATGATGGTTTCAGCTGCTTCTTCGCCTATTTTCTTCAGTATGCTGTCCGTACCCTTGGCGTAAAGCTTGGCCACATACGAAGTTTGCGGGTCTGCCTGTTTGCGCTGTTCCAGCAGTTCTGCCAGGCGGTTGAGCACATCACTCATGGTGGTAAATATCCTCGGGGTTCTTGATGACAGGCTGATCTATCACCCAGTCATTGTTTTCCAGCTTCTGGAAGAAGCAGTTGTGTCTGCCAGTATGACAAGCAATACCGCCAACCTGCTCAACCGTGATCAGCACCACGTCTTCATCGCAATCCAGGCGGATTTCATGCACCTTCTGCACATGGCCTGATTCTTCACCCTTGTGCCAGAGTCGATTACGCGAGCGCGACCAATATACGGCCTGGCCAGTTTCGGCAGTCAGCCGCAAGGCTTCACGGTTCATCCAGGCAAACATGAGTATCTTCAGGCTGCCTACTTCCTGTGCAATCACAGGCACCAAGCCATCTTCGGTCCAGCTTACTTTTTCAAGCCAGCTTATAGCCTCACTCACAATCTCACCTCTATGCCTTGCTCACGCATATATTCCTTGGCTTCACGCACGGTGTATTCGCCATAGTGGAAGATGCTTGCGGCCAATACTGCATCCGCACCACCTTCTCTTACGCCTTCTACCAGATGCACCAGGTTACCTACGCCGCCAGAAGCGATGATGGGCACATCAACAGCTTCGCTGATGGCACGATTAAGCGGTAAATTAAAACCAGTCTTGGTGCCGTCTCTATCCATGCTGGTCACCAGCAGTTCACCTGCGCCCAGCTCCACCATTTTGCGCGCCCACTCCACGGCATCCAGACCTGTGGCATTGCGGCCGCCATGAGTAAAGATTTCCCAGTGATCGCCTACCTGCTTGGCATCTATCGCTACTACTATGCACTGCGAACCAAAACGCCCGGCGGCATCGGCCACCAGTTGCGGGTTGGTCACCGCCGCGGTGTTGATGCTGACTTTGTCCGCCCCGGCATTGAGCAGGCGGCGAACATCGTCCACCGCGCGCACACCTCCGCCTACAGTCAGCGGGATAAATACCTGGGATGCGACTTGTTCTATGATGCCCAGAATCAAGCCGCGATTATCGGAGCTGGCTGTGATATCCAGAAAAGTCAGTTCGTCGGCACCTTGCTCGTCATAGCGGCGCGCAATCTCTACTGGGTCGCCAGCATCACGCAACTCAAGGAAGTTCACTCCCTTGACCACGCGGCCATTGGTGACATCTAGGCAGGGAATGATACGCTTGGCTAAGCTCATGCCTGACTCAACTCATCCGCCAGGGCTTGCGCCTGTGTGAAGTTCAGTGTGCCTTCGTAAATTGCACGGCCAGTAATGGCGCCAATCACGCCTTCGCTTTCGACTTCTACCAGCTTACGCACATCATCCAGATTGGTGACACCACCACTGGCGATAACCGGAATGGTCAAAGCCTGGGCCAAGGCAACAGTCGCCTCAATATTGACCCCAGTCAGCATGCCGTCACGCCCGATGTCGGTATAGACAATCGCTTCCACGCCGTAATCTTCAAATTTCTTTGCCAGGTCTATCACGTCATGACCTGTCAATTTCGACCAGCCATCCACGGCCACTTTGCCATCCTTGGCATCCAGACCGACCATGATCTGGCCAGGGAAGGCATAACAGGCTTCGTGCAGGAACCCTGGATTCTTCACAGCCGCCGTGCCGACGATGACATAGCTGATGCCATTGTCCAGGTAGCGCTCTATGGTTTCCAGATCACGTATGCCACCACCCAACTGAATAGGGATGTCGGTGCCCACAGCACTGACGATGGCCTTGATGGCTGCGTCATTGACGGGCTTGCCAGCGAAAGCACCATTCAGATCGACCAGATGCAAGCGCTTGCCGCCTTGGTCTACCCAATGTCTGGCCATGGCACCTGGATCTTCGGAGAATACCGTAGCATCCTCCATCAGGCCTTGTTTCAAACGAACACAGTGACCGTCTTTCAGGTCGATAGCAGGAATAATCAGCATGATGATATGAATTAAGGTTTAAACAGTACCGTCCCACTGGACGAAATTGGACAAAAGTTTGAGCCCGGCGTTATGGCTCTTTTCTGGGTGGAATTGCACGGCAAACAGATTGCCACGCGCAATTGCACTGGTGAATTGTTTGGGATATTCGCTCCAACCTGCCGCCAGCGATGCATCTTCAGGGGCTACATAATAGCTGTGCACATAGTAGAAACGGTCACCGTCTTCTATGCCTTGCCACAAAGGGTGAGCCTGCTTTTGATACACCTGGTTCCAGCCCATATGCGGCACTTTGAGCTTGGCGCCTTCAGCGTCATGCATGTCGGCCGCATTGAAGCGCCGTACCTGGCCCGGCAATATGCCCAGGCCAGCAGCATTACCTTCTTCGCTATGCTCAAACAGCATCTGCAAGCCTATGCAAATGCCAAGAAAAGGTTTTTCGGCTGCCGCGGTTTTGACCGCCTCGCGCAGACCACGCGCATCAAGCTCGCGCATGCAGTCTGGCATGGCGCCCTGACCGGGAAACACGACGCGACTCGCCGCAGCGATCTGGGCGGGGTCACTAGTGACGACCACTTGCTGGTTGGGAGCAACATGCTCCAGCGCCTTGGACACGGACTTGAGATTGCCCATGCCATAATCTACAACGGCTATGTGTGTCATGTGATGGTAGGTGAAACAGAAATGTCTATAAACTGCCTTTGGTAGAAGGCATTATACCCACCATACGGGGGTCGAGTTCAACCGCTGCACGCAATGCTCTGCCAAAAGCCTTGAATATGGTCTCGGCCTGGTGATGGGCATTCTTGCCGCGCAGGTTGTCTATGTGCAGGGTAACACCAGCATGGTTGACGAAGCCCTGGAAGAATTCGCGCACCAGGTCCACATCAAACTCGCCTATGCGCGCACGGGTGAACTCAACATTGAATTCCAGCCCCGGACGTCCAGAAATATCCAGCACTACGCGTGATAAGGCTTCATCCAGTGGTACATAAGCATGGGCATAGCGGCGTATGCCTTTTTTGTCGCCCAAGGCTTTATGGAATGCCTGACCCAGAGCAATACCGACATCTTCCACTGTGTGGTGGGCGTCGATATGCAGGTCACCTTGGCAGGCAACAGAGAGATCCATCATGCCGTGACGGGCAATCTGATCCAGCATGTGATCAAAGAAACCGACACCGCTTTCCAGCTTGGCTACGCCTGTACCATCGAGATTAATGGCAACGGCAATCTTGGTTTCTAGGGTATTGCGACTAACTTCTGCGTTACGCATGGCTATCTTTGTATCGTCTTAAAAAATCAAAAACCGCTGCAAGCCTTGTTAGTCGGTCTTGCAGCGGTTTAAATGGGGTTTGCTGGCACTGCTATACAGTGCCGCAACAAATCACTTAGCTGAACAACTTCTTCAACCAACCGAACACACCACCACTGCTTTGGGAACCCTTGGCAGCATTGCTGATTTCAGCAGCAGCAGCTGCAGGATCAGCAGCACCGTAGATAGCAGCACCAGCAACCACGATGGTTGCGCCTGCATCTACTACTTGCTTAGCTGTTGTAGCCTTAACACCGCCAGCAACGGAGATGTCTACGCCCAGGTTCAGACCGGATACCAGGCCCAAGTCAGCAAATGGAGTCTGACCTGCAGCTTGTTGATCCAGACCAGTGTGCACGCCAATGATGTGCGCGCCCAGCTTGGCAACTTCTTGTGTACGCTTTGCCTTGTCAGCTACGTTGATCAAGTCAACTTGAGCCTTCTTGCCGTACTTGTTAGCAACATCAATTACGCCCTTGATAGTACCGATATCGGCAGTACCCAGAACGGTAACGATGTCAGCGCCAGCCTTGTAGAAAGGCTCAGCTTCGTAGAAACCAGCATCCATGGTCTTCAAGTCAACCAGGATTTTGTTGTTAGGGAACTTTGCGCGCAGAGTTTCCAGCAGCTTGATGCCGTTGTACTTGATGCAGGGTGTACCAATCTCAAGAATATCAACGTGTGGTGCAACAGTCGTAGCAAGCGCTACTGTTTGATCGAAATCGAGTGAATCTAATGCCATTTGAACTAATGGTTTTGCCACGATGCTTCCTCCGCTTAATTACAGAATTATGATGTACTGACCGCGCTATAATACATTTTTTCCAAGCCTTAAGGGAAGCGCAGACGCAGCATTCTCTTAATTTAATGGAAAATCAATGCCGTAGGCAGCCAAAAGCATCACTTTTTAGTCGTTTAAAATCTCTCTCAAAGCCTGAATCAGGGCTGAAGACTGATCATTGGTGCCTATAGTGATGCGTAAAAACTCACTAATACGCGCTGGTTTGCTGAAATGACGCACAATAATATTGCGTTCACGCAATAAAGCCGCCAATTCTGCGCCACTACGCTCTGCATGACGCGCAAATATAAAGTTGGCGGCTGATGGTAGCACTGTAAAGCCTAAGGCCTGCATTTCTGCTACCAGACTTTCCCGCGTCGCCATGACTTTGTGGCGGGTTTCCTCGAAATAAGCCTTATCTTCCAGTGCCGCGACCGCACCACTGATGGCAAATCTATCCAGTGGGTAGGAGTTGAAACTATCTTTTACGCGATTCAGCGCTTCAATCAAAGGCGCTTGGCCTATGGCAAAACCCACACGCAGCCCAGCCAGTGACCTGGCTTTGGACAAGGTATGTGTTACCAGCAAGTTGGGATAATGCTGCACCAGGCTGGCAGCCGATTCGCCACCAAAATCGATATAAGCCTCATCCACCACGATGACAGACTCTGGGTTAGCCTTGAGCAAACGCTCGATATCCGCCAGGGCTAGCAATCTGCCAGTGGGTGCATTGGGGTTGGGGAAGATAATGCCGCCATTGGGCCGCATATAGTCCTCAACCTGAATTTCGAATTCAGGGCCCAGCGGTACTGTTTCATAGGCTATGCCATACAGACCGCAGTAGACTGGGTAAAAGCTATAGGTGATATCCGGAAACAGGATGGGCGCTTCATGCTTGAGCAAGGCATTAAAGACATGCGCCAGCACTTCGTCCGAACCGTTTCCTACAAACACCTGGTTGCTAGCCACGTCATAGAAATTAGCTACCGCCTCACGCACCCTATCCGAAGCCGGGTCTGGATACAGGCGCAGACTATCGGCCACCTCGGCTTGCAAGGCCGCCAAGACCTTGGGGCTGGGGCCGTAGGGGTTTTCATTGGTGTTGAGCTTGATCAGATTGCTGATCTTGGGCTGCTCACCCGGAATATACGGGGTGAGCTCATGCACGATGCTGCTCCAGAACTTGCTCAAGATCAGCCTTTCAAGCGATATTCAGCGGAACGGGCGTGGGCTTGCAAGCCTTCGCCATAGGCCAGGGTAGCGGCAATACGCCCCATCTTCTGCGCACCTTCGCTGGATACCATAATCAAGCTGGAGCGCTTCTGGAAATCATAAACACCCAGTGGTGAAGAGAAGCGTGCAGTACGCGAGGTAGGCAGCACGTGATTAGGGCCAGCACAGTAATCACCCAGGGCCTCGCAGGTATCGCGCCCCATAAAGATAGCGCCAGCGTGACGTATCTTTTTGCTGAACGCCAAAGGATCGTCCACAGACAGTTCCAAGTGCTCTGGCGCAATATAATTGGCAATCTCTGCCGCTTGCTCCAGATCTTTCACTTGGATCAAAGCCCCGCGATTCTGCAGCGAGGTGCGGATAATCTCTTTGCGTGGCATTTCCTCAACCAGGCGCTCTATGCTGGCCTGAACTTGATCAAGGAAGGCCGCATCCGGCGACAGCAGAATGGCCTGCGCCAATTCGTCATGCTCAGCCTGGGAGAACAAGTCCATGGCCACCCAGTCCGGGTTGGTCTTGCCATCGCAAATCACCAGAATTTCCGAAGGGCCGGCCACCATATCAATGCCCACCACGCCAAATACGCGGCGCTTAGCGGCAGCAACATAGGCATTACCTGGGCCTACGATTTTATCAACCTGCGGCACAGTCTCAGTGCCATAAGCCAGCGCACCCACAGCCTGCGCACCGCCTATGCAAAATACGCGGTCCACACCACATACAGCGGCAGCCGCCAACACCAATGGGTTTTTCTCACCACCCGGCGTAGGCACTACCATGATCAGTTCAGCCACTCCGGCCACTTTGGCGGGAATCGCATTCATCAGCACGGATGAAGGATAAGCTGCTTTGCCACCAGGCACATACAAGCCTACGCGATCCAGGGCAGTCACTTGCTGACCGAGCAAAGTGCCATCGGCCTCGGTATAAGTCCAAGAGGACATCAATTGCTTCTGGTGATAATCACGCACGCGTTGAGCAGCTTGTTGCAAGGCATCGCGCTGTTCGGCAGGCAGGCTTTCCAGCGCGGCTTGCAATTCGGCTTGGCCAATTTCCAGTGTGGCCATGCTGTCAGCCTGCAGGCGGTCAAAGCGCTGGGTGTATTCCAGCACGGCAGCATCGCCACGAGTTTTGACATTGCGCAGAATATCGGCCACTACGGTATCTATCTGGTCGTCCTGTGCCGTCTCGAAGGCCAGCAAGGCCTTGAGGTCTTGATCGAAACTGGCGTCATTGCTTGAAAAACGTCTGATGTTCATGATTTCAACCTAGATTATTGTACTGCAGCCACAGCCTGGGCAAAGGCATCCATGATGGGCTGCAAATCATCACGCTTGAGTTTGAGTGAGGCTTGGTTAACCACCAGACGCGAGCTGATGTCGGTGATCTCTTCCACAGCCTTGAGGTTGTTGGCGCGCAGCGTGCCGCCAGTACTTACCAAATCCACAATCGCATCGGCCAGGCCAACCAATGGACCCAGCTCCATAGAGCCGTAGAGCTTGATCAGATCGACATGCATGCCCTTGGCGGCAAAGTGCTCACGCGCGGTTTTGACATACTTGGTCACCACCTTGAGGCGTGCGCCACGACGAATAGAACCGAAGTAGTCAAAGTCTTCACGCACCGCCACCATCATGCGGCAACGCGCAATCTGCAAATCCAGCGGCTGATACAAGCCTTCACCACCATGTTCATCGAGCACATCCTTGCCTGCGATGCCGAGATCGGCTGCACCATATTGCACATAGGTGGGCACATCGGTGGCACGCACGATAATCAGGCGCACATCCGCTCTGTTGGTAGGCAAGATCAACTTGCGTGAGGCTTCAGGATCTTCCAGCGCAGTAATGCCTGCCGCCGCCAGCAAGGGCACGGTTTCTTCAAAAATCCTACCCTTGGAGAGGGCGATAGTAATCATTGCAAACTTTCCTAGTTGTGCTGCTTAAGGCTTGGTGTTAATTCTGGCTTGCTTTGAGGCGCCATCATTATTTAACTCTGAAGCTTTTATTTAATTCTTTGAACCTTGGCGCCCAGCTTACCCAGCTTGTCCTCGATATGCTCGTAGCCTCTATCCAGATGGTAGATGCGCTCTATCACGGTTTCACCTCTGGCAACCAAAGCCGCCAGAACTAAACTCGCGGAGGCGCGCAAATCAGTCGCCATCACGGTAGCGCCTTCAAGAAACTCGCGGCCACGCACGATCGCGGTATTGCCTTCCACCTCAATGTTGGCACCTAGGCGCTGCATTTCCTGCACATGCATAAAGCGGTTTTCGAAGATGGTTTCCGTCACAGTCGCCACGGCATCAGCCACGGTGTTCAGCGCCATAAACTGCGCTTGCATATCGGTAGGGAATGCAGGGTGTGGCGCAGTACGTATGCTCACGGACTTCAAGGCACCCGGCCCTTGCAACACACCACGGCTTTCCACGGTAATGCTGGTCTTGTCGTGCTCTATCTTGGCACCGCTTTCACGCAGTTTATCTATCACCGCATCCAGCAGTTCAGCACGTGCGTTGTTCAGCTTAACCTTGCCACCTGTCATGGCCGCAGCCACCAGGTAAGTACCTGCCTCTATGCGGTCACAGACCACATCATGCTGGGCCGCATGCAATTGCGGCACGCCAGTGACGGTAATCACATCGGTGCCTACGCCTTCTATCTTGGCACCCATTTTGATCAGGCACTCAGCCAGATCGACGACTTCAGGCTCCTTGGCGGCGTTTTCAAGCACAGTCACCCCATCGGCCAGCGCTGCTGCCATCATGAGGTTTTCCGTACCAGTAACCGTCACCAAGTCCATAAAGATACGTGCACCCTTGAGCTTGCTGGCCTTGGCTTCAATATAGCCATGCTCAATGCGGATTTCCGCACCCATGGCCTGCAATCCCTTGATGTGCAGATCTACCGGGCGCGAGCCTATGGCACAGCCGCCAGGTAGTGACACGCGCGCATGTCCAAACCGTGCCAGCAAAGGGCCTAATACCAAGATAGACGCTCGCATGGTTTTCACCATGTCATACGGCGCTTCACAGGTATGAATATCACCAGCATCCAGCGTTATTTCACCCGCTGCGTGACGCTCAATCTTGATGCCCATATGCGCCAGCAGCTTGAGCATGGTAGCCACATCGTGCAAATCGGGCACATTGCCCAGCGCCAATGGCTCTGCCGTCAGCAAGCCTGCACAGAGTATAGGCAAGGCCGCATTTTTTGCGCCTGAGATACGCACTTCACCGTTGAGTGGCACACCACCCTGGATAACAAGTTTATCCACGATTAGCCTTGAGCTTGCTGCAACAGCTTCTGCAATTCACCTTGTTGGTACAGATCACGCATGATGTCCGCGCCACCAACGAACTCACCATTGATGTACAGCTGGGGAATGGTAGGCCAGTTAGCGTATACCTTGATGCCCTCACGAATCGCTGGGTCAGCCAGCACGTCCACCGCTACAAAATCCTTAAGGCCGCTGGCCTGCAGAATCTGCACTGCCAGGCCAGAGAAACCACATTGTGGGAACTTGGGGCTGCCCTTCATATAGAGCACCACGGGGTTGCTGGTCACCTGGTTCTTGATCTGCTCTTGGGTATCCATAGTATTTAATCCTTTTAATCTGCCAATTTAATCTTGAGAAGTCATCCAGAGGTGTATTCCTGTGGATGGTGGAGCGTGACTACAAGCTGGAGCTAAGCTTGGCCCACGCGTCGGGTGTAAAGGTGCGCATGGAGAGTGCGTGGATTTCTTCACGCATGCGATCTCCCAGTGCTTGATATACCAATTGATGCTGCTGCACCATGTTCTTGCCTACGAAGTGGGTGCTAACAATCACCGCCTCGAAATGCTGGCCGTCGTCACCCAATACCTGCACATGATCACAGGCCAGGCCTTGGGTTATATAAGTCTTTAATTCTTCTGCGCTAAGCACGGTTCAGCCTCGTAATTTATAGCCGGATTTCAGCATCCGTAAAGTCAGCAATGATAGGGCAAAAAAGCTACCTGCAACAACGCCCAAGCTGATAAATGGAGAAATATCTCCAACACCGAAAAAGCCGTAGCGGAAACCATCTATCATGTAAAAGAAGGGGTTGAGATGCGATACCTGTTGCCAGAACGGTGGCAGCGAATGTATCGAGTAAAACACGCCGGACAAAAATGACAGCGGCATGATGACAAAATTCTGGAACGCCGCCATCTGGTCAAATTTCTCAGCCCAGATCCCGGCAATAATGCCAAAGGTGCCAAGCAAACCACTGCCCAGCAGGGCAAAGGTTAAAATCCAGCCCGGATGCGCCAGCGGCAAATCAATAAACAATAGCGCCACCAGGAAAATCCCCAGGCCCACGACCAGGCCACGAATAATCGAAGCGGCAAGGAATGCCAGGTAAAAACCCAGATAAGAAATGGGCGCCAGCATCACAAAGATAATGTTGCCCATGACCTTGGACTGAATCAGGCTGGATGAGCTATTGGCAAAAGCATTCTGCAAGAGCGACATCATGATCAGGCCGGGAATCAGGAAAGCGGTATAACCGACGCCAGGATAAACCTGTACCTTGTCTTCCAGCACATGGGAGAAAATCAGCAGGTAGAGCAGCGCCGTCATGATGGGCGCAGCCACGGTCTGGAAGCTTACACGCCAGAAGCGCAGCAGCTCTTTCTTGAACAAGGTCCAGGTGCCCAAGAGATTGCTGCGAGCATTGCTTGAAGCACTGAGTGAGGTTTTCATCAGCTCAACAACTCCACAAAGACATCTTCAAGATCTGCCTCTATCAACTGCATATCCTCAATGCTCACGCCCGCCACACGCAGTTCAGACAGAATAGGTTCCAGCTGCGTGGTATCGGCAATCGCCAGGATATAGTCCCTACCCTGCTCGCTGCGCACCAAGGCACGCAAGCCTTCTGGCAAAGGTGCAGACAAGCTCAGCTTGAGACGCTTGCCTGGCAGCCGATTCAAGAGATTACGCGTACTATCCAGCGCCACAATTTCGCCATGCTTCATCATGGCGATGCGGCTACAGAGCGCTTCGGCTTCTTCCAGATAATGCGTGGTGAGAATAATGGTATGGCCTTCGCGGTTGAGGCGACGAATAAACTCCCACATGGTCTGGCGCAATTCCACATCCACGCCAGCAGTAGGCTCATCCAAAACGATCACTGGCGGCTTGTGCGCCAAGGCCTGGGCAATCAAGGCGCGACGCTTCATACCACCGGAAAGCCTGCGCATATTGGTATGCGCTTTGTCGGTCAGGCCCAGGGATTCAATGATTTCATCAACCCAGGCATCATTTTCGCGGCCACGGCCAAAATAGCCTGCCTGAAAACGCAGCATTTCCCGCACATTAAAGAAAGGATCAAACACCAATTCTTGCGGCACTACCCCCAGCGCCAAACGCGCCGCGGCATAATCCGCATGCACATCATGGCCCATGACTTGCAGACTGCCGCTGCTAGGCCGCAGCAAGCCTGCCAGCAGGTTGATCAAGGTAGATTTTCCCGCGCCATTGGGGCCCAGCAAGGCAAAGAACTCACCCTGCTCTATAGACAGATCTACCCCTTTCAGCGCATGGAGATCGCCAAAATGCTTGTGTAGCTGCTGTATGTTAATTGCGGGAATCATGCATCAAAGATGGGGCACATGCCCCAAAACTCAATGACTGGACTGAGGAAGCAGTTCCAGAACGCCGTAAAGAGTGGCCAGACTCACCAGATTATCAGGCAGGCCTGTCACGGTGAGATTAACCTTGTTGGCTTGCGCCAGGCGCAGCCATTCGAAAATCAGGCTGAGCGCCACTGAATCCACCTCAGCCACTTGGCTGAGGTCTAGCTCCAGCGTACCTGGCATACTGAGCTTGCGGCTCTCTGCCAGTAACTGCTCTACCTGATTGATCGTGATATCACCGCCAATTATCCAGCGGTGACCTTGTTGTTGTATTTGAGCCAAAGCGATACCTGCTTACTTTGCATTTTCCTGATTCTTGGCAGCAAGCTTCTGAATCAAGCCATCGAGGCCACCCTGGCGAATTTCATTGCTGAACTGGCCACGGTAGTTGGTTACCAGGCTGACACCTTCAATTGTGATGTCATAGACCTTCCAGCTATCGCCATTCTTTTCCAGGCTGTAATCCACAGGGATGGGCTGACCACCTGGTTGCAGAATCTGGGTCTTGACCTTAACGTCAGTTTCACCGTCTTGCGCACGGAAAGGCTTGTACTCAATGGTTTGATTGCGATACTTGGAGAGCGCAGTTGCGTAAGTGCGCAGCAGCAGGCTACGGAACTCTTGCTGGAAAGCCTGCTTTTGCTCTGTACTGGCTTTGTTCCAAGCCTTGCCCAATACCAAGCGGGAAACGCGCTCGAAGTTGAAATTAGGCAGGATTTTCTCTTCAGCCAAAGCAAAAATCTTGTTCTGGTTACCAGCCTGGATATCCTTATCCTTTTTCACCACAGCCAATACATCTTCGGCAGTGCTTTTCACCAAAGCATCCGGGCCAACTTCTGCCAGTGCAACACTGCTAGTCGCAAGCAATGCCAGCGCTGCAATCCAGCTCTTTACATTATTCATGTTCATTTCGCCTCTTTGTCTTCGTTGGATTCTGATGCCTTGCTATAGAGGAACTGGCTAATCATCTTTTCCAGTACCACGGCATCTTGTGTCTTGCTGAATTTGTCACCATCCTGCAGCATTTTGTCATCGCCACCAGCCTCAAGGCCGATGTACTGCTCACCGAGCAAACCTGCAGTGTAAATATTGGCAAACGTATCCTTGGGGAAAGGATAGCGCTTATCAACCTTCACTGTCACCAGCGCTTCATAGGTCTCAGGATCGAAGCGAATATTATCTACTCGGCCAACCACTACGCCCGCACTCTTGACCGGGGCACGTGGCTTAAGGCTACCTATATTTTCGAAAGCGCCAGTCACACTGTAGGTTTCACCCAAGGTGGCGCTGTTGAAATTACCTACCTTTAGGGCCAGGCCAAATAAGGCCGCTGCACCCGCTGCAGCAAAAATACCTACCCAAAGATCTATCGTTGTGCGTTCCATCTTTTCTCCAGTGTGTTGCGCTTACGCAACAATCATGAACGAAGTCATTACAAAATCCAGACCCAATACCGCCAGTGAGGAGTTCACCACTGTGCGTGTGGTGGCTCGACTCACCCCTTCTGCGGTGGGCGGTGCATCAAAACCTTCAAACAGTGCAATCAAGGTACAAGCAACGCCGAACACCACGCTCTTGATGACACCATTGATAATATCTTCACGGAAATCCACGCTGGCCTGCATCTGCGACCAGAACGCGCCCGAATCCACGCCTATGACGGGCACCGCTACCAGGTAGCCACCCAGCACGCCAACCATAGAGAACAGCGCTGCCAACAAAGGCATAGAGAACACGCCAGCCCAGAAACGTGGTGCAACCACACGCGCCACTGGGCTCACCGCCATCATCTCCATCGCCGACAATTGCTCGGTGGCTTTCATCAAGCCAATTTCCGCAGTAATCGCGGTACCCGCACGGCCTGCAAATAGCAACGCTGTCACCACCGGGCCCAACTCGCGCACCAGCGACAAGGCTACCAGCACGCCTATGGCCTCTGAGGAGCCATAGCGCTGCAAAGTGTTATAGCCCTGCAAGGCCAGCACCATGCCAACAAAGAAAGCTGAAACCAGGATGATGATCAGAGACATCACGCCAGTGAAATAAATCTCGCGTATGGTCAGATGCAACCTACGGAAGCTCTCGCCGGAGTAAATCAGAACATAAAAGAAGAAACGCAGGCCGGAACCAAAGCGCCACAATCTATCGACGATGCGGTGGCCTATGCCACGCAGCATATTCGCCAATGCACTAAACATGGCTACTCCTCAAAATATCCTGCTTGTAATCTGGTGCTGCGTAGTGGAATGGCACTGGGCCATCCACCTCGCCATGCACAAACTGGTGCACAAACGGCAGGTCAGATTTGCGCAAATCTTCAGGGGAGCCTTCAGCCGCCACCACGCCATCGGCGACAAAATAAACATAATCAGCAAAGGCAAATACTTCCTGCACATCATGGGTGACGATGATGGAAGTGGCACCCAAGGCATCATTAAGATTGCGGATCAAATTACAGATCACCGCCATGGAGATAGGGTCCAAACCCGCAAATGGTTCGTCATACATAATGATGGAAGGGTCCAGCGCCACAGCACGTGCCAAGGCCACACGCCGCGCCATACCGCCGGAAAGTTCAGTGGCCTTGAGATCACGCGCCCCGCGCAAGCCCACGGCATTCAGCTTCATCATCACCAGATCACGGATCATGGCTTCAGGCAGGTCAGTATGTTCACGCATCGGGAAGGCCACGTTCTCGTACACCGAAAGATCCGTGAATAACGCACCTTGCTGGAACAGCATGCCCATCTTGCGGCGCAAGGCTTGCAAGCCTTTTCTATCCTGCTGGTGCACTACCTTGCCAGCAACACGCACCTCACCGCCGCGCGGCTTGATCTGCCCGCCTATCAGGCGCAACAAGGTAGTCTTGCCACTACCACTACCACCCATAATGGCCACCACTTTACCGCGAGGGAACACCATATTGATGCCCTTGTGTAGCAAACGATTCTTGTAGCCAAAGGATAGATTGTCGATTTCGACGATGTTGTCGGTCATAGTTACCACTTTCTGGTCAGCTGGCTATTTTAAAGCAAAAGCTGTCGTAGGCATAACCAGAAAAAGTAAAAGCCCGCAAAGGCGGGCTTTTACTAACTTACATACATATGTTTACTAGAAAGACATGCAGAGAGTAAAAGTACTGCCATCAGGCACTGCGGAATTAGCCAGAGATGCAGTCTTCGTACCATCCGCCACAACGCGAATATTACCGTTATTGGTCTGACCGTCATCTAGTTGCACATCAATCTGCTTAGCGATACGGCCAGTAATACCACCAGAGCAAACGACAAAAGCCCCCACCATAGGATTAGTGCCAGTGTTGGCATCCGTAATCGTGTCGAAGCCAGTCAAACTTTGAATACCTAGACGTCCACCATCAGAATTCCGTGGAATAAAGGCATTATCCCCAATAACAGCAGAACCCGTTGCCAAACCCGCCAAGCGTACGTGCTGCCAGAACAGATAGGTTTCCTCTGTTATGGTTTCTGAATTCCACTGGCCTTCAATACGCCCATTACCAACCGTACCCCCTGTAGTGGCAACTTGGCCATTGGTGAGATGAGTGTTAGCTGCCGCATCATCTCCAGGCAAAGACCTGAATTTATCCTGATAGCCATATAGCAATATCTGCGTGCTCTTAAGGTCATTGGCAATGTTCTTTGCCTTGGCACTGTTGATCAACTCCTGGCCCTTGAGTACGCCGCCCAACAACAGGCCGATGATCACCAGCACGATGGCTAGTTCGATCAGCGTAAAGCCGGAAGATTTTTTCATATGCTATCCTTGCGCAAAGTAGCGCTAGTCGCCACTTCACAAATTATCGTTGGTATAAGTTATGCAACTCTCATGCCAGCCAGCATTACCAACCACTCAGCCGCGAAACCAATACTGGCGTGGGTTTATAGCGGTCTGATGAATTTTTCCCGGTTAGCAGACCCAAGCAATAAGTGTTGAGATTTCATCGACATTGACAGAATTACGACACATTCCGCCGAATAATAGAATCTACATGGCCAGCCTGAGCAAGCACCTTTCGCCTTACAAACCTAGCGCCTCCAACCTGCATCAATGGATGTTGGGCCTGATGCTCTTAAGCTTCCACGGCGTGCTGCTCTGGGGCTTTGATGACCCGCTGCAAAAGGGTTTGCTGCTCTGCCACTATGGCTTGTTTCTGATCTGGCAACCCATCTGGCAGACGCAAGAAAAGCTTTCTCCCCGCGCCATTGTATTGTTTGTCGCTGGCGGCGCACTATTAGCCTGGCTGGTGAGTTGGTGGATGATCGCCATCTGGCTCTCTGCCTTGTTTGGCTTGCTCGGTGGGCGCATTTTCTCCTCTACCGCGCGCGCCTCGCGCATGAGCAATTTGCTGGCCGCCACTTATCTATTGTCAGTGCTATTGCTGTGGGTCATCCCCAACTTGCTGGATGCCACTTCGGCATTAGCGGTATCAGAATTCCTGATGCATTATCTGCTACCCATCTTGCCGCTGATGATTCTGTTCCAGCGCGTACAGAAAGAAACCCATCAGCACGCGCCCATCCTGGATTTCTTTTATACCCTGCTGCTGTTCCTGCTTTCAGTCACGCTAATCCTCAGCATTTTCACCATCGCACGGAATAGCGAGGCAGATTATGCCGAGGTTGTGGTGTGGGTAGTGTTCGGCCTGGCGGCCAGCCTGCTGCTGGCAAGCTGGTTATGGAACCCACGCGCAGGCTTTAGCGGCATAGGCCAGATGTTGTCGCGCTATCTACTCAGTGTGGGCCTGCCATTTGAGCGCTGGATACAGAATATTGCCGAGCTGGCAGAGCGCGAGACCAGCGCCAAGGAGTTTATGCTGGCAGCCATGAGTGAGGTGGAAACCTTGCCCTGGGTGGCAGGTGGCAAATGGCAGACGGATGAAGATGATGGTGAGTTTGGCAACCAGGCGCCCTACCACGCCGATCTGGAGTTTCACGATTTTCAACTCACGCTATATAGCCGCTGGCCGCTGACACCCGCGCTCACCATCCATTTAAAACTACTGACACAGATTCTCGGTGAGTTCCACGAGGCCAAGCGCCGTGAAGAGGCGCTGCTGCAAAACACCTATATGCAGGCGATCTATGAAACGGGTGCCAGGCTGACGCATGATATGAAGAATATTGTGCAATCCATGAGCGCACTGTGTCTGGCGGCCGAGCAAAGCGGCGAAGCTGACAACGAGCGCCTGGTGGCCTTGATACGCCGTCAACTGCCCCTGCTTAATCAGCGCCTGGCGCTAACGTTGGACAAGCTGGGCGCGCCACGCAACGAGAACAGCCGCATGCTGCCGATACTGGAATGGTGGGATAACCTGCAACAGCGTTATACCGGCACCCGTGTGCAATTCAGCGAACATTGTCAGCATGAGAGCAATCAGCGTATTGATAGCGAGGTATGGGATAGCGTGGTGGATAACCTGCTGCAAAACGCCCTGGCCAAGGCCCAGCATGAATCTGGCCTGATTATTCAGGCGCAACTGAATATTGATAGCGAAGTATTTATTGAGGTCAGCGACAGCGGCAACCCTATGCCCGAAGAAGTTGCGCAAAGTCTGTTCCGCAAACGCATACGTTCAGAAGGCGGCTTGGGCATAGGCTTATATCAAGCCGGACGCCAAGCGCAGCAGGCGGGTTATCTCTTGGGCCTACAGGAAAACCGCGTGGGTGAAGTGCGGTTCAGGCTAGCCAGCAAACCTGCCTAAGCTAAACTGATAGTCAGGAGTCAGGCTCTAGAGCCAGAGTATCCGCCAAAGCATAGAGCCAGAGTATCGCCTCTGGCTCTATCGCTTTAGAGTTCGCCGTAAGAATGCAAACCGGACAGGAACATATTGACGCCCAAGAAGGCAAAGGTCGTCACCAGCAAACCGATCAAGGCCCACCAGGCCAGCACAGGCCCACGCAGCCCCTTAACCAAGCGCAAGTGCAGCCAGGCAGCATAGTTCAACCACACAATCAGCGCCCAGGTTTCCTTGGGGTCCCAGGACCAGTAACCGCCCCAGGCCTCAGCCGCCCACATCGCCCCTAAGATGGTAGCGATAGTGAAGAAGGCAAAACCTACCGAGATGGACTTGTACATCAAGTCATCCAGCACTTCTAGGCTGGGCAGGCGGCTAGCTAGAATGCCTTTGTCTACCAGCAAGTAAGCTGCGCCCACCATGGCGGCCAGCGAGAAGGTGCCATAGCCTATGAAGTTAGCTGGCACATGGATTTTCATCCAGTAAGACTGCAGTGCGGGCACCAGCGGTTGAATTTCATACGCCTGGCGATCAAAGGTATACCAAAGGATAAAGCCCACCGCGGCATTAATCACCACCAGCACAAAGCCGCCCAGTTGGCGTGTGGCGTAGCGCGCTTCGTAATACAAATAAGCCAGCGCCGTGATCAGACAGAACAGAATGAATACTTCATACAGATTGCTGATGGGGATATGCCCCACATCCGGTGCAATCAGGTAAGACTCATACCAGCGAACCAGCAAGCCGACAAAGCCCATGGCCACGGCAGACCAGACCAAGGCGGAACCTACCTTGGAAGCAAACGGCGCACGCGCCAGCAAGCCCAGCCAATAGGCCAGCATAGCCAGCACAAACAGCACATTCATCCACATCACGGCAGACTGGCTGGCCAAGAGGAATTTCAACAAGAACACTTCATTGGTGCGTGCTTGCTGCCCCTGATAAAGCTGAATCGCAAACAGGCTGGTAACGGCGATCACCAGCAAGAGCACACGCATGGGCTTCCACTGCCAGCCCAGCCAGCTGAATAGCCCAACAGCGCCAAACAGAAAGCCAACCTCGTAGGCATCCATAAAACCGCCATATTGCTGGAAGGCGAACAAGGCACCTACTAACAGCAAGGCTGCATAAGCCCAATCTAACAACCCCAGACGCTTAAACAGCGGCTCCGGCATCTCCATCGCATAAGCAGTTTTCATCATCAACTCCTATTCAGGCTTTAGGCCACATGCTGATTTTCCAGCAGCCGCGCCAGTTTTTCCCGCACTTTAACAAACTCGACCTCGAAATCGCGGTTTCTGCGATTGGCCGACATGGCAAACAGCACACGGTGGCTCTCTGGTTTGACCAGCAGCCATATCCTGCGCTCACGAATATAAATCATGGCAAAAATACCCAGCACCAGCAGCACCGAGCCAGAATACACCAGCGTTTTGCCTGGAGACCTGGTCAGCTGCAATCCGCTGGATTGCCTGTGCTCAAAGCCACTGAGCTGCATATATAAAGGTGCGCCGTAGTAGAAGCTATCGCTCATGGCATGCAGGCTGTCTTCCACAAAAGGCTGCACCTCATCCCCCGCCTGGGCAGGCGGCAAACCAGCACGTTCACGGCTGATAGCATAAGCCTCAAACGCTGCAGTGGTGACCACTTTAAGATAAGCCTGAGCAGCCCCGGCACGCTGTGCCTCAGGCACAGCCTGATCTATCATCTCGGCCACACGGCCAAAGCCACCTTGATTGAAAGCCTGCAATAGTTGCAGCACACTGGCTTCAAATTTCTCGCGTGTATCGGCCGCCATATCGCCATGGCCGGACAAGGCCAGTTTGCTGACGCGGCGCACGATTTCTGGGTATAGGGATTGGTCAGACATCACAGCGCGGAAGTTCATATAGCCGTCTATGCTGTCGTCTTCATCCGCAGGAATGCGCAGATAGCGATAGGTATCCTGCTGCATGGCACGCACGCCTGAAAGGTAATAACGGCGTCCATCCAGCAGCAGCGGATTCATATAGTTGACGTACTCGCGCGCCTGGCCTTCGGCATCGCGCACCTTGAAGGTAACGTTGGGGCCTACATTGCGCGGCTTGCCCTTGCCATCGACAGACAAGTTCAAGATATTAAACATGCGGAAATCGGCCAACTCTACGCTGAGCGGGCTATTGCCGCCGCTCACAGTGTAATGATTGAAGACCGTGCCCTCAAACGGGATGGAGGTCGGATGCTCGCCGCGCAGATTCCACACCTTGAAGTTGAGCTTGGAACCGCCATCGCCGAAATCAGACTGATAGATCGCCACACCCTTGTAGATCAAAGGATGGTTGACCTTGATGGTGGCCGTGACAGGCTCATCAAGCTCAGGATCTATGATCATGATGTCACTCTCGAAGGACTTGGGCTGCCCGGTCTCGTAGTGTTGAATACGGAACTGCTTGAGCACGATGCTAAAAGGCAAGTCTTGCACCAAATACCCATCGCGCACACGCATAAAGGCGGCATTGGCACCCGCACCTTCCGGCAGTGTCATATTGGCGCGGAAGGAAAGATTGGCCGGAGACATGCGGCTTTCCGGAGGCACGGCTTTTTCCGCAACATCGCGGGTTTCAATTTTCTTATACCCCAGCATTTCCTGCGCCTTGAACACCAGATTGCCATCCATCAAGCCGCCAATACAGATAATGACAATGGCAGCGTGGGTGAGGATATAACCCAGGCGCTGATAACTCCCAGCCTTGGCGGCAAACAAGCTGTCGCCGTTCTCCTGCTCTACCACCTTGTAACGCCAGCCGTGGGCATTGAGGAATTGACCTAACCTGCCTGCGGTTTCTTCGGTGGAGTATGGCGTGTGATATTCGTGCTGATGGCTGAAACTACGCAGCGAGCTTTCCTTGGCATGCTCGCGGTAGGCGCGCAGTTCGCGCAGCATCAAGGGGGTGTTACGGTAGATACATAGCGAGGTGGACAGCACCAGAAACACCAGAATCACCAAGAACCAGCCCGTGTGATAGACATCGTACATGCCCAGCAGCTTGAAGAAATCAAACCAGAACTGGCCAAACTGCACAATGTAATTGGTATAAGGCTCGTTCTGCTTGAGTACCGTGCCTATGATGGAAGCAATACCCAATATGACCAGCACGCTGACCGCAAACCGCATGGAACTCAGTAACTCATAGAGTCTTTGACTGCTGGATGTTGGGGATTTCAAAACTCAAGCCATTCGAAAAATTTGAGATAGGACAATGAAGTCACTGCTTGGTTGCAACCCTGGTTGCAAGCGCGGCCTTAGAAATGAATAAGGGCGGCTATTGCCACCCTTAACGCGCCATCTTGCCAATTGGTTGTCAGGCCTGCCTTATTTATTAGGAGACCGCAGTCTATAGCGGCTTATTTCAGGCCCTGAATATAATCAGCCACGGCGGCGATATCTTCATCGGTCATCTTGGCAGAGACCATGCGCATCATCTTGGCAGCGTCGTTCTTGCGCTGACCATCACGGAAGGCCTTGACCTGAGTGCTTGTGTAATTGGCATGCTGACCAGCCAAGCGTGGGAAGCCAGGCGCTATACCTGCACCTTGTGCACCATGGCAGGAAGCACAGGCAGGCACACCCGCACCTGGAATGCCACCGTGATAAATCTTCTCGCCAACAGAACCAGGGCCGCTAGTACCAGGCGTACCTGGTTTTGCAGGTTGCTGGGAGAAATAGGTACCCAACAGCGCCATGTCTTCGTCACTCAGGGGAGCAACGATTGCCATCATCACCGGGCTTAAGCGCACATTAGATTTAATGTTCTTAAGCTGTTTTTCCAGGTATTCTGGGTGCTGGCCTGCAATTTTGGGGAACATAGGGACCAAGCTGTTACCATCTGGACCGTGGCAACCCGCACAAATTTGCGCCTGCGCAGGCACCTTGCTGGCAACATTGTCTTCGTCCCCGTCTTCGGCGTGAACAGAAGCCACCGCCATCGTCATCAGGGCGCCCATCGCCAGAACCGCTAGTTTACGCAAAGCCATCGCAACTCCTAAGTACATGCATGCTACTAATTACCCAGGGGCGCATTTTATATAAAAACCCTACTTCGTGCTAATATTTTTCCCTTTTCCGATTATGGTCGTATTTGCCCATGCCTTTGTTTCAGAATGCCACTTTTCATATCTCTGCCCACAAGCTGAGTGATTTACCCCCACCAGCAGGCATAGAGGTTGCCTTTGCTGGCCGATCAAACGCGGGCAAGTCCAGCGCGCTCAACACCCTGGCCAACCACAATCGTCTGGCCTTTGTCAGTAAGCAACCTGGTCGTACGCAGTTAATCAACTTTTTCACCCTGGGCAATGACAGATTCCTCGTCGACTTGCCTGGCTATGGCTATGCCAAAGTGCCTGAAGCCTTGCGCAAGCATTGGCAGCTGACGCTGGCTAACTATCTGAGCCACAGGCCCAGCATAGGCGGTTTGGTCTTGGTGATGGATAGCCGCCATCCATTGACGCCGCTGGATAGACAGATGCTGGATTGGTACAGCCCGAGTGGCAAGCCCATCCATGTGTTGCTGACCAAGTCAGACAAATTGTCACGTCAGGCTGGCACTCAGGTGTTACGCGATGTGAAGAAGGAACTGGAAACGCATTGGGGCAATACCAGCGTTCAGCTTTTCTCCAGCCTCAAGAAGCAAGGCGTGGAGGAAGCGGAAAGCGTGATTGGCAAATGGTTATTTACGGCGGAAGATGATGTCCCAGACACCGTGGCCTAGCTTGATGCCGCGGTTCTCGAACTTGGTCAATGGTCGGTAATCCGGCTTGGGGGCATAATCGGCCGCGGTGTTTTGCAATTGCGGCTCTTGCTGCAATATTTCCAGCACCCACTCGGCGTATTCCTGCCAATCCGTGGCCACATGCAAATAAGCACCCGGCTTGAGTTTGCTGCAAAGCAAACGCACAAATTCCGCCTGTATCAAGCGGCGCTTGTGATGGCGCTTTTTGTGCCAGGGATCAGGGAAGAAAATATGCACCCCATCCAGACTGGCATCCGCCAACATATGCTTTAACACCTCCACTGCATCATGCTGGATGATGCGCAGGTTTTTGAGTTCCAGCTCGCCTATCTGCTTAAGTAGACTGCCTACGCCGGGCGTATGCACTTCCACCCCCAGATAATCCTGCTCAGGATGGGCTTGGGCAATACGCGCGGTACTCTCGCCCATGCCAAAACCGATCTCCAGTATTTTCAGACTTTGCTCTCGGCCAAACACCTGGGCCAAATCCAGGGTTTGCGCCGCATAGGGCACGCCAAACTCCGGCATTAGCTCCTGTAGCGCGCGCTCCTGACCGTGGGTCAGTCGTCCCTGGCGCAAGACGAAACTGCGTATGGGGCGCTTGGCTAGCTCTTCCGGCGAGAGGTTCTCGCTGTCTGTGTTTTCCGGAATCTTGCTTTCCTGATCCATGCTCAACTCAACCACTAAAAAACCGCGATTATAGGCTATGCGTGCGGTCACCGCGAACAAAGCCCATGAGACCACTCACACCGCGCCCCAACGCCAGAACCTTGAATAACTCACCCATTTCAGCAGGTGACAGCAGTTTTTGCACCTGGCTGGCCATGGGCGCATATTCAGTCACATTGTGTGGAGAAACCCGCAGCATCAGGTCTGTGATGCCGCAGTTGATAAGAAATTGCGCCTGACCTGCATAACCCAGCACTTGCAGGCCATGGGCTAATCCAGACTGGACAATCGCTGTGAAATCAACGTGGGCGGTAATATCCTGCAAGCCGGGATATAACAGCGCATCGCCATGAGCATGATGGCGGTAATGGCACATCAAGGTGCCCTCGTTACGCTGAGGGTGGTAATACTCGGCGCGGGAAAAACCATAATCAATCAGCAGCAACACCCCTTGTTGCAAGCAATTGGCCAAGCTGGCGATTAAAGCCTGACTGGCTAGATTGATTTCGGTCTGGTAGTCATCTGGCAACGCCAAGGCTGTTAGCGTTTTGATCAACTCTGCATCACTTTGCACATCTTCTTCCAGCGGCCTGGCCTGCCACTGCAACCCTTGCTGCGCATCCCAAACCACGCCAAGCTCCCACAGCTCACCATTTTGCTTACGCAGCACATGCACAGGAATCGCATCCAGCACTTCATTGGCCAGCACCACCCCGGTATGACTCTCGGGTAGCTGTTCCAGCCAGCAAACCCGCTGCAACAACTCTGCGGGCAATACCGCTTGCAGATATTGCTGCTGCACCTGCTTGAGGTCAGCGCTTACTTCCAGGATGAGATATTGCGCTGGCAAGGCCTCTGCGCGCTGCATCTCTTGCAGCACTGCCGCTGCCAGTCGGCCACGCCCTGCCCCCAGCTCCAGCACATTGCCACCGCTTTGCTGCAATATCTGCATGATCTGTCTAGCCAGGGTTTGGCCGAATACCGGGGTCATTTCCGGAGCAGTGACAAAGTCCCCCGCTGCGCCAAACTTCTCTGCTCCGGCGCTGTAATAGCCCAGGCCAGGCGCATACAGCACCAGTTCCATATAACGGGCAAAACTTATCCAGCCGCCAGAGGCATCAATTTGGCTATGCAGATGGGCCAGTACGCGTTCTTGATGGTTCAGTGCCGCGGCATCGGGCACAGGCAATGCAGAGATGTTCATAGTATTTAGATTATAATCGCTAGTTACTCGCAAGCCTGAAAGCAATCTGGAACAATCGTGGATTCCTCCCTGGAAAACAAAGTCATACTGATCACTGGTGGTGCCAAGCGCGTGGGTGCCGCCATCTGCCGCCTGCTGCATGCAGGGGGTGCCAAGTTGATGATCCACTACCGCAGTTCTAACCGTGAAGCCCGTGCCCTGCAATCCGAGCTCAACCTCAAGCGCCCTAATTCCGTGGCAATAATTCAGGGCGATTTGCTCAAGCTCAGCGTGCTTCCTACCCTGGTACAGGAAACCGTACAGCATTTTGGTCGCCTGGATGCGCTGATCAACAACGCCTCCAGCTATTACCCCAGCGAACTTGGTGCCATTACCGAGCACCAGTGGGAAGATTTGATAGGCCCCAACCTGAAAGCGCCTTTATTCTTATCGCAAGCCGCCGCACCAGAATTGAAAAAGACCCAGGGCAGCATTATCAATATCACCGATATGCACGTGGAGCGCCCGAAGAAAGGCTATATCGTCTATAGCGTGGGCAAAGCAGGCCTGGTCACTCTTACCAAATCCCTAGCGCATGAACTGGCCCCAGAAGTACGCGTTAATGCTGTGGCACCTGGCCCTGTGCTATGGCCTGAAGATAACCCCCAATTTGACGAGGTCTACCGCCAGCGCGTGATCTCGCAAACCCTGCTCAAGCGCATAGGTGAGGGTGACGATGTTGCCAAGGCCGTGCGCTTTTTATTGCAGGACGCTCCTTTTATTACCGGGCACGTCATGGCCGTCGATGGCGGCCGCTCGCTCAATCTATAAGTTTTGTACACCATGATTAAACATTACCCCGACAATGCCTCTAACAGCTTCCTGAAGCTGCGTAACAGCCTGATCAGCGCCACTGGCAAGGCCATAGGCGATTTCAACATGATAGAAGAAGGTGACACCGTGCTGGTCTGCATGAGCGGCGGCAAGGACTCCTACACCATGCTGATGATTCTGCTGGCCTTGCAAGAACGCGCACCTATCAACTTCAAGCTGATCGCCATGAATCTGGATCAGAAGCAACCTGGCTTCCCCGCGCATATCTTGCCCGCCTATCTCGAACAACTGGGCGTGGAGCATCGCATTGTCGAGGCCGACACCTATTCCATCGTCAAAGAGAAAATCCCTGAGGGCAAGACCACCTGCTCACTATGCTCACGCCTGCGCCGTGGCATTATCTATCGCACAGCACAAGAACTGGGCGCCAACAAGATTGCCCTGGGTCACCACAGAGACGATATCGTCGAGACCTTGTTCCTCAATATGTTCTTTGGTGCCAAGATGAAAGCCATGCCGCCCAAGCTAGCCACCAACAAGGGCGAGTTCCAGGTGATACGCCCACTGGCTTACTGTGCTGAACGCGACATTGCCAGTTATGCCCGCAGCATGGAATTCCCCATCATTCCTTGTGACCTGTGCGGCTCTCAGGAAAACCTGCAACGCCAAAAGGTCAAAGACATGCTGCAAGCCTGGGAGCGTGATCAACCCGGCCGTATCAACAATATCTTCCGTGCCATAGGCAATGTAGAACCCTCGCACCTCGCCGATACCGATCTCTATGACTTCAAAAATATGTCGCAGACCCGGGTAGAAGATGAAGACCCACTGTTTGGTGATATAGATAAAGAGAACAACCCAGCGCTTACGCTGGCGACAAGCGAAGGAACACGCATAGAGTTCCGCCGCAATACGGCATAACATGCACTCGACTGTCAGTGAATAAACATCGCGCTGACAGCACGAGAGCCCCAGGAAGAACCAAGGGATCAGCCCTAGTGGCAAGCGCCTAAATTTACAGCGCTTTCTTGTGCGTGAGCCAAATACCTCTTATCATCTGCCGCTCTGCATCCCACAAACTGTGTGCCCATGTCCAAACTGCTAATCGTCGAGTCACCCTCCAAGGCCCAAACCCTGAAGAAGTATTTGGGCAAGGATTTTGAGGTGCTTGCCTCCTATGGCCATGTGCGCGACCTCGTGCCCAAGACTGGCGCGGTCGATCCCGAGCAGGACTTCGCCATGAAGTATGAGGTCATAGACCGCAACTCCAGACATGTCGATGCTATCGCCAAGGCAGTGAAGAATGCAGACGCCATCTACCTCGCAACCGATCCGGACCGCGAAGGTGAGGCCATCTCCTGGCATATCGCCGAGATACTCAAGAGCAAGAAACTGCTCAAAGACAAATTACTCAAGCGTGTGGTGTTTCATGAAATCACCAAGAACGCAGTGCAGAACGCCATAGATCAACCGCGCGATATTCTCATGCCGCTGGTCAACGCCCAGCAGGCCAGACGCGCGCTGGATTACCTGGTGGGTTTCAACCTCTCTCCCCTGCTGTGGAAGAAGATACGCCGCGGCCTATCTGCCGGGCGTGTGCAAAGCCCGGCCTTGCGTTTGATCGTCGAGCGCGAGCTGGAAATTGAAGCTTTCAAGAGCCAGGAATACTGGACCATCCATCTAGAATCGCTCAAGCATCAACATGCTTTCGACGCCAAGCTGGTACAACTCGATGGTCAGAAGGTTGAACAATTCACCGTCACCAACCATGATCAGCAGCAGGAAATTGTTGGCAAGCTGCTCTTGGCGAGCGCAGGTAAAACTACGGTCACCCGTGTAGAAAAGAAACAACGTAGCCGCAGCCCTGCCGCGCCCTTCACTACCTCTACCCTGCAACAAGAAGCCGTGCGCAAGCTGGGCTTTACCACCAGCCGCACCATGCGCGTGGCGCAGCAGCTGTATGAAGGTATTGATATCGGTAGCGGCACCGCAGGTCTCATCACCTATATGCGTACCGACAGCTTCAGCCTGGCTGCTGAAGCCGTGATGCAGATTCGTGATTACATCAAAAAGAATTTCAGCGCCGACTACCTGCCCAAGTCGCCCATCATGTACAAGACCAAGGCCAAGAACGCGCAAGAGGCGCACGAGGCCATACGTCCTACGGATATCTCCCGCACTCCGGCCAGCATGCGCGCTTTCCTCACGCCTGAGCAGTTCAATCTGTATGAGATGATCTGGAAACGTGCTCTGGCCTGCCAAATGACCCAGGCCAAGTTTGATGCTGTCAGCGTTGACCTGGCCATAGGCAATGAATCCAACTTGTTCCGCGCCACTGGCCAAACCCTGGTTTTCCCAGGCTTTATCGCCGTCTACCGTGAAGGGGTGGATGACGAGGAAGAAGAAGGCGACAGCAAACTCCCAGTCTTAGAAACTGGCGAAGTGCTGGCGGTGCAAAAGATATTCGGCGACCAACACTTTACCGAACCACCACCACGCTACTCCGAAGCCAGCCTGGTCAAGGCGCTGGAAGAGTTTGGCATAGGCCGTCCCTCCACTTATGCCAGCATCATCTCTACCCTGCAGGACAGAGAATATGTCTTGCTGGACAAAAAGCGCTTCACGCCTACCGATGTAGGCCGCGTGGTAAACAAATTCCTCACCGAGCACTTTACGCGCTATGTGGATTACGGCTTTACTGCCAATCTGGAAAACGAGCTGGATGATATTGCCGAAGGCGAGCGCGAGTGGATTCCCGTGCTCAATGAATTCTGGCAAGGCTTTAACACCCAGATTCTGGAAAAGAGCAATGTAGAACGCCCAGGCGTGGAAATGTTGGATGAAAGCTGCCCCAAGTGCGGCAAGCCGCTGCAATCCAGGTTAGGCCGCTTTGGCATGTTTATCGGCTGCTCTGGCTACCCGGAGTGCGATTACATCCGCAACCCCAGCACCAGCACCAATAGCAACGAACCTACCGTAGTGGGTCAGGAGCCGGAAAGCGGCAAGGATATCCTGCTGTTAAATGGTCCCTACGGCCCTTATCTGCAAATAGGCCTGCCGGAAGCCGACAGCAAGAAAAAGCCCAAACGCGTCAGTATTCCCAAGGAAATTCCACTTTCCAGCCTGGATATGGAAACCGCGCTTAAACTGATTGCGCTACCCCGTGACCTGGGTCTGCACCCAGAAACTGGCAAGAAGATTGTCGCCAACCTCGGGCGCTTTGGCCCCTACGTTAATCATGATGGCAAGTTCAAGTCCATTCCGCGTAGCGACAGCGTGTTTGATATAGATCAGGCACGCGCGGTAGAACTATTGGCTCAAGCCCATTCTGGCCCTGCGCCTATACGCGAACTGGGTGCACACCCGGATGGCACAGGCAATATCGCCATTTATTCGGGCCGTTATGGCCCCTATGTGCAGCATGGCAAGCTAAGGGCTACCCTATCCAAGAGTCAGGAGCCAGAAAGCATAACGCTGGAACAGGCGCTGGAACTGCTGACCGCCAAGGCGGCCAAGGAAGCGCCTAGCAAGAAGACAGCGGCAAAGAAACCAGCTGCCAAGAAGGCTGCGGCAGCTAAGCCTGCAGCGAAAAAGGCAGCTACGACTAAAAAACCTGCAACGGCGACGACAAAAAAAACCGCCAGCGCCAAGACCAGCACAAGCAAGAAAGCTGCCGCAGAATAATTCGGCTCAGTGTTACCAGCCTTCAAAACGCCCGATGCAAACCATCGGGCGTTTTATTTTGCGCTGATATCCACTATTCAGACATTATTGACTTGTAATAACAGACGTAAATATGAGCATACCCCCCATATTTTACTGCGAAGGGTCTGGGTTGAACTGTATCTCCCCAGGGTGCTTGAAGTTGTAATGTTCATGCCATTGTTTAGCCAGACTATCTAAGTCCTTAAGCGTTAGAGATTCAACATCAAAATTAGGAATCACGCGATTATAAAACTCATCCGCATCCTTCCCCTCAACTATCACATTATTCAAAAAATCTCCGTCATATGCTTCATTTTGATTGCGGGGAGGGAATAATTTTCCTAATACATAAATCTCAACAGGGCTTAAGGCCTGGGCCTCTGTAGAACCAGCTAAACTGTATACCAAATCCAGCACTTCCCAGTCGCTCATCCCAACTCGTGGTCCACTAATCCTATCCACCAAATGATCATAGTTATTTGCTGTTGATTTGAATTTTGGCAACTGAGCAATCTCAGAATCAGTGAGACCAGCCTTACCAAGATCTATCGGGAAAAACTCACCTAACTGCTCAGAAAACATAAAGTTTCCTGCATGCAAATCAGCATGCGGGATATTGGCATTTTCCATTTTCATCATCATGCGATGGAATGCATCGGAAGCTCCCTCTGGATAAGATTTTATAGCTCTCATTGGCAGACCAGGAACTTTGTACATCTTCAAGTAAACCGCATCTTTTGTCTTGATGATTTCTACTGAATCATCCCCATAATATTTTGCAAATCGCTCAGCTTCATCTTGAGCAATATAATCAACTGAGGGGTCTTTACCTATGAATTTCTTAATGACAAAATCAGGGTCAGTCTTATCCTGATAAACCACACCATACGCACCTCTCCCTATTTGATTTCCCAGTTGATTTTTGATTTCATTATTAATATCAAATCGAGGAAGAATTTTATTCTCCTCCTCATGATGGGTACTCTCTACCACCTTTGGAGTCCATACAAATTTGAGCCTGGCAGATTCATCTGGAGACGATGGTGGACTATCAAATTGTGATAGATAATCAGCGGTCAATGGAGGCGGTGGTGGAGGTACTAATTGCCGATTTTCTCCACCTGGCTCTTTACTACCTTTACCCTCGCCTACTATCGGACTAATCGGACTTGCCAAAGAGCCAAGCTTGTCAGTGATACTTTGCGGTGGCTCAGTAAAATTATTGAGTTCCTGCGAGGAAGTTTCAGGTGCGTCAATCTTTATGGGCGATGCCGCATCTTCACCATCTTTTTTCTGGCTATTTGCTTGTTTCGGCTTTGGCGGCTCTACGTTCTGAGGCTCTGACTGCCTCTGGTCGCTCTTTTCCAAAGAGATATCTTGAGGTTCAGGGATCACTAAGGACTTAGGAATGAATATATCTTCGAACTCTTTAGCTTTGGGCTTTCCGGAGATTGGTGCATTGTTATCCTGTGATTTATCTGGCGCTGGAATGCCAGCCAGATCCTGCTTATCCTTGTGACCAGTACCCCACGGCAGATTTTTTTCTTCCATCACTATCCGTTTGTTATCTGGCGCAGTTAGCAATATGTCAAACTCGGTTCCTCTGTTGTACAAGACTTCGCGTTCGTTGCTTTCAATCGATATATTGGATACATCAGCACCAGACTTACCGAAGATGATGTACTCCTTAGAATAGCTTTTACCCGCAAAATCCTTAGATGCCTTATAGTCTCTTGATGTTGATAAATAAGCCTCATCCTTGAATACTGACCCTTCTGTGCCTTCTAGCCCTGGTGGCAATCTACCCCCGCGGAAAGTTTTTATCACTTTCCCCTCCCTAAGCCTAGGCAAGGCATCTTGCATTGCTTGGTCAATATCCGCCAACCCACCAACCAAGGGTTCTCCAGACCGCAACGCTTTGTTTAAGGGAATATATACCCCATTGGTATATAAACCCACGCCCATAGTTTCGGCATCGGTCAACCCAGCGGGCCCAGGTAAATACTGCTCAGCTATTGCCATCGGCACGCTCACTGCCGGAGTTGTCTATCGAAAGTGAACCCGACACAGGCAAGCGCCGCACAACTTTGAGATTGAGATAGGAATAGCCTTGCTCTTGCGCTGGCACCACCTCAACCTGGACTGACTTTCCTGCCGTATTCAGGTTTTCTACTATTTGGTCGCTGATATGAATATTGAAGATGCTGCCTTCAATGCCAGGCATGGCGCCTATCAGCATCGCATGTTCATACCACCCTTGCGGCGGCTGGCCATTGATAAGAAAGCCCGATAACTTTCCCCAAAGCATGCGGATTATCAGAGTGCCTGCACTCAAATCCTGTGCGGGTATCGTCGCCATCGAGGTGACATAGCCTTGGGCCGCGTAGTAGTCATTGATTTCACGCAACAACGCCACTAAATCAGTGTTGCTCAACGCTCGACCTTGATAACGTTTGATAATTTCCTCGGGCTGAGCAACATCGACATTCCCTACATCCAGGGTGATCTGTTTGATCAACATGGCCTTGCCACCCTGGCTTGCAGGGGGTATCACTTTAGGCGGAATAGGTTTGGAGGTTTTTTCTTGCTCTTGTAATTGCTTGAGTATTTCCAGGTTCTGCATCTCCTGGGATTGCTGGCGCTGCTTATTCTGAAATTCACGTTCTGCTGGTGAAAATTCCTCTGCAGAAACATTGATGGCCGATTGAGTGATGAACACCCCAGCCAGCAGGCAGCTTAAATTTTTCAAACATGAGATTGGATCATTGCAACGGTTATAAAAACCTAGTTTTATTTGACAATTTAAACAATAATTACATATATATTTGAGCATATACAATCACTTAGCCAAATAAAGGCGGTTGTTTTCACTCATTATACAAACATATTTGCCAATTATTAAATGTCAATTTGTCAAATAGGTGGTTTTATTGCTCAGCGTTTGAAGAAGTCATATGGACTAAGGGCGAGATATGAATATGCAACACCCAGGCAAGCTCAAGTAGCGCAGTTGGGAGATGTGACCGAGGAGAAATTAGGCGACCACTTCATTGTTGATGCCGGGAAAACTGCGCAATGACGTGACTAGCTGCGATAGGAAATACAGGCAATAAAAAAGCCCGATATAGGCTATCGGGCTTGGAATGGGTTATCAGTGAGGGCAAACCCCCCTCTCAACATCAACTCATATGGCGCAGGCTATTGCTACTCTCTATCCATTTGCGAATTTTCTGAGCATCGCCTATGCGTGAGTTCTTGCTGAAGGAATCCAGCAACACAATAATCAAGGGCTGCCCGGCAATCTCAGCCTGCATTACCAGGCAACGCCCAGCTTCATTGATATAGCCAGTCTTGGAAAGCCCTATCACCCAGTCACTGTTGCGCACCAGCACATTGCTGTTGACGTAGTTAAGCGGTGCACGCATACCATGCACAGGCACTGAGTAGGCAGCCGAGGTCGAAACATGACGAATCTCGTGGTATTGGTAGGCGGCGCGTACCATTTTCACCAGGTCTTCTGCGGTGGAAACATTGGCGCTGTTAAGGCCTGTGGGGTCGGCAAAACGGGTATGCAGCATGCCTAGCTGCATGGCCTTCACGTTCATCGCCGCGACGAAGGCTGGCAAACCACCTGGATAATTGCGACCCAGCGCAGAGGCGGCACGGTTTTCTGAAGCCATGAGTGCCAATTGCAGCAGTTCTGCACGGCTGAGGCTGGTGCCCAGGGTCATGCGTGAGCTGGTGCCTTTGAGGGTATCCACATCTTCACGCGTGATCATCAGCTTTTCATCCATATCCAGCTTGGCGTCCAGCATGACCATGGCGGTCATCAGCTTGGTCACTGAGGCGATAGGGGTAGCGAGATCGGTACTTTTGGCGAACAGAACCTCACCAGTTTCCTGATTGACGATCAGCGCCTTAGTGGAGGCGAGTTGCAAATTGCCTACTTCGTCCTTGAATACACCTGGGCTGGCGCTTTTGGTGACTTTGCTATTGGAACGTATGGTGCTGATGATACGGCCGCTGGCTTCGTTCTTTTTGGCGACCGTGGTCTTGGTTTTTTTCTTGGCGACGACTTTTTTGCTGGCTTTGGTTTTGCTGGAGGCGGTTTTTTGCGGCTTTTTCTCGGCGGCGTGCACCAGCACAGGTGGCATACACAATGCCAGCACCGTCAGAAATAATGTGAATTTACGTATCATGGCCCCGCCCCTCGTGCATCTGTCCCGACTGAATATTAATCAAAAAACTTTGAATTGTCATTAAGATAGCAACGAAACTTTATACTGTTTCTTGATATCGAGTGACAAAAAATCTTCTAGGTGATCTTCAGGTAAGTTTGGCCTAGTCTAGTTTGTGCGAAAATACCCTGCATCATAAACCCATAGAGTTATGTCATGAAAATTCCTGAGCACCTGCAATACACGGCTGAGCATCTCTGGGTGCGCCAACATGAAGATGGCCATTGGCTGGCCGGAATCACGGATTATGCACAAGATCTGCTGGGGGATATTGTTTATGTTGAAGCACCCAAGCCCGGCAGTAGTCTAAGCGCTGGTCAGCCTTGCGGCCTGGTGGAATCGGTCAAGACTGGCTCAGACTTGCATGCGCCTCTAGATGGCACGGTATTGGAAATCAACGAATCCCTGCAAGGTACGCCAGAGCAGATCAACGATGCTCCTTATCAGGCTTGGATTTTCTCTTTTGCCGCCGCCAGCAATAGCAGCGGTTTGTTAAGCGCCGCGCAATATCAGGCTTTGCTGGGCGAGGCCTAAGCTCTCGCGTCACCAGGCAGGTGAACTCCCTAATCCTTGCCTAGTCCTTGCCTGGCCCCTCATCCTTCAAGGCATCCTGCACCCTGAGGCGCACGCTTTCACTGAGGGCCGCCTCCAGTTCGGCACTCAGTCTGGGGCCTAGCACTTGCACTTCTCGCAGCAAAGCCTGACGGATCACATCCGACATGACAGGCTGTATATCGGCCAGCACTGCTGCTACCAGTTCTTCCCGCGCCGGAGCTTCCAGATTTTCCGGTGTGGGATTTCCATCGTCCACAGGCAGAAAGCGGATGCTGGAATCAGCTAGCAATGGTGCAAGGCTGTGTTCACTCTCAGGCTCTGCCGGTAATTCTGACTGCTGTTCAACTTCAGGCGCGGCATGCATGGCCGCTGCACCAGCCCCGCCCTGTTGCGCTCGCTTCTCATTATTGGCAGCGAGATTGCTGGCTAAGTCACTGGATGCAAACAATTGCTCCAGCTCCACCGCCGCAAACGCATCCTGCCCCTGATACACATCAGTCAGCACAGGGATGCCGTCATCAACCACGCTGGCAGGCGCTGCTGCATGGGCCTTGGCATTGCTCAAGGCCTGGATGCGGCTTAATACCAAAGCCAATTCGTTTTGTTCACTCATGCGGCCATCCTTTTTCTTTCACGCTCAATCAGTCGCGCTTTATGCCAGGCTGCTGCCGTTGGCATCAAAGGTCTTGATCTCATAACCTCTATCTCTGTAAAAACGGAAGCGCGCACGTGCCGCTGCTTTATCCGCTTCATCCAAACCCACCACTTCAATCAGCCTGCGAAAGCGGCTGAAAAATGGCGGATGCTGATCGTGCAGGTTGATGAGGATATCGTCATGGGGCAAATGCTCGCTACGCCAGTCTATGATGACAGGAGTTTCAGCCGCACGCGCATGGGTGGCATGGCAATGCGGCAGAAATCCGGTAGGTGGCTGACTCCATAGTAACTTGCCTAGCTGTTCAGCAGCCTGCTGGCTGGCTGTGTACAGCATCAGGCGTCGGCCGCGCCCGACGGCGCGGCTGCTGAGGTCGGCCACATGCATGGCCTTGTCTTCGACATTAAAGAAGAAGTCTACCCGGGTCATGCTGGCTTATTTCCCGGACTTTGCCGCACGCTGTTTGAGAAACTCGGTCAGCAGCGGCACCGGACGCCCGGTAGCGCCTTTGTCCTTGCCTGACTTCCAGGCAGTGCCTGCGACATCCAAATGCGCCCAGTCGTATTTCTTGGTGAAGCGCGAGAGGAAGCAAGCTGCGGTGATGCTGCCACCTGCGCGGCCACCAATATTGCCCATATCGGCAAAGTTGCTGTCCAACTGGCTTTGGTAATCATCCCACAGCGGCATATGCCAGGCCCTATCTTGCGAGGCATTCCCCGCTTGCAGCAGCTCCTGCGCCAGATTGTCCTGGTTGCTGAACAAGCCACTGGCGTGATGACCCAGCGCAATCACACATGCGCCAGTGAGGGTGGCGATATCCACCACCGCCTGCGGTTCAAATCGTTCTGCATAAGTCAGCGCATCGCACAGAATCAAGCGGCCTTCGGCATCGGTATTCAGCACTTCTATGGTCTGGCCAGACATGCTGGTCAGCACATCGCCAGGCCGTGTGGCATTGCCATCAGGCATGTTTTCGCAGGTGGGGATAATGCCTACCACGTTAAGTGGCAAGCCTAGTTCGGCGATAGTCTTGAAGGTTCCCAGCACGCTGGCAGCCCCACACATATCGTATTTCATCTCGTCCATATCAGCGCCAGGCTTGAGCGAGATGCCGCCAGTATCAAAGGTAATGCCCTTGCCCACGAGCACCACGGGCTTCTGGCTCTTTTTGCCTTTTTTGTGCTGTAGCACAATCAGTTTGGGTGGCTGCACGCTACCCTTGCTTACGGCCAGGAATGAACCCATGCCCAGCTTTTCCAGTTCGGCCTGTTCCAGCACCTCCACGGATAAGCCGTGGCTCTTGACCAAGGCCAAGGCCTGCTCTGCCAAATAGGTTGGGGTGCAGTAATTCGGTGCCAGGTTGCCTAAATCCTTGGCAAAGCTGACGCCAGAAGCCAACGCCAACCCCTGCTTGAGGCCAGCTTCAGCCGCAGCTACATCAGCGCGCTCTGTCACCTGCACCTGCAGTTTGGCGATGCCCTTTTTGCTTTCGCCAGCCTTGGTCTTGAATTTATCAAAGCGGTAAGTACTGTCTTGTGCCACTTCCACCAGTTGCGCCACGCGCCAAGCCAGGTCATGCTGCTGCACGGCCACTTCGGCAAGATAAGTCACAACTTCTGCAGCATTCAAGCCTGCGAGTGCACGGATGGAAGCACGGGCGGCTTGGCGGTAAGCGCGTTCATTCAGTTCGCGCTCCTTGCCCAGGCCCACCAGCAGCACACGCGTTGCAGCAATACCAGGAACATGGTGCAGCAGCAGGCTGGAACCCGGCTTGCCATCAATATCACCCGTGCGCAGCACGGTGCTGATATGGCCATTGGCGGCCTGGTCAACCAGGGCGGCGGCGGCCGAGAGTTTGCGTGACTCAAACACGCCCAGCACGATGCAATCTTTGCGCAGCTTTTCCGGATTACCGCTTTTTATGCTAAATTCCATTCCTCGATCCTTAAGATATAAGCTTCTTGGATTATCCCGCGTTTTCACGCTAAATCAACCTCAATTGCGGATTTGAACCCCGGCTACCCGTTTTTAACATGCTCTTCAAACGCTCATTACTGCAAGAGCTAGTCAGCACTGCCATTGGTGGTTTTTTGGTGCTGTTTGGCATAGTCATCGCCCAGCGCGTGGCCTATTACATTGGCATCGCAGCCAAGGGCAGCCTGGCCAGTGACGCCATCAACACCCTGCTCGGCTTCAGCATGCTGAAATTCCTGCCCATGATGCTGTCACTGACGCTATTCCTGGCGGTTTTGTTGACCTTGTCCCGCTGGCATAGGGATAGCGAAATGGTGGTGTGGTTCAGTTCCGGCCAGGGTCTGTCCAGCTGGATACGTCCGGTGCTGACTTTCGGCATTCCTATTATTGTGGTGATTTCTTTTCTCAGCCTGTTTGTGACGCCCTGGGCCACCAACAAAGGCGCCGAGTTCCGTGATCAACTGAAAAGCCGCGATGAACTGGCCTCGATTACCCCGGGTGTATTCAAGGAGTCGCGCCAGGCTGATAGAGTATTTTTTGTCGAAAGCTTTGATGAGCTGGGCAATATCGTCAAAAATATCTTTGTTCAGTCCATGCAGCACCAGAAACTGGGCATTATTGTCGCGGCACGCGGCCACCGTGAAACAGCAGAGAACAAGGATAACTTCCTGATCATGCTCAATGGGCGCCGCTACGAAGGCACGCCCAATACTGCAGAATACTCCATCACTGAGTTTGAGCGCTACGCCATCCGTATAGAACCTGCAGAAGTACAGCAACAGCAACCACCTAATACCCAGTCCAAAGCCAGTCTGGAATTGCTTAAGGAAAATAGTCCGGACAACAATGCCGAGCTGCAATGGCGCTTGGCCATCCCGATTTCGGCGTTTGTGCTGATTCTGCTGGCAATACCCTTAAGTTTTGTTGACCCGCGCTCGGGCCGCTCAGCCAACCTCATGCTGGCCTTGCTGATCTATATTGTTTACAACAATCTGCTCAGCATCATGCAAGCCTGGCTGGCACAGGGCAAAATCTCCCCTATGGTGGGCTTATGGCCAGTGCACGCCTTCTTCCTGATACTCACCTTCTGGATGTTCTACCGCCGCCTGTTCCAGCTGCCATTCCTGCCACGCTTATGGCGCAAGTAGAGTCATGAAACTACTCAATCGCTATCTTTCCCAGGAAATCATCTCCAGCATCATGTTGATCATGCTGGCGCTGCTGGCCATGTTCTCCTTCTTTGACCTGATCCAGGAGCTGGAAAGCCTGGGCAAGGGCAGCTATGGCATCAACAAGGTATTGCTTTATGTTTTGTTGAGTGCGCCCGGCCATGTCTACGAAGTTGTCCCGGTGGCGGTGCTGGTAGGCACCATGTATGCCCTGGGTCAGTTCTCACGTTATTCCGAGCTGATCATTCTACGGGTCAGTGGCATCTCCATACGCAAGATTACTTTCGCCTTGCTGCGTGTCGGCCTGATCTTTGCCGTGCTGACCTTTTTGGTGGGGGAGTTGATTGCGCCCTTGAGCGAGAAAGCCGCACAGCGCATCCGCATTCAGGCCACAGATTCAGTAGTGGCGCAGGATTTCCGCTCTGGGCTCTGGGTCAAGGATGGCAATAGCTTCGTCAATGTGCAGGATGTGCTGCCTGACACTGGCCTGATGAATATCCATATTTATGAATTCGACAATGAATTCCGCCTGCGCACCATCAGTAACGCCAAGGATGGCCGCTTTGACGGCAAAAACTGGAGTTTGAATAAAGTCACGCAAACGCATTTCACTGAACAGAATATCCGCACCAGCTTCCTGGAAGAAGCCACTTGGCAATCACTGATACGCCCAGAGTTGCTCAACGTATTATTGGTGGTTCCCGAGAAAATGTCAGCCTGGAACCTGTATTTCTATATCAACCACCTGAGCAGCAACAAGCAGAAGACTTCGCGTCACCAGATAGCCTTGTGGTCGAAGATGATTTATCCGCTGGCTTGCCTGGTGATGGTGATTCTGGCCTTGCCTTTCGGTTTCCTGCAACAACGCTCAGGTACCGCCAGCACCAAGATTTTTGCGGGCATCATGCTCGGGATTGTTTACCAGGTATTAAACCGGGTGTTTGTGCACTTGGGCCTGCTCAATGACTGGTCGCCACTGTTCAGCGCCGTAGTACCGACCTTGCTATTCATGGCGGCAGGCATATTCATGCTTTATTGGGTAGAGCGCAGGTAGCGCAGGCTGAAAATAAAACAGCCTAAGCTGGGTGCTTAGGCTGTGTATTCAGTGCCATGCTGTTGAGTTAGGTTTTGTTTAACTCAATGCTGTGCAACTCAATCTAGATCATCATCAAGACCGGGATCAATATCCGGGTTTTCCCGCCGTAGCGCTTCGCGCTTGGCTTCTGGCAATTTCTGATACTCCAGCCACTTCTTGCGTATCTCTGCCTTTTTCTCAGCAGGCAGGTTTTGATATTCCTGATATTTCTTGCGCGCGTTCTCACGCTCATAAGGTGTCATGCGGCTCCAGTGCGTCAAACGCTTCTGCACCCGCTTTTGCTGATCTGCTGACATCTTGGGATAGTCCCTGGCGATATCCAGCATTTTTTCCCGCTGCCAAGGGCGCAGGATATCCCACTCACCAGCCAATGGGGCCAACACCTTGCGCTGGCTATCCGTCAATTGCGCCCAACCGGGTTCTTTCGCTTCAGTCTCGGCCAGCACAGTGCTGGCAAACAATAAAACCACAGTCGCTAATGCTGGCCTGATCAATAGAGCAGCTCTAGCCCCTAGCGCTGTTCTAGCCATGAATAAAAACCTCTATCAAGATATGCCTCGGGGGGGAGTTCAGACGCCAGCAGGAAGGCATCACCACGTTCAGTGTTGCCATGTCCGGTCAATTCCTGGGTCAAAATGAAGGTGAAAAATACCGCGCCTGCCAGCGCAGCCAATGACAGGCCACGTTGATAAGGCAAAAATCGGTTTGCTAACAGGGCGAGTACGCCTTGCCCAGCTTGAACATGTTGTCCATGCGCGGCAAGAGCGCGCTGTCTTGCCTGTTGTAAACCCGACGCCGTTTCAGGCGTTAACTGCTGTGTGCTTGCATCCAGGTACTGGACGACTTCTTGTGCAAATTGCTGTTCGTGTGTCATTGCCCGCCCCCCGCTTTCTCGAGCACTTGTTTACTGAATCCATATTTTTCGAGTGCAATGGCTAAAGCATGAACTGCACGCGAACAATGCGTCTTGACGCTGCCCTCGGAGCAACCCATGACGGCCGCTGTTTCGGCAACATCCATCTCTTCCCAATAACGCATAATAAATGCTTCTCGTTGACGCGTTGGTAGATTTTTTATTGCGTCTTCTATGATGGTGATGGTTTGCTGGCGCTCGTACTGGACTTCAGGCTCGTCGCTGTCGTTTTCTGCCACCATGGATTCCAGCGGATCATGCTCTTCATCGCTGTCGTTACTGACGCCCAGTGAAGAAAGCAGCGTGGTCCACACGCCACGTATCTTCTGCCTGCGCCAGTAATCCTTCATGGTGTTTTGCAGTATGCGCTGGAATAGCATGGGATATTCTTCCACCGGCCTGCTCGCATACTTCTCGGCCAGCTTGAGCATGGCATCCTGAACGATATCCATGGCAGCATGATCATCGCGCACGGCATAGGCCGTCTGCTTGAAGGCACGACGCTCAACTTGCGCCAGGAATTGTGAGAGTTCTTGTGTACTTGCCATGATGTGGGTTGGACGGTACAGCGGGCATTAAGTGCTTTGCCACTGCTAGGTCTCATGCTTTTTGCGAGTATAACAGGTTTGTTTTTTGTGACTGCGCGCGCTTTTGGCTACAATTCCAGCCAATACAACTCACCATTACTGCAGCCATCATGTTCAAAATTCTGTTGCTCGCCATCGCATTCTGGTTGCTTTACTCCCTGCTCAAGCGTTATCGCAATAATATGAATCAGCAGCCACCCGCTCAAAGCAAATCCCAGAGCGGGGCCAACGACAACAGCCTGATGGTGCAGTGTGCCTACTGCCAGGTACATTTGCCCAGTAATGAAAGTATCAAACAGGGCCAACTGCATTTCTGCAGCCAGGATCACGCCCGGCAACACCAGCCATGAGTCAAGACCAGGCCACGCTGTCAGGAGGGCCTTATTGGCGCCCGATGGCGCTTTTTTCCTGCTATCGCCTATTGCTGGCGATTATTTTTCTGCTGTCCTATGTCCTGCTTGAGGACAACCGTGTCTGGCTCAATTACAACAACAGCTTATATCTTGGCCTAGCCCTGGCCTACTTTGTATTTGGCCTGGGTGCGCTGGTGCTCAACCTGCTGCGCAAACCCAGCTTCAGCATACAGTTACCCCTACAAACCCTGGCCGATATTGGCTTTATTTTGCTGTTGATGTATGCCAGTGGCGGCATCAAAAATGGCCTGGGCCTGTTGCTGATTGTCACCATTACCGCGGCCAGTCTGATCAGCCAGGGCAGGCTGGCGCTGTTCTATGCTGCGATTGCCAGCATAGGCTTGCTGCTGGAACAAACGCACCAATTGCTCTATTGGTCGGAAGACTATGGTGATTACTCCCATGCGGTGATGCTGAGCATCAGTTGCTTTGCTACCGCCTGGCTGGCGCACAGTCTGGGCAAGCGCGCTACCCAGCATGCGCTGCTGGCGTCGCAACGCGGTGTGGATTTGGAGAATCTCGCCCAAATCAATCAACTCATCACCGACGAAATGGAAGATGGCGTGCTGGTGGTGGATAGCGAACTCAGATTGCGCCATCGCAACCAGCAAGCTGACCATTTGCTCGGTGCCATTAAAGAGCCGCGCCATAACCAGCCGCTGGCGGAATATGCCCCCGAACTGGAGCAAATGCTACAGCAGTGGCAGCAACGCGAACGTGGAAGTGGAAAACGCCGCAGTGCGCTTAAATTACGGCTGGACAAGCGCGAACTGCGTATCAAGCTGCGCCCAGTCGGTGAAGATTATCAGCAAGGCAGCGTGGTGTTTATTGAGGATTGGAGCCAGGTTCAGACGCAAGCACAGCAGCTCAAGCTTGCCGCCCTGGGCCGTTTGACTGCCAATATCGCCCACGAAATCCGCAATCCGCTCAGTGCCATCAGCCATGCCACGCAGTTGCTGCAAGAAGATGAATCCCATGACCCTGCCAGCCAGCGCATGCTGCAGATCATCAGCGACAATGTGCAGCGCATGGAGCAGATGATCAAAGATGTGCTGGAGCTTAACCGTCGTGACCGCACCAAGCAGCAGGAGATCCGCCTGGCCGATTTTCTGCGTGAATTTCATGACCAGTTTTACCAGGTGGAGAAAATTCCGCCACAGTCCTTTGTGCTGGATACCAGCGACCTAGAACCCACCATTCTTTTCGACCATAGACATTTGCATCAAGTGTTGTGGAATTTATGTCGCAATGGCTGGCGTCACAGCCGCCAGCAGGATGCCAGCCTGACCCTGTCACTGAAAGAAGAAGCGCGGCAGTGGCTGATAGAGATTCGCGACGATGGTAATGGCATTCCACTTGATGCCATGCCGCATCTGTTTGAGCCGTTTTTTACCACTGAAAGCACAGGCACAGGACTTGGGCTTTATATCGCCCGCGAACTATGCGAAGCTAATGGCTCAACCATAGAACATGTCACCACTGAATCGGGTTGCATTTTCCTTATCCACATCAAGAAAACTGAAGCTGCATGAGCACGCCCCCTGCCTGCCTGGTCGTAGACGACGAGACCGATATCCGCGAATTGCTGGTGCTGACCCTAGAGCGCATGGATATCCGCGCCGATAGCGCCAGCACGCTGGCAGAAGCACAGCACTTGCTGCAACAGGGTCAATATTCGCTCTGCCTCACTGACATGCGCCTGCCAGATGGCATAGGCCTGGATTTGGTCAAACATATTTCCCAGCATTACCCCGGCCTGCCAGTGGCAGTGATCACGGCCTATGGCAGCGCAGAGAATGCAGTTTCTGCGCTCAAAGCCGGGGCCTTTGATTACCTGACCAAGCCTATCTCGCTCAAGCAGCTGCGGCCATTGGTGCAGTCGGCACTCAAACTCTCCAGCCCGGCAGAAAGCAGCAGCTCCGCTGCAGGCCATCACATGATAGGTAACAGCACTCCTATCAAACAGGTGCGCAGCATGGTGGAGAAGCTGGCGCGCAGTCAGGCACCTGTATACATCAGTGGCGAGTCAGGCAGCGGCAAGGAGCTGGCCGCGCGCATGATTCACCAAAACAGTTCACGCCATGATGGCCCCTTTATTGCCGTCAACTGTGGGGCAATTCCAGAAAACCTCATGGAAAGTGAATTCTTTGGTCATAAAAAAGGCGCGTTCACGGGCGCCACCCAAGATAAGGATGGCATGTTCCACGCTGCTAAAGGCGGCACCTTGTTCCTGGACGAAGTGGCCGACTTGCCTTTAGCCATGCAGGTCAAACTGCTGCGTGCCATTCAGGAGAAAAAAGTCCGCATGGTGGGCGGCACCGTAGAAGAAAGCGTAGATGTACGCATCATCAGCGCCACCCATAAGAATCTGGCCGTGATGATGGAGCGTGGCGAATTCCGCCAGGATCTTTATTACCGCCTCAACGTCATTGAACTGAAAATGCCTGCGCTGCGCGAAATGCCAGCCGATATCCCCTTGCTGGTGCATGCCTTGTTGCAAAAGCAATGTAGAGAAGAAGGCCGCCCAGTACCAGAATTGAGCGCCGAGGCTAATCAGATACTGGCGCGCCATAGCTTCCCCGGTAATGTGCGTGAGCTGGAGAATGTGCTGGAGCGCGCCCTGGCCCTGAGTGATGGCCATGTGATTACCCCAGATGACCTGCTGCTGGAGCAGGAAAATATCATTACCCCCGTGGATGGCAGTGCGATGGAAGCCAGCGCACTCAATCATCTCAGGGTTGACGAAGGCATGGCCTTGCCGGACTATCTTGAGCAACTGGAAAAACAAGCCATACTCAATGCGCTGGAAAAAACTCACCACAACAAGACCGCGGCCGCCAAATTACTTGGCGTCAGCTTCCGCACTTTTCGTTATCGCCTGAGCAAGCTCGGACTCAGCAAGGATAATGACTAGGCCTGACCAAGTTAAGGGCTTGATGACCACCCCGCCTGTATCAGATTCCGCCTCACATACCCCCGCCTCTAGTGATACAGGCGCGGATACAAGCTTAACCATGCTGCCCGGCGGCATCGTCGCCGAGGCGGAGTTTATTCCCTCCCCCAATCAGGATGTCAGGCCCGAGGGCATGCCTACCGAATTGCTGGTCATCCACAATATCAGCCTGCCACCTGGAGAATATGGTGGTAACGGTATCCGCGAGTTATTTACCAATCAACTGCAAGCGGGCGATCACCCTTATTACGCCAGCATACACACGCTCAAGGTGTCAGCGCATTTCGTCATTCGCAGAGCAGGTGAGCTGCAGCAATACGTCTCTTGCGAGGCGCGTGCCTGGCATGCCGGGCTATCGCAGTGGCGGGGTAAAGAACGCTGCAATGACTTTTCCATAGGCATTGAGTTGGAAGGTTGTGACGATGAAGCTTTCACCGCCGACCAATACCAGCGCTTATGCCGCCTGATTGCACTACTGCAACATCATTACCCAATACGTGACATTGTCGGTCATTCTGATATCGCGCCCACGCGCAAGACCGACCCTGGCCCCTACTTTGATTGGAAAATACTGGCGCAATTTAAGCAACAATGATGCAAATCAATCTGAATTCAGTATAGACTTTTGGCTTCTCGCAATCTCCGCTAGTAGCACGATTAATTATATGCGGCGTACCGTGGCTTACTCCCGGTAATGCGCAACTTGAATTCAGGAAGTAAAACTTAAATGCCAGGCTATCGTTTATGGGCCAGTGCGCTCTCGGCCTTGCTGGCACTGAGCGTCAGTGCTTGCAGCAAACCCGAAGACAACAATAAGAAACCCACGCCCCCATTGGTCAGCGTCACCCAGGCAGAAACTACGCGCCTGGAGATTCGCGAGCAGGCCATAGGCACGCTGGAAGGCATTATGGACCCCACAGTGGCGGCCGAAGTGCCTGCCCGCGTAGTGCGTATCCTGGCCCGTCCTGGGCAAGTGGTGAAAAAAGGCGAAGTTATCGCCCTATTAGACCCGCAGGATTACACCCTGCAGCAACGTGAAGCCGAGAGCGAAGTCGCCAGGCTAGAAGCCCTGCTGCTTAACCAGCAGCGCAATGTGGAACGCAATGCCAAGCTGGTAGAGAAAAACTTTATCTCGCAGTTTGCACTGGACGAGCTGGAAACCCAGAAGATTGCCTTCAAGCGCCAGTTAGAAGGGGCGCGCTCGCGCCTGGAAACCATTACCCATAATGGTGGCAAGACTCGATTGCTCTCGCCTATCGATGGCAAGGTAGAAAAGCAAATTGTCTCGCCCGGCGATTACGTCAAGGTAGGCGACCCCATCCTGCAGATCATCAGCAACCAAAAGCTGCGTGCGCACCTGCCTTACCCGGAAAATCTGGGTGGCAAACTGCGCGCAGGTCTCAAGGTGCGCCTGACTACCCCTACTTCGGATCAAGAAGCTGAAGGTGTGCTGCGCGAGTTCAAGCCGGTAATAGTGAGCACCAACCGCGCCATTGATGTGCTGGTCGATATCATCGATCAGCCCGGCTGGCAGTCGGGCGCTAGTGTCACTGGCAATATCATTCTGGGCGAATATCAGGACGCCATCGTCGTGCCTGAGCTCAGCGTGGTGTTACGTCCGGCTGGGCAGGTGGTGTATGTGATTAAAGATGATGTAGCGCAGCAACGCATCGTCAAGACTGGCATTTACCAGGATGGCCGCATTCAGATTCTTGAAGGTTTGCAAGCCGGGGAAACCATCGCGGTGGATGGTGCCGCTTTCCTCACCGATCAGGCCCAGGTTCAAATCAAGTCTGAAATCAAAGCCCAGACCAAGCCTGAGCACAAGGCACAGCCATGAGTTTGCCGGAAATATCAATCAAGCGGCATGTGCTGGCCTGGATGGTCTCTGGCCTGTTGGTGCTGCTGGGGATTATCAGTTATCAGCGCATAGGCGTGGATAGACTGCCTTATATCGAATTCCCCATTATCTCAATCACCACCACGCTCAAGGGTGCCAATCCTGACATTGTCGATGCCAGCATTACCAGCGTCATTGAGTCTTCGGTCAACACCACGCCGGGCATAGAACACATTCAATCCGGCTCATCACCCGGTGTCTCGGTCATCACCATCACCTTTGGCCTGGAAAAGAATATCGACGTTGCCTATAACGAGGTGCAATCCAAGGTAAATCAGGTATTGCGCCGCCTGCCCGACGATACCGACCCGCCGCAGGTGCAAAAGGTCGAGACCAATGCCCAGCCCATTATGTGGCTGGCGCTACGCGGCGACCGCACCACACAACAGATTAACCTCTATGGTTTCAATGTGCTGAAGAAGCAGTTGGAAACCATAGATGGCATAGGCGAAGTCCGCCTGGGCGGCCGCCGTGACCGCACCATACGCGTACATGTATTGCCTGAGCGCATGGCCGCCTACAACCTGACGGCCACAGACCTGATTGCCGCTTTTGGCCGTGAGCATGTGCAACTGCCAGGGGGCTTTTTGGTGGGGCAGAGTTCCGAGTACCTCATGAAATTGGACTTGGAATTCCACACCCTGCGAGATCTCGCGGAAATGGTGGTGAGCTACCGTGATGGTGCCGCCATCAAGCTCAAGGATATTGCCGAGCTGCAAGATGATGTGGCGGACTACCGTCAACTGGCGCGCTTTGGTGGCAACCCCGCGGTAGGCCTGGGTATCGTCAAGGTAGCCAACGCCAACACCGTCTCCATTATCAATGCCGTGCAGCGCAAGCTGGATAAAGACATACGGCCAAATCTGCCGCCGGGCATGACGCTGGATATCTCCACCAATGATGCGCTGTTCATCAATGACATCGTGCGCGCGCTGCAGGATCACCTGGTAGAAGGCACGCTGCTGGCCGCGTTTATCGTCTGGTTGTTCCTGCGCTCGCTGCGCTCGACCCTGATTATCGCCACCGCCATCCCGGTCTCGCTATTGGGGGCCGTTGCCGTCATGTATTTCTCCGGTTTCACCTTCAATACCATGACGCTATTGGCCTTGCTGCTACTGATAGGCGTGGTGGTTGATGATGCCATTGTGGTGCTGGAAAATATTCACAGGCACTTGACCCTGCGCAGCCGCAACAGCCAGGAAGCCCCTGCCGTACTCGCCAGAATGGCGGCTATTTCTGGCAGCCGCGAGGTAGCGTTTGCCGTGGTGGCGGCCACTTTCTCACTGGTGTGTATCTTCGCGCCCGTGATCTTTATGGACGGCATGATAGGCAAGTTCTTCAAGTCCTTCGCGGTGGTGGTCACCTTTGGGGTGCTGGTGTCACTGCTGGTGTCGCTGACGCTGACGCCTATGCTCTGCTCGCGCTACCTGTCTGCGCATGAGCCCAGCGGCCGTTTCTATCGCTGGCTGGACAAGGTTTATCACGCCATGGACCGCAGCTATGCCCGTAGTCTGCGCTGGACCCTCAAGCACCGCTGGCTCATCATGCTGCTGACCTTGCTGGTCATCCTGGGCAGCGGCTTCTTCTTTGGCAAGGTCAACAAGGAGTTCATCCCGGATTCGGACGAAGGCCGCTTTATGATTTCCTTCCGTACGCCGCTGGGCTCCAGCATTGAATACACCAATAGCCGCCTGACCTTGCTTGAAAGTGTAGTCGCCCGTTATGACGCGCAGATTGCGAGCTACTTCAGCACTATAGGTGTAGGCGCGCAGGGCCAAGTCAATAAGGGCACGGTCAGCATCCGCCTCAAGGAAAGGCGCGACCGCAGCATGAGCCAGCAAGATTTGATCAAGGCCATGCGCGTGGAACTGGATCAGATTCCCGGCGTACGGGCTTTCCCGGTGCCAGTGGCTATTGTGGGTGGCCAGCGCTCGGAAAAGCTGCAACTCAACATCACTGGCCCCAACCTGGAACAAGTCGCGCAACTGGGTAAAACCATGCAGCGCATGCTGGGTGATACCCCAGGCATGGGCAAGGTCGATCTGGATCTTGACCTTGATTTGCCACAGCTCACCATGCAGATAGACCGCGTGCGAGCCGCCAGCCTGGGGCTATCCGCCACCGATTTGGCCACCGCACTCAATCTCTATACCGGGGGTATTGATGTCGCAAGCTTCAACGACGAACCTGGTGATGGTCAGCGCTACGATATTCGCCTCAAGGCCAAGGAAGGCAGTTTATCTACGCCTGACGACCTGAAGAAAATCTACCTGCGCAGCAACTCAGGTGAGTTGGTACGCCTGGATAGCGTTGCCAGCTTCAAGCAGACACTAGGGGCTGCGCTAATAGGCCGCTTTGACCTGCAATATGCCGCCAGCCTGTATTCCAACCCCTTGATGCCATTGGGTGATGCCATTCAGCTGGTACGGGATAGTGCGCAGGAAATCTTGCCGCCTGGCTACAGGCTCAATTTGATAGGCCAAGCCGAGGAATTACAAAAGACCAGCAAAAACATGATGTTTGCGTTCAGCCTGGCTCTGCTATTGCTATATATGGTGCTGGCCAGCCAGTTCAACTCTTTCCTGCAGCCCTTGATTATCATGCTGGCGCAGCCGCTGGCCATTATAGGGGGGGTGTTCGCGTTGTGGTTGACGGGCAACTCGCTGAATATCTTCTCCATGATAGGGCTGGTGCTGTTGATAGGCTTGGTGGCTAAGAACTCTATTCTGCTGATAGACCTCACCAACCAGTTAAGGGAAGAAGGCAAAAGCGTAGACCAGGCATTAAGCGAAGCCTGCCCCATACGCTTGCGCCCGGTGCTGATGACCTCACTCACCATTATTCTGGCCCTGTTACCTGCGGCATTGGGTTTGGGCGCAGGCGCGGAAACCAATGGCCCACTCTCCATTGCCGTGATAGGTGGCATGATTTCCTCCACCCTGCTCACCTTGGTGGTAGTGCCTGCGGCCTATTCTCTGGTCATGAACGCCAGACTACGCAAAACACAGGCTGCCGCAGCCTAATGCCTGAGTGCCCGTCAGGGCCCAGGCATTCTTTGATTACATTGCATCTATACCCCGCTTGCCAGTATTGCACTGGCAAGCCCCTCCGTCGCAAATTCTGCCGCAAATCCCCATCCAACTCACAGGCTTTTAGCAGGGTCCAGCTGAGCACCGCAGGCTTTAACATTACGCAACTTGTTGTTATATTTGAATTTTCGTGTTTTGTAAATCGTTGTAAAAGTAGGCCATTTCTGGTCTAAGTGCCCGGTTTTGACACGGAACTGTCATATTCCCCGCCAATAATCCCGCCTCATTGCAACACGTCTGGTTGCCGTTTTATTTCATACTGGAGAAAGTCACAATGAAGCTCAGAAGTCTGTTTCCTCTTGCCCTAGGTAGCTTGTTGCTGGCGAGCTTGCCCGCCCATGCCGACTCTACCGAGGACATTCTGGAAATGCTCATGAACAAGGGCGTATTGACCAAGGAAGAAGTCAGCAAGATTAGCGATAGGCGCAAAAGCGAGAAAGTGGCGGATGAGGAAAGCCACAAGGCTGATATCCGCCCGGTATTCAAAGATGGCATACGCCTGGAAACCGCAGACAAGTCACAATCCCTAGGCTTCAATGGCCGTATCCAGGCGGATTACCGTTACTTTGATAAGAACGCGGCTGAAAGCGCTGATACCTTCGATATCCGTCGTGCTTTCATGACCATGCAAGGCCGCTACTACAAATACTATGACTTCAATATCACCGCTGACTTTGCCAATGTCGCCAATGGTAGTCATCTGGATGAAGCCTACTTCGGTATCAACTGGTGGGATCAAGCCCGCTTGCGCTTTGGTCAGTTCAAAATGCCGTTTGGTATGGAGCAGGATACCAGCGATATCTTTACTGAATTCCAAGAGCGTGCACTACTGGACGTGCTAACCCCAGGCAAGGAACGCGGGGCCATGCTGTTTGGCAACCCGACCAAGGGTGTGTTCTACGGTCTGGCTACTTCCACAGGCCGTGGCAAGAACATCAACAACACCGACAATCAGGTGGATGGTCTGGACATCATAGGTCGCGCCAGCGTCAACTTTGCCCAGTTCCTCGGCAACAAGGATGCGGTTTATCACTTGGGCGCTGGTTTCTCTCGTGGCGAACTGTCACCCAATCAGGTGGTGGCCCCAACTGCACGTACCGAAGCCAGAGGTGTGGCCTTCTTCACCCCCACCGCTTTCACACATGACAATAGCGATGACCTGACCCGTACCCGCTATGGTCTGGAAATGGCCGTGGCGCAAGGTCCGTTCAAAGTGCAAGCTGAGTGGATGAAGCACAACTATGAAGGCAAGACCAGTCTGCATCAGAATTTCGACAAGGACATCAAGGCCTGGTACGCCGCCGCCAGCTGGCTGGTGACTGGCGAACACTTTGCCGACAGCTATGGCAGCATGGGCTTGTTTGGCCGTATCAACCCGAAGAAGAACTTCGATATCGGCAATGGCACAGGCACGGGTGCTGTGTTACTGAGCCTGCGCTACTCAGACTTTGATGGCAGCGATTTCGCCGCGGGTTCTGGCCCAGTAGGTTCGGGTAATGTCGCCGCAGGCACAGCCACTGGCGCTCACGCCTGGACCGCAGGCGTGCAATGGATATTGAACCCGAACACCCGTCTGGTGCTGGACTATGTAGATACCAAGTTCACAGGCGGTGTGGCGCGCTATACCAAGTCCAATAACAATGCCACGGCCACGGCAGATGACGAACGTGCTTTGACTGCACGTGCGCAGTTTGACTTCTAGAACGAGTAAAGCCCGCTAGCTGAATGGGTAGCGGGCACAAAACAAAAGGGCAGCTTAAGCTGCCCTTTTTTGCTTTACCTTGGTCGTACCAAGGCAGATGCTGCCTAATGACTTATAGGCTTACAGTTTACTTAACAGTAACTGTACCGCGCATCATAGTAGCGTGGCCAGGGAAGGAGCAGAAGAATGTGTACTTCTCACCAGCAGCCAGCTTGCTAACGTCAACCTTAACGCTGTCCTTTTCACCACCGCCAACCAGCTTGGTGTGAGCAACAACGCGTGCATCACCAGCCTTAACGAAGTTACCAGCTTCACCAGCAGCAACGCCGTCGTTCATAACAGCCTTGAAGTCTGCAGTCTTGGTGATCACCAGGTTGTGGCCCATCACGTTCTTAGGCAGGGAACCAGTGTGCTTCAGGTTCACTGTGAACTCTTTACAGCTCTTTTCTACATCAATGTTCTTGGTGTTGTATTGCATGGCATCGTTGGCTTCAACATCCACGGAGCAGCCTGCTGCCAGTACGGAACCGGAGAACAGTGAAGCTAACAAGATAGCGACGATTTTGCTGGATTTCATATTTACTTCCCTCATCTAAATATAGGCAAGATTGCCTGTGTTATAGAACTGCTCTTTTCATACTGCCTTACTACATTTAGCTAAAACGCTTGCTTGAAACCAAGAGCCTGGATGGGCGCTTACTGTTGCTGCAGCAAACTTTGGATAGGTCATCAGTTCCAATTGCGAAAGATTATCAATTAAAACTGAGGATTAATCCAGTGCCTCTCCATGCTGCTATTAACGCATTGTCATCATGCTCGGATGACAGCAGGCGGTAATTCTATACAAAATCATCAACCTGAAACAGGTTTGGCTTCAGAACTCGTGACAATTTCCTGCACTATCAGGCTACCTATCATGTCGCCCTGCACGTTGACGGCGGTACGTATGGTGTCCAGCAAGCGATCTATAGGCAGCAGAATGGCAATGGCTTCCGCGGGTAATCCCACCGATTGCAACACCATCACCATGGTCACCATACCCGCGCTGGGGATACCGGGCGCCCCCACTGAAGCCAGCATGGCCATGAAAAACACTATGAGCTGCTGCACCAGGTTAAGTTCCACCCCCACCAGGTTGGCGATAAAGAGCGCGGCCGAGGCTTCGTAAAGCGCAGTGCCATCCATATTGATGGTGGCACCCAGCGGAACCACAAAGCCTGCAATCTCGCGCCTCACATGCAGTTGCTGCTCAGTGCAGCGCAGGGTCACAGGCAAGGTGGCCGAGCTTGAGCTGGTGGCAAAGGCGGTCACCAGCGCATCTCTGGCACCTTGCCAGAAACGCCAGGGTGTCATGCGCGTTACGATATAAAGCATGCCGGGCAAGATGATGACCCCGTGCACCAGGGTGATGCCCACCACCAGCACCATGAACTCCGCCATGCTGGCCAGCAAGCCCACCTCTTGAGCCGCCACCAATTTAGCCAACAGCGCCATGATGCCCAGGGGCGCCAAGCGCATCACCCAACCGACTATCATCATGATGAGGTCAAACGCCTCTTGCATGAGTTTGAGGAAATTCTGATAACGCTCGCCACCCACCACGATGGCAACCCCGACAATCAAGGCAAAGATCACCACTGCCAGCACATTGCCCTGCGCCAGGGAGCTAAAGGGGTTTTGGAACAGGCCCAGCAAAAAATGAGTGAAGAACTCACCCACTGTGAGTTTTTCCGCATGGAAGTCCTGCAAGGCATGGGCAAACATATCCAGATGCATGCCCGCACCTGGCTGAAAGATATTGGTGGCCACCAGCGCCAGCAACACGGCGATAGCCATGGAAATGCTGAAGAACACCAGGGTAGATACCCAGACGCGGTGCATCTGTTTATGCGCCTGCAAATTGGCCACACCAACCACGATGGAGGTAAATAACAAAGGCACCAGCACCATTTTGAGCAAGCCTATAAACAGACCCCCGGCCAAATTGCTTGCATACATGCCTGCCTCACGGCCGGGGGAATCTGGTGCCAGACTGCCCATGAGTAAACCCAGCAACACGCCAATAACGGCACCAATGAGGATTTGCGTGTTGAGGCTGGGCAATTTCATGGACAATTCCTAGATAGGGTCCTTGGCGACCTTGGGCTTGGTAGTTTTAGGCTTAGTAGCTGTGGCTTTTGTCGCGGCAGAGTTGGTTGCTCTGGGCTTAGTGGTCTTGGCTGCAGGCTTGCTCGCTACTGTTTGACTAATTTCAGCTTCGCTACTTTCAACTTCGCTGACTTCAGTTTTACTAGCTTTAACCTTGCTCGCTTTAGTCCCAGTCACTTTGGACTCACTAACTGCGGACTCAGCCACTTCAGCGTCAGTCACTTCAGACTCGCTAGCTTTGGCCGTCTTGGCACTGGGCTTGCTGACTTTGGCTTTAGTGACTTTAGGCTTGGTCACTTTCGCTTTACTGGCTTTGCTTGCTGCCACTTCCGCCTCAGCCTCAACCAATGCAGGCTCTGCCACTTCCTCAACGACAACTTCAGCGTTGCTGGCTGCAATTTCAGCAGATTGATCAGCATCCTTGGCGGCAGAAGCCGCTTTCAGCTCAAACACCGCAGCAAAGAAGCCATCGGTTTCATGCTGATGGGGCAGCAGCTTGAGATAAGCTCCGGTATCCAGCTTCACCTGTTGTTGCGCCAGCACATCGGCAGCGTTGACCAACTGGAACTGCGGATGTGCAGCGAGGAAAGCTTCGGCCAATTGCTCGTTTTCTTCGGCCAGCAGGCTGCAGGTAGCGTAGATTAAACGGCCGCCCGCTTTCACCAGCTTGGCGGCACGCGCGAGTATCGATGCCTGCTTGGCAGTGAGTTCTTCTACATCCTTGGGGGTCTGCTTCCACTTAAGGTCGGGATTGCGGCGCAAGGTCCCCAGGCCACTACAAGGCGCATCTACCAGCACACGGTTGAACTTGCCATTCAGGCGCTTGAGCTTGGGGTCATTTTCGCTGCTGATCACCTGGCTATACAGATTGGACAGGCCAGAACGCTTGAGGCGCTGGCCCAGGTTGTACAAGCGCTTTTCCGAGACATCAAACGCATACAAGCGGCCGCTGTTACGCATCAGCGCGCCCAGCGCCAAGGATTTACCGCCCGCGCCAGCACAAAAATCGGCAATCATTTCGCCACGGCGTGGTGCCACCAGCAAGGCCAGCAATTGGCTACCTTCGTCCTGCACTTCAATTTTGCCATCCATGAATAGCGGATGACGGCTGATGGACATGCGTTGTGGCATGCGTATGCCAGTAGGTGAATAAGGTGTCAGTTCGGCACCGGCTTTTTCAGTGTCAAAGCGCGCCATCACCTCATCGCGATTGGCTTTGACCAGATTGACGCGCAGATCCAGACTGGCGGGCTTGTGCATGCTGCGCGCAATCGCGAGTGCCTGCTCATTGCCATACTGCGCTTCCAGACGTTGCCATAGCCACTCGGGTAGATCAGCCTGCTCGGCGGGGCTCAAGCCATCAGTGGATTTAGCCTTGATCTCCTGCGCCCATTCTGTCTGCTGCTTGTTGAGCATGTTTTCCAGCTCGCGCAAGCTGCCACCTTGTATCTTGACCAACCAGGCCACCAACAAACGGCGCGGGTCTTCATTGCCAGCCATCGCTGCCAAAAAGGATTTACGTCGCAGCACGCCATAGACGGATTCGGCTATCCAGGCACGCTCCTTGGTGCCCAGTTCGCGGTTCTGGCGGAAAAAGCTGCCCAGCTTGGCATCCGCCGGGCCTGAGCCGCTCAATACATCAGCCAGGACCACGCCGGCGAGTCTCAACAAATTTTGGTTCATACGCTCATTTCAATAAATCGGTGGAAATCCGGACGGCCATTTGTTCAATCACGCTGCCATCCTCTTCAGTCTTACGCATTTTAACTGGCAGGTAGAGATAATCTACCGCCAGCCATAATTCGGTTTTTTCACTGCCTGTCTGGTTAACCTTGGCAATGTGCAGGGTATTCACCACACCAAACTCGGTATTCAGTACTTCTTCGCCCTCAAACTCATAGTTGAAGGCGGTAAGCTTGCGGCCATTACTCACGCTGAGGCTCATTTGCTCTAGCGGCGGCACAAAGACAAATTGGTACATCACACTAAGCAAATCCTGGGTGCCATCGGGTAGCGGCACGGTTTGTATGCCCTTGGCGGTTTCCAGACTGACGGTATGTTGCGCCCAGTCAAAACGCGATTGTTGCTTCTTGCTCTCGCTACTGCCGTATTGATAGCTGAAATAATCCGGGCGCAAGCCCTGCTCTGTGATGCTGCCTGTGCTTTGCTGCAACAACTTGCCGGAGACCACCAATGCCGCCAGCCCCTGCGCCTCGGTAGTACTCGTCAGTTCATAACGCCCGTCTGGCAAAGCACGATAACGTATATGGCTGACGCCTATCTTGCTGCCATTGGCACCGCGCAACACCTTGAATTCGGTATCCACATAGCTGAAGTGAGGTAATGTGCGCTGTTCTTCCTGCACCTGCTCATCTGCACTGGCCGCATTCTGCTGCAAGGCTTCAGCCGTGGCTGGACTATCTCCCTCAGTCTGCTCTGCTGCTGAGTTCTCCGGCAATATTGCATTTGGGGCAGCATCTGCCGCAGTCTCTGCATTTGCTTCTGCCAAGGGTTCTGCTTGAGGCAATGATTCTGCCTGGGGTTTCGCTTTAGGCTTTAGTTTTGGTTTAGCGCTAACTTTTGGTTTGGGCAATTGTGCGTCAGCCAACAACGGCTTATTGGCCTGCAAGCTCACCACCTGCAAATGCTGTTCCTCATGCGGCGCCACCAGATCGGGCAGTGACCAATACTCCCCGCCCAGCATCAAGCCATGTAACAACAGGGAAAGCAGCACCGCCAGGGCCAAACCATAAGGCGCCAATTTCCCTTTGGCAGACAGTCGCTGCCACTTGCTGGTCACACTACTCCACATTGATGCTAGTCAGCACCTGTTCAATCTTGTAGCCCTTGTCATCCAGCATCATCAATTTCACTGGCAGATAATGCTGATCAACCCCCAGCCAGAACTCCTTGCCGTCTTCGGCAGCGTCTTTGTCTGCATCTTCCAGATGCATCACTTTGAATTTGCCCGCGGGGGTTTCCAGCTGCTCGGCTTTGGCGGTGATCTTGTAGTGATAATTACGCAGCTTTTTGCCAGTGGTAACAGGCAGGTTCAACTCCTCACCACTGGGCGGCGTAAACATGAACTGGTAGATAAAGCTGCTCAGATCCTGGGTGCCGGGTTCCAGTGCAACACTATTCGGTTTGCCTTTGACCTTCATGGTGAGCTGACTGGCTTTCCAGTCAAAATCGGTATACAGCGAGCGCTTTTCGTTATCGCCCTGATGCAGTTCAAAGTGCTCTGGCTTGAGGCCTTGCGCTGTCACTTCACCTTCACTGGTCAAACGCCGCTCACCAAACAGGGCGTAAACGCCCACCCCTTTGGTGACACTTTCTATGCGGTAACGATTACCTTCTTGCTGATAGGTCTCGGTGACATTGGCAAAGGCTTGCCCGTTACGGGTTGCCTCATAGGTGAGTTTGACCTGCTTGGGCGCTGCCAGCGCCAAACCACTGCTTAACAGCAGGGCAAGCGCCAAGGCAGGGGTACGGATATTGGACATTAAGCCTCCTGGAATGGGTTGCGAGCAATGTTGGGCTAAGCTCAAACACCGCCTCGGATCAGCACAGTATTTGCAAAAAACGATGCAAACTTGAGAAGTGCTAGCACCTCATCCCATTGGCAACTGCGGCTGATTTAAGTTCTAAGCCAGCCCTGATAGACAACTCCCCATCAGGGCCATGCCGGATCAAGCAACGATAGTGGGCGCTTCACCTGCAGCCTGGCGACGTATGCTACCAATCTGCCAAACCTGCTCACCTTCTGCTTCCAGCAGGGCAAGTGCTGCTGCGGCATCTGCCGCCGCCACGATCACCACCATGCCTATGCCGCAATTGAAGGTCTTGTACATTTCCTGATCGGTGATATTGCCTTGCTCTTGCAACCAGGAGAACAGCGGTGGCATTTGCCAGCTACCCTGGCGCACTTCAGCGGTCAGGCCTTCAGGCAATACGCGTGGCACGTTTTCGGTAATGCCGCCGCCAGTGATATGCGCCATGCCCTTGACCTTGACGCTTTGCAGCAGCTTGAGCAAAGGTTTCACGTAAATGCGTGTAGGCGCCATGATCACATCACGGAAAGGTTTACCGTAGAAATCACTGTCCAGGTCTATGCCGGACAAATCAATCAATTTGCGAATCAGCGAATAGCCATTGGAATGCGCGCCACTGGAGGCCAGGCCCAGCACCACATCACCTTCGGCAATGGTAGAACCGTCTATCAGCGCTTCCTTGTCGGCAGCACCGACGACAAAACCTGCCAGGTCATACTCACCCGCCGGATACATACCAGGCATTTCAGCGGTTTCACCACCCACCAGCGCACAGCCTGACAGCTCACAGCCAGCCGCTATGCCCTGAATCACCTGGGCGGCCACGCCTACTTCCAGCTTGCCGCAGGCAAAGTAATCGAGGAAGAACAGGGGCTCAGCGCCTTGCACCAGAATATCGTTCACACTCATGGCCACCAGGTCTATGCCTACGGTGTCATGCTTGTCGAGCTGGAAAGCCAGCTTGAGCTTGGTACCTACGCCATCAGTACCGGAAACCAGCACAGGGTTCTTGAATTTCTTCGGCACCTCGAACAAGGAACCGAAACCACCAATACCGCCCAGCACTTCAGGGCGCATGGTGCGCTTGGCGAATGGCTTGATTCTCTCAACCAGGGCGTCCCCGGCCTCAATATCCACACCGGCATCGCGATAGCTAATCGAGGTTTTTTCAGAATTCAAGTTGAGTTCTCGCTTTCCACAAGATAAATTAGACAATTAGGGCATAATTTTACCTGATAAATAGCCCTCAAACGATAGCTATGGACGTGGCATGGCCCGAGAAAACACTCTGGCGTCACAACAAAAACATGTCTTCTTCGCTATAGATATCGCTTTCAGCCCGCAGTTTAAGAGCGGGCAAGGCACTTAAAACCAATAAAACTGCAGCACGCAAAGCTGAATAAAGCGTAGCGCATGATTTGTATACAAGAACTGAACCGCATTGAAACAATTACTTCTCGACATCCAGCCCCCAGCCGCGCCCAGCCTTGATAATTTTGTCGTTGGCCGCAACGCCGAAGCCTTGTTCCAGTTACAGCGCACTGTGCTTGAGCAGGATGATGCGCGCTTCATCTATCTTTGGGGTGCCGATGGCTGTGGCAAAAGCCATTTGATCAGCGCCTGCAATGCGCTGGCCAGCAGCCAGCAACTCAATATGATTTGCGTGGACGATGTACACCTGCTGGGGGACGACGAGCAGATTGCCCTGTTTGATCTCTATAACCAGTTACGTGAATCTGGCGGCCGCATGTTGGTGAGCGGGATTGCGGCCCCTGGTCAGATGGGGCTGCGGGATGATCTGGCTACACGTCTGGCCTGGGGTTTAAGCTATCAATTGCACCCGTTGAGCGATGAAGAAAAAGCCCAGGCGTTGCGCAATCATGCCGAAGCCAAAGGCATGCGCCTGCCTGACGAAGTGCTGGATTACTGTTTACGCCATTTGCGCCGCGATATGCCCAGCCTTATTGCCACCATTGACGCTCTGGACGAGTGGTCACTCACCGACAAGCGTGCAGTCACCCTGCCTTTACTCAAGCAACTGCTACAGCATATCCCGCATTAACCTGGAGCCTGTGCATGGCCATTTATCGCTGCAAGCAATGCAATTTCGTCACAGAACTTGACGCCCAGCGAGTGGGAGAGGATATGCCCTGTCCCCAATGCCAGCATGTAAACAAAATCTGGGACAGCACGTTTTTTGTGAACCAGTTGCTGGAGAAGTATTTCGCCCTGCACCGCTCTTACCAGCGCCTGCAAAATGAGCAAAAACAAGACGTGCAGAAAGCTGCAAGTCCTGCGCGTAGCGAACCATTGCCCGCGAATGAACCCCGCGATTTTTCCAACACTGCGGCACTGAGCGAAGCAAGCCAGGCTCAAGCGCTGCTGCGCTGGTTTGAGCACAAGCGCATCAAGGTTGAACTCAACCCCAATGCTGTGGATACCACTGGTTTCTTTGATGAAATAGCCCATGCCATCGCCACGGATTACGTCACGCTACGCCCTATCATCCAGCAGATCTGCCATGCCTATCGTGAAAACTATATAGGCACCACCATTCATCTGGCCAACCGCAATGCGGATGAATTGCACCGGGTAACGCAGTTCTGCCGCCAACTGCATGAGTTTGCTTTTATCAGCCGCTTAGTACAGCAAAAGAGCGAGAAGACCTTGCGCCTGATTCTGCAGCCCTCACCGCCCATCAGACAGTTTTTCAGTGGTATCTGGCTGGAGTGGTATGCACTGATGCAGGCCTTGAGCTTTGCCAGCCAGCGGCAGCTGCCGTTTTCCTGCGCGCGCAATCTCAAGATCACACTGCCGAATGCCGAGGTACACGAGCTGGATGTATTTCTGCTGCTGGATGACAAAACCCCGATCTGCATAGAATGCAAGACGGGCGAGTACCATTCCCAGATTGAGAAATACCGATTATTGAAGAAAAGCCTGGGTCTGCAAAAAGCCCAGTTTCTGCTTTGCGTGGCTGACATCAGTGATGAACATGCCCAGGGTTTTACCAGCATGTATGACCTGACTTTTACCAACCCCAAGCATTTGCTGACCTATTTGCAGCGCCTGTAAGTGCTTGACGCCTAGGCCAAGCTAGGAGGGCCTAGCTAAGTGTTAGGCTGTGCTGGCCGCTGCCACCCTTGTTGTCCTGCCACTCCACCTTGATGATGTCGCCCGGCGCAGCATTGGCCACATAGAAAATCAGATAGGGGTCCTTGGCGATGCCCGTGCCCCACTGGGCTTCCAGCACCACCTTGTCGCCATGCCTGGCTTGCAGCCATTGAATAAAATGCGCGGCAACCACTTCACCCGCTTCGTTCTTGCGGCGTCCGGTTTCCATGGGGTGGCTGATCAATAGCCGCACTTCCGCCACGCCCTGCTGTAAGCGGGCGCGCATTTTCATTTTGTGTTCCACAGGCTCAGCCATCAGCCGCAACCTCCTTCAGAGACGGCAATATAGCGTTCGGCCTGATAGTACTTGCCATCGGCCTGTACCACCACTTCCAGGGTCTGGCTTTCGGCCAGTTTTATCCGGGTAATGAGGAAGGGCTTACCGCCATTGGCAAAGCTGAAATTGGCGATCAGCGGCACCGGGTTTTTGGGCGCAAACAGCGCAATCGCCGTGGTATTGGCAATGCGGCTCATGATTTCCACCTGCACCACCGCGCCATTCTCGGCAAATTCCGGCGCGACGATTTCAATCTGCGCATGGCCGTGATCCTGATCTTTATAAACATCGTGCATAGCCAGCGCCTGTTTGGCCGCCGCAACATCGGGCGCTTCAAACGCCTGCTGGTTCCAGCGCGCGGCCCAGGCCTTGAGCGGCACAATAAAGCTTGCCAGCAAGGCAGCGATTATACGACGTCTGAGATTGGAGGTTGCCATCTTAATCGCGCTTTTTATCATCTAGCTGCAGGCGCAACTGCCCCAGCCTGGCTTCGACGATGGAATGTTGATAAAAATCGCCATCGCTGGCCTTGCTAGCCAAATCCATTTGTTCCACCGCGCCCCTAAGGTTGTAACGCCGCACATAGGCCTCACCCTGGGCCTGATGCCGCAATAGATTCTTGCCCTGTATGGTGTAAGCACGGGATTGCAACTCATAGAAATACGGGTCATCGGGGAATTGCACCTGCTTGTCAGTCAGCATGGGCAGCAAGCGCTCCAGCTGCCGCGTTGCCAGCAGATGCTCGGCATAGCCGTAGATCAAGGCGCGGTGATCGGGGTATTTTGCCAGGGCATCCTGGTATTGCTGCTCGATCAAACGCGTATCGCGCCCCGCGACAATGATATTGGTGGCGAGGGTCTCTATCGTGGCATTTGCGGGCGTATTCTTGCGCAGCCAATCCAGCTCCTGCTTGGCCCCTGCAAGGTCATTCTTGCGCAGCATGGCCAAAGCAATGCCGTAATGCTGAGCGGGCTCGCTGGCATAGCTTTTTTCCTGCAAGTTATAGCGGAAGGTATTGATGGCGCTATCCGCCGTGCCTATGCCTGAGAGCAGCTTAGCCTTGACGAACTGGAAGCTAGGGCTTTCCTGCGCCACTTTATAACTGCCGCCTTGCTCCACGCGATTACGCACATCGGCAATACGCTCACTGGTCAAAGGGTGAGTACGCAAGAATGCCGGGGCGCTGCCTTCAGAAAAGCGCGTGCCTTTTTGCAAGGTCTCAAAAAAGCTGGGCATGGCACGCGCATCAAAACCCGCGCTTTCCATAATCTGCAGGCCTACCCGGTCGGCCTCACGCTCATGCTCGCGTGTGTAATCAATCTGCTTCTGTATGGAGTTGGCAGTCGCGGCAGTTAATGCGCCACCTGTTAGCTGTGGGTTGCTGCGCGCCGCGAGCAAGGCCAGCGCCATGGTCGCCATGCTGATCACGGAATCATTTTTTTGCTTGGCCAGCATGCGCGCCAAATGGTGTTGCACCACGTGGCCGATTTCATGCCCCAGCACCCCCGCCACTTCCGATTCATTATTGGCGGCAATCAACAGCCCGGTATGTACCCCTATGACGCCACCCGGCATGGCAAAGGCGTTGATGCTGTTGTCCTTGACCACAAAGAAATTGAAACGCTGGTATTTATCCGGGCTATTGGCGGCCAGCCTGTGGCCTAAGTCGTCGATATAGTCGTTGATTTCAGGGTCTTCCAGCACCTGGCTGCTGGCATAGACATCACGCATGATCTCATCGGCAATGCGCTGCTCATCGAGAGGAGACATCACCGTGGCGGAATAATCCCCCAGCTCAGGCAAGCCATCGGCCAGCGCCACCGGAACAGCTACAGCAGCCATGGCCGTCAGCAATACAATTGGGTAAAGCGTTCTCATCGTTGCTATGATAGCAAGCTCGCTTTCCAAGTTCACTAGCGCTACAGCGCCAATTCGTCAGGACATCCCATGAGCAAGCTCACCCATTTTGATGCGCAAGGACAGGCCCATATGGTCGATGTGGCCGATAAGGCCGAAACCAAGCGTCTCGCCATTGCATATGGCAGCATACGCATGCAGGCCGAAACCCTGGCCGTGATTACGGCAGGCAATGCCAAAAAGGGGGATGTACTCGGCATTGCAAGGATAGCCGCCATCCAGGGAGCCAAGCGCACCGCCGACCTGATTCCGCTTTGCCACCCCATCCCCCTGACCAAGGTCGGGGTAGAGTTCACTATAGACCAGGCACTTAATACCGTGCATTGCCAGGTCAGCGCCGAGACTGTCGGCCGCACCGGGGTGGAGATGGAAGCCCTGACCGCAGCCAGTGTGGCCTTGCTGACGATTTACGATATGTGCAAGGCCATGGACAGAGGCATGGTGATCAGCGAGATCAAGCTACTGGAAAAACTGGGCGGGAAATCCGGACACTGGCAGGCTGAGGCTTAAGGCTTGCAGCTTTGCTCAGCTGCATTGTTGTACCTACTTATTTCTTTCTAGCGCCTTATTTTTTCTAGCCCCTTATTTCTTTCTAGCGCGTGGATGCGCCGCATCATACACCTTGGCCAGATGCTGAAAGTCTAGATGCGTATAAACCTGGGTGGTGCTGATATTGGCATGCCCCAGCATTTCTTGCACTGCACGCAAGTCACCACTGGATTGCAATACATGGCTGGCAAAACTATGGCGCAGCATATGCGGATGCACATTGCTGCCTATGCCCTGCTTGATAGCCCACTGTTTGATGCGGTACTGAATGGCACGGCCACTGATACGCTGGCCGGATTGGTTCAAAAACACCGCAGCTTCTTCCCCACTGGCAGGCTGGCGCACCTGCAACCAGGACTGTAGTGCGCTGATGGCATGACTGCCCACAGGCACAATCCTGGACTTATTACCCTTGCCCGTCACCAACACCGTGCCTGCACGCAAATCCAGATCGGGCAGATTCATACCCGTCAGTTCGGATAGACGTAAGCCGGATGAATAAAACAATTCAAGGATGGCCCGGTCACGCAAGGTCAAGTCATCATCACCTTCCAGCGCTACCAGCTTCACTGCTTGATCCACAGGCAGCGCCTTGGGCAAGGTCTTGGGCGCTTTGGGGGCACGCATATCGTGGCAGGGGTTGCTGACAGCACCATGGCGCTTGACCAGATATTCGAAGTAACCGCGCCAGCCTGAAAGATGTCTGGCGATAGACTTGCCGCCCAAGCCCCGGCTGTGCAGGGTGGCAATGCAGCGACGTATATGCGTGGTTTGCAAGGCAGGCAGATCTATTTCAAATTTCAGCTCGGCCTTGAGGCTGAGCAGCAGATCCAGATCACGCCTATAGTGCTTGACGGTGAGCGGGCTTAAGCCGCGCTCAAACTGAAGGTAGTCCAGATAGGCCTGCAATTGATCCATGATGCGCCTGGATTGTGAGTGCCGGGTTTTAGCTTGCCACCAGCCTAGCTGATATGCCTGAGCAAAGCGGCACTGAGCAATTCCGCAATGCGCTTGAGGTAGAGCGTGCCCATCTCCGGGTAGAAGCGCTGGGCATCATCACTCGCCAATACCAACAGGCCAAACACCTGCTCGCTCCGTAGCGGCATGATGGCAAACGAGGCTGGCGCGGCCTGCTCATCAAACCAGCTGGCAGCGGCAAAGCCCGGGCTACTGCCACAATAAGGTACTGCCAGGCTGGCAGCCCAGGCTTGTGCTTCTGGTTCTACTGCTGCAAAGGCAGGCAAAGCCGCATTTTCTGCCGCCTTGGGGGTGGCCCACAGCCGCAAGGCCACTTGCGGCACCTGAAAATCTTCTCGCAGGGAATGTTCCAGCAAGCTCAGCATCAGCTCCAGTTCTTCGCTCGCCAGCAGGCCCAGGGTCAGCCTATGCACCTTGTCGCTGATAGCATCGTTTTCTTCGCCATGCTTGATAAGTTGGCTCAGTTTGACGTCCATGACACGGATGCGGTCACGCTGTGCCAGTTGCTGGCGCTCGGCCAGCGATACTGTGCCATGGCCGTGCGGGCTGGGCAGGTAAAGCTCAGTCAGCAAGGTGGTGTGATGCTCGAAGAACTGCGGATGGGCGCGCAGGTAACTGGTCACCTGATATTCGCTCGCCTGCTCTTCAATGTTGTGATCTTGTGGGTCCATACTGATTCCTTCTAGGCGTTGGCCATATGCCTTGCCTGTTAAATGTCGATACTGCCTTCAAATACGGTTTCTGCCGGCCCAGTCATCAAGACTGGCTGCCCAGGCCCTGCCCAGGCGATATTCAATTCACCACCACGGGTGCTGACCTGGACTGGCGATTGCAACAGGCCTAGCCGAATACCGCTGACCACGGCCGCACACGCCCCGGTGCCGCAAGCCAAAGTTTCGCCACTGCCACGTTCAAAGACGCGCAAGCGTATATGGCTGGGATTTACAATTTGCATAAAGCCCGCGTTGACGCGTTGCGGGAAGCGCGCATGGCTTTCAATCTGCGGGCCCTGAGTGGCGACGGGCGCAGTGTCTACATCGTCCACAACATTGACGGCATGGGGATTACCCATGGAAACCACGGAGATTGTGATAGTTTCACCCACCAGCGCCAAGGCATAAGTCAGCGACTCCTGCTCCGCCACAAAGGGGATTTCCGCAGGCTGCACGCGCGGCTCACCCATATTGACGGTCACCAAACCATTGGCCTCCAGCCTGGGGAAAATAATACCCCTGGCCGTTTCTACACGAATCTCGCTTTGCTGGGTCAGGCCTTGATCGTGAACAAAGCGTACAAAGCAGCGCGCGCCATTGCCGCATTGCTCGACCTCGCCACCATCGGCATTGAAAATGCGGTAGCGGAAATCAGCATCGCCCACTGTAGGCCTTTCTACCAGCAATAGCTGGTCGAAGCCTACGCCAAAATGGCGGTCTGCCAATCTGGCTATGGTGGCGCTATCCAGGGTGACGGGCGTGGTGTAACCATCAATGACGATAAAGTCATTGCCTATGCCCTGCATTTTGGTGAACTTGAGTTTCATGACGGCCATGCTTGAGTGTTGATAATACAATCGGGATGCGGCTCACTGCGTCTCGCCAGTGAGTCATGCCTGTGGCTCATTGATACTACCAGAGACATAGTAGACCAATCCGGTTTTTTCTAAGGAGCTGGATCAGCGGGCTGGGTCTTGCCGTGTGGTTTAGGTTGCTTGAAACGGCGATAGCTCCACAGATATTGCTGCGGTCGCTCACGCACCAGACCCTCAATACCCAGATTGATATTAGCGGCGCTAGCCTCCGCTTGCAGCGGACGGATATGAATCACATAGCCACGCCCCCAGGACAGGCGCTCGCCATAGGCCAGCAAGACCTTGGCACCGGAACTCTCTACCAGCTTGCCTACCAGCGTCATGGTGTAAGCCGGGGTGCCAAAGAAATCCACCCAGGCGCCTTCACCAAACTCAGGCACCTGATCTGGCAGTATGCCGACGGCCTCACCCTGCTTGAGTGCCTTGAGCAAGCTGCGCACGCCGCGCAAATTGGTAGGTGCTTGCTTGATCAGGCTGCGATTACGCCCTTCGTCTATCAAAGGTGCCAGCCATTGCTGCCGGGCTGGTCTATACAACACGGTAATCGGGTGCCGGGCAGCATAATAGAGGGCGGTAATTTCATAACAACCCAGATGCGGCGTCAGGAACACAATACCCTGCTGATTGGCCAGCGCGGCTTCTACATGTTCCCAGCCATGGCAGGCGCGTACCCAGCGCAACACACGCTGCTGCGGACGAAACCAAATCGCAAAGGTTTCAACCAAACCCTTGCCAGTTTCTATCACGCTTTGCCTGAGCAAGCGCAGATAGTCTTTTTTGCCATGGGTAATGGCGGCGATATCAAGATTCTTGCGCGTGCGCCGTATTATTTTCTTGGAGAACAGATAAAGCCCCCAGCCAGTGAGCACCCCAATCAGGTTGATCAGTGGCAGCGGTAGCCGGGCAAGAAGTCGCAGCAATGCTTTGAGCATGAATTTCTTTTTGAAACACTATGACTTTGCTATTCTAGCAATCTTTTGCAAATTTACTCTGGCAGGAACCAATGAGCGAATATCTCTTTACTTCAGAATCCGTTTCGGAAGGCCATCCCGACAAGGTTGCGGATCAGGTTTCCGACAGCATTCTGGATGCGATTCTGGAACAAGACCCCACTGCCCGTGTTGCGGCAGAAACCCTGACTAACACTGGCCTGGTGGTACTGGCTGGTGAAATCACCACCACAGCAAATGTTGACTATATCAAGGTCGCGCGCGACACCATCAAGCGCATAGGCTACGACAATGCCGATTACGGCATAGATTACAAAAGTTGTGCAGTGCTGGTGGCTTATGACAAGCAATCTCCTGATATCGCCCAAGGTGTGGATAACGCCAACGATGACCCATTGGATCAAGGCGCTGGCGACCAGGGCCTGATGTTTGGCTATGCCTGCGATGAAACCGCGCAACTGATGCCTCTGCCGATCTGGCTTTCACATCGTGTGATGGAGCGCCAATCGCAACTGCGCAAGGATGGCCGCCTGCCATGGTTGCGCCCAGACGCCAAGAGCCAGGTTACTGTTCAGTACAAGGACGGCAAGCCTTACAAGATTGATACCGTATTGGTTTCCACCCAGCATGCCCCTGAGCAAACACTGGAACAGGTGCGTGAAGCGGTGATTGAAGAAATCATCAAGCCCACCCTGCCGCAAGAGTTGGTCAAGGGTGAGATCAAGTTCCTGGTCAATCCTACTGGCCGTTTTGTTATCGGTGGCCCCCAAGGCGATTGCGGCCTGACTGGCCGTAAGATCATCGTCGACACCTACGGTGGTGCTGCGCCACACGGTGGTGGCGCTTTCTCCGGTAAGGACCCTTCCAAGGTAGATAGATCAGCCGCTTACGCTGGCCGTTACGTGGCCAAGAATATCGTTGCCGCTGGCCTGGCTTCACGCTGCCTGGTGCAGGTTTCCTATGCGATTGGTGTGGCCCAGCCTACCAGCGTGATGGTTGAGACCTACGGCACAGGCAAGGTGCCTAATGAAGTGTTGACCCAGCTGGTGCTGGATCATTTCGACTTGCGCCCCAAGGGTATCGTCAAGATGCTGGATCTGTTGCGCCCGATCTACTCCAAGACTGCGGCCTATGGACACTTTGGCCGTGATGAACCAGAGTTCAGCTGGGAATCCACGGACAAGGTGGCGCAATTACGCGCCGCGGCTGGAATTTAGTCACCCTCATGCGAACATAGCCAATGCTGAAGAAAATCCCCGTCAGCCAACTTCGCATTGGCATGTTCCTCCACAAGCTGGACGTTACCTGGATCAACCATCCATTCTGGCGTAGCGCTTTCCGCATCACCGTACAGTCGGAAATCGATGACCTGCTCAGTAGCGGAGTCACCGAAGTTACGATTGATACCAAAAAGGGCTTTGATGTAGCACGGGAAGCGCGGCCTGCGCCTCCTCCGCCCACACCACCTGCTCCCAGGGCCCCGCGCAAGGTAGAAATTTCCGAAGAACTGGAACAGGCAGCTCGCATTTGTTCCAAGGCCAAGCGCGAAGTGGAAAACATGTTCCATGAAGCCAGACTAGGCAAAGCCCTGGATGGCAACAAGGCCATGAATCTGGTCAATGAAATTTCCTCATCTGTCACACGCAACCCCGGTGCGCTAATCAGCCTGGCACGCCTGAAAAACCGTGACGACTACACCTATATGCATTCGGTAGCGGTATGCGGCTTGATGGTTGCCCTAGCAATGCAGCTAGGCATGGATGAAGAAGAGGTGCGCCAGTGTGGGCTGGCAGGCCTGTTGCATGACATAGGCAAGATGGATATCCCCATGTCGGTGATCAACAAGGCTGGCAAGCTAAGTGATCAGGAATACGAGGATATCAAGCGCCATCCTGAAGTGGGCCATGCCTTGCTGGTGAATTCGCCGGATATACACCCCATCGTGCTGGACGTCTGCCTGCATCATCACGAGAAAATTGATGGCACTGGTTACCCGCACGGCCTGAGCAAGGATGAAATCAGCCTGCATGCACGCATGGGGGCGATTTGCGATGTCTATGATGCCATCACCTCAGACCGCGTTTATCGCAATGGCTGGCACCCTGCCGATGCCTTGCGCAAGATGGCGGAATGGACCAGTGATCATTTGGATGGCACGCTGTTTCAGGCCTTCGTCAAGAGTCTGGGCATTTACCCCATAGGCTCATTGGTCAGGCTGGAATCGAACAGACTGGCAGTGGTGGTGGACAAAAACCCAAGCTCGCTGCTCAAGCCCAAGGTCAAAGTGTTCTACTCCATAAAATCCAATGCTCGCCTGCTGCCCGAAATCATAGACCTCTCCCAGCAAGGCAGCACCGACAAGATAGTAGCCATAGAAAATCCTGATGATTGGAATTTCCCCGATTTCAATCACCTCTGGGCTGATGGCACTTTGTTCCCTTGAGGATTGCTTTAGCAACCGCTATCTCAGTCTGCAGCAAGCATTCAGCAGACGGTTACAAACCTGATCAAACCCACTATAATGCCCGCTCTACCGAGGAACGTTGCAAGGATGGACACCCTCCCCAGGCTCGGTTGACGCGCACTCAAGCGCGTGAACGGCGTTCACCAGATTGATACGTGCCAGTCACGGGATGATGGTGAAACCTTGCACTTCCAAGCCTCCCTTCCCTGCTGGCCACACATTCCATCGCGACATTGTCGGTAACTTATCGCTACCATGTCGCCAAACGCTGAGAAGGATGAATACCGTGGCTCAAGATTACATCATTGCCGATATTTCCCTGGCCGAGTGGGGCCGCAAGGAAATCAAGATCGCAGAAACCGAAATGCCAGGCCTGATGGCCATACGTGAAGAGTACGCCACCACCAAGCCGCTGCGTGGCGCGCGCATCACTGGCAGCCTGCACATGACCATTCAAACCGCCGTGCTGATTGAGACCCTGGTGGACTTGGGTGCCGAAGTGCGCTGGGCTTCCTGCAATATCTTCTCCACCCAAGACCATGCCGCAGCCGCGATTGCTGAATCTGGTGTGCCAGTATTTGCGGTCAAGGGCGAAACCCTGACCGAGTACTGGGACTACACCCACCGCATTTTCGAGTGGGCCGATGGCGGTTACTCCAACATGATTCTGGATGATGGTGGTGATGCCACGCTGTTGCTGCACCTCGGTGCCAAGGCAGAAAAAGACCTGGCCGTGCTGTCCAGCCCCAGCTCTGAAGAAGAAACCATACTCTTCGCTGCAATCAAGGCCAAGATTGCTCAAGACCCGACCTGGTACTCCGTACGTCTGGAGAAAATCCAGGGCGTTACCGAAGAAACCACCACAGGCGTACATCGCCTCTATCAAATGCATGAACGCGGCGATCTGAAATTCCCCGCGATTAACGTCAACGATTCCGTCACCAAGTCCAAGTTCGACAATTTGTATGGCTGCCGTGAATCTCTGGTTGATGGCATCAAGCGTGCCACCGATGTCATGATCGCGGGCAAGGTAGCCGTGGTCTGTGGTTATGGTGACGTGGGCAAGGGCTCTGCCCAGGCGCTGCGCGCACTTTCTGCCCAGGTTTGGGTAACAGAAATTGACCCAATCTGTGCGCTGCAAGCCGCGATGGAAGGTTATCGTGTTGTGACTATGGAATATGCGGCTGAGCATGCTGACATCTTTGTCACCACCACTGGCAATTTCCACGTCATCACTTACGATCACATGGCCAAGATGAAGGATCAATCCATCGTCTGCAATATCGGTCACTTTGATAACGAAATCGATGTCGCCTCACTGGAAGCCAAGTGTCAGTGGGAAGAAATCAAGCCCCAGGTCGACCACGTCATCTTCCCTGATGGCAAGCGCATCATCTTGCTGGCCAAGGGTCGCTTGGTGAATCTCGGCTGCGGCACTGGTCACCCAAGCTATGTGATGTCTTCATCCTTTGCTAACCAGACCATCGCCCAGATCGAGTTGTACACCCGTGCTGACCAGTACCCAGTCGGCGTATACACTCTGCCCAAGCATCTGGATGAAAAAGTCGCGCGTTTGCAGCTGAAGAAGCTCAATGCCGTGCTGACCGAACTGACAGATCAACAGGCTGCCTATATCGGTGTCTCTAAGACTGGCCCTTACAAGGCTGATCATTACCGTTACTAGCACCATTACTAGGCACTCACAACTAAACCCCGTAACGCGCCCGGCCTGCCGGGCGCATGACTGGAGCAACATCATGAAACTCTTGATCGTCTGGTTACTCAATGCCCTGGCATTGCTGGCTGTCGCCTATATCGTGCCGTCAATTCATGTGTCCGGCATAGGCGGGGCGTTGATCGCTGCCGCTGTGATCGGCCTGGTCAATCTGCTGATACGCCCTATTCTGGTGATTCTGACCTTACCAGTCACAGTAGTGACCCTGGGGCTGTTCCTGCTGGTGATCAATGGTCTGCTGTTCTTCTTTGTCGGCCACCTGCTCAATGGCTTCGAGGTACAAAGTCTGCTGGCTGGCATCATAGGTGCCATACTCTACAGCCTGATTTCCTGGATGCTGATTGCCCTGGTGCTGGGTGACAAGGATTAATCTCGCCATCGTTATAGACAGAACAATATGAGCTCTTTACCTGATATCAGTTTTGAATTTTTCCCGCCGAAAACCCCGGAGGGCATGGCCAAATTACGCCAGGCACGCGAGCAGTTTTCCGCCTACCAGCCCAAGTTCTTTTCCGTGACCTTTGGTGCAGGTGGCTCTACGCGTGACCGCACACTGGAAACCGTGCTGGATATTCAGCAAGCCGGGGCTGAAGGTGCACCGCATTTATCCTGCATTTCCGCCAGCAAGGCTGAAATCCGTCAATTGCTGCAGGATTACCAGGCCCATGGCATCAAGCGTCTGGTGGCTTTGCGCGGTGATATTCCCTCTGGCGAAGTCAGTACCGGGGATTTCCGTTACGCCAGCGAGCTGGTTGCCTTTATCCGCGAAGAAACTGGCGATCACTTTCAGATTGAAGTAGCCGCCTATCCGGAGTTTCATCCGGAATCCCGCTCACCCAATGCTGATCTGCAATACTTCAAGCACAAGGTGGAGGCTGGTGCCAATGCGGCCATCACGCAATATTTCTACAATGCCGATGCCTATTTCCAGTTTGTGGATCAGGCCAACAGCCTGGACATAGATATTCCCATCGTGCCCGGCGTCATGCCTATCTACAATTTCACGCAACTGGCGCGCTTCTCCAGTGTATGCGGGGCAGAAATCCCCCGTTGGTTACGCTTGAGATTGCAGGATTTTGGTGATGACCTGGCGTCGTTACGTGATTTTGGCAGTGATGTGGTGCAGGATTTGTGCGAACAACTGATTGCTGGCGGTGTGCCCGGCCTGCATTTCTACACCTTGAATCAGGCAGTTACCATTAGCAACATTCTTGACCGCTTGGGCGTTGAAAAGCGCACGGGCAAGTAACACTGCATCATCTCATCCGTGCATAGCGCGTAACTAAAGCAGGTGAGGCAATGATACAAACCAGGGGCTTGGCCCCTGGTTTTTTTACGCTAAGTGTCAGGCCTTTTAGAGCAAAAGCCTATTGCCAAAAGTCTTGTGCCAAAAAACTAGTGAAGCGTGGAGCGATTGTCGTTGAACATGGCGTCTTCAACAAAGAGATAATCACTGGCCTTGTCCTGGTTCCATAAGGCCATCAGCACTATCCAGCGGGTTTCCTCCAGCCCGATCTCGGCTTGCGGCAAGGCAAGCGCCCTGTCGATCACCAATTCGCGCTGGCCAGGCGTCAAAATACCCGCTTGCTCCAGGAACATCATGAAGCTCAGGCTTTCACTACTGAGTTTTTTGGTTTCGATATCGCTGTAAATTCTCAGGCTCAGCGGGCTGAGCTGGGATTCACTGACTTCGGACATGGCTTCCAGTGCGTTATACCAATCAAACGCGCCATTAATGTCATCCTGGTCAAATCCAGCGGCAAATAGTTCTTTTGAAAGTGTATCGTGGTCGGGATGGATATCTGCTTCAAAGTAATTTTCAAACATGTACACCAGGACTTCGAACATACATTCCCCAATCAAAATGACCCGGGTGACTCTGATAACAATCAACTCATACTAGGCAGTTCAACTTGCAAGAATCGCCATCATGTCTCGTTCATCATTCACAGAGTTAGGCGATGCGCTGGAAACGCCCTCCCGGTAGAGAGGTTACTTGACCTTCCAACTCCAGCACCAACAGCATGGCCGAAAGGTCTTCAACCGTCAAGCCGCTTTGCTCCACTAAAGTGTCCAAAGAAATCGGCTCAAACCCCAGCGCTTTCAGCAGTGGCGAATCTGACTCTGCGGTTGCTTGCTGCACCCGCTTGACCTTGCTTGCGCCTGGCTTATGCCCATGCATGCCGCCCAGTTCGGCAAGAATATCCCCCATGTCATCCACCAGCTTGGCTCCTTGCTTGATCAATTGATGACAGCCCTTGGCCTGGGGTGAATGGATAGAACCGGGAATTGCAAACACTTCACGCCCTTGCTCCAAAGCCAGACGTGCCGTAATCAAAGAGCCACTCTGCAAATTGGCTTCTACCACCAGGCAACCTTGGCTGAGGCCACTGATGATGCGATTGCGTCTGGGGAAATTCTTCGCTATTGACGGCGTGCCCAGGGCAAACTCGGAAATGATCAGGCCCTGACTGGCAATCTGGTGCGCCAATTGTCGGTTACGGGCTGGATAGACAATATCAAGACCTGTGCCCACCACGGCTATCGTGCTGCCCCCTGCCTGCAAAGCGCCTCTATGCGCGGCCGCATCTATACCTAGCGCCATGCCACTGACGATGCAAAACCCACTCTGGCTCAAAGCACCAGCAAACTGTTCTGCATTTTTTTCACCTTGCGCACTGGCACTGCGGCTACCCACTATCGCCAGGGATGGCGCATTGAGTAATGACAACTCACCTTTGGCATAGAGCAAGGGCGGAGGATTGGAGATATCGAGTAGTAAGCGAGGATAGGCAGCATCTGCCAGCGTCACCAGTGCATTACCCTCTTGCTGCAGCCAGCTTTGTATCTGGTCTGTAATATCGGCATTGGGGCCAGCGGCGATAGCATTGGCAACAGCTTCTGGCAGGTAATCGCGCAGCCGTTGCCTGGAGGTGGCATAGATTTGTTCAGGAGAGCCCAATGCCGCCAGAAGCTGGCACATGGCTTGCGGGCCTAGACCGGGCACCAGACTCAGGTTGACCCAGAGTCCGGCTTCCGTTGCGTGAGTACTACTTATGGCGATTCCACAATATCCAGCACATTGACTGGCTCTGTGGCCTGCATGATGAGGGCATAGGAAATCTTGTCAAAGGTACGGAACACCATGGCTAAACCAATACGCTCATTCGGCAGCTTGATGTTTTCCGGCTCCTTGGATTTTTCCTTGTCATTCTTATCGTACTTGGGGTTTTTGATCACACGGCCATTGCGGTTGATCGCCAGCACATGGCCTTGCTCCAGGCCAGCGGCTTCACCGCCACTGATGGCGATGATGGTATTACTGCCCGCCTCTGCCAGCCCGCCATAAATAGATAAGATTCTGCCTTTAATCTCACCGCCAGGCGCGCGTGGGATAAAGTTGGTTTGCAGGGTTTCTGGGGCTGCCACCAGCTTGTCATTGGCAAAGATTTCTTCCTTGGCTCTGACAATCTCACCACTAGCTGGCTCGCCATATTTGGTGATGCGCGCATCGCCAAGGTAAATGGCCTCGGTGCCGAGTATGGCCTTGGTTTCAGGGTCAACGTAGGTTTTACCCGGTCTGTAGATATTCCATAAGGTTGCCTCGCCTTCTGGGATTTTATCGACATAGACACGCGAACCCGGACTCAATATCACGCGATTTTCTGTACCTGAGATCACGGTAGGCGCTTGCTTCAGCGCTGTGCTCTCTATGATCAGTGGCTGACTGAGGAAAGGCGCAATGATATTGGGAGCGATGGTCGGAATCGCTTCAGCATTGAGTTTCTCGGTGCGAATATCAGGCTGCACGGTGACCGTAGGATTAGCCACTGTCTGCTTGAGCAAGCGCAGTTCAGGTGAGCCGCTGCTGTTGTCCAGCACTACCACATCCCCTGGGTAAATCCAGTGTGGATTCTTGATCTGGTCCTGATTCATTTTCCAGACCTGTGGCCATTGCCAGGGGTCTTTCAAGAATCGGCCTGCGATTCCCCATAAAGTATCGCCCTTCACGACGACATAGCGCTCAGGGTAATTGGGCTGCAACTTCACCTCATCTGCCTGGGCAGGCAAAATCAGGCAACAAAGCAGGAGCAGCGTTATAATGCGTCTATACATAATGCATAACCTTATGCCTGCTGGCGCAGATTAATATTAATATTCTGTAACTTGCACTGGATTCTGCATTCTATCTATTAAACAATCAAGCGTTATGGCAATTTTAGACATCCTTACCTACCCCGACCCACGCCTCTACAAAGTCGCTGCTGAAGTGACTGAGGTCAATGACGAGATCAGACGGCTGGTGCGCGACATGGCCGAGACCATGTACGATGCGCCAGGCATAGGCCTGGCCGCCACCCAGGTTGATGTACACAAACAAGTCATCGTTATGGACCTGTCCGAAGACAAGAGCCAGCTACAGGTATTCATCAATCCAAAGATACTCAGCAAGTGCGGTACTCAGGACTATGAAGAAGGCTGCCTGTCGGTGCCCGGTATTTATGATGTGGTCACCCGTGCCGAATCAATCACGGTGGAAGCGCTGGACGAACGTGGCGAAAAATTCACCCTGGAAGCAGATGGCCTGCTGGCAGTCTGCATACAGCACGAAATTGATCACCTCTTGGGCAAAGTGTTTGTCGAATATCTCTCAGGCCTCAAGCAATCCCGCATCAAGAACAAACTGAAAAAACGCCAGCGCGAACGCGCTTAGGGCTTGCCATGAAAATCATCTATGCCGGAACCCCGGATTTCGCGGTGCCTGCGCTTGCGGCGCTAATCGCCTCTCAACATGAAGTCAGCCTGGTGCTGACGCAACCAGACCGCCCGGCTGGCCGGGGCATGAAGCTCAAACCCAGCCCGGTGAAAACCTTGGCACTGGAACATGGCATTGCCGTGTTTCAGCCTGAAACCCTGAAAGATGCTGAAGCCCAGGCGCGCATTGCGGCGGAAGAGGCTGATGCCATGGTGGTCGCAGCCTACGGCCTCATCATTCCCACCAGCGTGCTCAATATGCCACGCCATGGTTGCTTCAATGTACATGCTTCCCTGCTGCCACGCTGGCGTGGCGCAGCCCCTATCCAGCGCTCGCTGCTGGCAGGTGATGCCGAGACTGGTGTCACCATCATGGAAGTAGTGCCTGCGCTGGATGCGGGTGCCATGATCATCAAGGGCAGCCTGCCCATCACTGAGCAAGATACTGCGCAAACCCTGCACGACGGCCTGGCAGACATTGGTGCCCGCCTGATGCTGCAAAGTCTGAATAAGCTTGAGGCAGAAGGCAGGCTTGATGCCGAGCCACAAGATGAGTCATTGGTGACTTATGCCGAGAAACTGCAAAAGGCAGAAGCAGCCATCAATTGGCATGACAGCGCGGAAAACCTTTCGCGCCAGGTGCGCGCCTTCAATCCCTTCCCGGTAGCGCAAACCCAGCTTCATGGCGAAACCTGCCGTGTTTGGCTGGCACAGGCTCTGCCCGGTCAGGCTAATGCAGGGGAAGTGGTGGCCGTGGATGATGGCATTGTGGTGGGTTGCGGCAACGGTTTGCTGCGCATTCTGGAACTGCAAATGCCAGGGGGCAAACGCCTCAAAGCCAGGGACTTTCTCGCCGGGCATGCGCTCAATATAGGCGAAAAATTCGGTAGTCATTGAGTATTAAACCGCTGGCATGCAGATACTCTGTCTGTCATGCGCAGGCATCTGGCCAAAACCTCAAGCGCATGCAGGCAATCTGCTTGAATTTTTTGACTTTAGCGCCATCTAAGTAGGGATTGCAAACGGCCTATGCCGTTCTTGAAATCGGGATGACGGCGCTCTTGCCCTCCCCCCTGAACAATGCTTTGATCGGAGTGAAACATGGTAGGTAATTGGCTCAAGACTACTATCCTCATGGCGGGGATAGTGGTGCTGTTTGGTTCGGTAGGTGCTGCCCTGGGCGGCGCAGGCGGCATGATGATCGCCTTGCTGCTGGCTGCTGCCATGAATGTGTACGCCTATTGGTTCTCTGACAAGGCCGTGCTGAAGATGTACAACGCCCGCGAGGTGGATGCCAGCACTGCGCCCGAGTTCTACAACATGGTCAAGGAACTGGCGCAGAACGCGCAGTTGCCCATGCCCAAGGTCTATATCATTGATGAAGACCAGCCCAATGCCTTTGCGACCGGGCGTGATCCCGAACATGCCGCCGTGGCAGCCACTACTGGCATCATGCGCATCCTCACCCAGCGTGAGCTGCGTGGCGTCATGGCGCACGAGCTTGCGCACGTCAAGCACAGGGATACCCTGATTTCCACCATTTCCGCGACCATCGCCGGGGCTATTTCTTCCATCGCCCAGTTTGGCATGCTGTTCTCGCACGACAGAGAGCGTGGCGTGCATCCTGCGGTGGCTATCCTGATCATGATAGTGGCCCCTATTGCTGCCATGCTGATTCAGATGGCGATTTCCAGAGCGCGCGAGTTTGAAGCTGACCGCGGCGGTGCCGAAATATCCGGTGACCCGACTGCCTTGGCGGCAGCCTTGAAGAAGATCCACAACTATGCGCACCAGATTCCTCTGCAAACCGCAGAACAACATCCAGAAACGGCACAAATGATGATTATCAACCCCCTGTCTGGCGAAGGCATTAAAGGCTTGTTCAGCACCCATCCCAATACTGAGGAACGTATTTCCCGCCTCATGGCGATGGCTGTTTAAGGATGCAAGTCGCACAACAACTAGCAGCACAGGCGGTAGGCCAGGTTCTGGATGGTCGCAATCTATCGGTAGTACTGGAAGAGCTGTATCGCAAGAACAGCAAGATCACGCAACAACAGCGTGCCGCCAGCCAGGATTTTGCCTATGGCACTTTGCGTTACTACGCGCGCCTGGAAACCCTGCTACAGCAATTGCTGCAAAAACCGCTCACCGATGCTTCCATCCACCATTTGCTGCTAGTGGGTCTTTATCAGCTTTGCTATGACCAGGCCGCTTCGCACACCGTGGTCAACCAGGCCGTATTGGCGGCATCTCGCTCCAAAAATAGCTGGGCCAAGGGTCTGGTCAACGCAGTACTGCGCAATTTTCTGCGCCAGCGCGAGAGCCTGGAGCAAAAAGCCGATCAACATGAATACGCGCGCTACTCCTATCCGCAATGGTGGATAGACAAGCTTAAGCAACAATATCCTGATGCCTGGCAAGCCATGCTGGAAGCAGGCAACCAGCATCCCCCCATGACGCTACGCATCAATCGCCGTCATGGCGACAGCGCCAGCTACATTGCAGCGCTGCAAGAGGCAGGGCTGGAAGCGCATGCCCTGGATAAACAGGCTGTCATGCTGGAGCGCCCCTGCGGCGTCAGCCGTCTGCCGGGTTTTGAACAAGGCCATGCCTCAGTACAGGATTGGGGCGCGCAATTTGCCGCCTTTGAGTTGGATGTGGCCGATGGCATGCAAGTACTGGATGCCTGTTGTGCACCTGGTGGCAAAACCGGGCATGTGCTTGAGCTTGCCGATGTGTCTATGACGGCAGTGGATCACGACGGCCTGCGCCTGGACCGCGTCAGCCAGAACCTGGAGCGTCTGCAACTGCAAGCCACCTTGTTAGAAGGCGACGCTGCAGACCCGCAAAGCTGGTGGAATGAAATTTACTATGACCGCATTCTGGCTGATGTGCCCTGTACTGCATCTGGCATCGTCAGGCGTCATGTCGATATCAAATGGCTACGCAGACCTGAGGATATTGCTGCCTTTGCCAGCCAACAAGCCGTGATCTTGCAAGGCTTGTGGCGACTGTTGGCAAAGGGTGGTAAATTGCTCTACGTGACATGTTCGGTTTTTCACGAAGAAAATCAGCAACAAATTGATCAATTCCTGCAGCAACAAGCGGACGCACGCCAGCTACCTTTAGCGCATGCCACCCTGCAGTTGAATCAAGGACAACTACTCCCCGGTAAGGACCATGACGGCTTCTTTTACGCTTTACTGCAGAAAGTTTAGGCTGTGGCTTTTACTGTTGCTTGCCCTGATTTGCGGCAATTTGATGCCCAGCACCCTGCTGGCGGCGCCAAGCAGCCTGGAGATCAAATCCGCTGAGCTGGTGCATGGCGAGGGCATCTACCTGCTGGATGCCGATTTTGACCTGATACTCAGCCCCGCGGTGGAAGAAGCCGTTAACAAGGGCATGCCACTCAACTTTCTGGTGGAATTTCAGCTGGTGGCACTCAAACGCTATTGGTTTGACGACGAAATTGTCAGCCTGACCAGCAAAGTTGCCCTCAGTTATCACGCACTTTCCCGTCAATACCTGCTCAACCGCGATGGCCATCAGCTATCGTTTACCAGCCTGCAAGAAGCCAAGGAAGAACTTTCCCACATCAAGAATTGGCACGTGCTGGAAGCCGACCTGCTGAAAAAAGGTGAGAATTACCAGGCTGCATTACGCATGCGCCTGGACCAATCCAAGCTACCCAAGGCATTACAGGTCGACACCCTGAACTCCGAGGATTGGAATATGGTCTCCGAGCGCCTGCGCTGGACGCCGCCTTTAGCCAATTAAGTCATCATGAAATACATCGTCTTCATCAGTGCGGCTCTGGGTGCAGTCCTGTTGTATCTGCTGTCGCACGCCAGCACGCGCACGGCAGCGGCCAGCAGTAATTATTCGCTGCTGCTGGTGCTGAATATCGTGTTGGCGCTGGCCTTGATTGTCATCATAGGCATACAGCTATGGCGGCTTTACCGTCAGTTGCGCAATAGCATCATGGGCAGCCGCCTGACCTTGCGCCTGCTCGGCGGCTTTGCCTTGATGGCGATTATCCCCGGTGTGCTGGTCTATGCGGTCTCGGTGAATTTCCTTACCCGCTCTATCGAATCCTGGTTCAACGTCAAAGTGGAGGCTGCGCTTGAAGGTGGCTTGCGCCTGGGTCAGAGTGCGCTGGATATTATGCTGTCAGATATGGAAGACAAGGCCGAGAGCATGGCTTTATCCCTGGCCTTCCAGCCTGGCAACCTGCACCTGAGTGTGCTGAATGACCTGCGCGAGAAGAGTGGCGTACGTGATGCGGTATTGCTCACCTTGCAGGGCCGCATCCTGGCGTTTTCCAGTGGTGACCCTTCCAGCTTCCTGCCTGAGTTGCCCAGCGTGCCGCAACTACGCCAGGGCCGTCAGCATGTCTATGGCGTGATTGAGCCCATATTGGGCAAAGGTCTTTATCTGCGCGTACTGGCCCCTGTGAGCATGAATGATATGGCGGGGGAAACCCGCGTATTGCAACTGCTGCAGCCCGTGCCTAAGACGCTGTCAGATACGGCTGAAGCCGTGCAGGATGTCTATGAGGATTATCAGGAGCTTTCCATCAGCCGTGAATCACTGAAAGAAGTGTTTGCACTCACGCTGACCCTGGTGCTGATGCTGGCCATGCTCTCCTCCATCGCCATTGCCTTTGTGCTTAGCCGCAGGCTATCCGCACCGCTGGGTATTTTGGCCGAGGGCACGCGCGCCATTGCGCGTGGTGATTACGGCACTATATTGCCCGCCCACGGCAAGGACGAACTTGGCATTCTGGTGCAATCCTTCAACAGCATGACGCGCCAGCTGGATGACGCTACCCAGGCTGCTGATCGCAACCGGGTGCGCCTGGAAGCCGCGCGCGGATACCTGGAAACCATACTCGCCCACTTGTCCTCGGGTGTGCTGGTGCTGGGCGAAAATGGCCAGTTACGTACATTCAACTATGCCGCCTCGCATATCCTCAGCGTGCCACTTAATGACGAGGCGCTGAATCAGCCGCTGGAGCTGCTGGCCAAGCAACAGGCCACACTGGCCAGTTTCGTTAACCGTATTCAAGTCTATTTCAAGGCAGACTCCGCCAGCGAATGGCAGGAGCAGATGGAAGTCAGCACCACTCAGGGCAAGCAAGTGTTGCTGGTGCGCGGCACGCGCCTGCCCAGCGGCCCGGATGGCGGTTTTGTGGTGGTGTTTGATGACATTACGCAAATGGCCCAGGCCCAGCGCGATGCCGCCTGGGCAGAAGTGGCGCGGCGTTTGGCGCATGAGATCAAGAACCCGCTGACGCCTATCCAGCTCTCGGCAGAGCGATTGGAACACAAGCTGGGCGCCAAGCTCGATGCCCAGGATGCTGAAATGCTGTCGCGCGCCACCGCCACCATTGTCAGCCAGGTCAATGCCATGAAAAGCATGGTGAATGAGTTCAGCGAATATGCGCGCCTGCCTGCCATCAACCCCGACAGCGTAGATCTTGAGCAGCTGATACATGATGTATTGGGCTTGTATGAAGCCGCCAGCGCTCATATCGAGCTGGATATTCCTGCCGACCTGCCCAAGGTACAGGGTGATGCCAGCATGTTGCGCCAGGTATTGCATAACCTGTTGCAGAACGCTCAGGATGCGTTGGAAAACCATCCCCAGCCCGCCATCACCATAGGCTGTAGTGTGGCCGAAGACAGGGTCAAGCTCTGTGTGCGTGATAATGGCGCAGGCTTCCCGCTCGAAATCCTCTCCCACGCCTTTGAACCCTATATGACCACCAAACGTCATGGCACCGGCTTGGGGCTTGCCATCGTCAAGAAAATCATTGAAGAACACAAAGGCACGATCAAGGTGGAAAACCTAGAACATGGCGGTGCAATTGTCACTGTCACCATACCTATAGCGGAGCGCAAGCAATGACAGCCAGGCAAGTGCTAGTCGTGGATGATGAAATCGGCATCCGCGAGTTATTGAGAGACATCCTGCAGGACGAGGGTTATCAGGTCAGGCTGGCAGAAAATGCCGCCGAAGCCCGTACCTGGCGCCAACAGGCCAGGCCAGACCTAGTATTGCTTGATATCTGGATGCCGGACTGTGATGGCATCACCCTGCTCAAGGAATGGGGCAATGGCGGCTTGTTGACCATGCCTGTGGTCATGATGTCCGGTCACGGCACCATAGATACCGCGGTGGAAGCCACGCGCATAGGCGCGTTCGATTTCCTCGAGAAACCCATCGCGCTGCAGAAACTGCTCAAGACCGTCAACGCTGCACTCAAACACAGCGAGCAACAACCGCGCTCGGACATGAACTTGGTGAATCTGGGTAAAAGTGCCGTCATCAGCGAATTGCGCCAGCGTCTGGAGCAAGTGGCGGCATTGAAAAGCAGCCTGCTGCTGATTGGGGCCAAGGGTAGCGGCCTGGAGCTGTGCGCCCGCTTCCTGCAACAGCCCGGCAGCCCCTGGCTGGAATTGACCGAGACCGAGCGCTTGGCCACCGCACCACTGGAACTGCTGGAACAAAGCAGTGATGGCCTGATTTTCATTCCCGAAGTGGCGGAGCTCAACAAAACCGAGCAAAAAGGCCTGCTGCTGTTGCTGGGCAAGGCAGATAAATACGATGTACGCGTAGTCTGTGGCACATCACGCGCACTGCCGCAGCTGGTAGCTGAAAATACATTTGACGCAGGCTTATTGCAGGCGTTGTCGGTCACCACCGTGGGCGTACCCGCGCTGGAAGATCACCGCGAGGATATCCCCGACCTGGCCCGCTCCATGGTGACCTTGATGGTAGAAACTGGTGAAGCCGCGTATAGAGAGTTTGATATCGCCGCCCTCAATGCATTGCGCAATGCGGATTGGCCCGGCAACCTGGCGCAGCTGGACAGCGTGATCCGCAATCTGGTGCAGACTTCTCTAGGCGAGAAAATCACCCTGGCTGATGTGAATCGCGTGGTGGGACAGTTTTCCCAGATGCATCAAGCCAAACCTGGGCCGGGCAGCCCTTTGACCGTTTCGCTGGCCTTTAATCTGGAACAGCCGCTGCGTGAAGCGCGCGATGAATTTGAACGCTTGTATTTCGAGCACCATATCGTCAAGGCAGGCGGCAATATGAGCAAAGTGGCTGAGAACGTGCAGTTGGAACGCACCCACCTCTACCGCAAGCTCAAGCAGCTAGGTGTTAAACCCAAATAGGCATCCAACGCAAATAAGCTGGCAAGCACTGCGCTAACTCAATGCTGCTTGTCTGGCATCCAGCAAGCAGATGATAAAGGCCAATATCAGCATCAGCATGGGCGCCAGCAAGGCGAGGTTATGCCAGGCCAGGGTGCATACACCGCCAGCAATTGCGCCTAGCAAGAAACATAAACACACCAGCCCAAACAGGCGCGCCTCGCGCCAGGCCCCACCATCATGCCTGCTCACTGCCCCTCTGAATAAGCCCTCTATGCTGCGGCGCAGATTGCCTGTGGTCATCACAGAGTTATAGGGCGTACTGCCTATATGCGTGAAGCTGGAGTTTTGCATCGCCGCCACCAGCGCAATACAAGGCACCAGCCAGGCATCGGGGAAATCCACAGGCAATTGGCTGCCTATACCCAGTATCACAATCTCCAGCCCCAGACACACCAGTGCCGGGCTGGCCAGGGCTTTTCTCACTCTGGGCAAGCGCAGGCAATTGGCCAGAAACACGCCCACCACAAATGCGAGCAAGGGCGGCAGATGGCGCAGCGCCTGCGCCCAGTCCTGGCCTGCAAGCGCTACTCCCATCAGCACAATATTGCCGGTCATGGCATTGGCAAACACATGTCCATGGCCAACATAGGTAAAGGCATCGAGAAAGCCACCGGATAGCGTCAACAGTGCTGCAACGCTAATGGAGTTATCGGCGCTGGCGGGCAAACTGGTCATGGCGAGGTTTAGCTAAAAAAATGTACATTTGAATAACTGGTTTATTTATCAAATACCGAGCCTATGTCTGGACTGAATAAGCGGTGATAAAGCCGTGTAGCGTGGATATCCGTCATGCTGGCGATGTAATCGCAGATCACACGCTCTGCATTACCGCCCTGCTGCAACTGCGCCAGATTGGCGCTAGGTAGCAAACGCTCGGCGTTTTCCAGCAAGGTAGTAAACAAGCGCATGATCATCTGCTGGCCCTTGAACTCCAAGGCCTGAATCTGCGGCCTGCGGATGACGACATCCATGACGAATTTCTTCAGAATCAGCAGCAAATTGTGGGCTTCTTGTTCCATCTCGGCTTGTAGCTGCAAAGCTGGGCTTTCAAATCCAGCTTGCTGCGTGACGCGGATATTGGCAATGAAGTAATTCACCAGGCGACTGATGGCATGTTTACGCTCACGGTCACTGCCCGAGAAAAGCTTCTGTTGGTAAAAATCCGTCTCCTGCATCAGCGGGCAAGTGCTCAATGCCTGCGCGGGCTGCAGCACCAGTTCCTGCCATTGCCGCGCACTGACCAGCTCCATCGCCAGCGCATCTTCCAGATCATGCACACCATAGGCGATATCATCTGCCAGCTCCATGATGGAGGTATCAAAGCCTTGATGCAGCGCTTTGCCATGCTTGCCGACACGCGCTTGCTGCTGGCGGAAATGCTGACGGTCCTGCGGCGAGAAGGCTGCCAATATCCATTCCAGCACGTCGGCCTCATCATCATGCAAGCATTTGGGTGGCTGGGCATGATCGATATTTGAACTCTGCTGTGCTGGTGCTTGCGGATAATTAGCCACTTCATGATGCAACACCGGATATTTCAGCAGGCCCAACATGGTGCGTCTGCTGAGATCCAGCCCATGCTCGGGAGAGTATTCCCCCAGCCTGCTGATTATGCGCAGGGTCTGGCCATTGCCCTCAAAGCCACCGTGGGCATGCATGACAGAATTCAGTGCTACTTCACCGCCATGACCAAAAGGCGGATGCCCAAGATCATGGCCCAAGCAAATGGCTTCGATCAGGCCCATGGATGGAATCCACGCCTGAATCTCGGGTTGTTGCGCATAGGTTTGGCGCAAGCGCTCGCATATGCCAGAGCCTATCTGCGCTACCTCCAGCGAATGCGTGAGGCGGGTGCGATAAAAATCGCTGTCCCCTATGCTGAAAATCTGGGTTTTGGATTGCAGGCGGCGAAAAGACGCCGAGTGAATAATACGCGCGCGGTCACGCTGATATTCGCTATCCAGACTATCTGAGTTAAAGGTTTTTCCGGTGTATCCGGCTTCATAGCGCCTGCGGGCTATCCAGGCCGGGCTGAGGGGAGAGTGATTATGTTCCATAGGCAGAGTTTGCCATGAAAATCCGCTCAGCTAGCATTCAGTGAGTGCATAACTTTATGCCTAGGCATGACGCTGTACCTGGCATCAATCGCGCGTAGGTGCCAGGCGGAAAGACTTCACCATATCCATATTGAGCATGGCCTTGGCCAGGGTAGCCATATGCGCCTGGCTGGAGCTGCGCAGTATCATGCTGTACTCCATGGTGGTGCCATCATGATTCAGGGCATAACTCATATTGGCTATGGTAAAGCCCTGCTTGTCTATAAAGCGCCGCAACTCGGGCTCGTCCATATAATCATGGCGATCAAAAGACACTAGATAATGCGCATAGTAGTGCGAGGGCAGGCGCACCTCTATCCAGCGGAATAGTGATAGCACGCCCAGCGTCAACAAGGTGGTCAAAACGGCGGGGAAGAAGAAACCCATGCCCAGCATGATGCCTATGGCAGCCGTGATCCAGATTGAGGCAGCCGTAGTGAGCCCGCGTACGGTGTAACCTTCCTTGAAGATCACCCCAGCGCCCAGGAAACCTATGCCGGTCATGATGCCTTGCGCCATACGCGTGGGGTCGGCATTGATGCTTTCTCGCGGTACATCAGGCAGCAAATCCCACTGGAACAAGGTGAGCAGCATGAGCAGGCTGGATGCCAGACAAACCAGACTATGGGTGCGGAACCCGGCCGGACGGCCATGAAAACTGCGCTCAAGCCCAATGACGCCACCCGCCAGCAAGGCGCTGGCGAGATGCAAGGCAATCAGGGCGAAATCGTGCATACGGGCTTTCGAAATGGCAGCGCACTATTGTGCGTGAATTCAGCCAATATGGACAAGTCAGCTATCTCCTACGCCCAACTGCCACCCCGCCTGTTTATTGGCATGTGACAAATAGATATCCACATAGGCCTGACCTGCCTGCGTATAGTGGATTTCTGTGCCTGTAGGCACTGCAAGGTCTATCAGGATTTGTCGCAGTTGCTGGCGTGTATGCGCCAAGTTTTGCGTGGTGATGTCTATACGCTGGTGCAGAGGATGTTGCTCACCATCTTCAGCGGCATCGCTCACCGATTGCCCCCAGCCTATGACGTTGCCCGCCTCCGCATCCTGTAAGCGGCTGGCCAGTTCATATTCACGCTGATGAAATGGGTCGACAAGACTATGGCGGGTGATGGGAATCTTGACGTAGACAAACAAGGTTTGTGCCTGCAGATCAAACAGCGGGCCGGTATTGACCAGATCGTCGCTCATGCCTGCACTCCTTGTCGGATAGCGTTTAGGGGATATAAAAGTGTTAACGCCTCACAGCGCCTCAAGTTGACATCCAGCTGACAACAGCGCCTGAAGGGCTATCCTACAGGGATTTACGCGCTGTTCCGATGGTATTTCAAGTCTGAGGGACTAGCATAGAGACAAGCTAATTCTCAGGAGCAAGCTCATGTCCCAACATAAACCCCTGAATGAACAAGTTATGGTCATCACTGGCGCCTCCAGCGGCATCGGGCTATGCACTGCCATTCTGGCTTCAGCACTGGGCGCTGAAGTCGTCATGGTAGCGCGTAGCGGCGAACTGCTGGAGCAATTGAGTAGCGAGATCAATGCCAGTGGTGGTACAGCCAGTTTTGTCGCTGCCGATGTGGCCGAACGCGCAGATGTAGATAAGGTGGTGCAGGAAGTCATTGCGCGCCATGGTCGTATAGACACCTGGGTCAATGATGCTGGCGTTAGCATCTATGGGCGTCTGGATGATGTGCTGGAAGCCGATAGCCGCAGGCTGTTTGATATCAACTTCTGGGGCCTGGTGCATGGCTCGCTAGCGGCTTTACCGCATCTGCGTGCCAGCGGTGGCGTATTGATTAATATAGGCTCAGAGGCCTCGGAAAGCGTCTTGCCTTTGCAGGGCATGTACTCTGCCTCCAAACACGCCGTCAAAGGCTTCACTGACAATCTGCGCGTAGAAACCGAGCAGATGGATAACAGCAAGGTTTCCATCGTTTTGATACAACCCACCGCAGTGAACACGCCTTACAGTGAACACGCCAAAAATTATCTATCGCGTGAACCACGTTTGCCCGACCCCAAGATTGATCCGCAGCAAGTGGCAGAAGCCATACTGGAAGCAGCCCAGCAAGGTGGGCGCGATATTCGTGTAGGCGTGATGGCTACCCTGAATATTTCGCTGAGTCGACTGATGCCCGCCCTCGCCGATAAATTGTCCCATCGTCTGGTACAAGCCCAGCAACAAGGCCGTGCCCCGCAACATCCGCAAGGCACTTTGTACCAATCCGGTGGCAGCGGTCGCATTCATGGCACCTCAAAACATTAAGCAAGCATTAATGCGCTGATTTGCGGGTGATATAGCCATCAAATACCGCTTGCATACGCGTATCTTGCAGCAGGCTGGCAGGTGTGACTGTCAGCCTGTTCCAGGGAATGCGGCCAAAGTACCAAAGCCGCCAGAATTTGAGATTGGCCTCGGGATTGTGCTTGAACAGGCTGTCAAAATTGGTGACCTCACCCAGGGTTATTCCGGTCGCTTGCTCTATCGACTCGCGCACATAGCGTGAGCAAAACTGACGCTTGGATTCAAGATTGAATCCCGAGTCATACCATATCCCCATGCGCTGCTCAGTGGCATGCTGCAAGCGCTGTCTCTCTTCCATAGTCCAATCACGTTTCAGCCTGGATACCGCCACCCTTCCAGCGTCCGAGCGCGCCAAAAATTTACTCAGCTCGCTACGGCGCGATACAGGAAAGGTGCTTTCCGCAATCATCACCTCTTTTCCCGCTTCATCGCCAGTCTCTACCACCACTCCCACATGATTGGTCCAGCTCAAGGTGGCTTTACTCACTTGGCGGAAGGGATAGGCTTTAACCGCTATAAAGACGACATCCCCCACTTGCAGTTGCTGCGCTAGTTCAGCGCTGCTGATTTTGGGCAGTGTTTGGAGATTGGATTCAGCATAGGCAGGGGCTGCTATGCCCAGCAGCAGACAGCTGTACAAAATGCCGACTTGCCAGCTACACAGGGGATTAAAGGCGGACAGGCTTTGCCTGATTTGCGATAGTGCTTTCATGGCACGCTCCTAAGCTGATGGAGAGCGCATGCTGGCACAAGGTTAACCATGGCTAAACAATTAAAATTAATGTAGCAATATCTCAGCCATAAAGTATAGTTAAACGCTACTTTTTGATTTTATTTCGGTAATTTTCCATGTCTGACACCCAAGCCCTGATCAAAGCGCTCAAGCAACAACTCAAACAACGCGGCATCACTTACAAGGCGCTGGCCCAGCATCTGGACTTAAGTGAAGCCAGCATCAAGCGCATGTTTGCGGCTGAGCGCATGACCCTAGAAAGACTGGGACAGATTTGCAAGCTGCTGGATATGACCTTCAACGAATTGACAGCGCTGGCAGAAGCACTCAAGCCACGTATCAGCAGCTTGCACCAGCAAGATGAACGCCTGCTGGTAGCAGATGCCAAGTTATTATTGGTGGCCTTGTGTGCGCTCAATCACTGGAAAGTGCCTGACATTATTGCCAGCTATCAGCTTAGCCATGCGGAATGTCTGCAGAAACTACTGACCTTGGACAAACTGCGGATTCTGGATTTACTGCCTGGCGATAAAATACGTTTAGTCATCGCCAGGGATTTTGCCTGGATACCTGATGGCCCCATCAGTGAGTTCTTCAAACTGCATGGTCAGGCGGATTTTCTTAATCATGGCTTTGTGGGTGATGACAGCCTGATGTTTAGCCACGGCATGTTGACCTCGGCGGCCTATGCCGAGCTACAGCCCGAACTGCTACGACTGAAAGCCAGATTTACCCAATTACATGAACAAAGCCTGGCTAGCCCAAATGATCATAAGCGCGGCTGTGGCTTGCTGCTGGCAAGCAGACAAGGCTGGGAGCCACCTATCTTCAGCAATTTACGCCGTCAGTCAGATGCAAACTAAACGCTATTACTGCTGCTTTTAAACCGCGCTCAACTCCAGCACCACAGGGGTATGGTCTGAAGGGCGCTCCAGCTTGCGTGGTGCCTTGTCTATCCAGCAACGCAGGCAATGTGCCAGCAAGGGCTGGCTGACGAGGATGTGGTCTATGCGCAGGCCCAGATTGCGGCGGAAACCAGCCATGCGGTAATCCCACCAGCTGAAGCTACCTGGCTCCTGCTCAAACAGCCGGAAGCTGTCATGCAGGCCCAGACCCACCAAGCCACGGAAGGCCTCACGCTCAGGCTCACTCACCAACACCTGCCCCACCCAGGCCGCAGGGTCATGCACATCTTCATCGGCAGGAGCGATATTGTAATCACCCAGCAAAGCCAGGTTGGGATGACGCTGCAATTCTTCCTGCAGATAGCGATGCAGGGCTTCCAGCCAGCCCAGCTTGTACTGATATTTGTCCGAATCCAGGCTCTGGCCATTGGGGATGTAAGCGCAAACTATCCTGATACCCTGCACCGTGGCGACAATCACACGCTTTTGCTCATCGTTAAGGCCAGGAATTCCCATGCTGACATCTTCCAGAGCATGCGGGCTAATAATGGCGACGCCGTTATAGGTTTTTTGCCCGCTGTGAATCGCGTTGTAACCCGCTTCTTTTAGCGCCGCATAGGGAAACTTGCTGTCTTCCTGTTTGGTCTCTTGCAGGCAAAGCACATCGACTTGCTCGGTGGCTAGCCAGTCCAGCACATGCGGCAGTCTGACGTTGAGGGAATTGACGTTCCAGGTAGCAATTTTCATCAGGAATGGATTCGGAGTGGTTCAAAGAAGATAGCTGCAAGTTTACCATTGAGTCCCGCCCTGCATGCGCCGCATGGCTGCAAGATCACGCCAGAACAGCAAGCCAGACCAGGTTTATTTCGCTCTGCGCCCGGCTTTCTCTACAAAACTCCAGGCCAGAATACGGCTTTGCTTCTGTCCTTGGGCCATCTCTATCACTTCCACACTCTGCACTGGCACTTGCTTCAGCGCACGCTTGACCGCTGACAGGCTCTCGGCTTTGGAGACCAGGGTAGTAAACCACAGGCACTGGCTGGGGTAGCGTGCACTTTCTGCCACCATGCGTGTAATAAAGCCCACCTCACCGCCGTCACAATATAACTCTGCGGCCTGGCCACCAAAATTCAATCTGGGCTGCTGATGGTGCTTGGCCTGCGCATGATTTCTGGACTGAGATTGCTGGCCAGCGCTGCGCGCGAGCCCTGACCATTTGCGCTTGGCCCCTGCTTGCGCTTCTTGCAAGGAGGCATGGAATGGCGGGTTGCACATGCTGAAGCTGAATTGATCACCCGCTTTGATAATGCCGTCAAAAATGGCGTGCGCATCTCGCTGCTGGCGCAAGCTGATACGCTGCTCAAGGCCAGGGTTGGCCTCTATGATGCGCTGTGCATTCGCCAGCGCCGCAGGATTGGTATCTACACCCACAAATTGCCAGCCGTACTCATATTGCCCCAGCAAGGGGTAAACCAGATTGGCCCCGGTGCCTATATCCAGCACCCGCACCTCAGCCTGTTTTTCATGGGCTGATGTAGCCAGCAGATCAGCGAGGTAATGCAGATAATCGACGCGGCCAGGAATGGGTGGACAGAGAAATTCCGCCGGGATATCCCAGTGCGCCACGCCATAGCAAGACATGAGCAAAGCCTGGTTAAGCGCCTTGACCGCCGCAGGATTGGCAAAATCGATGGTGCTGACCCCCAGCGGATTAAGCCGCACATATTTTTTCAGCCCAGGGTGTGCCGTCACCAGGCTGGCAAAGTCATAGCCAGCGCGGTGGCGATTACGGGCATGCATGCGCAGTTTTTCCTGTATGACAGGTGGTGAACTCATTAATGGATTATCCAGATAGCCGCTGTGGTATTGATATTCAGGTCTTCTCGCCGCCTGGTTTACGCGCTAGCACCTGCACCACGGCCGCCCGTCCGGTGTGGTACTGGCCTTCAACTACATCACGTTCCAGCTCTTCTAGATGCTGGAAGATGAACCCGGCCAAGGCAGTACTGAGAATTTCTCGACTGAGCATGGAGCTTGCATCACTGCCGCCGCCAGTGCCAAAGGCTAGTTGCTGTGGTGTATAGGCTTCCAGCAGAAAAGCGCCGCCGGGTTTGAGGCCGCGTATGATGCGCGGAAACAACACATGGCGCAAGGCTGGCGGCATGGGGCAGAAAATGCTGATGATGGCATCCCATTGCGCCTCACCAAGATCAAACTCATTGAGATCAGCATGAATGCAGGCAATGCTCACGCCCTGCTCTGCGGCCAGGCGCTGCGCTTTTTGTAAACCCACCAGCGAACCATCTACCGCCGTGACTTCATAGCCCTGCTGCGCCAGGAACACGGCATTGCGTCCCTCGCCTTCTGCCAGGCTCAGCACCTTGCCTTTAGTAACCCCTGATCCCAGATGTTGCGCATATTGCTGCAAAAAGGTGTTGGCGGTTTTGCCGTAGGCATAATCCTCAGTGCTGTAACGTTCATCCCACATAGTAATTGTCTCCAATGCCATCATTGTGCATATTAATGAAAACTGCCTGGCAGGCACATCATAGGTTTATCGAAACAAGGACACTCGCATGGACTTACAGTCTCCCGTTACCGCCTTGCTGGATCAGCATCACATCGCTTACCGCATCATTGAGATTCCACTGAGTGAGGACAAGAAACCCGTGCGGCAACTGGAAGAATTGCTGCATGAGCAAGGCTTGAAACCCAAGTCTGTGGTCAGAAGCATAGTGTTCCGTACTGGCTCTGAGCAATTTGTGCTGCTGGCAGTGGCAGGCGGTGGCCGCGCCGACTGGGCCAGCCTGCGTGAGCAGCTGGAAGAACGCAAGCTGCGTATGGCCGAATATGATGAAGTGCAGGCGGCGACAGGCTATGTGGTGGGTGCCGTGGCCCCGATTGCCCTGCCCGAGGAGTTGAGAGTGCTGGTGGACAGCAGTGTCTACGATTACGAGGATGTGGTCATAGGCAGCGGCGTGCTGGGCTATGCGCTGGGCCTGAAAAGCCTCGATCTGTCTAAACTGCTAGCCGATGCGCCCATGGGCAATTTTGCCCAACATTAAAAAGTGCAATTTTGCCCAGCATTAAAAGTGCAATTTTGCCCAACATCAAAAAGTGCAACTTTGCACAGCATTAAAAAGTGCAACTTTGCCCAGCATTAAATTGGGCATCTTTGCCCAGCATTGAATACCGCCATTTACCCAGCTCAGCTTACTGCCAACGTTCCAAGCTGACTTCTACACTACCATCAGCATTGCTGAGCCAGACCTGACCATCCTGTATGGTGCATTGCAGATCCATGGTACGTTGCGCCAGTGCTGCCAGCGCCTGAGTGCTTTCCGGCGCCAGATTATAAATTGCCAGATTTTTCAGCCGCGCCAACTCCTTGCGGTTCTGCTCAAACCACATCTCTGCCGTGCGTCCGCCATAGGCATACAGCAGCACTTCATCAGCGCGGCTGCTGGCCTTGCGCAGCAAGCGCTCGTCCGGCAGGCCTACATCTATCCATTGTTCTATCCTGCCTGTCAGATCCGTACGCCAGATATCAGCCTCGTCATCTGCGCTCAAGCCCTGGCCAAATGCCAGGCGCTCATGAGCCTGCAGGGCAAAGGCCAGCAGGCGCACCATCATGCGCTCATCGGTTTCTGAAGGGTGACGTGCCAGGGTCAGGGAGTGATCTTGATAGTAATGCCGTTCCATATCTGCAATCTGCAGATTGGCTTTGTAGACGGTGGATTTAAGTGCCATGGGAGTTTCTTAGCTAGTGCCGGACAAAAAACAAGCGGCCAGTGTAGGTTAAACACTGGCCGCTTGCTAGCAGAGCTTGATCTTAGGCGCTTATGGCCACACGACCCTAAACGCCCCTAGTCTGGATCGTCATGTCCTAGGCAGTCATACCGTTATGGCGCAGCAAAGCATCTATGCTGGGCTCGCGGCCACGGAAGGCAATAAAGGATTCCAGGGCAGGACGTGAGCCGCCCTGCGCCAGAATCTCATTCCAGAAGCGTTTGCCCGCCTCGGCTGACAATACGCCGCTTTCCTCGAACATGCTGTAGGCATCGGCAGAGAGTACCTCTGCCCATTTGTAGCTGTAATAACCCGCGGCATAACCACCCGCGAAGATATGCGAGAAGTTGTTGGGGAAACGGTTCCATGCCGGAGGACGCAGCACCGCCACTTCATCACGCACAGCTTCTATCAGCTTGAGTGCAGTATCGGCTTCGTAATGCTCAAAGTTGGCGTGCAAGCGCATATCAAACAGCGAGAACTCAATCTGGCGCACGGTTTGCATGCCAGCCTGGAAGTTCTTGGCCGCCACCATCTTGTCGAACAACGCCCGTGGCAGATGCTCGCCAGTATCAACATGGCGTGTCATATGGCGCAGCACTTCCCATTCCCAGCAGAAGTTTTCCATAAACTGGCTGGGCAGTTCCACCGCATCCCACTCCACACCCTTGATGCCTGAGACGCCGTAATCTTCCACCTGGGTCAGCATATGGTGCAGACCGTGGCCGAACTCATGGAACATGGTGATGACTTCATCATGCGTGAACAAAGCAGGCTTGCCGCCGACTGGGGCCGAGAAGTTGCAGGTGAGGAAAGCCACTGGGGTTTCTATGCCCTGCGGCTTGCGTCTGCGTGTAATTGCCTCATCCATCCAGGCACCGCCGCGCTTGTTGTTGCGCGCATAGAGATCAAGATAGAACTGGCCTACAGGCTTGCCCGCCTGGTCGGTGATCTCATAGAAGCTAACATCTTTGTGCCAAATCGGTGCCTGCACCTTGCGTACCTGCAGGCCAAAGATGGTTTCGGTGACCTTGAACAAGCCTTGCAGTACTTGCTGCTCGGGGAAGTACTGCTTCACTTCTTGATCGGAAAACGCGTATTTGTCTTCGCGCAGCTTTTCCGAGGCATAGGCAATATCCCAGGCCAATAGCTCAGTCAGCCCCAGCTTCTCAGCAGCATACTGACGCAGTTCTTCCATATCGCGCTCGGCGAAAGGTCGTGCGCGCGCACCGAGTTTATTGAGGAAGTCTTCCACCTGGGCTGGCGTCTCGGCCATCTTGGTCGCCAGCGAGGTTTCAGCATAGTTGCTATAACCCAGCAGCACTGCCGCCTCATGGCGCAGGTTAAGGATATCGCGTATCAGGGTGGTGTTATCCCATTCCGGCTTGCCAAACTCGGAAGCACGCGTGGCATAGGCACGGTATAAAGTTTCGCGCAATTCACGGTTTTCACCATATTGCAGCACAGGCATATAAGACGGGAATTGCAGGCTGAATTTCCAGCCAGTCTTGCCATCGGCCTGGGCAGCTTCGGCGGCAGCCTGCAATGCATCTTCGGGGATACCCGCCAGCTTGGCCTGATCTTCTATGATCAGTGCGTAATCATTGGTGGTATCCAGCAGGTTTTCTTCAAACTTGGCTGCCAGGGTGGAAAGCTCTTCCTGTATGGCCTTGAAGCGGGCTTTTTTGTCTTCAGGTAGTTCTGCACCGCCTAAGCGGAAATCACGCAGTTCATTGTCCAGAATCTTGCGCTGTGCGGTATTGAGCTGCTCGTACGCCGCACTGCCACGCAAGGCGCGGAACTTGGCATACAGGCGTTCATCCTGTGAAAGATCGGCATAAAAAGCCGTCAGCTTGGGCAGGTTTTCGTTATAGGCCTCACGCAACTCCGGGCTGTTGATCACGGCATTGAGGTGGCCCACCTGTGACCAGGAGCGTGACATCTGCTCCTCAAAATCTTCCAGCGGACGCGCAAAGTTTTCCCAGGTGGGGGCCGCGGTGTCGGTTACCAGGGCTTCTATCAATTGCTTGCCCTGTGCCAGCAGGTGATCGACAGCAGGTGTCACATGCTCGGCGCGCACTTGATCAAACTGCGGCAGGCCGGAAAAATGCAGTAAGGGGTTGGATGCAGTGTTGCTCAATTGAAATCCTTTGTTGTGACGTGTTCATGGCGGCTTTTATGCCATGAGACTGATAAAAGCTTAACTGATTAAGCGCAAAGTCCATGGGTAGCGGTAGGATTCGCCCTGGCTGGCCGCAAGGGCCGCCAATATGCATAGGATGAGATTGCCCAACCACAGCACGGTTCCCATCACAAATCCCACTAGTATCACAGTCAATATGGAGCTGATGGCATAGCCTATCAAGAGGGTGATCTGGAAATTCAACGCTTCCCGCGCCTGCTCGGCGATAAAGGCGTTGTCATTCTTCTTCCACAGCCAGACAAGCAAGGCAGGTACAAAGCTGAACAAAGTACCGCCCAGATGGGTTAATACAGCGATATTCTTGTCATCTGCACTGACAACGGGGACGAGGTCACTCATATTAGGTTTCTCCTAAAGGCCAAGCAGTTAAGTGTTGCGACATCCCGGCAAACACTGACAGGCAGGGCTGCATTGAAAAGACCCAGCGCTATCAGCGGACTCGTCTTGCCTGGGTTAATGATTGAGCTTAACCAAGACAGGCTCAATCTTCTCTATATCGTAGAGCCCCATGATCTTGCGCACCAAGGGTGCCACCGCCTGCAACTCGGTCTGCAATACCTGACGCTTGATACTGAGTATGTGCGAAGGGTGCATGGAGAACTGGCGCAAGCCAAACCCCATCAGCAGGCGCGTAAAGTGCAGATCGCCTGCCATTTCGCCACACACTGATACTGGGATGCCCTGCTTGTTGCCTGCGCGTATGGTCATTTCAATCAGCTTGAGCACGGCAGGGTGCGAAGGGCTATAGAGATGCGAAACCGAATCATCGGTGCGATCTATCGCCAGCGAGTACTGAATCAGGTCGTTGGTGCCTATGGAAAGGAAATCCAATTCACGCGCAAAAGCCTCAGCATTGATGGCAGCCGCAGGGATTTCTATCATGCCGCCCAGCTTGATCTCTTCGTCAAACGGCAGCTGTTCTGCGCGCAGGCTGGCCTTGGCACGCTCCAGCAGCACGATGGTCTGGCGTAGCTCAGACAAGGTGGACAGCATAGGAATCAAAATCTTGATCTTGCCGTAGTGCGAAGCACGCAGAATGGCGCGTAACTGGGTATGGAAGATATGCGGCTCAGACAGGCACAGGCGTATGGCGCGTAGCCCCAGCGCCGGGTTGGTGCAGCTCCGCGCGGCATCTGGGTTCATCTGCTTGTCCGCACCCAGGTCCAGCGTGCGTATGGTCACTGGCTGGCCCTTCATCAGCTCAGCCACGGTACGATAAGCCGCAAACTGCTCTTCTTCATTGGGCATATCACGGCGGTTCATGAACAGGAACTCGGTGCGGTACAAGCCAATCCCGGTTGCCCCTACCGCCTTGGCCTTGCTTACATCGGAAGGCACTTCAATATTGGCATGCAGTTCGACTTCCACCCCATCCAAAGTCACCGCACGGGTCTGCTTGAGGCGCTTGAGTTTTTGCTGCTCCAGCTCCCATTGCTCCTGACGCAAGCGATATTCCGCCAGGGTGTCCTTGTCCGGGTTGACGATCACCACACCGTCATTGCCATCGACAATAATTAGCTCGCCATCGCGTATCAGGTCACGCGCGCGGTGCAAGGCAACTATGGAGGGAATACTCAGGCTACGCGCCAGAATCGCGGTATGCGAGGTCACGCCGCCTACATCGGTAATAAAAGCAGCAAACTGGTGATGCTTGAACTGGATAGCATCGGCAGGCGAAATATCATGCGCCACCAGAATCAGCGCACTTTCGTCCGGGCGTATGGCCACTTCGCTGGGGTGACCCAGCAAGACTTTGATGACACGCTCGACTACCTGCACCACATCCTGCTTGCGCTCGCGCAGGTACTCGTCTTCTATCAGTTCAAACTGCGCCACTAGCTCATTCATGCGCTGTTTCAATGCCCATTCGGCATTGCACAAATCCTGCTCTATGATGGCTTTGGGTTCTTCCGACAAGTGTTTGTCGGCCAGTATCATCAAATGGGTGTTGATAAAGGCGCTAAGTTCGGCGGGCGCGTTGCTGGGCAGCTGATTGCGTATTTCTTCCAGATCCTGCCGTACGCGCTCAACCGCATTCTCGAAACGCAGCAGCTCCGCCACCAGCGATTTCTTGGGGATATGGTAGTGCACCACTTCGAGCAGGGCATTGGATACCAGGTGGGCATTGCCTATGGCGATGCCACTAGACACACCCACACCGTGCATGGAGAAACTCACCTTGCTGCTTTGCGCCATGGTTGCTTCTTTCTTATCGCTATCCTGGGGGGATGGAGGGATAAACCTTATTCAGGCTCGCCAAAACGACCATTGATCAGATTGACCAAGGCCTCCATGGCAGCCTGTTCATCGCTGCCATTGGTCTCCAATATGATTTTGCTGCCCTTGCTGGCGGCCAGCATCATGACGCCCATGATGCTTTTGGCATTGACGCGTCTGCCGTTGCGCTCTATCCAGATTTCGCACTGATGCTGGCTGGCAGTCTGCGTCAGCTTGGTCGATGCGCGGGCATGCAAACCCAGTTTGTTGATGATTTCTATTTCTTGTTTAATCATGATGCTTACATGCGTCCTTGGAAAAATGTACTACCCCGTCACGCCCTCCACTGATGGCCTTGTCGACCAGGGTCATGATATTGGCATTTCTATAGGTCAGCGCCCTTACCAGCATGGGCAGATTAACCCCGGCCACCCCCTCCACATGACCTGGAATCAGCAAGCGGCTGACCAGGTTACAAGGCGTGGCACCATAAATATCGGAAAGTATCAGTACACCCTGGCCCTCATCCAGCTCGCGTATCATTTGCTGCGCCTGCGGCAGCAGGCTGGAGGGGTCATCATGCGTACCTACACCCAACTGGCGCAGCAATTGCGGCCGCGCGCCCATCACATGGCTTGCACAGTGAATCAGGCTTTCGCCCAGGGTGCCATGAGCAATGATGAGTATTCCTATCATACTGTCTATCCTGTCTTGAATGACTGGCTGCGATCGAGTCACCGAGTTAGTAACAGATTTAGTAACCGACCTGCAGCCTAGTCTAGCTAAGCTTTTTCCAGCTCGCGGTGTCGTATCATGACCTTGCCCTCGCGCTCGCGGAAATACTTGCCCAAGCGCTCCACCAGATACACCGAGCGGTGTTGCCCGCCAGTGCAACCCAAAGCCACGGTCAGATAGCTGCGGTTATCGGCAACAAAGCTGGGCAGCCAACGCTCGACAAAGCCGCTGATATCATCAAACATCAGTTGCACGCTGGCTTGTTGCTCGAGAAAATCACAGATCACCTGATCCTGGCCGGTATAAGGCCGCAATTCTTTGTCGTAGTAGGGATTGGGCAGGCAACGCACATCAAACACATAATCTGCATCCAGCGGAATGCCATGTTTGAAGCCAAACGAAGAGAACAACAGCGTCAAGCCGTTGCTCTTGCGGATGACGAATTCCTTGACCCAGTTACGCAAGGTATTGGCACTGAGGTTGCTGGTATCTATGCGCAAGCCCAGATCGACCAGCGGCTCCAGCAGGTGGCGCTCATGACTGATGCTCTCGGCCAGGGTATTGGTTTCATTGCTGAGCGGATGACGGCGCCGGGTTTCGCTATAACGTTTAACCAGGGTCTCGACATTGGCTTCCAGGAACAAAACCTGCACTTCCATGCCGCTGTCCTTGAGCTGACGTAAATTCTGCGGCAAGGCTTGCAGCGAGGCGCTGCGGGTATCTATGCTGATGGCTACTTGGTCGTGGTGACCCTGGCTTAGGTGTTCTGAGATTTGCGGCAGCAGGGTAGCGGGCAAATTATCGATACAGTAATAGCCACTGTCCTCCAGCATCTTGAGTACTATGCTTTTACCCGATCCCGACAGGCCCGTGACAATGACAAGCTGCATGCTTACTCCACCAGCTTGAGTTTTTTGGCGGTACGCGCCATTTCGCGCTGCTGGCGCTGCATGAACTGCTTGGTGCCGTTGATGCCACGCAGCAACAGCATATGATTGCGCACAGCCACCTCGACCAGCACCGCAATATTGCGACCCGCAGCCACTGGGATCACCACCTTGGGCACTTTGACGTCGAGTATTTTCTCGTCATGGGATTTGATCTTGAGCCTATCCAGCGGCACCATGGTATCGGCCATTTCCAGTTGCACGATGAAGTCCAGCGGTTTGGTTGGCTTGACGGCATTGTCACCAAACAACGCACGTATATTCAGCACACCCAGGCCACGCACCTCAAGGAAATCCTGTAATAGAGGCGGGCAACGCCCTTCCAGCCTATCCGGGGCAATACGGTAGAAATCGACAATATCATCGGCCACCAGGCGGTGACCGCGCGAGATCAGCTCCAGCGCCAACTCGCTTTTACCTATGGCCGGGTTGCCACGTATCATGACGCCAAAACCCTGCACTTCCAGAAACACGCCATGCAGGCTTTCAGACACGGCCACCGCCTGCGCCAGATAGTGGCTGAGCACATCCATCAGGCCTGGGCTACGCAAGGGAGAAGTAAATAAAGGGGTGCTGTAATCATCAGCTGCCAGCACCAGTTCGTCGGGGGCCAATTCACCATTGGCAACAATAATGGCAGCGAGGTCTGCAGAGAAAAGATTTTTGATGGCCTGTTGCATCTCGCGGTTTTTCAGGCTGCGCAGATAGTCCATCTCGGCACATCCCAGCACCTGTACGCGGTTGGGATGCACAAAATTCAAATGCCCGATCAAGGCCAGGGAGGGTTTGGTCACGGTTTCGCTGGTGAGAGGATTATCACCTCCGGCCAGTCCAGCCACCCACTTCAATTTGAGTTTGCGGCGGGTGTCCTTGTACAACTGGGTAACACTGATTTCAGCCATGGCGTTGATCATGCCTTACAACTTGTCTATCAAAGTGAGTACTGCGAAGAGTGCCAGGCCCACGCCCCATGACAGGGCAAATTAATCAGCCTTGCACTCTTCGGCAGCATGCCGTGATTATTCTACAGCTTGGTGTTTCAGGCCGCCCGAGGCCTGATTGTGATTACCGATTTTTTCTTTGTGCTTGACCACTTGCCTATCCAGCTTGTCAGTTAGGGAGTCAATTGCGCTGTACATATTTTCTGCGCTGCACTCGGCATGCAAGTCATTACCAGGCACGTGCAGCGTGGCTTCGACCTTTTGCACCAGTTTCTCCACGCTGAAGGTCACTTTGACGTCAATTACATGGTCAAAATGGTTGCTCAGTCGCGTTAGCTTGGACTGCACGTATTCGCGCAATGCAGGGGTAAGCTCAAGGTGATGTCCGGTCAGATGCAAATTCATAACGCTCTCCTTACTGAAAAAACGCGCAAATCAAAGCGACTTGCGCTGGTTGGCCGCGGGTATCTGTAGAGACTCGCGGTATTTCGCTATGGTTCGTCTTGCAACAACTATGCCTTGCTTGCCGAGAATGTCGGTAATCTGGTTATCCGACAGCGGTTTTTTCGGGTTTTCCTCGCCTACCATTTGCTTGATCAGCGCACGAATTGCAGTGGCCGAGCATGCGCCGCCTGACTCTGTGGCCACATGGCTGCCGAAGAAATACTTGAGTTCGTATACACCTCTGGGGGTGAGCATGTACTTGCGCGTGGTGACGCGTGAAACCGTGGATTCATGCAGGCCCAGCTCATCGGCAATTTCACGCAACACCAGTGGCCGCATCGCCACTTCACCGTGCTCAAAGAAATTGCGCTGGCGATCAACAATCGCCTGCGACACACGCAATATGGTCGAGAAGCGTTGCTGGATATTCTTGATCATCCATTTAGCTTCTTGCATCTGGCTCATCAAGTACTGACTCGAACTATCGCGGTTACGTTTCAAAATCCCCGCATAAAGTTGGTTGATGCGCAGCTTGGGCACCACTTCATCGTTCAAGCTGGCAATCCAGATGCCCTTGATTTTCTTGACCACAATTTCATGCTGGATGTAATGATCGGAAGTTATGTGGCTGAATTCTGCACCTGGGCGTGGGTTCAGTTGCACCACCAGTTGCTGCACTGATTTCAGTACATCGTCATCACAAGCCAGCAGCTTACGTAGCCGCGTGTAGTCACGCGTGGCCAATAAGGGCAAATGATGCTCAGCCACTTTCACGGCCAAATCCACATAATCGGTATCTGCAGGCAGGGCGCGCAGTTGTAGCGCCAGGCACTCCGCCAGGCTACGTGCACCTATGCCGGGTGGGTCCAGGTTCTGGATATGCTTGAGCGCAGTTTCCAGCTCCAGCAAATCAATTTCCAGCTCTTCCGGCAGCAGCTCTGCCAATTCTTCCAAGGGTTGGTCCAGATAGCCATCATCGTTGATGGCATCCACCAGCACCATGGCCAGGGTCTGGTCACGTTCTGACAGCGGCAGCAGCTTGATCTGGCTTAGCAGATGCTCACGCAGGGTGAGGTTGACGGCTTCTTGGAAGCTGAAATCATTGTCGTCATCGCTATTGCCACCGCCCTCTTCCCAACGGCCACTACCCTGGAAAGATTCAAAATAATCATCACCACCGCCAAACTCGTCTACTCTGGGCAGCTCTTCATTGCTGGAGGCAGGTGCCTCGCTCGCTGGCACACTGCTTTCTACCGGGGTATAGCTTTCCTGTACATCAGGCACACCATCCGGCCCATCCACACGTTCCAGCAGCGGATTAGCTTGCAGCAGGGATTCCAGCTCCTGGTTGAGCTCTTGTGATGACAACTGCAGCAGTTTGATCGACTGCTGCAACTGCGGCGTCAATGCCAGGTTTTGCGAAAATTTTAGCTGTAGACTTTGTTTCATGTTTCTTATGCGCCCGGCTTACAGGCGGAAGTCCTTGCCCAAATACACTTCTCTCACGCTATCGTTGTGGATGATCTCGCTGGGTTTGCCCGCGGCAAATACCCTGCCCTCGTTGACGATATAAGCGCGGTCACAGATACCTAGCGTCTCACGCACATTATGATCAGTGATCAGTACGCCTATGTTGCGCCCTACCAGGAAGCGGATAATCTTCTGAATATCCAGCACCGCAATCGGGTCAATACCGGCAAAGGGCTCATCCAGCAAAATAAAGCTGGGATTGGTTGCCAGGCAGCGGGCAATCTCCACACGCCTGCGCTCACCACCCGAAAGACTCACCGCCATGCTGTTGCGTATATGAGTGATATGGAGTTCATGCAGCAGGGATTCAAGCTGTTCCTTCTGCTGTTCGGCAGTCATATCCTGTAATTCGAGGATGGCCTGAATATTTTCAGTCACCGTCATCTTGCGGAAGATGGAGGGCTCTTGCGGCAAATAAGCCAAGCCCATGCGCGCGCGCTGGTGGATAGGCATGCGGCTCAGGTCCTTGCCATCCAGAAGAATACGGCCATCATCCAGTGGCACCAGGCCTACCATCATGTAAAAGCTGGTGGTCTTGCCCGCACCGTTAGGGCCGAGCAGGCCCACGACCTCACCGCTGTTCAGTTGCAAGGAGATGTCCTGCACCACGGTGCGAGACTTGTACTTCTTGCGCAAACCTTCTACTTTCAATTCGCTCATGGTCACTACTATCTAAATCCGCTTAAGCTCAAGGAGTATCGGCTGCCGGGGCACCCTCGGTGGCTGGTTTCTTTTTAGGTTGAATCACCGCGCGTACACGACCGTTCGGTGTGGCTGGCGTGGCAGACTGTGAGCCGCCACTGATGACTTCTGCGTATTCCGCATTGGCATCGTACATGATGTAATCACCATGCACGATATCTTCGCCGCGCTTGACCCAGGCTTTGGTGAACAACTGCACCTTGTCCATGCGTCCATCATACTCTATGCGTTGGCCACTGCCTTCCATGTATTCGTTCTTGCCATCCCGCTTCTGCTTGAAGGTGGTGGGGTTGCCGTAAGAAGTACTGTGTTGAAAGCCTTCCTTGTCCTCACGTACCACCAGCTTATCGCCCTTGATGATCAGCGTACCCTGGGTGAGGATCACGTTGCCAACGTAGGTGCTGGTTTTCTTGGCGTCATTGACCTGTACCGAATCGGCTTCCAGTTCTATGGGCTTTTCCCTATCGGCCTTTTCTGCATGGACCAAGCCAGGCATCAGGCCGGACAGCATGCCAAGCAGCATGCCTAAAGATAAGTGGCTACGCAGGGTGCGCATATGTTCTCCGCTGAAGGATGTCATTTTATTTAGTTTGAGTTGGCAGCTTAGCATTTTTACTGGCACTGGACTTGCTTTGTTTAGTGCTGCTTGCAGGCTGCCGTGCAGGCGTTCTATCTGTGCTTTTCGCCGCTGGTTTGGCAGATGATTTAGGCACAGGCTTCACGCTAGCACCCGCACTGGCCTTGGTTTTACTCGGCTTGCTGGTTTTACGTACCGCAGGTTTTTCGTAATGCGTGCGCACACGCTTATTGAGCTGTATGGTCTGGCTCTTTTTGTCGTAAACCATGCCCACTGCACGCACCACGGTCTTAGGCCCTTGGGTAATCACGACCGGGCGATTGGTCTTCGCTACCTCACGTTTGGGCTCCACCTCGAGATAATCCGTGGTCAAGGTCATCTCTTCACGGTCGGCTGTGGCTTGGCGCACCACGCGCACATCATCGTAGAACTTGACGATCTCACCATTGCTGGAGACGCTACCGCGCTTGCCCTCTATCATGGTGCTGGGCTTGCCCACTCCATACTGGGTGAAGTGTGGGTTTTCCAGCTCTGTGCTGTCGTCATCCGGGTAGTGCCGCATCTCGGTGGCCTTGAGCACATGGCTGATGTTGCCTGCGGTATCGGTCTTGGTAGTGACGAAATTGTTGAGCACGTAATCTGGATCGTGGCGGGTGTTACCATCCACGCGCGGCTCGGGTGGCTGCACGGTGCGGTCTATCCATAGCGTTAGCAAGGCCAAAAGGCCCAGCACTGCCAAGGGAAAGAGGATGGTGTTGGAACGTCCTTGCATAGGCTGGCGTCAGCTTACTTCAGGTATTGGGCCATTTGGCCGTCAAAGGTGCCCTGAGCTTTCATGAGCAATTCACAGACTTCGCGCACCGCACCAAACCCGGCCTGACGCTCTGTGGTGTAGTGGGCATATTCTTTCACCAGTGGCATGGCATGCGGCACGGTAATTGCCAAACCTGCGCGGCGCATAGGCGGGATATCAATAACATCATCGCCCATGAACAGGCACTCATCCAGGCTGACACCCTGCTTTTCCACCAGATCCATCAAGGCTTCGAGCTTGTCATCTATGCCTTGATAGATGATATCGACGCCAGTATTTTCCGCACGCTTGAGCACCAGCTTGGAGGTGCGGCCAGTGATATAGGCCATGCGCAGCCCGGTGTTCTTCAGCATCTTCATGCCCAGGCCATCCTGCGAGTGGAATATCTTGTACTCCAGCCCATCATCACCCAGCATCAAGCCACCATTGGTGAGCACACCATCAACGTCGAACACGGCTATCTTGATGCGCTTGGCGCGCTCTTCTATAGAGATCACTTCTGAATTCACTGCTAAACCACCTTTGCCATAAGTAGGTCGTGCATATTGAGTGCACCCACCAGATTGCCTTGCTGGTCTACCACCAGCAGGCTAGTTATCGAAAATTGTTCCATACGTGCCACGGCATCCACTGCGAGCTGATCCGGCTGTATGGTATGCGGACGTGTGTGCATGACTTCGCCCATGGTCGTGCCATGAATATCAATGCCCGCCTCAAAAGCACGGCGCAAATCACCATCAGTGAAAATACCTACCGCCAGGCCTTGGGCATCCAGCACCGCCGTCATGCCCAGCCCTTTGCGTGACATTTCCAGCAAACCATCCTTGATACTGTCACTTGCGGCGGTAGTGGGGATGGCTGTGCCACTGCGCATGACATCGCGCACATGCAGTAGCAAACGCCTACCCAATGAGCCACCTGGGTGCGAAAGCGCGTAATCCTCACGTGAAAAACCGCGCTGATCCAGCAAGGTCACTGCCAGTGCATCGCCCAGGGCCAGGGCTGCCGTGGTGCTGGCAGTGGGCGCCAGGCCCAGGGGACAGGCTTCCTGCGATACATGGGCATCGAGAAAAATCGCTGCGGCTCTGGACAAGGTGGAATTGGGATTGCCCGACATGCTGATCAGCGGTGCGCCTATGCGCTTGAGCGGGGGCAATATCGCCAGCAACTCATCCACTTCGCCGGAATTGGAAATCGCGATCACCACGTCATCCTTGGTGATCATGCCCAGGTCGCCATGGCTGGCTTCACCTGGATGCATAAAGAAAGCGGGAGTACCCGTACTGGCCAAGGTGGCGGCAATCTTGTTGCCTATATGGCCGGACTTGCCCATCCCGGTCACGACAACTCGTCCCCGGCACTGTAAAATGAGTTCGACTGCCTTGACGAAGTTATCGTCCAGACGTTGCGCCAGTGCGAGCACTTCCCGTGCTTCTATGCTCAGAACCTCGCGCGCCAGCTCCAGAGGATGTTGGCTGATGCCGCTGCTGCCTGTATTGCCAGTGCCTGACGTTAAATTGGAAATTGCCATAAGTGGCAAGTATAAAAGGGAATGTGCCCTGAATAAAGGATATGCCGGTAAAGTCGGCATAATTTTTGCCTAATGACTCTGTTTGTCCTCACCTTATCCCCGCCCTACTGTCACAGGACTTATCAGCCATGAGCCGCCATGTTGTGATTGTGGGTGGCGGCATAGTCGGCTGCCTGACCGCCATGGAATTGGTACAACGCGGTTGCCGCGTGACCATCGTTGAGCGCAACCAGATTGCCAGCCAGACCTCGGGTGAATCTTCCTGGGCCGGGGCAGGCATTATGTTCCCCTTGCTACCCTGGATGTACTCCGACCAGGTCAATACCCTGACCCACTATGGTGCCCAGCATTACGGCGAAATATGCGCGCAGCTATTGCGTGACACCGGCATAGACCCGCAAATGCTCAATTCCGGCTTTTTGCTGTTGCCAACATTCGACCGCACCCAAGCCCTGGATTGGTGCGAACGCTATCAGGTAACGGCGCGTGCGGTCAGCGCCGCCGACTATGGCGTGCAATCCCCTCATGATGATGAAGCCCTGTGGCTACCCGAGGTCAACCAAGTACGCCCGCCCTGCCTTATGCATGCCCTGCGTGCCTGGCTGGAGCAGAAACAAGTGCGCCTGCTCGAACATACCCAATTGCTACCCCTGCCTGCAGGCACAGACCAGCTGACCGCCTGGCAAACCCAGGATGGTGAATGGATTAGTGGCGATCAGTTTGTGGTGACTTCAGGTGCCTGGAGCTTTGAATTACTCAAGGGCGTTGCCAGCCAACTGCAAATCAAGCCTATGCGCGGCCAGATTGTGCTGTACAAACCCGTGAAAAACCTCAACACCGTGATCTACCGTGAAGGCTTCTACCTGGTACCACGCCGCGATGGCTATCTGCTCGCGGGCAGCACCTTGGAAGACGTAGGATTTGACCCTTCAACCACACCGGAAGTACTGGCCGAAATCCGTCAGAAAGCCGAAGCCATACTGCCAGAACTCAGCGGCCTGCCCATCATCAAGCACTGGAGCGGCCTGCGCCCCGGCACCCCGGAAAACCTGCCCGTGATAGGCGCCCACCCCAGCGTGGGCAATCTATTCCTCAACACCGGGCATTTCCGCTACGGCCTGACCATGGGCCCAGGCAGCGCCAGATTGGTAGCAGCATTGATCTGCGGAGATCAACCCTGGACTGACCCCAGCCCCTACGCCCTGCCCGAGCATTAGAGCGCCTAGCTTAGATTCCGAATTTAATACCGAATACGCATAAGCCCGCCCTTGTGGCGGCCGCGCTATTGATGGTGATCAGAGTCGTTTTCTGAGCTGTGCAGATGTGACGTTATCAATATGGCGAAACGCCGTTTGTAGCTTGTGAATATCCCTTTTTTCTACTCCATAGCCTTCAAAGTAAACACGCCACTCGCGTACCTTTTGCCATAGCCGCGCCATGATGCTCAATGCCGCGTCTTCGGTAAGCCCAAATCTGCCGCAGCTGGATAAGGCATTATCCAAGGTCGCCAACCTGCCACTTGCTCCCACCCCCAGGTGCAACAGCCGTTCTTGAGTAATGCCAGGACGCGGCATAACGTCGTAAAGTGGCGAGAGCTGCCAGCCCCTGAGCACGGGATCATGGATAAATCCGTGGTTACGCAGATGATCGTCGTCATTGCTGACCAGGATGTTGTACACCATGCGCGCAAACAGTTCTGCCTTGTCGCTCATGATGCGTTGCGGCTGACAATAACGGCCTATGGCATCGGCGAGGTCAACGTATGCCTTGGTGGGTGATTCACTCTCATGACAACCGACCAGAGTGAGTCCGCTGCAAAAGGGCAGACGCTTCTCCACCACGCCCGCCCCAGGCGTTCCCAGACCGGTGGGGAAAGTCTCAATGCCAGGTGGTGCAAAATAGCGATCAAAACGACGTATAAGCATGACTTTGCGCTGACCGATATTAATCGTGCGCACTTCTGGCACCGTCATGCCGCACTCACGCGCCAGCCGCAGCGTGGCAGCCTCTATGGCAGGAAAACAATACGGGTCTTGCCTAGTATCAAACTTGGCAAGCCAGAGTACACCTTGCTCATCGCGGACCGTGGCCTTGGGGCGCGCACCACCCAAGGCAGTGCCGTCGAGAAATATCATTTCCAGATGCGCGGGCACAGGTTGCCCCTCGGCGATGCGGTCAGCGGCCTCCATGAGGTGTTCCAGCGTATGCAAGCCTGTGACGCCTGGGCGCGGTGCGTCATTGATATCAGTGCGTACATCCAATGCCCCTATGCGCTCACTCCCTGCATGCAGCAAGTATTCCGATTCAGGCAGGCTGTTGGCAGGCACCTTGAGCTTGGCCTCGATCACGCGCCGCCCCCAGGAATCGGGCGCGGCATCGCGTATTCCGCCAAAGTAAGGCAAGGCATTCAGGGGAAAGAGTTGCTTGCCCCGCACGATACTTTTGTCTTGCAGACTCAGGCTAAGCGGGTCTATTTCTATGGCGTTTTTGCGTTCCAGATAGCGCGTACCGTAAATAAAGGATGAGGCTGCAAGCGCCGGGCTCTCAACCAGTTCAAGTAGTCCACAGGGTGCCCAATCCCCATCCAGATGCGCAAATAGGAAGAGCTTACGCTCAGCCATCAGAAGTCCACCTCACGCAGTTGTTCATTAGACAGGCCACGCACTCGTTGGCGTTGCTCTTTCATTTTCAGGGCGGTGAGCGCAGGGTCATTTTCTGCCACCAGTTGCATCAGGGTAATACCAGGCGCAATGGCATCGATATAGCGCAAAATCTGGCCGATAGCGACTGCCGGGTCACCCTTTTCCAGGCGATAAGCCGTATTGCGGGAAATATTGGCTCGCAGGGCGGCCTCAGTCTGCTTGACGCCGCGCGCAATACGCAGGCGTGCAATGATATCGCCCAGTTGTTTGCCTTCCTCTGCCAATGCGGGTTTGATGCTTGCAGATTGTTGTATGCGCATATTGGATCATCCTGTTTTATAAGCATTAACTTAGGCACGTCACCTCGGTTTGTCAAACTAAGAATGATCGCTTATTCGATCATTAAGCACTTTATGCTCGACACAACGAACATTTCACCAAAATTTCCAAGAATGCGAACTCTTGCTTTTTATCCTTTTTCATTCACACCAAGCTTGGCCCTGCCTATCCAAACTCAACTCCATATCGCCGTCATGTGCTAATGATTCTCGCTACCTAAGCTTTGTTTTCTTTATGGCAAAATGCCTGCCGATTTCCATCTCTAACATCAAAAAAGGAATAAGCATGGCGCATCAACTGCCTCCCCTTCCCTATGCCAAGGACGCTCTGGCTCCAGTTATCTCTGCTGAAACCATAGATTTTCACTATGGCAAGCATCATCAGGCTTACGTCACCAACCTCAATAACCTCATCGTAGGTACCGAGTTTGAAAACGCCAGCCTGGAAGAAATCGTACGCAAATCCTCAGGCGGCATTTTCAATAATGCAGCTCAGGTGTGGAACCACACTTTCTATTGGAATTGCTTCAAACCCAACGGCGGTGGCGAACCTACTGGCGAGCTGGCAGCGGCCATCAACAAGACCTTTGGCAGTTTTGAAGAATTCAAGAAACAGTTCACGCAAAAAGCCATCACCACTTTTGGTGCAGGCTGGGCCTGGCTGGTGAAGAACGCCGATGGCAGCCTGACTCTGGAAAGCACCAGCAATGCCGAGACACCACTGACCAAGGGTCAGACACCACTGTTGACCATAGACGTATGGGAACACGCTTACTATGTGGATTACCGCAATGCGCGTCCTAAGTATGCTGAAGAGTTCTGGAACATCATCAACTGGGATTTCGTAGCCGATAATTTCCAGGGCTAATCCTGACCTTGTGGGCGTCAATATCCCGCCCCTGTTGTCTTGAAAATCATCAACGGCTAGTACTTTTTTAGTACTGGCCGTTTTTCTTTTCCATGGCAGCCTGTTAATATTGCAACCATGTTGCGCAAGCTATTTCTTGGTTATCTGCTCACACTGTTGCTTCTTCTGGGGCAACAGGGCGTGCTTGCGCATGAAATTTCGCATTTACAGGATTACAGCCAGCAAGACCAGGCACCGCACAGCGGTGTCTGTGACCAATGTCTGTCACTGGCCAGCCTGGATAACCTCATCTCCGGCAGTAGCTATATCCTGCCCGCCACCCACTCCCTCTCGCTCAAGCCTGTTGCCAGCCCCACGCTGGATCACTCTCAGCTTGTGCGTAACGCCTACAGCGCCCGCGCACCTCCCACTCACATTCAGCACTGAATTCCGGCCCGCGCAGGGTGCGCTTTGATCTAGCAGATTTGAGCAAAGCTACTCCCCGCGCCCGCCGTGCATGCGTTGCCATGCCTGTGCCCGCTAAGGCTCAGGCTAAACGCCACAATATCGACCTGAATGCGAGAAATTTGTATGAGTACCCACTCCCCACGCTGGACCCGCCGCCACGCTTTAACTGCCATTTCCCTGGCGTTTGGCAGCAGCCTCACCCCCACATTGTCTTGGGCAGAGGCTATAGAACTACCCACCATCTCGGTCACCGCCAACCCATTGGGCGTGGCTTCCGACGATATGGTCGTGCCTGTCTCCACCTTGGCTGGCCGCGAGCTTAGCTTGCAGCGTGAAAGCACGCTGGGCGAAACCCTCAAATCCATTCCCGGTGTTTCTTCCACCTACTTCGGCCCCAATGCCTCACGTCCCATCATCCGCGGCATGGATGGTGAGCGCGTGCGCATGATGCAAAACGGTGTGGGCATACTGGATGCCTCCAGCTTGAGTTTTGACCACGCCGTGGCCTTGGACCCGCTGGTGATTGAGCAAATTGATGTGGTGCGTGGCCCGGCGGCCCTGCTTTATGGCGGCAGCGCTGTGGGTGGCGTGGTCAATGCCATCGATCATCGTATTCCCAAGGAGGCAATAGATGGGGTAACTGGCCGCAGCGAAGTGCGTTTTGGCGGTGCCGAAAACCAGAAGAATGGTGCCATTGTCATGGATGCAGGTAATGGGGTGCTGACTGTGCATGCCGATGCCTACAAGCGCAAGACCGATGACCTCGACATCCCAGGTTATGCCATGTCCAGTCGCAAGGCAGCACAGACAGGAGAAGTGAGAGAAAACAAGGGACGTCTGGTGAACAGTGGCTCTGATGCCGATGGCGGCGCACTGGGTGCTTCGATTGCGCTGGAAAATGGCTATGTGGGCGCTTCCTATTCCACCTTCAACAATAAATACGGCACGGTGGCCGAGCCGGATGTATTGATTGATATGGAAAGCAAGCGCTGGGATTTTGCCTCCGAATTGCGCGACCTAGGCAGTGTGATCAGCAAGGTCAAGGTGCGCATGGCGCATACCGATTACCAGCATCAGGAGCTGGAAGATGGTGAAGTCGGCACCACCTTCAAGAACCGTGGCCTGGAAGGCTCGATTGAAGCCTCACATGGCAATATTGGCCCTTTGTCTGGGGTGATCGGCCTGCAATTCCACAATTCACGCTTTGAAGCCTTGGGCGAGGAAGCCTTTGTGCCGACCAATCGCACCAAGACGCGTGCGCTATATCTGTATGAAGAATTACCGCTGGATGCCTTCAAGCTCACCTTTGGCGGCCGTGTGGAACATGCCAAGATAGAATCCAGTGGCGGCGATGGTTTTGGCCCGGCGCAATCGCGCTCATTCACCCCCTACAGCCTGGCGACTGGGGCTTTGTTCAAACTGGATGAGCAATGGTCGGTGACTACCAATCTTTCCCATAACGAACGCGCCCCCAGCTATTTTGAGCTGTTTGCGGATGGCCATCATGTGGCCACAGATCAATATGAAGTCGGCTCCAGAGAGCTGAAAAAAGAACGCTCCAACGGCATAGATGCGCGCCTGCAATGGAAGCAGCAACATAACGCCTTTAGCGTGGGCGCTTATTACACGCGCTTCAGCAGCTTTATCGGCCTATTCAACAGCGGTAACCTGGTCAACGAAGAAGGTGAAACTGGCCAAGCTGATTCCGAGATTGCCGAAGCCGAGTTCAAGTCTGCACGCGCAGACTTCAAGGGCCTGGAAGCCGAGGGTAAATTCAGGGTTTATGACACCGTAGGCACGCTGGACCTTAACTTGCGTGGTGATTATGTTAGGGCCACCAATAGGGATACGGGGGATTCCCTACCGCGTATCTCGCCCTTGAAACTGGGCTTTGGCCTGGACTACCGTTTCAAGAGCGCAGGCGCCAGGCTGGATGTACTGCGTGCCTTCAAGCAGAACCGCACCGATGAAAATGAGCTGGTGACGGATGGCTATACCCTGGTTAACGCCACCCTAACCTACAAACTGCCCACACCCGAACGCTTCCAGCTAGAAGCCTTTGCCAAGGCGTACAACCTGCTGGATCAAACCATACGTGACCACACTTCCATCCTCAAGGATATTGCGCCCATGGGCGGCAGGTCTTTGATGGTGGGCTTGCGCGGCGATTTCTAAGTGCGCGGGCATTTCTCAGTGTGTATCTAGTGGCTTTATAGCCGCTTGCAAACCCTGCTGCCTGGCGCTTCACTATCGCGCCAGGCAGTGGCTTGCGCTATGATAGACGTCTTATCAAGCACACTAGGCGCAACATGGCACGTACCGTTTTCTGCATCAAATTGGGCCGCAACGCGGATGGATTGGATTTCCCTCCTTATCCTGGCGAGCTGGGCAAGCGTATCTACGAACAAGTTTCCAAGGAAGCCTGGGCTGGCTGGCTCAAGCAACAAACCATGCTGGTCAATGAAAACCGCCTGAGTCTGGCGGACCCATCGGCACGCAAGTATCTTACCCAGCAAACCGAAGCTTATTTCTTTGGTGATGGCGCAGACACAGCCACTGGCTACGTGCCACCCAAAGAGTAAATCAGCAGGTCTTAGCATTGCTTACTGGTCTGAGCCTCAAGCTCAGACCCAGCCTGGGAGTTTTTCATTAAACTGTCATATTCCGGGCATAAAGTGGGGTTTTCATCTTGTCTACCATCAAATTGAGCCCGGAATACTTTATCAATCGCGAGTTGGGCATACTTGCCTTTAACCGTCGCGTACTTGCCCAGGCAGAAGACGAACGTGTCCCCCTGCTGGAGCGCCTGAAATTCCTCTGCATTTTCAGCAGCAATATGGATGAGTTCTTTGAAGTCCGCATGGCGGGCCTGAAGAACCAGATCAAATACAATTCCCCGCAAATTGGTGCCGATGGCATGTCGCCCAAGCAGACCTTCAGCAAGGTCAGCGCCTTAGCGCACGAGTTGGTGGATCATCAGTACAAAATCCTCAACGAGGTAGTACTGCCGCGCTTGGCTGAGCAGGAAATCCGCTTTATACGCCGTGGTCACTGGACCGATGTACAGCGTGAATGGATTGCCGCCTACTTCTTCCGTGAACTGATGCCTATCCTGACACCTATAGGTCTGGACCCTGCGCATCCCTTCCCCCGTGTATTGAACAAGAGCCTTAACTTTGCAGTAGAGCTGGAAGGCAAGGATGCCTTTGGCCGCAACTCCGGTGTAGCCATTGTGCAAGCCCCGCGCGCCTTGCCACGCGTGATCCGCCTGCCCAAGGAAATTGCTGGCTTCGATCATGGTTTTGTTTTCCTCTCGTCCATTCTGCACGCCCACGTCAGCGAATTGTTCTCGGGCATGACGGTCAAGGGTTGCTACCAGTTCCGCGTGACGCGAGATAGCGACCTGATTCTGGATGATGAGGAAACCAAGGATTTACGGCTGGCATTGCAAGGTGAACTGACCCACCGCCAATATGGTGATGCCGTGCGCCTGGAAGTGGCCGATAGTTGCCCACCCGCCATGTCGGCCTTCTTGCTGGGGCAGTTTGGCCTGTCGCAGGAAGATCTTTACCAGGTCAATGGCCTGGTCAATCTGGTACGCCTGATGCAAATCCCCGATAGCGTGGACCGCCCAGACCTCAAGTACCCGCACTACACCGCCAGCGTGCCCAAGGAACTGGGCAAGGATGCCGATATCTTCAAGGCCATACGCAAGCAGGATATTCTGCTGCATCACCCCTTCCAGTCCTTCAATCCTGTGATTGAATTCATCAAGCAGGCGGCGGAAGATCCGCAGGTGCTGGCGATCAAGCAGACCTTCTACCGCACCAGTGCTGACTCCACACTGATGAAATCCTTGATTGAAGCCGCGCAGCGCGGCAAGGAAGTCACCGTGGTGGTTGAGCTGCTGGCGCGCTTTGATGAAGAAGCCAATATCAATTGGGCCGCCCAGCTAGAGAATGCCGGAGCCCATGTGGTGTACGGTGTGGTGGGTCACAAGACCCACGCCAAGATGGCCATGGTGGTGCGCCGCGATGAAGATAAGCTGCGCCGCTATGTGCATATAGCAACGGGCAATTACCACCAGCGCACCGCACGCCTCTACACTGACTTTGGCCTATTGACCTGCCAGGAAGAAATCAGCGAAGACGTCAATGACGTGTTTGCACAGCTGACCGGTCTGGGCCGCGCCAGCAAGCTGCGTCACCTCTGGCAATCGCCCTTTACCCTGCATCAACGCCTGATCAAGGCAATTCAGCATGAGGCAGAGATTGCCAAGTCTGGCAAGAAGGCGCGCATTATCGCCAAGATGAATGCCTTGCTGGACCCAGATGTCATACGTGCGCTATACGATGCCTCCAATGCCGGGGTACAGATAGAGTTAATTGTGCGCGGGGTCTGCGCCTTGCGCCCTGGCATTCCCGGCATTTCCGAGAATATCAAGGTGCGCTCTATTGTTGGCCGCTTCCTAGAGCACACACGCATTTTCTACTTCTACGACAATGGCGCCGAGCATATCTACCTGTCGAGTGCGGATTGGATGTACCGCAACTTCTTCCGCCGCATTGAAGTTTGCTTCCCGCTGCTGGATGCCAAGGTGAAAAAGCGCGTGTTCAAGGAAGGGCTGGAGCCTTACCTCAAGGACAATATCAATGCCTGGGAAATGTTGTCTGATGGCAGTTATGAATCCAAGCCCAGCCGTCGTGCGGCTTACTCTGCGCAACAGGCGCTGATGACAGAACTTGGGCAGGAAGTATTGCCCGAGATTTGATGCCTGTCGCAGAAGACTGATAAACAAAAAGGCCGTTTAACGGCCTTTTTGCTTGAGTACTTAATTTTTAATACTTAATTTTAATACTTATTGTTAATGATGGTGCTGCACTGATTTGCCAGCTGACGCTTCAGCTCACTTTCAGCTGATAGCCAATTTCTTTCCAGTAACCCACCTCATTCTCCAGCTCAGCCGCGGTCAGGGGATTTTCCTTAAGCCAGCCTGGCTCTATGCTGAGCTCATAGCCGGATTTGTGTATGGTCAATGCCAGGTCCGGCCTATGATCCGCCTGACGGTTACGGTGGAACAACACCGCCAGCCGCATGATAAGGATCAGCAGCAAGCGATCTGAATTCTCCAGCAAATGGCCTTCCAGCTTGCTCAATGAGCGCCGCTGCGATTTCATCAACAGGCCCAGGGTTTCCTGCTCCATATTGGAGAAGCCCGGCATATCGGCATTTTCAACAATATAGGCAGAATGCTTGTGATAAGCACCGTGGGCGATGGTGACGCCTATCTCGTGCAGATTGGCGGCCCAGGCCAGATAATGCGCAGCGGTATCATGATCGAGCTGCTGCAGCTTGTTCTCACATTGTGCCAACAGCAGTTGCGCCAGCTCACGCACGCGGTTGGCCTGATCTTCATCCACTTGGTAACGGCGCATAAAGCTGGCCACTGTGACCTCGCGTATGTCCTGGTCGTGCAGACGCCCCAGCAATTCATACAGCACACCTTCGCGCAAGGCACTATTGGCTGTGGTCATCTGTTGCAGTTTAAGCGCCTCAAAGGCCGCAGTCATAATCGCCAAGCCGCCAGGCAGCACTGCGGCGCGGTCTGGGCTTAAACCGGGTAATTCTATCTTGCGAATTTCCTTGGCCTTGAGCAATTGCTGCCGCAGGAATTCCAGGCCGTCACGCGTGATTTCACCATCACTCAAGCCACTCAGCCGTATGATTTCGCCCAGGGCCTTGGCCGTGCCGGAAGAGCCTACCGCCTCCTCCCAGCCTTCGGCGATGAAATGCTTGCGTATGCTCTGCAGTTCCGCAGCCGCAGCAATGCGCGCCTTGTCGAAAGCGGTCTCGGTTAATTTGCCATCAGGGAAATAGCGCAGGCTGTAACTGACACAGCCCATGTAGAGACTTTCCATCTCTATGGGCTCCATGCCTTTGCCTATGATGAATTCTGTAGAACCGCCGCCTATGTCTATCACCAGGCGCTTATGGCTGGCGGGAGGCAGGCTGTGGCTGACGCCGACGAAGATCATGCGCGCCTCTTCGCGGCCAGCAATGATCTCAATAGGGAAACCCAGGGCGTCCTGGGCTTCTTGCATCAGATTGGGGGCATTACGCGCAACGCGGAAGGTATTGGTGGCGACGGCGCGTACCGCCTGTGGCGGCAAGCCGCGCAGACGCTCGCCAAAACGCTTGAGACAGTCTATGGCGCGGCGCTGGGCTTCGATGCTGAGGTTGTCCTTGGCATCCAGCCCTGCGCCCAGGCGTACCGCTTCGCGCAGTGAATCATGAAAAATCAGATGCCCATCCGACACCCGTGCCAGCTGCAATCTGAAACTATTGGAGCCCAGATCAACTGCTGCAATTTCCGGGAAATCTGTTTTTCTTATAGCCAAAATCCACCTATCTTGAACGGTAAGCTGCCTGCCACCCAGGCATCAGGAGAACCATCAAGGCTCTTGAGCTTCGCGCTCCATCTCCTGCACCGTGGTGTGGCGTACGTCCTTGCCTTTTACCATGTAGATGACGTATTCAGCAATATTCTTTGCGTGATCGCCGATACGCTCTACCGCTTTCGCCACAAACAATACTTCGAGTGACATGGAGATGGTACGGGGATCTTCCAGCATGAAAGTGATCAGCTGGCGCATGGCGGCACGGAACTGCTCGTCCACCTGCTCATCCTGACGTGCCACATCTACGGTCTTGGTCACATCCAGACGCGCAAACGCATCCAGGGCGGTACGCAGCATTTCGCGTGTGTGGCCAACCATGGTCTTGATTTCGTTGAAGCGTGGCGTGTACATGCGGCCAGATTCATAGACCTTCTGCGCAACGCGTGCAATCTTGGTCGCCTCGTCACCTATACGCTCCAGATCGGTAATGGTCTTGACCACCATCATGATCATGCGCAGGTCACCGGCAGCAGGCTGACGTCGCGCGATGATATGGCTGCAGTCTTCGTCCACTTGCACTTCCAGGGCGTTGACCTTGTGATCATTGGCAATCACTTTATCTGCCAGGGTCGGATTCGCGTTGACCAAGGCCTCAAGCGCATTGACGATCTGTTGCTCTACCAGACCACCCATTTCCAGTACTTTGGCACGGACTGATTCCAGCTCGGCATCGTATTGCTTATACGTGTGTTCAAATTGCATAACGCGATCCCTTCCGTGATTGAACCTGGCCGATATGCGCGAAATTCGGCCAGGGTGATTGAGTCAACTCTGCAGCTTAATTGTCTTTTATGACAATTTAATGTTAATTAATTCGGCTACTTACTTGGCTTGCAAGGTTTTGACACCTTCAGGGGTCGCCAGCAGCAACACATTGGCTGGACGGGCAGCAAACAGACCATTGGTCACCACGCCAACAATGTCATTGATCTTGGCTTCAAGTTCAACCGGGTTGGTGATGGACAAGCCATGCACATCCAGAATCACATTGCCGTTATCGGTAGTGAAATCGCGCAGCTTGGGCTGACCGCCCAGCTTGACCAACTCGCGGGCCACATGACCACGCGCCATAGGAATGACTTCAACTGGCAGCGGGAACTTGCCCAGCACTGGCACCAGCTTGCTCTGATCACAGATACAGATAAAGTCTTTGGCACAGGCCGCGACAATTTTTTCACGGGTCAAAGCACCGCCGCCACCCTTGAGCATATGCATATGCTCGGTAATTTCATCAGCGCCATCAACATAGATTTCCATGCCATCTACATCGTTGAGGTCATAAACCTGTATACCATGGCCGCGCAAACGCTGGGCAGTGGCTTCCGAGCTAGCCACAGCGCCATCAATACGGCTTTTTACCTTGGCCAGTTCATCAATAAAGAAATTAGCGGTAGAGCCAGTGCCCACACCGATAATGCCACCTTTGACATACTCAATTGCCGCCTGTGCGACCTGTAGTTTCAATTCGTCTTGTGTTGCCATCTGCTATAACCCTTTTCTGCATTTCTGATAGGGGCAGGCAAAATATCCCGGCTTTATGAACAAGCGCGGCGTTTTGCATCCCCTGTGTTTTCTTTATAATTCAGGTTCTTTTCGAACCAAGCCCCTCAATCATAACACTGCTGCTGTATATCCTGCAGACTTGGACCGCCCTTACTCAATGAAAACCGACTACCTGCAGAAAATCCGCTCCGCCCGCGTCTATGACGTGGCCAGCAAGACCCCACTGGACAGTCTGCCCAATATTTCCCGCCGCCTGGGCAATCAGGTGCTGCTCAAGCGCGAAGATATGCAGCCGGTATTTTCCTTCAAGCTGCGCGGTGCCTATAACAAGATGGCCAATCTCTCGGCAGAAGCCCTGCAGCGCGGCGTGATTACAGCCTCGGCTGGCAACCATGCCCAAGGGGTGGCCCTGGCCGCAAAAAATGCGGGCTGCCGTGCCGTTATCGTGATGCCAGTCACTACACCCAGCATCAAGGTAGCCGCGGTGCGCAACCGTGGTGGCGAGGTGGTCTTAGCGGGGGAATCCTATACCGACGCCTATAACCACGCTCTGGTGCTTATGGCTGAGCAGCAACTGACCTTTGTGCACCCCTTTGATGATCCTGACGTCATTGCTGGGCAAGGCACTGTGGGCTTGGAAATTCTCGATCAGCACACGGGTAGCATAGAAGCAATTTTCTGCCCGGTGGGCGGCGGCGGCCTGATTGCAGGCGTAGCGGCTTACATCAAGGCCGTACGTCCGGAAATCCGCATCATAGGCGTGGAAGTCAATGACGCCAATGCCATGACCGTATCACTGCAGCAGGGCAAACGCGTGACGCTGGAGCAAGTCGGGCTGTTTGCCGATGGCAAGGCAGTGAAACTGGTAGGCGAAGAAACCTTCCGCCTGTGCCAGGAATATGTGGATGAAATGATACTGGTGGATAACGACGCCATCTGTGCTGCCATCAAAGATGTATTCGAGGATACACGTGCGATTCTGGAACCCACGGGTGCGCTGGCGCTGGCAGGCCTCAAGGCTTACGCCCAGCAGCACGGACTGCAAGACAAGACCCTGGTGGCGGTGGCCTCAGGTGCCAATATGAGTTTTGACCGACTGCGCTTTGTGGCCGAGCGTGCCGAGATAGGTGAAAAACGCGAAGCGGTGCTGGCGGTGACCATCCCGGAAACTCCAGGCTCGTTCAAGCAGTTCTGTCGTTTGATAGGCAACCGCAATGTCACCGAATTCAACTACCGCTACGCTGATGCCAGCGCCGCGCACATCTATGTGGGTGTAGCCATCAGCGACCCCAATGAAACCAGCCTGCTGGTGGAACAGTTGCAAGCCCATGGCCTACCTACGCTGGACCTGAGCGATAACGAAGTGGCCAAGCTGCATTTGCGCCACCTGGTGGGCGGTCATGCGCCACAGGCCGAGCATGAGCAGGTGTACCGCTTTGAATTCCCGGAAAAGCCCGGCGCGCTGATGAATTTCCTCGACAATATGCGTCACGACTGGAACATCAGCCTGTTCCATTACCGTAACCACGGCGCGGATTTTGGCCGGGTACTGGTGGGCATGCAGGTGCCACCAGGCGAGGAAGCAGCGTTTGGGGAATTCCTGAATACGCTGGGCTACCCGTATTGGAACGAGAGCGATAATCCAGCCTACAAGCTGTTCTTGGGATAATACGATAAGATAATTCGACCTAAAGCCAGTGCAAGCTAGCTAAGGCGCTGGTGCAGAGTTAGCGCCAGCAAAGTACAAAAGGCCTGAAACCATGCATAGTGGTTTCAGGCCTTTTTTTCAGACCATGGTTTCAGGTCTGTGCAGATTGCGAATCTGAATTAGGATTTGTTGGCGATGGGCGTGCCGTAAGCGGTGATGTCGTAATCGGTCAATTCATAGCCCAATTCACGCACAATTACCTTGAGGCGCTCTTCAATGCCCAGGTCGTAGAACTCGCGCACTTCACCAGTGCTGGTGCTGACCAGGTGACCATGATGCTCTTCACCATCGTTGAGTTCATACACGGCCTTGTTGTTGCCCAGCTGGCTCTTCTTCAGCAAGCCAGTTTGTTCAAACTGAGCCAGCACACGGTATACAGTCGCCAGACCGAACTCAGAATGTTCGGTAATCAGAATACGGTAAACATCTTCAGCGGCCAGATGGCGCTGCTCACTGTTACGGAAGATGTCCAGCACCTTAAGTCTAGGCAGGGTGATTTTCAGCCCGCTGTTTCTTAAATCCTGGTGCGGATCCACTATTCCGTCTTCTTTTTTTGTACCCACTATCATCTCCTTATGAATTTGGTGCCAGTTTCGGCGTTAGCATATCACGCATTTTATGAATCAGAGGCTTGGATAAGCATCGGCCAAGCCACTTCTTAGCCCAGCAATTGCATAATGAAATCCCAATCCTTGGGGTCCACTGGCGTGATTGAAAGACGGTTGCCGCGTTGCAAAATCTTCAGATTCTGCAATTCTGGCGTTTCACGCAACTCCTTGAGGCTGAGCAAGCGGGTTTTTTTCACCAGTTGCACATCTACATTAAACCAGCGCGGCGTCTCAGGCGTGGCCTTGGGGTCATAATACTTGTGCCCCTCTATAAACTGCAGCCTATCCGGATAAGCCAGCTTGCTGACTTGGGCAATGCCGACAATGCCAGGTTCCGCACAATTGGAATGATAAAACAGCACACCATCCCCCAGCTTCATCTGGTCGCGCATGAAATTCCGCGCTTGGTAATTGCGCACACCATACCAGTCCACACTCTGGTTGGGAAATGATGCCAAGTCATCAATAGATACATCGGCAGGCTCGGACTTCATCAACCAATAACGCATGAAATTCTCAAATCAATACAGATTCCGTATCATAACCTGTCTTAACCCTGATTCAGAGCCAGCAATGCCGCGTAATGTGATTGGTACCACCCTGCAAGCCTGCAGCCTAGACCCTTTGACCGGATTCACCCGCAGCGGCAGTTGTGAGACTGGCCCCGAGGATATTGGCAGCCATACGGTCTGCGCCATGATGACCGATGAGTTTCTCGCTTATTCCATGACGCGCGGCAACGACCTTTCCACGCCCAGGCCGGAATATGGCTTTGATGGCCTGCAAGCTGGAGATCGCTGGTGTTTGTGCGCCTCGCGCTGGTATGAGGCGGCCGAGGCAGGATTTGCCCCGCCAGTGATTCTGGAAGCTACGCACGAGCGTGCGTTGGAGATCGTCAGCCTGGCTGACCTGAAATACCACGCATTGAGATAAGAGGGAGTTCCCCGCAAATACCATCCGGACCGGCATCCTGAACCTGTAGGGTTCAAGTGGTGACGACCTTAAGCTACGTTAGGTACACCCGCATCGGAGCGCGCACACAGTTACTTAGCAGACCGAAACCAAAGCCAAATTTATGGTTCAAGGAATCTATGGCCCGAACAGCACCGCAGGGAACAAAGGGAGGAATCGCTAAGCGATTCCTAAAACCGGGATGTTGGACTTGCCTTGCAATGTCGCAACAATTGATGACTTGCCGCTATGACTACCGTTAGAACAACTGGTTGGATTCAACCACCACAGCGTCGATTTGTTCCTGCATAGAGGAGATTCTACGCTTGAAATCCCCAATGTCAAAACCACCGACATTGGCGGTCAAAAGCTCATGCGCGATATTAAGCGCGGCCATGATGGCAATTTTTTCTGCCCCCACCACCTTGCCAATATCGCGAATCTCGCGCATTTTCTTGTCGAGATAATCCACAGACCGCAATAAGCCTTCACGCTCTTCATCGCTACAGGCGATGGTGAGCTCGCGGCCCATAATGCTGACATCAACGCCACGTGCACTCATTGAAACTCCTCCGGCAACTTATCCATGAGCGCCTGCAACTTGGCGCTGGCAAGCGCCATATTGTCCTTCAACTGCTTATTGTCATCCTGGGCCGTGCCAAGCTCCTGGCGTAACTCGAGGTTTTCGGCACGCAAATGCTGGCAAAGCGACACCAGCTGTCCTAGCTTTTGTTCCAAGGTAATCAAATCGGCATTCATGGCGCCACTATAATTGGAAAATCCGCTGACGGTCAACTCTGACCTGTGATTTATGACATGGATACAATATCTTATCCTGCAAACTTATTTCACCGCTTAAACTGCGATTCCATTATAATCAGCGCCAAGTTTTCAGGTGCCTGCAGCCACTAGGCGTGCAGGTGAAACAGGGAAACAGGTGCGCCACCTTGTGGCAATGCCTGTGCTGCCCCCGCAACGGTAAGCAAGCCGGATATATCAAATGCCACTGTGATTTCATGGGAAGGCGATATATTGCATCTTGCAAGCCCGGAGACCGGCCTCAAGACGATTAGGAAGTGCTGCGGGGATGCAGCTGACCGAACGCGCTTGCACGCCCGTGCTTGCAGCCATCAGTCCGCCTCTCCCTGCACACTCCCATTATCACCAGCAATAGCGGGGTCGCTTTGCATCAGGGAGTTTGTATTCATGTCTTTCCGTTTGTCCGCAGGTGCAGCAGCACTTGCTTCTATTTTTAGCTTGCCAAGCTTATATGCAGCCGAGCTTCAGGTTGCAGATACCGTAGTCACGGCTTCACGCACAGAGCAACAACTCAATGACGTCATAGGCGACGTTTCCGTGATTTCTGAGGAGCAGATCCTCAAGGCGGGCCAGACTTCTCTGGTGGAATTACTCGCCATGCAGGCGGGTATTGAGGTTTCGCATAATGGTGGTGTGGGTAAGAGCAGCAATGTTTACATCCGTGGCGCCAACCCGGTACATACCGTGGTGCTACTGGATGGCATGCGTATTAATTCCGCTACCTCGGGCACAACTTCACTGGAAAATATCCCCCTCAATCAGATTGAGCGCGTCGAAATCCTGCGCGGCCCGGCCAGCAGCCTATATGGCGCAGATGCCATAGGCGGCGTGATCCAGATATTTACCAAATCAGCCAACGGCAAGCCCAGAATCAATGCCACCGTAGGTTTGGGCACTTATGGCACCGCCATGGGCAGCACAGGCATTTCCGGACGCGTGGACAACACCAGCTTTAGCTTGCAGGCTGGCCTCTCCAGCACCAATGGTGTCTCAGCAATTGCCAACAAACGCCTTGCTACTTACAACCCGGACGATGATGGCTACGACAACCGCAATCTATCCTTCAAGCTGGCGCAGCATTTCAATGAGCGCCACGAAATCGGCATTTCTGGCTATCTGAGCGAAGGCACCAACTATTACGATGGCGGCGCACTGACGCCATTGAATAATCCGCGTAATCGCTTTAATTATTACAGCAGGCAGCGCCAGACCCTCGTTGATGTCTACAGCAAGAACCGCTTCACCGACAACTGGCTCAGCACCTTGCGCATAGGCCAGAGCCAGGATGATTCCACCGCCTACAGCCCCAACACCACCCATACCCGCAAGACCAAGAGCGTGTATGAAACCGTGCAGACGCAATATCTTTGGCAGAACGATATTGTGACCAAAGTGGCTGGCACCTTTACTTTGGGTGCGGAGCGCCGCGAGCAGAAGATAGATAGCACCAGCACCTATGTTGTGGATTCCCGAGACATACAATCCGGCTTTGCTGGCTGGCAGGGCAAGTTTGGCGCACATAGCGTTCAAGTCACCGCACGTAACGACGATAACTCGCAATTTGGCAATAAAACCACGGGGGGTGTGGGATATGCCTACCAGTTGACGCGTGAACTACGTGCGCGCGCCAATTGGGGCACAGCATTTTCCGCGCCCACCTTCAATCAGCTTTATAGCCCGCTGGCCTTGGGCTTTATTGGCAATGCCAACCTCAAACCCGAGGAAGCCAATAACCGCGAACTGGGTCTGCAATTTATCAAGGATGGCCATCAGCTCAACGTTAGCTATTACCACAACCGCGTCAGCGACCTGATTGTGAATACCCGCACCACGCCAAGCGTGCTGACACCCGTCAACATCAGCAATGCCTTGCTTCGCGGTTTGACCCTGTCTTACCAAGGCCAGCTTGCAGGTTTCAATATCTTGGCTAATGCAGATTTCCAGCGGCCTGAAGATCAGGACACTGGCAACCTGCTGGTGCGTCGTGCCAAGCAAAATGGCAATCTGGGCATCAGCCGACAATGGGGCGATCTGCAACTTGGCACTGAGATTGAAACTGCGGCACATCGCTACAACGATGTTGCCAATCTTGAGCGCATGTCCGGCTACACCCTGGTCAATCTCTACAGCCAATACCGCATCAACAATGATTGGTCGCTGAATGCGCGCGTCAACAATCTGTTTGACCGCAAATACGAGCTGGCCAAGGATTACGGCACCCTGGGTACCAATCTGTTTGTATCGGTACGTTACGCACCTACGCTCTAAGCCCTGCGCGGGTTGCCATCACCATGGCAGCCCGCAAAAACTGGGTTCGGAGCGGGTATTTCAGTTAAAATTCAGTGTTTTTTGAATCATGCCCTATTGATTCACCCCGTTTTGAATACCGACCCTGGCTTAAGGAAGACAGACATGCTGACACTCAACAAAAACCAACAGATCATCATAGGCCTAGGCCTGGCTGCCCTGCTCATACTGACGCGCGGCCATCACTTTGCCTCTATCAATCACCTGCCTAGCGCATCCTGGGCTGTGTTCTTCCTGGCTGGGGTTTACCTGCGCCCGGTCTGGGCCTTCCCTGCTTTGCTGGCATTGGCTGGCGGCCTCGATCTGGCTGCGGTGACCTGGGGTGGCGTCGATAACTTCTGCACTTCACCAGCTTATGGCTTCCTGCTGCCTGCCTATGGCACGCTGTGGCTGGGTGGTCGCTGGTTTGCCAAACACTATCGCTTTGCCGTGCAATCCGTGCTGACACTGGCAGCCACTGTCGTCGCCAGCAGCTTTGTCTGCCATCTGTTCTCCAGCGGCGGCTTCTACTTCTTCTCCGGTCGCTACACCGACCCAACCCTGGCTGAATTCGGCGCGCGCATTGCCAAGCATTACCCATCTTCTCTGGGTACGCTGGCGTTTTACGTTGCCACTGCGGCCATCATTCATATTGTGGTGAAGGCGCTGAGCGCCAGCCGCAAACAAACGGCATGACAGAGCAGGAAAAACCCGATCTCAACCAGCGCCATAGCCAACGCATGGCGCGCAAAAAAACCGTCGTCGATGCCAAGATAGAGGCCGCGCGCAGCGAGCGCGGCCTGTTGCTGGTGAATACCGGCAATGGCAAAGGCAAATCCACCGCCGCCTTTGGCCTTCTGGCCCGCGCCCTGGGCCATGGCATGAAAGCCGTGGTAGTCCAGTTTGTCAAAGGCCGCTCAGACACTGGCGAAGAAGCTTTCTTCCGTCATCAGCCCAATGTCAGCTGGCATGTCATGGGTGAAGGCTTCACTTGGGAAACCCAGAACCGCGAACGTGACATCGCCGCCGCCAGCCAGGGCTGGCAAGCTGCACGTGCGGCTTTGCAGGATGATCAGGTAGGCGTGGTCATCCTCGACGAACTCAATATTGTTCTCAAGTACCAGTATCTAGATCTGCAACAAGTGCTGGCTGATATCGCCGCCCGCCCCGCCATGCAACACGTGGTAGTCACTGGCAGGGCCGCGCAGCCGGAGCTAGTAGAGTTGGCCGATACCGTCACCGATATGACCATGGTCAAACATGCCTTCAAGCAGGGTGTGCAAGCCATGCCCGGTGTGGAATGGTAAGCAGAACGCATAAGCCTGGCAGGAGTGAAGGCGTGAGCTTCAATAAACCTGCCCTGCTCTTGTCCGCGCCCGCCTCCAACCAGGGCAAGACTCTGGTCAGCGCCGCCCTGGCGCGCGCCTGGCGCAATCAAGGCTATACCGTGCAAGCCTTCAAATGCGGGCCGGATTTTCTTGACCCCATGATTTTGCAGACCGCCACTGGCCGTGCTGTTTACAACCTTGATTTGGGTATGTGTGGCGAGGCCGATATTGCTCAGCGTTTATATCAGGCGGCCGCCGAAGCCGATGTGATTCTGGTTGAAGGTGTCATGGGTTTGTATGACGGCCAGCCCAGTAGCGCAGATATCGCCCTCAAATTCAATTTGCCGTTGGCACTGACTATCGATGCCAGTGGCATGGCCCAGACTTTTGGTGCACTTGCTGCCGGGCTTTATGCTCATGCACCCAGCCTGCGGCCTGCCGGGGTGATTGCCAACCGATTGGGCAGCGCCCATCACGGCCAGATTCTGCGTGACAGCCTGCCAGCCAGCATACCCTGGCTGGGCGGCATGCTCAGGCAAGATGAGCTCAGCCTGCCCGAACGCCACCTGGGCCTGTTCCGCGCCAATGAAATTAGCGACCTCAATGAGCGCATAGAGCGTGCGGCGAGCTTGTTGAGCAGCAATGGCCCTGTGCCCTTACCGCCAACCACAGCATTCCAGCCGCCGCCGCAAAACGACATTCCCGCGCTGTTAAGCGGTCGCCGGATTGCCATCGCCAGGGATGAAGCTTTCTGCTTTATCTATCAGGCCAATCTTGATTGCTTACAGGCCTTGGGCGCGCAGCTAAGCTTTTTTTCACCATTAAGCGACCAGCAGTTACCCGAGGCTGACGCCATCTGGCTACCCGGCGGCTACCCAGAACTTAATCTGGATGCACTCTCAGGCAATCAGGCCATGCGCCAGGCACTACAGCAGGCTTGGCAACAAGGCATGCCCATGCTGGCTGAATGTGGCGGCATGATGGCTGCTAGCGACAGCATCAACGCCAGCCCTACCCTGGGCCTGTTGCCCGGTGCATGCCAGATGCAAACGCGCTTTCAGGGCCTGGGTGTGCAATTTGCCAGCTTGCCCGAAGGTGAGCTGCATGCGCATACCTTCCATTACTCAAGTTTCAACAGTCCGCTCACAGCGCTTAGCCATGCGCGCAAGCAAAACTCACAAAAGCCTGGTGAAGCCATCTACCGTCATGGCAGCTTAACCGCCAGTTATCTACATTTCTATTTCCCCTCCAACCCGGCGGCTGTTGCCCGCTTATTCACCTCATGAAATTGCGCTTTTATTCCGTCTTGCTCACGGGTTTGATGAGCACTTTGCTAAGTGCTGCTAGCTTGCCAGTGCAAGCCGCCACCTTGTTTGCCGTGGTGTCTGACCGCACCGCCCCCGCTGCCGCGCAGGCGGCACAGCTGGCCTTACAAGATCAGGCCAAAGGCAAAGACCGCATTATCATGCGCACCCAGGCACAATTGCTGGCCACGGATAGCAAGACCGTCAGGCGTTGGCTGCAAGAGGCGGATAGCGTGCTGGCAGTGGCGGTTTACGCCGAGGCTTCCCAGCAATTACAAGCGCAACTGCAACAACTACCTGCGGCCAAACCTCGCACTTTTATTGCCTTTAATGGCGATAGCGCGCTCTCGCTGCAATCCCGCTGGCAGGGCGAATCCGTGCGTAGCTTTGGTCATGCACAAAGCCTGACGCTGACACAGAACAATCTCTCGGAAAAAGTGGCGGCGCTGGCGCAACAGCACCCCACAGCACGACAATGGCTGGGCATGCATGACTTATGGCAAGCAGGCGGCACGCAAAACCTCGCCAAACTCATGCGCCACTTGCTGCACCCCAGCGCGCAATTGCCCGAGATTATCCCCGAACCGCTGGTGCGCCTGCGTCAGCATGGCCGCGAACTACAGCAACCATTGGCCGCCAAGCCCGGCCCCATGCTGGCAGTGCTGGATCTCAGCACCAGCGACCCGCAAGCCGCAGACGCCATCTGCGCCGCCAGTGAAGCCCGCGGTCAGGCTTGTGTCGCCATCATGGCGCGCTGGGGCGAGGCTTCACGTGAGGTCGTGGCCAGCCTCAAACAGCGCCTGGCTCCGGCCACGCCTAGTGGCCTGGTGTTGCTACAAGATTTTGTCGTCGGTGCGGCAGAGGGCCGCGAGGCCGTCACTGCGTTGCTAGGTCAGCTGGATGTACCAGTGATCAAGGCCATACGTTTGACTGACCGCAGCGCTACGGCCTGGCAGCTTTCTGAGGATGGTTTACCGCTCAACTCCGTGCAATATCGTGTGGCCATGCCAGAGATACAAGGCAGCAGCCAGCCGCTGGTCGTTGCCGCTGCAGGCCCCAGCAGCATAGACAAGCTCACAGGTGTGGAACTCAAGCTGCCGCAGATAGTGGGCAGCGAAGTGCAATCATTGGTAACGCGCAGCCTCAACTGGCAGCAACTGCAAACCAAGCCCAACGCCGAGAAGAAAGTGGCGCTGATCTATTACAACCATCCCCCTGGCCGCCAGAACATAGGCGCGGACAATCTGGATGTACCCGCCTCGCTGTTTGAAATGTTGCAGGCACTAAAACGCCAGGGCTATAACACTGGGACTCTGCCTACCAGCCCCGAAGCCTTGCTGGATTTGATGCAGGAACGCGGCGTCAACCTGCCGGAAGACAATGCCGCGCTGGCGGAGATGAGCCAGCAAGTGACTACGCTGGATACCCCCGCCTATCAGCACTGGTTCAACACACTGCCCGCCCCCATACGCGGCGAGATGGTGGAAGGGCCACTGGGCAAGCTGCATGCCGATCTGGTGGCCGCCCAGCAGGCAGGTGAAATTGAAATAGGCCGTAACCGCCTGGATAAAGCCATGCATGAGCTACGCCATATGCTGGAAGGCGCAGACCACCCGCAGCGCTCACAAGCCTTGCAATTGCTCGACCAATTGCAGCAGGGCTATCTGCGCTGCCTGGATCAGCATAGCGACTGCAAGACCATGGCACTGCAAAAGACCAGGCTCGCTGGGCTGGGTATAGAGGGCATGCGCGGCTGGGGCGTAGCACCGGGCAAGGTCATGGTCCACGATAACAAATTACTGATTCCCGGCTTGCAGTTCGGCAATATCTTCATAGGCCCGCAACCGCCACGTGGCTGGGAGATAGACGAGGAACTGCTGCACGCCAACACCACCATCCCGCCACCGCATCAATATCTGGCGTTTTATCACTGGCTGCAATCCGGCTTCAAGGCCGATGCGCTGGTGCATATAGGCCGCCACTCCACCTATGAATTTCTGCCGGGCAAGGCGGTAGGCCTGGCAGCAGGTGATTACTCGCGCCTGGTGGCGGGTGACCTACCCGGCATCTATCCCTACATCGTTGATGGCGTAGGCGAAGGCACGCAGGCCAAGCGCCGTGGCCTCACCGTGATGGTGGATCACCTGACCCCGCCGCTGACTTCCACGCCTTTGTATGACCGCCTGCTGGAGCTGCGCCAGATCGTGGAAAGCTATGAATCCTCAAGCTCAGACACCATGAAACTGGAAGCCGCACGCGAAATGCGCCGCTTGGTAGAAGCCCTGCAACTACGCGCCGAGCTGGAGGCCAGCATGGCCGATGTGCTGGAAGTGCGCGGCATAGGCTTCGAACAGACAGATGATGACTTGCTGGCGCATGAAATCGGCCATTACCTCACCAAGCTGCAAGAGAAATTCATGCCGCATGGCCTGCATGTGTTTGGCCGCGACTGGTCGCAAGAATCCTTGCAGATGATGCTGGACTCCATGGCGCGCGGGCAAAGCAACAGTGTCAGCCAGGAGACCCAGGACAAACTGGCGGCCTCGCCGCGTCTGGAAATGCAAGGCCTGCTGCACGCACTGGCAGGCGGCTTTGTGCCACCAGGCAAGGGCAATGACCCGCTGCGCTCGCCCGAATCGCTACCGACCGGGCGTAACTTCCATGCGCTGGATGGCGATGTGCTGCCCACCCGCTTGGGCTTCCAGATTGGTGAGCGCATGGCAGATAAAGTGCGTGAGCGTGACCATATTGAAGATAGCGAAGGCGTGATTCTCTGGGCCTCGGATGCGGTGCGCGATGAAGGCGTGATGGTGAGCTTTATTCTCAGCCTGATGGGCATAGAACCGGAATGGAATGCACGCGGCATCGTGCAGAAAATGCAGGTGAAACCCGGCGTGGCGCGTCACGATGTCATCGTCACCACCTCCGGCCTGTTCCGTGATCTCTACCCCAACCTCATGCAGTGGATAGATATGGGTGGCCGCATGGCCCTGGCGGCGTCCGCCGACGAAATCCGTCAGCAACACCCGCAATTGCAAGCCGCGCTGGAGGCTGCGCTCGCCCCACTCGGCGCCAGCCTGCCTGCGCAGAATGAAGCCCTGGCCAATAATGGTGTGGCCCAGCAATGGATACGCCGCACCTTGGCCCACCAGCAGCACGGCCAAAATTTAGCCCAGGCCGGGCGCGAAGCCGCCTGGCGTATCTTTGGCGATGCGCCTGGGGCTTACGGCACTGGCGTTAACCGCCTCACCGAGCGCTCCGGCAGCTGGAAGGATAGAAGCGAGCTAGGCCAGGCTTACCTCACGCGCATGGGCCACGCCTATGCGCTGGACGCCCAGGGCCAACCCGCGCATGCCGTGCTTGAGAGCGCTTTGCACAACATCACCAACACCTACCATGGCCGTGCTTCCAATCTATATGGCTTGATGGACAACAACGATGCCTTCGATTATCTCGGTGGCCTGTCGCTGGCGACCGAAACCGTGACCGGACATAGACCGACAGCACGCATCCTCAACCATACCGACCCCGATCATCTCAGTGATGACCCGCTGGAAACCGCGCTGTTGATGGAGCTGCGCGGCCGTTACCTCAACCCGGCCTGGATACGCCCGCTGATGCAGCATGGCTATGCGGGCGCGCGCACCATGGGCCAGGAGTTTATGGAAAACCTATGGGGCTGGCAGGTGACACGTCCCGATATCATCAAGAACTGGGCCTGGGACGAGGTCAAGCAAGTGTATATGGACGATAGCCTCAAGCTGGGCCTTAAGCCTTTCCTTGAGCACAAGCACAATGCCCAGGTCAAAGCGCATATGCTCGCCATCATGCTGGTGGCGGCAGAAAAAGGTTACTGGCAGACCGATGATGAAACCCTACGCACCCTGGGTGGCGATCTGGCGCGTCTGGTCAACAAGAATGGCCTGCCCGGCAGCGGCCATACTGCGCCCAATCACCCGCTATGGCCCTGGCTGGGGCAGTATCTGGATGCAGACAGCAATGCCGCGCTGCAACAAACCCTGGCCCGTGCCCGTGGTGACGGTCAGCACAAGCAGGCTGCAGACTATGCCAGCGTAGACAATGAGGCAGCTCAGCCACAGCCCGACGCAGCACCAGCGGCCACGCCAGCCAGCGCCGCAGCGCGTGCTGAAGCTAGCCCTGAAGCCAAGCCTGAACCAGAGGCCAAACAAACAGAGAAACCGACACCCGCGCGAGCCTATGAAATCGCCGTCAACACCGTGCAACAACATTGGCAATGGCTACTAGTGCTGTTGCCCATCTTTGCACTAGGCCTGTGGCTGGGCACCCGCAAACCCACATTACATTCTTAACTTGCGCTTATTCATACGCTTATTAAATGGAAACCCATCATGCCTATAGCATTTGACAGCCTGCATCTGGCAATCACCTGGCTGCTTGAACCTGTCATCATCATTCTGGTGCTCGCCGTGATTATTGCCGTGCTGGAAGCAGGCTTGACCATAGGTGAACGCCTGTTTGGCCTCAAGGCCATGCGTACCTCGCAGCAACCACAAGCGGTGGTCAAGCTAGCCAGGCACAGGCTGGAACGTGCCGACTTGCTCTCGCGCATTCCGCCCATGCTAGGGCTGATGGCCACCATCATCCCACTCGGGCCTGGCCTGGCGGCACTGGGGCAAGGCAACCCGGCCCAGCTGGCGCAGGCAGTGACCACCGCGTTTGATGCCACGGTGCTGGGGCTGATTGCGGGCATCATAGGGCTGGTCATAGGCAAGCTGCGCCGCCGCTGGTATGAAGATGTACTGGAAAGCCTGGAGGCATAGCCATGAGCGAATCCACCATCACCCCCAAGCGTGCCGCGTCTAAATTGCGCCTGCAAAGCCGCTTTGACCACGAGGACGAAGACCCGCGTGCCAGTCTGGTCAATCTGGTGGATGTGATGCTGGTGTTTGCCTGCGGCTTGCTGGCAGCCTTGAGCGCAGGTGGTCATGCAGTGTTGGCCCAGCCCAAGGAGATTACTCAGGGCCGCGAGATAGAAGCGCCGGACACCAGCAGCAGCGCTGCGGGTAGCGGCTATGAATCTGTTGGCCAGGTCTACCGTGACCCCAAGACTGGCAAGCTGTTGCTGATAGAGCAGGCTAATTCAGCATCAGCTTCAACATCCAGTTCAACAACGCCAGCCATTAGCCAACCTTGATTTACTTTGAAACTGGGGATGGCTTTATACTATCCCCAGCCTAAGCCCACCCTGTCACGCCTATGTCCAATCAAAAGTTTGCCTTCCCCGAAGCCGAGATCGCCGGGGTTTACCGTGCCATCCACCAGCGCAGAGACATGCGCCATTTCAAGCCAGGGCGCATCGATACTGAAATTCTGCACAAGCTGCTGGATGCCGCCCACCACGCCCCCAGCGTAGGCCTGATGCAACCCTGGCGTTTTATCCGCATCACCAGTGATGAAATGCGTGAAGCAATTTACCAGCTGGTGCAGGAAGAACGCCTGCTGACTGCCGATGCCATGGGTGAGCGCGAGGCCGAATTCATGCGGCTCAAGGTTGAAGGCATCAAGCAATGCAGTGAGGTATTGATTGCCGGGCTGTGCGATCACAGGGAACGCTTTATCTTTGGCCGCCGCACCCTGCCCGAAATGGACCTGGCCTCGGTGGCCTGCGCCATTCAAAACCTCTGGCTGGCCGCGCGCGCAGAAGGTTTGGGCATGGGCTGGGTTTCCATTTTTGACCCGGTCAAACTGGCAAAACTACTAGGCATGCCGGAAGGTGCCAAGCCAGTGGCCATCCTCTGCCTGGGTGAAGTGGAAGAATTCTACAAATCCCCCATGCTGGTAGAAGAAGGCTGGGCCAAGGAGCGGCCACTGTCTGAGCTGATGATGGAAAACCGCTGGGTAGACACTGAATGAACAGCTTCATGAGAGACGCAATGAAACTGCCTAGCCTATGAGCGGCCCGCAGCGCATCGCCTGCCTGTCGGCAGAAACCACGGAAGTGCTTTACCTCTTGAACCAGCAACACCGCATTGCGGGGATTTCTGGCTTCAGCACCCACCCCGCGCGCGCCAAGCGGGAAAAACCCAAGATTGCCGCTTTCAGCAGCGCCAATATTGAGAAAATCCTCGCCGTAGAGCCTGACCTGGTGCTGGCCTTTTCCAATCTACAGGCTGATATTGTCGCCAGTCTGGTAAAAGCCGGGCTGGAGGTGCATGTGTTCAACCAGCGCTCCATAGACGGGATTCTGGATATGATTTTGACCTTGGGCCAGCTGGTGCATGCGCAGGCAGAGGCGCAGGCACTGGTGACAGAGTTACAGACAGTAATAGACCAAGTCACCGCGCAAGCCGAGTTTTTGCCACGCGCACCCAAGGTCTACTTTGAAGAGTGGAACCAACCCTTGATCAGCGGTATAGGCTGGGTGAGTGAAATGATCACACTGGCAGGCGGCATTGATTGCTTTGCCGAACTCGCCAGCGCGCAATCCGCCAAGCAGCGCGTGATTGCAGACCCTGATGAAGTGATACGCCGCCAGCCCGACATCATCATAGGCTCATGGTGCGGCAAGAAATTCCAGCCCGAGCAAGTGCTGGCACGGCCAGGCTGGGGCGAGATTCCCGCGGTACAGGCCGGGCAAATTCATGAAATCAAGTCTGCTGACATTCTGCAACCCGGCCCGGCGGCAATACGCCTGGGCCTCAAAGCTTTGCAGAGCATTATCCAACGCTGGGGCGTACAACAAGCCCATAGCAAACACTGGAGTTAACCATGCGTGATCCCAACCCTGCCCTGCATTTGATTTTAGGCGGTGCCCGCTCCGGCAAGAGCGCCCTGGCAGAGAAACTTGCGCTGGAAAGCGGCCTGGAAGTGCGCTACATCGCCACCGCCCAGGTTTACGACCCGGAATTTGGCCAGCGCGTCAGCCAGCACCAGCAACGCAGACCCGCACACTGGCAGACGGTGGAAGCCCCGCATCGCCTGGCCACGACCCTGCAACAGCAAGCCGCCCCTGGGCGCTGCCTGTTGGTAGACTGCCTGACCTTGTGGCTGGCGCAATGCATATGCCCGGAATGCGCGCCGCCTGAGGGCGTGGATTGGCAGCTACAACGTCAGGCCCTGCTGGATATATTACCTACCCTGCCAGGCCGCATACTGCTGGTGAGCAATGAAGTCGGCATGGGCATAGTGCCGCTGGGCGAGATCAACCGCCAGTTCCAGGATGAGACCGGACGCCTCAACCAGGCGGTGGCAGCACTGTGCCAGGAAGTCAGCTTTGTTGCGGCAGGCTTGCCGCTCAAGCTCAAGGGCTAAGGCAGATGATCTCTGCCACCTTCACCTTCGACAAAAAGCAGTTTGACGCGCGCTTTTATCAGCTGGATGAGGAGATTGCCGTGTTTGCACGGCAAACCCCAGGCTATCTGGGCGAAGAAAGCTGGGAGAACCCCAGCAATGGCCGCATATGCAATGTGTATTACTGGCAGGACATGCAGGGCCTGCAAGCCCTGATGCAGCACCCCAGACATCTTGAGGCCAAGGCCAGCCAGGCTGAATGGCTGCAGGGATATCAGGTCATTATCTCTGAAGTGCTGCGTGCCTACGGTGATGGTGCTTTTGCGCACGCTACAGCGGGTTTCCATGCATCCTCAAGCTAGGCATCCTCAAACCATGCCCATCACACCCTGGCGCCTGAACACGGCCTCAAGCTGGGCTTAACTCAAGCGCTTGGAGACTATGACCTTGGCACCAGTACATTGCGCAAACAACTGCAGCGCCGTTTCCATCAGGCTATCGCGCAGCGCTAGCAGCGCTTCGGCCTGAATATCCACTACATCCAGTCTATAAAGTGGCGTTTCGTCGGAATTGGCCGAAGTCAGCGCCTTGAATTGCAGGCTGCCCGCCGCTTCACCATTCAGCGTCAGCTGTACTTGATGCGCTTTGACCACAAGGTCTACCACCCCAGCCTGCAGCACCAACTGCCATTGGCATTGGTTAAGGGTTGCTGGCTGCGACATAGGCGCTAGGCCCAACCTTCCTGCATGACGTCCTGAATTAAAGGCAGCAAGGCTTGCGGCAAATTCACCTTTTTTACCAGGCCCTCTACCCCCGCTGCTGACACCTTGCGCAGTGTCTTTTTCAGGATATCTTTCCATTTGGGGATATCGTATTCAGGATGCTGGGCGACGAAATCCTCGAGGTAATACTCAACAAACACCATGACAATCACATCTTCCAGCACTTGCATCTGCGCATCCGTAGCAGCTGCCTTTTTGCTCACCAGCAAAGCCACTTCGTTGGCAGCCGCTGCGTCGTAACCTGCAGCCTGCATGATCTCGCTCATGACTTCGCCATGATAGGTCTTGAGACGCGTACGCCATTGATGATAACCAGGCCGTGTCATCGGGTAGGCATCACGTGGCAGGGTCCAGCGTTCTATATGCTGCCCACGCGCGGCAAGATGTAGCAGTTCACCGCTTTCAGGGCGATAGCGCTGCAGCATCTCGGTCATGCGTCTGGCATAGGCCAGCTCTTTGGGCACAGGCTGACCATCGACTATGGTCTGGTTAGGGTCCAGGCGATTGCGTGCATCGCAAGCCGCCACGGCTTGCGCAAAGCGCTCGCCAAAACTGGCTATAAGTTGGGCTTCTAAGCTGGACAATTGCTGCATGTTGGCACTTTCATGATTTCACTGGCTGGCATTTTACGCCAAAGCGTCACATCCGCCCTTTCCCTCGTAGGGCTAATCATGATGTAATCGCGCCTATTCTCCTTACGCCTTCTGGATACCCCGCATGGAACTCACCCTCAGAGACGATTACATAGAATTGTGCAACCTGCTCAAGCTGGCAGGCATTGCCGACTCAGGCGGCCAGGGCAAGGCCATGGTGGCTGAAGGCCTGGTGACGGTAGATGGCAAGCCCGAAAGCCGCAAGACCGCCAAGATACGCGCCGGACAAGTGGTGGAATGCATGGGCCAAAGTATTACCGTGATTGCCACTGACGCTTAAGCACACTTATGCACACTTATCCAATATAAGCGCCCAATATAAGCGCTCACCGCGCTTTTCCGCATCACTCACAGACGACAGACCCGCTACATTCCACCTTGCACGCCCAGCCTCAATCAGCGTCAAGTCACTGTTTTTAGATTGACCGCTGGCTTAGCCGCCACTTAAAATCCGCATCACTCACGGTTTTGCTGTCCATACGGGCAGCAGAATAATAGGGAATCCGGTGCGCAAGCTGGCCTCAAAAACCACGCAATGCCGGAACTGCCCCCGCAACTGTAACCGACGAGCTTGCATGCACTCTTGCCACTGGAGTTTTCCGGGAAGGCCGCATGCCAGTGTTGACCCGGAAGTCAGGAGACCTGCCGTCAGTCTTGTCATGTTGTTCACGGTACAGCTGGTTTAGGCCACTGTATCAGGGCGGGGTGCCCCTGGAACCAGAATATGCAGTGTGCCTGATAGGCACGCTACAGGCGCAAGCCTTGCTGCACGCACATCATAAGAGCCTGTTCAGGCCATCTGCGCTTGCTGCTTTATCCATCACACTCCCGCCTGCTCAACCTGGCTTGCCATTTGATGCAATCTTAGGGAGTTATCACTATGAAACACCACCATCCACTGCTGCTTGCAGCGTTGTGGTCTGTCTTTTCCAGCGGGGCGCTGGCCGAAGAAGCCACATTGGAGGAAATTCAGGTCAAGGCCAGCAGCGATACGCCCGGCCTGAACCTGAAAAAGAAAAACAGCACCGCCAGCCGCCTGGGACTTAGTGCCCAGGAAACCCCAGCCAGTGTTGAAAGCCTGGATGCGCAGACCATACGCAGCCGCGGCGATATTTCCATACGCGAGGCCGTCACACGCACCACAGGCATTACCGATGTCAGCACCCTGGGCAATGGCCAGGCGTTCTCATCGCGCGGCTTCACCGGCACCAACTCGGTGGCGCAGGCAGAAGATGGCGTGCGGCTGATGACAGGCGCAGGCACGCAAACCTACCCTTCAGACAGCTGGGGCTATGAGCGCATAGAAGTCTTGCGCGGGCCAGCCTCGGTGCTATTCGGTGATGGTTCAGCCGGTGGCATTATCAATAGCGTGCGCAAGCAGGCCAGCCGCGAGACTTCGGTAGAAGCGCTGGTTGGCGCAGGTAGCTATGGGGCTTATAGAGCGGCACTTGGAGGTACGGGCGCACTGGGCGATATAGGCGCGTTCCGTATTGATGCCTCTGTGCTGGGCGGCGATGGTTATATCAGCCGTGGCGATTATGAGAGCAAAAAGCTCATGACCTCATGGCTGTTCACACCCACTGACAGTCTACGCATAGGCTTCACGCTGGATCATGCCAAGGACGAGCCTACGGCCAACCTCGGCTCACCCTTACGTAATGGCAAGATTTCGCACTCGCTGCGCAAGGACAATTACAACGTCACCGACAATATCATGGCGTTTGAGGACACTCGCGCCCGTGCCAAGCTGGAGTGGGATATCAACGACAGCTGGAAGCTGAAAAACGAGGCCTATTGGTTCAAGTCCGAGCGTGAGTGGCGCAATGCCGAGAGCTTTACGCTCAACGCGGTGGCCAATAGCGTCAGCCGTGGCAGCTTTCTCGCCATTACCCATGAGCAGAAGCAGATAGGCAACCGCCTGGAGATTAGCAACAACACGACGCTCTGGGGCCATCAAAACCGCTTTGCCGCAGGCTGGGAAATCAGCCGCACCGATTTCCGTCAGGCCAGCAATGCGGGCAATACTGCCAGTGATGTCATCCCGGTAGGCGGCAATACTGGGGTGTTCCGCAGCACCACGGCGCTGTTGCCCAACTATGATGCCGACTTCACCCAGCAAGCCGCCTTTTTGGAGAACGCCTGGAGCGCCACCGAGCAGCTTAAATTAGTCATCGGCCTGCGCCGCGACTATATGGATACCGAGCGCAAGGACTACCGTGGTGCGCCCAACTCGGACAAGCAGTTTATTGCCGATACCTGGCGCTTGGGCGCGGTCTATGACCTGGATCAGGACACCAGCCTCTACGCGCAAACCAGCCGGGGCACTGACCCGATTACCACTTTGCTGGGGCTCAACCTTGCCAATAGCGAATTTGACCTGACGCGCGCACGCCAGGCCGAAATTGGCATCAAGCAGGTGCTGCAGCGCATACGCGGCGAGTGGACACTGGCGGCCTACCATATCGCCAAAGACAACATCATCACGCGCGACCCCATTATCCAGAGCCTATCCGTGCAGGGCGGCAAGCAGTCCTCAAGAGGCCTGGAATTTGCCACTACCGTGTATCCGCTGGAGCATTGGCGTCTGGATTTCAATGCAGCACTGCTGGATGCGCGTTATGACGAGCTGAGAGAGGGTGGCACTGCTATCTCCCGTGCGGGCAACACCCCGGTCAACGTGCCGGAAAAAGTTGCCAATGCCTGGGTGACCTATCAGGCAACGCAATGGGAAGCTGGCGTAGGCGCACGCTATGTGGGTAAGCGTTATGCCAACAATGCCAATGACATCACCCTGGCTGGCTACACCGTCTATGACGCCAGTGCCGCCTGGCATGTGAACCCGAAAATGACCTTGCGCGCCAACCTGCGCAATATCACCGACAAGTTCTATGCCGCCATTGCCTATGGCAACAACCAGCAAATCATAGGCGCACCACGGCAGATTGAACTGACGGCGGAGTTCCGCTACTAATGTATAGCCTCGCGCGTCAGCTCCATCTTTGGCACCGCTGGCTGGGCATAGGCCTGGGCCTCTGGGTGCTGTTGTGGTTTATTTCCGGGGTGGTGATGTTGTTTGTTGCCTACCCCGCGCTGACGCCCGAGGAAAAATGGCCGCATCTGCAGCCCATACAGCCTGGGCTGGTGCATATCACGCCAGCCCAGGCCTCAGATATTATTCAGGCCGAGCCCGATAGCCTGCGCCTGACCATGCAGCAAGGCCGCCCGCTCTACCACCTGCGCGTAGAGGGCAAATGGCAGTCTTTATATGCTGATGATAGCGAGCGACTCACCGTCACGCCAGCACTGGCACGCAGTAATGCACAAGCCTTTCTGCCTGCAGCCACGCTGGCCGACTTGGAATTGTTCGAGCGCGATCAATGGAGCATTTCCTCCAGCCTGCACCCGCACAGACCGCTATACCGCGCCGAGTTTGCCAATGGTGCTAGCCTGTATGTTTCCAGCCGCACAGGCGAAGTGGTGCTGGACACCAGCGCCAGCGAACGTGCCTGGAACTGGTTGGGTGCCGTCATACACTGGGTGTATTTCACGCCGCTGCGCGCGGATTACCCCCAGGCCTGGCGTCAGGTCATCATGTGGCTATCATTGCCTGCCACCTTAATGGCAGGCATGGGCCTGTGGTTAGGCATAGACAGGCTAAGACTGCGCCGCCGCTACAAAGGTGGCCGCATCACGCCTTATCGTGGCTGGGCAAAATGGCATCATCTGTCTGGCATGCTGGCGGGCGTGTTCTGCCTGACCTGGCTATTCAGCGGCTGGCTTTCGGTGAAACCCTTTGATCTTTTATCTGGCAGAAAGCTCAGTGAAGCGGAAACGCAGGCCTGGACACAGGTCGGGCCTTTATCGCAAGCGCCTGCGCTACCTGCTACCTTAGCTCTGCAGGCTAAAGAGATTGAGTGGGTCAGCTTTGGCGGACAGACCTATCTCTTGGCCTCAACCGCCAGAGGCCGCAGCCTGCTTCAGCCGCAAGACGGCCAGCCGCTGCCAGAACTAAGCGCAGCGCAATTTGCCACACAGGCGACCAAACTGGTTGCGGAGGGCACAGTGAAAGCCAGCACGCTGCTGGCGCATGGGGATATTTATTACTACGGCAAAAGGCTGGAGATGACCTCGCCAGTGATACGCATTGATTTTAACGACGCGTCGAATACCAGCTACTACGTAGACCCTGCAACCACACGCATCGTCGCCTCGCAGGACAACAACAGCCGTGGCTATCGCTGGTTGTTTGCCGCCCTGCACCGCCTGGATTTCACGCCTTTTGATAACGCCGAACTACCGCGCTGGGTGCTGGTAATAGCCTTATCGCTGGGTGGTTTTATCCTCACCCTGGCGGGCATAGTGATGGGCTGGCGCAGGCTTACTCGCGCCTAGCCGCCATATTGTTGCAGTTACCCGCCACCAGCACTGGGTTGCCGGAACCCGGTGTCAGCATGGCACCGCTACCCACCCCGTTCGATGCCACGCAGGCCTGAAAACCCACGCGTGTACTGCGTGGCTTGCCAGTGTTAACCAACACCTCACGCTGCTCTGTAGACAAAGCCTCAGGGCCACGCGCTGCCAGCAACTGACCAAAAGATGGGTAATGACCATGGGCTTCGTTATAAAGCGCGAGCTTGGCCTGTATTTCCTCGGCAATGCGGTCGGTATCTACATTACCCGCCGCACGCTCGGCTTTTTCCTGCGCTGCTGTCAGTGCCTCCAGCGCATCTTCCTGCTGGCGTTGTTCCAGCGCGGATTTGGAGACATAGAAAATACCGCTGAGAAATAGCAGCAGCAGTATGGTGTAAATCAGGTTGATCACGATGGCCAGAATCGCAAACAGATTGCTATGCCCGGCGGCACGGGACTTGAGCAAGGCGTAGATACCAATGACAGTGCCCACCAGCGGCAAACCGAATACCGACAATAACAGGGCGATGATGCCGGATTTTTTACCTGGGTCTGGCTGGGTATTCTCGGGGATATGCTGTGCTTGCTGCGCCATGTGTACTCCTGTTTGCTGAATGTCACATGCCCAGCCTTGTAACTGGCATGCTGCCCAGCATTATAGCCCGCGTGCTAGCTGCATAGACAAAAGGCACCCACTGGATGCCTTTTGTCTACTTCATGCCTGTGTGCAATAGGGCTTAATGACACCCCAAGCTTAACTCGCTATCAACTGCGTTGATGCATTTAGTAGTTCCAGCGCACCATCAGCAAAGCATTGCGCGGCGCACCGTAAATGTTGAAGAACATGGTAGAGCCTGGGTATTGCAGGTATTTGCGATCAAACAGGTTGTTGATGGTGAGCGAAGCATCCCAGTGCTGGTTGATTTTATAGCCCAGCTTGGCCGAAGCGATGGCATAGCTGCCCTGGCGTGTGGTATCGGTATACATATCACTTTGTGCCTGCACACCCGCACCCGCGCTCAGCCCCTGCAATAATCCGCCAAAAGTGCTGCCATCAAAGCGATATTGCGACCAGAACTTGAACATATGGCGTGGTATCTGGTTGGCGGCAAAACGTGTGCCTGAACTTACCGTGCCATCGCTGAGGTATTCAGCATGGTTGTAGGTATAACCTGCCGAGAGATCCAGATTGCGGCTGACCTGCCCTGCCACTTCAAACTCCACCCCCTCACTTTGCACCACACCCGCCTGGCGGTAGCACTCCCCTGTGGAAGTTGTACAGCCTGCGATGCTGGTATCCACCAAAGCACGATTCTTGTCGCGAATGCGGAACAAGGCAGCAGACGCGTTGACGCGACCATCAAGGAATTCACCCTTGAGGCCGGTTTCTATCTGCCAACCTACACGCGGGTCCAGCACACGGTCACCGGCATTGCGTTGCGTCTGTGGCACAAAGGTGTCCGCATAGCTGGCATACCAGGTGATCTGCTGGTTGATGTCCCAGACCACGCCTGCATAGGGCGTGAATTCGCCATCGGTATTGGCATCGCTATGCTGCCAGGCAGTCTTGGTGGGCCAGCCTGTGCGGCTCTTGTTGCTGTAATCGGTCCAGCGCCCACCCAAGATCACGCTAAGCGGTTCCAGTAGCTTGATTCTGGCTGAGGCATAGAAACCGGATTGCTCGGTGTAGGTCTGGCTCTTGCGCAGGATATTGCTGTTAAGCACACCGTCCCAGTTATGCTGATTAAGCGGATCGCGGTTGGTCGCACTGCTGTAGCGCGAGCCTCCCAGATAATCGAACTCGGCCTTGTTATAGCCTACGGTCAGGGTATGGGTGCGACCAAACAATTCCACCGGGCCACTGAGGTTGAAATCTAGGCTGCGCCAGGTGCTTTCGGTATCAATAAAGCCTACATTGACATTGCTCAAACCTGTGAGCGTGTTGATTGGCGTAGTGGCATAGACACCATAACCCGAATATTCATTGTTCTTGTAGCTGTATACGCCTTTGGCAACCCAGCCACTATCAAACTTGTGCTTAAAGTCCAGCGCCAGATTCTGATCTTCATCTTCGGCATTCTTGTTGATACCAACAAAGCTGGAACGGCTGCTAGGCAGGCTGCCATCGCTATAGACTGGCAAACCCCAGAAGGTCTTGTACTGACGGTCCGAATAGCTAGCCCATAAACCCACGGTGGTTTGCGGCGTAATGTCGTATTCCAGCACGCCATAAAGCAACTGATCACGGTTACCACCCACGTCATAAAACTTGTCCTGATCCTGATACACCATGACGGTACGACCGCGCAGGCTGCCATCCTCATTCAGAGGGCCACCTACATCCAGCTCGCCACGCTTCTGGTTCCAGGAACCCCAGCCCGCCACTGCCGACATGCTCAGCACATCCTGAGGACGCTTGAGCACGTAATTAATGGTACCGCCAGGCTCACCACTACCTGTCAGCAGGCCGGAAGGGCCGCGCAGCACTTCTACACGGTCATAGAGAGCCAGATCGTAATGCCGCGAGCTATCTTGCTGCGGTACACCATTGAATTGTGTGTTGGCGGTATAACCGCGGATCATAAAACTTTCACCGCGCTCATAACCATAGCTGCGTACCCCCGTCATCTGGTTTAGCGCTTCGGCTACGGTAGTGAAGTTCTGGTCATTCATCTGCTGGCGTGTCATCACCGATACCGATTGTGGAATCTCGCGCAGAGTTTGCTCAGTCTTGCCTATGCTCACCGCCTTGGTGGTATAGGAGCCGCTACCCTCAGTGACAGCACTGCGCTCGCTACGGCCAGTTACACTGACTTCCGGTAAGGCAGCCTCGCTACTCTTGTCCGCGCCCAAAGATTTTGCCTTCTGCAGCACATACACACCCTTACTGGCTTCTGTGGCCTGCAGCCCTGAGCCGCTAAGCAAACGATCAAAGCCCTGCTGTACAGAATAGCTGCCACTAAGGCCTTGGCTTTGCTTGCCAGCGACCAGCGCGGGCGGCACGGTGACACTGATACCTGCCGCAGCAGCGAAATCGCTCAATGCGCTTTCTAGGGTGCCCGCAGCGATATGGTAGGCCGTGGCTTGAGCGTTGATGCCATCTGCCAGGGCTGGAGTGATAGTGGCCAGATTGAAGCTGGCCAACAGAAGGAATGCGCCCCGGACAGCCTGTTGCAGACCAGGGTTACGCGGTGACTGATGCATGAATTTCCCTTAGGTAACGTGAATAAAAATCGCTTTCAATTCACTTCACACACCAGATCAAGAAAAGGGCCAAAAAAATGACACACAACTTTTTAAACAAATTCGCTCTGGCTCTTATGCGCAAGAAGAACCAGGCCCATAGACTGACTAAGCCGCAGCAATGCTGACCCAGTAACGGGTGAAATACTCAATCTTGACTGGCAACACCAAGGGCAAGCTGTTTAGTACTTGTTCGCTATGATCCAGCTGATACGCGCCGGAAATGCGCAAATCTGCCACCGCTGCCCCACAGCGCAAGATACCGTTGCGGTAGCGCCCGAGCTCGGCAGCAAATTCTGCGAGTCGCATATCGCGCGCATGCATCATGCCTTTGATCCAACCATCGGCATGCGGTTGTAAGGCACTGGCGGAGGCGATAGCACGACTGTCGAAACGGGTTTGCCAACCTGCATCTATCAACTGGCGTTGACCGCCAGCCGTGGTAATTTCTACCGCACCTTCCAGCACAGCTAGGTCAGTGCTGTCGTTGTGATCACGCACAATAAAGCGCGTTCCCAAGGGTTGTAACAAGCCATGGCGGGTAGCAACCTGCAGGGGTCTGGCATCCTTTGCAGTCTGCACCAGGATTTCACCTGTCTTCAGCATAATGCGCCGCTGTGCAGCATCAAACACAGTGTCTATGCCGCTCGCAGTGTTGAGGTGCAGCACACTGCCATCTGCCAGTTGAATTTGTTTACGCTCACCCCGGCGCGTACTGTATTGCGCCAGCCATAGCTGCGCGGGTTCGCTGCGCCAGCATTGCCAGCTTGCCGTGCCCAGGGCCAGCATCATGGCGAGAGTCTTAACTGCCTGGCGTCTGCCAGCTTGATGTTTGTTCAGTCGGCTGCGCTTGAGGGTAGCGGCCGAGAGGCCAGGCGGTAGCAAGCCTAGACGCTGGCTGATTTGCTGTGCCCGTTGCCAGGCTTGGTCATGGCGCGGGTCACTGTGCATCCAGGTTTGCCAGGCCAGCTGCTCGGCTGGCGAAACATCTTGCTCCTGCATGCGGAAAAACCACTCTGCGGCTTGCACGGCTATGCTTTCATCCACGGCTAACTGCGGCTGCTGTTTCATACCCGACTCTGTATGCCTTACTCGGCATCCCCAGCCAACATGATGCAGCGCGCCATGGCCTGCACCATATAGCGCTTGACGCTGCGCTCGCTCACATCAAGCTCCAGGGCAATCTGCGCATAGGTCATGCCCTCAAGTTGCGCCATGAGGAAGGCGGCGCGGGGTTTTTCTTCCAGGCCATCCAGCATGCTATCTACCTGCTGCAAGGTTTCCAGAATTAATAAGCTATGTTCGGGGGAGGGAGCCAGTGCTGGCGGCATTTGCGCCAGGGCTTCAAGGTAAGCTTGTTCCAGCGCGCGCCTGCGGTAGAGATTGGCCATCAGGCGTTTGGCCACCACAGTCAGATAGGCGCGTGGTTCCTGCAACTGCCAGCCGGATTGCTTTTCAGCACTTTGTTCTGGGGCGCTGAGTATGCGCACAAAGGTATCTTGTGCCAGGTCTGCAGCATCGCCAGCGTCACCGAGTTTGCGTTTCAACCAGCCATAAAGCCAGCCGTGGTGATTGCTGTAAAGAGAGTGCAGCGCCTGCTGCTCAAGCTCGAACGACATGCCCAGACCAAAAGAAGAATTATTCTCATTATACTCTAGCACCTGGGCTTTGTCTTGGCGCAGCGTTCAGCCGCGCTAGCTTGAGCGCGGTTTTAGGGCAGATAGGCCTTGAGTTTTTGCCAATCCAGGCAGGCTTCTACCGCGTCGGCCAAGCGCTCCAGGCTGGCTTCTCGCAGCGCAACATAATCGTAATGCGCGATTTGCGCTTCAGCCGCCGCCACCTGCTTATACCCCGCCCAGTTGAGCCAGGCCTGGGTGGCCTCAGCATGGTCAAACAAGCCATGCAGATAAGTACCCGCAATCTGTCCATCTGCAGACATCGCGCCCTCAGGCTGCTTGCCTATATGCAACACTGGCCGCAGCAAAGCCGGGCCGCTGCTGACGCCCATATGAATTTCATAACCCGTGATCTCAGCCTCGGCAAAACTCAGCCGCCCCGTCACTTCCTTCAGGCGTTTTTCCTTGGTCAGTGTGGTTTCCATCTCCAGCCAGCCAAAACCATCGCTAGAACCAGCTTCGCCTTCTATGCCATGCGGGTCATGGATATGCTGGCCCAGCATTTGAAAGCCACCGCAAATGCCTAGCACCTTGCCGCCGTAGCGCAGGTGTCTGGCGATTTTCTCCTGCCAGCCGTGGGCTTGCAGCGCAGCAAAGTCACCGCGCACATTTTTGCTGCCCGGCAACACAATAAGATCACAAGCAGGCAATGGCTCATTGAGGGCTATAAACTGGAAATCCACATGCGGATGCATGCGCAAGGCGTCCATATCGGTATGGTTGCTGACATGCGGCAGCACGGGCGCAACAACTCTGAGCCAGGTTTGTGGCTTGTGCAGGCTGGTACTGGCCACGGCATCCTCGGCCTCTATGTGCAAATCGTGCAGATAGGGCAGCACGCCCAGCACGGGTTTGCCCGTCTCTTGCTCCAGCCAGTCCAGCCCGGGTTGCAGCAAGGCAATATCGCCACGGAAGCGGTTGATGACAAAACCAATGACACGCTCACGCTCCGCCGCGGACAGCAGCGCCAGCGTGCCCACCAAATGCGCAAACACGCCGCCTCTGTGAATATCGGCCACCAGAATCACCGGGCAATCTGCGGCTTCGGCAAAGCCCATGTTGGCAATATCATTCTCGCGCAGATTAATTTCTGCCGGGCTGCCTGCCCCTTCAACCACCACGCATTGATACTGCTCACGCAAGCGCTGCCACGAGGCCATTACCGCTTGCATGGCCTTGGGTTTGTAGGCGTGATAGGCATTGGCTTCAAGATTGGCTACCACTTTGCCGTGCACAATCACTTGGCAGCCAGTATCGGTATTGGGCTTGAGCAGCACCGGGTTCATATCGGTATGCGGCGTCAGGCCACTGGCCTGCGCCTGCACGGCCTGGGCGCGGCCTATCTCGCCGCCATCGCTGGTAACGGCAGAGTTGAGCGCCATGTTCTGCGGCTTGAATGGCACCACGCCTACCCCCCTGCGGTACAATACCCGGCATATCGCAGCCACCAGCGTGCTCTTGCCCGCATCCGAGGTGGTCCCTTGAACCATCAGTGTTTTGGCGTATGTCATTGTCCGATTATCCCATCTCTTGGTTAGTATGCCCAAGCCTGCTTATTGCCGCGCTATTGCTGGATTTGTGCCTGGGTGAACCGCGGCGCTGGCACCCATTGGCGGGCTTTGGCAATCTGGCCCAGGCACTGGAGCGGCGTTTGAATCTGGGGCTTGGCCCCGTGCCTGCGCGTGTTCTGGGCCTGATTGCCTGGTTGGTGCTGTTGCTGCCGCCCGTGGCCCTGGCCTGGGCGCTATGCCAGCTTCAATATGGCTGGGTAGTGCATGTGCTCTTGCTTTATTTTGCCATTGGCGCACGCAGCCTGAAGGAACACGCCATGGCGATATACCAGCCACTGCTGCGCCGGGACTTACCCGCCGCGCGCCATGCCGTAGGCATGATCGTTAGCCGTGACACCCAGGCACTGGATGAGCGTGAAATTGCCAGTGCCAGCGTGGAATCAGTGCTGGAAAATGGCAATGACGCCATCTTTGCTGCCTTGTTCTGGTTTGTACTGTTAGGCGGGCCGGGGGCGTTAATGTTCCGGCTGGCCAATACGTTGGATGCGATGTGGGGCTACCGCACCCCGCGTTTCCTGCATTTTGGCTGGGCTGCCGCGCGCCTGGATGACTTGCTCAATTTGATTCCCGCCCGACTCACCGCCCTTAGTTATGCGCTCAGCGGTCATACGCGTCTGGCGTTGCAGTGCTGGTTTTGGCAGGGCAGGCAATGGTATAGCCCTAATGCCGGGCCTGTGATGGCGGCAGGCGCAGGGGCGCTGCATATTCAGCTGGGCGGTGCAGCGCCTTACCATGGCACAGTCAAGCAACGTCCCGCACTGGGTATAGGCCCCAGGGCTGAAGCCGCCACCATTCTGGCGGCGGTTAAACTGGTGAATTGCAGCCTGTATATCTGGGCTGGGTTTGTGCTGCTGGCCAGCGTGCTGGCCATGTTGATTGCAGGTTGGCTACATGCTTGAACACGGCGGCAATCTACAGCAGGCCGCGCAGCGCTATGGCCGCCCGCTGGCTGACTGGCTGGATTTATCCACGGGCATCAACCCGCAGGGCTACCCTCTGCCCGCACTACCCGCCAGCGCCTGGCAACGCCTGCCGGAAACGGATGGCAGGCTGGAGCGTCTGGCAGCCGAATACTATGGTGCAGACAATGTGCTGGTGACCGCCGGGTCTCAAGCCATTATTCAGACCTTGCCGCGCTTGCGCCCGCCCTGCCGCGTGCGGGTGCTGGCCCCCATGTATGCCGAACATGCCCACGCCTGGCGTCAGCATGGGCATGAAGTCAGTGCGCTCGACACGCTACCGGATGAGTCCGAGCTGGCGGCCACTGATGTGCTGCTGTTGTGCAACCCCAACAACCCGACCGGGCGCGTGATTGCACCTGAAACGCTGCAGCATTGGCATCAAGTACTGGCTGCGCGTGGCGGCTGGCTGGTAGTAGATGAGGCGTTTATGGATGCCAGCCCAGAACTTAGCCTGGCCGCCGCCAGCTCTCAACCAGGGTTGATAGTGCTGCGCTCTCTGGGCAAGTTTTTTGGCCTAGCAGGTGCGCGTGTGGGATTTCTGCTGGCTGATCAGGCGCTCATACAGCGCTGTGGCGAGCTATTAGGCCCTTGGCCCGTGAGCGGCCCCGCGCGCCTGGTGGCCGCAGCCGCCCTGGCTGACCATGGTTGGCAGCAGCAGACCAGGCAAACCCTGCAACAGCAAGCCGCACAATTGAATGCATTGTTGCAGCAACATGGCCTGCCAGTGAGTGGATCTACCGCGCTGTTTAGCTGGGTGCCAACTCCGCAGGCAGTGAATCTGCATAGCCAACTGGCGGCACAGGGTGTGTGGCTACGTTTATTCACGGACACCCCGGCATTACGCTTTGGCCTGCCACCAGCTAAAAGCTGGGCCAGGCTGGCTGAGGCGTTGTCAGCGCTCAAAAGCTGATAACAGAGTGCATTGCGCTTGAATTTAGCTGGGGCTGGGGAAATGCTGGAGTTGCTTTGCCATGGCTGCAATGACCGAACTCCAGTCACCCACGGCAGGTTGCCGCCACAAGTGTGCTTGTGGATACCAAGGCGTGTCTGTTCTATCCAGCAGCCAGCGATAATCCGGCACAAAGGGCAATAGCAGCCACAAGGGTTTGCCTAGGGCACCCGCCAAATGCGCCACTGAGGTATCAACACTGATCACCAGATCCATCTGCGCTATCAACGCTGCGGTATCAGCAAAATTCTTGAGCTGGGCCTGATGCAGGGTGATGGCTGGAAGCTGGCTCAGCAACTCCGCATCGGCCGCCCTCACCTCTTGTTGCAGGCAATGGAATTCATAAGGCAATGCCAGCAGGGGAGCAAGTGCTGCCAGGGCAAGGCTGCGCCTATGGTCATTTTTATGCGTGGTGGAACCTGACCACACCAGCCCTATGCGTGGCCGCGCAGGCTTTTCCAACAACACATGATCAGAGGGCTGAGCGTGCAGATAAGGAATGGGGGCAGGCACTGTCTCCAGCGTGGTATTGAATACCATGGGCAGGCTCAATAGCGGGCAATGATAGTCAAACTCGGCAAAGCCCTGGCCTTGTGCCACTACCTTGATCTCATTCTGTGCCGTACTGCCCTGATTGATGGTCTGCAACAGACTGACCAGCGGCGCTTGCACTTCCAGGATTACCTCAGCGCCCAAAGCCTGCACCTGTTTGGCATAACGGCAGAATTGTATGGTGTCGCCATAGCCCTGCTCGGCATAGAGCAGTACGCGCTTGCCGCTGACGTTCTGCTTGCCCAGCCATTCCGGCTGCGGCACCTGTTTGCGCAAGCCGCGCGCAAAGCCTTGTATGCCCAGCCCGGCTTCATATAAAGGCCAGCCTTGCTCATATTGCCCCAGCAGAATATGCATGATGCTCTGGTTCCAGCGGAATTTTTGCTGGCCGGGGTCTAGCTTGGCTGCCTGGGCATAATCTGCCAGCGCTTCTTTTATCATGCGCTGATCCAGAAACAGATTGCCCCGATTGTTATAGGCAATCGCATACTGGGGCGCCATGTCGATAACGCCGTTATAAAACTCCAGCGCCTCCTCAAACCTATCCATCTCCGTCAGGGTATTGGCGAGGTTGAGGTAAGTGGATATTTCATTGGGATTAAGCGCCAGTGCCTGCTGATGATCCATCAGGGCTTCATCAAAATGCTTGCTTCCATGATAAGCCAGGGCACGGTAGTGATAGGCAATCGCCGCTTGCGGCTGCAAGCCCAGCGCAAAGTTGAAATGCGCCAGCGCAAAATCATATTGGCGCAGCGCTGTCAGCGCCCGGCCACAGCCGATCAAGGCATCAAACTGCTGCTCATCGCCAGCCAGCACTTGGTTATAAAGCTCCAATGCCTTGCTGGGCTGATCCAGCGCCAATTGTCGCTCTGCCTCCAGCAACACGGCCTGGGTTTTTTGCTTACTCTGTTTGTTTGATGCGGTCATGGGTCAGCGGTTGACGTAAGCGACGCGCGTCACCTTATCCTCTACGATGATTTTGCTCACACTAGCATAGTCAATCTGTAGCTTAAATGTATGTATAAGCGGTAAATCCAGCGCAAATCCCAACATGGCGCGTATTACCCCCGCGTGGGTAAACAGCACCACGGGTTCGCTCTGGCTGGGCAAGCCCTGCAGAAAATCCTGTGCCCGCGATGACAGTTGTTGGAAGGATTCGCCATTCGGCGGCACGTGCTGCACATGATCTTCTGCCCAGACATCCACTAGCCCGCGCGGAATATCATCCCAGGACTGCATTTCCCAATCGCCAAAATTGAGCTCCTTCAGCCTGGCATCCTGGCTCACCAGAATCTGCGGGCTATACGTGGCGGCCACAGAAGTGGCCAGCTTGAAGCAGCGCTGCAAGGGGCTGCTGAAAATCAAGGGCTGCTGCAAATGCCTTAGCTTGGGGTGTAGGCCATCAAACTCGGCAAGAAAGGTTTCGGTGACATCCACATCACTTTGGCCATAGCAGGTGCCAGGCACTACATCAGGGGTGGTATGGCGTACCAGATAAATTTCCAATGACAGACTCCAGATTAAAAACTCATGATTAAATCGAAATGATCACAATGCCAAGATAAAACGCCAGCTCAGTTAATTGCTGCATCGCACCCAGGCAATCCCCGGTGTAACCGCCAAGCCGGCGCTTGAGCTTGAGGCTGAACCAGGCCCACACCAATAGCACAGGCAGCAATGCCAGCCAGGCCTGCACAGGCAATAGCAGCATAGGCAACAAGCCAAACAATAGGCCTGTGAGCAAACCTGCAATCGAAGGCGGGCGGGCCAAGGCCTGGGCCTTGCCTTCTTCACGCGCATAGCGCTGGCTAGACATTACCAATAATGCCGCTAGCCTGCTGACTGCATGCGCAGCGATCAGCACCAGCGGCAAGTATTCCGGCTCCATTGAAGAGAGCAGATTGAATTTGAGCAACAAGGCGATGACCAGGGCAATAGCACCATACGAACCTATGCGCGAATCTTTCATAATTGTGAGCGCTTGCTCTGCGCTCCAGCCGCCACCCAGGCCATCTGCGCTATCCGCCAGGCCATCCTCATGCAAGGCGCCAGTCAGCAAAATGCTACTGAGCATACTCAAGATAATGGCAGGCCCGACAGGTAAATATTGCAAGCCCACATAAAGCACCAAGGCCGCCCAACCACCAACAACCCACCCCGTCAGCGGCAAATAGCGCGCTGCCTTGGCCCATTCTTCCGCCGTCACATTGTGCTGCTGTGGCATGGGCAGACGTGTGAAATACGCCAGCGCCAATATCACCAGCCTAAGTTGCTGACTCATGCCTCACCCTGGCGGCTGATGGCCGCAGAATCAAATGACGCCATTTGGTTAAGAAAATTCACCGCGGCCTGCAACAGAGGGTAAGCCAACGCTGCCCCCGTGCCTTCACCCAGACGCAAACCCAGATTCAGCAATGGTTTGGCACCTAGGTGAGCCAGTACCTTGGCATGGCCGGATTCATCCGAGCAATGCGCAAACACACAGTAATCCAGCACCGCAGGCTGCAATCGGCTGGCCACCAGCAAGGCGGCGGTGGCAATAAAGCCATCAATCAGCAAAATCATTCTGCGTTCTGCGGCTTCCAGCATGGCGCCCACCATCATGGCAATTTCATAGCCGCCAAAAGTGGCCAGGACTGTATCTGCATCCTGCGCATTGGTTTGATGACGATCAATAGCCGCAGAAATCACCTCGGCCTTGTGGCGCAAGCCCGCATCATCCAGCCCTGTGCCACGGCCCACACACTCCGCCACAGGCAGGCCGCACAGCACCGCCACAATGGCGGACGCAGAGGTGGTATTGCCTATACCCATTTCACCAAAACCGATGACATTGCTGCCCGCTTCTGCCTCAATTTGCACCAAAGCCTTACCCTTGAAGATGGCCTGCGCGCATTGCTGCTCAGTCATCGCCGGGTGATGCAGGAAATTATTGGTGCCCAGGCCCACTTTGGCGCGTATCAAGTTAGGGTGGGCTGCAAACTCATGATTAACCCCAGCATCGACAATACGGATGCTCATGCCATTTTGTTTTGCAAACACATTGATGCCTGCCCCGCCAGCGAGAAAATTCTTCACCATTTGTTGAGTGACCGCTTGCGGATAAGGGCTGACCCCTTCCTCGACAATGCCATGATCGCCAGCAAACACCAGCATCACCGGGCGGCTCAGGCTCGGGGTCAAGGTCTGCTGAATCAAGCCAGCCTGCAAGGCCAGGGCTTCCAGCTGACCCAAGGCCCCCAAAGGCTTGGTCTTGTTATCAATCTTGGCTTGTAATTCGAGCTTGAGCTGCGCATCAGAGTCAGCGCTCAGAGATGCAATATGGAATACAGGTTGTGCAGAAATCATCAATCGCTATCTATGCTTAGTGTGGATTCAGTCGTGGAATATTAAGGCTGGAGCATACCCGAGCATAATTTTAAATGCGCAGATAGTTCAGGAATTTTTTAAATGCGCTGGACGAAATGCCGAAGTTTGCTATAATGCTGGCCTTGCGTGAGCTTCTAAAGCCAGCGTAGCAGTAGTAAATGGCCAGGTAGCTCAGTTGGTAGAGCAGCGGATTGAAAATCCGCGTGTCGACGGTTCGATCCCGCCCCTGGCCACCAAAGAATATTAAAGGGCTAGCTTAGAAATGAGCTAGCCCTTTTTCATTTCTTGACCCCACGCAGACTATGCATTTGCCTAACAAGCTGCAGCCGTCCTGCCCTCAGCTTCTAAGCCTTTTAGCCACAAGGGCTTCATGATCACGTAATCCAGCTCGTTCCAACCGTGCATCAGCGACGTTGTCATTGCAGTTTCAGATTCGCCAACACACTCGCCAAATAAATCGCCATTTCTTTTTATTTATTGATAAAAAATGATATAAATCAATATCTATTAAGTTATCCAACCCTCACAATGGATTCGCCAAATGAGCGCAGATATTATTCGAGCCCCAGCCGCTAGCGACGTGAGCGCGTTTGAACCTTTGCTACCTAGTGGCAGCAAGCTGCCCCCCTTACTTGAGCTTGCACATACGCTACAGCAACATTGCTTCAGATTATCTGGACATGCCATGCCAGGCTTGCATCCCAAGCTTATCCCCTTACTGCGGGCAATGAATTCGTATTACACCAACAAGATCGAGGGACAGCATACCTTCCCAGCTGATATTGAAGATGCGTTGCGCAATCAGTTTTCCGCAGATCCTGATCGCGCGCGCAAGCAAAGGTTGGCACGTGCGCATTTACGTACTGAAGAATGGGCTGAGCATACCCACTCCGCCCAAGGATGGCGTCATGCATTCAATATAGAGACTGTACAGGCCTTGCATTTGCATCTTTATGAGCAACTACCTGTGGAAGATCGCATCACCGATACTGGCGCCCCTGTTTTGGAAGGGCAACTCAGGGATAGTAACGTCAAGGTCGGAATGCATATGGCACCGACATTTGAATCCGTGCCTGCCTTTCTGCTGAGGTGGAGGGAGTTTTACACCAAGCTTACCGATGGCGAAAACGCCGTGATCGGCATAGCATGCGCCCATCATAGATTGACTTGGATACATCCATTTCGCGATGGCAACGGGCGTATTGCTCGCCTGCAATCCCATCTCGCCTTGCATGCCATGGGCCTTACTAACGGTTTATGGTCACCCATGCGCGGGCTTGCCAGAAGGCAAGAGCAATACTACGCACACCTCACCGACGCTGACGAACCTAGGCAAGGGGATTACGATGGTCGAGGCGCATTGTCAGAGCGCGGGTTGATCAATTTTGCACAATTCTTCCTCGAAGTTTGCATTGATCAAGTCCGGTTTATGGAAGAAATGCTTAATCTCGCACAGTTCAAGCATCGTCTGGACGCCTTGCTCACGTTCGAGGCCGCGAAAAGTGGAACAGGCATACGGAGAGAGACACTGACCGCACTACACTATATTGCGATTAGCGGGCCCTTAGAACGAGGCGAATTCAAAGCTATCTCTGGCCTAAAAGATAGAACGGCCGAGAGGGCATTGAAAGCCTTGCTTGATTACGGCCTATTATGTTCTGACAGCCCTAAGGGCAAGGTTTACTTTGGTATTCCCCTTGCCAGCCTCAGATTCCTTTTCCCCAACCTCTGGCCGGAAGCAGAAGCTGCCATTGAAAAAAATTACCATCAAAAAAACAAACCAGATCACTGACGCAGCAGCTTGCCACTTGCAACTTCATTCGCGGATTCATCCCCAGCCACTCACTGCCTCACAACAACCTCCTAAATAACGCATCCCTTACACGATGTTCTTCCCCAGGCAGTTAGCATATCTACGTAGGTTTGAGCCTATGTTGCGCTGGCTGCCTTTGGGTGCCCAATATTATGTGCGTATAGGTTTATAGGATATTTCTTGGTGTATCTCCCTTGATTAATCAGCATATGGCTAGCTTCAAGTCTGCATAAGAAACCTATTGATTGGGTAAGCCCCGTACTTGATCTTCGCTTTATTTAGCCTTCCCCCTACCCTTACCTTCTCACGCTACGGTATCCCCTTGGTCTTCAACACTGGGCCTAGTTGCGCTACGCGCTCACTCCATAGCGTTGTCTTATTCTCCTGCCCCGAAAGTTCAACGCCTAACAATACTATCCATTAAACCTCATTGATTTTGCAAATTGTCAATATAATTTGACTTTAACTACATATTAGTTAATCATAGACAAATATATGACAATTACTTAATTATGTTGAGTCCTACCCTCGTCTCGGGATTTTCCTTACCCCATCCGCCCCAGGCCAATCTACCGGGTTGCGCCGATGGCACTATGCCGCTCATCGCCATTTTTCTTGCCACCTATCAAGGTGAGCGATTCTTGGCAGAGCAGCTGGATTCCTTTGCTCATCAAACTTATGACAACTGGAAGGTATGGGCATCGGATGATGGCTCGCAGGATGGCACGATTGGCATTCTTTCGGCCTATGGACAAAGGTGGGCCAAGCATCGCCTGGCCATGCATACGGGGCCTAAACAAGGCTTTGCCGCCAATTTCTTGCACATGGTTTGCCACGCCAAGATTGAAGCTGACTTTTATGCTTTTTCAGACCAGGACGATATCTGGGATGAAGATAAGCTAGTCCGTGCAGCAGATTGGCTGAAGACAATCCCAAGCCACATTCCCGCCTTGTTCTCTTCGCGCACTCGCTTAATTGATGCCGACAACCATGACATAGGCTTATCCCCTTTGTTCAGCAAATCTCCCAGCTTTGCCAATGCATTGATGCAGAACATTGGTGGCGGCAATACCATGGTGTTCAACCATGCTGCCCGTTCATTACTGAAAAAATCTGGCGCGGATATCAATGTCATCAGTCATGACTGGTGGGTTTACCTGGTTGTCTCTGCCTGTGGTGGTCAAGTGTTTTATGACCCCAAGCCTACATTGAGGTATCGCCAACATTGCTGTAATGCCATTGGCTGCAATTCCACTTGGCTCGCTCGCCTGAAAAGAATACGCATGTTGTGGCAAGGCTGCTTCAGGCAATGGAATGATGTGCATATCCATGGCTTGCATATGCTGCAAGATTCTCTGTGCCCAGCAGCACGCAACACCTTGCGTCATTTCGATCAGGCACGTCAGATGCCTCTGCTCCCTCGCTTGATCAATCTTGGCCGCAGTGGAATTTACCGCCAGACCCTATTAGGTAATCTGGGACTGATTGCAGCGGCCATTTTCAAGAAGCTGTAAGCCATGCAGATATTCATCGCATTCAGCACTGCCCCCATGTCATACCCCGCCCCGAGATGGTCTGCCTTTATGTGCGGCCACCAGCCCTACGTATGTACTGTCTCTCCAGATTAGCCTGATGCGCCAATACCCGATTAATCCTGTAGAAATGCTGGCCAGCCTGTGGCGCCACCGTGAGCTGATTCAAAGCGCGACGCGGCGGGAAGTGCTCGGCCGCTATCGCGGTTCATATCTGGGGCTGCTGTGGTCATTTGTGAATCCGCTTTTTCTGCTTGCCGTCTACACCTTTATTTTCCGGGCAGTGCTGCATTCACGTTGGGGTATGCATGGTGAGTCTGAAACAGAATTCGCGCTTGTGCTGTTTGCGGGACTCATCATATTCAACCTGTTTTCGGAGTGCATCCACAGGGCGCCTACCTTGATTTTAGCCAACGCCAATTATGTGAAAAAAGTGGTTTACCCATTGGAAATACTGCCATGCATCAGCTTGTTGACCGCGCTCTATCACGCATGCATCAGCCTGGTGGTATGGCTTTTAGCCTATAGCTTGCTCATAGACACTCCAGCACTAACGGTGGTGTTTCTGCCCTGCGTGATCTTGCCATTCTGTGTATTGCTCATGGGTATCAGCTGGCTATTGGCATCGTTAGGGGTGTTTTTGCGGGATATTGCACAAGTCGTAGGGGTTTCGACTACCGCGCTGCTGTTTCTCAGCCCGATTTTTTATCCAAGCTCCGCCCTGCCTGAACAATATCGCGGCTTACTCAATTTCAATCCGCTGACAATTATCGTCGAGCAAACCCATGCCATTCTCCTGTGGAGACAGCTGCCTGATTTCAAGTTGCTAGCTAGTTATTGGCTACTGTCACTCTGCATAGCCTGGATGGGTTTTGCCTGGTTTCAGAAAACCCGCAAAGGATTTGGCGATGTGCTCTGAAATTGCCATCAAAGTCGATGATGTAAGCAAGTGTTTTGCGCTGTATCAACGCCCCGCGGATAGGTTGAAGCAATTCGCATTGCCACGCCTGCAAAGCGCGATGGGGATCAGCCCAAAACAGTATTATCAAGCGTTGTGGGCATTATCCAAGGTCAGCTTTGAAATCAGGAAAGGCGAAACCGTAGGCATCATAGGTCGCAATGGCAGTGGCAAATCCACGCTGTTGCAGATGATCTGCGACACATTGACACCCTCCAGTGGCCGCGTACTAAGCCATGGCCGCATTGCAGCGCTGTTGGAGCTTGGCTCTGGTTTTAATCCTGAATTTACCGGGCGTGAGAACATCTATCTCAACGCCAAGGTGCTTGGGCTGCCCTGCTGCACGATCTAGGGGTGGAACTGGTGCATTCGCATCATGCCTGGGTGGATACCAATCTCGCGACTTTCCTTTCCGGCTACACCAACATTCGTCACATCGTCACCATGCATGGCATGTATGAAATGATGGAACCGCCACACTTCAATCAATATGTCGCACTACTCAAACAACGCATTGATGGCTTTGTTTATATCGCTGAAAAAAACCTGCTGCAGTTTCCCCAGGCATTCTGGCAGGGAAAATCACTGACCCGCATTGATATCGCTTTACCACCTTGCTCTATAAACAAGATATCGCGCAGCTCGCTGGGCTTAAGCGAGCAGGATTTCGTGCTGTGCATGGCAGCGCGTGCCATTCCTGAAAAAGGTTGGGAAGAAGCAATCGCCGTCGTCTCTCTAGCCAATCAGTACTCCAAAAGAAAAATTCATCTTTTGCTGCTGGGTGCTGGCGAAGAAGCAAAAAAATTACAAGCACTAATCCAGCCAGAATTTATTCATTTTCTCGGATTCCGCGCCAATGTAAGTGATTACTTTGCATTAGCGGATATTGGCTTTTTACCTACACGTTTCAAGGGAGAAAGCACACCCTTGGTACTGATTGAATGCCTGCTTTCGGGCAGGCCCATGATAGCAACAGCGCTAGGTGAAATTCCCTATATGTTGTCATCCAAGACCGGGATGGCGGGGATTACCTTCCCACTTATTCAAGATCGTATTGAGATAGACAAGCTCGCCCAGATCATTGCGTCTATTGCCAATGACCCCAGCCAATATTCAGCATTGCTCGCGCAGGTGCCAAATGCTGTTGGTAAATTTGAAATCAACACGATGCTGGATCAATACGCCAGTTTCTATCACAGCGTATTGCACTTGAATTCTCATAAAGCCTCCCACACTGGTAGCGGACTATTATGCGCTGCTTGATTCTAGGGGCAGGAGGATTCATAGGCCAACAGCTATTGCTTACCTTGCATAGCATGCGAGTGGATGTGATAGTCTACGACAGGCCATCTGTCATCTCAGACTTGCAAGCTCGCTTCCCAGGTATCAAGTGCGTCGCTGGAAATTTCGCTACCGAACACCGTTGGCAAAAGCTACTGCGGGGTGTGGATGTATGCTTCCACCTCATTTCCACCATGCTGCCTAAGACCTCGAACGATGCACCTATTACCGATGTTAGCGAGAATCTGATAGGCACCTTGCACCTGCTTGAGGCAGCTCGCCATTCCAGACCTAAGATAATTTTCACCTCCTCAGGAGGGACTATCTATGGCCCACCCAGTATGGAGTGTATTAAGGAGGATCACGCTACCAATCCACTGTGTTCCTACGGTATTACTAAACTCGCTATCGAAAAATATCTCCATCTTTATCAACATCTGCATGACATCAGCTCGGTTGTTTTACGCATTGCCAATCCTTATGGCCCAGGGCAAAAGCCAGATGCCATCCAGGGGGTGATTGCCGTATTCATGGGTAGAGTTTTGCAAAATGATACCGTCAATATCTGGGGAGACGGCTCTGTGGTACGCGACTATGTTTTCGTCGGCGACGTGGTAGATGCACTGCTCTCTGCTGCCGAATATACTGGGCCGCAGATGACTTTCAATATAGGTTCTGGGATTGGGTATTCGCTAAAAGAAATACTGCGTTTGACTGAATTCGTCACTAATAAAAAAGCGCAGGTTATCTATCTTGCGGCAAGAAATTTTGATATTCCCAAAAGCATATTAGATATCTCCAGCGCCAAAGCAGAATTGAACTGGTCGCCAACTATAAGCCTGGAAAAAGGCCTGGCTGAAACCTTTAACTGGATGACGCAATACCTAAACTTAGCTACCGAAAATTCAGCATTGAATCGCCGTGTTGAACTACTTGCCAAAAATCTGTAGTGCCTCTAAAACTTTGAGCTACACCTAGCATTGTGCATGCCCGTCTTCAGATGTGACTCAGCACCCCCCAATTTGAGCAAACCCTGGGGTAAGGATATACTCCTTACCCCATCATCGTTTAAAGCTGCTGACTTCCAGCTGCCGCCCCATGACCCGCCACGCCGATATAGACCCGATAGAACTCAACACCAAACTCAGCACCGAAAAAGTCATCCTGGTTGATGTGCGTAACGATGATGAAGTTGCGCGCGGTATCATTGAAGGCGCCATTCATCTGCCCATGGCCGTGATTCCTGGTATTGCGCAGACCTTGTGCGAGCAGGGTGATACCGCCATGGTGATTTACTGTCACAGTGGCATACGCTCGGCGCAGGCTGCGGCGTATCTGGCACAGCTGGGGCGCGAGAATGTCTATAACCTGCGCGGAGGCGTGCTGGCCTGGGCCAATGCTGGCTTTACCTTTAGCGCCAAGACTGAGTAAACATCATGGAATTTCACAAAGAACTGGATGCGCGCGGCTTGAAATGCCCTCTGCCCATACTACGTTGCAAGAAGGCATTAGCAGAAGTTGAGCCTGGCCAAACGCTCAAGGTCATTGCCACCGACCCCGGCTCAGTGCGTGACTTCCAGGCATTTTGCAAGCAGACCGGGCATGAGATGCTAGCCAGTGCAGAAAATGAAGCCACAGAGATCAAGGAATTCATTTTCCACATCCGTAAACGCAGCAGCTAAGTTACAGCTAGCATCAGCCCGCATTCAAAGCCCAGCAGCAAGTTGAGCTAGCTGGTAGGAATGTTGTAACCAGACAGTGAAAACAGCAAAGTCCAGGGGCTGGGGTTATGTGGATGTGTGATCATGTTTTCCCCCAGCGCCCGGTCTGGTGCTTATTCCTTATAGCCCTTATTTAAGTTTGGCCAGTTGCGACTGCAATTTTTCAACTGTCGTTGTAAACCCTGCCAATCTTTCTTTTTCCTGCCCCACCACAGCGGCAGGCGCACGTGCCACAAAGCTCTCATTGCCCAGCTTGGCCTGTGCCTTGCCGATTTCAGCCTCCAGGCGGGCGATTTCCTTGCCTAGACGTTCACGCTCGGCAGCCACATCAATTTCGATTTTGAGCATAAGCTTGAAATCACCTGCCAGGGCCACTGGCGCTTCGGCTTCTGGTAATTCCGCAACGATTTCCACTTCACTCAGTTTGGCCAAGGCCTTGAGATGAGGCGCATACGCAGCCAGCTTGGTCTGATCACCAGCGGCAATCAGTGGCACGCGGGTGGCGGGCGAAACATTCATTTCGCCACGCAAGCTACGGCAGGCATCCACCGCCTGCTTGAGCAAGGCTACCCAAGCTTCAGCAGCGGTATCAATTTTGGCGGGCTGACTCTGTGGGTAGGCTTCGAGCATGATGCTGATGCCCTTGCGGCCAGACAGCGGGCCTACGGTTTGCCAGATTTCCTCAGTGATGAACGGCATCAAGGGGTGAGCCAGGCGTAAGATGGTTTCCAGCACGCGTAGCAAGGTACGGCGTGTTGCGCGCTGCTGGGCTTCATCGCCAGTCTGCAATTGCACTTTGGCCAGTTCCAGATACCAGTCGCAATACTCATCCCAGACAAATTTGTAGATGCTTTGCGCCACGTTATCGAAACGGTATTCCGCAAAGCCACGCTCAATTTCAGCCTCGGTTTGCTGTAACAGGCTGACTATCCAGCGATCTGCCTGTGAGAAGTCCAGATAACCTTCGGGCTGGGTCTTGCAATCTTCCAGGCCGTTGTCCTGGCCTTCGGTGTTCATCAGCACAAAGCGCGTAGCGTTCCACAGTTTGTTGCAGAAGTTGCGATACCCCTCGCAACGCTGCAAATCAAACTTGATATCGCGGCCCGGCGAAGCCAAAGAGGCAAAGGTGAAGCGCAAGGCATCGGTGCCAAAGGCCGGGATACCCTCAGGGAATTCCTTGCGGGTGCGCTTTTCAATCTGCTCGGCCTGCTTGGGATTCATCAGGCCAGTAGTACGCTTGGCAACCAAGGCATCAAGAGCTATGCCATCAATCAGGTCTATCGGGTCCAGCACATTACCCTTGGACTTGGACATTTTTTGGCCTTCGCCATCGCGAATCAAGCCGTGAACGTACACATCCTTGAACGGGATTTTGCCAGTGAGGTGCTTGGTCATCATGACCATGCGCGCCACCCAGAAGAAGATGATGTCGAAGCCTGTGACCAGCACCGATGAAGGCAGGTATTGTTGCAGTGCCTGATTGGCCTGGTCCTTCTCGGCATCGCCAGTCCAGTCCAGCGTGGAGAATGGCCATAGCGCTGAGGAATACCAGGTATCCAGCACATCCTCATCACGCTTTAGATTGCCGCGATAACCATCATTGGCCGCCAACTGTATGGCCTCGGTTTCGCTGTGGGCTACATAGACCTTGCCCGCATCGCTATACCATGCCGGGATTTGGTGGCCCCACCACAGTTGACGCGAGATGCACCAGTCCTGAATGTTGTTGAGCCACTGGTTATAGGTATTGACCCAGTTTTCCGGCACAAAACGAATCTCGCCACTGGCGACGACTTCCAGGGCTTTTTCGGTGATGCTCTTGCCATCATCGCCGGGCTTGGTCATGGCCACAAACCACTGATCGGTCAGCATAGGCTCAATCACCACGCCAGTACGGTCACCGCGCGGCACCTTGAGCTTGTGCTTATCGACCTTGACCAGGAAACCACCCGCTTCAAGGTCAGCCACCACAGCCTTGCGTGCGGCAAAGCGTTCCAGGCCCTGATACTTGGCAGGTGCCGCTTCGTTGATATGGCCATCCAAGGTCAGGATGCTGATCATGGCCAGGCCATGACGCTGACCCACGGCATAGTCGTTAAAGTCATGTGCAGGCGTTACCTTGACTACCCCAGTACCGAATTCACGGTCTACATAGTCATCAGCAATCACCGGAATCTCACGCTCACACAGGGGCAGCTTGACCTGCTTGCCTATCAGATGGGCGTAGCGTTCATCTTCAGGGTGCACCATGACCGCAACGTCACCCAGCATGGTTTCTGGACGTGTCGTCGCCACCACCAGCTGGCCACTGCCATCAGCGAGTGGGTATTGAATATGCCAGAGTGAGCCGTCTTCTTCCTCGGAAATGACTTCCAGGTCAGATACAGCGGTGTGCAGCTTGGGGTCCCAGTTCACCAGGCGTTTGCCACGGTAGATCAGGCCTTCATTGTAGAGACGCACAAAGGTTTCAGTGACCGTACGCGACAGGCCTTCATCCATGGTGAAGCGCTCACGGCTCCAGTCTGGCGAGGTGCCCAGGCGGCGCATTTGTTTGGTGATGGTGCCGCCGGAGTATTCCTTCCACTCCCAGACTTTCTCGAGGAATTTTTCGCGGCCCAGGTCATGGCGGCTCACGCCTTGCGCATCCAGCTGACGCTCCACCACGATTTGCGTGGCGATGCCCGCATGATCGGTACCAGGCTGCCACAGCGTATTGTCGCCGCGCATGCGATGGTAGCGGGTCAGCGCATCCATGATGGTCTGGTTGAAGCCATGGCCCATATGCAGGGTGCCAGTGACATTGGGCGGCGGCAACAGAATGCAGAAATTGTCCTGCTTGCTGGCGTCCATGCCAGCCGCATAGAAACCGCGGTCTTCCCAGAATTGGTACCAGCGGCTTTCTATGTTCTTGGGTTCAAAGGATTTATCCAAGGTATTGCTTGTAGTGGTGTCGGTATTCATAGGGGTGGGATTTTAGCATAGCAGTCGTGCTATACATCGCCAGCGCGGTGAAACATCGCAAGGAAAAACGCGGCTTAGAACACTGGCAAATGCTGTCGTAACAGCATCAAACCCAACAAAGCGCTCAGTGCCACCAGCCCATGCATGCTGCATAGCCAGAAGTAGCGGCGACGTAACTTTTGCGGCGAGAGACTAGAGAGCAGAAACATGCGGCCATCGGCAGGCGCGCGCAGCAGGTGCACACCTGGTGCTGCACGCAACTCCCGGTGTTGGCGCTCAACCTCGCGCCTGGCAGCCTGACGCGCCAGGTTCCACTCCTGCATATCAATCTCGCCGTTGCCATCCAAGTCGAATCGCTGCAACAGACTGGTTTTATCCTGCTTCCATTCTGCCAACAAGTTGGCTACGTCCTCCTTGCTGTCCAGTGGCATGCTGGCGCCGCCTACGGTGGTGAACTCCCCAAGCGCATAAATCGCCCCAGCATAAAGCACATGCTCGACACGCTTGTACTGGCCCTCGTAACTGACCCTACGCTCAGTGCCCACCACCTCTGCATGGTCAGGGTCTATAAAACATTGACCTGAGCCATCACTGATCACAAACAGCTCATGGCTGACACCCTCATGCTGCAATTCCCAATGATTGCGCTCACCACGCTCATAAATGCAAAAGCGGTACCACACACAGCGTGCTGCGGTGTAGGGACTGACGATGAGATGATCGGGTGCTGAGACGGCCCTGCCATAGAGTTCGGCATAGCCTTGTGCTGCCGAGGCAATCCGTGAAGTAGGTAAATCGGCAATGGTGCGCATGCGCCTGTAGCTAGCAATCCATGCGATCAAGCCTATGCCAGCCACCAACAGCAAAGATACTATCCAGGCGCGCGCCTCGGAGATTTGCAGGGCAAAGCCGCCCAGCAGCATATAGGCGCTGCCGCTGAGAAAATCCAGATAATGGCTGCGCCAGCCTTTGAACATCAAGCGCTACCTTGCTTACTGCTTGAAGCGGCTGGCGATATCCACGTCTCTGAGTTCGCGGCTGGCAAAACGTAGCATCTGCTCGCGAGAAAACCCCAGGCTACGCGCGACTATCAGGTCAGGAAACTGGGCAATACGTACATTGTGTAGGTTGACGCTTTCGTTATAGAACTCACGTCTGTCGGCGATGGCATTTTCCAGACCGCTGATGCGGGCTTGCAGGTGCAGGAACTGCTCATTGGCTTTCAGATCGGGATAAGATTCCGCCAGCGCAAATAATGACCCCAGGCCTGCGCGCAAATCACCTTCTGCCGCGCCCAGCGCATTGACATCATGTTGCTCAGTGGCAGACTGCACGCGGGCGCGAGCCTGTATCACCTGCTGCAGGGTGGTTTGTTCATGCTGCATATACTGCTTACAGGTATCCACCAGCTTGGGTAACTCATCATGACGCTGTTTGAGCAGCACGTCGATATTGGCCCAGGCCTTCTCGACGTTGTGCTTGAGACTCACCAGTCCGTTGTAGACCAGAATGAAGTAAATCACGCAGACCACCAGCAAAACCAACAAGAAAATCGGCATACCACCCTCCCCTTTGATGCCGGGAGTGTAATCCGCGATGCGCCAGACGTGCAATGACATGTCTTGTTCAATGTGCCAACCAAATGGCATTTACACCCAATGCTAGCCAGTAAAAAAGCCAGCAATTGCTGGCTTTTTAATTGGACAACGCCAAGCGCAAAGGCTTATTTTCTCCTGCGGGCAAATACGCCAACCAAGCCCAAGCCTGCCAGCAGCAATCCATAAGTGCTGGGTTCAGGCACAGGCGCCAGCGTGGCGGTAAACGCAAGATCACCGCCTAGGGCAGAATTCCATGTAGCCGAGGTAAGCTGACTTCTGTCATTGCCATTGTTGAGATAGACAAATGTGCCACCGCTATAGGCAGTATCCGCAGTAAAGCCCCAGGCATTGGTGCTGCTTGTGTTGTCCTGTATGCCTGAGGTGGTGAAGTACAGCACATATTGGCTGTTTGCGTTAAGAGTGACATCTGGCGTTGCAGTAATCGCTGTGAACTCACTCTGTGCCGTGAAACTAAATGGGTCGGAACGGTAAATCACTTCACCCACATTGCTACCTGTCCATGTCCCTACCTCCACGGTAAACGCCGCATCCAGGGCAGTGAGGTTGAAGGTGAAGGATTGCAATACCTGGGCAACATTGCCGGTTGTGATGGTTTGGCCATAGGTCGCAGTGTCGGGATTACCAAACGGTGAAACACTGGAATCTATGGTGCCATCCCACTGATCCAGGGTGCTGATCGTGTCCGCATATGCGGCTGGTGCTAGGGCGGAAGATAGTAATAAAGCAAGCAGTGATTTTTTCATATGAACTCCTAGAATTTCCTACGGTTATTAATGCGGATTTAAGCTAATAACCCCAGTCATCCCCCCGTTAGGAGGACAGGGTAGTCATAAGAAAGTTTCCACATCCAAGTTCTGGTACGATGATGGCCTGTTCAAAACGAGATGATCACCATGCTGGAAGCGCAGTGGATATGGGGCATATTGGGCCTGGCTTTGCTTGCACTGGAAATGCTGACGGGCACGCTTTACATCCTCTGGTTTGGCATCGCCGCCTTTGCACTTAGCATGCTGTCCTTTGTGTTTCCTGACATGGCAATCGCCTGGCAATTGCTGATTTTTGCGGTGCTGTCACTGACAAGCTTGTTTGTCTGGAAACAGTTTTACCAACGCGTCAGAGACGACTCCAATATTGGCCAATCGCGCGGTGATGAAATCGGCCGCATAGGCATCATCACCGCCAACGTCAGCCCTCGTCAGAACGGCAGTATCGAATTTGCCCAGGGTGTGCTCGGTAGTAGGCAATGGGTGGCGATTGCCAATGAAGAAATAGAGATTGGCGCTGAAGCCATCGTGGTTGCGGTAGAGGGCAATCGCTTGCGCGTGAGCAAGAGAACCTGAGTAGTCTCCAACATGACAGCCGCTACCGCACACGCTATGCCCATAGCGTATTGATCACAACAATTAACCCTCAATAAGGAGCTTGCATGTTCTTCTTCGCCGCCGTACTTATCGCCGTTGTTTTAGTCTTGGCCTGGAAAGGCATACGCATCGTGCCCCAGGGTGAAGAATGGGTGGTAGAGCGCCTGGGCAAGTTCAATAGCGTGCTCAAGCCGGGTTTAACTGTTATCAACCCGCTGTTCAGCAAGGTCACCTACAAGGTCACCACCAAGGACATTATTCTTGATGTACCGGAGCAGGATGTCATCACCAAGGATAATGCGGTGATCCTGGCCAATGCCGTGGCTTTTATCAAGGTGACCAATATTGAGCGTTCGGTCTACGGTATTGAGGATTTCCGTGAAGCCATGCGCAATATGGTGCAGACCAATCTGCGCTCTATCATAGGCGGCATGGATCTGAACGAAGCCCTGACTTCACGTGAGCGCATCAAGAGCGAACTCAAACTGGCGATTGCCGATGAAGCAGCCGACTGGGGTTTGACCGTAAAATCGGTTGAAATTCAGGATATCAAGCCTTCCGTTAATATGCAGAACGCCATGGAGCAGCAGGCCTCTGCCGAGCGTGAACGCGTAGCTGTAGTCACCCGGGCCGAAGGTGACAAGCAATCGCTGATTCTCAACGCCGAAGCGCGGCTGGAAGCAGCACGCAAGGATGCTGAGGCACAGAAAGTGGCGGCCGAGGCTTCGGCAGAATCGATACGCCTGATTGCCGCCGCAGTGCAAGGCAATGACAACTCTGCCACCTTCCTGCTCGGTGATCGTTACATTCAGGCCTTGCAACGCATGTCTGCGGGCAATAACAGCAAGATTGTGGTGATGCCTGGCGATGTGGTCAGTGCGGTGAAGTCACTAGTGGGTGGCGGTAAGATCTAGCCTGAGAACAGCGCAAGGTCTGTGGGCCAAATGTCTCCCGGCCAAATGTCTACTGGCTAAGCCTTAACGCCAGCACCGCCCTCATCGCTACAAACCAGGCAGCTGGCGTCCTTGCTCAATTTAAGGCTGCGCCATTCCATGGATAGCACATCCAGCAGCAGCAGACGCCCTTCTAGGCTACGGCCCAGGCCCAGCAATAACTTCATTGCCTCAGCTGCCTGGGTAGTGCCTATCATGCCCACCAAGGGCGCAAACACGCCATTGTCAGCACAGCGCAAAGCTTCATCCCCACCCAGATTGGGAAACAGGCAGTGGTAACAGGGACTGTCATCATGGCGCATATCAAACACGCTGACCTGGCCTTCAAAGCCTATGGCCGCGCCTGATACCAAGGGTTTGCGCAAGCTTACACATGCCTGGTTAGTGGCATAACGTATGGCAAAATTATCCGTACAATCAATCACCACATCGGCATCTGCCACCAGCGCTTGCAGGCTGGCCGTATCCACGCGTTGCTCTATCACCTGCACTTGAGTTTCCGGATTGATTCCAGCAATGGTCTGCGCCGCTGAGTGCGCCTTGTTGCTACCAACTGCAGCCGTGGTGTGGATAATCTGGCGTTGCAGATTGGTCAAATCCACCACGTCGAAATCGCAGATGGTCAAGGTACCTACACCTGCGGCCGCCAGATAAAGCGCCACGGGAGAACCCAGGCCGCCAGCGCCTATGATCAAGGCATGGCTGTTAACCAGTTGCTCCTGACCTTCATAGCCTATCTGCGGCAAAAGAATATGGCGGCTATAGCGTAGTAGTTGATTGTCGTTCATGAGTGTTCAGATTTTAGCGGGCTTGATTGCACCCGAGCTGCATTTTAAAGGGCTGACTGGCTGCTTACCAAGCCCGCATGATGTGATGGAAAATTCCAAGCGCGCCTAAGGCAATTGCCCCGCCTGTATCATGGCGTTATACAGCACATAGGGTGAAAGCCAGACCAACATATGATCAAACTCGCCATTGGGGCCATTGGCTTCAATATCGTGGCTGACAAACACATTATCAGCGTCAAGATTGGCAGATTCGTCTGCCCCACCACTGCCAAGATTACCCGTCGCACCCAGGGAAAACACCACCGCCACGGCATTTTCAATCCTTGAGCTGCCATTGGCTCTGTCCAGCACCCGCAGATTGGGCAGCAAATTGGCCATGCCTGTGGTCGCCATGCCATTGGGCGTGGTAAACGGCGGGTTGCCCGCAGGGTTTTGTGCCACCGCATAACGTATGCGCCTGCCCCAGCCATCCAGCATAAAACCAAAAGCATCCACCGGGCTTAAGCCCAAGGTAGCTGCCGGCACAAAGCCAGCCATGCTGCTGCACGCACCAGCGCTGCCATTAAGAAACACCTCCCGACCACTACTGCCTGCTTCCGCTTCGTTATTGGCTAATGCCGGGCAAGGCAGACGGCCATGGGTTTGGGCAAAGCCCAGTAACGCTTTATTGGCCAACTCCAGCTGGGCATCGGTCTGGCGCAGAAAGGCCGCCTGACGCTGGGCCGTAACGGGCAATATCAATGCCGAAATGACAAAGCCTAGAATAACCAGCACCACGGCCATTTCCACCAGCGAAAAACCTGCATGCACTGCGCTCACGGGCATACCCGCAGCTTGGGCTTTGTTTTTCCGGCTTATGCGTGTCTGTCCTACCATGCCACTACTCCATTTATAGTTGCTGGTCGCGTGAAATTCAGCGACGCTGCATCCCCAGTCACCAAGGAGAAATTACCAGGTGGTTGACGCGTAAATACCAATGCTGGCAATGGCGCAATACGGCTGCTGGCGCCGCCTTGCAGGGTTTGCAAGCTCAGGCAGTCCTCAGCACTGCACACTGCGTCACCGCCGCCAACATAGGCGGGCGCAACTGCAGCAAAGACAAAAGCATACCAGCGATTGCTGAAATACCAGGTGGGTAGTATGGGGTAGAGGTTGATGTTGCTAACGACTAGGTGGCCTGAACCCGCTGGTCCAACAGATCCGAGCACCTCTTCATGATCATCGTACACATCGGCTACCTTGATGGTTCCCTTACCTATCGTCTCTATAGTTTCTGCCGCCAAACTATTGGCTCCGGAATCCTGCAATGTACGCAAATTATCGCTACTGGTAGGCAAGGTAATGTAGAGCTTGCGCTTAGGGGTTCCAGTTGTGGCCTCTGCGCTGCAAAACAAGGCATTGCCATCCACGTCGCGTTCGCAAATAAATTCCACATTGCTGACGTGATTACTGGAGGAGTAGCTATTCAGAGTGTTTGTTTTTGCCTGAGTATTTGGTGGAGTTGGCACGATCAATGTGGGCCCATTAATTTTCCAGCTTAAGCGCGTGGGAAAGCGTCTACAACTCACGTCCAGGAGACAACGTGCTGGTACATAGCCCACGCGCTCAAAGTCATATTCCCCGGCGGTCAAGTGATACCCAGGTGGGCCAGACTCGTCGTCCAGTGGAATCATCCAGGGCAGATAGCGCAAACCAGAATAACGCTTGGGGAAATCTATCGCGCGTTTGACCTCGCGTGCCACGCGTTGCTCCAGTCCGTGTATGAGTTCATCAATAGTGATATAGATCAAACGATCATTAAACCCGGCCGTGGGAGAAGTCTGTATAAATTCATTAGGCTCTGCTGTGTATACGGCGTGGTTGTAGACCGTGCCGTTGATGCTGATGCGATCCAGAAAAGCGCTGGCGGGCGGTACAGCTACTCCGCGATTCTGCCCTTGTAGCGGACCACCAGGGGCAATGATCACTGCTGCGACCCGGTCTGAGAGGATATTGCCGTTGCCATCACGGACGATCATCCATGGGTAGCTGGGGTTGGTAATGCTGCTTGGGTTGATGATGGGGTTTCCGGGCTGAAAATAATTACGTACCAAGTTGCGCGAAACCGCATACCAAAGCTTGTTGTTCTCAGCATCTCTATACACATGACCCACGCCGGGATAGGCCAGACAGGGAGTAGTGGAAGGCAGGGCAGGCAGTTGCCCAAGGAAATTGGCCTCTCCCACACTATTGACCAGATTGAATGAACTGGCCGAGCAATCGCTGCGCCCATCGTAGTTGGGGTTCTGGGTTTCTCGCCTATCCGGCCACGGCATTTGCCCAGGCGTGTCGTTATGACTTATAGCCCAGCCCAAGAGTCCCTGCTTGGCATCAGTGAGCGCCCTAGAGGTCGTGGCCTGGCGTTGATTCTCCCAACGGCCCGCTTCCAGATATCTGAGCACAAAGGTCACACTCGCCAAGCCGATGATAAACATCATCATCAACATGGCCATGCCACCTTGCTTGCTTAGCACGTGTGAGGTCCCCTGGCCGGACATGATGCCCTAGCGGATTTCGCCTTGTTCCAGCGCCTGATGATCGGCCTGGTCACTGTGCACATTACGTTCGGATATCTGCCCGGTATTGGCATCATAAGACTGCCCCGCTTTAAGTTTTACCTGGCTGCCGGTGCTGGGCACGGTCAAAGGCACGCGGTTGCTGTCGCGACTGCTTTCCTTGGGCAAGCTGCCAACTTGTACATGGCTATGCTCACTGCGCTCTTGCAAGGGTTGATGATTGACCCAAACCGTGCCTCGTGCACCATCACTACGCCGTACATAGCCTTGCACGCTAAGTTCTGACTGTGTAGGAGGCGGTGCTAGTACCGCGCCTTCATCCGTGACAGGCAACACTTGCTCTATCAATTGCCCAGGACTGTTCTGGCGCAGGCGCTCAAGATTGGCGCGCTCGGTGGGTGTGGTGAAGAGCTTGCCCAAGGAATCAGCGGCCTGCACTGGCCCTGCCATCAGCGCCAGCAAGACAATCAAACTGCGTACGCTCATGGCTTCACTCCATTCTCGGATTCACGCAGGCTCAACCAGTCCAGCTCGCAAGCGGCATTCAAGGTCGGGGTCAGGCTGAGGGGTACCGTCAGGGTGCCATTGCGCGTAATGATGCAATCGCGCGGTAGAAATGCAGCGGGCTGCGTCTGCCGCAATTGATCCAGCAACAACAAAATATCGCCTTCATGCAGCATGGGCAGCTCCAGCGTCATGACCGAGCGGTACAGGCTGAATGGCGCAGGATTGGCAATATAACTCAGGCTGTAAGGCGCTTGGGCGCCTATGCTGTAGCGTATGCCAAACAGATGCTCACGTTGATGGATATTGCGCAGCGCATCTACCCACTCGATACGGCGCTCCTCCCCGATAAAGCCTTGTTGAATCAGGCGCTGATAAATAGGCAGATACTTGATGATGCTGTCACGCTCTTGCCCGGAAGATTGCAGCCGTGAACGGGCCTGCATGAGTTGCTGCTCCTGCTGCTGGCGTTTCTGATCCAGATCGTGGCTATAGGTTTGGGCATAACTGACCATGCCAATGGCAAATATGATCGCCACCAGCAATGCCAGCAGTGGCAAGGCCAGGCGTATCCAATCCTGACGCGTCAAATTCATGGCTGAGCCTCCGCGGTGGCCAAGGGCAGTGCTTCAGCCTCCTGGCGTGGCTTCAATACCAATTTGAGCTTAAACACGGCTTTCTCGCGCTGGGCAGTGCGCTCATCCGTGGTGCTGCCTTGCAGGCTGGAATAGGAGCTGACATTCACGGGCTGCTGCACAATGCTGACGTCTTGCACCTCAGGATTTGTTTTTAATGTTTCTGCGAGGCGATGCACGCTTTCCAGCGCGGCACGGTAATTACCACTGAAGCCGCGGATTTCACCCGTCACAAATCCCAGCTCTAATTCCGCATTGTTGCTAATGCCTGATGCCTGAGTTGCCCCCATGGCTTGCGCCTCGTCCTTGAATTCTGGGTCTGTACTCAGCACCCAGCGCAGCCGCTGCAATTCTATGCTGGGCATCTGCTCCAACACAGCACTCAAAATCTGCATCATGCGGCGTGGCGTGTGCTCTTGCGCATGTATGCTCTCGCGCACTTTGGCCGCGGTTTCCAGGGCCAGGCCTGGCATTGGGGTTTGCGGGAAATTGTTGGCGGCTTCCTGATAGCGCTGCTCTTGCACACGCGTATCGGCCACCAGTTGCTGTATTTCTTGCGCGTCGTCTATGGCTTGCCCCAGATACAGCAGTGAGAACAACAAGCCCAAGGAGGCAATGACTAAGGCTGCAGCCACCAGGCTTTTGCGCACAAACTCCAGCCTGTGCGTCTTGATCATGCTCACCGGTGCCAAGTTGGCCGGACGATAACCGCGTGCCATCAAATGCATATGCATCAACTCTGGCAGCTGCTGCACATGCGCTGGCGGCAGCCCGATCTGGCGTGCCACCGTGGCAAGGTTGATGGCCTGGCACTCCAGGCCTTGCTCCTGTTGAATATCACGCGAGATACGCTCAGCTGCCGATGATGAAGTCAGCACCACCACCTTGAGTGCGGTGTCGCGCGCAATCAGGCGCTGACTCAGCAAATACAATCTGGCCTTGTCGGTTTCCACCAAGTGCAGAAACGGCAGTTGCTCTGGGTCTTCCGTAGGTAGTCTAACCTGACGGCTGACGCGCAATTTGCCCTGGTGCAGATAACTCTGGCGCAAGCCGGAGGAAAGCTGCTCGCTAAGCAGAATATCTCCCGCACCGAGTTTGAGTTTCTGCAGCAGAAACTGACTGGTCATGGATAGGTTATACACCCCGGCCAGCGGTGCCTGCTGGGCAATGATGCTCTCCAGCCAGGGCTGGAAAAACTCGCTGTTGGTGAGGGCCACGAACAAAAAGCGGTCATCCTTGCGCTTGTCACGCTCGCGCAACAAGAACTGTGCGGCGCGGAAGGTCACGCCTCTATAGACCTGGTTGAGCTTGCGCTGCAACATTTCCTTGCGTGCTGTACCACTCGCATGTGGCAGGGTTTCCAGATGGAAATCCTCTTCCTGAGCATCCACCATAACATAGATGGGGATGTAGCTATTCCGCAGCAAATATTGCGCAAATGCCGCATGCCCTTGCGCATCATTAATAAACACTTCGTAGCTGCGCAAGCGGCCCAGACTCCAACGTCCGGCTATCAGCTTGTCATGGGTGGCACAAAGAATAAGGCGCTCGAACATGGCGGCTAGAGTTTGAGTTGACTGAAGGAATCGTACACCGGGCCCAGCACGGAAAACATGATCCACGCCAGAATGGTACCCAGTACCACGGTCAAGATAGGCTCTATGAGCTTGAGCATTTTCTCCACGGACTCGCTGACATCTCTATCATAGAAGTAACTGATATTGAGCAAGGCCTTGTCCAGACCACCTGTACTTTCGCCCACGCGTATCATGCGCACCACCAGCGGCGGAAACATACCCACATTGCGGAAACTATCGCTCATGCTTTCGCCCGCGTTGATCTGCTGCCAGGCACGGTTAAGTGCCTCGGCCACCACACGGTTATCCACAATTTCTTCGCAGCTGCGCATGGCATCCAGCACTGGAATGCCAGCCTGATACATCAGGGCAAAATAGCGCGAAAAACGCGCCAGTATAATTTTATTCAGAATCGGCCCTATGATGGGCATACCCAGCACAAACTCATCGAACCGGTAGCGCACCTGGGGACTTTTGCGCACCCCTATCGCCAGCGCCACCACTAACACTACTGGCACCGAGAGCATCAGCCACCAGTAATTCACCACCGCATGCGATACCGCAATCAAGATCCGGGTTTGCAGCGGTAGCTCTTGTCCCATATTGGTGAGGAAAGACACCATCTGCGGTACCAGATAGGTCATGAGGAATACCACGGCTGCGGTCACCACCACCAGCACCGCGGCGGGATATAACATCAGACGCTTGGTCTGGCCTATGAGCTCATCTTGCCACTTCAAGGTACCTGCCAGATGCTGGAATATATCGGGCAGACGCCCGGTCTGTTCGCCAGCGCGTATCAAGCTGATAAACACACGATTGAACACATCAGGATGCTCGGCCATGGCCTGCGACAACATCTTGCCGCCCTCCACCGACGATACCAGGCCGCCTATGGTTTTCTGGAAATTCAGATTAGTCGTGCTATCGCGCAAATCGACCAGCCCTTCCAGCAAGGGTACGCCTGCTGAGGTCATCTGCTCGAGCTGAAAGCAGAAAATCACCTGATCTTGCAGGCTGACCCTGCGCCGCCCCAACATGCTGTTGCCCACATTCGCTGGTTTAAAGGTGATCAGATCCAGGCCTATACGCTTCAAGCGCAGCTCAAGATCAATCTCATTGAGCGCATCTATGCGGCCCCGAGTGGCTTTGCCGCCTTGATCCACTGCCTTGTAGACGAAGCTGGGCATGGCTTATCTCACGCGGCTGGTCAAATCGATCACACGCATGACTTCGGCCAGACTGGTATAGCCCTCCAGAATGCGGCGTATGCCGTCCTCGGCCAAGGTGGTAAAGCCTTTATCCAGCGCCATGGTGCGCATTTCATCGAAATGCGCACGGCGCGCGATAAGGCCATCCATGTCATGATCTATGCGCAGCAACTCCATGATCGCCATACGCCCACGATAACCAGTGTAGTTGCATTGCTTGCAACCTTGCGCACGGTGTATGCGCAAATCCAGACGGTGGGTACTGCCTAGCAGCTTGCGCTCGTCATCATTGGGCGCATATTCAAGTTTGCAGTGCTGGCACAGCACGCGCACCAGACGCTGGGCCACCACACCTATGATATTGCCCGCCATGATATCGGGTGAAATACCAATATCCAGCAAGCGTGGGAATGTGCCCAGTGCCGAGTTGGTATGCAGCGTGGTGAATACCTGATGGCCTGTCATCGCGGCACGGAAGGCCATGGTGGCGGTGTCGGCATCACGGATTTCACCGACCAGAATGATGTCCGGGTCTTGCCGCATGATGGAGCGTATGCCATTGGCAAAATCCACTTTATTAACTTCGGCCACCGAGGTCTGACGCATCATGGTCACCGGATACTCCACGGGGTCTTCCAGGGTCATGATGTTGACCGCTTCGGTATTCTGGAATGACAGCAGCGAATACAGTGTGGTGGTCTTGCCGCTACCGGTAGGCCCAGTCACCACTAGGATGCCCTCGGGCCGCGTCATCATCAGTTTGAGTTCATCCAGCGCATCGCCGCGCAAGCTCATGCGCTCCAGCGGGATAATGGATTTCTCTCTATCCAGCACGCGCAGCACGATGTTTTCACCGTGTATGGTGGGATGGCTGGCCACGCGGAAATCAATCGGGCGGCCGCACAGATTCATATTCAGGCGGCCATCCTGCGGCGAACGGGTTTCGGCGATATCCATGCCGCTAATCACCTTGAGGCGTACCGCTATCCCTGGCCAGTAAGTTTTGTGCAAACTGCGAATCTGCTGCAACACGCCATCTATACGGTAACGTATGCGCAGGAAGGCATATTCTGGCTCAAAGTGAATATCCGAAGCGCCGCGCTTGACCGCATCCATGAGCAGCGCACCCACAAGACGTACGACAGGCTGGGTATATTCATCACTGACCGATTGCAGGCTCTGGTAATCAATTTCGCCAGTCTCGATTTCGCGCAGTATGCCGTCCACCGACAGCTCGTAGCCATAGAACTGATCTATGTATTCTTCGAGTTGGGCTTCGGCAGCCAGCACAGGCTTGACCTGCACCTGCACCCCGACAATGCTACGCAATTGATCTAGCGCCACCACATTGAACATGTCGGACATGGCCACGGTGAGCTGCTTGTTGCTGCTGTCGAAAGCGACTGGCAACAGATGATAACGGCGGGCAAAGCCTTCTTGCACCATATTCAGCGCATCGGCATCGGCAATCACAGTGGCCAGATCTATACTTTCCTGGCCTATGGTATGCGCCACCAGATCGCGCACCACAGATTCCGTGATAAAGCCCAGGCGCACCAGCTGCCTGCCAAGCGGTATATTGCTTTGCTCCTGCTCCATAAGGGCGATGCGCAGCTGGTCCTGACTAATCAGGCCTTGCTGAACCATCAACTCCCCTAAACGGAGTTTGCGACGCTGTTCTACCATGTGATGAGTACTTTTGTTCTGTTAATCGGACAACTTGAGGCTAGCCTCTTCCCTATGAGCGGGAGAGACTTACTGAAGTTGCTGGATTCTTGTCGCCAGTTGCGCCGGATTGACGCTGCTTGCTGCATGCGTGGCCATTAGGACCTGCGCTTGCAGATAATATTGCAGGGCAAGTGCGGACTTGCCCATGTGATCCAGGCTTACAGCCAGGTTGAATGCATAGTCGGGATGGGTAGCATCGAGGTGATGAGCTTCGAAGAAAGATTGCTGAGCCAGCGGCCATTGTCCCTGGCTGATGTAGAGCTGACCCAGTGCGGCGTGCAGATGGGCGGCTTGCGGGTTAGCACTGATCATGGTCTTAAGGCGTGATTCACTGGCCTGGGGGTCTGCTTGACCTTGAAGATCCAGCAGGGCAGTCTGGGCCACGCTATTGCGCGGCTCGAGTTCCAGCACTTTGCCATACCATGCCAACGCATCAGCCTGGCGTCCCTGCCGTGCCGCTACCGCCGCCATGCCCAGCAAGGCATCAATATTGCGCACATCTGCTTGCAGAGCCTGGCGGTAAGCCTGCTGTGCTGCCTGATCATCGCCACGGTTAAATGCTTCATATGCCGTCATGACATCCCGGCTAACCCCTAAACTGGCACGACTTTTACTGATCGAGACCCGGCTTGCCTCTGAGCTTGTGAGCGGCTCACCAAACACGGGAGGCACAGCTGGGGCAGGCTCTACACTTGCTTGTGATTTAGCGCTTGGATTGGCTGCAACACGCTCAGGCCTAGGTGACGATGCTTCCAGCGGGGGCTGAGCGGCGCTTTCGGCTGGAGTTTGAGTTTGGGCAGTCTCTGCCAGCGGCGGCTCTGAGAGTAGCGTCTCCGCACTAGCATCCTCTATGGTGGCGTTATTCGCTACGCCGGGCGTACTGGGTGCGGGCAGAGTCACAGGCTTTGCAATCATGACCTCGGGCTGAGTCAGGGAGCTGAGATACCAGAAGACGCCTGCTCCTATCATCAGCAACAGCGACAGCAACAACAAGCCCAGCATGAAAGGTGAGATACGTGTTTCCAGCTTTACTGCACTGGCTTTGGCTGCCAGCAGCTGTGCGGCGGCCCTTTGCCTGCTTGCATTCTCTTGTGCCAGATTAACGCTGGCAGGCGCAGCCACATCCTCAGGCTTGCTCTCTTCCTGTGGGGCAAGTTCGAGCAGAAAATCCTCAACATCCGCTTTGTCCACGGACTGTTTACGAGCCTGTTCCGCCTTCTGTAGCGCGCTAATTAACAGACTCATTGATCATTCTCTGCAATTGCTGAGCAGGAAGATATTGCTTGTAACTGCTCAACTCATCACTTTCCAGGCTGGCATTCTGCAGCACCACGGGGCGCAGGAAGATGACTAACTCGGTCTTGACGTTGAAATTGCTACGTCCCGTGAACAACTTGCCCACCAGCGGAATCTTGCTGAGGCCGGGTACATGGTCACTGGCTTGCTGGATATTGTCCTGCATCAAGCCGCCGAGCACGGCAGTATTGCCACTATTGATACGCAACACGGACTCCAGCTCACGCACCTGAATCTGTGGGATACGACTTTCAATTCGGGTGGTGCCCAAGCCTAATTGCGGGTTAGGGTCGGGTACATAGCTAAGCACGCGGGAAATTGTCGGACGGATATTGATATTGACCGCGCCACTATCATTGATCTGCGGGGTAACACTCATTACCACACCAACCGGCACTGTGTTGGGGGTGGTGGTGATGGATTGCAGGTTATTCGCGCCCAGTGTTGTGCCCTGCGAAATCTGCGACTGGATAGTGAAATACACCAAGTTATCCACGACCTTAAGTACAGCGGTCTGGTTGTTGAGCACCATGAGCTTGGGGCTGGACAATACCTTGGTATTGCCAAATTGCTGCAGCAGGCGCAGGTTGAAATCAATATTGCTATTGGTGCTTGAATAGCCAACGCTGAATGGCACACTGGTGCCTGCAGTACCTGCAATCCCGGCTGGGGCCAGCACCGTGCTCAAGCCCAGCTGGTTGGTCATATTGAAACCATTGCCCAGGCGAGTCCAGTCTATGCCAGCCTGGTAGGTGTCGTTAAGCGTGACTTCGACAATAGAAGCCTCAATCAGCACCTGGCGCTTGGCGCTGGTCATGATCTTGTCGAGGAACTCCTGCACCTTCTCATGCTGGCGGCTGGTTGCGCGTATGCTCACCATGCCCGCTTCCGGGCTGGCAATCACGGTGGCGGCAAACAGGGTTTTATATTCGGTACGTGCCTGCTCTCTATCTTCACTCGTGGTGCGGCCATTTGCTGCGGCTGGCGTTACCGTGCCATCTTCTGCCGTCTGAGTTGCTGTCTCAGCCTGCTGCGCAGGGCTACCTGCGCGGGTGATGATGACCTCTTTATCGGTTTCAGCCAGGATATCTTGCAGATTCTGGATCAGGGTCTGCCAGAAATGATTCTTTGATTCACTATTAACGGCAGTGCGTGAGCTATTGGCAGCACCCGTGCCTGAAGTGCCAGAACTGGAGCTGCTGGCACTACCACCTGCTCCGCTGGTAGTGGATGCACTACGTCCGGTACTGGCAATTTCAGCCGCAGCCCCTATAAATCCAACTGTATCGCGCGACATATTGACGTAATCCACCTTGTAACTTCGCAGTACTGGCATGTCAGGCACAATGCTGAGCACATTGCCGTCTACACGGTAGGTTAGGTCTACCTGTTTGGACAAGCGTTCCAGAATGGCAGGAAGGGTCTGGTCTACTGCATTCAGTGTCACGCGACCTTGAATGGCAGGATGGATATCGATATTGAGCTTGCTCTCACGCGCCAGCGCAAAGAGGATTTCTTTGACTGGCACATCGTTGACCACCACGCTATAAGTCTGCTCCTTGGTGCGTGGCTTGGGTGCAGGTAGATAGGCAGTGCTGCGGGCAGGTGCGGGAATGCTGGCAGCTAGCGCAGGATCAGGGATAGTCGGATTGATGTGGCCATCAATATGGCCGCTGGAAGGTGTGACGGCAGATTGATGCGCGCAGCTGGCCAAACCAAGCACGAATGGCAAGATCAGAATGCTGACAACGCGTGGCAAATGGCCGGACAAGACACAACTCCCCGTTAGATATTGATATTGTTTTGCTGAATTTATCTCACATTACAGCTGCATGCAATCAAGCTATTGATTTTGCGCTAATTCTTGCTTGATTCCAGCGATAGTCCGCAGATGTACATTTTGCTGCACCGCGGCAGGCAACCGTTTGAGCTCGTCCAGAGCCTGCTGCCTGTCTGCAAACGTGCCGTAAAGCACCAGAACCCCTGACTCTTGCTGCGTTTCCAGCACATGCAACTCATCCAGCACCAGCTCAGGTAACCACGCTTGCAACGCCTGTTGCAGCGTGCCGAGATTTTGGCCTCGAATCAGCTCCAGGCTAATGTCAGAATCGCTCTGAGCCGCTAGCCAATCGCCAGCTTCAGCGCGCCGTTGCTCAATCACGGACATCATACTTGGATTTTCTAGTGCAGGGGGTGTAAAGGCTTGTAAAGCTGATGACTGGGGCGCTTGGGCGATGGGCCCAGGCGCAAAATAAACCCAGGCTGTTGCAATGATCAGTCCTATCGCCAGCATACCTGCCATCAACCAGCGATACGGTAATGCGGGCGCAGACACGGCAGAAAAATCACTATCTTGTATGGCTGCCCGCACATGTCGGGGCGTGACTTGATAGGTATTGGCGGCAAAAGCCGCTAGTAAGGATTTATCCGCCAGAATATTGACCCGCCGCACCAGGCCATTAGCCTGGCGGGCCAGGCAGCGGACGGCACGCGCGGTGAATAGCGGCGGCCCGGCATATCCGGCAGCACGCAGGCGGAACATCAGGTAATCCCCCACTTCCTCGGACTTGAGCGGCACGAGATAAAAACTATGGGTGATACGCTCCTTGAGCTGGCGGATTTCGCGCAAGGCTAAATTATCATCAAGCTCTGGCTGGCCAAACAGCACGATTTGCAAGAGTTTGTCGTGGCGGGTTTCCAGGTTGGTGAGCAAGCGGATTTCTTCCAGGGTAGCCAAAGGCATGCCCTGCGCCTCTTCGACAAACACCACTACCCTGCGCTTGGCCTCATGCTTTTCCAGCAAGAGTTGTTGCAGTCGCTGCATCACCTCCAAGCGCCCTGCATCCACACTGACGTCAAGATGTAACTCCTGAGCAATCGCATACAACACGTCTTCAGGCGCCATGCTGGGGTTGGCCAGGTAAACGCTGTCTACCTGGGGTGGCAACTGCGCTTGTAGCATACGGCAGAGCATGGTCTTGCCACTGCCCACCTCCCCCACCACTTTGACGATGCCCTCGCCATGCAGGATGGCGTAGCGCACGGCTTCCAGCACTGCACCGCGGTTACCGCCAGTAAAGAAAAAATCGGTATTGGGGGTGATTTTAAAGGGCGGTTCTTTCAGGCCGAAGTGAGCGTAATACACTATTCGCCTTTGTAATCCTGCTGCAGTTGAATACGGCTATACAAGGTGGTGCGATTGATACCTAAGAGCTTGGCGGCCTGGCTAAGATTACCGTGGGTGATTTTCATGGCAGCATCGACATAAGCACGCTCCCAGGATTTCAGCACCTGATCCAGATTGACATTGGCCTGGGTCTGCAGATGTTTGTGCGCTTGCGTTGCCATCGCGGCATCGTCACTGAGCAATGCTGTTTCGCTAGGGCCACTCGCAGCACTGGCAAATCCGCTATGCATCAAATCAAGCTCAGATGCTAACTGCACATCACTGACAATACGCCCGGAATACTTGGCCACCAGGCGAATGATGATATTACGCAACTCCCGCACATTGCCAGGGAAGTGGTAAGCCATCCAGCGTTGTCTGGCTTTTTCATCCAGCTCAAACGGCTGCTGTCCGGTTTCACGCGAATAAAACAGGTTGAAATGCTCCAGTAGCAATAATCTGTCCTGATCCAGATCGCGCAGAGGCGGCACACGCACGGCAAACACACTTAGTCGGTGGTAGAGATCAATCCGGAAATTGCCTTTACGCACCTCTTCCCGCAAATCACGATTGGTCGCCGCGACAATACGGGCGCGCGAGCGGCGAGTCTGGGTTTCCCCTATGCGTTGATACTCGCCATTTTCCAGCACGCGTAACAGCTTAGATTGCAGTTCCAGCGGCAATTCGCCGACTTCATCCAAGAACAGCGTGCCTTCACCCGCATCTTCAAAATAGCCGGTATGGGCATTGGCAGCGCCAGTGAAAGAGCCCTTGCCATGACCAAACAGGATGGATTCTGCCAAGTTCGGCGAAATCGCCGCACAATTTAAGGATAGATAGGGCTGTTGTGAGCGGCGACTGAAGCGATGCAAGCAACTTGCCACCAACTCCTTGCCACTGCCCGACTCACCTTCGATCAACACCGGAAACGGCGCGTCGGCAAACTGCGTGATCTGTGTACGCAAGGTATCCATGGGCAAGCTTTTGCCCAGCAGACCCCAACCGTCATTCGCGGACTGATTCTCTCCCAGTTCTGCGTCCTGCAACTTCAGCGCGTTATGCAAAAACTCGCGCAGCTTATCGACATCACACGGCTTGGGAATAAAATCGACCGCACCCAAGGTCAGCGCATGCTTGACATTGACCTCTTCATTTTGCCCCGACAACACCAGAATCTTCATGGTGGGGGAATGGGCCAGCAACTCACCTATGACTTTGAAGCCCTCATCTGGCTTGTGTGGCACTGGCGGTAGCCCCAAGTCAACCAAGGCCAATGAAGGTGGCTCTGGCAACTGGCGCAACACGCTCTTGGCTTGGGTGCGTGACTCGGCAACGTAGACTTCAAAATCCTTGCCAAGCAAAAAATGTAGGGTATCGGAGATCAGTGGATCATCATCGATGATGATCAAGGTTGGGCGCAATGCAGCCATTAGCGCGGCTTTCTTGGAATCATGCGGGGGGAAGTATGAGCGTAAACCATGGCGCTACTATAAGCATATCGCCATCTTCACACAAGATTAGTACCGTTGACGGATTCAAGCCATGTTACTGAAGACGCATGGCGGGAGAACTTAGAACATGTCCTAATAAGCTCTCCATGCACGCATTGCGCAAACTTGCACTAATTGAATCTGAAGCGTGACAGAGAGCAAAAATGTAGCTGCATTAAAGCGCTAAAGTTAGCATTAGCGCGAGTGCTAGGAATGGTTAAAACTAGGGCCTGGGTTTGATACTGCGCACCACTGTGGGCGCTCAGCTCAATGGCCTAACGCTTGAATTGCTTGGTGGGCTTAGGAGCACGATTCGTCACATCAAGATGACGGAAAGTAATGCGACCCTTGCCTAAATCATAAGGTGACATTTCCACTGAAACACTGTCACCCGCCAAGATACGAATATGGTGCTTGCGCATTTTGCCGCCAGTGTAGGCAATGATCTGATGACCGTTATCCAGTATGACCTTGAAACGAGAGTCTGGCAGCACCTCGTCCACTTTACCTTGCATCTCAATCAGTTCTTCTTTAGCCATAATTACTCCTATATTTTTCTGTATGGGTAATACCTTAAGCGCGCTTTCCACAGTCCATCATCCACATTGCAACTTATTACTATGCAAGCGGCAGGCGGTAACGGCACCTATTTGTACCGTCCGAGAAATTGCTAGCCGGAAGGGAAAGTAGGCCACACGGTAAGGCTTTAACGCTGTGGACTGGTTGCATCAAGCACTATTGCAACTAATAAGGCCTGAATCGATGAGGAGTGCAAAACAACAGTGGCGGCAGTCTACGGCTTACGCCTTGAGGTGTCCATCAATAATTCAAGCACATAGGCCATCTAAGCTGCTGGTCAAATGGCCTTGATCAATCTTCAATCTACCCGTTTTGTTGCGTCACTCCCTACATCCCACCCGCATAAAACAACACGCTGGATGCTACTGGCGCCATGGCTGACAGCAGCCAAGGACAGCATGCTCGCCCAGTGCAACTGGCGAATCAAATGAGGATATTTAAGGGAGGAATGTGGGGTGGCTGATGGGGCTCGAACCCACGACAACTGGAATCACAATCCAGGGCTCTACCAACTGAGCTACAGCCACCATTGAAACTACGACATCTAACAGTGTATGGCCTGCCCGACAGGAATCGAACCTGTAACCCCCAGCTTAGAAGGCTGGTGCTCTATCCGGTTGAGCTACGGGCAGATTGTCGGACAATCTATACATTGAAGAATTTGGTCGGGGTGGAGAGATTCGAACTCCCGACATCCTGCTCCCAAAGCAGGCGCGCTACCAGGCTACGCTACACCCCGAGGGCGAGAAATATAGCGCACTCCAGAGGGAAGGTCAAACTGATTCTGCTAAAATAGCGCATTATTTTTGAAAAAAATGTCATGTCAGCCAACATCATTAACGGTAAAGCAATAGCAGAAGCAACGCTAGACGAGATTAAATCATTGATTGAAAAGCGCTTGGCCCAAGGCCAGCGTGCGCCTACGCTGGCGGTGATTTTGTTAGGCACGGATGCAGCTTCGGCCATCTATGTACGCAACAAACGCCTCGCTTGTGAGAAAACCGGCATCCGCTCTCTGGCTTATGACCTCCCCGCCAGCACCAGCGAGGCAGATTTACTGGCTTTGATCCAGCAGCTGAATAATGATGATGAGGTGGATGGCATTCTGGTGCAGTCACCACTGCCTGCCCATATAGAAGAAAAGAAGATCATAGAGACCATCAGCGCCAGCAAGGATGTTGATGGCTTCCATCCCTACAATATTGGTCGACTGGCCGTGCGCCAACCTACCCTACGCTCTTGCACCCCCTACGGCGTGATCAAGCTGCTGCAATCTACAGGCGTCAATATCCTCGGATTAGACGCCGTCGTGGTGGGTGTTTCCAATCATGTGGGCAGACCCATGGCGCTGGAATTACTGCTGGCAGGCTGTACCGTCACGAGTTGCCATCGCCACACCAAGGATTTACGTGCAGCAGTTGAACGTGCCGACTTGGTGGTTGCTGCGGTAGGCAAGGCTGGCCTGATCAAGGGTGAGTGGATCAAACCTGGTGCCATCGTCATCGACATTGGTATTAACCGTTTGCAAGATGGCAGCTTGTGCGGCGATATTGAATTTGCCACTGCCAGCCAACGTGCGGCATGGATTACTCCAGTGCCTGGCGGTGTGGGCCCCATGACGGTTGCTACCCTGATGCAGAACACCCTGAAAGCCCTGGAATTGCGCGAAGCTGACAAGCTAGCGAGTTAATTTCAGCGGGTAATTTCACCGCACATACAAAATAGCCTCATAAACTATGCAAGCCTTGCGAGACAAGGCTTTTGCATCGCCCAATTATTCCGTGTACACTTGCGCCTGCTTTATTTTTCTGTTAATCGAAAATTAACTTAAGGCGCACATGGCTGAAGCAATTACACGACAGTTTGTTCCTTACCAGCCCAAGGCTGATGAGGAATATATGAATGACAAGCAACTCAATCATTTCCGCAAGATTTTGAACGACTGGAAAGCAGAGCTTAGTCATGATATTGATCGCACGGTACATACCATGCAAGACGAAGTCACCATGTTTGCTGACCCTAACGACCGGGCTAGCCAAGAATCAGACATGGCCCTCGAATTGCGCAACCGTGACCGCGAGCGCAAGCTGATCAAGAAGATAGACGAAACCCTGTCCAAGATTGATGAAGGCGACTATGGTTATTGCAATGGTTGTGGTGTGGAGATCGGGCTTAAACGCCTAGAAGCACGTCCTACTGCTACATTATGCATAGATTGCAAGACGCTGGATGAAATCCGCGAGAAGCAAGTAGCCAAATAAGCTTTCTGCTTTTGTTCTTCCATGCGGATCTTGTATCACGCATGCGGAGAGCGACGCACTACAAACCGTAATGCGCCACTCATCTTTACGATTTATAAAAGCAGCCCCGCAGCATTAACAGGATAATAAAAAAGGCCGGATTTTCATCCGGCCTTTTTGTTTGCCCAGTCTGACCTGAATCAGACTGGCTAAATGCTACGCTTATGCGTCAGACGCATCGCTCGCTGGTTCTTCAGCCGCAGGCGGGTCAAGCAAGACCTTGGCGCTCAGACGTACACGACCCTTGTCGTCCACTTCCAGTACCTTAACCTTAACTACTTGGCCTTCCTTGAGGAAGTCCGCCACGGCATTCACGCGCTGATGCGCAATTTGCGAGATGTGCAGCAAGCCATCCTTGCCAGGAATCAGCGAAACAATCGCACCGAAGTCCAGCAGCTTGATCACAGTGCCTTCATAGACCTGGCCCACTTCCACTTCAACCGTGATCAGCTCGATACGACGCTTGGCTTCTTCGCCTGCTTCTGCGCTGACACAACCGATCTTGATGGTGCCATCTTCTTCGATGTCGATAGTGGTACCAGTTTCTTCGGTCAAGGCGCGGATTACAGCACCACCCTTGCCGATCACATCACGGATTTTCTCCGGATTGATCTTCATGGTGATGATGCGAGGTGCAAAGGCAGACAGCTCTTGGCGTGTCTCGCCCTGGGCTTCCTTCATCAGACCGAGAATGTGCAAACGACCTTCCTTGGCCTGTGACAATGCAACACGCATGATGTCTGCAGTAATGCCAGTGATCTTGATGTCCATTTGCAGGGCAGTAATACCAGTTTCAGTACCTGCTACCTTGAAGTCCATATCACCCAGGTGATCTTCATCACCAAGAATATCGGTCAGCACGGCAACACGGTTACCTTCCTTGATCAGACCCATGGCAATACCAGCCACATGCGCCTTCACTGGAACACCAGCATCCATCAGGGACAGGCAGCCACCACAGACAGACGCCATGGAGCTGGAACCATTGGATTCAGTGATTTCGGAAACCACACGGATGGTGTAACCAAACTCTTCCTGGCTAGGCAATACTGCCAGCAAGGCGCGCTTGGCCAGACGACCGTGACCGATTTCTCTACGCTTAGGTGTACCTACGCGACCAGTTTCACCAGTAGCGTATGGAGGCATGTTGTAGTGCAGCATGAAGCGGTCTGTGTATTCACCTTGCAAGGCGTCAATCACTTGCTCATCACGGCCTGTGCCCAAGGTAGCAACAACCAGTGCCTGAGTTTCGCCACGTGTGAACAAAGCAGAACCATGGGTGCGTGGCAGTACGCCAGTACGAATGCTGATAGGACGCACGGTACGCGTGTCGCGACCATCGATACGTGGTTCACCGTTCAGGATCTGGCTACGTACAACCTTGGCTTCCAGATTGTGCAGAATGGACTTGATTTCGTTGGCTTCGCTGGCAGAAGTTTCTTCAGTCACCAGCTCGCCCAGTACACGGCTCTTGATTTCATCAAGCTTGGTAGAACGTGCACCCTTGGACTTGATTTGATAAGCCGCGTTGATGTCATCACCCGCTGTGGCGGTGACTTTTTCAATCAGCGCAGTATTTTCTTCTGGCGGGGTCCAGTCCCATGGCTCATTACCCACTTCAGCCACCAGTTCGTTGATGGCGTTGATGACGGCTTGCATTTGTTCATGACCGTAAACCACGGAACCCAGCATGATATCTTCTGGCAATTCGCGCGCTTCGGATTCCACCATCAAAACTGCGCTGTCGGTTGCAGCAACCACCAGGTCCAGTTGGGTTTCCTTCAGCTGGCTGGCTGTAGGGTTCAATACATACTCACCGTTGATGTAGCCAACGCGAGCAGCACCGATAGGGCCGTAGAAAGGAATGCCAGACAGCGCCATGGCTGCAGAAGCACCGATGATGGCTGGGATGTCGGAATCGATTTCGCTATCGGACGACATCACAGTCGCCACAACCTGCACTTCATTGTAGAAAGCTTCTGGGAAAAGGGGGCGCAGTGGTCTATCGATCAAACGGGAAGTCAGCGTTTCCTTTTCGGAAGGACGGCCTTCACGCTTGAAGAAACCACCTGGAATCTTGCCAGCAGCGTAAGTACGCTCTTGGTAGTCCACGGTCAATGGGAAGAAATCTTGACCAGGCTTAACTTCACGCTTGCCTACCACGGTCACCAGGACCACGGTATCGCCATAGCTAACTACGACTGCACCATCTGCCTGGCGAGCAATTTCGCCAGTTTCAATAGTCAGCTCATGCTGACCATAGGTAATCGTTCTCTTGATTGCCGTCACAATATTTGTCCTTTAATAAAAAAATAAGCCGATAAGCATTGCGTCTCCGCTTTGCTTTCGGCTTATCCTATGAATTCACAAGTGCGCGATGATTACTTACGCAGGCCCAAACGCTCGATCAAAGTACGATAGCGATCAGCATTCTTGCGCTTGAGGTAATCCAGCAACTTGCGGCGCTGGCTTACCAACTTCAGCAGACCACGACGGGAGTGGTGATCCTTGGCATTGCTCTTGAAATGCTCGGTAAGGTAGGTGATACGGGCGCTTAGAAGTGCTACTTGAACTTCTGGGCTACCTGTATCGTTTGGAGCCTGTTGGAAATCAGCAACGATCTTTGCTGTTTCTTGTACTGTAATTGCCATAACTTAATCCTAATGTTTGAGATGTGTTTTGCGTCAATGCAAATGCAGGCTACTTCAATCCCGCTAGAGCATTCATTTACAATCAACTTTTCGATTATAACGCTATTTGGGCGTGAGTTCAATGAAGCAATATGGGCGCGCTGGTATAAGTGGGAGGTCAGTTGCTGATCAATCAAACACTCATGATCAACAAGCCACTTTTGCAAAATGCTGCTAATGCGCGAGAGGGGAAACAGTTGTATTTAACTTGCCTGGCTAAGCAAGCGTTTGGGCGCTATAGATCCGCGGGATGTTTGCTCCCCTATACCCAGGAAGGCACCATCTTCGGAGTAAATTCTGAACAAACCATCGATTTTCAAGCCTGATTTCCAGACCTCTTGGCCACGCAATAAATAAAACGCGCTATCGGCATCTATGGTGACTTCGGGCAAGTCCTCAATCGCCACATCGGGACCCAAAAGCACTTGATCACGCTGCTCCAGCGACATTTGCTCTAGCTGCTCTATGGTGACCGCATCTTCCAAGTGGAAGTGCGCGGTATTCAAACGACGTAAACCTGCGAGGTGAGCACCACAGCCCAGCGCTTCGCCTATGTCTTCTGCCAGCGTACGGATATAAGTGCCCTTGCTACAGCTGACAACAATATCGAAGCACGCTTGCTCCAGCGTATCGGATTCCAGCTGGATATCATGAATGGTAATTCGTCTGGCTGGCCGCTCAATATCCACGCCCTTGCGCGCGTATTCGTACAAGGCCTTGCCCTCATGCTTGAGCGCTGAATACATAGGCGGGACTTGATCTATTTCACCGATGAATTGCTGCAAAGTCGCTTGCAACTGTGGCAAGGTCGCCTGCACTGGGCGGGTTTGCAGTATTTCGCCTTCGGCGTCACCCGTTGTGGTGGTGCTGCCCAGTTGCACACGGGCTCTATAGGATTTATCAGCATCCAGAAGAAAGTGTGAAAATTTGGTGGCTTCCCCAAAACAGATAGGCAGCAAGCCACTGGCTAGCGGGTCCAGACTGCCGGTGTGCCCGGCTTTTGCGGCTTGAAATAGACGTTTGGCGATTTGCAGCGCCTGGTTGGAGGAAATACCCAAAGGCTTGTCCAGCAACAAGACGCCGTCAATAGAACGCTTGATACGTTTGAATTGCACGCCTAACTTGCCTTTTAATCGTCTTCTGGGTCTTGCTCGCGCTCACCAGGAGGTAACACCTCATCAATCAACTTTGCAATGTGCATACCATGGTCAATTGAGGCGTCATAGTTGAAATGCAGCTGCGGCACCGTGCGCAGCAGCAAACGCTTGGCTAGCTGGCTGCGCAGAAAACCTGCGGTTTTTTCCAGCCCCTTCTGCAATTCGAGCGTGCCTGCAGCTGCGGTGTAGTAAATCTTGGCATGCGCCATATCGCCGCTTACCTCAACTTCAGTCACCGTCACCATGGACACGCGTGGGTCTTTGACCTCGAATTGCAGCAGATCAGCGAGTTCACGCTGAATCTGCTCGGCCACACGGTCGCTTCTTGAAAATACCTTGGCCATAAACTACAGAGTTCTCGCCACTTCCACGACTTCAAAGACTTCGAGCAAATCGCCGACTTCGATTTCGTTGTAACCCTTCAAGGATAAGCCGCACTCAAAGTTAGCCTTCACTTCCTTGACGTCATCCTTGAAGCGCTTCAAGGAATCCAGATCACCGGTATGGATGACCACGTTGTCACGGATCAAGCGTATCTTGGAGTTACGACGGATGAGACCATCCTGCACATAACAACCAGCAACAGCACCAATCTTGGAAATACGGAACACTTCACGCACTTCCACGGTACCAATGATGTTTTCCTTCTGCTCTGGCGACAACATGCCACCCAAGGCTGCGCGCACTTCATCCACAGCCTCGTAGATGATGGTGTAGTAACGTACATCCACGCCTGAACTTTCGATCAGCTTGCGCGCTCCGGCATCGGCACGTACGTTGAAGCCGATAATCACTGTCTTGGAAGCCGCTGCCAGATTGACATCAGATTCGGTAATTGCACCCACACCTGTGTGAATGATATTGACCTTAACCTCGTCGGTAGACAACTTCTGCAGCGAAGTCGCCAGCGCTTCGTAAGAGCCTTGTACATCGGACTTGATGATCAATGGCAAGACCTTGACTTCGCCTTCGCCCATTTGCTCGAACATATTTTCCAGCTTGGCGGCTTGTTGCTTGGCCAGCTTGACGTCACGGAACTTACCTTGACGGAACAAGGCAATTTCTCGCGCCTTACGCTCATCATTCAGCACAATGACTTCTTCACCTGCGCTAGGCACATCAGAAAGGCCGAGAATTTCCACCGGAATCGACGGGCCAGCTTCTTTCACATCCTGGCCAGACTCATCCAGCATGGCACGCACACGGCCATAGGTGGAACCTGCCAGAATCATGTCGCCACGCTTAAGCGTACCAGCTTGTACCAGAATGGTAGAAACCGGGCCACGACCCTTGTCCAGACGACCTTCAATCACCAAGCCCTTGGCCGGGATATTCTTAGGCGCTGTCAATTCCAGCACTTCTGCTTGCAGCAATACCGCTTCCAGCAGATTGTCTATACCCAGACCAGTCTTGGCAGAGACTTCGACAAACATGGTGTCGCCACCCCAATCTTCAGGCACGACTTCATGTGTCACCAATTCTTGCTTCACACGTTCTGGATTGGCTTCGGATTTATCAATCTTGTTCACTGCAACCACCAGAGGCACACCTGCCGCCTTGGCATGGTGCACAGCTTCTATGGTTTGTGGCATCACGCCATCATCCGCTGCTACCACCAGAATCACCACGTCAGTGGCCTTGGCACCACGTGCACGCATCGCAGTAAAGGCTTCGTGACCAGGGGTATCCAGGAAGGTCACCATGCCACGCGGGGTTTCCACATGGTAGGCGCCGATATGCTGGGTAATACCGCCAGCTTCACCAGAAGCCACACGGCTACGGCGAATGTAATCCAGTAGCGAGGTTTTACCATGGTCGACGTGACCCATAACAGTGACTACTGGTGGACGTGATTCCTGAATAGCTTCTGCATGTTCAGCATCATCAAGGAAGGTTTCCGGGTCGTTAGACGCTGCCGCCTTGGCATTGTGGCCCATTTCCTCAACGATAATAATCGCGGTTTCCTGATCCAGCACTTGGTTGATGGTGACCATCATGCCCATTTTCATGAGCGTCTTGATCACTTCGCTGGCCTTCACGGCCATCTTGTGCGAAAGATCACCCACAGTAATGGTTTCAGGTACCAAGACATCATGAACAATAGGTTCAGTCGGTGCATTGAAGGCGTGTTGTGCATCATTGCCTTTTTGCGCCTTACCCTTGGTTTTATGTGCGCGCCAACCTGGTGTGGCAGCAGCATCACCACGGGTCTTCACACCTGGACGCTTCTTGCTATCCTTATCTGCCCATTCCTTGGCACCGCCCTTGCCTGCCTTCTTGGCATTCTTATCTTCAGCCTTAGGCGCTTCCTTGGCTGCGGGCTTGTGCAATGTTCCTTCAGAGAGCTTGCTGGCATTGGCAGCTGCTGCGGCCGCGCGCTTGGCTTCTTCTTCCTGACGGCGCTGCGCCATTTCTTGCTTCTTGCGCAGCTCTTCAGTTTGAATAGCAACCAGAGCGGCGTGACGCTTGGCTTCACGCTCGCGCAAGGCAAGCTCATCCGCACCCAAGATTTCCTTGACGGTGAGCTTGGTACGTACAGGTTCAGCAGGTTTTTCTTCAGCAGCTACGACGGGTTCTGCAACAGGCGCTTCAGGTTCTGGCTCTGGCGCAGCTTCAACCACGGGCTCTGGCTCAGGGATCACTTCAACCACAGGCTCTGGCTCTACTTCAGGAGCAGCGGCTTCAACTTCGGCCACTGCATCTAAAACAGGCTCCACCACCACTTCAGCAGTAGTTTCTTCAACAAAGCTTTCTGCAGATTCAGCGTTCAATTCTTCTTCGGCAACAGGATCTTGCGTAGGATCACGACGCACCAAGACACGCTTTTTACGCACTTCAACCTGTATCGTTCTCGCCTTACCGCTGCTGTCCGATTTTTTGATCTCAGTAACCTGCTTACGCGTGAGGGTGATCTTGGTCTTGGCAGCCTCAGAGCCATGCTCTTTGCGCAGATATTCCAAGAGCGAGTTCTTGTCTTGCTCAGTCAATGTGTCATCGGATGCCCGCTTAGTGACACCTGCACCCTTCAATTGCTCCAGAAGCAGTTCAGTCGGCAGCCCTAATTCACTGGCAAACTGTGCTACGCTCGATTGTCCCATCCTGTTACTCCAGTCTCTTTCTGTTTGCACTGACTAACAGTGCATTTCTGCTACGCTCTAACTTTTGCCTTAGGCAAACCAAGGCGCACGCGCGGTCATGATCAATTGCTTGGCGCGCTCAACATCCATGCCGGTCAATTCAACCAAGTCGTCAACAGCCAAATCAGCGAGATCATCCATCGTCGTTACACCCTTACCTGCCAGGGTACGCGCGGTGGAATCATCCATACCATCCATATGCAATAGATCGTCAGCGGCTTCGCCTACCTTTTCTTCCTTGGCAATCGCCTCGGTCAGCAGGGCAGCACGTGCACGCTTGCGCAACTCATTAATGGTGTCCTCATCAAACGCCTCAATTTCGCTCATCTCGGCCAGAGGTACATAGGCAATTTCTTCCAGAGTGCTGAAACCTTCTTGCACCAGGATGTCCGCCACTTCTTCATCTACATCCAGCTTCTCGACAAACAGGCTGAGAATGCCGGTGTGCTCTTCTTCGTTCTTCTTCGCAGCTTCTTCTTCAGTCAGAATATTCAGCGTCCAACCAGTCAGCTCAGATGCGAGTCTGACGTTTTGGCCGTTACGACCAATGGCCTGGGCCAGTTGTTCTTCATCGACAATGACGTCCATGCTGTGCGCATCTTCGTCCACCACAATGCCGGAAACTTCTGCAGGTGCCATGGCGTTAATCACAAACTGCGCAGGCTCCATAGACCAGAGCACAATATCCACACGCTCACCGGCCAACTCACCAGTCACCGCTTGTACGCGTGAACCACGCATACCTACGCAAGTGCCTACTGGATCCAGACGTTGGTCGTTAGACTTCACCGCAATCTTGGAACGCAGACCAGGATCACGTGCCGCAGAACGAATTTCCAACAGGCCTTCTTCAATTTCAGGCACTTCCAGGTCAAACAACTTGATCAGGAATTCAGGTGCAATACGCGACAGTATCAATTGCGGACCACGGCCACCGCGTTCGATACGCGACAAATAGGCGCGCACGCGGTCACCCACTCGCAAATTTTCCTTAGGGATCATGTGTTCGCGCGGCAGCATGGATTCAATCCTGCCCACCTCGATTATGGCATTGCCCTTTTCCATGCGCTTGATCACACCAGTCACCAGGTGTTCTTTGCGTGCGAGGAAATCATCAAGAATCTGCTCGCGCTCAGCTTCACGCACTTTTTGCAAAATCACCTGCTTAGCAGCTTGGGCGCCAATACGGCCAAACTCTACAGACTCAAGCGGCTCTTCAATGTAGTCACCTATGGACAGATTGGCAGCGCGCTCGTCATCCTGTGCAATTTGGGCTGCTGGATTTTCCAGCAACTCATCTTCAACAATTTGCCAGCGGCGGAAAGAATTATATTCGCCGTTTTCGCGATTGATCTCGACGCGGACATCCGCATCATCAGGGAAACGCTTCTTGGTGGCTGAAGCCAGCGCCAATTCCAGCGCTGTGAATATAACCGTCTTGGCCACGTTCTTCTCGTGGGCCAAGGCATCAACCAATAGTAAAATTTCGCGACTCATTTCAATCTCCGCCAAATGTTGGGTGTTTAGAACTCAGGCGCCAACTTGGCCTTATCGATATTGGAAAGCGCTACATGATGTAGCACGCCTTCGCACTCAATGGCCAACTGGTCCTGCTCCAAACCACGCAATATACCTACAAAATTTTTACGTCCTTCAACGGGAACACGTAACTTCACTTGTGCACGTTCACCATTGAAGCGCACAAAATCGGCTTCTTTCTTCAACGCCCTGTCCAAACCGGGGGAAGAAACTTCCAATCTGTCGTAATCTATGTCGTGCTCAACGGCCAGCAAATCACTCAAGTGATTACTCACCAGTACGCAGTCATCAATATTGATGCCTTCCGGCTTGTCTATAAACAAGCGAATCAACTTGCCTCGATTGCTGATTTCCATATCAACCAGCTCATAACCGAGCTGGCTCAATGACTTATCCAACAATGCGTTCAAATCCTGCATAGCGAACCCTAATGCTGAGGTTTTACAAATAAAAAATGGGCTATAAGCCCATCTCAAAAGAGTTACATTATATCAATCACCACAAGCAATTGATAATACAAATAGCACAAAAACAAAAGCCCTCTTAAAGAGGGCTCTTGCGGAATTCCAGAGAAACTCTGGAACTTAAATAAAAGCCTGGCGGTGACCTACTTTCGCATACGAGAAGTATACTATCATTGGCGCAGAATCGTTTCACGGCCCTGTTCGAGATGGGAAGGGGTGGTTCCAATTCGCTATGGCCGCCAGACA